>Ga0334900_1000118_pt1 | contig 135026 bp, 118 predicted proteins | sample GraSluR3_MG_2_FD_207231 | JGI IMG/M metagenome (GOLD analysis project Ga0334900, IMG submission 207231) | Sludge microbial communities from methane-producing bioreactor in Wageningen University, Netherlands - Granular Sludge_31_08-R3 | ecosystem: Engineered > Bioreactor > Anaerobic >... | reverse complement strand
GGAATACTCAGAAGACTGCTCGTCCGCAAGGGCATATTTGAGTGCACAGTCCATTCAGGACGCCTTTTTATCTGCCGCTTGATTTATTCTTATCGGAGTGATTTTGCAAACTTGATTTGACACTACCAACCGAACCGCCGCCCCCGCCCCATTTTGTATGAATGTACCGGACAAAGGCGGTTCTTCGTTTTCTATTCGTTGCGGGCCGGATGCGGCCGGAAGACCCACTTGCATTTCCCGGTCCGTTTTGATACAATCAATGTCGCTTGGAGAGGTGGCTGAGCTGGTTGAAGGCGCACGACTCGAAATCGTGTGACGGCTGATACCCGTCCGTGGGTTCGAATCCCACCCTCTCTGCCAGAACCCCCGTAAACAGTGCGTTTGCGAGGGTTCGTATTTTTCGCCGGCAGAATTATGAAACGGTTTCCCTGTCCGAAATGCCACATTTTTGCCACATGAGAAAATTAAAAAGCAAAAAGCGGGGGTTTTTCACCCCCGCTTTCGGCCTACTTCTCAACCGTATATCCGCAGTTCGTGCACTGGAGTGATTTTTACAAGCTTAATTTGACACTACCCAGTTTGAGCTGCTAACACCTCTAGGCGGCAACCAATTCATGAAATATATTTTGCCGGTACCAGAAGCAAAGATGGATTCACATAGCCTTTTGTGGGATTTCTTGGTGGCGTGGCCTTTGGTCCGTAGTGCGTAACCCTTTGCCTGCCAATAGTATTGCACGGTCACGTATTCGCTTTATCGTCTGTCAGCTCATGTCGAACCGCATTCGGCTTAAGATAATATCTTTTCCCGCCCTTGTTTTCCGTCAGATTTAGCGCTAATGCAAAGAAGGGAAGGAGCGCGGTGTAAACCAACGCATCACCGGCTAAAGAAGCGAATGCAAAAACGCATACTATTAAAAATGCGACGACTTTTTTCTTGATGAAGGTGTATACGGCAAGGCCTCCATAGAATATCAGCAAAATCAGAAATGCCAACACCCCGCCATTATGTAAAACAGATATATACATCATGTCATATATATGTTCGCCCGCAACAGACATCGGCCCGACTCCGATAAGGGGGTTTTCTTTAAACACCGATAATGAACTTTTCGTAGTCCCGGTCGTATTGCCGACCACTTCCTGGTCCACTTCCTGTTCCAATTCTTGGTCCACTTCCTGTTCCAATTCTTGGTCCACTTCCTTGTCCTCGACCAGGTCTCTGATTCTTGTGTCAAATACACGATTGAAATTTTGTCCCAAATAACCCATATACATTTCACGCTTGTATTCGTTTTTGGGGGGCGTAATCACATACCAGGCCGAAAACATCAGCAGAACACATAAGCAAAGCTTACCGATTTGCATGAAACGGGACTTCATCGAGTCCTTTTGTACAAAAATCACGATGATTGATATGACCAGCAATACGGGATACCCCAACACCGCGGTTTTCGTATAAGAAAAGAGTCCGATGATTCCAATAAGTATTGCCGCGATGTAATAATGAAACGGTATCTTCCTTTTTTTTATTGCGTATCCGGCAAATACAGCGAACATAAAACTGGTGACAGCCGCCAGGATAATCGGACTGAAGTAAATGCCATGTGCCCGCTTAAAGAAACCGGTGGCAATGTCTCCTTCCAGAATATGTCCTTCGACAAAGAGACGGGTCAATGGTATTCCCGCCGAACTAAAGAATAGCTGTAATAAAACGAACATTGTATTTATTGCGGCTGTAATCAGTATGAAATACAAAAAGCTGTTGAATTTCTCCCTGTCCTCAAGCCGCTGCAGTAAAGAAACCAGCAAGACCGCTTCGATTATGTAAGCTAGTATCCCGACAAATTTTATGCCCGCTTCCGGCCAGGCATCCATGTTGCCCCTCAACAAATATGCAACGATATATATGAACAGCACACTTGTCCAGGCAATAATAAAATATAAAGTGGGACGGGAAAAATATATATTGCCCTTACGCCATTCAAGAAAGACAATGGCACTTAAAAAGGGCAGTAACAAATAGTGGCTTCCAAATGTCAATCCGAGTATTGAGATGTCAAGTCGGATACAAAAGAATACGCAAATAATGCTTATCATCCATGTGATTTTTCCTCGGCAGTATAAAGCAATGATTATTCCAATCAATACCAACGACAATCCTATGTTGACGAATTCTACCATAATACCCTTATTCTTGTTATTTCCCTCTCCATAAGCGTTTTTAACTAAAACTCTCGCCCGTCAAAATCAATGGGCGGGATCCCCAATACATAGCATTTTAATGCATTTGTTTAATATTTTCAAGGCGTAATGGCGGAGCCATATAATTGGACACAACACCTCAAAACCAGAAATTCGGTGATAGACTCATGAGGTAGTTTTGGGTTGATCACCTGCGCACAACTTACCGAAAGAGCCATATCCAGCATGAAAACGGAGCATATGGACATTTTTCCTTTCTGTTGTTGCTTATGCGCAAAGCAATCAGGGCAGCTTATTTCCTTCTTCTTGACACTACTTATTTAATAATCCCTGTCAGCAATCCTTTTTCATATTCGTTCATGGAGAAAAGATACGCAACCGCACCGTATACTGTCAAATAAAGAAGTACGCCCACCACAAGGGTCATGACATTGTTTTGCCCCAAATGCTCAAAAGCCAAATACCCCGCAACTCCCACGAAGATAAGTGGTGTTGCCATCTTTAGTATCTCTACGAAAAAGGCCTTTATCTTGAGGTGTATTACGCGACTATAGTATGGCCCAAAATGCGTTTTATTGTCTTTTTTATTCTTTTGAGATTACGAAAAATAAAGCCATACTCTGTGTATTTTCTGCACACAAAACCATAACCTTTTTTTTGGTAATCACTCCAAAACTGGTAGCGTTTTTTCGGTACTTGCCAACGATTTTTTAATGTCGGCTGCATAAAATCATAAATGTTGATTCTGATACTATGCAAATCAGCATATATATCGTTAAACAATTCCATTCCCTTTTCAGAATTGATAATAACAAGCGATGCTCCTTTATTATCATCAAACGCCTGTAAGCTTTTTTCAATACCCCACAAATCTCCTAAAGAAATATCGCCAGTGCGATATAAATTTGCATATTTACACTGAAAACAGGCTGGGCGTAATGTAAAATGTGAATAAAACAACTGCTTGTTAGCTTGTGATAAATGTGATGAACAGTCTTCCCGTCCATTTGAATATATCGCTTTTTCTGTATGCCCGTGCCAGCCGTCGTCCTTGCTACGAAAAGCATACGCAATAATTTTCGAATGATTCTTTTTCTCACAGAATTTTATATAGTCCGCGAAGATTAAAGGACTTGGAGTTCCATGGCATACCAAATCAACAGTTATCAATCTATCTGTGTTAATATCACGCAAAAAGCTTTTTAGGCCATCCACTTGACAGGGTGTACCTGAAAATAGTACATATCTGTCTCTTAATAAATCATTTTTTACTTGTGAAAACACATCAGTCATATCGCTCTGAACATATTTTGAACCTCTTATTTCATCTCTTTCATAGGCCGATTCTGCCTTTATATGATATACGCGCAGATTAGAATTAAAAGCTGCGCCATAAACTGCTCCGCCAATATTTAAAATTTTATCAGATATTGCAGTAAATACCCCTCCCGATGTACTTTTCAATCTAACAGCATCTGATATATGTTTTGCCGCATATGCTGAAATTTTGTTTATCTCCTTTGGGCAAACTATCTTTCTTTTTTGAAAAGCACAAACGCTTTTACATTTGCCGCATTCTTTACAAAGCGCGTTATTTATTATTGGATACTTAAAGCCAAATTCATCTTCCTGCATATTTATGGCATTATAAGGGCAAGCATTCGCACATGCACTACAGCCACAACAATCACTTTTATCTTCGAATAGTATCATCTGTTTTTCCCCTTGTTTTAGTTATCCTATGTATTATTGCTATCAACATCGGTTTCTCAAATATTATACTTGTTATAGTTACTACGAAAAGTGCATATAGTCCAACGCATGTGGCAAATAGTATCCAATTCAAGTAACCAGATGGTTGATACTGAAAAAAAAGGTTTGTTATATAGATAATAGTAATATCCAAAGCCATCTTAATCCATCTTCGGAATGTTTTCCCAACAGGCAATTTAGTAACGTGTTTTGGTATGAAAAATAGTAAATCAATACTACGATAAATATTTGACAAAACCATCCCTATTATTACGCCGACCAGACCATACCATAAAGAGAACACTATGGACCCTATTATTGCAATGGCTCCTTGTGTGGTTGTTTGCCATTTTGTTTCTTTAAATAGGCCGGCAGAAATGACTATCATACCTTGAGGGGTTTTTAAATTATAAAACAAACTATTGAGTGTAATCATTACGCCAAATATTGGAATATAATAATTTACATCGGTAATTCCATGCGTATATATCCGAATGAACGGCATAATTGTAATCAACATAACTGAGTAAACAACGGTTATTAGGTAATAATATGAAAATTCAAATTCATTATATGCACGCTGTAGTATCACCTGCTCTTTTTTTGCAATAACATCACCAAATGACGCCGCTAGCCCACTGTTAAATATGTTTAGTATCCCATTAATACCCGTTACAACCATATTAAATATCGCATAAACGCTTGCCAGTTTCAAATCCCTTAAAACAATTGTAATAACCAATACCGGCGTACTCTTTTGAATAACCCCCAAAATTTGCAGATACAGCACATCCCACCTTTTATTAAGTGCTGATGCAATTGGTTTAACTTTATAATTAATTCTTTTATATTTTAGCTTTACATAAAAATAGAGGATAAAAGAACGAACAAAAATGGAACTTAGCGCCACGGCTCGTAATACTACAATTGATAAAAAACTTGCTCCTATTACAACTACGATTGTATTGAAAATTACTTGGATTATTGAGGCAATTGAAATAATATATGTTTTTTGATCTGCTGTTAGTAATGTCCTGTATTTACTAAGCGTAAAGAAATCAACAACACCACTGGCGCCAAGAATAAAGACTAATATACTAATTTCTATTGGACCGATAAAATCGGATTTTATATTGATGGGGTATATTATAGCGAGTACAGTTATCAACGCAAGAAAAATATATCCGGCCTTAGTATAGAATTTTTTCGCTGCGGATACAATACCATTAATGATATCGTAATCTTGTTGAGCTAAAGGCTTGTATAAGGCATATATCGTAGCTCCGGATAGCCCTGCCTCAATCAAACTAAAATAAGAAATAAATTGTAATATGGATGTTACAAGTCCATTAATCTCCGATCCATAATAATGTAGAATAATCCGTGGAGTAATAAATCCGGCAAGCATAATAACGACTTGTAAGGCAGCAGTTGATATTGAGTTGTAAAAAAACTTTCGGGTCCTACTCATCTGATTTACCTATGATTAATTTGAGATATTTCAAAGATTCAGCTCTTAATTCTTCAATTTTTTGATTAACCACATGATAATCAATTGGCATCATTACGTTCTCGTTATATTCATCTTTTATTATTCGATCACTTAATCCGAACATATTTAGAATATGTTCCAGCCTTGAGTTATTATTTGGCAGCAAATCGACAAAAAAATCTTTATTGAATATAACTGAAAATGCTGTTCCATGAAATGAGTTTGTAATAACATACCTTGCTTCTAATAACAAACTAACAAACTCCTGAGGGGAACAACTTCTGATATACTTTGCATTAATCCTTCTCTTTAAATTGCTATTAATATAAATGATAGGAAGTCCTGTTAGCTTTTTGAGATGCTCTGCAAAACGCAAGGTGTTTCCAGGTTCGAAAGTATATAACAATATATATTCTTCTGGATGATTGATGTTCGTTTTAAATATATTTATCCAATCGCTTTTAGAAAATAGCATTATTGGATCGAGCACGACCGGCGGTTTCATTTTTATTAGATTCCTTACTATATTTGCCGCCTGCTCCTCCCTAACAGAAATATGGGAAAACTGATATAATAATTTCGCATATTCATATAAGTTGGGTAAAAATTCTTCTGGAATCTTATCATATCCAAAACTTGCAGCGTATGCACTTTTCTTCTCTGGTTGATTTACCCAATCAAGCATATACGCCTTAATTGATTTGCTTTTCTGCTCATTCCATATTTGGTCGCTTCCCGCAATAATAATATCATATTTTTTAGCAACTTGTTCTAAGCTCTTAGTATCTGATATTCTACTGCTTAAATGAAGATATTTTTTTCGAAACCGAACAAATTTCCATTTTCGCATTAATAAATAAATAAAATTAAGGAAGAATCTTAAAATGGATTTTGGGGTTTGAAAAACTTTTTTTTTGAAAATCCGATAGCCCATAACAATGTATGGGCATTGATAATCAATCACCTCGCATTCTGTTCCCAGCTCGGCTAATTTATTTTGTAATGCATAAGCCTGTAATACTGCACCATAGTTATCTGCACAATGAAAAGTTAATATACCAAGTTTAATAGTGTTTTTATTCATACAATTACCTTTTTAATAATTTTCTTTTCAATAATAGTAATCCACAATACGAATATGTATTCGTACGGAATAATCGCATCAGCCACCGCTGTTTCCTATACCTTTTATTGTCAAGCGCGCTTTGTGCTAACGGATAATACATCTGAAAATCCTCTTTTAACCGGCGCCGGCACGCATGCTTCTCCTTTGCCACAAGACATGCCGACTCGCAGTAAAAACGCAACACATTACTCACCGTATACAGTGCTGCATAAGGCAGCAGTTCAGGAAGCTTTTCTTTATAGAATTCGCATGCCTGTTTCCCCGCCTCAACTGCATCAAGCCGGGATAAAGTGAAAGGGCGATTGCAGACACCCTCAATATTGTCAAAATAATAATAATGGCAATCTTTGACTGTAACTTTTCTATGACAACGATAAAAAGTCTGTACGTTGACAAGAAAATCCTCACTTGAGGTTAACGCCGAATACCGCACGTCGTCAAACAACTGTTTGCGATATAGCTTATTCCAGTTGAAATTAGTGGTATTCTCTTTAGTGATATATTCACGACTGCATTCAATGTTTCCGTTAGTCACAGTATCCTGCAAAGGATAATTACGGATGATTTGGCCATCTGTGTCTACAGTATAATATCCGCACTCAGCTATAAACGCCCTGCTATTACTAATCGCATTAAAAAGAGTTTCATACATTTTAGGCCCGACATAATCGTCGCTGTCTATAAACCCTATGAAGTCTCCCGTTGCAGCATCAAGCCCGGTATTCCTTGCCTGGGCGACTCCGCCATTATTCTGATGTATTACGACTATTCGGCTGTCCGTTTTTCCATATTCTTCGCAAATAGCCGGGCATTCATCTGTAGAGCCGTCGTCAACTAGTATAATCTCTAAATTTTTAAAAGTCTGACTTAATATCGAACGAATACATCTTCGCAGATATTTCTCAACATTAAATATTGGAACAATTATCGATATCCTTTTTTCCATTTCATATCTCCACGTTGAATTCATATGGGGCGTATATAAAACCTTTTTCCTTGCGTCTTCTACGGTATACACCCCCTCAAAAACTCAACAAAGCCACATAATACAACGATTAGTATAGTCTTAATAAGTAGGTTTGTCTATCTTTTTAAGCCCTTAAGAATCATTACCATTCTGCGCTGAATATATCTCGCGAGGGAAAACAGGCGCGTCTTCCGGGTCATTTTGTAAATGTTGCGTTTATCCTTCTCGTATGACCGTAGGAAAGCGTTTCGTTTTTTTATATTCTGGGCGCAGCGATTCAGGCGGGTGTTCCCCTGAGCGGCTTCATTCAAAGTGAATCGCTCCGGTTCACCCTCGCGAGCCAACACGGCCAGCAGTGCTTCCCCTTTTTTTGTGTTAACCAGAACGAGAGAGATCCCTTTTTCCCCTTTCAACCGTGCGTTATTAATCCTCCCCAGTCCCCAAAAATCTCCCAGCGTGACATCTCCTGTCCTTTCCTGTCGTGCATAAGAACAATGAAAACACGATTCCCTAAGCGTCAGGTCGTTGGAAAACGCATTCCCGAAGGCATCCAGCGTTAAAAGCTTATCGTATGAAGTACCGTCCGCAAAATCAAAGACCATCGTGGATCCCGCTTTGCCCCGGCGCTTGTCACGGAACCGAACGCCCGTAATCTTTTTCCCGCGTTTTTTCTCCACTCGGGCAATGTGGTCGGCAAATATCGCGGGGGACGGCACGCCTTTGCAGACAAGATCGATCGTGTACAGATTGTCCGGATTTCCCGTAAATGCCTTGACCCCCGCAACCTGGCAGGGCGTCCCGGAAAACAGAACGGTTTTGCCCTCTTCCAGCTTCCGTGCCATTTGCTCCATGCTGTCGCCAAGGTCGCTCTGCACGTATTTGGAGCCCCGGAATTTCGTAAGCGCTTCGTGTGTCCCGGCCATCACGTGCGCAACGCGCAGATCATCGTCAAACGCCGCACCGAAAACCACACCGCCGCCGTCGACAACGTTTCGCGCAATTGCCGAAAAAGCTCCGCCGGACGAGCTGCTCATCAATATTTCGTCATCACTGTGAACGAATCCGTACACACTTCTTGGCAGAACCTTTCCCAATCCGTTTGGTGCATTAGCGGGACAGATATGCACACATTTTTTGCAGTTAATGCACGTTTCGCCGTCAATCCTGGGATACGGAAACCCCGCTTCGTCCCTGACCATATCGATAGCGCGGACGGGGCATGCCGCGCTGCACGCGCCGCACCCCGTGCAGGTTTCACGGCTGCATACGGACACAGGCGTTTTCATCACCTCTGTTTCGCAGGCCTTCAGCGCGTCCTGTAAAAAATGCTTGGAACGCTCTATCTTTTCCTGCAAAAGCGCAGAGACCGGCCCATAATCCACGGGAGAAAAGGCGGCGCTTCTATCCATATTGTCAGAAAAAACCCTGTCTTCCAATCCCGTCGCCTGCAAAAGCTCCAGGATTCGAGCATCCTTTCCGGCATCGCCCGATAAAAACGAAACAAAGTCCTTTTGCAAGATTACTGACAACGCAGTCCCATGAAACGAGCTTGTCAGTACATACGAAGCATTTCTAATCAAACGCACGAACTCGAGCGGATCCAGTGAAAACTTTAATTTTGACTGCAGCAAACTAGAAGGCTTGGGCGAAGTGGATATGACAACGACATCATATTTCTCTGTATCGACGCCGATTTGGCTTTTGAATTTTTCGAACGTCTTATAATTTGAAGCATACACCAGAATATATGGTTTTCCCGCCTGGGCTGAACTTGGCATATCTTCCGTCCATTGTTCTTTGTCTAACAAAAACGTCGGGTCCAGGACTACCTCCGGTTGCATACCTGTCAGTTCCGTAACGATTTGGGCGCCCTTGTTTTCACGCACCGACAACGCATCGATGTCCTTGAATGCTTTTGCATATATTTCCTGTATCTCGGGCGCGATCTCTGCCATGCCAAAACTCGAGGCGTAGGATATCGAATATTTTTTCGTTCCGACAAAGTCAAGCAGATATGACGCATCCTTGCCATTGTTTCGCCAGTTCCAAATCTGGTCGCTCCCTGCGATGTAGCACTGATACCGGTCAAGATCTGCTGACAGCGCTTTGGCAGAAACATATCGTTTTTGGCTGAGCAAAATGTTTTTCCGGTAAAACGCTTTAAAAACCTTTATGCGCTTATGAATTACCGGCGCCCCTAACGCGACCCTCGCTGCCCTTTTAATATCTCGTTTTTTCAGGGCCGATAAAAACAGTCCTTTGACCGAGTGCTCCTTACTGCGGATTGGATTGGAGTAATCGAGCACCTCGCACGGATATCCCAGGGAAATAATAAACTTCTGAAGCGCAAGCGTCTGGAGCACTGCGCCGAAATTCAGAGAGTCTTGAAACGTTAATACTGCAATCTTCATGGATTTTCCCTTCATCGTTTTGCCGACTGAGCGTATATGTCGCAGTACTGGTCCACTATATTATCCCAATTAAAAATGTCGATAGCGGCGTAGTTAACCCTTTTTTTGAATCGGTCATAGTTATCGATGATATCCTGAAGCTTATCCGCCATGTCCCGAATATCGCCGTTATCCACGGCATAGCCAACCTCTCCCTGTTCATAATACCCGTCGAACCCCTGCCCTTTGGAGTAAACCACGGGGATCCCCTGGGTCAGCGCCTCCGCGTATACCCGGCCGAAAGTCTCGCGTACGGACGGCAGGAAAAAGATATGGCTGGCCCGAAAATGCTCAAGTAGCTTTTCCTTCTCCACTTCTTCGACAAATGTGACGGATTCGTTTTGCCTCAGGTTTTCCGCTAACCTCTTGTCGACCACCCTGCCGATTATTGTATGGCTGATGTCGTAACCGCGTTTTCTCAGTTCCTTACACACGGCGATGCTGGCTAGTAGATTTTTTTCCTTGGAAGTTTTTCCAACCGTTAGTATCTTAACTTGTTTATCATTCAATTCAAGGGTGTTTCGGTGCCTGTTCTGCATCCAGAACGGCGTAAGCCCGTTCGGGATAACGAAGCTCTTTGCTTCAATCTCCGCCTTCAACCTGTCCGGGATATACTGCTCCAGTGTTTGTTGTTTGCCCTGCGGCGAGATGAAAATAACGGCCGACGCATCCTGTAGAATACGTACGCCAAGGCTTCGAAGCCACGGTAATTTTTTAAAAAAAACGGATATATCCGTTGCCCTGACCGCCACGATGTAGGGGATGCCGAATCGCTTATTAAGTTTGTACGAGACATACCCGTTAGAAAACAGCGTATGGGCGTGCGTGAGATCGAACTGAGAGAAATCGTACTGCCGCTCAGCTCTTGCATATATCTTTTGCTGCTTGAGCCAGTAAATAAACCTGTCGTTTTTATTGAAACAATGACACGCGTCCACGTAATCGTCCAACGGCTTTTTATATATGGTTTTGGGTCTGCCGTTTTGTAACGGAACGAAAACCCGAACATCACAGTTCTTTCCTATTAGTCTATCGCACAGATCTTTGAAAACGCTCATTCTCAGATAATATGAGCAAATATGCAGTACTCTCATAGCGCTCCTCTAACTAGCAGTATCGACATAAAACAAAGGCACATAAATTTAAATCTCTCTTGATTTAATACTATCATTGGACAAGGCGCTCCCTTAAACATTGAAATACGGCGTTTAACATACTGCCGCACAACTAGGACAACAGCCAAATCCAGTCCCAAGACCAGCCCTGCCCGCAATCAACTATATTTTGCCTTCGATTTTTTCAGTACCGTGCGCATCCTTGCATTCTTTTAACAAATCACTTTCGGTAACAGTGTGGTTATCCAGGTTTAATATTTTTTTAACGATCATATAAACAATTAAGGAAACAGCCTTTAATACCGGCAATTTCTCTATTTCGCAGTATACTTTCCATTGATATTTTATAAGACTCGCCTTGTTGCTGGATATGGAACCGGATCTGATTCTATGGCTCGTTAAAACCTCGTCCAATCCATAAAGCGAATCGGCTTTTTTAATTATTTGAAGCCACATTACGTAATCATTTCTTTTGCGAATATTCGGAATTTTATATTTGCCCAAACAATGGGAATCATAAATGACCGTCGAATTCCCGGGACACGCCTTTAAAACGCCGTTATAATCCAATTTGGGCTTCGCGCGGACTACCCTGTTGAGAAACTTGCCCTGTTCATCGATTTTTTTATAGCTGGTACATGTAAAAGAATAGTCATTTTGTTTCATGAAATTTATTTGCATGGTGAGTTTGCCGGGCATCCATAAATCATCACTGTCAAGAAAAGCCAAGTATCGGCCCTGAGCCATGTCGACCGCGGTATTTCGCGCAATTGCAGCCCCTGAATTCTCTTTAATGCGTGTATATTTTACACGAGAATCCTGAGCCATATATTCTTTTATGATGCCCGCAGTATCATCCGTAGATCCGTCGTCGACGATAATCAGTTCCCAGTTTTGATATGTCTGCGCGATCACAGACTCAAGGGAATATCTGATGTACTCCCGGCAATTGTATGTCGGCATAATTATGGATACCAAATCACTGTGCTTTCTTTGAACTTCCTGCGATTCCAAAAAAATCTCCTCCTTTCTATGAGAATCAGCTATTTCTGAAATACGGAATGCTCCCCACACCAAAATATTTAAACCCTTCTACAATATCTTTTCTCTGGGCGAAAACGTTTCGCAGGTCAAAGAAATAATTGTTGCGCATTACCTGTTTTATTCGATTTAGATCTAACCCTCTGAACTGATTCCACTCGGTAATCAATACTATTGCATCCATCCCGCTGGCCAGATCATACTCATCCCTCGCATAGGTAATAGCATCGCCCAAGTCCATCAGCATCGAACGAGCCCCTTCTACCCCTTTTGGACAGTAGGCTCTTATCGCTGCGCCTGCTTCTACAAGGCCACGGATAATATCGACGGACGGCGCTTCGCGCATATCATCTGTATCAGGCTTAAAGGTAAGTCCGAGCACGCCTATCCTAACGCCGGAAAGATTGCCAGATTCCCTCATCGTGTAACGGATTTTCCATACCATTTTTTTCTTTTGCTTCTCGTTGGCGCGCATCGCCGCCTCGATCACCATCAACTCCTCGCCATGCTGTAGCGCGGTATCAACGATTGCACGTGTATCTTTGGGAAAACATGAGCCTCCAAAGCCGGGGCCCGCATGTAAAAACTTGGGCGATATTCGCTTATCCATGCCCATTGCCAACGCGATATCCTGAATTACCGCGCCGGTTTTCTCAGCAAGCAGAGCTATCTCGTTAATAAAGCTGATCTTTACTGCCAAAAACGCATTTGATGCATATTTAATCATCTCTGCAGTCTCGATATTCGTAAACAAAAAAGGGGTCTTGTTAAGATAAAGTACACTATAAACGTTTTTCATGATGTTCTTCGCCCTGTCAGAGCATGTGCCTATTACCACCCTGTTTGGTCTTAAGCAGTCGTTCACCGCCTTCCCTTCCCGCAAAAACTCCGGATTCGATACGATGTCGAAGTCATGTTGGACCCCACGTTTGTCTAATGTCTTCTGAATAACCTGTCTCACAAGCTGCCCCGTTCCTACCGGGACGGTTGACTTGTTTACTATCACTTTATATCCATTGATGTATTCCGCTACAGATTTGGCTACCTCCAAAACGTATTTTAAATCTACGCTGCCATCTGCTTTTGAAGGTGTTCCAACCGTAATAAATATTACATCGTTGTTTTGTATCGTCTCTTTCATGTCGGTTGTGAATCGCAGTCGGTTTTCCGCAACGTTCTTTTTAAGCAGTTCTAAAAGCCCAGGCTCGAATATTGGTAAAACGTTATTATTAAGCATTTCGATTTTTTCGCTGCAGCTATCCATGCATTCAATATTCATACCGAAATCCGACAGTATCACACCCTGTACCAAACCAACATAGCCCACGCCTATCACACCAATGTTCATACCACAATCTCCTGTTGAATATCATTCTTAATAATTGATTCGAATCCTCACCGAGTGTACTGGCCATTATGCAATTAATCAGCCAATGCACATCCAAATCATTCTAATATATATGCGTTTTTATGTCAATCGGCCGCAAAGGACCAGATTTGCGCCATAACAATCATTTTGGCAAGAAATACCCCGTACCCTGCCCAGTCTGTTTCAGGTATGCTATTATCAATATGCACCCTTACTTGTAAAAGTCACCCATATAGTTTTTGTTAAAATAATAATGTCGAGCCTCATCGTGATATGGTCTACATAATACAGGTCTTTTTCCATCCGCCCCTTAAGAGATAAATCATTTCTGCCATTGATCTGTGCATAGCCGGTCAGCCCTGGCCGTATGAGCAAGCGCCGCAGATGTTCGGGGGTCAGTTGTTCGATTTCGGTTTTTATGAAAGGCCGCGGCCCAATAAAACTCATTTCTCCCTTGATGATATTCCAAAACTGCGGAAACTCGTCCAGGCTGTAGCGGCGCAAAAACGCGCCGACTCTCGTGACGCGCGGGTCGTTTTCCCGTTGGAGGAAGGGGGATGTATCATCCGGCGGCAGCTGGTCGATCATAGATTCGGCGTCCTTAAGCATCGTACGGAACTTGTACATTTTGAAAGGCCGCATGTTCTTTCCGATACGCAACTGGCTGAATATGACGGGGCCCGGAGAGTCTGTTTTTATCGCGATCGCTATGAAAGGGAACAGTATTATAAGCAGTATTATACCGAGAAAAGAAACAACCAAATCGACAAATCGCTTCAGGACAGGAAAATATATTCCACAGCGCGGTCTTGAAAACTGCGGCATTTTTAAATCGGTCTGCGTCATAATTCTCCGAACCGGGCGGGGAATACCGCCGAAGCCCCATCATTATTAATAAATTATAAAGATTATTCGTGTCATTGTCAATTTTTCCAATAGTCGTATAGTTTGCTTGGATTGCCTGTTTGTTCCGTTGCAGACTATGAACTTTGAGTTGACGCAAAAAAAACAAGCCAAGGATGTGATGGTTTCCTCATAAGAAAACGCTGAAGGCGTTCGGCTTTGCATTTCAATCCGTCAACCTCAGCTAACTTAGCCAGTAATTGCCGTCAACCCTACTATCGGCAGGCATACCCGCAAATGTTGTGTTCGCGATAAATCGACATAATTTGCAGCTATTTCGCAGAAGACAGCGGATGATTGGTTTTTTCTATAACATCAGCATAAAAGGCCATCAATTTATTCGCGACGACAGGGCCGGAAAACCGTTGCTCGATCTTTTTCGAGATCCTATCACGATCATAGCTTTGCCTGTATTTAACCATATGACGCATTGCTTCCGCAGCCTGCGTTATACTGTCCACATCAATGAGTATCCCGTTTTCATCTGAAACAAAGTCTTCCGGACCGGCGCATCGGGTCGCAATAACCGGGAGACCACAGGACAATGCTTCAATATATGCGACGCCGAACGTTTCTCCGCGTGAACACAGCACGAAGCAGTCGGAGTATGCGTACTTGGATGCCATAGCTTTTCTGGATTGCAAACCGGCAAGTTCTATACTATTTGTCAGGTGCAAAGACTCAATCAACCTTTCAATGTTTGTACGCTCGGGGCCCGCACCGAAGATTGTGAGATATACGTCGTCCGTGTTTGCAAAGGCCTGTGCGAAGGCTTGTATCGTCACTCCATGGGCTTTCCGACCGATCAGCGATCCTGCCGAAACGAATTGAAACCCGGTTTTATTCGGAGCACCCATCCCGAAAAGCGAGGTGTCGACGATGTTGGGTATGCATACACTGTTTACTGAAAATTCATTTTTCAGGGTTTCCGCAAGTGAGTTGCTCACGCAAATCACTCCGTCCGCCCGGGCATAAGCCAAAGACGCATATCGTTTGGTTTTCTCATCTATCCCTGTCGCCATTTTGGAGCTATGCTCGGTAATGACGAGCGGCGATTGAAGCTCGTCTTTTATCGTCCCGCATACATAACCGACATGATAAAAATGCGCATGAACGATGTCAGGACTGCCAAACCGTTTTTTCGCTTTCCTGATCAGCTTTTTTATGGAATGGCGCATGAACATATGCCTTATTCTGCACGGCAACCTCCCTATAGGGATGTTAAATGCCAAAATGGGGATACCGCCGACAACCGTCTGCTCGAAGCCCCATTTCCGCCATCTGCGAATGGAACGAATGTCGGCTGCGATAAACACAACATCATTCCCGGCTTCCCTTAGGGCTTTCGCCTGGTCAAACTCGAATATGCCGTTCATTTTGTATTTTTCTGATGGATATCCTCTGGAAACGATAAATATTTTCATTTATTATTAAGCCTTACGGTTTCAAAATATTGTTTGCATTCATTTGGTAACTATTATAAACATATAGTAAGTTCTGTCAAATTAAATATCGACCACACTTGGGTTTTTAAAGACCTTTAGCATCATCCGCTGTACCTTCATCACGATTAAACAATAATCCGGCAGTCCGTGCGTTTTTTTCTCCGCGCAGGCCCGGGGTGTGAATTGCGTTCTGCCCAGCCAGTTGATAATTATTGACGTATCGGCGAAAGGTTATCAGATGACGAATTTGTATCCGAAGCCCCAGACGGTCATGATGTAGCCGTCATACGGCTTGATGTTCTCCCTGAGAGTCTTGATATGCGTGTCCACCGTCCTGTCGGAACCGGCGAAGTCGTACCCCCATACCTCGTTGAGCAGGACGTCCCGCGAAAACGCCTCGTTTGGGTTCTGAGAGAGGAAGAACAGGAGGTCGTATTCCTTCGGGGTGAGCTGCACGAGCCTGTCGTCGACGTAGACGGAACGGGATACGGTGTCTATGAACAGGCCGCTGAAGGAGATCTTGCGCGGCACCGCCCTTCCGATCCCCCCGCTGCGCCTGAGGAACACCTTGACGCGGGCCATCAGTTCGCAGGGCGAAAACGGTTTGAGCACATAGTCGTCGGCCCCGAGATCGAAGCCCGTCAGCCTGTCCTCTTCGCTGCTTCGCGCGCTCACGATGATGATCGGAGTATCGGAGACCTTCCTGATCTGACGGCAGACGTTGCGGCCGTCGAGCTGCGGCAGCTCTGTATCGAGGAGGATGAGGCTGTAGTCGTACCGCCTGAAGAGTTTGATGGCGGCGATGCCGTCGGCCGCCTCGTCGCAGGCGAAGCCTTCCGCAGCCGCTTTTTCCTTTATGACGCTCCTGACGGACTCGTCGCCGTCGACGATCAGCAGCCTGACGCCATCCATACCTCAAGCCCCCCCATCCTGTATCCCTATTATATTTTATAACCGCAAGAATTTAAACGGATTTATGGATATTCGCCGCCCTCCGATGCCGCATATGGTGGGAATCCCTTGAAAAATCCATAAATGCGCTTCTGCGGGCGCCGAAAATAATTTTTTCGGGGTGCGTGCAACGCACCTTTTTTTTTCGTGCAACCTCCGCTGCTCCCAAAGGGCACGGCAAGGAAACGGCGCCGGGGGCGCCGTATCAGCCGACCAAGAAAGCCGCCGCAAACAAAAGCTTGCGGCGGCATAAAGTTGCGTTCACTTCTGTTTGTTCGTGTAATCCGATACGACCTGTTTAAGGATGTCGACGGTCTCCAGCAGGTCAGAGAGTTCGCTCTTGAGCCTCGCGTTGTCGGCTTCCAGCGCGAGCAGCCGGACCGATTCGAGTTCTTCGCGTTCGCGCCGAGGTTCCGGTTGCGATTTCACCACGGTCGGCTCACGCGCGGGCTTGGCGACCGGGGTCTTACGCACGTGGCTCACCGAGAACCTTTCCTCGGTCATCTCGTTGAACCGCCCGCGCGGGACGTAGTGCGTGTGCAGGAGTTCGTGCGCCTTGTGGCTGTTCGGGTGCCCGAGGTAATCCTTGTAGATCGCGGTGATGTACGGGTTCTCGTGAGATTTCCTGAGCACCTTGCTCTCGTCTTCGGTGTAGATGCCTCTCAGGCGTTTGGTCCGCACGTCCGGGTCGTCCGATCGCGGCTGGCCGCCGCCCATGATGCATCCGCCGGGGCACCCCATGACCTCAATGAAGTGGTAGGGGGATTCGCCTTTTTCGAGCTGGTCCATCATCTGGTTCGCGCCCCGAAGGCCGCTCGTCACCGCCACCCGCACGGTCACGCCGTCGAGGAACTTATAATCGTCCGTAGGGTCTTCGATGGTGAGGGCCGCTTCCTTCACGCTCTCGAGCCCGACGATCGGCGTCACGTGCAACCCGTCAAAGGGCAACTCGCGCCCGGTGACGATCTCGTACACCGTGCGAAGCGCGGCCTCCATCACGCCGCCCGTTACCCCGAATATGTCCGCTGCCCCGGTGGACAGGCCCAGCGGGTTGTCGTATTCCATGTCCTCGAGGTTCCTAAAGTCGATGCCCATCTCCTTTATCATCGCCGCGAGTTCCCTGGTGGTCAGCACGGCGTCGACGTTGGGCAGGCTACCGTTTTTCATCTCGGCGCGTTCTATCTCGCATTTCTTGGCGGTGCAGGGCATCACCGAGACCACGTAGATATGCGTCGGGTCCACCTTGATCTTCCCCGCGTAGTAGGATTTCACCAGCGCGCCCAGCATGGTGTGCGGCGATTTGCAGGTTGAAATATGGTCGAGCCTGTCGGGGTAGGTGTGCTCCACGTATTTGACCCAGCCCGGGCTGCAGCTCGTGATCATCGGGAGCGTGGCGCCGCCGCCCGTCAGCGCTTCCCTTACCCGCGTGAGAAACTCCGTCCCTTCTTCCAGTATGGTCAGGTCCGCGCCGAAGTTCGTGTCGAACACGTCGTCGAAGCCCAGCGCGTGCAGCGCGGCGGCCAGCTTCCCCGTCACCCTCGCGCCGGGTTCGTACCCGAACTCCTCGCCGATGGCGACGCGGATCGCGGGCGCCGTCTGAACAACGACGCGTTTTGACGGGTCGTTGATCGCGTCCCAGACCTTCTGGATCGCATCTGTCTCCTTGAGCGCGCCGACCGGGCACACGACCGTGCACTGTCCGCAGAACGTGCAGTTCACTTCGCCGAGGGGCAGGTCCATGGCCGGGCTTATCACGGTGTCAAACCCCCTGTTCTGAGGGTTGATGATCCCAATCCCCTGAATCTCGTTGCAGGCGGTCACGCACCTCCTGCACAGGATGCATTTGGACATATCGCGGGTGATCGCCACCGAAGAGTCGATGACGCATTCGGACCTCTCCCCCTCGAAGCGGGTCGATTCCACGCCGAGGGTCCTGCCGAGTTCCTGGAGTTCGCAGCTTTGGTTGCGCTTGCAGCTCAGGCATTCCTTGGAATGGTCGGAAAGCAGCAGTTCGTAGAGCACCTTGCGCGCCCTGCGGACCCTGTCCGAGTTCGTATGGATCACCATTCCCTCGGAGACCACCGTCATGCAGGAAGGCATAAGCGTCCTCGCGCCTTCCACCTCGACAACGCAGATCCTGCACGAGCCGAGCTGGTGGACGTTTTCGAGGTAGCACAGGGTCGGTATGGTTATGCCGTTGGCCTTGGCCGCCTGCAGTATGGTCAGTCCGTCCTCCACCGCAAATTTCCTGCCGTTTATTGTGATGTTCGTCATTGCTTTCACCTACCTCCTGTCACAGTGCAGGCAGCGCATCGCCTCGGCCATCGCCCTGAGTTTATGGTAGCCCAGGACCACCTCGTCGAACGACTGCTTCCGCGTTTCGGGGTCGAGTTCCTCCACGGTGAACCGCTCCAGTTCGACCACCTCGTCTTCGTCGTAGTTCTCGGGGATATCGATCGGGGCGCCCTTGTTCAGCTTGCCCCGCCCGCCGAGGTACCTGTCGATGGATTCCGCCGCCTTCTTCCCGTCGGCGATCGCCTGTATGACCGTCTCCGGGCCGCGGGCGACGTCGCCTCCCGCGAAGACGCCTTCCATCCTGGTCATCATCGTGTCCTTGTCGATGATGAAGGTCCCCCACGGCGTCACGCCGATCTCGCTCTTTTTGATGAAGGGCAGGTCGGAATACTGGCTAACCGCCGGTATGACCGTATCGATGTCGATGAAGAAGTTGGAGCCCTCCACTTTTACGGCTTTGCGCCTGCCGGACTTGTCGAACTCGCCCAGCTTCATCCTGATGCATTCCACTTTCGAGACCTTTCCGCTCCTGGACGATATGAACCGCACCGGTGCGACGAGCTCGAAAAGCTCTATGCCCTCGTCGATAGCCGCCTGCACCTCGTATTCGTAGGCGGGCATCGCGTCCCTGGTGCGCCTGTAGAGGATCATCACCTTCTCGGCGCCCAGCCGGACGGCCGTCCGCGCGGAGTCGATCGCGGTGTTGCCGCCGCCGATGACCGCCACCGTTTTCCCGAGCCTGACGTCTTTGCCGAGGTTGACGTCCTTGAGGAAGTTGATGCCGTGCAGCACGCCCTGCAGGTTCTCTCCGGGGATGTTGACCTTCTCGGGGAACTGCGTGCCCGTCGCCATATAGATCGCGTCGTAGAGGGACCTTAGTTCCTTGAACTCTATGTCCTTGCCCACCTCCGTGTTCAGGTGGATGTTGACGCCCGCCTGGGCGATCAGGTCGATCTCGTGCTGCAGCACCTTTTTGGGCATCCTGTATTCCGGGATGCCGAAGGCCAGCACCCCGCCCGCGACGGGCTGGGATTCGTAAACGTCCACCTCGTAGCCGATGCGCACGAGGTAGTAGCCGCAGGTGAGCCCCGACGTGCCCGCGCCGATGACCGCCACCCGCTTGCCGTTCTTCGGGAAAACGATGTCGCTTACGAACGGCTTCTCGTTCTTGTAGGCGTAATCCGCCGCAAACCGTTTCAGGTCGCATATCGCCACCGGCTCGTCGATCGTGCCGCGGCGGCACTTGCTCTCGCAGGGGTGCGTGCAAATGCGCCCGCACACCGCCGGGAACGGGTTCTCCTGCCGGATGAGGTTGTAGGCGTCGAGGAACCTTCCCGCCGCGATGAGCCGCAGGTAGCCCGGCACGTTGACGTTTGCGGGACAGGTATTCTCGCACGGGGAGATGAACAGTTCCGAGCACACGCCCGCCCTGCAGTGTTTGTCCTTGATGTGTTCCTCGTACTCTTCCCTGAAGTATTTGATGGTGCTCAGCACCGGATTCGGGGCGGTTTGCCCCAGCTGGCACATCGCGGTATCCTTTATCGTCGCGCCGAGTTCCTCGAGAAGCTCGATGTCGCCTTCCTCGCCTTCGCCGCGGGTGATGCGTTCGAGTATCTCCAGCATCCGCTTGGTCCCGACGCGGCAGGCCGTGCATTTGCCGCAGGACTCGTCGCGTATGAAGTCCATGAAAAACCTGGCGGTGTCCACCATGCAGGTGTCCTCGTTCATCGCGATCAGGCCGCCGGACCCCATGATCGCGCCCAGATTCTGGAGCGATTCGTAGTCGGTCGGGGTGTTAAGGTTGTCGGCCGTGACGCAGCCGCCGGACGGGCCGCCGATCTGCGCCGCCTTGAACTTCTTCCTCTCGGCCATGCCCCCGCCGATGTTGAAGAGGATGTCGCCCAGGGGCTTGCCGATGGGCACCTCGATGATGCCGGTGTTGACCACGTTGCCTGCGAGGGCGTACACCTTCGTGCCCTTGCTCTCTTCGGTGCCGTACCTGGCGTACCAGTCCCCGCCGTTTAGGACGATGGCCGGTACGCTCGCGAGCGTCTCCACGTTGTTGATGATGGTGGGCGATTTGAAGAGCCCTTCCTGGAACGGGAACGGCGGCTTCTGCCTCGGTTCGCCGCGCGCCCCTTCGATCGACGCCATCAGCGCGGTCTCCTCGCCGCAGACGAACGCGCCCGCGCCGATGCGTATCTCGATGTCGAAGTCAAAGCCGCTCCCGAACAGGTCCCTGCCCAGGACGCCCCGCTCACGCGCCTGTTCGATCGCCGCGGTCAGCCGTTCGACAGCTATGGGGTATTCCGCCCGCACGTATACGTATCCCGTGTTCGCGCCGATCGCGTACCCGCCAATGATCATGCCCTCTATCACGGTATGCGGGTCACCTTCGAGGATGCTGCGGTCCATGAACGCGCCCGGGTCGCCCTCGTCGGCGTTGCAAACGATGAACTTCCGCCCGCCTTCGGCGTCGTGCCCGGCCTGCCACTTGATCCCGGTGGGGAAGCCCGCGCCCCCTCTTCCTTTCAGGCCGGATTTCTTCAATTCGTCGATGATTTCCTGCCTTGTCCGCTCGTTCAGGGAACGGGCTGCGGCGAGATAGCCGTCTTTCGAAATATAGGCTTCGATGCTGCCGTATTCGATGGCGCCGCAGTTTCTCAGGGCGATCTTCACCTGTTCCTTGAAAAAGTCGATGTCGTCGATTATAGGCACGTGTTTTTTGAGGGACTTGTCGTAGAAAGTCTTTTCCAGCAGGATTTCGTTATTGAGAATCTGGCTGTCCACCACGTCCCGCGCGGACTCCGGTGTCAGTTCCGTATATAAGACCTTTTCGGGCAGGACGAGCATCATGGGGCCCGCCGCGCAGAGGCCCATGCACCCGGTCTCGATCACCAGCACTTCTTCCTGCTTGCCGATCGCGGCGAGTTGGTCGATTATGGCGTCGCGCACTTCTTTGCAGCCCGACGAAATACAGCCCGCGCCTCCGCAGACCAGTATCTGCCGCTTGTATTTCTGCGTCTTCTCGTTGTAGCCGGACGTGATCTTCTCAAGGTCCGCTATGCTTTTTATCTTATTCACGCGCTTTTCACCACCTTTAATACTTGGACAGGATGCTGTCGAGCTTGTTCACGTTCACCTGCTTGTAGACGACGTCGTCGATCATCATCGCGGGCGACAGCCCGCACGCGCCGATACAGCGGGCGATCTCGAACGTGAACTTCCCGTCCTCCGTCGTTTCGCCTATCCCGACGTCCAGCATCTCCTGCAAACGTTCCACTATTTTCTTTCCGCCCCTGACATAGCAGGAGGTGCCCATGCACACCCGGATGGTGTGTTCCCCCCGGACCGTTGTCGAGAAGAAGGAGTAGAAGGAAACGACGCCGGAAACCTCGGAAAGGGGCACGCCGAGCCTGCGCGCGATGAATTGCTGCAATTCGAGAGGCAAGTATCCGTAGATTTCCTGCGCGAGATGAAGGATCTGGATAAGGCAGCCCTCCTTATCCTTGTAAAGGTCGATAATGTTTGCGATTTCTTCGTACTTCTGCCGGTCTTCCTGCCTGCAACAGGTGCACTTGTCGATATCTGCGCCCATATCATCATACCTCCCTGATTCGTTTGCGCGGATGTGGACCCGGTTTCAGTCTAGCAACGAATTGTTATAGATTAATGAAAGTTTCACAAAATTTGCAGGCAATTAACGGTAAATTCCCGGGCTTTTTAAGGGTAAGGCATGCGCCTTTCCTGCTTTAGCACGAGCGCCAGAAATAATGCATATTATTCATCCGTATTATTCAGAATCCCGCCCCCGGCTATGTTAAATATTTCACGTTATCCGGCGGAGGCGGTGTGTCCGGCTATGCTTGGTAGATATGCGTCAGGGGATGAAAAACCGCGGTTCCCGCGGCGAATATATGCGTCCCGGCGAAAAAAATAGCGCCGCCCATGCCCATGGGGCGGCGCCATAACCGGACAGTCAATCGCCGAACGCGCCGGAGAGGCGCCCGACGGCTTCCGCAATCTGTTGCTCCCGGCGCTTGTTCGTCCAGTTGACGATGGCCGAAGCGCAGACGGCGCCGCCTTTTCCCGCGCAAGCTTTTTCCATTTGCCGGACAGCGCGGTTTCCGCCAAGCGACGGGCGCGCGAAATGCTGCGTGACCAGCAGGGCGATTCTTTTCCCTTCCAGCGGCCCGACGCTTTTAAGGTAGGTCTTCATCACCGGGGACAGCGCCATGCCTTCCACCGGCGAGCCGAGCACCAGCGCGTCGCAGGCCGCCGCGTCTGGCGGCAATTCGAACCGTATTTCCCTAATCCCCCGGTACCAGCCGCCGGCGATCTTCAGCCTGTGGTATTCGACGTCGTGCCCCTTCTGCTCGAGTTCTTCCCTGATCTTTTTTGCGACGAGGTTCGTGTTCCCCGTATGCGAATGGATGATGATGCCTATCTCCATATTCGCTCCCCCTTTAAATCAAGGCAGTACGCATCTCTCCCTCAGCCTGTCTGGTTCCCTCTCCGTCCAACTGAATACCTGCCCGGTTGCCTTGCGGTCCATTACGATACTCTGCCCTGCCTGAAAAGCGAAACCGGCACAGGCCGTCTTTCCCGCCGAAGGGGCGTCACTTCGTCCCCGGGTCCGTGCGGAGCATAGCTTCCAGGATCATTTTTCCGTTTCGCCTGACGAATTCGTTGGGCGGGACGGCGCCGCAGCGCCTGCAGGAAGACTGGTACACGGCGTTGAGCGTCCCGCATTCTGCGCACGCGTAGTTCCGTTCCATTTTTTCGCGCCAGCGCTTCACCCCGTGCGCCTTCACGTATTCGAGCGACTCGAACAGTTCGAGGCGGTGCGGCGCCTGCGCCTGAAAGTCCCTGAGCGCGCCGCACGGATAGTCCCCGCGCTCGCTACAGAAATCAAGGCCTTTTTTTTCGATGCAGCTTTTCATCGCGCAGACCGCGCAATAGAACGAGAGCGTGTCCGAGCGGCAGCCCCTGCAACGGATTTCCTCCGCTGTCCTGCCGAATCTTTTCGCCATCTGCCCGAGGCGTTCGGGTTCCTGCGTCGTGCCGATGTACGCCGCGCAGCTTTCGCAGAAAAGGCCGCAGTATCCGGCCGTCGTAAGACCGTCCTTCATCGGGAAAAACCTCCTTTTTAACAGAAACGGCCGTCACACCAGCATCCGCTCCACCGCATCGGCCTGCCCAAACAGCACGCACCCGCCGTCGTGCTGCGCGTTGAGTATCTCGCTGCTCCGGAGTTTCCTGAAAAGCGGCGACTGCAGCGCTTCGAGCAGCGTGCAGTCTCTCAGGTTCGTGTCCGAATACGGCGAAAACGGGCACGGTTCCGCGTCGCCGTTGGGGTTGATGTGGAAAAATCCCCTGCCGGCGGCCAGGCACCCGCCCAAAAGCTTTTCGTCCCCGGGGAAAGCGATCGCGAGCATGCGCCGTTTTTCCCTGAGCTTTTTGAGCCGTCCTTCCAGGTATTCCCTGTCCGCGTCGGTGGGCGCGAGGCCTTCTGACTTCCCGTCGGCCAGCACGTATTCCACATAGAAGGCGAGGCCGCAGCCGTTTTCTTCGAGGAACGAAACGAAACGCGCGCCGGTGACCTCGGCGACGTTTTTGGTGGTGACGGTAACGGACGCCCCGAAGAAGATGCGCTTTTTGCGAAGCCTATCCATCGCGGCCAGGAGCTTGTTAAACACACCTTCGCCCCTTCGCGCGTCGGTCGCCTCGCGGTCCCCCTCGATGCTCAGCACCGGCACGAGGTTGCGGTGCCTGCCAAAAAACCGCGCCCATTCGCCGTCGATCAGCGTCCCGTTGGTGAAAACGGGGAAGACGATGTCTTTGCGCCCCGCCGCTGCGCGCAGCACGTCCGGGCGCATGAGCGGCTCGCCGCCCGCGAGCAGTATGAAGCTCACGCCTATACTCGCGGCCTCTTTGAAGATCGCGTCCCAGCGTTCGGCCGAGAGCTGGCCGGCCTTGGACAGACACGCCTGGTTAACGGCCGCGTAACAGCCCGCGCACCTGAGGTTGCAGTCCCTGGCGACGCTCGCGATGAGAAACGGCGGGACGTGCATCCCTCTCGCTTCGTATTCGTCCCGGATGCCCGACGCTTTTTTATGGGCCTTCCCAAACCGCGCCAGGAAGAGCAGCTCCCTCGGGTTCCTGCCGGCGGCTTTTGCCGCGCCCGATATCAGCTCCCCTATCGACGCTTTCATATGCTGCGTGATGTCTATCAAATGCTTCACCTCAGATTATTTGTCTTTTCGAGAATCCTGCGCGCGTTCTTCTTCGCTTCCCGCCTGACGTAGGCATCCGCGACCGCGCCGAAAAGCCGCTTGTGGGGCCCGAGCGCGACGGGATAGTAATACGGAGAGTCGAACCAGCCGCGCTCCTTAAAATAGGCGCGGTCCGGCTCGAGCGCGTCCTCGAAATGCTTCATGGACGAACGCGTCGTCCTGAAGATCATGAGCCGGAAGAAAGAAGGCTTTTTGGGCTTCTCACTGTTCAGCGCATCCACGAACCGGCCGGCCGCCGCGCCGAGCTTCTCCCGGTTTTTGCATGCCGCTTCGGCGGACAGTTTTTCGTTCGGATACAGCGCGCCCTGGAGCACTGCGCCCTTTACGGGGCTGAAACCCCAGAACGCCATCGTATCGTTAAGATACTTATGAACGCCCCTGCCGCCGTATATCCCCTGCGCGATAATCGGCATGAAGACGCGCCCGAAGAATCGCGCCGATGAAACACGAACGAGAGCCTGTCCAGCAGGTTTTTCAGGAGGGCGGGTACCTGGAGCGCGTAATTGGGCGTCAGGATCACTACGCCGTCGGCACACAGCATTTCCGACAGGAGCCTTTGCGCGCCGTCGCCGGACATCGGGCAGGATTCTTCGCCTCTGCCCATGCACGCGCCGCAGCCCCGGCAATAGCCGATCTCCTCTTCACGCACCGCCGCCGTCCTCACTTCCACGCCTTTTTCCGCAAGGATTTCAGCAAGCGTTTCGGCCGCCCCGTCCGACCATCCGGCCCGCGGGCTCGCCTTCAATAAAAGCGCTTTCTTCATCATCGCACCCCGTTCGTCCGCCGAAAGGCGCTTTTTGTGTACTGTTTATTTTATACTGCGCAATACCCGCGGTCAACTGCCAGAGCGCGCCAAAACGCAGTCCCGCGCGCCGTTTTTTCGCCAACGAACCTTGCTTCGCATCACCGCCGGCGCGGGCGCGCCCGGGCACGTTGACAACGCGCTGAAAGTCGGATACATTTATGCTATTAAACTGCCGGGGAGACGCCATGACAGACACGACACAGCAACAGACAGCGCCCGGCCCGGACGCGGGCGCCGAAACGGACCCCGGCACGGGCCTTACAGCCGAACAGGTCCAAGACCGCACAGGACGGGGCCTGGTCAACAGGGCGCCCGAAAGCCTCTCCAAGTCCGTCCGCCGGATCGTCGGCGAAAACGTCTTTACGCTGTTCAACCTCCTCAACGTGGCGCTCGCGCTTCTGGTCCTGATGGTCGGCTCGTACAGGAACCTCCTTTTCATCCTCGTTATCATATCGAATACGGTCATAGGCATCATACAGGAGCTTCGTGCAAAGCGCACGATAGACAGGCTCTCGATCATGACCGCGCCCGTCGCGCACGTGATACGCGATGCCGCAGAGCAGGACATCCCTTGCGAACAGCTCGTATTAGACGACGTGATGGTGCTTTTGCCCGGCAACCAGGTCTGCGCCGACAGCGTGCTCATAACGGGCCAGAGCCTGAGCCTCGACGAGTCCCTTCTAACCGGCGAGGCGGACCCGGTGCACAAGCGGCCGGGGGACGCCCTGTACTCGGGCAGCTTCGTCGTCTCCGGGAGCGGACGGGCGCGGGTGGTCACTGTGGGCGAGAACGGCTACGCGTCGAGCATCACACGGGAGGCGCGCTATTTCAAAAAACCCAATTCCCAGCTCGTCGCCTCGCTCAACCGCATCATCCGCACGATCAGCTATATCATCGTCCCGCTGGGCGCGCTGCTCTTCCTCCGCCAGTTCTTTTTAAGCGGGATGACGCTGGAGGACGCCGTGGTGAGCACGGTCGCGAGCCTTGTTGGGATGATCCCCGAGGGGCTTATCCTTCTGACCAGCGTGGCGCTGGCGGTGGGCGTCGTGCGCCTCGGCATGCGCCGCACCCTGGTCCAGCAGCTCCCCAGCATCGAGACGCTCGCCCGTGTGGACGTGCTCTGCCTGGACAAAACGGGCACGATCACGACGGGGACCATGCGGATCGAAGAGACGGTCCCCCTGGTGGGCACCGCCAAGGACGACATAAACGACGCGCTCTGCGCGCTCTCGCGCGCCCTCACGGAATCCAACGCCACTTTTCGCGCGCTCAGCGCGCATTTTGCGAGCGACCCCGGCTGGGACTGCCTTATGGCCGTCCCGTTCTCGTCCGACCGGAAATGGAGCGCGGCCGCGTTCGAGGCAAGGGGCGCCTTCGTGCTGGGCGCGCCCGACGTCCTTTTCCCGGGCGACGAAGGGGTGCTGAGCAAAGCGGAAGAATACGCAACAAACGGGCTGCGCGTGCTCGCGCTCGCGCGCACCGGCGGGCGGGTTGGCGAGGACGCGCCCCTGCCGCCGCTTGAGCGGATGGCCCTTGTCGTCCTCAGCGACGAGATCCGCGCGGAGGCAGCGGACACTTTCCGCTATTTCGCCGAGGAAGGGGTAACCATCAAGGTCATCTCGGGGGACAATCCGTCGACCGTGTCGGCGGTGGCCCGTCGCGCGGGCCTCAGTGGATTCGACGACTGCATCGACATGAGCGCGCTGCCGGAAAACGCGCGGATGGAGGAGATCGTGCGGGACCACACCGTGTTCTGCCGCGTGAACCCGCGCCAGAAAAAGGAACTGGTCAAGGCGCTGCAGGCGCAGGGCCATGTCGTTGCGATGACCGGCGACGGCGTCAACGACGTGCTCGCCCTGAAGGAAGCCGACTGCAGCATCGCCCTCGCTTCGGGGAGCGACGCCACCCGCCACGCCTCGCAGCTCGTGCTCCTCGATTCGAACTTCGATTCCCTCGTCCACGTCGTCGCCGAGGGGCGCCGCGTGCTGGGGAATATCGAGCGGGTCGCAACGATGTACCTTGTCAAGACCGTCACGTCGATCGTGCTCGGGCTGCTGTTCATCGTTTTGCCCGCCGCCTACCCGTTTTTCCCGATCCACCTCACGCTCATCAGTACGCTCACCATCGGCGTGCCTTCGTTCTTCCTCGCGCTCGAGCCGAACAGGGAGCGCATCGGGGGGCACTTCCTCAAAAACGTCCTGGCGCGCACGCTCCCCAGCGCGGGTGCCGCGGTGCTCGGGCTCCTTTTCGTCCAGGTCTTCGGGCAGGTCCTCAGGCTCCCGGAAGGGCAGGTCCGCACGCTGTCCGTGCTCGTGATGGGATCCGTGCACATGATGGTCTTTTTAAAGGCCGCGATCCCGCTGAGGGTATGGAAGGCGGCGCTCTTGGGCGCGATGGCCGCGGGCATGGCCGCCGCGCTGCTCTTCTTTAGGGAGCTGTTCATGCTCGCCCCCGTCAACGTCGCGATGGTTGCCTTCACGGCCGGTTTCGTCCTTACGGCCTGGCCGGCCATCCGCGCAGGAGAGCGGAAGATCGCCCTCTCTCACGGGGTCATAGACCGGCTGTTCAGGCGCTTCGGCCTCGGCTGAACGGCGCGGACGCCAAGCCGAAGTATCTCCATTTTCTAGCTGGTGATAATTTCCTTATACTATGACAAGAAAACGGCGCGTACGCGCCGTTTTCTTGCCGTTTCTAAAGTGAAAGCAGTTTCAGTATCTCCCTCTTGTGTTTGACGAACGTGTCGGACACGAGGAAGTCGGGGCCGCGCGGACGGGGCCTATCGACCGCGATTTCGCTGGTGATGATGCCCGGCGGCCCGGTCATGATGTAGATCCTGTCCGAGAGCAGTATCGCCTCGTCGATGTCGTGCGTGATGAAAATGGTGGACATGCTGATGCGTTCCATCAGCGCGAGGTACCACCTGTGCATCGCGCTCTTTGTGATAGCGTCCAGCGCCGAAAACGGTTCGTCCAGGAGCGCGACGTCGTGCGAGAACAGGTAAGTCCTTAAAAGCGCGGCGCGCTGGCGCATGCCGCCGGATAGCTGCGACGGGTACTTCTTTTCCGTGCCCGCAAGGCCGAAATCGGCGAAGTGGTCGAGCGCCTCGACCCTCGCCTTCTTCCGGGGTACTCCGCGTATGAACAGCGGCAGCGCCACGTTGTCCAGCACCGTCAGATGCTGCTGCAGCAGGTCTTTTTGCTGCATGTAGCTCACCCTGCCCGCATGGCCTGTGATGTCCTCTCCGTTGAGCGTCACGCGCCCCTCGTCCGCCTGCAGCACTCCCGAGATCACGTTGAACAGCGTGCTCTTCCCGATCCCGCTCACGCCCAGCAGGCACACCAGCTCGTTTTCGCCCAGGCTGAGGCTCACGTCCCTGATGATCTGTTGGCCGCCCATGCGCTTGGATATGTGCTTCGCCTCAAGCTTCATATTCTGTCTGCGTCCTTACTCAGGCAAATATTCGTTCGTGAACCCGCCTCCGGGCTCTATCTTGGTGGGAATCAGCTCGTTTTCGTACATCCAGCCGTAGAAAGCGTCCCAGCGCGCCTGGTCGATGACGCCCCACCGGTCGGCTTCGGCCCGGTACTGCTCCGACATGTACTTCTGACTTTCCGTCGCCAGTTCAGGGTCGACCCCGGAAGCGTGCTCAATCAGTATCTCCACGGCGTCGCCGGGGTTCTCGATCGCGTACTCGTATCCCTTGTCGCAGGCGGCCAAAAAAGCCTTGGCGGTGTCCGGGTGCTCATTAAGATACGCGATGCTCGAAGCGATCACCGGTGTATAGAAATCCAGCACCGGGTCGATGTCCTTGAAATAGAAATAGTTCGTGTCGAGGCCCGCCAGTTCGGCCGCGATGCCTTCCCAGCCGTAGTAGATCCATACCGTGTCTACGTTGGCCTGCAGCGCGGAAACGACGTCGGTCACAGTGGCCGGCACCAGTTCCACCTTCTCGAAATCCCCGCCGTCCTTGGTGACGACCTGCTTGAGGATCGCCTTTTCAACAGGGGTGTCCCAGGTGGCGTATACCTTGTTCTCCATGTCCTTGGGGGAATCGATCCCCTTTTCCTTCAGCGAAATGATGCCCGATGTGTTGTGCTGCAAAATGGCGGCGACCGCCTTCACATCCATCGGCGTTGTGCTCGTTATGGCTTCCGCGATGTTCTCCTGGAAGGTCACGCAGAACTGCGCCTTCCCGGACGCGACCAGAGGCAGGGCGCCTTCCTCGGGCGGCTGAATGATCTCTACGTCGAGCCCCGCGTCGGCGAAATACCCTTTTTCCAGCGCCACATACACGCCCGTGTGGTTGGTGTTCGGCGTCCAGTCCAGCACGAACGTGACCTTCTCGGCTCCGTCGGTCTGTTCCCCGCCCCCCGCCGTCTGGCAGGCGCTAAGGCCCATCAGCGCCAGCAGGACCGCAAGTATCACGGCGATTTTTTTCATAACTATCCCTTCCCTTCATGAGTTGTCCTGCGCGCCGCCCTCCGCGGCGCGGTTCACGCGCTCCGGTTCCCTCCACGGCATCATACGGCGCTCCAGCAGGTCCACGCACTTCATCAGTATCAGGCTGATAATGACAACCAATATGATCACCGCGAACATCTTGTCGTACGAATAGGAGTTGCGGACCCGGGTCATATACACGCCCAGGCCGCCTTTCCCGCCCAGCCATTCCGCGATCACGCCGCCGACCACGGCATAGGCCGTCGAGATGCGCAGGCCCGCGAAGAATCCCGGCAGCGCGTTGGGGAGCTTGATGTAGCGGTAGATCTGCGACTTCTTCGCGCCCATCGCCCGCATGAGGTTCAGCGCGTCCGCGTCCGACGAACGGAACCCGCTAAGCAGGGCGACCGTCATCGGGAAAAAGCACACGAGCACCACCAGCACGATCTTGGGTTCCATGTTGTATCCGAACCACAGCACCAGAAGCGGCGCGAGGGCCACGGGCGGGATCGTCTGCGTGACCACCAAAACCGGGTGCACCATCTTATACAGGGGTTCGAAACGGTCCATCAGCAGCGCTATGGAAAAGGCCAGCACGATGCTGATGCCCAGTCCCGCGAACGCCTCGGTGAGCGTGATCGACGCGTGGCCCATCAATTCGGAAAACGAGCCGACAAACGCGCCGACGACGGTGACGGGAGAAGGCAGCATGTACGATTGCACCAGGCCGGTCGTACTGAGCAGGTGCCAGAGGAGAACGAGCCCTGTTAACAGCGCTGCCGGATACAGCTTATTGCTGATGTTTCGCAACTTTTTCATCGATCGTCCAAACCCCGCCTCCCGGCCTGTAATGGAGCTTTACATAGGACATTACGCTCGGAGCGCCTTCTTCGATACAGATGAGCTGGCATTGTTTCACGATCTCCATCAGCTCGTCGAACCCGCCCTCCACGGTCGTCTCGAACGGGCCGACGAAGACCTTCAGGCCTGTCGACCTGAGATACGCGATCACCTTGTCCACGATACGGAGGACCTCATCGCCCTCCACCGACGGCAGTACCTGGATGGCTACGCTGGCGTCAATCATTATAATATCCTCCTTTCCGAAACAAAAAGCCTTCCGTGCAAACGGAAGGCTTCAGGCCACTTGGCCAATTCACCGTGCCTCAGGTTTCCTCCGCTAGCATTAACTAGATCAGGTCTGTGGGTCGGAAACGATCGTTTCCCTCTCAGCCAGACATCCAGCTCCCCAACCTATTGGATTGTATCCATGATATAACACAGCCTGCGTTCTGTCAAATGAATACTGGCGTTTTTTTCATGCGCTGAGGAAACAATCCCCCTTATTCTGTGCGCATGTGGAAATACATGCGCAATTCTTCATCTTTTCGCTCCGTGAGGCGTTAACGCCTTTTTTTTTAGGCGGCAATGTCATCTTTCGGGATACCTTTCTAGGAGCGCGTCGCGGATGAACTCGGCGAGCCCGGGGGCGATCGCATCGTAGAACGCTTTGAAGCGCCCGTCCTCCACGTACATCTCGCCAAGCCCCCTGAGGGCATAGTCCGGGTATTCTCCGAAGCGGCGGATGTAGGCCGCGAAGCGGTCGATACCCTCCTGTACGGACGGCGCGCCGGGGGGCAGGTGCATCAGCCCCGCGAGCGTTTCGTATACGGCCTGGCCCTCCTTTTGCAGGCGTTCGAATTGATCGCGGTCCATTTCGGCAATCACGGCGTTGCTCCTGTCCACCGTCTCGTCCCCGTAACGGCTGCGTATCTCTTCTCCGTATTTTTCCTCGTTCTCCTTTACGACGCGTTTTCCGAACCCCTCGAATATCTCGTTTGCGCTCAATTGTTTTCCTCCTTCCATGGCCCGTAACGTACGGTCGATGTTGCAGATCAAAAGGCTCAGACGCCCCCGCCGGCGCACGAGTTCCTGCCTGTGCGCGCGCAGTGCCCCGGCGGCGTCGAAGCCTTCGTCGCCGAGGATGCGTTTTATCTGTTTGAGCGGCAGCCCGGCCTCGCGGAAGAAGAGGATCTGCTGGAGCCGCATCATGGCCACTTCGTCATACAGACGGTAGCCCGCGTCCGAAACCGCGCTCGGGCGGAGCAGGCCGATGCTGTCGTAGTGGTGGAGCGTGCGCACGGTGACCCCCGCGAGCTGTGCGACCTGTTTTACCGTCATGGGCATAATCATCACCTCACGCCCACAATACACCATAACGTTACGTGAGGGTCAATGCTTTTTTACGTTTCAGGGGTTTTTACGCTCAAAAAGGACCGTGTTTTCCCCGAAGCGCCGGACCACTCTGTAGTTCTTTAGGATATAGGCGTCGATATTGGGCGCGTAGGCCGAAAAAGCGAGGCCGTCGATATTTATCTCGTCATAGAGCGCGAACCGCACTTTTTTGGATTCCAGCGCTCCGATCACCTCCCGCTCGACCGCTTCGTTCACGCTGCCGGCGATGATGTTTTTGTAGCGCACCGGGTTCTCGACGCCGGCAAGATGATAAAGGAGCGAGGACGCCGGGTAGATAAACACTTTTTCGCCCTGGCCCGCCGCGTTTTCCAGCGCCCGTACGATGGCCGGCAGGCGGTTTGCGTCGTGCGCGCTGACCCGCACCGGCGCGACTTTTTCCCACGGCACACCGTAGGTCTCGAACATGGCCGCGTCCAGCCGCACGCTCCCCGCCGCCGCGCACAGCAGCAGGGCCGCCGCGGCCCCGGCAAACGCCCAGCGTCTGGGCGCCTTCAGGGCGAGCCAGATCAGGTACCCGAAAAGCAGCAGCGCAAACACGAACGACGTGCGCCCCTTGTTGATGCTCGCGCGTTCGAAGTTCTGCATGAGCGCCGCCAGCGCGAAGAAAAAAAGCAGCCCGAGCTTTGCGTTAAGACGCTTTTTTACGGCGCCGCGAACCAACGCGGCCGCGCCCGCCGCGGCGATGGCGATATGGGCATAGAAGATGAACGCGTACGCGTCCGTTTCCGTCGCCCAGTCGAAAGAACGCGGCACCTCCGAGAGCGCGGGCGGCAACGCGGTGGCCGCGCCGAAACTGGTGAGCGGAAGCACGACGCTCTGCTCGACGAAAGCGCCGAACGACCCCGTGACGGCGAGGTACGCGGCGAACGCGGCGCCGATGCCCAACAGGCCCGCGAAAAACGGCATCAAAAAGACCCTGAAGGGCTTTGGCGTCCCCAGGGCGGCGCCGCTTCCAGCTACGCCTGTCAGGGTTTTGTCCCTAAGGGCCCGGTGTCCGAAAGCGGCCGACGCCAGGGCCGCCGCGAAAAAATAGACGCCCAGCGTCTGTTTCGTCAGCCCGGACAGCGCGACCGAGACGCCGGCCAGCGCCGCCCAAAAGGGTTTGCGTTTCGTGAAATATCCGTAGACGGAATAAAGCGCCAGCAGCCCGAACGCGACCGCCAGCCATCCGTAGGTGAAGAAGACGAACCAGAGGCCCGCGGAGAGGGTCAGCGCGGCCAGCCAGGTCATCGCGGCCGCGAGCGGGTTCCCGGTCATCCGGTGCACGATGCAGCCCGAACCGGCGCAGACCAGAGCCATCGTAAGGCCCATGAACCAGCGAAGCGTCCAGACGGAGAGCCCGAAGACCTTCGCGAACGGGAAAGCCGCGAAAAACAGGCCGGGGGTCAGCATGGAAGACGTGTCCGAATAGAGTATGCCGCCTTTCAGCATGCCGGAAAGCGTGCCGATGGTGAAACCCTCGTCCAGCAGGTTCAGCCCGAAGCGCGCGTTGGCCATGATGCACGCGGCGGAGACCGCGAAGGCAAACGCCCAGGGCACGAAAGACGGCAGCGCGGCGGCGCCGAGCGAGAACCCGAGCAGGGCCGCCGCGCCAAGGAGCGTGCCGAGGACCCACACGGAACCCATCGCGTAGTCCGCCTTTTGCGCCACGAAAAGCGCAAACACAAAAAACAGCGCCATCGATGCGGTCCATAGAATTGTCCGTTTCAAATCAGTCGCTGTTTTTATCATCTTCAGAAGCAATGCGTATTTTGTACACGTTCAGGCGGTCGAAACTCTCGACCACCGCCGCCTCGGTCCGTATCCCGAATTTTTCCAGCAGATACTGCTGAATCAGCGTGGGCTCCCCGATCTCGACGAGATACTCGTTGTCGTTTAGCAGGCTTAAAAATGGATTTTCGATCCCGTGTTCCTCCATGAATTCGTAGTACCTTGGTGTCTTCGTGTTCCACCCGCCGAGTATGATGAAGTTTTCGAGCATTCCCCTTTCGGGCGCGTGGAACACGCTGTAGGCGCTGTAGCGGTCGCTCGCCGCACTGACGGAACTCAAAAAGAGTTTGTCCTTATTGCCCGCGATATACCGGTCAAGCTCCCGGATGTACGCGTACCTGTCCGTCCCCGCCGAAGCCCTGTCGTTTGCGAGGACCGTGTTCATAAGCAGCATGGACACCGCAACGAAGCCCACTATCACCGACGCGAAGGCGTTCCTCCGCCCCGAAGGGCCTTTCGCGTCCCGCCTTCTGAGCACCGGCCTGAACGCGGTATAGTCGGCGAGCAGCAGCAGTAAGAGTATCCCCAGCACGTAATGCGGATATACCGTGCGGATCGGGGCGCGCCTGAGTATGATGAAGCCGACGTGCACCAGGAACGCCGAGGCCGCGACAATGGAAGGCAGCAGGTGCTTTTTGCGGGTCATGAGGCAGAGCGCGAGACAGAGCGCCAGGATGCAGAAGGGGAAGAAGATCAAAACGGAATACATGTCGTGGACGAAGTCCGAGATGACGTACGGCATCGTGAGCGAAGGCCCCGCCGCGTCCCCGCGGATGGCTTCGAGGTTCTCGGTCGAGAAGGTCTCCTCGTCCGCAAGGTACCAGCGGTAGAACATTTCGTAGTCGTTTTCGCTCCATCCGGCCTTTTCGAACACTTCCCTGTTTGCGTCGTAGTCCAGGCGGGGCATGTCCAGCAGCGACGACCTCGCCGAGTTGTACGCGAAGTAGTCCTGCCACCGATTCGACCGGTAGGAGTTCGCGTCGGCCCACATCGCACCCGCGCACAGCACGCAGGTCACCGCCAGCCACGCCGCCGGCCGCCAGTCTTTTTTATAAAGCCTGTACGCGGATACCGCCAGGAAAAAGGGCAGGATGGTCAGCACGGTCATGTCGCGCACCATGACGCCAAGAAGGCAGAAGAAAGCCGCGCAAACGAGCATGGCGGCGCGTTCTTTCCTTTTTCCTTCCTTCAAAAACCCGAAGGCGAAAAGGGCGAACCCCGCCGCCAGGCAAAAATAGGCCTGCATCGTGAACTGCATGTACAGGATGTCGGGCACGAGCGCCGTCCCGGCAAACGCCAGCGCGATGAGGTAGCGCAGTTTTCCCGGAACCGCTTCGAGGATGAGGAACGAAAAGGCGGTCCCTGAAAGAAACAGGATCGCAAAATGCATCCAGCCGTACCAGTTGACGGCGGGCGCGGCCGAAAAGAGCGCCTTGAGCACCACGCCCAGTACAGAGCTGGAAAAGATCATGTGCTCGCTCGGGACGCCGTAGGCGCCGGACACCGTAAGGCACATCGCGTAGTCGTCGTTGAGCTGGTACTGGGCCCCCAATACCAGGGCCGTGAACGCCATCACGGCAAGGGTGATCGCCCCCGCCTCAAGCAGGTTTTTCCAGGTCGAACGCTTTGTATCCGGGTTTTGCGCCAATGTGTCCATGCCTTCCCGCTTTCTCCCGTCAAAACAATGTAAATACGACGATGCCAAGGATGATGATGAGGTTTCCGACGATTTTTTGCCACGTGACCCTTTCCTTCAGGAAACCGAAGCCCAGCAGCATGATGAATACGTAGGACAGGCAGTTGATGATGCTGCCGTACTTGTATTCGATCCACCGGTAGCCGATGATGTTCATCACGAGGACCAGCACGAACAGCGCGTAGGAACCGAGCACGAGAGGGTTTAAGTATTCCCCCGCGCGTTTCGCGTGCTCCCTGTTGGCGCTCACTTTCAGCATCGTCTGGGAGACGGCCGTGATGAACGCCCCCGCGATGAATATCAAAACCGACGCCGTGCTATTCACTCTGCACCACCAGCCATATCCCGCCCGCGATCAGGGCCGAGCCGGCGAGGTTGCCCGCCGTGATCGGCTCATGAAAAAACAGCGCCGCCCAGACCAGCGTCCACATGGTCAGGATCGACCTGTTTGCGTAGGCGACCGTAAGATCCATCACCTTGATGAGTTTCTGGTAGAAAAAAGCGTACACCGCGAGGACCACGAGCATCACGGCGGTATAACCGGCGACCGCCCACGAAAACAGGCCTTGTTCGTTGGCGGCGTTGGCTGCAAGTTTGCTCAAAACGCCCACTGCCGAATACAAAAGGATATTCAGATGGAGCCACAGCATGTTTCTGTGGGATGTCTTTCGTTTTGCGTCCGCCTTAGGTTTGGGTTCGGGCAGATTCAATCTTCAATTCCTCGCTGTCCATGATGCGGATGACCCGCGCCGGGTTCCCGGCCACGATCGCCCTGTCGGGGACGTCGCGGGTAACCACAGCGCCCGCGCCGACCACCGCGTCTTCGCCAACGCGGGATACGCGGGGCAGTATCACGGCGTTCGCGCCGATCCAGCACCGTTTTTTAAAGACGACGCCGCAGGGCTCGACCTTCTTCTTCCTGCCCAGCGTACGGTTCCCGTCGAGCTTGTGTACGTGGGTGAGCACCACGCTTCCCAATGAAAACCATACGTCGTCCTCCACCGTCACGTCGCCCGTGTAGTCGATGGAAACGCCCCGCGCCAGGAGAACGCGCCTGCCTATGCGTATGCGTCCGGAACTCCTGTGCGCGTGGTAGAGGCACACCTTCTCCTCGATAACGGGCCGGCTCCCGATCCTGAAAACGCAGCGCAACGCGGCGTTCCTGACCAGCGCGAGCCCGGGCAGGTTGAACAGCTGGATGCCGAACACCATCTGGACGAAGCGGCGTACGGCTTCGAGCAGAAATGCTTTCACCGGGTCCCCCCCGTTCCTTCGCCGTCTTGTCCGTCCTCGCTGCCGTTTACGCTGTCTTTCACGACGTACTGCGGCATCTTGTTGATGCTCAGGTAGATGCGGCCGATATACTCGCCCAGGAGGCCTATGGAGAGGAGCTGCACCCCGCCCAGGAACAGCACGCTGATGATGGTGGAACTCCACCCGGCCACCGAAGACGGCCCTATCAGGCTCCTGATGAACACCACGGCCATCATGATGAGGGCCGCGAACGCGAAGAGGGTCCCGAGGACCGTCGCCCACCTGAGCGGCTTGACCGAAAAGTTGGTGAAACCGTTGAGCCAGAGGCGCATCAGCTTGCGGAAGGTGTAGCCCGACCTGCCGACGGCGCGCGGGTCGTGCCGGACGACGACGTTGCCCACGTTGCGCGTCACCTGCAGGCACAGGCCCGGGATGTAGGGGAACGGCTTGTCGTACCGGGCGACCTCGTCGACCACGAACCGGCGAGCGATGAAGAAACTCGACGTCGCGATGTTTTTGGGCTTGTCCAGCATGGCCGTCTGCATGAACGCGTTAACGCGGGACCCGAAGTTCCTGAAAAAGCTGTGATTCTTGTGCGCGTAATGGCCGTACACGAGGTCGAAACCGCCGTCGATCAGCTTGTTGAGCAACAGCGGCACTTCCTCGGGCGGCGTCTGCAGGTCGTCGTCGAGGCAGACCACATAGTCGCCCTTCGCCTTCCTGAACCCCGCCATGATGGCGTTGGCCTGGCCGAAATTGCGGGAAAAATCAAGCGCGGTAACGTGGGCGTTTTTTTTCGCGGTTTCCCTGCATATCGCGTAGGACCCGTCGCTGCTGCCGTCGTTTATCAGGATCACCTCATAGTCGTAGGGCGTTTGAAGGGCCTCCACCATCGCGGCGATCCTGTCGGCCACCAGGCCGACGGTCTTTTCGGAATTGTAAACGGGGACCACGAAAGAGAGTTTCTCCAATAGTGCTTGCCTCCCTGCGGAAAGTGATTGCCCCGGCGATACTATTTGCGGGCCATCGGTATGCCCGTCAGCCCGCCCGGATGTTCCCTCACCATAATTCTGCCCCGTTGCCCGGCCTGTAACGAACCCTGCGGGCAGCCGTCGTTTTCGCTCAGGACGCCTTCATGAAGAACTCGCGCACGCATCCGATCACGTACTCCACCTGCGCGTCCTGCAGTTCATAGTAGAGCGGCAGGCGGACCAGGCGCTCGCTTTCGGCGGTGGTGAATCTGTCCTCTCCGTGAAATCGCCCGTACTTCCTGCCCGCCGGCGAATCGTGCAGGGGAATATAATGGAACACCGTCGTTATGCCCCTGCCTCTCATATGGGCGATGAATCCCGTCCTTTCGTGAATGTCGCGGCACTTTATAAAGAAGATGTGCCCGTTGCCCCTGCATTCGGACGGGACCACCTGCAGCTCTATGCGGCCTTCGGCCTGCAGGTCGAAAAGCCCGTCGTGGTACGCGCGCCATATCCTGCGGCGCCGGGCGGTAATCTTATGGGCGATGTCCAGCTGCGCGCAGAGACAGGCCGCGTTGATCTCGCTGGGCAGGTAGCTCGAACCCATGGTCTGCCAGTTGTACTTGTCCACTTCGCCGCGGAAGAACTGGCTCCGGTCCGTGCCCTTTTCCCTGAGCATCTCGGCCGGCAGCTGGTACCCGGCGTCGGTCAGTATGAGGCACCCGCCCTCGCCCATCGAAAAATTCTTGGTCTCGTGGAAGCTGTAGGCCCCCATGTCGCCCAGGGTCCCCAGCGGCCTGCCGTTGTACGTCGAGAGCATTCCCTGCGCCGCGTCCTCGAGCAGAAAAAGGCCGTGGCGCCTCGCGATGCTTTCAATAGCGTCCATCTCGCAGGCGACGCCGGCGTAATGAATCACGCAGATCGCCTTGGTACGGGACGTGATCGCGTGCTCTATCAGCGTTTCGTCGATGTTCATCGTATCGGGCCGTATGTCCACGAAGACGCAGGTAGCCCCCCGCAGCACGAACGCGTTTGCCGCCGAGGGGAAGTTGTAGGACGGGATGATCACCTCGTCGCCCGGCCCTATTTTGCACAACACGGCCATCATGTCCAGCGCGTGGCTGCACGACGTGGTCAACAGCACCTTCGGGGCGCCGGTAAGTTCCTCCAGCCATTTGCTCGCCTTTTTCGTAAAAGGGCCGTCGCCGCTTACTTTCCTGTTGACCTCGCACGCCTGCCTCATGTTTTCCAGCATACCGGGGACAAAAATCGGCATGTTATACGGTATCATATCCTACGCTCCGATACATTCTGTTCCCTCCCGGAGGGAAGGCCGCCCGGCCGCAACAATACAGCAATATTATAGAGCACCGGCCCCACATATGCAAGCTTGAACGGAGCGAGTTGGTTGGAGCCGGTTTTCGCCGGGACGCCGGCGCAAAACCCCTCCCGCCCCTGTAAAAACCCGAATAATTTTTATAAATCCTCCCCATTTTACGAATTTCGCTGTTTATTAATCACATGTTTTAAAGTATGATTAACTCAAAGGGATGAAAGGAGGGCAGCAGAATGCAGGGCAAGCACAACGCCGCCTACGACCGGATACTCGACGCGGCGGTCGAATCCCTTGAAACGGACGGCCTTGGCGGCGCGACGACGCGGGCAATCGCCCGGAAAGCTGGCGTGAACATCGCCTCGATCAACTACTATTTCCGCAGCAAGGATAACCTGTTGGGCAAGGCCGCGGAAACGCTTATCAACAGGGCTTTCGACTGGGACGCGCTCGAAGAATCCGACGACATGGACACCAAGGACCGCCTGGTCTACGGCCTGAACATGCTGCTCGAAGGCACCTTGACCTACAACGAAACGCCGGAGGCGTTCATCGGATCTGTCATGCAGTCGGGACTGAACAGCCTCGTGCTCCGGCGGGTCCAATCCTTCATGCGGCGCATCGTTAACGAGCTGAGCGAAGACGGCGATGCGGACCGCGCCGACGTGGAAATGAGCGTCTCTCAGGTCTTTTCCGCCGTACTGCTCCCCGGCATGCTGCTCCCCGGCATATACGACGATTTTGAAGGAATGGACCTCATCGACCCGAAACGCCGCCTGCAGTACATCCGCTACGCGGTCGACAGGCTGCTCTGACCGCCAAAAAAGCGAAACAGCCGTCACGCCGGCTGTTTCGCAAGGTCGTCGTGCCTGAACGCGCGTCCGCAGCCGTTTTTTGCGGACGCTCCTCCCTTTCTTTTATACGCTTCGCGCGGCCCCGTCATGTCTGAAATATTCCTGCCCTCTCCTGCTTTTCTAACTCCGAACCTGTCGCCGAAACACGCCTACACCGAAAGGTCGCGCCTTTTGTAGAGCGCGTACGAGCCGGCGACGCTGCCGATGACGAAAACGGCCACGATGACCAGGTAAACGGGCTCGAGCGCGCCGGTATGCACCACCTGCGGCGGGTCGAAATACTTCAGGGGCGAAACATAGCGGAGGCCGCCGAGCGATTCGGACACGCTGGACATGATCCCCAGGAAATACGTCGCGAACAGTATGCCCAGCGATACGGACGTAAACCGCCTCGCCCTGCGCGAGAGCATCGATACGATGAGCCCCGCCGAAAAGAACATCAGCTGGACCAGAAGCATCGTGAGGCATAGAAGCGCGACCGTGCCTGTATCCACCCCGGTCGAAACGATGTTGAGCACGGCGAGCGACGCGCCGAGGAAGACGGCGTTGAGCAGGACCATGAGCGTGAGGCCGGCCAGCAGTTTCGAGGTCATGATGTAGGTCCTGGTGACGGGTTTCGCGTAAAGGAACTCGATGGTCCCGTCCGCTTCCTCCCTGGACACGATCGAACTGCCCAGAAGGATCGACTGCGCCCCGACGGCGATGAGGATATACTGGAACATGTAGGCCATGTAGTCGAGGGGTTTTGAAAAATCCGCGGACGACATGCCGAACGCGTCCAGCAGTTCCTTCGGGAACGCCTTCATGAGGTCGTTGAGCATCTTCGGGTTCAGCGAGAACGTCGGAAACATGGCCATGGAGAAGGCAAAGAGCCCTACGATGCACACGATCCAGATCGCGAGCGATCTGAGGTTCTGCTTAATTTCCTGAAGGTAGAGGTTCATTTTTCGCCCCCTCCTTCCTGTAGAAATGCATGAAGACCTCCTCCAGGTCCGGCTCCTCGACCCAGAAGTTCTCCACGTCCAGACGGTCGAGTTCGCGTATCAGTTCCTTCACGCCGCCGCTGTAGAGGAAGCTGACGTGCGCGCCCTCCGGCCGGCAGTCCTTCGCGCCCCCGAGCCTCAGCGTTACGGGGGCCGCGCCTTCTTGCACGACGACGCGCACCTTCTTGTACCGGTTGTCCTTTAGCGAGGCCATCGACTCCACGCTGATGATGACGCCGTCCCGTATGATGGCGACCCTCTGGCAGAGCTTCTGCACTTCGCTCAATATGTGGGACGAAAAGAAGATCGTTTTCCCGCGCTTATGCTCTTCAAGGAGCAGTTCGAAGAACTTCGCCTGCATCAGCGGGTCCAGCCCGCCGGTCGGCTCGTCGAGTATGAGCAGTTCCGGGTCGTGAAGCAGGCACTGCACGATGCTCACTTTCTTCCGGTTCCCGGAGGACAGCGCGTTTATCGCCCTGTTCGTATCGAGTTCGAAGTACTGGGTGAGCATGTTTATCCGGCTCTTTGCGCTGGCGCCGTAGTATTTCGCCGAATAATTGAGCAGTTCCCGCACTTTCATGCCCGGATAGTATCCGGACTCCGCGGGCAGGTACCCGATCCGCCGCTTCAGCTTCGAGAGGTTTTTGTCCGTGCAGGGCAGCCCCATGATCCGCGCCTCGCCGCCCGTCGCCCTGATGAACCCGAGAAGCGTTCGGATCGTTGTGGATTTCCCGGCGCCGTTGGGGCCGATGAAGCCGAATATCTCGCCTTCCTCGATGGACAGGTCCACCGATTCGATGCCCCGGTTCTTCCCGTAATACTTTTTCAATGCCCTGGTTTCTATCACAGGCATAGAAAAACGCCCCTTCCCGCATATTGCGTATCGCATCGTCTCGCAGCGCAACATCTTTTTATGCAAACCGTGGCACTGCCCGGTTAAGCGAGCGCCTTTTCCGCGATGTCGTAGATCAGGCGCTTTGTGTCCTCCCACCCGAGGCAGGCGTCCGTGATCGATTTGCCGTAGACGTTCTCGCCGACGCGCTGCCGGCCTTCGACGAGGTAGCTCTCTATCATCAGGCCTTTTATCGTCTTTTTGAGCACCGCGTCGTAGTTCCTGCTCGCCAGCACTTCCAGCGCGATCCTCGGCTGTTCGTAGAAGCGCTTCATCGAGTTGGCGTGGTTGGTGTCCACGATGATGGCCGGGTTCTCAAGCTTTAGATCCAGATATCTTTTGGCAAGGTTGATGAGGTCTTCGTAGTGGTAGTTGGGGATGTTCCGCCCGTACGTGTCCACCGCGCCGCGCAGGATCGCATGCGCGTACGGGTTCCCCGTCGTCTTTGCCTCCCAGCCGTTGTAGATGAACGTGTGGCCCATCTGCGCCGCTTTGATCGAGTTGAGCATGACGGAGAGGTCCCCGCTCGTCGGGTTCTTCATGCCCACCGGCGTGTCGACACCGCTCGCGGTCAGCCTGTGCTTCTGGTCCTCGACCGAGCGCGCGCCGACGGCGTTATAGGCCAGCACGTCGGCGAGATAGGCGTAGTTTTCGGGATAGAGCATCTCGTCGGCCGCAGGCATGAAGAATTCGCCCAGCGCACGGATGTGCAGCCTGCGTATCGCGATGATGCCCGCCGAAAGGTCCGCGTCCTTGGCCGGGTCGGGCTGGTGGGCCATTCCCTTGTAGCCCTCGCCGGTCGTGCGCGGCTTGTTGGTGTAGATGCGGGGGATGACGATCAAAGCGTCCTCCACCTTTTCCTGCACCGCGGCGAGCCGGCTGATGTATTCGCAGACGGCGTCCTCGTTGTCCGCCGAACACGGGCCGATGATGAGCAGGAACCTGTCGTCCTCCCCCGTAAAGACCCGCCTGATCGCTTCGTCCCGCTCCCGCTTGATCCGCGCCAGGGGGGCGGGACAGGGCAATCGAGCGCGTATCTCGTCGGCGGTCGGTATTTTTTTCACGAATTCCATACCCATTTCCTATCTCCCGTCCCTGTCGTCTATCGTCGCGCGCCCCTTAGGCCGTTACCGCATTATACCACAACGGCGGGGTTGCGTTGAATGCCAAACCCGCCGTATCAGTTTAACGTTTTCGCGCGCAGGTAGCTTTCCATGAAAACGCCTCCCGCCGTGACGATAACCTGAGCCATTTTCCGTTGCATGCTATATGGAGGCGACCGCCACACCGTCTTATCATAATGGCATTATTCAGCTATGAATGATAATATATGAATGATGAACGCCAAACAAATCCTGATTATTTTGAGGTGATGCCAATGCCCTGGGGACCGGATAAACACGCGTTATATCCCAATGAAAGCATTAAAACGGTATGCTATATCAAAAACCTGCCATCGAGGCCAAACGTAGTGATCGGAGACTACACCTATTACAGCGACAATCATGACAGCCCTGAAAACTTTTATGACCACATTCAGTACCACTACGCGTTTATGGGAGACAGGCTCATTATCGGTAAATTCTGCGCCATTGCCGAAGGCATCACTTTTATTATGAACGGGTCTAACCACCGAATGGACGGCTTCACTACCTATCCGTTCAGCATCTTCCGTAACGGCTGGGAAACGGTCACTCCGTCCTTGGATCAGTTGCCCTTTAAAGGGGATACGGTGATCGGCAACGATGTTTGGATAGGGCAGAATGTGACGGTGATGCCCGGCATCAAGATAGGTGACGGCGCTGTAATCGCCGCCAACTCCACCGTGACCCGGAACGTGGATCCCTATGTCATTTCGGGCGGAAACCCCGCCAATTTCATAAAAAAACGGTTTGACGATAAAATGATCGAACTGTTATTGAAACTACAATGGTGGAATTGGGATGAAAGAAAAATTTTCGATCATTTAGAAGAACTGGTCTCGGTTAATGATATTGCCATACTTAAAAAGCTATTGAGGGAATGACGTATTTTATTTAAGGAAAAATAGGGGAAAAGAGGAAGGTATAATGCTTTACGAACTTCTGAAAACACGCAGGAGCATACGCAAGTATCAGGACATACCGCTGGAAAAGGAAAAACTGGAAACGATCCTCAAGAGCGCGCTGCTGTCCCCGTCGTCGCGGGGGCTTAGGCCCTGGGAGTTCGTCGCCGTGACGGACCGGTCGGCGCTCATGAAACTGGCCGCCTGCAAGGAGCACGGCTCGGCGTTTTTGGATGGCGCGGCGGCGGCCGTGGTCGTGCTGGCGGATACCGCAGCCTGCGAAGCCTGGGTCGAAGACGCCTCGATCGCCTCGGTAATCATGCAGCTCGCGGCGCACGCGCTGGGCGTCGGTTCCTGCTGGATTCAGGTGCGCGGGCGGCAGCATTCACGGGACGTGAAAGCGGAGGACTATGTCAGGGACGCGCTCGACGTCCCCCAAAAATACGCCGTGGAGTCGATCATCGCCTTCGGCTATGCCGACGAGAACAAAACGCCGCATGCCGAGCCGCGCCTGCCCCACGCGAAGATCCATTTCGAAGCATACGGAAGATGACGACGGGCTTTTTGTCGAGGCATATCGCTTTTTCGCCAGAATAGCGGCGGCCGCCCGGAGTATCCTGGGCGGCCGCCGGAGGGGCGTGTGCATTCGTCCCCGGTATTGGCTATTCGGCGACGCGATCCCGGCATCGCGCATGGCGCCGGGCGCACCGATGATTTCCGCGGCTTAGCGCAAATCACGCATCCCGCGGCTGTGTTAACTGAGCCTTTCGAACAATGCTCCCCACATTTCGGCTTCAAGCTGTACGGGGTTGCAGCTCATGCTGTTTCCGAAACATTTCTCTCCCATGGTTCTGGCCATTTCCGCGCTGGCACCCAGCCATTTTATGTCGGCCGGTATCCCGATGTGGGCGTTGAGTTCCCTGATAAACTCGATCGCGGCCTTCGTCCCGTCCCCGGGCGTATTGAAACGCTTTTGAAGCAGCACCTCTCCTACCGGGTCATACAGGGTCGGATTGTCTTCTGCGTTAATCTCCATGACATAGGGCAGCGTGATGCCCACGCCCAGGCCGTGCGGTATGGGGAAATATACGTTAAGCGCCATGCCCAGCCCGTGCGCCGCGCCGTTTCCGCTGTTTGAAAACGCGAGGCCGCCCATGTACGCGGACAGCGACATGCCCTCGCGCGCCTCGATGTCCTCCCCGTTGTCGTATGCCCTTTTGAGGTACTTGCCGGCGAGTTCGATCCCCCTGAGCGAAAGCGGCTTCGTGATGGGTGTGGCCTTCCACGTCGCGTACGACTCCATGCAATGGGTCATCGCGTCGATCCCCGTGATAGCCGTGACCTTGGGCGGCGCGCTCACGCAGAGCCGCGGGTCGATGATGCACAGGTTCGCGATGAGCTGGTCGTCGCGCATGCTGCGCTTGAAATGCTCTTTTTTGGAACCGATGACCGCGAGTTTGGTTACCTCTGCGCCGGTCCCGGCAGTGGTCGGCACCGCGATGAAGGGAAGCGGCGGATTCACGACCTTGCGGCCGGTGCCCACGTATTCGAGATAATCCTTCACAGGAGTCCCGTTCGTGATAACCCCCGCCGACGCTTTGCCGACATCCAGCACGCTGCCGCCGCCAACGGACATCACCACATCGCATCCGAACTCTATCGCCTGCGCCGACGCCTCGTCCACATTGGAAACGTCCGGCTCGCCCACTACGCCCAGATAGCTCGTATGGGCGATGCCCAGCGCATCCAACTGCTTCTCCAGCTTTGCCAGCGTTCCGTTCTTCTCGAAAACTGGGTCGATCACGATAAGGAACCGCGACCCGATGCCTTCGATATGTTTGCCGATCTCATCCAGCGCGCCCGTTTTGTAAATGGTTTTCGAAGGCGCAATAAATGTGAATTCCATGTGTTTCCTCCTTATTTCCCGGATTCATAGCTGCGCTGACGCCACCCGCACGCAGCACCCGTTATATTGCTAGCGACCGGCCCGAAGTTTGTCCGTGCCGGCCGCTAGCTGTGGAACGTTGATGAACTGTATTCGAGGTCAGGGTTTATACGGAGGAACGATCCCGATGGCGCGCATGGTATCCAGCGCGTCGATGATCTCAGGGGCCGCGCGGGTCCCGATGAGGTCCGCGCCGGCCATCAGGAAGTTGTACGCGTTCTGCGGGCGGGGGAACTTCACGCCCGAAACCTTCGTTTTGGTGGCCGTTCCCGCGCAGACGTCGCGCATGATGAGGAACTGTTCCATCGTCGGGCCCTGGAACTGGCCGGTGGCGGTCTTCGCGTAATTGACGCCCGCTTCCACGATCATCTTCGTGGCCGCGGCGATTTCTTCGTCCTTTAGGAACGCGATGTCGATGATGACCTTTGTGTCCATTCCCTGCGCCGCCGTCACGAAATCCTTCAGTTCCTTTTCGACCGACTTAAAGTCGCCCGACATCAGGGCACCGATGTTCATCGCCATGTCGAGGGACTTTGCGCCCAGTTCCACCGCCTGCTCGGTCTCCTTTGCCTTCGCGTACGCGGTCGTCGAGCCGAAGGGGAACGCGATGCAGCAAGAAGGCTTTATGTCCGTGCCCTTCAGTTCCTCTAAGACGACCGGGAGCCAGAAGGGACTGGAAACCTGGAACACGTTCGTGTTGTAGGCAATCGCGTCCTTTGCTCCTGCGCGAACGACCTCTTCCGTCGTATTCTTGGGCAGGCACGCGAGGTCAAAACATTTTCCGATTGACTTTTTATCCATCTTGGATAGATCTACCATTTTCGAATCACACCTTTAGTAAAATTTTTCGTCCCGCGCCGGCGGCCGCGGCTTCCCGCTAAAAAAGTTAACTGCTCCCGGCGCGTGGCTTGCAAAGTTCTCTCGCCGCGGCCCCCGCGAAGGTCGCAGGGGCCGCCGACTAAGAACGAGAGATGGAGGTCGGTTACACGCGTTCTTGCTGGAATTTGTTGAGCCCCGGGAAGAAGTCGGGGGTCGTTGCGGCAAAGAACCTGTTGTACAGGTCGAACAGCTCCGCATAGATCTCGACGTTGCCCGGGATGGGGTCGAACCGCTTGTCGACCTGGACCATGTTGGCCGCGGCTTCCTGCAGATCCTTGTACACGCCCTGTCCGACGGCCGCGCACATGGCGGCGCCCAGGGAAGTCGCTTCGGCGCACTTGATGGTTTCCATCTGCTTGTTGAAAACGTCGGCCATGATCTGGTTCCAGAAGTCGGACTTCGCGCCGCCGCCGGTCACGCGGATCTGATTGACGTCCTGCTCGATCGTCTCCTCGATACCGATAATCATGCTCTTGATTTCCATCGCGACGCCTTCCATGACCGAACGGATCATGTCGCTCTTGCCGTGGGCGAAGGTCAGACCGGTGAACGTGGCGCGTGCATCGTAGTTGAAGCGCGGGCAGTCTGCGCCGGCCATCCAGGCGGTGTAAAGCAGGCCTTTGGAGCCAACGGGCGACTTGCTGGCCAGTTCGGTCAGCGCGTTGAACACGGAAGTGCCCATCAACTTCGCGTTGGCGTCCTCCAGCTGGCAGAAGTGCTCCTTGAACCATTCGACAGAGCTCGCAGCGGAGCTGGAGTTGGCTTCTATCTGCCAGATGCCGGGGCAGCAGTGGCCGAGGATCTGGATTTTGCCGCCCTTATGGCGTACAGGACGGCTGCAGTATGCGTGCGCAACGCCCGCGGTGCCCACGCACAGCGACATCATGCCGTCGCGGGTGACGCCCAGGCCCGTGCAGGCGCAGCGCTGGTCGCCGGCGCCCGCGTATACCGGGGTGCCTTCCTTCAGGCCGGTCTTCTCGGCGACGTCCTTGGGAATATGGCCGCAGAGGGTGCCCGTGTCGACGCGATCGCAGTACAGGCCGACGTCGAGGTCGTACATCTTCGCCCATTCGGGGTTGTACTCGAACTTCGTCGCGTCGGCGATCTTGGAATACGCGATGCCCGGTTTGTCGTCGAAGTAGTTCTCGCCTGTGAACGCCTTACACAGCATCGCGTGCATGCCGACGATCTTGTCCGTCTTTTCCCATAGTTCGGGGAAATTCTTCCTGAACCAGAGGACCTTGGAAAGCGTCGGCAGCGTTCCCAGCGGGAAGCCCGTCATCGCATAATCCGCGACTTCGTCGATGCCGGCTTTGTCCCAGCAATCCCTGATGTAGGGGAACTGATCCGCGCCGCGCATGTCGCACCATAAAAGGATGTTGTAGAGGAAGTTGCCGTCCTTGTCCACGGGTACGAACGACGTACAGATGTGCGTGAAACTCACGCCGATGATTTCCTCAGCCTTTACGCCGGCGGCGGCAATGGCGCCCTTTGCGGAAAGGAAGGATTTTTCCACGATGTCGGCTGGATCCTGGGAGTACCAGCCCGGACGGGGATAGGTGGTGGTCGTGTTGAAATAGTCCTGCCCGATCTCGTTTCCCTTGAGGTCGTACACCACGGATTTCGTGCCTGTGGTTCCGAAGTCGACGCCCAGAACATACTGATTTGCCATGTTGAATTCCTCCTGTCTATTTTTCGATAGTCCCGTTGCCTGATGCACGAGCACTCTTTATGTTCAATATTGAAGTTCGGCGCCCTTCGCCGGCCCCGTTCACACGCCATCCCGGCACAATAGATAAGAAATGTTACATATGCTCGCTTATTAAGCTTATGTTGTGTATTACATTTTATCAACTTCTGGTCTTTTGTCAATAGGTGTGTGATAAAATACCGATAGAATTTTTATCACAGGCATGCGTATCGTAATCGGCGTGTTACGCATTAAGTATACCGTTTTTCGTATGATCTGCCCGCGTCCGGGAACGAATGCATTGACAATCGATACATTGCTGATAAAATGGATAGCGTAACGATTTTCGGATAGCCTTGGAAATGATGGAGGCGGGATATGCGTTTTGACAGCCGTGACATGGTGAAAGTGGCTCATTATTATTACAATATCGGACTGAACCAACAGGAGATCGCCGACAAATTCAGCATGTCCCGGCAAAGGGTGAACCGGCTCCTAAAAAAGGCGCTCGCCGAGGGCGTCGTCGAAATAAGGGTGCGCGGCTACAACAATTCCAACGCGATGCTCGAGAGCGAACTTGAAAGCAAGCTCAACCTCAGGGAGGCCCTCGTCGTAGACAGCAACGACCTGAGCACGCTGAGCGCCACCAGCATACGCTACCTCAAAGGGATCGTCCAGGAAGGGTGGAACATCGGCGTTTCACACGGCACAACCATCGCCAAGCTCTGCCAAGCCCCGGCCGCCAAAGAAAAGCACGACATCCGGATCGTCCAGCTCACTGGCGGCCTGAACACGATCAACATCTCTTCGAGGCCAGACGAGATCACGATCAAGTTCGCCCGCATATTCGGCGGGGAGCCGCACGTGCTTTTCGCCCCCGCGATTCCGGACAACCCCGGCCTCAGAAAACTCATCATGGAGGAAAGCCAGTACAAAGATATACAGAAGCTGTATTCGAACATTCAGGTCTCCGTCGTATCGGTAGGCGCGCTTACCGAAACCAACATGCTCCTGCAGGTGGGGTCGCTGAACAAGGCGGACTTCGACATGCTGCTCGGGAAAAACTGCGTGGGCGACGTGCTCCTTCGTTTCATCGACATAGAAGGCAGAATCGTCGACCCGCAGATCAACGAACGCGTGATGAGCATCCCGGTGGAAGACTATATGAAGATCGGCCTTCGCGTCGGGGTCGCTTACGGCGCCGAAAAGGTCCGTGCGATCACGGCCGCGATCAACGGCGGCTTCATCAACGTCCTCATCACGGATTCCGACACCGCGAAGCTTTTGATCGAGGCCAGGGATTCCGGGATGGTATAGGCTTTCAGGTGACTGCCGCGCCGCGGCCTTCCGATGCAAACTTCGTTTGCATCGGTTTTTCTGTTGGGAAGAAACGGCGCTCCCGGCGCCGTTTCTTCCCAATCCTGACGCGCATGTCTCCAGGATTGGATTGAAGCTTGGGGACCGCGGTCCCCCAGGATCGACGCCTCTTATCCCTTTGTTGTGAGACAGTGCATCCACTTAATCAGTGCGGATATCCCCGATATTCGGTATCAGGTGGGTATAACTCTTTACATGATAGATTGCCGGGCGTTTCATCCGGCCCCGGCCTTCCGCCTCTTTGCCAGCTTGACCAGTTCGTACCACAGCGTCGCAGCGCCCGCGGCGCCCGCAACGAGGAGCAGCCGGTCGAAGGAGAGCGGCGCGAGCCTGAGGTACGCGTTCAGCGGGGTATAGACCATCACGAGCAGGAGGGCGACCGTCCCCGCGCTCGCCAGCCACATGACCCAGTCGCGCCCCAGCCGCCGCATGGAAGAAAAGACCGTGTCTGAGTCCGAGGCGTTGACCATCACCAGAAGGACGTTGCCCAGGAAGAGGATCGCAAGGCCCATCGTGCGCGCGAGCGCGGGGTCTGACGGATCCTCCGTTAGGCTCAGGTAATACGCCCCGAACGACGCGGCAAAGAGCGCCAGCCCCTGCGCGATGCTCTTGATCAGCAGGCCCGGGCCGATGATCTTCTCGCCGGGCCTGCGCGGTGGGCGCTCCATGACGTCTTTCTCGGCGGGCTGGCGTTCGAGCACGACGGAACACGTCGGGTCGATTATAAGTTCCAGCAGCACGATGTGCAGCGGCAGCAGCATCAGAAGCGAAGCCGTCAGCCCGAGCATCGGCGCGAAGAGCGAGGCCAGCGCGATAGGCACGTGTATGGCCAGGACGTAGCCTACGGCCTTTCGGATGTTGTCGAAGATCCGCCTGCCGTCGCGCACGGTCTGCACGATGGTCGTAAAATTGTCGTCCAGCAGGACGAGGTCCGCCGCTTCCCTGGACACTTCCGAGCCGCGCTTGCCCATCGCGATGCCGATGTCGGCGTACTTGAGCGCGGGCGCGTCGTTCACGCCGTCCCCCGTCATCGCCACGACGTCCCCGTTATCCCTGAACGCCCTGACGATGCGCATCTTATGCTCCGGCACGACGCGCGCGAAGATGCTCGCGTCCCTCACCCTCTCCCTGAGTTCCGCGTCGGTCATGGCGTCGAGTTCTTTCCCGCAGATAATCTTATCGCAGCCCGGCATGCCGATCTGCCTGGCGATGGACGCCGCGGTCACGCCGCTGTCGCCGGTGATCATCACGACGCGGATCCCGGCCCTGACGCACCGGGCTATGTCCTCTTTCACCGACTCGCGCGGCGGGTCTGCGAGGCCTATGAGGCCGCAAAAGTTTAATTCGCATTCCTGCAACGTTTGGGGAACGGACGCCGGGTCATCGAGCCGCATCTCCCCCACCGCGATCACGCGCAGCCCTTCTTCCGACATCCTGAGGACCGCGGCTTGTGCGTTTTCGCGTTCTTCTTCCGTCATGGCGCAGATGGCCGTCACACTTTCGGGCGACCCCTTCGCCGCGACGACGACGCCGCCGTTTTTCCAGACGTGCCCCATCATCCTGGTCTCGTTGGTGAACGGGTACTCGAGGACGAGTTCACCGTCAAAAAGCGCGCCGGCGCCTTGCGCCTCGCAATAGGAGAGGATGGCCTTTTCCATCGGGTCATAGGCCTGGGTCTCGCAGGCCATCCCCGCGACCCTGCAAAGGGCCTTTGTATCGCCGCCTGCGGCCCAGGTCTCCCGGACCGTCATCCGGTTCAGCGTGATCGTCCCGGTCTTGTCGACGCAGAGCACGGAGACCGCCCCCAGGGTTTCCACGGCCGGGAGCCGCCTGACGAGCGAGTGCTTCTTCGCGAGCCGCCAGGCGCCCAGCGAAAGGAACACCGTGAGTATGACCGGGAATTCCTCGGGGATCATGGCCATGGCCAGCGTGATGCCGGAAAGCACGCTCTGGATGACCCTGTCCCCGAAGGCGAGCCCCGATACGTTCAGGTACGTGACCGCGCTCACCAGCGCGAAGAGCACGGCCGCGACGCCGGCGCTTAGCCTGACGAGCTTCCCGGTCTGTTTCTCGAGCGGCGTGGGCCTGTCGGGCGCCTCCGCGACGTCCTTGCCGATCCTGCCGTACTCCGTATCGGGGCCCGTCTTCTTGACGAGCACCTCCGCCGTGCCCTGCGTCACCAGCGTGCCCGCATAGCAGGTGTCCCTGCGCCAGTATTCCCCCTCGTCCACGTCCGCCTGGCCGGCCGGCAGCTTCCACACGCCTTCCGATTCGCCGGTGAGGGACGATTCGTCCACGCTAAGGTCGCTCGCCTTCACGATCAGGCCGTCTGCCGGTATCTTGACGCCTTCAGATATGAGCATCAAATCGCCCGGCACCAGGTCAGCGCTGGGGATACGCTTTTCCACCCCGTCCCGGACCACGCCGATCTGTGGGGCGGACAGGTCCTTGAGCGCATGCAGCGTCCGGTCGGTTTTCCATTGCTGTATGATGTCGATGCTGATGATGCCGGTGACGAAAACGAGCATAATGATCCCGTCTAGCGGCTCACCGAGTATGAAATAGATGGTCGCAGCGGCGATGAGCAGAAGGAACATCGGTTCACAGAGGACTTCCGCGATCTTGCCAAGCAGGTTCTTTTTCTTCTCGGCCGTGATCTCGTTGCGGCCGAACCGCTTTTGCAGTTCCTTTGCCTCTTCGCTCGTCAGGCCGGCGCTGTAATGGCTGTTGCGCATCGCGTCCATGGATCGTCTGACCTCCGTTGCTTTTTTAAGCGTTTCCGGATTCGCTCTAAGGCAATGCATGCAACGAAATAGAAAAAAATCCCGCGGAACATTTTACCTGTCCCGCGGGATGAATCCGCTGCCCTCTGGCCCGGCCGCACGGGCCGCATATCGCGCCCGCCGCCTGCTCAGTTTGTACTGTGCGAATGCAGTATTAAAGAGTTAATGCGATTTTACCATCGCCCCCCGGCCGTGTCAAGGCCCGCCGCCGAAACGCAAAACAGCCTTCGGACTCATTTTTTTGTTTACGGACGATTATCAGGCAGGAATACGGGCGCCCTGCGCGTAATTGATTAGATGCGGGCACGAAGGGGCAAAGATTCTTTTTTGTTTTCGGCAACACTAAGGACAGTTCCGGCTGTTTTTGACCATTCTGATAACGGTAGGTGATACGATGAAAAACTATTCCGTATGCGCGGGCTACCTTGTCCCGCACCCCCCGGTGATCGTCCCCGAAGTCGGGCGCGGACGCGAATCGGAGGCGAAGAGCACTATCACGTCTATGAAGACGCTCGCGGCCGACGTGGCCGCGCTGAAGCCGGACACCGTCGTGCTGATCTCCCCGCACGCCCCCGTCTTCAGCGATTACGTGTTCATGTACGACGCGCCCCTGCTCGAGGGGGACCTTGTGCAGTTCGGAGCCCGGGCCTCCGTATCGTTCGAACAGGACGGCGTATTAAGGTCCCGGATCGAGCGGGCGATGGCGGAAGCCGGCATACCGGGCGGTCCGCTCAGCACAGAAGACAAGCAAAGGCGCGGGATCGCGGATGCGCTCGACCACGGCGCGGTGGTCCCCCTGTACTACCTCGGGTCGGAGTACAACGATTTTGAACTCGTCGCGTTGTCGTCGTCCGCGCTGGACATCCAGTCGCTCTACCTGCTGGGGAAGGTCGTCCGGCAGTCGGCCGAGGCGGAGGGAAGGCGGATCGCCGTCGTGGCCAGCGGGGACCTTTCACATAAAGTGAACAGGGAAAGCCCGTACGGCGCCAGCCCCGAAGGGGCGGAGTTCGACAGACGGCTCATCGGCGCGCTCGCGGCCAACGACACCGCGCAGGTGCTTTCGATCGACCACAGGCTGCGGGAAAAGGCGGCGGAATGCGGCTACCGTTCGCTGGTGATCCTCTGCGGGGCCTTCGACGGGCTCGACACGCAGATACAGGTCCTCTCCTACGAGGCGCCGTTCGGCATCGGCTACGGCGTGGCGACGTTCAAACCCGTGGGCACGAGCGGGGAAAGCGCGCTGGACAAGGCGCGCTCGGCGATGAAGAGCGGGAACGAAAGCCCGCACGTCCGGCTCGCCCGGAAGACGCTGGAAGAATACGTGACGAAAGGCGAAGAGCCGGCTCCGAATGATATCCGGGAATTTGAGGATGCCGGGGAACTCGGCGGCAGGGCAGGCGTGTTCGTGTCTCTTAAGAAGTTCGGGGAGTTGCGCGGGTGCATCGGAACGACGGAGCCCACGACGGGCTCGATAGCGGAAGAGATCGTCCAAAACGCGATCAGCGCCGGCACGCGCGATCCGCGTTTCCCTCCCGTCACCCCGGACGAATTCCCTTACCTGGACTACAGCGTGGACGTGCTCGGCGAGCCGGAACCTGTCTCTTCCGCCGACGAACTCGACCCCTCGGTATACGGCGTTATCGTGGAAAAAGATTACAGGCGGGGCCTGCTCCTGCCCGACCTCGAAGGCGTGGACACGGTGAAGATGCAGCTCTCCATCGCCTGCCAAAAGGCGGGCATCGACCCGATCGAGGACTATGCCATATCGAGGTTCACCGTCATGAGATACCGGTAAATAACGGGGTGATGGCTTTGAAACAGGCGAAGTACTACGATAAGACCGGCGGCCAAACGGTCGTCTGCCGGCTCTGCCCGCACGGCTGCAGGCTGAAGCCGGGTCAGACGGGGATATGCCTCGCGCGCCGGAACGTGAACGGCGAACTCTATTCGCTCAACTACGGCAGGGTGACGGCCCTCGCCCTCGACCCCATCGAAAAAAAGCCGCTCAAACGGTTTCATCCCGGCGGCGCGATCCTTTCGGCCGGGAGTTTCGGCTGCAATTTCAAATGCTCCTTCTGCCAGAACTGGCGCATATCCCAATCGGAACAGCCGGGACACGACGTTACGCCCGGCGAACTGGTGGACGCCGCGCTCAAGGCGGTCGGGGCCGGGAACATCGGGCTGGCCTACACCTACAACGAGCCGTCGATCTGGTACGAGTTCGTCTACGACTGCGCCGTGGCAGCGCATGAAAAAGGGCTTAAAAACGTGCTGGTCACCAACGGCTACATCCGCACGGAGCCGATGGAAGCGCTCCTGCCCTACGTCGACGCGATGAACATCGACCTCAAGTCGATGGACCCCGGCTTCTACCGCAGGCAGTGCAAAGGGGAGCTCGGGCCCGTATTGGACACGATCCGCCTCTGCGCCCAAAACTGCCACGTGGAGCTGACGACGCTGTTGATTCCCGGCGAAAACGATTCTAAGGAAGAGGTTCGGGCACTGTCGGGGTGGGTCGCCTCGGTTTCGCCGAAGCTACCGCTCCACCTGACCAGGTACCATCCCGATTACAGGATGGAAACCCCGCAGATGGAGAGGGAAAGGCTGTTCGAACTGGCGGATATTGCGCGCGAACGCCTCGAATACGTCTACTGCGGCAACGTATGAAACAATGAATATGGGGAGGATTTTATGATGAGGAAGGGAGCGTTCATCATGGGGGCCTTCATGATTGCGGCGCTGTCGCTCACGCTCGCCGGCTGCAAAGCCGTGGTGGGCAACGGCGACGTGGTGACGCGGGAGATCGCGCTGAAAACGGCGGTAACGGGCGTGCGAAGCTCCGGCCCGTTCGACGTCGTGATCGACCCGTCGCTGAAGGGCAAGGCAATCCTGGAAGGCGAAAGCAACATACTCGACTTCGTGGAGGCCTATCAGGACGAAGCGGGCGGATTCAATCTGGGGCTGCAGCGGGACGTGAACATCCTCTCGGACAGGGGCGTTACGGCGCGCATACCGGAAGTGCGGGGCGGCGAGCTCGTCATCAACGGCAGCGGCGGTATCAGCCTTTCGGGGAACGCCCCGCTAACGGGCAACTCTTTTCAGCTCCGGATCAACGGATCGGGCGGCATCGACCTGGCCATCGAGGCGCAGCGGCTCAAATGCGACATACTCGGCACGGGCAACATCACCGTGAAAGGGAGCGCAAAGGCCGGGGACGTGGAGATCAACGGATCGGGCAACTACAACGCGGCCGACCTTAAGACCGAAAAGTCCGTCGTGCGGATACTGGGCAGCGGGAGCGCGCGGGTCGACGCCGGCGACGAATTGGAATGTCACATCCTCGGTTCGGGAAACGTCCTCTACCGCGGCAATCCGCCCAAACTCAAAGTAAACAGCCGCGGAAGCGGAACGGTAAACCCGTACTGACTCGCCATACAATAACGTAAGCCAAAGCCCTGGCGGAGCCGGAGCCTTTGGTTATGCACGGCTGTTTCCTTACGGCGCCGTCGTGTGATATAATAAAAAAACATCATCTGTGGGAGTGAAACAAGATTGAAAGTGCGAAAAAGCGACGGAGGCCTTGAGGAATTCGACATCGAGAAAATCAAGCTGGTACTCGAACGCATTTCCGACGAATGCCACGAATCCATGAACTCGAGCGACATCAGGATCATCAGCAGCAGCATACAGCAAACCGCGGAAAAAGACTACGGCAAGGTGATAACGCACGAGGACCTTAGAAAGGTCGTACGCGACACCCTGGAACAGAACGGTTTCGTCGACATCGCCGAGGCCTATATGCGGGGCAGGGCGGCTTCGGCCTGAACCAGGCGACGCCGACGGCGGAACGAAACGGTTGCGCCGCGGCCCGCCTGTTCCTATCAAAAAAAAGAGCCGGATGCTTCCCGGTCCGGGCGGCATTGCGGCTGTTTTGCAGTTTTGTCAGCGATACCGCTTCCCCCATTCCCCGGAAAATACCGTTAGGCCCGAACAGGCCTGCCGTCGCCGGCAATAAAAAATGCGTTACAGGGATGCTCTTGCGTTTTTAGGTAACAGAAAGCTCCAGAGAATCTTTATCGAAGCTTTGAATTATCTTTTACAGCAACTCAGAATCCCTTTTCGTCCTTGTAACGACGAATAACTTTTTACTACTCGTATTGGCTTTCGCCGACACTTTCATGTCCGGTTACCGTTGATACTCGGATATAGTGAACTGTTTCCACGTATGTGGACCGTTCGCTCACCGAACCTTTTCCGCATATTCTGCGGTGCTTACTGCTCTGGACATTCGCTTCTTAGGCTATCTCTGGAGCTTATTTTGATAATACTAGCTTTTTCAACAGAGCACAAATACGATTTAGCTCGATATCGCTCAATGGTATGCTGTTTGTTCATATTATGACTATTTTACGTTATATTTCTTACTTATAATTAATTTTTCTGCGTCGCAGGTAAAACAATCTGTTCTTTTTTCTTCATATGATGTAATATAAATATCGGAAGGGTGATGGGGTTGTCAATCATAACGATATCGAGACAGATGGGCAGCCTGGGCGACGAAATAGCAGAGTTGCTGGCCGCCAGCAGGAATATGGAACTCGTCGTGCGGGAAAGGGTCATCAACGATTGGCTGCCGGAAGACACGAAAGCGTACGTGCGGCGCATGCTCGCCGAAAGCCCGAAATTTTATCTCAGCCCGTCTGAGGAAGGCCTGACCTACAAGGAGTACATCGAACAGCGGCTCACAGAGTTCACAAGGAAAAAACCGTCCGTCGTCATAGGCATGGGTGCCCAGATCATTTTCTCGGGCAACCCTCAGGCCTTTAACGTCAGGATGGTCGCTTCTTATGGCACGAGGATCGGCCGCGTACGGAGAGAGTACGGCGTGGGCGATAACGAAGCGGGAAGCATTTTAAAAAGATCGGACAGGAAACACAAGCGGTACATCGCCACGCTCTACGGCGTGGACTGGGCCGACCCCGCGCTCTACGACCTGACGCTCAACACCGACGCGCTGTGCGCAGAGGAGTGCGCCCGGCTGATCGGCTTCGTTGCCGACGGGCGTAAGCGGTACCGCTTAGAGGCAAAGGACGCGATCGCCGAGCGGGAAGTCTATCCCTGCTTCAGGCACCCGGCCGAGATCGAGTTCGCGAAGATACTCGACCTGTATAACTTCGACTGGAAATACGAGCCGAAGACCTTCCCGGTCGAATGGGACGCCGAAGGCAACGTCACGATGGCTTTTTGCCCCGACTTCTACCTCCCCGAATTCGATACGTACATCGAGATCACGACGATGAACCAGAAATACGTGACGATCAAGAACAAAAAGGCGAGGAAACTGCGGGAACTCTACCCCGGCATCAACGTGAAGATCGTTTACAAAAAGGATTTCCGCGCGCTGCTCGAACGGTTCGGCGACGTGATCGGGAGCGAGGGAGCGTAAATGAAGATCGAAAAAACCATCGTCAGCGAAGCGCAGATCATGGAGAAGGTCGCCGAGCTGGGCAGCCAGATCAGCAGGGACTACGCAAGCAAGCGGCCCGTGCTCATCAGCGTGCTCAAGGGGACGTTCATCTTCCTTGCGGACATCACCCGCAAAATCGACATCCCGGTCGAGATCGACTTCATGTCCATCGGCCTCTATTCGGGCACGAGCAACCATACCGGGATCGTGCGCATCACCAAGGACCTGGACGTCGACATCACGGGCCGGCACGTGCTGGTGATCGAGGACATCATCCACACGGGACTGACCATCGGCTACCTGATACAGAACATGGAATCGCGAAAGCCGGCGAGCATCAAGATCTGCACGCTCCTGGACAACCCCGCCAAACGGCTGGTCAACATCCCCGTCGCCTACAGTGGGTTCAAGGTCCCCGACGTCACGCTGGCCGGATACGGCATGGACGTGCGCGGCGAACTCCGAAACCTCCCCTACATCGTCCAGGTCAGCGAAGAAGAATAGCGCGCTCACGAAAATTGAAGGCTGCCTTGCGAACCACGGTTTGCCGGGCAGCCCTTTATTGCGGTCAAATCCTCCGCGCGGCTCTGTCGGTCAGCCCGTCATGAGCCTGCAGATCCCGTTGGCGAACTCGACCGGGTCCTCCAGCGGCAGGCCTTCGATCAACAGCGCCTGGCCGTAGAGCAGACCGGTGAAGAGCCGGAACTTCTCGCCGTCGTTTTTAAAAGCGTCCTTGAGCGTTTCGAACATGTCGTGCTCCGTATTGATCTCGAGCACCTTATCCGCCTTTACGCGCTGACCGTCGGGCATCGCGCTGAGCACCTTCTCCATCTCGATGGACAGCTCGCCCTCGTTGATCAGACACACAGGGTGTTGCCTGAGCCTCGCCGACGCGCGCACGTCCTTCACCCTGTCCGAGAGGATCTCCTTCATCTTCTTAAAGATCTCTTCATCGTCCCCGGCCTTTTCAGGCTTCTCCTCCGTTTCGATGCCAAGGTCCCGCCCCGACACCGACCTGAATTCCTTGCCGTCGTAATCGGACAGCATCTTAATCGCGAACTCGTCCACGTCCTCGGTGAAATACAGGATCTCGTACCCTTTCTCGGCGACGAGTTCCGTCTGCGGCATCTTGCCGATCCTGTCCACGCTTTCCCCGGCCGCGTAGTAGATGTATTTCTGGCCTTCCTGCATCCTTAAGGCATACTCTTTGAGCGTCACCGGTTTATCCTTGGCCGAGGAACGGAACAAAAGCAGGTCCCTGAGCTCCTCCTTGTTGCTCCCGAACTCGGCGTATACGCCGAACTTGAGCTGGCGTCCGAAGGCCTCGAAGAACTTTTCGTACGCTTCCCTGTCCTTTTCCAGCATGGACGCGAGTTCGTTTTTGATCTTGTGCCTGACGTTTTTGGCTATCAGTTTGAGCTGCCGGTCGTGCTGCAGCATTTCTCTGGAAATATTAAGGGAAAGGTCCTCCGAATCGACCATGCCCTTGACGAAGCTGAAATGGTCGGGCAGAAGTTCCGGGCATTTCTGCATGATGAGCACGCCGTTGCTGTAGAGTTCGAGCCCTTTTTCGTATTCCTTCGTGTAATAGTCGAACGGGATGTGCTGCGGTATGAACAGGATCGCGTTGTAGCGCACGGCCCCGTCCACGCTGATATGGATATGCCTCAGCGGCTTGTCGAACCCGTAGCGCTTCTCGGAATAGAAGTTATCGTAGTCGTCTTCGCTCAGTTCGTTCTTGTTCTTCCGCCATATCGGGACCATGCTGTTGACGGTCTGCTCCTCAACGACGGTCTCGTACCCGTCCTCTTCGCCTTCTTTTGGCCTGCTCGTCGTGACGTTCATTCGGATCGGGTAGCGGATGAAGTCCGAATACTTCTTGATGATCGCGCGGATCCTGTGTTCCTCCAGGAACTCGTCGTAATTCTCCTCCCCTGTACCCGGCTTGATCCTGAGTATGACGTCCGTCCCGACGCCGTCCTTTTCGCAGGGCGTGACGATGTACCCGTCGGAACCGTCGGACTCCCATTTGAACGCGCCCTCTGCGCCGAACGCCCGGCTTATGACGGTAACGTTCTCTGAGACCATGAACGCCGAATAGAAGCCGACGCCGAACTGCCCGATGATGTCGACGTCGTCCTTCATCTCGTTTTCCTGTTTGAAGGTTAGGGAACCGCTCCTCGCGATGACGCCGAGGTTGCTCTCCAGTTCCTCCTTCGTCATCCCGATGCCCGTGTCGCTCACTTTCAATAGCCGGTTGTCCCTGTCGATCTCCACCCTTATGTAATAGTCGTTCCTGTCAAAGCCGATGCTCTCGTCGGTCAGGGCCTTGTAATAGATCTTGTCGATCGCGTCGCTCGCGTTGGAGATGAGTTCGCGCAGGAATATCTCCTTATGCGTGTAGACCGAATTGATCATCAGGTCCAGCAGCCGTTTCGATTCGGCCTTGAACTTTTTCTTCGCCAAATTCACCACTCCTTTTTTCCCTGCCCCGTCTTAGCTGACCGCCTTTTTGCCGCCCAATACGAACGCACAAAAGGCGGTCAAGCCTTTTGTGCGTTCGAAAACAGCGCCCGGTCATTCGATGTCAATCACGCGGCCGGTTTGCTTTATGTCCTGCTTGGGCACCGAGACGTGCAGCACCCCGTCCTCCATTTTTGCCTTGATGCCGTCTTCCTTCGCGTCCGCTAAGAAGATCGAGCGCTGCATCGAGCTGAACCGCCTCTCTTTGTGGATGTAATTCTTCTTCTTGTCCTCGGTTTGCTCCTCCCGCCTGACGGATATGGTCAGCCTTCCGTCGTTAAACGCGAGATCCACCTCGTCCTTCTTTACGCCGGGCAGTTCGGCCTCTACGGCATATACTCCGTCCGATTCCACGACGTCCACTTTGAACGTGTCGCTTATCAGGCTCCTCGTCGGCAGCCACGTATCGTTGAAAAAGTCGTCAAGCATGTTGTAGAAGCCGTCCCATCCGCTCGTCCTGAGGTTCCTGTTCCTGTTAAACGGTATCAGTCCCGCCATGATTAACAACTCCTTTCGATGTAGATTTATAGGATTTTGTTAGCACTCTCCGACGTTGAGTGCTAACCCTACTCATTTTATACCACAATGTTTTCCATCTGTCAAACGTTTTTGCTCCGATTTTCACCGAAAATTTTATAGCGGGAACCGGTTTCTTTCCACGGTACGGCCGGGCGAAAAGATTGCCGCAGGAAGCCATATGCGTATCAGCCGGAAAAGAGAGAATGATGCAGTTTGACGAACCGCCTGCCGGTCTCCTCGTTTGATACGATGTCGTCGCCGAAAAGCCCGGGCATCAGGATGTTGTTCAAAAACGCGCAGAATGCCCAGCGCACCTTCATCGTGTTGTCCCGCGAACGCGGCATGCCGCGCTGGACCATGAGCTTTTCAACTTCCTCCATGAGGTCCCTGAGCCGCTTTATGGCGGGGTCGCCGTAGTCCTGGTGCACGAACGGCTCGTAGAAATACGCCCGGATGATGCCCGGATGCTCCCTTACCCTTATGAGCCAGTGCGCGAAGAGTCTTTCCAGCACCTGCGCGGGCGTGTCCTGCTCGCCTGCTTGTAGCCCCGAGATGTCGAACGCGTCTTCCAGGGCCCGCTCGAGCGCGATCCTGAGGAGTTCGTCCTTGCTGCTGAAGTAGTAGTTGATTGCCGCGCTGTTCATGCCGGCCCTGGCCGCGATCGCACGGATCGTCGTCTTCTGTATGCCGTATTCCTCAATGCAGTCGACCGCGGCCTGGACCACCCGCCGCATTACGGTCTGTCTCCTATCCTGAGCCATCGTTACCTCCCCCTCCGCCCGCTTTTTCCGGGCCGACCGCGCAGAGCCTTGCGCAGTACTCCCAGATCCTTTGCGAATAATCGTCGCGCATCGCGTTCCTCGCAGCCTTTTTCGGCCTGCAGTCCTTCCAGTACACCCCTTCGCCCGGTTTCGTTTCCGCCGCGAGGAACACGGGCGTCCTCGCGCCTGCCGCGGCTTCCGTTCCCCGTCGCCTGCGGTAGTTCCAGATCAGCCTGGCGGCGCCCCGGGCGTCCTTCAGCCCGATTTCGGTGTTCACCAGGCCGGGGTCCGCCGCGAAGGCGCGCACGCCCTGAAAGCGCCTGTTGAACTCCCGCGCGAGGAGCACCGCGAACAGCTTGGTCTGCTTGTACGCCTTGAGCTGCCTGTAGCGCCGCGAGAGCTGTATGTCCTTCCAGCGCACCAGCGTCCTGAAATGGGACGCCGAACTGAGCATGATGATCCTCCCGCCCGCCTTTTTCAGGTCCTCGTAGAGCAGGTGGGACAGGAGGTACGGCGCCGCGACGTTGACGGCGAACTGCATCTCGACGCCCTCGTCCGAGAGCGCGTAGTAGCTGTAAAAAGCGCCCGCGTTGTTTATGAGCGCATGAAGGCCCCGCCCGCCAAGGTGTTGCTTCACTTCTTCCGCGAGCCTGCGTACCTGGCGCTGCGAGGAGAGGTCGGCGAGGAAATACCGCACGTCTCCACCGTTAATCAGGCCTATCGCGGCCTCCATTCTCTCCTTCGAACGTCCGACGCCCATCACGGTAAAGCCCTTCCCGGCCAGCGCCCTCGCGGTCTGCAGGCCTATGCCGCTGGTGGCGCCCGTGAAGAGCATCGTCCTATCGCCTGCGCCCACATAATCCCCCCGTAGGCAGGGTAACATAAGCACGTCAGGGTGTCAACGAACGATTTAATCGCTCGGTTAATCTAAACGATTAAACTATATACTGCGTTTCCGGGAGTGTGAAAGCAATGGAGGGCTACGCGCTCATCACGGGCGCGGCGGGCGGACTCGGCAAAGCGTTCGCCGTGGAATGCGCGCGCCGCGGATACAACCTCTGCCTGCTCACCGTCGTCTTCCCTCCGCGGCTGGTCGCCAGAGTCATCCACTGCCGCTGGCGCGTCACCCGCAAACGGCTTCCGCTGGCAAAGGAACGGTAGCTGTTTTCCCGTGATTATATTATATCCCATACGGGAAGCGGCGGCCATATTCCATAACCGTCCTGCTCATGAAAAAGGCCGCCTGGGAGCGTCTCCCGCACGGCCTTTTTCTGTATATTTATCCGTCAATATGCGCGCGCGAAATAGGCCATCGCACCGGCGGGCTTGCCGCAGTGGACGCACGTGTCGCCGAGCTTCTCCTGCTCGAACGGGATGCAGCGCGTCGTCGCGCCGGTCTTGTCCTTGATGGCGTCCTCGCAGGCGCGCTCGCCGCACCACATCGCCTTCACGAAGCCTTTCTTCTCGACGATGCCCTCGACGAAGCTGTCGAAATCCGTTACCGTATACGTGCGCGCGTCGCGCATGTCCGTCGCCTTTTGCAGTATCGTGTCGTGGATGTCGTCGAGCAGCCCGGTCACGCTGTCCGGGAGGGAGTCCATGGGCAGCGGGAGTTTTTCGAGCGTATCGCGCCGGCAGGCCAGCACCTGCCCCTTCTCGATGTCCCTGGGGCCGACCTCCAGCCGCACGGGCACGCCTTTTAATTCCCATTCGTTGAACTTCCAGCCCGCCGTCTGCGTCTCGCGGTCGTCTACTTCCACGCGTAGGCCGGCCTTTCCAAGGGTTTCGCAGATTTCTCTCGCCTTCTCGAGCACGCCCTCTTTGTGCATCGCGATGGGCAGGACCACGGCCTGTATCGGCGCCACCTTCGGCGGGAGCAGCAGCCCGCGCTCGTCGCCGTGGACCATCACCAGCCCGCCGATCATCCGCGTCGACGTGCCCCACGACGTCTGGTTGACGTATTTGAGCTTCCCGTCTTTGTCGAGGTACTGGATGTCGAACACCCGCGCGAAATGCTCGCCGAGGTTGTGGGACGTGCCCATCTGCAGGGCCTTTCCGTCCTGCATCATCGCTTCCATCGTGTAGGTGGCCTTAGCGCCCGCGAACTTTTCCTTTTCGCTCTTTTTCCCTGTCACGACGGGGATGGCCAGCACGTTCCGCGCGAATTCCTCGTAGACGCCCAGCATTTTTATCGTCTCTTCCTGCGCCTCCTCGTAGTCGGCGTGGGCGGTATGCCCCTCCTGCCACAGGAATTCGGACGTGCGCAGGAAGGGGCGCGTGCTCTTCTCCCACCGGACGACGTTGCACCACTGGTTGATGAGCACCGGCAGGTCGCGGTGGGACTGTATCCACTTGGCGTACATGCTGCAGATGATGGTTTCCGACGTCGGGCGGACCACCAGCCGTTCCTGAAGCTTCTCGTTTCCCCCGTGCGTCACCCAGGCGACCTCGGGGGCGAACCCCTCCACGTGCTCGGCTTCCTTCGCGAGCAGGCTTTCGGGGATGAACAGCGGGAAATACGCGTTTTTATGCCCGGTCTCCCTGAAACGCCGGTCCATCTCCCTTTGTATGTTCTCCCAGATGCCGTAGCCGTACGGCTTGATGACCATGCAGCCCTTCACGTCCGAATAGTCCACCATGTCCGCCTTCATTATCACGTCCGTATACCACTGCGAAAAGTCCTGGTCCCGGGGCGTGATGTGGGCGACGAACCTTTTTTCTTCCTTTGCCATCGTCCTTTTCTCCTATCTGTAGATTCTCATTGATAATAAAAAGCTCCGTCCCGTATAAGGACGAAGCCATGTTTCGCGGTACCACCTTAATTGGCCTGCACGGCGCGCAGGCCCGCTCAGATGCGCCCTATCGCGGCGCACGCGGCCTTTTAGGCAAGCTTCGGGACGGGGAGCCGCAGGCCGCGCGCCCGCCTTCCAGCCCCCGTGCGGGCTCTCTTTGCCGCCGACCGTGCCGCCGCTTCCCTTCATCGCTTTTAAATATTGTCAGCATTATAGCACGCTTCATCCGGTATTACAACCGTCGCGTCCCGCATCCCGTACCGCGCGCCCCATTTTTTCTGCCGAAACGGCACGAAGGCGGTGAAATCTTCGGCCTGTCCGTTTATAATGGAAGCAGCGCTAATGGCGGCCTTTCTTTTTTCGTTTGCCGCCCGAAAATAATTTTGCGCCAGGGCTTTCGTTTCTCTTGCATTTTTATGCATTTGGTTGTATAATCCAAAAGTATCATTTGTTGAAGGGACATAAGGAGGCGTTTTCTCATGATAAAAGCGAGCGTGCTGGGAGCGACGGGCTATGCGGGGGCGGAACTCGTGCGCCTGCTCTCCACGCACGAAAACGTGAAGATCGCGCATCTCACCTCCCACAGCACGGCGGGCACCGGGCTCAATACCCTTTATCCCGGCCTTCGCGCGGCCGACCTCCCCGTCCTGGAGGCGTACGACAGGGACGCCGTCGCCGCCGACAGCGACGTCGTGTTCACGTCCCTGCCCCACGGCGCGTCGGGCGAGGTGATACCGGAACTGTTCGCGGCGGGAAAGACCGTGATCGACCTGAGCGGGGACTACAGGTACGAGGACGCGGCCGTCTACGAGGCATGGTATAATCAGGCGCACTTCAGCCCCGAACTCCTCAAGGAGTCCGTCTACGGCCTGCCCGAGCTGCACCGCGGCCGGATCGGGTCCGCGCGGCTCGTCGGCAACCCCGGCTGCTACCCGACGGGCGCTATACTGCCGCTCGCCCCGATGGTGGCGGACAGCCTCATCGACGCCGACAGCATCGTCATCGACGCGAAATCGGGCGCGACCGGCGCCGGACGCGCGCCGTCGCCCGCGCTCCACTTCTGCGAGGTGGACGAAAACGTGAAAGCGTACAACGTCGGGAAGCACCGCCACACCTCCGAGATCGAGCAGGAACTCTCGCTCCTTCACGGGCGGGCGGTCGCGCTGAGCTTCACGCCGCACCTGCTCCCCGTCAAGCGGGGCATCCTCTCGACCATCTACTGCACGCCCTCGCGCCCGCTCACCAGGGACGACGTGTTCAACTGCCTCCGCTCTTTCTACGAAGGCGAACCTTTCGTGGACGTATACGAGGAAGGTTTGCCCGAGGTCAAGCACGTCAACGGGTCGAACGCCTGCCATATCGGGTTCGCGCTCGACGAACGCGTGAACCGGCTCGTGCTGGTTTCGGCGATCGACAACCTGATAAAGGGCGCCGCCGGACAGGCCGTGCAGAACATGAACATCATTTTCGGCCTCGGCGAAAAAGCGGGGTTAAACGCCCTGCCTCTTAACCTGTAGGCCGGCAAGGAGATAAGCCATGGACATGGACACCCTCATCAAAAACGCGAACATCCTGCTCGAAGCCCTGCCCTACATCCAGGTGCTCAGCGGGAAGACCATCGTGATCAAGTACGGCGGCAACGCCATGCTCGAAGACCAGGTCACCAGGACGATCATGCAGGACATCACGCTCCTCAAATATGTCGGCATGAACCCCATCGTGGTGCACGGCGGCGGCCCCGAGATCAACACGCTTCTAAAGCGCCTTGATATCCCCACGCGCTTTGCGGGCGGCTACCGCGTGACCGGCGCCGAGGCCATGGAAGCCGTTCAGATGGTGCTGACCGGCAAGATTAACAAGGACATCGTGGCCAGCCTCAACGCCATGGGTGGCAAGGCCATCGGCCTGTGCGGGATCGACGCCGGGCTGATCCGCTGCACGAAGGCGCCGCCCATAGGCGGCGAAGACCTCGGCTTCGTCGGGCAGATCGAAAGCATCGACACACGGCTGATAAAGCTTCTGGCCGACGACCAGTTCATCCCCGTCATCGCGCCGGTCGGCGTCGACAAGGACGGGCACAGCTACAACATCAACGCGGACACGGTCGCGGGCGAACTCGCCGCCGCGCTGCAGGCCGAGAAGCTCATCTTCCTCACCGACGTCGACGGGATCCGCAGGGACCGCGACGACCCCGCCACGCTGATCCCCGTCATCACCGTGGGCGAGACCTACGACGCCATCGAATCGGGCATGATCGAGGGCGGCATGATCCCCAAGGTGCTCGGCTGCATCCATGCGATCAAGAAGGGCGTTAAACGCACGCACATCCTCAACGGAACGATCCCGCACCCCATCGTGCTCGAGATATTCACCGACAGGGGCATCGGCACGATGGTCACCAGGGACCGGTAAGGAAGGGGTATGGCATGAAAGAATTTCATAAGATCAAGGAACTCGACGCCCGTTATTTCATGAACACCTTCGGGCCCCGCTTCCCCGTCGCCTTCGATTCGGGCGAGGGCTGCACGCTTTTTGACACCGAAGGCAAGCCGTACATCGACTTTTTCGCGGGGATCGCCGTGAACGTGCTGGGGTACGCGCACCCGCGTTTCACCGCGGCCGTGCAGGAACAGTGCGCAAGGCTCATACACACCTCCAACTTTTATTATATCGGGCCGCAGGCCAGGCTCGCGCAGACCCTTGTAACCCACAGCTGCGCCGACCGCGTTTTCTTCACCAACTCGGGCGCGGAGGCGAACGAGGGCGCCATCAAGCTCGCGCGCAAATACTTCTACGAAAAGGGCGAGAAGCGCTACGAGATCATCACGGCGAAGCACTCCTTCCACGGGCGCACGCTCGCTTCGCTCGCGGCGACAGGACAGCCGAAGTATCACGCCCCCTTCGAGCCCATGCCGCCCTCCTTCAGATACGTGCCCTACGACGACGCCGCGGCCGTGGAAGCCGCCGTCAACGAGAAAACCTGCGCGGTCATGCTCGAGCCGATACAGGGTGAAGGCGGCGTGATCGAGCCTAGCGAAGGGTATCTTCAGGCGGTGCAGGACATCTGCCGCCGCCACGGCATCCTGTTCATACTCGACGAGGTCCAGACCGGGATGGGGCGCACGGGCAGGCTCTTCTGCCACGAGCACTGCGGGGTGGAGCCGGACATCATCACGCTCGCCAAGGCGCTCGGGAACGGCGTGCCCATCGGCGCCTTCCTCGCGAAACAGGAGGCGGCGGCCGCGTTCAAGCCGGGCGACCACGGCTCGACCTTCGGCGGCAACCCGCTTTCGTGCACGGCGGGGCTCGCTGTCCTGCACGAGCTGTTGAGCACGAACCTGCTCGAACACACCAGAAAGACCGGCGCGTACTTCAAGGAAGCGCTTACAAGGCTCATGGGCAGCCACAGCGTCATCACCGGCGTGCGCGGCAGGGGGCTCATGCTGGGCATGCAGCTCGCCGACAAGGTCCCGGCCAGGGAGATCGCGCTCAAGGCGCTGAAAAAAGGCTTCGTCATCGGCACGGCGGCGGGCAACACGCTGCGGTTCGTGCCCCCGCTCGTCATCCAGCGCGGACACATCGACGCGCTGACCAGATGCCTCGATTCCGTCTTCAAAAGCCTTAATCACCAAACACCGAAGGAGGGGACAAAATGATCCTCGAACAATACAGCGCAAAGGCACCGTTCACGTCCGGCCATCTGCTGTGCCTGCAGGAATATACCGAAGACGAGATATTACAGATCCTCTCGCTGGGCCTCGACCTGAAAAAGAAGCTGAAGGAAGGAACGCCCCACCGGCTGCTCGGGGGGAAAACGCTCGCGATGATTTTCGCCAAGTCCTCCACGCGCACCCGCGTGTCTTTCGAAGCCGGCATATTCCAGCTCGGCGGTACGGCCCTCTGCCTGAACGCAGGCGACATCCAGCTGGGGCGCGGCGAAAGCGTACGGGACACGGCCGAGACCATCTCGCGCATGGTCGACGGGATCATGATACGCACGTTCGCCCAGCAGGACGTGCTCGAACTCGCCAGATACAGCCGCGTGCCCGTCATCAACGGCCTGACCGACGCGTACCACCCCTGCCAGGCGCTCGGCGACATGCTCACCCTCTACGAGAACAAGGGCGCGTTCAGGGGACTGAAGCTCGCTTTCGTCGGCGACGGGAACAACGTGTGCCATTCGCTCATGATCGCCTGCACCAAGCTGGGCGTAAGCGTTTCCGTCGCGCACCCCGAAGGCTACGCCCCCGACGGCCTCGTTATCGAGTTCGCGCGGATGAACGCGAAGAAGACGGGCTGCACCGTCGAGATCGGCACCGACGCCGTTGCGGCCGCGCGCGACGCGGACGCCGTGTACACCGACGTCTGGGCGAGCATGGGCCAGGAAGACGAGGCGAAGGAACGCAGGGCGTTCTTTTCGCCCTATCAGGTGAACGAGACGCTGATGGCGGCCGCCAAGAAGGACGCCGTATTCATGCACTGCCTGCCCGCCCACGTGGGCGAGGAGGTAACGGATGGCGTGATGTACGGGCCGCAGTCCGTCGTGTTCGAAGAGGCCGAGAACCGCCTGCACGCCCAGAAGGCCGTGATGGCTATCCTCATGGGAAAGGCTGACGGGGCATGAAGAAGCTGACGATACGCGAGGCCGCGTCCGCGGACGCGGACGCCGTTTTCCACATCACGGCCGAGGCGTTCAAAAAATACGCCGCCGGGATCGAGGCGCCGGAGTCGGTGGAGGCCCTGAAGGAAACGAGAGAAGCCGTCCTTTCGGACATCGAAAACAAGACGGTATTAATCGCCTGTCTCGACGGCGAACCGGCGGGTTCCGTGCGGTTTCAGGCGTTCGATTCCTACGCGCACGTCACCCGCTTCGGCGTGAAGCTCATGGCCCAGGGCTACGGCGCGGGGCGCGCGCTCATTTGCGAGGTGGAAAGGCGGTGCCGGGAGCTCGGGCTCAAGGCGGTCCTGTTGCACGCCTCTTCGCGGATCCACAGCCTGATGCGGTTCTACTACGACCACGGCTTCTTCGTCCACTCGACCACCACCGAGCGCGGCTACATCCGCGCGCTGATGGTGCTCGAACTCGAGCCGTGCAACGGATTGGACTATGGGAAGCTGCTGAAATAGTGAAACGCCCGGGACGAAAGACCCGGGCTTTATCAATGCTGAAAATTTGTTTGCTCAGGCAGTGCTAATTCAACTCATCCAGCGTAAGTTCGAACGCCGGGGCGAACTCGCGCATGAAGTATTCCACCTCGGGCACGTCCATCGCCTTGATGTCCGCCAGGATGTTCTCCTTCGCGCGCATGAACTCGGCGTTTCCCGTCCTGAGCTCCTCGACGCATTTGAGGTAGGCGCAGATACGGTCCGCCCGCTTCACGACGCGCCATTCCTCGCCCGACCTGCCTTCCTTTGAAAGCAGCGGCGCGTAGTCTTTTCGCAGTTCCTCGGGGAGCATGTCCAGCAGCCTTTGGTTGGCGACCTCCTCGATATGCTTATATGCCGTTTTAATCTCACGATTGAAATACTTGATCGGCGTGACCAGGTCCCCGGTGATCACCTCGCCCGCCTCGTGGAAGAGGGCGAGTTCCAGCACGCGGCGCACGTCGACGTTTCCGCCGAACAGGGCGTTTTTCACGGTGGCCAGCGCGTGCGCGATCATCGCCACCTGCAGGCTGTGTTCCTGCACGTTCTCTTCGCGGGTGTTGCGCATCAGCCCCCACCGCTTGATGTGTTTCATCTTGGACAGGTACGCAAGGAAATTGCTCATAGTCCCTCCCACATTGAACCGAATTCGGCGGATATTCTGCGCGTTATCGCCACGCACACCGATGTGCGGGCACCGTTTCAGACCTCATTTCCCCACACGGCCGCTACAGGATGTAACGGGGCTGCCGCGGCCTGCGCGTGCCGAGTTCGGCCTTCTTCTTCTCGTACCCCGGCTTGCCGAGCATCGCGTAGGTGGCGTTCTTCCCTTCCTCGACGCCCGGCTGGTCGAACGCGTTGATGTTCAACAGTTCTCCCGCGAACGCCGTCTGCACTTCGTAATAGGCAATTAGCTGTCCGACGCTGTCGGCGCTTACCTCGGGCAGCCAGACCGTCTGGCTCGGGCGCCCTGCTTTGTACAGGGCGTACTCTGTGGAAAACTGTTCCGCGTGTATGAGGTCTTTGAGCGTATGCCCGCCGAGGAAGCTGATGCCCGCGAGGTCCGGGTACGCGTTGGGGATATAGACGTCCGCGCGGTACTCCTCCGTGCCGATGAACGTGACCACCTTGTCTTCCGGGCCTTCGGTATAGAGCTGGAGCTGCGAGTGCTGATCCGTCACGCCCAGCGCCTTGACCGGCGTCTGGCCGCAGTACACGGTGCGCCCCTCCCTGTCGCACCGCTTCCCGAGCGATTCCGCCCAGAGCTGGGCGTACCAGTCCGCGAAGTATTTCAGCGCGTCAATATAGGGCATCATCACCGATATGTTGCGGCCTTTTTTCATGTACAGCACCTGCAGCGCCGCGCCGAGGTGCGCCGGGTTTTTCCACACGTCCGGTTCGCTGCAGCGCGCGTCCATCCTCGCGGCGCCATTGAGCAGGGCTTTAACATCGATCCCCGCGACGGCCGCGGGCAGCAGGCCGACAGGGCTGAGTTCCGAAAAACGGCCGCCCACGCCCTCCGGGATCACGAACGTTTTGCAGCCTTCGCGCCGCGCGATGGCGTTCAGGTTCCCCTTCTCAGCGTCGGTCGCGATGACGACGCGCCCGCCGATGCCCTCCGGGAAGACCTCGCGCAGGAGCTGTATGACGATCATCGTCTGCGCCATCGTCTCGGACGTGGCCCCCGATTTGGACACGGCGTAGAACAGCGTGCGCCTAATGTCGATCGCGTCGAGGAGTGCCTTCATGCGTTCGGGGTCGATATTGTCTTCGATATAGACCCTCGGGCCGCCGCGCCGCAAAGCTTCGATTTCGTTATAGTGCGCGGGCTCAAGCGCCGTGTGCACCGCGAGCGGGCCGAGCGCGGACCCGCCGATGCCCAGCAGGACAAAAGCGTCGAACCGCTCCCTCGCCCGGTTTGCCATGCTTTGAATCTCTTTTACGACTTCGCCCTGGCTGTAGGGCAGGTCGCGCCAGGCCATTTCCCCGCGCCTGACGTCCATGCTGTGCGCCGCCCGGCCGATCTCGTCCGCCATCGCTTCGATCTCGCGCTCCGCTATGCCCTGCGGCCCTATCATCTCCCGCATCATATGGTTGAAACAGAAGCGCAGGTCTTTTTGTTCCTCCATCGCCTTAAGCCAAACCTTTCCCCTGTACTTTTCTAGATTATACCATGCATGCGCGTCCTTTTCGATCGCATACATATCTCTATACCCGATCCAAGGACGTGATGCCTTTGCCGCCCGTCATGAAAAGCCCGTTCAAGTTTCGCTTATTCGCGGCCGTTTTATGCGCGCTCCTCGTATTCTCCGTCGCGGCGCTGATTTTGGTCCCCGAAGTCGCCGTGACCGTGTTCGACCCGGACCCCGTCTATTCGCCCGGCGGCGAGATCGTTCCCCAGATCCTCGACGGCATGAGCATGACCCCCATCGAGGGGGCCGAAGTCGTCGTCGTGGAAACCGGGAGCCGGTACCGCACGAAAGCCGACGGCAAAACGGAGCCTTTCCGCGTGCCCGTCATCGAAGACAAACGTTTTTCGGATATCCTGAAAAAGCCGTGGGGAGAGATCACGCTGATCGTCCACAAGGACGGTTACGCCGACTACGTGCTCTTTTACGCGCAGATATGGGAAAACCAGCGCCGCGAAGGGCCGCGCGTCCTCCTTTTTAAAGCCGACGAACAGGCAGAGGAGCACCCGTTCTCCGTCGTGGAGGGCCCGCAGCGGCTGTGGGTGAACGCGCTCGTCAAGAAGTTCATACCGGGGCCGTGAACGCCTCTTTCACCTTGGCGTAGCTCTCGCCGAGTTCCTCAAACGTCCTGTAATTGTCCGAGTAGACCTCGAGGATCACAGCGCCGCCGTACCCGCAGCGCTCCAGGCCGGACCTGAGCCAGGCCATGTCCAGCTCGCCGGCGCCGGGCAGGCAGGTGAGCACCCTGCCGTCCCCGGTATGGCGGTAGTCGCACAGGTGCACGTTGGCGATGAGCGGCCCCATGTCCTCCATGTACTCGGCCACCGTGCGCCCCGACATCACCGCCTGCTTGATGTCCAGCGTGAAGTACAGGTTCTCGCTCTTCACGTGTTCCAGCAGGCGCTTGGCGAACCGCTCGTGCCCGTACGCGCACCAGTGCACGTTCTCCCACGTGAAGCGCAGCCCGTACTGCGCGGCCGTGTCCGCGAGCCCGGATACGATGGCGCCCATGCGCTCGTAGTCGCTCAGGAGCCTGAGCGTCCGCCTGAAAGCCGGCGGCCCGTGGAACACGTAGATGCCGGCGCCCAGCGTGCGCGCGGCCGAGAAGACCTTTTCCATGAGCGCGCGCGCGTCCTTCTGCTGGCGCCCGTTTATGGAGAAGAGTTGCGGCTCGAACTGGGTGGACATGGCGTGGACCGACCGTACGGCCAGCCCGTTCGCGTCGGCCCTGTCGCGGAGCATGCGCGCGAAGTCCTGTTCGTACTCGCTGTACGTGTCCAGGAATATCTCGCATACGGGCGCGCCCATCTTTGCGATGTGGTCCACGGCCTCTTCGGTGAACGCCTTCCCGAAAAAGCACGCCGTGGAGATACCCGTTTCCATCATGCCCTGGCGCCCTTCTCCCGTGCGTGCAGGGAGCATAATAGGACGTGCACGGCGCTCGAGAGGACGTTGAGCGCGTCAACGATGTCGTCGCGGTCGGCGAGGGCGCGCACGGCGGCGCGCTCGGCGGAGCGGACCTGCGTTCGCACGAGGTTCACGTACGCCAGAAGCTCCGACGTGCCTTCGCCGAGGTCGGGATGGCCGCCGGGCGGACGGTGCGAGAGTCGGTGTATCTCCCCGTACGAACGCCCCAACAGCGCTTCCGGCTCAAGCGACCGCCCCGAGGCGTGCGCGCTGGTGACGCCGCGGGCGAACCTCTGGAGCTCTATCAGGTCCTTGGCCAGCGCGCGCGCGCCTTCCTTTCGCGCAACGGCGGCCGCCAGTATGATTACGGCGTCCAGCGTGTCCATGCGCCCGCGGAATTCGATTTCGGGGTGGTCCTTCCCCACGACGGCTTCCGGCGCGTCCTTCCCCGCCGGATACAGGCAGGTCTCGCGCGATGTCTTTTTCATACGGAATACGCTCCTTACCCTGTGTTTCCCCTGCTATTGTATGTGCGCCCCGCCGGGGTATCAACCGCGTGTCGCAAGGCGAAAACGCGCCGTTTCGGCATACGGACGCACGCAAGGCACGCCTTTTGCGGCATGCCTTGCAGCTTTACGTTTATCAGACTTTCTCTTCCTCGAGGGCGGGTTCCTCTTTCTTGAAGGACAGCTTCCCTTCGTCCATGTACGCGACGATGCTGTCGCCGATGCTCACGCTGCCCGCGAGGAGTTCCTCGGAGAGCGCGTCTTCCACGCGCTGCTGTATGGCCCGCCTGAGCGGCCGCGCCCCGTAGACCGGGTCGAACCCGACCCTTGCGAGGTAATCCACGACCTCGTCGGTGACCCTGATGCGGATGTCGCGTTCCCTCAAACGTTTTGCGACGTTTTGGAGCATCAGCCCCGCGATTTTGCGCGTGTGCTCTTCGTCGAGCGGGTGGAACACGATGATGTCGTCCACGCGGTTTAAAAACTCGGGCTTGAACGTGCGCTTGAGTTCCTCCAGCAGCACTTCCTTCGTGCGCTCGAACCCGCCCTTATCGTCCTCCGGGCCGAAGCCCATCCTGCGCCGTTTGCCGATCTCGCTCGCGCCGACGTTGGAGGTCATGATGACCACGGAGTTCTTGAAGTCGACCGTGCGGCCTTTCGCGTCGGTCAGCCGCCCGTCCTCCATCACCTGCAGCAGGATGTTGAACACGTCGGAATGGGCCTTCTCTATCTCGTCGAACAGGATGACGGTGTAGGGGTGCCTGCGGATCTTCTCGGTGAGCTGCCCGCCTTCGTCGTACCCCACGTACCCCGGGGGCGAGCCAACGAGCCTGGACACCGTGTGCTTCTCCATGTACTCGGACATGTCGATGCGCACCATCGCGTTATCGTCGCCGAAAAGGGCCTCGGCGAGCGCCTTGGAGAGTTCCGTCTTGCCCACGCCGGTGGGGCCGAGGAAGATGAACGACCCGATCGGGCGCCTGGGGTCCTTCAGCCCTGCGCTCGATCTCCTGATCGCGCGCGATACGGCCCTGACCGCCTCTTCCTGCCCGATCACGCGCTCGTGCAGCACGTCCTCGAGCCTCAAGAGGCGCTGGGACTCGTCCTCGGTGAGCTTGGTGACCGGTATGGACGTCCACGACGAAACGATGTTGGCGATGTCCTCGTCGGTGACCTCGCTCCTTCTCGAGCGCTCCTCCCATTCCTCCTGCAGCCGCTGCATCGTGTTCAGCACAGCCCGCTCGTCGTCGCGTATGGACGCCGCGCGTTCGAAGTTCTGGTTCGCGATGGCCTCTTCCTTCTCCTTGCGCAGCGCCGCGAGCTTTGATTCGAGCTCCTTCACGTCGGGCGGGGCCACCAGGCTCTTGATTCGCACGCGCGAAGCGGCCTCGTCCATCAGGTCAATCGCCTTGTCAGGCAGGAAACGGTCGCTTATGTAGCGGTCAGACAGGTCCACGGCGGCGTGCAGGGCTTCGTCGGTGATGCGCACCTTATGATGCGCCTCGTACCTGTCCCTGAGGCCCTCCAGGATGTGCAGGGTCTCCTCCTTGGACGGCTCGCCGATGGACACGGGCTGGAACCTGCGCTCGAGCGCCGCGTCCTTCTCGATGTGCTTGCGGTACTCGTCCATCGTGGTCGCGCCGATCACCTGGATCTCGCCGCGCGCGAGCGCGGGCTTCAGGATGTTGGCCGCGTCCAGCGCGCCCTCGGTAGCGCCCGCACCGATGATCGTGTGCAGCTCGTCGATGAACAGGATGACGTTGCCGGCCTTCCTGATCTCGTCAAGCGCGGTCTTTACGCGTTCCTCGAACTCGCCGCGGTATTTCGTGCCCGCGACCATGCCCGCCATGTCCAGCGTGATGACGCGCCTGCCCTTGAGTATCTCGGGGATCGTCCCGTCGACGATGCACTGGGCCAGGCCCTCGGCGACGGCAGATTTGCCCACGCCGGGGTCGCCGATGAGCACGGGGTTGTTCTTGGTGCGCCGGCTGAGTATCTGTACGATGCGCTCGATCTCGACGTTCCTGCCGATCACGGGATCGAGTTCGCCGTCCTTGGCCATTTTCGTCAGGTCCCTGCCGAACTGGTCGAGCGTGGGCGTATCCACTTTCGCGGAGGCGCGCCCACCCTTGGCCGCTTCGCCTTTTTCCTTGCCGGCGCCGGTCGCCACCGCCTCCTCGATGGTCGGCAGGTGCGCGCCGAGCTGCATGAGTATGCGCACGGCGACACTGTCCTGTTCGCGGATCAGCGCGAGCAGCAGGTGCTCGGTCCCGACGTAGTTGTGGCCGCCGCTCTTCGCCTCGTGTATGCTCAGCTCGATCGTTTTCTTGGACCGCGGCGTGAAGTCGAACGACTCGTCGAACTTGTATTCGCCCCTGCCGATGATCTTCTCGATCCTTTCAACGACGCGCCGCGTGTCTATGTTTATGGAATGGAGGATTTTGGCGGCCTGGCTCTCCGTGACGGCCAGGAGCCCGAGCAGCAGGTGCTCGGTGCCCACGTAATTGTGCCCCAGCGCCCGCGCGTGCTCCTGCGCTGAGCGAAGCGCCTTCTGCGCTCCCTCCGTAAATCTATCGAAAAAGTTCATATCTTTCACCTCGTTCTTTGGTGTTATGGCCTGCCGACGCTGCCGCGCCAGCGTTTTGCAAAGCATATCTCCCCGTCTTTTACATACGCCTCCACGTGCTCGCCGCTCTTGATGCGCCCCGTGATGATGGCCTCGGAAAGCGCGTCCTCGAGTTTTTGCCGGATGACCCTTCGCATCGGGCGCGCGCCGTACACGGGGTTATGCCCCGCCTTCGCGAGGAAATCCCGCGCCCCGGGGAGCACTTCGACGTGGATGTCCTGCTGCCGCAGGCGCCTGACCACGCCTGCGAGCATCAGGTCGGCGATCCGGCGCGTGTGTTCCTCGCCGAGCGGATGGAACACGATGATTTCGTCCACGCGGTTGAGGAATTCCGGGCGGAACGTTTTTTTCAGTTCGTCCAGCAGCATCTCCCTGGCGGTTTCGAAGTTTTCGCCCTTGTAGCCGCCCTCATCGTTCAACCCCAGGATTTCCTGGATCTCCGTGTTGTGCGCGCCGACGTTGGATGTCATGATCAGCACGGTGTTCTTGAAGTCTACCCTGCGCCCCTTCGAATCGGTCAGCCTGCCGTCCTCCATGATCTGGAGCAGGATGTTGAACACGTCGGGGTGCGCCTTCTCGATCTCGTCGAACAGGACCACGGAATAGGGGCGCCTTCGGATTTGCTCGGTGAGCTGGCCGCCCTCGTCGTAGCCGATGTAGCCCGGCGGCGACCCGACCAGTTTGGCCACCGAATGCTTTTCCATGTACTCCGACATGTCGAGGCGCACCATCGCGTCCTCTTCGCCGAACATGGCTTCGGACAGGGCCTTAGAAAGCTCCGTCTTCCCCACGCCGGTGGGCCCGAGGAAGATGAACGACCCGATCGGGCGCCTGGGGTCTTTCATGCCGGCGCTCGCCCGGCGTATCGCCTTAGCGAGCGCGTCCACGGCCTCGTCCTGCCCGATCACGCGCTCGTGCATCTTGGCTTCGAGCCGCATCAGGCGCCTGTTTTCGTCCTCGGTGAGCTTGGTCACCGGCACGGACGTCCACTGCGCCACGACTTTGGCGATGTCCTCCTTCGTCACCTCGGCGTCTTCCTCAAAACGGTGCTTCTCCCAGTCGCTTTCGAGTTCCCTGACCCTGTCGTGCAGCGCCTGCTCCTCGTCCCTTATGCTCGCGGCGAGTTCGTACGCCTGGGCCTCGACGGCCTTCTGCTTGCGCGCGAGCACGTCCTCGAGCCCGTCTTCGATCTCCTGAACGCTGCTCCCGTGCAAAAAGCCCCTGAGCCGCACGCGCGAGGCCGCCTCGTCGATCAAATCGATCGCCTTGTCGGGCCAGCGCCTGTCGCTGATATACCGGCCCGAGAGCTCGACCGCCGCTGCGATCGCCTCGTCCCGGATGGTCACGCCGTGGTGCGCTTCATAATGCGCGCTAAGGCCTCTGAGGATCTTAAGCGTCTCCTCCGTGTCCGGCTCATCGACCTTTACCGGCTGGAACCGGCGTTCGAGCGCGGCGTCCTTTTCCACGTGCTTGCTGTACTCCTCCGCCGAGGTCGCGCCGATGATCTGTATCTCGCCGCGGGCCAGGGCCGGTTTGAGGATGTTGGCCGCATCCATCGCGCCCTCGGAACTGCCCGCGCCGATGATCGTGTGCAGTTCGTCGATGAACAGGATGATGTACGCGGCCTTCTTCAGTTCTTCGATGGCCTTCTTCAGGCGCTCCTCGAACTCGCCGCGGTACTTCGACCCGGCCACCATCGCCGCGAGGTCGAGCGTGACCAGGCGCTTGCCCGAGAGCATCTCCGGCACGCGGCCGGACGCGATCCGCTGCGCGAGGCCTTCGACGATCGCGGACTTGCCCACCCCCGGATCCCCGACGAGGACCGGGTTGTTCTTCGTGCGCCGGCCCAGTATCTGCATGATCCGCTGGATCTCGGTCTTACGTCCGATCACGGGGTCGAGCGCGCCCTCCAGCGCCGCCCTGGTCAGGTCCCTGCTGTAGAGGTCGATGGTAGGCGTGGGCACGGGCTCCCTCGCGCGCGTCATCGCGGCGGCCGCCTTCGGGTTCCTCGGCCGCATCCCCGTCAGCGACTTTTGAAGCGACTCGATGTCCACGCCCAGCCCCGCCAGTATCTGCCGCACGGCGCATTCGTGCTCGCCGAGCATGGCCAGCAGCAGGTGTTCGGTCCCGATTGCCTCGGCGCCCAGTATTTCGGCCTGGATCTGGCTGTTTTCCATGACCCTGCGCGTGCAGCGCGAGTATCCGAACGCAGGCGTGAACATATGGTCGCCGGGGCCCACGATCCGCTCGATCCCTTCGATCACGCGCTCGCGCGTGATGCACTCGGACCGAAGGGTCCTGGACACCGTCGAGTCCTCGATGCTCAGGAGGCCGAGCAGGACATGCTCGGTGCCGATGTAGTTGTACCCCAGCATCCGCGCCTGTTCCTCCGCCTCGTCAAGCACCCTTTTCACTACGCCTGTGAATCTGGCCTGGTCTATCAATCAAAGCACCCCATTCGGATGTTAGTAGGTACGAATCAATGCCTGAGCGCCCCGCGCACGACGTCCGCGCGAAGGACGTCCCTCTCGTAGAGCGTAAGATCCCTGCCCGCGCGCTTCTGGAGCGACGCAGGCTGCGCCTCGATGAGGAGCCGGTGGAGCGTCACGTGCTCGATCCCGTCGATGAGCCCCAGGCTCAGCGCGAGCTTGATGTCGGAAAGCAGCGACATGAACTCCCCTGCCGTCAAACGCCTTGCGTTGGCCGCGACGCCGTAGGAACGCATGAGCTTATCCTCGAGTTCCACGCGTCCGTCGGACGCCATGTACAGCCGCCTTGCTTCGCGCTCGTCGCCGATGATCTGCCGGGCGCTCGATAGTATTTTGTCCGTGATCTCCGACTCGGAAAGCCCGAGCGTGACCTGGTTGGACAGCTGGTATATGTGGGCGACGGCGTGGCTGCCCTCGCCGTAAAGCCCCCTGACCGTGAGGCCATACTCGCCCACCGTCTTCAGCAGCCCGGTGATGTAACCGGTCGCTGTGAGGGCAGGCAGGTGCAGCATCACGGACGCCCGCATGCCCGTGCCGACGTTGGTCGGACAGGCGGTAAGGTACCCGAGCTTCTCGTCGAAGGCGAAGGCGATGCCCTTTTGCAGGTGCTTCTCGACTTCCATCACCGAAGATTCGGCCTCTTTGAGCCGCAGCCCCGCGAGTATGCACTGGATACGGATGTGGTCCTCCTCGTTAAGCATGATGCTGATGCGCTTGTCGGCGCTAATAAGCACCGCGCCGTCCGCCTGCTTCATCAAGGCCGGGCTGATGAGGTGCTGCTCGACGAGTTCGAGCCTGTCTGCGTCCGAAAGGCCGTCTACCGACAGGACGGTATACGCTTCGCCCGCTTGCTCCAGCACGCCCCTCACCGTACGCATGATCTCCAGTGCGCCTGAACGGTCCATCATGCTCGGGAAATAGAGCGTATCGAAGTTCCTCGCCAGCCTGACGCGGCTGGAGATCACAATATCGTCCTGTTCCCCCGGGCTCTCGAACCAGTACGCCATCAAACCCTGCGCCTCTCCTTCATACGGTCTCGTTCTTGAGTTCCGCGATTCTGTCCCTCAACACCGCGGCCTGTTCGTAGTGCTCGCGCTCCACGGCCTCGTCGAGTTCCTTCTTGAGCCGCACGATCTCCCGGTTGCGCTTGTAGTCTTCGCTGAGCGTTTCCGGGATCCCGCCTTTATGCTCCATCTGACCCTGCACCCGCCTGAGCACCGGCTCCAGTTCCTCGGCAAAATCCCTGTAGCACGTGCCGCAGCCTATCTTGCCCGTCTTCTTGATCGTTTCGAGGCTGCGCCCGCAGCGGCTGCACTTCCTCTCCGGCGTCTCTCCCGGATTCTTCTGGCCGATGTTGAAGAGCCCGCTGAGGATGTTGTTGATGGATGAGGTCGGAAAGCTCACGCTGTATCCGTACTGGGCCGCGCATACCGCGCAAAGCCGCTGTTCCTTCTTCACGCCGTTGCTTATGATCGTCCTGTGTATCGTCGCAGGATTATGTTTGCACTCGTCACATAAAATCATGCCAGCCCCTCCTTTCTCATCCTGATTAATGCCGCAACCTGGGACTTGAGGCACCTTGCCCGCACCGCGTTCCGGATGGAAACCGGCGCCGCGATCGCCTTGTCGCTCACGCTCGCCTTCATCAGCGCCGCTTCGCGCGCGCTGATTACGTCGCAGGACTGGAGCTCGCCGATGACGGCGTTCGCGCTCCTTTCGTCCATCGTATCCCCTATGCGCCCGGTCAGCAGCGAATATAAAGCTTCGTCCTCGTCGATGTCGATCCGGATGATGCGTATGAATCCGCCGCCTCCGCGCTTGCTCTGCACCGCGTAGCCGCGTTCGAGCGTGAAACGCGTGGAAAGGACGTAGTTGATATGTGAAGGCGCGCAATTGAAATACTGCGCCAGCTCGTTTCTCTGCAGTTCCAGTTCGTCGTCGTTCTCCGTCATCAGCGACTTTATGAACGCTTCGATACTGTTGCACAGCGCGGACATGCTCTCACCTTCCAGGTATTGACTTTCTTTGACTATTATAAACCTTTACGTTTAAATAATCAACATTTTTTCTGCCGCGACAACCTTTAATCGGTTTCCGTATTCTATGTATATGCGCAGTGCCGGCTATAAGCAAGGGAATCCCGGCGTTTCATCCCCCAAAAAGCCTGGCCGCGGCCCCGGCGGCCTTCGCGCGCACCCGCTCGATGTCCAGCTTCGGATATTCGCCGCGATCATACAGCACCTCGCCGTCGACCATGGTCAGCACCACGTCCCGCGCCCCGCCGCTGTACACGAGATGCCGCTTCATGTCGGTGAGCGGCCAGTAATGCGGGCGATCCGTGTCTACCAATATCAAGTCGGCGCGCGTGCCCGGCCGAAGGGCGCCGATCGAGCCGCCACAGCCCAGCGCCTTCGCGCCGCCCTCGGTAGCCATCTCGAACGCCTGCGCCGCCGTCACGGCCGTCGCGTCCTTCAAAACGCCTTTTTGCAGCACGGCGGCCAGATACATCTCCTGCCAGACGTCGAGGTTGTTGTTGCTCGCCGCCCCGTCCGTGCCCAGCGCGACCGTCACGCCCGCGTCCAGCATCCGTTTCACCGGCGCGATGCCGCTTGCGAGGATGAGGTTGCTCCCCGGGCAGTGCGCGAGGACCGCCCCGCTGCGCGCAATCAGTTCGATGTCCCCCTCTTCGAGCGCCACGCCGTGCGCTAGCAGGCAGGGGACGTCGAACAGGCCGAGGCTATTTAGCAGTTTTGCGGGGGTCATCCCGTGGCGCTCCTTGCATTCCTCGTGCTCCCGCCGCGTCTCGGAGGCGTGGATGTGGAGGCCGCAGCCCATTTCCTTCGCGCGTTCGGCGCAGCTTCGCAGCACCGCTGTCGAGCAGGTGTACTCCGCGTGCGGCCCCAGGCCGACCCTGATCCGCCCGCCGCCCGCGCCTTCCCAGTCGCGATGGACGCGCACCGCGTCGGCGATGCGCCCGCCGTCGCCATCCAGGCCTACCACGGCGCGGTAGAGGGATGCGCGCATGCCGCCCGCTTCGGCCGCCCGCGCGATTTCGTCCATGAAGAAGTACATCTCCGCAAACGCCGTGACGCCGTTTGCGAGCATCTCCGCGATCCCCAGCATCGTTCCCCAGTAGACCGCCTCGCCGTCGAGCCTGGCTTCGAGGGGCCATATGCGGTCGTTGAGCCACGTTTGCAGCGGAATGTCGTTGGCGGCAGACCGGAACAGCGCCATCGCCACGTGGGTGTGCGCGTTGATGAGGCCGGGGAGCGCCAGCGCCCCCCGGGCGTCGAGCGTGTCCGACGGGCCTTCTTTCGGCCGGTATGCGTCCTCCGGTCCGGCGAAGGCGATGCGCCCGTCCTCCACCGCGACGCGGGCGCCTAAAATGACTCCGTGCTCCGCGCTATCGTCCAACAGCATGCAGTTCCTGATGATCGTACGTTTCAAGGCTCATTCCCCTCCGCTGCCCAGAAGATAGGCCTGCTGCCCCTCGCTCAGCGCATCGATCCGAACGCCCAGCGCATCCAGCTTCATCACGGCGACCCGCCTGTCGATGGCCTCCGGCACTTTATGCACCCTGTTTTCCAGCACCCCCGCGTTCTCTGCGACGTACACCGCGCACAAAAGCTGGAGCGCGAAGCTCATGTCCATGATCTCGGCGGGGTGCCCGTCTCCCGAGGCGAGGTTGACCAGTCTGCCGCCGGCCAACAGGTTGAGCACGCGCCCGTCGCGCATCACGTAGCCGCGCACGTTCCTTCGCCGCTCGACGGTCTTCGTGCTGAGCGCTTCGAGGTCCGTCTTGCTCACTTCCACGTCGAAATGCCCCGCGTTGGCCAGCAGGACGCCGTCCTTCATGCGCTCGAAATGGCGGGCGGTGATCACGTCGCGGCAGCCTGTGACCGTGATGAAGATGTCCCCCAAAGGCGCGGCCTCGTCCAGCGAACAGACCTCGAACCCGTCCATCACGGCCTCGATCGCGCTCACGGGGTCCACCTCGGTCACGATCACGCGCGCCCCGAGGCCCCTGCCGCGCGACGCCACGCCGCGCCCGCACCAGCCGTAGCCGGCCACGACCACCGTCTTTCCCGCGACGACGAGGTTCGTGGTCCGCATGACGCCGTCCCACACGGACTGCCCGGTGCCGTAGCGGTTGTCGAAAAGGTATTTGCAGTACGCGTCGTTCACGGCGATCATCGGGAACCTGAGCGTACCCTCGCGCTCGCGCGCGCGAATGCGGAGCACGCCGGTGGTCGTTTCCTCGCAGCCGCCCATGAGGTTTCGCGAGAGGTCCGCGCGGCGGCCGTGGAGCAGGCGGACGAAGTCGCCGCCGTCGTCGATGACGAGGTGCGGCGCGCAGGAGAGCGCCTCGACAAGGTGCGCCTCGTATTCCTCCGGCGTCGCGCCGTGCCACGCGAAGACGTTGGCCCCGCCCTGCGCGAGCGCGGCGGCGACGTCGTCCTGCGTGGAAAACGGGTTGGAGCCCGTCGCGAAGACGTCGGCCCCGGCCGCTAGAAGCACCCGGCACAGATACGCCGTCTTGGCCTCGAGGTGCACGGATACCGACACGTTGAGGCCGGATAGCGGCCGGGTCTCCCCAAACTCGCACTCCAACCGGTTCAGCAGCGGCATATAGCTTTTCACCCATTCGATCTTGCGCTCGCCCTCCGGCGCCAGCGACGCGTCCCTGATCCTGCTCATACCCTGTCCTCCTTCGTCAGCCGAAAAAACGCGGGTCTTTCTGCACATCCCTGAGGTAGTTCGAAAACTCGGTTTTCAGGTCGTCGCGGCGAAGCGCGAACTCGACGGTCGCGCGCAAAAACCCCATCTTGTCGCCTACGTCGTACCGCTCTCCCTCGAAGATGTAGCTGTACATGTCCTGGTCCTTCGCCATCGCGCGCAGCGCGTCGGTGAGCTGGATCTCGCCGCCGGCCCCCGCCTCCGTCCGTCCGAGGTAGTCGAATATCTCGGGCGTAATGACGTAGCGCCCCAGTATGGCAAAGCGCGACGGCGCCGCGCCGACGGGCGGCTTCTCGATGAGGTCCCGCACACGGCACAGTCGCCCTTCGCAGTTTATAGGCGTTTCCTCCGGCTCGACGATGCCGTACTTGTTCACGTCTTCCGCGGCCACTTCCTGGACCCCCAGCACGCTCCCCCCGACCCTGCCGAACACGTCTATGAGCTGCCCGAGCGCCGGGTTCTTCGACCACACCACGTCGTCCCCGAGAAGGACGCCGAACGGTTCGTTCCCGATGAAGGTGCGCGCGCAGTGTATCGCGTGCCCCAGGCCCCTGGGCTCTTTCTGCCGTATGTAATGGATGTCCACCAGGTTCGAAATGTCCTCGACGAGGTTCAACAGTTCCGTCTTGTTCTTGGCGCTCAGTTCGTACTCCAGTTCGAACGACTTGTCGAAATGGTCTTCGATGGCGCGCTTGCCGCGGCCTGTCACGATGAGGATGTCCTCTATGCCCGACGCGATGGCCTCCTCCACGATGTACTGGATCGTGGGCTTGTCCACGATGGGCAGCATCTCCTTGGGCTGCGCCTTCGTCGCCGGCAAAAACCGCGTGCCCAGCCCGGCCGCCGGTATGATCGCTTTGCGTACCTTCATGGATTTCCCTCCGTTCACTGCCATTATACTATATCTTTCGCAAATTTCAGGGCTTTTAAGAAGTAAACGCCGACAAATAATTCGCGCCGCAATGCGCAGGAGGTTGGTAGCGGCGCACGCAGCAAAGAAACGCGCTTGAGGGCGCGTTTCTTTTTCTGCCGGAAATATTGCGGGCCTATTTCGAATACAGTTCCGCTATATCGTAGAACGCCCTGTCCACTTCCTTGCGCTCCGTCACGGCCTTGTCCAGGTCGGCCACGACGATCTCGGTGCCCGAGAGCGCGACCATGTTGCCGTAGTCGCTGTTTATAACCAGTTCTCCGGCCTTTATGCCCATCTTCGTGCCGAGGATCCGGTCGAACGCCGAAGGCGCCCCGCCGCGCACCGTATGCCCGAATACGACGGAGCGGGTCTCCAGCCCCGTCCGCTTCTCGATCATGCCCGCCAGGGTCTTGCCGATCTCTTTCTGTACAAGCAGCTTGTTCCCGAAAGCGTCGAGTTCGACCTCTCCCTCGCTGCCCCCGAGCTCGAAGCCCTCCGCTACAGCGACGATCGAGTAACCGCATCCGCGGTCCCTGCGCTTGATGAGCACGTCGCAGATCTCGTCGATTGTCTTGGGGAACTCGGGGATCAGGATCACGTGTGCGTTGGCCGCCACGCCCGCCTGGATGGCGATCCATCCGGTGTGCCGGCCCATGATCTCCACGACGAAGCAGCGGTTATGCGACTCGGCCGTCGTGTGCAGGCGGTCTATCAATTCCATCGCGACGTTGGCCGAGGTATCGAAGCCGAACGTGTAATCGGTGCAGGACAGGTCGTTGTCGATGGTTTTGGGGACGCCGACCATCTTCATGCCCATTTTGGTCAGCTTGTTCGCGACGCCGAGCGTGTCGTCGCCGCCTATGGCCACGATGCCCTCGAGCCCCAGCTTCTCCATCGTGGAACGCACTTTTTCGGGGCCGTTCTCGATCTTCATGACATTGGTGCGCGAAGACCTGAGGATCGTGCCGCCCTTGGTCTGGATGCCTTCCACATCGTCAGGCGTGAGCCATTTCCCCTCGCCGGTGAGCGCGCCTTTCCAGCCCTGTGAAAGGCCGTAGACCTCGATCCCCGCCTTGGCGCACTGCTCGACGACGCCGCGGATCACGGCGTTGAGCCCCGGGCAGTCTCCGCCCCCCGTCAGAATACCGATCTTTCTCATGGGTTTGCCTCCTTAGAAATCGATGATGTTAATCTATGCTGTGTAAAGCCCGGCAATCCGGGCGTGCCTGCTAAGGACACATCATTCCCCGACGATCTTTATCAGCACGCGTTTTGGACGCTTCCCGTCGAATTCCCCGTAGAAGATCTGCTCCCAACGGCCGAAATCCAGCTTCCCGCCGGTCACCGCCACGACCACCTCGCGCCCCATCACGGTCCGCTTCAGGTGCGCGTCCGCGTTGTCCTCGAACCCGTTGTGCGCATACTGGTCGTAGGGCTTTTCGGGCGCGAGCTTCTCGAGCCACCGCTCGAAATCCGCGTGTAGCCCGCTCTCGTCGTCGTTTATGAAAACGCTTGCTGTGATGTGCATGGCGTTGCACAGGAGCAGGCCCTCTTTGATACCGCTCTCCCTGAGGGCTTCCTCGACCTGCGGCGTGATGTTAACGAGCGCGCGCCGCTCGGGGATGTTGAATGTGAGTTCCTTTCTATAGCTTTTCATGGTCACCACCAAAATATTTGTTCGCGGTTACATGTTAACGCATGTGAAGCACTTGCGCAAGGAAATCCTTCATCCGTTGCGTCTTCGGATGGAGCAGCACGTCCTTCGGGTCGCCCTCCTCGACGATCTTCCCGTCATCCATGAAGACCACGCGGTCGGCCACTTCGCGCGCAAAGCCCATCTCGTGCGTCACGACGATCATCGTCATGTTTTCGGCCGCGAGGTCCTGTATGACCTTGAGCACCTCGCCGGTGAGCTCCGGGTCGAGCGCCGATGTCGGCTCGTCGAAGCACAGGATGTCCGGTTCCATCGCGAGGGCGCGCGCGATGGCCACGCGCTGTTTCTGCCCCCCCGAAAGCTCGTGGGGGTAGCTTGTCTTCTTGTCGGCCAGCCCCACTTTGTGAAGCAGCGCGTGCGCCTTTTCCACCGCCGCCCGCCTGTCCTGCTTGAGCACGCGCACGGGCGCGAGCGCGAGGTTCTCGGTCACGCTCAGGTGCGGGAAGAGGTTGAAGTCCTGGAAGACCATGCCCAGCTTCCTGCGTATGGTGCGTATCGCCGATTCCGGCGCGTATCGGACCGCGCCCTTTTCGTCCGTGGACACCATCGTGTCGCCCTCCAGGACGATCTCGCCGCCGTCGATGCGCTCGAGCCGGACCAGGCATCGAAGGAGCGTGCTCTTCCCCGAGCCGGAAGGCCCGATGACCGCGAGGACCTCTCCTTCCGAAAGCGTGAGGTCAATGCCCCTTAATACCTCCGGTCCGTTGAAGCGCTTCTGTATGTCTTTGGCCTGCAGCATGGATTTTCCCATAATCAACCCTCGTAGTACGCAAATTTCTTTTCCAGCGCGCTCAGGCCCAGCGTCAGCAAGAACGTGAAGAAAAGGTAGAACAACGCGGCGAACAGGTAGGGCGTTGGATTGAGCGTGGTGATCGCACGGCCGTCCACGACTTTCATCAGGTCCTGCAGCCCTATTACATAGACCAGCGCCGTGTCCTTGATTAGCGTGATCACTTCGTTGCTGATCGGCGGAAGGACCCGCCTGAACGCCTGCGGCAGCACGATGCGCATCATCGTCTGGCCGTAGGTCATGCCCAGCATGTCCGACGCTTCGTACTGTCCGCGCCCGACCGACTGTATGCCTCCGCGGAAGATCTCCGCGAAATACGCGGCGTAATTGAGCACGAAGGCGATCACGGCGGCCAGGAACCGGTCCGTGATCTTTATCCCGAGGAAATCCAGGCCAAAATAGATGAAGAGTATCTGGAGCATCAGCGGCGTGCCGCGCATCACCCACGTATAGAGCCAGATGAACCCCGACAGGGGCTTGAATTTCGAAAGCCGTCCCAGCGAGAGCAGGAACCCCAGCGGCAGGGCCACGGCCAGCGTGATCGCGAAGAGGCTGAGGGTGACGCCGGACCCCTGCAGCATGGTTAGAAGCAGAGTGTCGAGGTGCTCCATTTTTCAAATACTCCTTTTACCATCAAACCGAAGGATAAGGCCCGGCAGGTCTGCCCAGGCCTTATCTTCCGATCCGGTGGGTTATGGGCGGTCCCTATTGGTTCACGTCGCTCACGATGTCGTTGCCGAACCACTCTTTGCTGATCTCGGCGGCGGTTCCGTCCGCATATATCTCGTCGAGCGCCTTTTGCAGCTCGGCCTGGAAAGCGTCGTCATCCTTGCGTACGCCGATGCCGTACTGTTCGTCACCCAGCGCGGTGTCCAGCATACGGTACTTGTCCGTGCCTTTGGCGATGTAATAGTTGAACACGACTATGTCCACGGCCACGCAGTCCACGCGATCACTGTCCAGGTCCAGGAACGCCTTCGTGTTGTCGCCGAACGGGACGACTTCCTTGAGGCTGTCCTTGAACTCCTTGTTCGCGTCCAACGCTTTTTTCGCACTGGAGCCTTCCTGGATGGCCATTTTTTTGCCCGCAAGGTCTTCAAACGTCTGGTAGGGCGAATCCTTCTTCACGGCCACGATCTGCTTGTTGTTCATGTACGGCTTCGTGAAGTCTATGACCTCCAGGCGTTCTTCGGTGATCGTGCACCCGTTCCATATCACGTCGATCGTGCCCTTGTTCAGTTCCTGCGTCACCGTCTCCCAAACGACGGGCTGTAACTTCACTTCGATGCCCATGCGCTTGGCAGCTTCCTTGGCCAGGTCGATGTCAAACCCGACGATCTCGTTCGTTTCCTCGTCCCTGTAGCCCATAGGCGGGAATGCGTCGTCGAGGCCCAGGATGAAATACCCCTTCGCCTTGATGTCCTCCCAGGACGTGTCGGCAGCCTGCGTCTCTTCCGGCTCTTCCGATGCCTGGGGGGTCGCGGGTGTGCATCCGGCGGCGAACAGCGCGACCGCCAGGCAGAGTATCGTCAGGATCAAAACCGTCTTTCTCATAAGCTCATCCCTTTCAATGAAAAATGCCTGGCACTATTATACTTCACTCCGGTGCATTAGTAAACTGTAAGTCCGCTTTACCTTAACGCCAATTTGGCGGAAAACACAGGGCTTAATGTGAGATACACCTGTTGCAGGCCTTTCATCCGCCGCTCCCGTAAAGGCGGGGATGCTTAAAAGGCCGTGGAACTTCTACGAGCAGTTTCGCGTAACTAAAAGATTAAGGAAACAACAATGTTTATTAAAGCTGTTATTCGCTTTGAAGTCCACACAAGCCAGATTTACGAAATCTCAATAGATGCCAAACGCTCATAATTTGGCGGAACGGATCATAACCCATATGCGTCGATAAGGTAAATTGAAACATATAAGGTGAGAATATTGAATATGAAAAAACGCTCTCTAATACTCTGCGTATTATTATTTATCACAGTATCCGTTTGTTCATGCGGGGATGTCATTGTTGAACCGAAATGGATTATCGGCGTTAAGGGCGCCGATTCGTCGGTATTTTCCAGCATTGATTACGAAAAACTCCGTAAGGTGACAATAACTGTAAAAAAAGCACAACAAGACGGCAGCATCCTGGAGGAAACATGGAACGGCGTGTCTTTAAAGAACGTCCTTGGCTATCTCGGCGTCAAGGAATACTCTTCGATAACATTAACTTCGTCAGACAATTCTTCGAGAGAGTATACGCCGGATATGATTAACGATTCCTTAACCATTCTTGGTACAAACGTTAACGGCAGGGATCTAAAGCATGAAGACGGGTATGTGCAGGCTATCGCCGGAAACCAGCCGCAGCACATGTGGGTACAGAAGCCCGTAAGAATAACGGTGAATACCATAGCGAAACAAAAAACCCCATAGGCCGCATACCTACGGGGGTTTTCATGGTGGAGCTGAAGAGATTCGAACTCTCGACCTCCTGACTGCCAGTCAGGCACTCTAGCCAACTGAGCTACAGCCCCACAACGCTTCGGGAAATATTCTAACCCACCCGGCCTTTGCTGTCAAGATGAGAATCTACACCGCCGGGGGCGTGTAGGTCCACGTGCCCGCGCGCCGCGGGCGAGCGCGGGAAGCCGGCAGCGCACGCTTACGCGTTGTCCGGCTTCGTCCCGTTTTCGGAAACCGGCTTTTTGCGGTAGAAGTTGTTGTAGATGAGCAACGCCCCCGCCGCGAGCACGAAGAGGATGCTCAGCGCCTGCGAGACGCGCACCACGCCCGGGACCAGCCACAGGCTGTCGGTCCTGAGGCCTTCCACGAAGGCGCGTTCGACCCCGTAGAGGAGGAAGTACCACAGTATGACGTTCCCCGCGCGCTTCTGCCGTTTCTGGTACCAGTAGAGGAAGCCGAACACCAGGAAACACCATATCGACTCGTAGAAGAACGTGGCCAGGTGCCACGCGCCGTTCGCGCCCGAGTTCTGGATGAATACGGCGAACGGGAACCACTGCATGGACGGGTCGGTCACGACGCTGCCGTACGCTTCCTGATTAAAAAAATTCCCCCACCGGCCCATCGCCTGCCCGAGGATGAGGCTGGGCGCGAGGATGTCGAGCATGTTGACGAACCCGAGCTTGCGGCGGCGGGAGAACAGGTAGACCACCAGCACCCCGACGATCACCACGCCGTAGATCGCCAGCCCGCCGTGCCAGATGTACAGGATGCTAATAGGGTCGTTCTTGAACATTTCCCAGGTAAAGATCACATAGAACAGGCGCCCGCCGATGACCGCGAACGGCACCGCCCACAGGCACAGGTCGATGATGTTTTCCGGGTCTATCCCCCTGCGCCTGGACTCGCGCATCGCGAGCCAGACTCCGATGACGATCGCGGACGCGATGATGATGCCGTACCAGTACACGCTGACGCCGAACAGGCTGAAGGCCACGGGGTTGACCATATGATTCCTCCTTAACGTTTCCGGTTTGTTTCAGTATATAAAACAGCTGCTGCCGATGAATTCGCGCAGTATGGACGTCGTGGGGATGTCCGATTCGTCCTTGAGCGAGATGAAGTAGTTGAGGAACTTCCTCAGCCGCGCGGCCTCGTTGAAATACGGGCTCTGCGCGTCCACCGCGTTGATGAGGGGCAACGCGTACTTCTTGAGCACGGCGAACTCATAGACGAGCATCGAGTTGAAGATCATGTCGGCCTCCCTGTGGAACGGGAAGATGAACCGCTTCTCGCCTTTTTTTACGGACTTCCACATATCCAGCGTGTTCTCCCCGGACGACGAGCGAAACTTGGAATCGCGCACCAGCCGCCGTATCAGCCTGCAGTCCGTGCTGGAAATACGGTTGTGGTCGTCCAGATTCAGCTGGGTCAGGGCTGTGACATAGATGCTGAACTTCATGTCGTCGGGGAGCATCGGGGTCAGGTCGGGATTCAGGCCGTGTATACCCTCGATGATGATAGGCTGGTCCGGCTCTATCCTGAGCGTCCTGCCCGGCACGTGCCTGCCCAAAGCGAAGTCGTAGCGCTGCATTTCCACTTCCTCGCCCTGCAGCAGGCCGAGGAGCTGTTCGTTTAACTGCTCCACGTCGATCGCCCGGAGGTGCTCCAGGTCCGGTTTCCCGTCCTCGTCCAACGGTATGTCCGCCCTGCATTTATAGTAGTTGTCGACCGACACGGAGACGGGACGCTTGCCCAGCACGCGCAGGTGGATCGTCAGCCGCTGCGCGAACGTGGTCTTGCCCGACGAAGAAGGCCCGGCGATCAGGATCAGGCGCTTCCCCTCGTCCTTGCAGCAGTTCTCGGCGATCTCGATGATCTTCTTCTCGTGCAGCGCTTCGTTCACGCGGATGAAATCGCTGATTCCGCCGCTGTCGACCAGGTCGTTCAGGTCGCAGACGTTCTCGCAGTTGAGTATGCGCGCCCAGCGCTTGGCCTCGCGGAAGACGGCCGAAAGCTTGGGCTCCCTCCTGAACTTCTCGGGCGCGTAGTCCCTGTCGTAGCGGGGGTAGTAGATGATGACGCCCGGATAGGACGCGAAGAGCCTGAACTGCTTCAGGTACCCCGTCGAGGGCACCATCAGCCCGTAAAAATAGTCCGCGATGCCCCCGTTTTCGTAGAGGTTGAAATAGTCGAACGGCCTGTAGGAGAGGAGGCGGACCTTGTCCATCTGTCCGTCCTTCTCAAAGAGCGCCATCGCCTCTTCCCTCGTGACCGTGCGCCGCACGAACAAGGAGTCCTCTTCGACGATTTGGCGCATCTTCGCTTCGAGCGCGGCGATGTCCCTTTGCTTGATCGGCGTATGTATCTCCACGTAGACCCCGCCGTTCACCGAATGCTCTATCGTGACGCGCACGCCGGGGAAAAGCTCGCGCGCCGCCCGGATGAAGACGAAGCACAGGCTCCGCGTATACATCAGGTTTCCCTCTTTTTCCTTGATGTCTATGAACCTCACGCTGCACGAGCGCGTGACCCGCCCGGTGAGTTCAGTAAGCGTATTGTCCACCCACGCGCCGAGATACGGCCCGTTATCAGATGGCACGGCCTTTTTTACCAGCTCGTCGAGCCGCGTGCCCGCTTCTATCTCAAAATCTTTTCCGTCTATCGTCACCGTGATATTTTCTTTGCCCACGACCTTCCCTCCCAAGCCATACTCTTGCCTTATGTTTTTATTATACATCAGTTTCTCGTCGGAGCAAACTCCGCTTCCCTCACTCGTCGGAGCAAACTTCGTTCTCTCAGAATCCCCTTTGCGCTTCAAGCATCGGGGATTCCTCGCAACGCTTCGCTCCACCCCACGCGGCAAGCCGCGCGGGGGCCCCGGTTGCTCCTCCTCTTCCCCGCAAAGCTCCGCTTTGCGGGGAGATGCTAGGGTAAAACTTCGTAGGATGCTTCGACAGGGCTTTATCGGGATTGCTCGGGCGTGTTCGTTACGCTTCAACCGAGTTTGTGTTTGCAACAGGAAAGGCGCGTTGCCGCGCCTTTCCTCAGACTGTCAAAAAAGCCTACTAGCAGGGGGTGTGGGGGATGCAATCCCCCAATTTCAATCCAATCTGACGACATGTGCGTCAGATTGGCATAAAAAATGCCGTCTAAAAGCGGCATTTTAACCACACAGAAAACCGTCGACAAATCCCGAAGGGTTTGTCGACGGCCTAGGGAAAGGCGCGTCGCCGCGCCTTTCCCCACTGTTATATCCTTAGTTGAATGCCCCGAAACGCACAAGGTTCCACAGAGCCTGTCGTACGGTTTCGGATCAGTTCCCGTACACGTAGCGTCCGCCGGTGATGTCCAGGGTTATCCCCGTGACGTAACGGCTCTCGTCGGATACGAGGAACAACACGCCCCCCGCGATGTCCTCGGGCTTGCATAAGCGGCCCATCGGTATGTTGCTGATCATTTTCTCGAGCGACCCCTCCGGAGAGTCGGGCTCGTACGCCATCGGCGTATCCGCTATGCCCGGGCAGATGGTGTTGACGCGGATGTTGTCCTTGCACCACCTTCGCGCGGCGTACTTGGAAAGGCTGATCACCCCGCCCTTGGCCGCCGTGTAGTGCGGGCCGCCGAAACTCGAGCCGCTTTTGGCCGAGGTGGAAGAGAGCTGTACGATCCTTCCGCCGCCGCTCGCCTTCATGTACGGGTACACCTCGCGCAGGCAGTAGAAGTACCCCGTGATGTTGGTGCGCATCACGAAGTCCCACTCCTCGTCGCTGCAGGTCTCTATCGGGTTGAACCTCACGACGCCCGCTCCGTTTATCAGGATCGTGATCTTCCCCGTCTTTTCGTAGATCCGGCGCATGGCGTCCTTCACCGAGCCCGAATCGGTCACGTCGATTTTAACGGGGAACGCTTCGCCTCCGGCTTCCCTGATGAGCCGTACGGTCTCCTCGATCCCTTCGACGTTGATGTCGCAGCAGGCGACGGCGGCCCCGTGTTTCGCCAGTTCCAGGGCGATCCCCCTGTCCAGGCCCGAGGCGGCGCCTGTCACGACGGCGACGTCGCCTTCCAAACGTTTGGCACTCACCTGATTCCCTCCGTTTCATTGAATGTATTCACACGTTAATACCATTATTCACGCTTACGGATATTTTATCACGGTTCGAACGGAAGGCTATCGGCAAAATCAGTCCCCCATGCAGATGCGCGCGCGCACGACGCGGCCGCTGTCGTCGGTCTCGGTCTTCAGCGTCTCGCAGAGCGCGGCCGCCAGCACAAGCCCGCGCCCGCTCTCGCCGAGCCAGCCGTCCTCCCGGCCTTTTCGCTTTTCAAGCTCCTTCTCGATGGAGAAACCGTGGTTCGACCCGTATACGCACAGTTCTGCGTACCCCGAGGAATAGGCCGCTACGCTCACCCGTACGCTCCCGCCCTGCCCGTGCATGAACTCGTTGTTGATGAGTTCGCTCACGACTACTTTAAAGTCGAAAGCCCGTTCCGCGGAGGGCTGCAACGCAGCCTTAACGGCCTCGACCATTTCTTCGACGGCGAGGCGCGCATGCTCCCCTGCGCCGATGTCCCAGTTCCTCAGGAAAAGAAGCTTTCTGCCGTATCCCTGTCCCCGTTCCATTCGTTTCACCCGAAAGTTTGTTCTATATTTCATTATAACTGATTTCCTGTCGTAATGATCATGATAATGTATAAACCAAAATCAGGTAACAACCATAAACATAACGACAAAACCGCGGCCGCTTTATGACAAAACATGAAATACGACCGCGCCGTAGATGTTGAACGCCACGGCGAAAATCATGACGGCGGCGGTGACGGCGCCTGTTTTTTTCCGCCCCGACAGGATAAAAAAGTACATTGCGGGGATCAGATCGCACAGGTAGCGCGTGCCGAACTGCCATCCGCCGAACGATTTATGCATCAGCATCACGAAAAAATGTGCGAGAAAAGCGGCGATCAAAAGCGCTTCCTGCGGTTTTATCCTGCGCTTCACCGCGGCCCATGCGCATTTGGGGCCCCAGATGAGGTAGATGGGGTTCGCGATGAAGAAGGCGAAACCGGAAAAGATGGGAAACGCCAGCCGCCCGTTTTCCAGATACGGCAACCGCAGGATGTTCATCAGGTTGGTCCCGACGTAGTTCAGGCTGAACTGGCCGTGCGGCGCCTCGACGAACTCCGGAAGGTAATTGTGACCGAACTCGAGGATGTCGCCGAAACGGACGAAATTGTATACGCAGTAGGCCGCGGCGATCGCCGCCGGCGCAAGGAGGTACGGGAGCATGGCCTTCACGCCCGGCCAGCTTTGGCCCTCCGCTTTCGGGAGCTTTTGGGCGAGCATGTACATTAGCACGGGGACGTAGAACGCCTGGAACGGACGGCACCCTACGGCCAGCGCGATGCATATGAGCGACGCGTGCCAGGCTTTGCGCCTTCTTGATGTCATCAGGTAGAACGAGAGGAGCGTGAGCAAGAAAGCCAGCGCCTGGGCCATGTTCCACACGCCGCCGTAATGCGCGACTTCGAGCATGTTGCATCCCAGCACGAGGAAGGCGCCCAGGCACGCCGCCAAAACGTCCCCGTAACCGAACCGCCGCGCCAGGGCGTACCCCACGACGTAGCTGGCCATGAAATAGAGGAAGACCACCAACAAGCTGGGCGTAGCCCCATTGAAGGCCAGCACGAACGGGACCATCACGACGGCGGGGAACGGCGGGAAGCTGACGAAATACTGACCGCCGTATCGCGCGATCTCCAGCCACGAATAGTCCTGGTCGAGCGCGATGCTGCCCTTGAGCCACGTCTGGGCCTGGAGCGTGTAAGAATCGTATTCGCTGTGGGCGAAGATGTCCAGCCCCAGGCCCCACGCGATGAACAAATAAACGAGCGCGACCGCGAAAAACCCCAGCACCAGCGAGCGGTGCCCGCGCCAGTATTCCCTGTTCAGCAGTTTAAGATCCGTTTTAAGCAAGGGATCACTCCCCAATCCATGATTACATTATAAATTGGCATATATTCCCTGTCCAACTTTTCCGTTGACGACCGAAGCGCCGGGGTTCATGCAGGATCGGATGAAAGCCCGGCTTCCGGCCGCAAAAGGACCGGCGCAAGTACGCGGGAATAACGAATCGCGCCTGTTTCACGGCGGAATACTGCGATAAAAAGGCGGACATCCTACACATAAAAAGGAGTTGTTATCCATGCCCGGCACCACATCCACCTACCCAAACCCCACGATACCCATGCCCGGGAGCTTCCCTCAGCAGCATCAGGACACACACCCCGGCACCACCGACCCGATGCGGCCAAGGCCGATGACCGACAACCCGCAGTACCTCGCGGCGGGCAAACTCACCGACCGCATCGCCGTGATAACCGGCGGCGACAGCGGTATCGGCCAGGCCGTCGCGATCGCGTTCGCCAAGGAAGGCGCCGACGTCGCGATAGCTTATCTGCAGGAGAGCGGCGACGCGCAGCAGACCGTGCAGGCGGTCGAGGCGCTGGGGCGGCGCTGCATCGCCATACCGTGCGACCTCAAGAACCACACCGCCGCCGAAACGGTCATACAAAAGACGATAAACGCTTTCGGCCGCATCGACATCCTTGTCAACAACGCGGCCGTGCAGTACACGCAAAACAGCATCGAGGACATCACGCCCGAGCAGCTGGGCATCACGTTCTCCACCAACGTGCTGAGCTATTTCCATATGATTAAGGCCGCGCTCCCCCACCTTAACGCGGGCGCGTCGATCATCAACACCTCGTCCGTCACCGCCTACAAGGGGAAAGAGACGCTCATCGACTACTCCGCGACCAAAGGCGCCATCGTGTCCCTCACGCGCTCGCTCTCGCTGTCGCTGGCAAAAAACGGCATCCGCGTCAACGCCGTGGCGCCCGGGCCAGTATGGACGCCGCTCATCCCCTCCAGCTTTTCGCCTGAGGACGTAGAGCAGTTCGGGAAGGACACCCCGCTCGGACGCGCCGCGCAGCCTTTCGAACTCGCCCCGACCTACGTCTACCTCGCGTCGGACGACTCCGGGTACGTCACGGGGCAGGTTTTGCACGTGAACGGCGGCACGATGACCGAGTCCTGATAGGGCTTAAAAGCGGCCCCGCATCCGGCGCTTGTCGGCTCCCCGGGGCCGAAGCCGGGCCGTTGCCGGCATGAAGCGCCGTTTCAACCAATAAAAAACCCGGCGCATACCGTTTGCGCTGGGTTTTTCGCCGTATCGCCCATTTATTCACGCCTTGACGAGCAGTTTGGTCACCTCGGCGATATACAGGGTGTGGTAGTCGGAATCAGGGTAATGCTGTGCGTCGAGCGTGCCGTCGAGGAAGCACTCCGGCCTCAGTGCCTGCGCGTAGAGCTTCCTGCACAGGATCGCGGCCCTTGCCTCCCTAAAATAGGGCGTGCCTTCTTCGTGAAGGAGGGTCAGACCGGAATTTTTGATCTTGTCTTCGTCCCTTCCCGACACCGACCCCATATACCCCAGCATCTTCCTGTAGCCTTCGTCGTAAAACGTCAGCGAGAACGTTTCCGCCCCGTCGACGATGGTTTTCGTAAAACGCTGCGGCCGGATGAAGACGAAAGCGACGTTTTTGTTCCACATGCGCCCGAGGCCGCCCCAGGAAGCGGTCATCGCGTTCGTCCTGCCGTCCATCGTTGCCGCTATCAGCATCCAGTCCGTCCCGATGAGCCTGAACGGGCTTTGTTCGAATTCCTCGGGACGCATCTCGATAAATTCAGCCATATACAATCTCCTCTTATTGCCCGGGCGTTGCCCGTTATTCTTTTCTTTCGCCGCCCCACAGGCCGGCAACGGGAAGACTCGTCCCCGTCCGGGGCGAAATCAGGCGTTATACCCCGTCTTCCAGCATATTCGACCGTTTCCCTTACGTCAACGGTTTTTCGTAAATCTTCGTGTATGTAAGCCGCCCGTCGACCCGTTCGGACTTCATCAGGCCGATACTTTCCACCGGCATCGCCGCGTCGGGCGCGCGCACGGACGCCTGCGCGTCGAAACCCTGCGGCACCGTCACCCTGCGCCCGAGGGTGATGTGGGGCGTATACTCCCTTTGCTCGATCGCGAAGCCGTGCTCCGTAAGCGCGGCGCAGACTCTCCGGTACAGATGCAATAGCGGCGGCGCGGGTTCCGCCCCCGCCCAAAAAAGGTATCCGCCGCGCCGCCAGAACCACCCGATGCCGCTTATACACAGTTCGAAAGGCGTGGCTTTTACGGCGTCCATCGCCCGGGCCGCCGCGTCCGCCCTGTCCGTTTCGCCGATGAACGCGAGCGTGAGATGCAGGTTTTCACGGCGCGTGAAGTTCCCTTTCGCTCCGGCGGCCTTCATATCCTCTATAGTGTTTTCAAGGCGGTCCTTCAATTCCGGGCTGAAGTTGACCGCGACGAACAAACGCATGGCATCCTCGCTGATTCGTGATACTTCGATTATAACGGTTTTGTGCAGGTCGGCGCAACAGGCCGCGGGACGTCGGCCGTATTCGGCCTTTCGGGGCTTCACGCAAGCGGGTCGACCGCCCGCTTGAACGCCCCGCCCACGCAGTACCGGCAAGCCGTGTTGTAGCTCACGAGGCCGGTATAACCGCTTTCCCTGCCGGGCAGGCCGTTTTCGCTTTTCAGAATTTCTTTGATCTTCGCTTCCAGCCTTCTGACCGCGTTCTCCTTCGCCCACGGGCCGAACACGACCGTCATTTTCCCCACCAGGCCTTCGGGGAATCGCACCGCGACGGCGCCCAGCCCCCGGCGGTTCTTGAAATGCACGCGCAGCCTGACCTCGTTCTCGTAATGCCACGCGTCGTTCTTGATATACCCCGTCATCCGCGCCGATTCGTTAATGCCGGTGAGCGACGGCGTCTCTTTTGTGACCCTGAGCGTCTCGTCGTAGCGCCTGACCGTGAATTCCCCGTCCTGCGGCTCGCCGACGTAAGCGACGTCGGTGAGCACGGCTTCGGCCGGTTTGCCGGCCGGCTCGTACGTCGCGCCGTCCCCGATTAAAAAGACCTCTTCGATGCTGTCGACCCATTCGTTCATCTGCCTGCCGGGTACTATTATGCATACGGCGTCCTCCCAGGGCAGCCCGTACAGCCCCCACATCGCCATGTTCTCGTTCTGCCCGTAGGCGAAGCTCCCGATGAAGGTGTTTTTCCAGACCTCCCGGCTGCCCTTTAGCAGTTCCTGCCGGTCGTTCATCCGGTCGCCGCTCGAGAGGTGGAAATACCCGGAACGGACCATCCCGATCAGCCCCGCGAAGTTCGTATAATGCAGGTAGTTCCTGTGGTTGCTTCCCTTCGCCCGCAGGTAGGCCCGCAATTCTTCCGGGGTTTTCACGTCCTTTATCGTACCCGGCTTCTCAGAGCCCATCGTCGCTACCCTCCCGCGTCGATCGTCCCCGCAACAGGCCGCCCCGTCCAAATGGCTGGCCGTCGCGTCATGGCGCTATTCGTACTGGTCCAGGACCCCGGCCGCGAGCGCCTTCATCTTTTCTGCGGCGTCCGCGGGCGACTCGATTTTCGCCCTGTCCCCGAACCGGAACAGCCACGCGAGGAAAACGGGGCTGGCCTGTACGTTCAATGAAGCGGCGAAGTGACCGTCGTCCACCGCATACATTTGCACGTCTTTGCCGAATTTATCGGCCACGTCTTCGGCCAGCGCGTTATCGAACACGACCCTCACCGGCTCGTTGCCGCCGGTAAACGCCCCGAACGCGCGCTCGCAATACCGGGCCGGGTCGAAATTATCCATCAGGGGCCTCCTCGGCGTATCGGTCACGGCGATCCCTGCCATCCTGTCCACCCGGAAATGGGCGAAGCCGCAGTTTCGCCCGTCATTGGCGACAAGGTAATAGTTCTCGTCGTGCCACGAGAGAAAATACGGGCTCACGCCGTTCGTTTCCGCCTGGCGACTGCAGCGCACGCTCCCGGCGGCGTACCGGTGATGTTTGAACCTGATCTGCCTGTCGCTCAATATGGCTTCGAATATTTTGTCCACGTTATGGCAGACGCTCTCGTTCATCGTCTTCACGCGGCCCGGGACGTACACCTGCCGCCCGAGCTTTTTCGCCTGTGCTTTGCTGGTGAGGCCCTGAAGCTTTTTTATGAGCGCCGCCGCTTTCTTGTCCGTGATGAATCTCGAGCTCTGAACGGCATCCACAAGGAGCTTGAGTTCCGCTAACTCGAAAAGCCGGCTCCGTAAAAAGTAGTTGTGCGTACGGGTCTTCTTGCTCGCGATGTCCATCCCGAAATGCCGGAGGGTGTTGAGGTCGTCGTAAATGGATTTGCGTTCGGCACAGATGCCGTAGCCGTTCAGCTTCTCGATCATCTGCGGGAGGGTGATCGTGTTCTCCTCGTCGGTGAGTTCATCGAGCAGCCTCATAAGATACAATAGCTTGAGCTTGGAGTTCGCGCGTTCGGACATAGTACCCTCCACGACAGTATTTATGTTCTGAGGTAATTATTTTCCATTAAATTTTTGCCTCGCGGCCGTGCGACGATAATCAAAAAGTATCATTTTTTTAAGGGCCAACCAAAATCCGCCTCTGGCCGTGGATGCGCCCCGCTATAAGCAGGCCAACAAAACAATAAAGGCCTGCCCGGCTGGACTGGCCTTTATTGTATCATTCATTTTTTCGATCTGGCACCTCCTAGGGGATTCGAACCCCTGATACCGCCGTGAGAGGGCGGCGTCCTAACCGCTAGACTAAGGAGGCACATGCGACGATTCTGATTTTACGATATCCCATGATCGTTTGTCAAGTACCAGGCATTTCAACACATGTTTTTCGTATAAAAAAAGAATTCGCAATCTACGCATCTGACGGCCAGAAAGGGCCGCCGTACGCCCCGGTGCCCCAGTCAGGGTTGCGGGGACGCGTCCCCCACCCGGGAAACCCCGCGTAGCCCAGCCCAAACAACTCCCGCGAAGCCTTACCCGAGCAACTCCACGCAAAGCAGAGCTTTGCGTGGAAGAGGAGGAGCAACCGGGGCCCCCGCGCGGCGTGCCGCGCGGGGTGGAGCGAAGCGTAGAATCCCCGACGCGCGCAGCGCAAATGGGGTTCTGAGAGAAGCGGAGTTTGCTCCGACGAGCGAAGCCCTGCCCAAGCAACTCCACGCAAAGCCGCAGCTTTGCGTGGAAGAGGAGGAGCAACCGGGGCCCCCGCGCGGCTTGCCGCGTGGGGTGGAGCGAAGCGTTGCGAAGAATCCCCGACGCGCGCAGCGCAAAGGGGGTTACGAGCGGAGCGAAGTTTGCTCCGACGAGCGATATTGTTGGATTTTTTATGGATTTCCATATAAAATTGTTAAGTAATGAGGAAAGCTAACGCAGAAACTAGCTGTGAACCGCGCGGCCCCGGCCCGTGCAAAAAACCGTTCGGAGGTCGGCTTTCATGGATTTGAAAGAAAAGGGCAGGAGGCTCTGGGAAAAGCTCAGGAGCAAAAAATCGGCGAAGATCCTCGTCGCCGCGGCGGTCGTCGTAGCGCTGGCCGCCGCCGGCATCATCAGCTTCACGGGAAGGAGCACCACCGCCAACGCCGAGGTCGTCTATCAGGTTGCTTCGCTCAAAACAGGTACCCTTAAAAAGACCGTGTCCGGTTCCGGCACGCTGGAAGCCGCCTCGGAGACGCCTGTGCTCGCGCCCGTCGCCCTTTCCGTCACGGCCGTGAGGACGGAGGAGGGTCAGAGCGTCAGGGCCGGCGACGTCGTCGCCGAAATAGACGTTTCGACAATGTACACCGCCGTTTCGGCGCTGCGTGCGGAGATAGACTCGCTCGATCGCAGGATCGCCAACCTGAGTTCGGGCACCGGCTCGGCCGAAACCGTAAAGGCGCCGGTGTCCGGCCGCGTGAAGCAGGTCTTCGTCCAGCCCGACGACGAGGTCAACGACGTGCTCGCCCAAAAAGGCGCCCTGATCGTCATTTCCGCCGACGGCAGGCTACACTTCAGTTTCACGCCGGAAAAGGACGCCGCTACGCCCGCCGTGGGCGAGACGCTGCGCGTCACCGTGCAGGACGCCGGGACCTACGACGGGACCGTGCAGGCGATAGCGCCCGACAAAAAGACCTTGACCGTCACCATCACCGACGACGGACCGAAACCCGGGGCAAAGGCCGCCGCGTTCCTTAACGAAACGGAGCTGGGCAGCGGGGCCCTCGCCGTGAACCGCCCCATCACCGTCACCGCGCCGGGCGGGACCGTAAAGAGCGTGTACGTCAACGAGAACGAAAAAGTGTACCGCGGCACCTCCCTGCTCAGGATCGGGAACCTGCCCGATTCGGAGAGTTACACGGGCCTGACGGCGCAGCGGGCACAGAAGGCCGGGCAGCTCGTGTACGCCCAGCAAATACAGGACGCGGGCGCGCTGGTGGCGCCCAGCGACGGCATCGTCATCTCGTCGGCGCTCAAGGCGAACCTCCCGGTCAAGGCGGGCGCGTCGATGTTCACCCTGTGCTCGGGCTCGGCGCTCAGCCTGAAGGCGGCCGTCGACGAGCTGGACGTCGTCAGCGTTTCCGAGGGGCAGAAGGCCGAGATCACGGTGGACGCCGTCCCCGGCAGGAAGTACGGCGGCACCGTCGAAAGCATCTCGCGGGTCGGCAAGGCCGTAAACGGCGTGACGACCTACGGCGTGAACATCTCCGTCGACGGGGACGACGCGCTTCGCATCGGCATGAACGCCACAGCTGACATCGTGGCCGAGGAACGTGCCGGCGTGCTCATGGTGCCGCTGGCCGCCCTGCAAAGCAGGGGCGCCGAACAGTACGTGTGGGTGTACACCGGCCAACTGCCCGCAGATCCCGCCGAGGAACCGGGGAAACACACCCCCGTGAAGACGGGACTGTCCAACGACACGTACGCCGAGGTCACGCACGGGCTGAGCGCGAACGACAAGGTCGTTATCGTCACGATAAAGGAAGACGCGGACGGCACGTTCATGCACCGGATGAACGAGATGTCGGGCCAGCACCCCGACGCAGGGGACGACGGCCCCGCCCCGTCCCCGGATTGAAAGAGGGCGTCGGGAGGGCGTGATATGATAAGGATGCAGGACATCTGCAAACACTATGCCATGGGCGAACAGACCGTGCGCGCGCTGGACAGAGTCACCTTCACGGTGCGGCAGAACGAGTTCGTCGCGGTTATCGGCCCGTCGGGGAGCGGCAAGTCGACGCTGATGAACATGATCGGCTGCCTGGACGCGCCCGACAGCGGGACCTACGAACTCGACGGCCAGAACGTCGCGGGCTGCACCGACGCGGAGCTCGCGCTGATCCGCAGCAGGAAGATCGGGTTCGTCTTCCAGAGCTTCAACCTTTTAAACCGGCTCAGCGCCCTGGAGAACGTGGAACTCCCCCTCATCTACCAGAACATGAAGGCGTCGGAACGGAAGGAACGCGCGCTTTTTGCCCTGGAGCGCGTCCGGCTCTGCGACAGGCTGAACCACACGCCCGCCCAGCTTTCGGGCGGCCAGCAGCAGCGCGTGGCCATCGCGAGGGCGCTGGTGAGCGGCCCTTCGCTCCTGCTGGCCGACGAGCCGACCGGCAACCTCGACCGCGGGACCGGCAGGGAGATCCTCGAGCTGTTCGCAAGGCTCCACGCGGGCGGGAACACGATCGTGCTCATCACCCACGACGACTCCATAGCCAGGCGGGCAGAGCGCCAGATCTACCTCGAGGACGGGAGGATCATCAGGGATACGGGGAGGGCGGCCGTATGATCGGGCAGTCACTGCGCATGGCCGTCAAATCGATCGCGGGCAACAAGATGCGCTCCTTTCTGACCATACTGGGAATCATCATCGGCGTGATCGCCATCGTGGTCCTGGTGGCCATCGGCCAGGGCGCGAACACCTCGGTATCCTCCAGCATCGAGAGCCTCGGGACCAACCTGCTGACGGTGAGCATCGACACGCAGCGCAAAAGCCCGGTCACGGCCACCGACCTCGACGCGCTCCTTCTCGAAAACGATTCGATAGCCGACATCGCGCCCGCCCTCACGCAGACAGCCACGGCCAAGGCCGGCACGAACACGTACGAGGAAGGGAGCGTGATCGGCACGGGCCCGGGGTTCGACGCGGTCCGCAACCTGACCGTATCAAGCGGGCGTTTCCTCAAGCGGCCGGACCTCAATAACCGCAGCTTCGTGGCCGTGCTGGGCGTCGAAGCGGCCGACGGGCTGTACGGCACGCGCGACGTCGTCGGCAGGTCCTTTAGGATGAACGGGTACGACTTCACCGTCATCGGGGTGCTGGAGGAACAGGGCTCGAGCTATGCCGGCTCCAACGACAACAGGATCATCATCCCCTTCACCCTCGCGGAAAGGATATTTGCCTCCCCCGGCATACGGAACTTCTTCGTCTCGGCCTCCTCGCCGGACGCGGTGAACCTCGCCGAAGCCGCCGTCACCAACTACCTCGGCACGAAATTCGACGACGACGCGCTCTACACCGTCTACAACCAGACCGACCTGCTCGCTACGCTGGACGAGGCGCTGGGCACGCTCACGATGATGCTGGGGGGCATCGCGGCCATTTCCCTGCTGGTTGGCGGCATCGGGATCATGAACATCATGCTCGTGTCGGTCAGCGAACGCACGCGCGAGATCGGCATACGCAAGGCGGTGGGCGCGAAACGCAGGGACATCCTGACCCAGTTTTTGATCGAGGCGCTGGTCGTGAGCGTGCTGGGCGGGCTGCTCGGCCTGCTCATCTCGTATTTCATACTGCAGTTCCTCTCCCCTATTCTCGAAATGCAGCTTGTCATCTCGGCCGGGGTGGCTGAACTCGCGCTGGGCTTCTCGATGGTCATCGGCGTCGTCTTCGGCCTGTATCCTGCCAACAAGGCCTCGAAACTCCACCCCATAGAAGCGCTCCGCTACGACGGATGAGCAATAGCAAAAATGCCGGCAAACCGCGTTTTACCGGCATTATTGGTCCAAACAGCGCGCGTGAGATAACATTTGCGATAGCCATTTCCTACCCCGTCTCGTACGGCTGCTGGTCGATCGAAGGGGCCGGCCCCAGGTTCAGGACCTTGTCCAGAAAAGCCTTGGTCGCCGAGAGGTACTCGCGCACGTCCTGCACGATGTTCGTGCCGTATTCCTGTATATCCGAACCGACCAGCACGCAGGAAAGGCCCACGGCGTCCGCGAGATAGAGCGTGCGCGCGGCGAACTGGTCCTGCGTGCAGACCAGGGCTTTCTTGCCGCCGAAATGCTCCTTCGCCCGCCTGAGCGTCGCGTATGTGTCCACCCCCGCGTTGTCCACGATGATATCGCCTTTCAAAACGCCTTTTTCGATCGCGTGCGCGCGCATGAGTTCCGCCTCGTACCCCTTGCTCTCCTGCGAGTACCCGCCGGATAGCAGCAGCGTGTCCGCCTTGCCCGCTTTGTAGAGGCGGATCGCGCTTTCCATCCGGTCCTGCAGGTGAAGGCTCATCACCCCGTCCCGGATCGCGGCCGCGGGCACGATGACGTAATCGGCCTTTGGGATGTTGTCCAGGTCCTGTATCACACGGACCCCCTTTTCGCGGGCCTTATCGACGTGCAGCCTGCAAAAGAGCGTGAAGCCTCCGGCAAGCACCACCAGCGCGGCCAGCACGGCCGTGATGCGCCTGCCCGCGCGGCTCTTCCTTCTCCTCATCCGCCAAACCTCCCACCCGTTAAACCATGTTTGCCGATGCACCACAGTTTGATTATAATCCGTACACCCGCCTTATTCCAGCAAAAAATGCAGGCGTGTGCGTTTACCGTACGCATTTACCCGTTCGAACAGTTGCCCTGAACGGAAAAAGCCGCGGGCGCGAATGGCCTGCGGCTTTGTGTGACCGCTTCTATTCGGTCCTGAAGGACAGCCCTTCCATCGCGCAGAGCCTGTGGGCCGCGAACCGGCCCGAAGCGGCGGCGCCGGGGAGCCCGCCCGGCGGCAGGGTCCACATCCCGGCCATGACGAACCCGTCCAGGCCGGGCAGTATGCCCGGGTAATACCGCGGCACGTCCTTCGACTCGGCCCAGCTCATCCAGGAGCCGCGCCACGCGTTGCAGTAGCGGACGTAGGTCATCGGGGTCACGGCGTCCGTCACCTCGATCTTCCCTTCCGCCTCCGGATACCGGCCGACGAGCACTCTGGCGGCGTCCTGTTTCAGTGTCTCCTTTTCGGCCAGGTATTTTTCCCTGTCAAGCTCGTTCCAGTAATCGAAGTCCGCTTCGTAGAGGCAGGCCACCACCGTCTTGCCGGGGGGCGCCATCGTCCTGTCGAAACCGTAGTTCAAAAGGCCCACGGCGTCGCTTTCGCGGCCGCAAAGCAGCACGGGCTCCTTCCGCCTGAGCGTGAGGGAAGCGCAGTCTTCCTTTATTTCGCATCCGACGCCCATGAACACCATCGCGCTGGTGGGGGTCGGATAGCTCTCAGGATGATCGAACAGGTTCCTGAACACGTCCGGCGTGTATCTGTCTTCGAGCATGTAAAAAAGCGTCGCGTGCGCGTCCGCGCAGGAGATCACGAAGTCGCCCGATGCTTCCCTGCCGTCCGCGAGACGCAGCCCCGTGGCCCTGCCGTCTTTTACGACGATCTTTTCGACCCGCGCGTTGTAGAACACCTTCCCGCCGAGATCGAGGTATTTTTGCTCCATCCGCCGGGCAAACGCGCGGGAACCGCCCAGCGGGTAGCCGCTGTCGCCCCCGTGCATGCTCGCGAGGGTGGCGACGAGCGCCGACGCCTTGTAGTAGCCGGGTATGGCCGCCAAAAACGCCCGCCCCAGCAGCGGCTCTTTGAACTTCGCGGCAAACTCGGCCATCGTCAGCCTGCCGTAGCGCGAGAGCTTCATCAGTTTCCCGGCGTTTTTGGCGGCGAAGGCCGCGCCTTCGCCCGGGCCCATCATATCCATAGGCTTTTTTATCGGCATGCCGAAGTCCCCGAGCGCACGGATTGCGCCGCAGAGATTTTTGATCTGCGCGCCGTCCTGCGGGGAGATCTCCATCAGGTGCCGCTCGAGCCTGTCGGCGTTCCTGTACAGGTTGACGCCTCGGCCGTCCTCCTCGTACCTTGCGAATATCTCGTGGTTTATGATCCCGACGCTATCGTCCAGCGCCCCGGTCTCCCGCCACAGCCCGTTCAGTTCCGTGCCCGCCTTCGAACCCACCAGCCAATGGATGCAGCCGTCGAAATGGTACTCTCCCCGGTCCCATCCCGTGCATTCCCCGCCGGGCATATGGTTGAGTTCGTACATCTCCGTCTCGAAACCGTTGCGCCGCAGGTAGATCGAGCAGGTCAGGCCTGCTATCCCTGCGCCGATGATAAGAACCTTTTTCATTGCTGTTCCTCCCGTACGTTTGCCGGCGAGTTCGCATAATGACCAAAAGTCCGGCATCGCCGGCCACGCCTGCCGTTACGTCCCCGCCGGCGTGGCCGGCCACAGCTCCTCCCGGGACACGGCGCCTTTCTCCAGCGCTTTCTCCCTGAGTTCAGCGTACAGCCCCGCCATGCTGGTGTTCATATAGGGCCCGACGTAGAAAAGATAGAGCAGTCCACACGTCAGGCCGGAAAGTATCAACCACCCGATAAAGCTCAGGTACATGACGAAGATGTCCCCTTTATGCCCGTCGGTCATCCGCATCGAAAGCTTCAGCGCCTCCGTCGGCGCAACCTGTGGGCATTCCGCGAGGATGTAGGGCGTCATCCAGTACGAAAGCGCCTTCACGATCCCGGGCACGATCAGAAGGAGCGACCACAGCAGGACGAAAAGGTACATCCACAGCACCCCCGCGAGGCTCCTTCCGTAGTCCGTGAAGCCCGCAGCAAAGAACCCTCCCACGGTCGCCTGCTCGCGGAAAAAAACTTTCACCGAAAAGTGGCAGTAACCCACCAGCAGCGGCGGCATGAGCAGGAGGAAGCCGATCCCCGGGACGGCCCAGGACACGGCCGTGAAGAGAAGGAACACGCCCAGCGCGATCCCGTATTGGTACCGGACCCCGATCTTCGCCTCTTCTTTTATTTCCGGCCGCGTTTTCATGGAATTCCCCCTTAGGCTTTTTGGCTTCTTCCATTAAAACACAGATGCGGACAAAAAAGAATATCCGGCCTGAATAAATGCCGCATTATTTTGACCGCCGAATCCGGCCCGAAAAGTACGGCCGCGGCAAACGCGCGGCCATATTGCGAAATGTACGGATACCGGTTTATAAACTCATCCTGCCGGGGAGTACTTCCACTGGGCGAATCCGTCCTTGGTCACCCGCAGCGAAATCACGCAGTTGGGCCCGTTCATCGAGAGTTCGCACACGCCCTCCGGATCGATGTTTTCCTTCGCGAGGAAGAATCCGGCAGTTATGAGGCGCTTTCTGTAGCCGGCAAAATCCTCCATGGTAACGCCCGAGCATACGATCGTCACCTCGCCCCCGTTCACCGTGGTCTGTACGTGGGTACCGTAGTCGAAGACCGGTACGTTCTCGGGGACCCCGGCTGGCCAGTACGCCGGCGCCTGGTCCGGGGCGTCGGGTTCGGCGGTCTTTTGCGCCGAGGTCTTAACGGGCGGCGCAGCGGTCTGTACGGCTGCAGGCGCGGCGGTCTTAACGGGCGCCGCCGTCCGCGCCGGAGCCGCTGCGTCGGTGTGGCCGGGCGCCTGCGTCGGCAAAAGGCCGGCCTCAGGCTGGGGCACACAGCCCGCGAGGAGCATGAGCGCGGCGGCCAGCGTCATCCATGCTTTTTTCATCTTCCATCATCCCTCCTTCGCCGGGACCCGCTACGGACTGTCCGGCGCGCAATACGGACCGTATACCTTCACGCCGCCCACCGTACGGTACGCCCGGACCTTGTAATAGTATTTCCGGCCTTCCTCCAGGCCGCCGTCCGTAAAGGCGCAGGAAGCCGTCTCGGCGACGGCCGCATACGTCCCTGTCAACGACGCACAGCGGCGCACTTCGTATTTCGCGGCGCCCAAAACCGGGTCCCAAGCGGTTTTCAGGCGGGTCGGGGAAATGCGCGTCACCGTGAGGTTCTTCGGCGCCGACGGCACGGGCTTTGCCGTAACAGGCGCACAAAAGGCCCCGTAGACCTTGTTTTTGCCAACTTTCTGGAAGGCGCGCACCTTATAGGTATAGGCCCTGCCCGTCGTGAGCCCTTTGTCCAGGCGGGCGTAATTGCCCGACGAAACCGTGGCTATTTTTATGTATTTGCCTTTCGACGATGTTTTTCTGAATATCTCATACCCGTCGGCCGCCTGTACGGTGCTCCATTCCAGCCTTACGGTCCGGTAATCCTTCGAGTGCGCCACGGCCGATGGCGTCTTCAGCGCCAGCTTCTGCGACACGGGGGCAGAGAACTTTCCGGCGGTCGTACGTGAGCCGGACTTCCGTACGGCGCGGACCTTGTAAAAATAGCGCGCGCCGGGGGTGCAGTGCGCGTCCCTGTACCTTAATAGCGACGTGGAGCCGATGCGACTATAGCGGCCCGTTTTCGAGTCCGCCCTGTATATCTCGTAGCGCGTGGCGCCGCCCACCGCTTTCCAGCTGAGCCGCACGCTCATCGACGGACCCAGCGCCGTCTGCACGTCGGGAGCGGCGGGCACCGGCTTTACCGACACTGTGGGGGTATACGCGCTGTATTTCACGGACGCGCCGGTTTTCCTGAAGGCGCGGACCCTGAAATAGTACGTCGAACCGCAGGTCAGGCCGGAAACCGTGCAGGACCTCTTCCCCGTCACCGTCGCCGCCTTGGCGAGTATCTTGCCGCTTCGGGACGTGCGGTAAACGATGTAACCGCTGGCATACTTCGACGCGCCCCAGGAAAGCCGGATACGGTCACAGGCGACGGACGCGGCCTTTAAGCCTTCAGGCCTTGTGGGCGCAAGGGGCGCCCATTTGGCATACAGCGTCACGTCGCTTCTGACCGGATCGAAGAAGTCCCATTCAGGACCCGTGCCGGCCCCGTTCCCGTACCATCCTTTGAAGACGTAGCCCCCGCGCGAGGGATCGTCGGGCTTTACCGCCTTCACGCCGTCGTACAGGGTCTGCGCGGCCGGCGGCACGCCCGAAGCCCCGTTCAGGCTGAATGTCACGGCATGGGAGAAAGTAGGGTCGAACACCGCGGTCGGATGGCCTTTCCAGGGGTTTGTAAACCCGGTCTTCCCGTTGAGGCGGTAGATCGTGAAACCCGGCCTGCAGCCGGAAAACAGGTACATCTGCGTCCGGGGAGCGTGGCCCATGAAATACGCGGCCGAAAGCGAGCCGCAGTTCATGAACGCCGCGTATCCGACCGATTGGACGGCCTCGGGTATCGTGACGCTCGTAAGGCTTTCACAGTTCGCAAACGCCCAGTCGCCGACAGACGTCAGGTTGCCGCCGAGTTTCACGGTCCTCAGCGCCGTGCATTCGTCGAACGCGGATTCAGGGATGCTTATCAGCCCGTCGCCGATGAGGGCGCGCCTGAGTCCCGTGCAGCACGCAAACGCACCGGCGCCCAAGCTGTCTACGCCGTCCGGGATCGCGATCCTGGCCAGCTTTTCACAGTACGCAAAAGCGTATTCCCCTATGTCCGAGACCGAGTTTCCGATCACGGCTTCGGCCAGCATGCTGCACCCCTCAAACGCGGAATCGCCGATTTCCGTCACGCTGTCCGGTATTTCGACCCTGGCAAGCCGCATGCAGTACGCGAACGCGCCCCGGCCTATGGACGCGACGCCGTTTCCGAGGTCCACGCCTGCGAGTTTGGGGCAGTCGTAGAACGCGCCTTCCCCGATGCTGACTACCGAATCCGGGATGGTGATAGAAGTGAGTTTTTGGCTTCCCATAAAGGCGTATTTCCCTATGGCCGCAACGCTGCCGGGGACGGCGTAGGCCGCGCTGGTTTTTCCGGCCGGATAAAGCAACAGCTCCGACTTGTCCTTGTTGAACAGCACGCCGCCCGCGCACGAAAAAGACGGGTTGCCCCCGCTGACCATGAAACTCTGAACGCCGGAGCAAAACACGAAAGCGTTCTCGGCGATGCTCGTGACCCCGCTCCCTATGGAGGCCCCGATGAGGCTGATGCAGTCGTAGAACGCGAAATCCCCGAGATGCTTCACGCTGTCGGGAATGTTCACGCCGTAAAGGCCGCTGAACGCGAAGGCGCCGTCGTTGATCGCCGTCACGCCGTTTGGAATGGTAACGCCCGTGAGCCTGCTTCCCTCGAACGCGCATTCCCCGATCGTACTCACGCCGGCGGGGATCGTATAGGTCACGCTCGTTTTGCCGGCAGGGTACTGAATCAGCTGTGTGCGGTTCTTGTTGAAGAGGACCCCGTTCAGGCTCGAATAGACGCGGTTTTTGGGATCGACGTTGATGGCCGTAAGTTTGCTCCCGCCCGCGAACGCCTCTATGCCAATGCTTACGACGCCGCTGCCCAGGCGCACGGTTTCAAGGTTGTAGCAGTCCTGGAAGGCGCAGTCCCCGATGCTCATCACGCTGCCGGGGATGGTGAGCGAACCAAGGCCCGTGTAATAGAAGGCGTTGTCGCCGATACTTATAAGGCCGGACCCGAAACGGACGCTGTTGAGGGTCTCGTTGAACATGAACGCCCCCTCCCCGATGCCGGCCACGCTGTCGGGGAAGACGACCCTTGATACGCCGTAGGCATCACAGAATGCGTATTCGCCTATTCTTACGACAGGATAGCCGCCGAGCGCGGATGGGATAACCACCGTTTCGTCCTCTCCGAAGTACCCGGTTATCGTCGCCTTGCCGCCGCTCACGGTATACGTATAGTCCCCCGATACCGCCGCATGCGCTTCGGGGGCAGGGAAAAAGCCGAAGGCCGGGAATACGAGCATAAAAGCGAGAAGCCAGATGATGCCCCTGGACTTCGGAAAACGTGTCGTTTCCATCGGTTTTTCCTCCACGGTTTCTATCCGGTCGTTTTGGCGAAAGGGTCCTGCCTCGCGGCTCATGCCGTCGCGGCCATGCTCCGGAGGCCGGGTCTGTGACTATGATATACTGTTGCGGATATGTTTTTTCATATGATATGCGATTTTTCCAAAAATTACAATATATGGGAAATGAAAAATGTTTTTGCATGAAGTTTTGCGAAGCGCTGATGTGCCGGATCTTTTTGAATTGCCCGGGCAATTTTAACCCGGAAAGCACGCCCTGTTCTTGCCGCTGTGTTTCGCCCTGTGGAGCTGTCTGTCGGCCTTGAAAATCAGTTCTTTCGGGGATTCCCCGTCAAACTCGCTCACCCCTGCGCTCAGGGTCACGTGTATCCCGTTTATAAGTTCCGTGCCCTCTACCCGTTTGATGATGCGGTCGGCGAGCAGCATCGCCTCTTTCATGAAGGTGTCGGGCAAAACAAGCATGTATTCGTCGCCGCCGTACCTGCAGACGATGTCCGTTCTCCTGCAAGTGCCGACGATGACGCCGGCGACGCCGACGATCACCTGGTCGCCGATCTGATACCCGAACCTGTCGTTAACGGCCTTGAAGTCGTCGATGTCGGCCATGATGACGGAAACGGGGTATCCGATCCGCTTGGCCCTGTTGATTTCGTCCTGGAGCGCCCTGAACGCGTTGTCGTGGTTCAGCAGGGAGGTCATCGGGTCCCTCGTGATCATCTCCCTGAGGATCTGGTTCTTCTGTTCGATGACTTTGCGGTCGACGAACGAGAGCACCTTCATCCGGAACACGAGCCTGCTGAGGATGAACGCGAACACGTTCATGATGAACGCGTTGGTCCTCAATATGTCCAGGATCAGGGCGTCGTGCTGGAAGACGGGCAGGGCAAAAAAGAAGCCGATATACAGAAAGAGCTGTATGATGAAACTCTCCACCGGGCGGACGTACATGATCGCCGCAAAACCGAACAAGCCCATCACGTACGTGTTTATGGAAGCGAATCGATCCTGGGCAACGATCGCGATCGCGCAAAAGAAAACGAGCAGACCGCACGCATAAATAATGCTGACTGTTTTGCGAAGGGTCCTTGAGGCTGTTTTTTTTCTGTAGATCACGCACATGACGGGAAAGTACACGCAGCTGGCCGCGATAGCGATGTAGATCAAGTCTATCGTATTGTACGTATCATGTCTCAAAAAAAGGATGATGCACATTTCGGCAATGATGAACACCAAGGCGGCAATGATGGTCCTGAAAAGGTTATGCGTATAAATCTCTTCGAAAAATTCGTCCCTGTATTCCTGGGGGACGCGCGTCACCAGTTTTCTGAGCATATCCTTCACGGGGCACCCGCTCCAAACAAAACGGCCACCTCCAAAATTTTCCTGGCAGCCGCCGCCGTTTCATTCTAATATCACCAATTATCCGGGATGTGAAACAGCTTTAAGCATCGCAGGCCGAGAACCGACAAACGCGGCGTCGCATGAAATGAAATCGCTTATTGGATTTTAACGAAGGGCGACTGACCGGAACATGCGGAACCGCAAAAGCCGCCGGCCCGTGATTTTACATATTTTTTTGATGTGTGCAACAGATGGTTCGCATGCTAACCATTACCGGACAAAATCGCGAAAAAACGGGAAGAATATTACTAAGCACCGAACTGATGTAAATCGGTTCATTCTGCTTAAGCAAAGGAGGTTGGATAAGTGTCAAGGCGAGGCTTGATGTCGGAAGCTTTGAAAAAGGAGATCGCCCGCAAAATGGGCGTGGACGACCTGGTTGCCCGTGACGGTTGGGGCGCGGTTTCTTCGAGGAACTGCGGCCGAGTGGTTCAAGTTGCCATCGATATGGCCGAAGATTCACTCTCGAAACAAGCGCTTTAAGCAACCGTAACGGAAAACGCCTTTGCTTGGAACGGGGGCTGCCAATCGCGGCGGCCCCCGCTCTTTTTCCTGGTTTAATCAAGCGTTATAAACGGTCAATTGTAAATATTGATTTTGACATATCCGGCCGGCGTCCGCTCCGGCGGTCCGTACGGGATACGCACGACGGAGTACAGCGGGCTGTCGCTCCGGATCCCGTGATCGACCCCGCCCCAAGGTGTTTGAACCTTTGTAGCATAGGATCGTTTTCATAGTTCGTGATACGAATCGCGTTGCGGTCCCTTTATACGCATAATGTTCTACCGTAAATACAACATTTGACAGCGGCGCTTTGGACGCCATCGCATCAGAAGCAAAATGCGTTCCTGCGGCCGGACCCAAACCAACGGGGGCGTTATAACATAACATGGTCATAAGCCGATAAAAGCATCATGGCGGGAGGTGTAAATATTGAGTTATCAACCGGATGACAGGTACAGAGGCTACAGGTGGGATTACTTCCCGCGTTACCGGCCGGGCGTCGGGCCTTTCAGGCGGAGACCGTCCTTTTTTGGCCGCTGCCCCCGCGGCTTCCCGTGCCCCAGGTTTTGGAGAGACGATTACTTCCGCTGGAGATGAAGCGCCCTAACGGGCGTTGCCGCAAAACAGCCCGTCCGGTTCCCGGCCGTACGGTCACGCAATACACCGCGCAAAAAATGCCGCTCCCGGCGGCATTTTTTGTTGAAGCGCCGTGCTTCGCGGCTCCCCTGCCTTCCGGGGACGGCTGCACGGCGGTCTCCCGGACTTCCAGGGAAATGGATTTTTTGATTTGACAATCCGTTAACCTCGGTTTTTTTAGTATACGACGTATATGCCGTTGTTGGAAAACCCGGCATTGGGCACCGTTCGTGCATAAACCACATATTTTTAAGTATGAATGAATGTTCAGACACTCCACGAACGGAGGTGTGGGCTATGTGTTGCTTCCCACGCAGACGCTGCCGTTGCGGCGGCTGGTGCCGCAGCTGTTGCTGGTGGGCGTATTAACGTAAAACATGACGCCGGCCGCCGTTTCTCCGGCGGCCGTCATACATAACGCGCATCCGCAAAACAATGCGCGCGGCCTAAAACTCCACTATTTGGTATTCCTGGTCCAGAAGGTCGAAAAAGAGCATCCGCCCCCGCAGCAGGGCGCCGCGTCCCGTCAGGACCTTCACCGCTTCCGCCGCCTGTGCGGCCGCGACGAGCGCCGGCGTGAAGGACAGGGTCCCCAGCGCCTTCTCCGCCCCGTCCGCGTCCCTGTGCCTGTAAACCCTATCAAGGGTCCTGTCTCCCGGGAAAACCGTCGTCACCTGGCCGTACCAGCCCGCGGCCGCGCCGTGCACGAACGGTATCTTCAGCTTCTGCGCCGCGTCCTGAATCATGAGCTTCGCCGCGATACTGTCCACCGCGTCCACGATGACGCCGTGCCCACAAAGGAGGTCCCCGGCGTTGTGTTCGTTTATGAACGCCTCGACGGCGTTTACGCGAATCCCGGGATTGACGAGGGCCATCCTTCTTTTCGCGGCTGCCGCCTTGGATTTTCCGAGCGCCTGCGTGTCCGAGTAAAGCTGCCTGTTGAGGTTGGTCTCGTCGAAGACGTCGCCGTCGATGGCCGTGATCGTGCCCACGCCCAGCCTCCCCAGCGTCTCCACGGCATACCCGCCCAGCCCGCCGCAGCCGACCACGCATACGCGCGCGCCGCGGAGGAGTTCGTTTTCCTCCCCGCTCAGGGCCGTCATGTTCCGGGCGTAACGGTCCAAGCTCATCCCCCTCCCACCGGCGGGAAGATCGACACGGTGTCCGCTTCGCCGAGCACGCTGCTCAGCCGTCCGTCCCTCCCGTTGACGAGCAGTATGGCTACGTCCTTTTCCGGGATCCGCAGGGCTCCGATGAGGTCCTTCACCGTCGACCCTTGCGGCAGGTCCGTTTCCACTTCCCTGCCCCGGCCCTCGCGCAGCGTCGCAAAAAGCCTCGCCCTGATCTTCATCGCTCACACCTCCGCCTGCCTGAGGAACGCGGGGGTCGCCACTTATGCGCCCTCGCGCTGCCTGGTCCATTATAACAGCGGCCGCCTTGTCCGTGCAATCGGCTCTCACACGCAGTAGATGAGCCTGCGCGACCAGAGGCAGTCCGCGCAGGTGGGCATATACCCGTAGCAGTCCACCTCGGTGGTCGCTACCATGTCGCATCCGTCGATGAGGTCACAGTCCGGGCAGGACGGGTACCGGTTGTTGTAAACGGCCATGCGGTAATTCGTATACGGCGCGCTCTCCCATATCTCATTAAGGGGCTTTTCCATGATGCTCCCGAACGAATGCGCAAAGACGTCTTTTTCCCGCCCGAAGACGATCTCCTTCCCGTCGTGCGCCAGCCGGTAGCAGGGCGCCACGTCCCCGGAGGCGGTAATCATCGTGGTCTGGTCCTCGATGAACCTGCACCTTCGCTCGGTCTTGAGTTCGTACGCCGGGAAAAGCACGACAATGCCCGCCTTATGGGCGTAATTCCGTATGCGGTGGAAAAACGCGTTCAATTCCTCATTGCCGTGGAGCTTATAAAGGATCAGGTCCGACGCGTCGTTGGAAGCCGGCAGGATGTTGGATAAAATCACCTGCGACACGTTCAGGGAGGAGGCCAGGTCGACCACCCCGAAAACCTCGTCCCTGTTGGCCTTGGAGAGCACCATCTGAAAGGAGAGCATCGGCGGTATGTCCGCGCCCCTTTCCCTGTATTTGTCCAGCATGGTCGCCTCGTACTGCGATACCGAAGCCGACGTCTTGTCCGTGCTCCCGGCCTTGACTTCGTTCAACAGCCTGACGTTTTCGATGACCTTTTCCAGCGGGAACTGGCGGATGCTGTAAAACGTGTCGCTCAGCCCGTCGACGGATACGACGACGTGGTCGACGCATTCCACGATGCTTTTGGCGAGGGACCCGTTCATGATAGTGCCGTTGGTGGTCAGCAGCAGGTATTTGTCTTTCAGTTCGCGCATGACGCGCCCGACAGCGGGGTGGGACAGGGGTTCCCCAATGCCGCCGATAACGACTTCCTTCACCGACGGCAAGGCCTTTATCTGTTCCAGGCTCTTGTCGAGGACCTCTTCGCTCATGTCCTCCGTCAGATGGCGCCATGCCCTTCGGTAACACATGGTGCAGTTGAGGTTGCATTTGCTGGTGAGTTCAAGATAGACTTTTTTGACTGGCACTTTCCTACCTCCGGGAATAAGAGTCTGGTTTGGACTGCCTGCCCCGTAAGAAGCTGGGTATGCTGGTTTATATGGCGCTCCCGGCGGTAAAGCGCGCCGGAACCGGTTTTGCCTTATTCCGGTTGTCCAAACGTCGGCCGGCAATCGTCCTAGAACAAAAGGCTTCTCAAACGAAGCCCCTGGCTGTCGGCAACCCATACCGTAAGGGGTTAAGGGTCGCAATCTTCATTAATGAGCATTATTATATAAGGCACGGGGGCTCCGCGACGAAGCCCCCGTGCCGTGGTTTATTGCCTTACAGGCCGAGTTCCGCCTTCTTCTCGTCGGTCGGGATACCCTCTTTGGTCCACCCGCGCACCGAATAGTACTCGGGCAGCATCTCGGAGAGTCTTGCCACGTTGCCCTTGGACGGTCCCTCGGAGATCGGTTCCTCGAGCAGCCTCTTGGGCAGGGTGTCCTGGGACGAATCGATCCCTGCCGCCAGGTTGAACAGTTTTTCCAGGTTCCAGATCCTGTCTCCGGCCTTCAGCACGTCGTCCGCGGTCCATTTCGTGCCGGTAACCGCGCTTATCAGGCCAGCGTAATCGTCGGCGCCCAGCGCGAAAGAGGTGAACAGGCACATCCCCGACGAATCGATGAACGCCGTGAAATCCTGGAAGATCTTTGCCCAGTTGGCTTTGCCTTCGATGGAGAAACGGTCGGTCTTTTCCGGAATGCCTAGGATCTCGGGCGAGATTAGGTAACCGCGCACGTGGCAGCCGCCGCGGTTGGTCGTCGCGTACTGCACCGCCATGCCCTGGATCGCCCGGGGGTCATACGCCGGAAGCTCCTGTTTCTTGACGGACATGGACAGTTCGGGCACGCCGTAGGATTCCGCCATGCGGTAGGAGCCATCAGCCAGCTTGTCTCCAAGGCCGTCGCGCATGCCCATGCGCTTGGTCCATTCGATGATAGCATCCGCGTTCCCGAACTCGAGCGGCATCCCGGCGAGGTCCGCGTCCTTGATGTAACCCTTCTGATAGAGTTCCATCGCCGTGGCGATCGTGGTGCCGGCCGAGATCGCGTCGAGACCCATCTCGTTGCACCAGAAGTTGGCTTTGATGATCGCCCCGAGGTCACTCACGCCGCAGTTCGCGCCGTACGCCCAGATCGGCTCGTATTCGGGGCCGCCGCCCTCGATGTCGTCGACTTTGCAGTACCGTCCGCAGGCGATCGGGCACCTGTAGCAGGGGTCCTTTTTCACCAGATACTTCTCGGCCAGCGTTTCGCCGCTGGTGCTGTCCGCCAGATCGAACTGCGATTCCTGCCAGTTCTTCGTCGGGTAGACGCCGTTTTCGTTGATGATGTTGACCAGCACCGCCGTGCCGTAGGTGGGAAGCCCCGTTCCGGTGACGCCGTTTTCCTTGATCTTATCCATGCATACCTTGACGGCTTCTTTCATCTCTTCCTGGTTGGCGATGCCCACCTTCTTCGTCCCGCGCACGACGATCGCCTTGAGGTTCTTCGAACCCATGACGGCGCCGACGCCCGAACGCCCGGCCGCCCTCGAATAGTCGTTCATCACGGCGGCGATGTTCGAAAGCTTCTCGCCCGCCGGGCCGATCATCAATACCCTGGCTTTGTCGGGCGCATCGGCCTTGAGCGCGTCGGTTGCCTCGGAAACCACTTTGCCCCAGACATGGGAAGCGTCGCGGATCTCGATCTTGTCGTCCTCGATCGAGATGTACACCGGTTTTGCGGCCTTGCCTTCCACGATGATGATGTCGTATCCGGCGAACTTGAGTTCCGCTCCCCAGTATCCGCCCGAGTTCGAACACGCGATTGTGCCGGTGAGCGGAGATTTCGTAATGACCATGTACCTTCCGCCGGTGGGAACGGGCGCGCCGGTCAGCGGGCCGGTAGCGACCAGTAACTTGTTGTCGGCGCTCAGCGGATCGACGGCGGGGCTCACTTCGTCCGCATAGATCTTCGTGGCCAGGCCCCTGCCGCCCACGAACTTCGTCGCGAGCGCCTCGTCAAGGTCTTCCACCCTGTATGTACCCGCCGACAGGTCGACTCTCAAAATCTTTCCCTGGTAACCGTACATAAAAAACTACCTCCCTTTTGGTTTGAGTGCAATAAGCATGAGTTACTGCGTCGATTTAAAATACGGCTTTATTTTTAAATCCTTTCCAAACGCGGGAGGCAGCACAGTTTCCTGTCCTACCCATCGGTCAACGTTCGTGGCGCGTGGCTTTAGAACCGTTGACTCGGATCAAAAAACGATTCAATTTTCAATAAATCTCAACGACATATGTATATGCTTGATAATATTATACCATACCGCCGGCCTTTCGGCCTAGCCTCAACGGATAGTTTCCAAAAATTTTTCGCCCGGTCTCACCAAAATTGTCCACCCTGCCCCCCCGGCCCCAATAAGCCTCGTCGCCCGCAACAGCAAAAGGAGCGCTTTTCGCGCTCCTTGATTTGCGGTTTTATTTTGCGTATTCCACGCTGCGTGTCTCTCTTATGACGTTTATCTTGATCTGCCCCGGATACTCCATGTCCTTTTCGATGCGTTTAGCGATCTCCTTGGCGATCAGGACCATGCCGTCGTCGTTGATGTCTTCCGGTTTTACGATGATTCTCACTTCCCGGCCAGCCTGTATGGCAAAAGATTTGTCCACGCCTGCAAATGAATTTGCGATTTCTTCGAGTTTTTCCAGCCTCTTGATATAGTGTTCGAGGGTCTCCCTTCGCGCGCCCGGCCTCGCCGCGGATATGGCGTCGGCCGCCTGCACCAGCACTGCTTCGATCGTCTGAGCCTCAACATCGCCATGGTGTGCGGCAATGCAATGGACCACTTCGCTGTTTTCCTTGTACTGTTTGGCGAGGTCCATGCCGATCTGGGCATGGGGGCCTTCCACCTCGTAATCCACCGCCTTGCCGATATCATGCAAAAGCCCGCCGCGTTTTGCCAGGGCCGCGTCGGCGCCCAACTCCGCCGCCATGGAAGCGGCCAGATGCGCAACCTCGATCGAGTGTTTGAGCACGTTCTGGCCATAGCTCGTGCGGAACTTGAGTTTCCCTATCAGGCGGATCAGTTCGGGATGAAGCCCGTACACGCCCACGTCGAACGCGGCCTGTTCGCCCGCCTCGTTGATCTGGCCCTTGACTTCCGCGCGGGCCTTTTCGACCATCTCTTCTATCCGGGCGGGATGGATACGCCCGTCCAGTATCAGCTTTTCCAGGGCGATCCTTGCCGTTTCCCTGCGTTCGGGATCGAAACCCGATAGCGTGATGGCTTCCGGCGTGTCGTCGATGATGAGGTCGATGCCCGTCGCCGTTTCCAGCGTCCTGATGTTGCGTCCTTCGCGCCCGATGATGCGTCCTTTCATCTCATCGTTGGGCAGCGGCACTACGGAGACCGTCGTTTCGGCAACGTGGTCCGCCGCACATTTCTGAATGGCGATCGAGGTTATGTATCTCGCCTTTTTCTCCGCGTCTTCCCGCGCTTTCGCTTCGATTTCCTTCACCAGAACGGCCGCGTCGCGGCGCGTATCGTTTTCAACATTTGATAAGATGATTTCACGCGCTTCTTCTCTTGTGAGCCTGGAGATCTTCTCCAGGTCCTGGAGCTGCTGCTGGTAAATCGACTGAATATCCGCTTCCAATTTGTCGATGTCTTTTTGCTTCCTGGAAATCGATTCCTCTCTGGCTTCGATCGCCGTCAGTTTCTTTTCGAGGTTCTCTTCCCGCTGTTGCAGTCTTCTTTCCGTTCGCTGGAGCTCGTTCCGCCTTTCGCGGCTTTCTCGCTCAAATTCATTCCGCAGTCTATGGACTTCTTCCTTCGCTTCCAGTAAGGTTTCCTTATGCAGCGCGTCGGCTTTTTGTTTGGCCTCCGATATCAGGCGTTCGACCGTTTCTTCCGCTTTGCCGATCTTGGCCTCCGTGATTTTCCTGTTGAACAGATACCCTAAAAGGACGCCGATGCATAAACTCACTAGCCCGATGAGAATAGTCAATAGACTGTCCATCGGTGTGTAAACACCTCCCCAATCCAATTCAATTTTTCGGTATACTCGTATTCGCAGTACGAAAAACCTTATACATTATCGTTGGTTCAAGGGCATTGCAACCCGATTTCATTTTATAGTGCAGGGTATTAAATGTCAAGCTGTGGCTCCGCCGCCGGGTCGTCCCGGCCTTCCAGGCCTTTTCCCTTTTGCTTGCCCTTGGCGTCGTCCTGCACGAGGTCCTCCCGAAGCTTTTTCTCGATTTCCTGATAGAACTCGGGGTTCTCTTTAAGATATACGCGCACGTTGTCCCTGCCCTGGGCGATGCGCATGTCGCCGTAGGAATACCACGACCCGGAACGCGTAATGATGTTTCGCGCGATGGCCAGATCGAGGATCGAGCCTTCCCTGGAGATGCCCTCGCCGTAGAGGATATCGAACTCGGCGGTCTTGAACGGCGGCGCGAGCTTGTTCTTTACGACCCTGACGCGCGTGCGGTTGCCTATGATCTCCGAGCCGGACTTGATCGCTTCCCCGCGCCTCACGTCCAAGCGCACCGAGGCGTAGAACTTTAGCGCCTTCCCCCCTGTCGTGACCTCGGGGTTACCGTACGGGTTGCCGACCTTCTCGCGCAGCTGGTTGATGAAGACCGTCGACGTTTTGGACTTGCTCACCACGCCGGCCAGCTTCCTTAGGGCCTGCGACATAAGGCGCGCCTGCAGGGCGACGTGCGGTTCCCCCATCTCCCCGTCGATCTCGGCCTTGGGCACGAGGGCCGCCACCGAGTCTATCGCGATGACGTCGATCGCGCCGCTGCGCACCAGCGCCTCCGTGATGTCGAGCGCCTGTTCGCCCGTATCCGGCTGCGCGACGTAGAGGTTGTCCGTGTCCACGCCCAGGTTTGCGGCGTACGCGGGATCGAGCGCGTGCTCGGCGTCGACGAAGGCCGCGGTGCCGCCCTTCTTCTGCGCCTCGGCGATCACGTGCAGCGCCAGCGTCGTCTTGCCCGAGGACTCCGGCCCGAATATCTCCACGACGCGGCCCCGCGGTATCCCGCCTATGCCCAGCGCGTGGTCCAGCGCGAAACAGCCCGTCGGGATGACTTCGATGCTGACCCTGGCCGAGTCGCCCAGCTTCATCACGGCGCCCTTTCCGAACTGTCTTTCGATGTGCGATAAGGCCATCTCCAGGGCCTTTTCCTTTTCCATCATATATCCCTCCCGAATAACGGGATCCACCTCTTTCATCCGTATTGTCCGACGACGTATAAAGTATACCAGCATGCGCCCCGCAGATAAAGGATTATCTCGGAATTCGGATAAACCCTACTTAGGGGGGCATGTAGTCCATATCGATTATGTATGGTTTAAGAATCCTGAAAAACCCTTTGGAATGCTTTTAAAGGGGATATTAGAGATATGGCCGTCATTTATGGAAATATTGAAGCAGGGCCTTCAGGGACCAGGCCGTTTTCTGATTATAAACGAGTGTTGCAGACCCGATCGTGCAAGCGGATGCGCCTGAATACGGCACTCGAACACAGCACATTATCTTAAGGATGCTCCCGACAATATGTTATGTTGTCCCGGTCAAAATCATATCCCCATTGTCAGCCGCAGCAAAGCATCGTGTTTCGCGGCCTCTTCGATCAATTCCTCGGTCAACACCGTGCCCTTCGTGATGAAGAATTCCCCGTCCTCGCTGGTAATATCCGCGTTGACCGTCTTGCCCACAAGATAGGCAATGCTCTCTTCGTCCAATCCCACTTCGGCTTCCGTATCCAAAGTGTCGCCAGTCTCCCCGTCGATGTCAGCCAAAACAAATTTTGCAGACAGCGTAAGGAGCTTGTTGCCGTCGATCTCCTGATCGTCGTCGAGCAGCAGTTTTTCGATTTCCCCGGACTTTTCGTCTATCACATAATCCGTTATGGTGCCGATAATGTTGCCTGCAGAGGAAAGCACCCGGATACCCGTGAGCAAAAGACAGTCTTTCGCGCCCGGCACAAGGCTCTTGTCATCATTGATAACTTTGATGTCGTCTGCAGATTTTATTATGATATAATCCTTGCCGATGCCCATAATATCCCTGAAAGACAGCAACGCAGGCAAGGCATCCGAGCCGCTGTGCGCAACGCTTAGATACTCAACTTTTTTTGATTTACGGTTTACCAGAAGATTTTGAACAACGGCAATCTGTTCGCCTTCGTTTATGCTCACGATGGACAGTTTTGCGACGGTGCTTGCAGAGTTCATGAAAATGTTCCCCCTCCAATTATTATATATAAATTCTCTGCCCATACGCCGCTTCCCTTTGCACCGTTAAGCAGCGTAGTGTTTTGCTTGTTCCACCAACCTGTTTCAACCCGTACAACCGGCGTCGTGGCTATCCTGAGGCTTCGGCAGTCAACCCCGCCGCCGCCATAAACATTCCGTTCATTCGGCAAGATTCTGCTGTACGCTGCCTTTCGTATTCACACGGCGTTCCCCCATATTCTCATTTCATCTCTCGAACTTCTTTATGGATACTCCTGTCTGCATAGATGCCTCGATATATCTCGTAGTAGGCCGCAACCCTTTGTACATAGGTCTTCGTCTTGGGATAGGGGATAGTATCAAGGTTCTTCCCGTCTTTTGAATATTCTTTGTTTGCCAGCCATTCCTCCACCTTGGCCGGACCCGCGTAATATGCGGCAGATACGGTTTCCTCGTTGCCGTCAAACTTTTCCATCAGATACGACAGATACCAACAACCCATATTGATGTTCACATCGGGATCCAGCAACATTTCGACATTATAATCCTTAATGCCAATTTTACCTGCTATCCACATACCCGTCAATGGCGTGATCTGCATCAGGCCCATTGCCCCGGCGGACGACTCGGCAGATTGCTCAAAAGAGCTCTCGACAAAAACCGTCGCCGTTACGAATGCAGGATCCAGATCATATATGGCCGCGCTTTTTCCGATCTTGTCCTGATACTGTACCAGGGTGACATCGAAATCTTTTGCCGGCGTTTCCAGCGGAAACACCCTCTTGGTTATCAATATGTTGCCCGCCATGCAAAGACAGATTAACAGTGTTATTGCCGTCAAACAGGTTACGACCAACAAATTCGCAAACAGCTTGTCCTTCCCCTCAGCGCTGTTTCCGTTCCGTACGTTTCGCTTAACACATTCGCTTTTTTTGCCGGCCCAATAATAATGCATCATAAACTGTGAAATCCTCGCGTTAGTGTAACAGTTTCAAGATGATGTTCATCTTTTGTACGCCTATTTCGTCCAAACGCTCAGACAAATGCTCCGCCAGTATCTTTGCGTCCGCGGTGCGTCCGAGCGATATATAACACTCGAGTAAGACCCTGAGCGCTTCGGTCTCTGATTGCTCATCCGTCGGACTTGCAATATATTTTTCCAGTAATAACGCCGCCAACGCGATGCCGCCGTTCGCTTTTGCTTCGATTGCTTTGTCGAATACCCGCAGCTTTGCCGCAGCCGCTCTGTCTGCAAGACGCGCTTCCTCGGCGAGGCGCGCTTCCTCGGCAAGGCGTTCTTCCTCGGCGAGGCGCGCTTCCTCAGCGAGGCGTTCTTCTTCAGCCTCGCGCTTTTCTTCGGCCTGGCGCTCTTCTTCGGCCTGGCGCTTTTCTTCGGCCTGGCGCGCTTCCTCAGCGAGGCGCGCTTCCTCAGCAAGACGCGCTTCTTCGGCAAGGCGCGCTTCTTCAGCTTGGCGCGCTTCTTCAGCTTGGCGCGCTTCTTCGGCAAGACGCGCTTCTTCGGCCCGGCGATTTTCTTCGGCGAGGCGTTCTTCTTCGGCGAGGCGTTCTTCTTCGGCGAGGCGTTCTTCTTCGGCCCGGCGCTTTTCTTCGGCGAGGCGCGCTTCCTCAGCAAGACGCGCTTCTTCGGCCCGGCGATTTTCTTCGGCGAGGCGTTCTTCTTCGGCCCGGCGATTTTCTTCGGCGAGGCGTTCTTCTTCGGCCCGGCGCTTTTCTTCGGCCCGGCGCTTTTCTTCGGCGAGGCGTTCTTCTTCGGCCTGGCGATTTTCCTCGGCAAGACACGCTTCTTCGGCAAGGCGCTTTTCCTCGGCAAGACGCTTTTCCTCGGCAAGGCGGTCTTCCTCGGCGAGACGCGCTTCTTTCATTAAGCGCATCTCCTCGGATAATGCATCGTCAAAACGGCGTTTCGCACGTCTTCTGGCCAAACGCTCTTTCGATTTTGCTGTTTTTTGGTTTTCCTGCTCCAGCTCTACTGTGACACATCTTCCCACATATGGCATATCCAGCAACGGATTGGTATGTCGCCCGTGCTCGTCGACCGCCGAAACTTCCTCATGCAGGTCAGGGGAATGCCTGGCAATGGAGCGATTGGAAATGGCCCGTATGATGAAGAAAACAAGTACCGGTGCAACTGCCAGCGATATCAGTTGTGGCGCGAGCTCCTGGACGCTTACTCCTTCTGTCAGCGGCACGAACAATACATAGCATAAGATGTCCGCCGTGATAATAGCGCAAATGCCGGCAATGCTACGCCTCAGGGAGCGTCCGTTGATAAGAAAAATGATAATGCTGCCGGTAATCCCCAGAATGGCTAAGAACACAATGAACAGAATAATACAACCCACCTCAATCAACAGGCATGATAATATCAAATTGGGTTACGGTCCCTGTAAGACCGGAATCCAGCTGCTTCGAACTTATATGCGGGTGTTACAATCAGCGCATAGCCTGTCGCGATACAGGACTATGCCTGCGGTTGTTCATTCGGATTTTCTGCCTAATTTATTGCAATACGACAATAATATTAGCCCAAAATACTCTCGGCAGGAGATTTATAGGCCTAAGCTTTTACTGCATAATCTATCATTATGTAAAATTATACCATCAGTCTTGAGTCCATACAAGCAGAATAAATCATCATTCGACAAAAACACCGCCTAAGCGCGTCGTATACCGCCCTGCTTCCGTTTTCGTATTCAATTCATCTCCCGTGCAGGCGCGGTCGGCGGCTATTCCCCCGGGCAGGCATCACGAACCGTACACGATTGCGATTGGCGTTTGCAAACTTCGCTTTGCACTGGACGTGAACGCACAGCAAAAAACGCGCTTAAGCGCGTTTCATCCTGCCGGGGAAACCGTCGACAAATCCCGAAGGGGTTTGGGCCTTCATCCTTCTTTTTGCAGATACAACCGGAGCATGTTCAGCGCGTTGAGGGTGGTCAGGGTCCTGATCCGCTCGCGGGCGCCCCAGAAGTTGAACCGCTTCACCTCTAAGCCATCCCTGTCTCCGACAGCCACGAACACGAGGCCCACCGGCTTGTCGCCGCTCCCGCCCCCGGGCCCCGCGATGCCGGTGACGGAAAGCGCCACGTCCGCGCCGCCGAGCAGCCCCGCAGCCATCTCCTTTGCCGTCTCGGCGCTCACGGCGCCGTATTTTTCGAGCGTTTCCCGCCTGACGCCCAGCCTGCGGACCTTCGCCTCGTCGGAATAGGCCACGACGCCCTCCGTCAGCGCGGCGGAAATGCCCGGGACCTTCACCAGCGCGGAGGCGACCATGCCGCCGGTGCAGGACTCGGCGACCGCCAGGCGCTTATTGGACCGCATCAGCAGACCGGCCACGACGTGTTCCATGCCCGGCGCGTCCACCGCGTACACGTGTTGGCCCAGTATCGCGCGTATGCGCGATTCCGTCCCGTCGAGCAGCGGTGCGGGGTCCTCGCCTTTTCTGCATTTGGCCGTGATGCGCAGCGTGACTTCACCGAACGTTGCATAGGGCGCCACTGTCGGGTTGGTCTGGCTGCCGATGATGTCCCTGATCGCGTGCTCGACCGAGGACTCGCCCATTCCGATGATCCGGAGCACGCGCGAAGCGATCGCGGATTCGCTTTTTGTTTCCAGGTAGGGCTTGACCTGCGCCTCGAACAGGGACTGCATCTCGTTGGGCGGCCCGGGCAGCACGACGATCGCCTTGCCTCCGTTTTCCACGATGCAGGCCGGGGCGGTGCCGTTCGCGTTTTCGAGGATGACCGCGCCCCTGGGGAATGCCGCCTGCCTGAGGTTGTTGGGGGTCATCGCCCATCCGCGCCGGGCGTAAAAGGCCTCGAGCCGCCGTATCGTCGGCTCGTGGTCCTCCATCGGCAGCCCGAGGGCCGAGGCGACGACCTCCTTGGTGATGTCGTCCTGCGTCGGGCCGATGCCGCCGGTGAGTATCACGGCGTCAGAACGCGAGAGCGCGCGCATGAGCGTCTCGCTAAGGCGCGCCGCGTTGTCCCCCACGGTCGTCTGGTAATAGACGTCTATGCCCATCAGGCTCAGTTGCACGGCCAGATACTGCGCGTTCGTGTTGAGTATCTGCCCCAGAAGAAGCTCGGTGCCCACCGACAGGATCTCACATACCACTGTTCGCTCTCTCCTTGCCAAGAACATGGTCCATAACGTGTTTGTTGGATGCGATATAGTCTATGCCGGACCAGATGGTCATCAGCGTGCATACCCAGGCCATGACCTGTCCGGCGGAGACGCCGAAAACCGCCCAGCCCGGCTGCTCCACCAGCAACAGGATGACGGCGAGCATCTGGGTGATCGTCTTGATCTTGCCGAGCGGGCCGGCCGCGATGACCAGGCCCTTCGAGGCTGCGACCATCCTGAAGGCGCTCACGATAAATTCGCGCGCAATGATGATCACGACGATCACCGCCGATATCCTGCCCCTTTCCAGGAGCATCAGAAACGCCGTCACCACCAGGAGCTTGTCTGCGATCGGGTCCATGAATTTGCCGAAATCCGTGATTTGGTTGCGGCTTCTAGCGATGTACCCGTCCAGCGTGTCGGTCAGGCAGGCGATCACGAACACGCCCGCTGTGACGAAGTCGGCAAAGGGGAAACGCAGGTAAAAAAGGACCACGAGCACCGGGATGAGCAGGACGCGCAGGATGGTCAGCTTATTGGGCAGGTTCATCTGTCATTTCTCCTATCCAGTCGTATTCTTCGCTTCCGGTGACGCGCACCTTCACGAAGGTCCCGGGAGACAGCCCCTGCTCTGCGCGCCAGAACACCTTCGTGTCTATTTCGGGAGCCTGCGCGTACGTCCTCCCGAAATACCGCCCGCTATCCGGATCATACCCTTCCGTCAGCACTTCATAAGTCCGGCCGGCGCGGCGGCGGTTCAGGGCTTTGGCCACTTCCGCCTGTATCTGCATCAGCCTGTCCCTGCGCCCTTCCCGCACGCGTTGCGGGACCTGCTCAAGGAGCCCGGCGGCGGCCGTGCCGTCCTCGGGGGAGAAGGCGAACGCGCCGAGGTGGTCGAACGGGCATTCTTTGATGAAGCGGCACAGGCTCTCGAACTGCGCTTCGCTTTCCCCGGGGAACCCGGCGATGAGCGTGGTCCGCAGGGAGAACCCGGCGCCTAAGCCGCGGATGCGCGAATACAGGGCGCGTATCTGCCCGGGGGTGCTTTTGCGGTTCATCTTCTTCAGGATGTCCGCGTCGATGTGCTGGATCGGGATGTCGAGGTAGTTGCAGACCTTGGGCAGGCCGGCAACGGCGCTTAGCAGGCGGTCCGTGACGCGTTCCGGGTAGCAGTACAGCACGCGTATCCACCGAAGGGTCGCGATCGAACCGAGCGACGTGAGGAGGTCGGGCAGCAGGGAGGCCCCTACCCTGTCTTCCCCGTAGCGCGTCGTGTCCTGAGCGATAAGCGTGATCTCCTTCACGCCCCGCCCGGCCAGGGAAGCGCATTCGTCGTAAACGTCCCCGATCGCCCGGCTGACAAACGGCCCCCTGATTTCGGGGATCGCGCAGTAGCTGCAGCGGTTGTCGCACCCCTCCGCGATCTTGACGTACGCGGCGTATCCCGGCGTGCTCAGCAGGCGCGAAGCCATCGGCAGCGCGCAGGGCGGGGCGTCCCACCCGGTCACGCGCCTGCCCGAAAGCACGGTTTCGACCACGGGCACGATGTGCGCGTAGTCGTGCACCCCCAAAAACCCGTCGACCTCGGGGAACTCAACGTACAGTTCCTCTGCGTACCGCTGGCTCAGGCACCCGGTGACCAGCAGTTTCGGGCTTTTCCCGGCCTGTTTGTACGCGGCCATCTCCAGGATCGTGTCGATGGACTCCTGCTTCGCGTCCTCGATGAAACCGCAGGTATTGACGATGATGACGTCGGCTTTGCCGGGATCGGCGGTGATGGCGTAGCCGGCCTTTTTGAGCAGCCCCAGCATGACCTCGCTGTCGACGCGGTTCTTGGGACAGCCCAGGGAAACGACGCCGACCGACGCATGTGGGTCCCGGTTCGTTTCTATTGCAAAAACCTCTCTTCGAATTCTTCGCGGGTGATGAGCACGTTCCTCGACTTGCTGCCGCTGAACCCGCTGATGCAGCCCATCTGCTCGAGTTCGTCTATGATCCGCCCCGCGCGCGAATAGCCTATCTGCAAGCGCCGCTGGAGCATGGAGATGGACACCTGCCCGGCGTCGAGCGCGATCCCGAGGGCTTCGACGAGTTTGTCGTCGTATTTCTTGGCTTCCTCGCCGGCACCCGTTGGCTGTGTAACGGAGATTTCGGTTTCGACCTTCTCGTCGTACTGTTTCTGGTAACGCGCGCGCATGAAGGCGGTGACGTTATTGACTTCCTTGTCGGACACGTACGCGCCCTGGAGGCGTACCGGCTTCGGGTTCCCCAGCGGGTAGTAGAGCATGTCGCCCCGGCCCAGCAGCTTTTCCGCGCCGCCCATGTCGAGGATCGTGCGCGAGTCCACCTGGGAGGACACGGCAAACGCGACGCGCGAGGGGATGTTGGCCTTGATGACGCCCGTGATGACGTTCACGGACGGGCGCTGCGTGGCGATGACCAGGTGGATACCGCTCGCGCGCCCTTTCTGGGCCAGGCGGCAGATGGCGTCCTCCACGTCGCGCGGGGCGACCAGCATCAGGTCGGCCAGCTCGTCGATGATCACGACGAGCCTGGGCATCTCGATGTCGCCGCGGGCCTCGGCGGCACGGTTGTAGCCGCCCAAGTCGCGGACGTGGTACCGGGAAAACTCCACATAGCGGTTGTCCATCTCCCGCGTGGCCCAGTTGAGCGCCTCGGCGGCCTTCTTCGCGTCGGTCACCACGGGGATGAGCAAGTGCGGCAGGTCGTTGAAGCTGGAGAGCTCCACCATCTTCGGGTCAACCATCAACATGCGCACCCTGTCGGGGGAGGATTTGTAGACAAGGCTGATGATCAGGTTGTTGAGACAAACGCTCTTGCCGCTTCCGGTCGCTCCGGCGATGAGCAGGTGCGGCATCTCCCCGAGGTCGGCGATGACGTTCTTCCCGTCGATGCCCTTGCCCAGCGCGAAGCAGAGGTCGGACGGGTGCGCGGAAAAATCGCGGCTCTCCAGCGCGTCGCGCAGGTAGACCGTCGTGATCTCCTTGTTGGGGACCTCGATGCCGATCGCCGCTTTACCGGGAATCGGCGCCTCGATGCGCACGGACGGCGCCGCGAGGTCCAATGCGATGTTGTCGCTCAGGTTCGCGATGCGGCTCACCCGCACGCCGGGGGCGGGCTGGAGTTCGTACTGGGTGATGGTCGGGCCGCAGGTCGCCTTGGTGACACGCGCCTTGATGCCGAAGCTCTCCAGCGTCTTCTCGAGCTTGGACGCGTTGTCCTCCATCTGCTGGCGGTTCCCCTGGCGAAGGCGCGCGGGGAGTTTGGTCAACAGCGTGAAAGGCGGGCGCTCGTATTGGATATGTGACCCGTTCGCGGCCGCGGCATGCAGGGGATTGTCCGCGGCGGCGCCCTCGGCGTCCGCGACCGGCGCGGCCCTGCGCGGCTGAATGTCGGGCTTGTCCAGCGTCGGGTCGGGCAGGACCCTGCTCGGGTCCTCTTTTTCGAGCGTATCGACGAACAGCGGCTGGCGCGGAACAGTGCCCGAGGTCTGCGCCTCTTCCTGCGCCTCGAGCCTGCGGCTCTTCGCGGCAGTCGCCCGCTCCTTCCTGCGGCGGTTCGCGTCCTTCACGCCCGCGTTGATGCGAAGGCCCATGTCCCTTAGCGAAAGGCTGAAGAGGATCGTTACGCAGATGAGGGCTATGACGCCGTAGAGGATGTAACTGCCCACGTCGCCGAGCAGGAACCGGAACGGGAAGACGAACATGCCGGAAAAGACGCCGCCGCCGGCCTGATGCTGTAGGCCCGCGTCGAACGAAGCGTTCAGGTAAAAAAGATAATCCTGCCCGTCCTCGGGCGGCACCTGCGCGAGGTGGAAGATGCACAGCGCGCAGATCGCCAGGCAGATACCGAAGAGGATCTTGAAATGCCGGATGTTTTTCCTGCTGGTGAACACGACGTACAGGCCTATGAAAAACACGAAGGCGGGCAGCGCCAAGGCCCCTGCCCCGAACACGCCGGACAGGAAACGGGACACCGCGAAGCCGGCGACCCCCGTGGTGTCGGTATATATGCTCAACGCTAAAAACAGGCCGAGTGCCGCTATGAGCAAACCGATGGCCTGCAGTTTGAGTTGCCTTTTTTTTGTGTTTCGATGCGTTGCCATAAAAAAGAAAGATTGCCCCCCGTTTTGTTATGTATGCCTTTTTATACCATTCATTATATCGCTTCTCCCGTGGAAGGGCAAAGCATTCGTGTGACGCTGAAATGAGATTTGCTTATTCAGACGGCCTCGTAGCCGGGCTTTTCGCTCCTGCCCTGCTGCCGGTCGAAGTTTTCCCGGTTCTTTGCCGTATAGAGGCGGCAGAGCTCGTCGGCGTCCATGCCCACCTTCAGGCACATGCTCACGAAGAAATGCAGTATGTCCACCAGTTCTTCCTTGATGGCCGCGTAGTCCAGTTCCTTCGGGTTCTTCCACCATTTGAAGTTGACTTCGTCGATCAGCTCGGCCAGCTCCGAGATCATGGCCAGCGTTTCTTTCTGTATCCATTGTTCGGTCGATATGCCTTCGAGCGCGCGCAGGGCCACGAGCGAAGTGTCGAACGCCCGCTGCAGTTCGAAGATCCTTTCGAGCTTGTCCATCATACGATCCTTTCTTTAAGACAGGATGCCGCGCACGCGGTCCTCGTCACCGACCTTGCCGACAAGGGCAACGCTCATTTTTGTGAAGTCGAAGATCATGGCCATCGCTTCGACCACGTCGTCGATCGTGACCGAGTCGATCTTTTCGACGATCTCCTCCTCGCTCACGATCTTCCCCAGCAGGGTCATGTTCTTGCCCAGAGCCGTCATGCGCGAGGACGTGCCTTCCATGCCCAGTATGTAATTGCCCTTGAGCTGCGCCCTGCTCTGTTCGAATTCCTCTTTCGTGATCTTGTCCGCAAGCAACGCCTTCATCTCCTTTACCGTTAGCTCGAGCACGGCTTCGACCTGGCGCGGGTTGGTTCCCGCGTATATCCCGACCATGCCCGTGTCGCTGTAGGCGGAAGGGTAGGAATACACCGAATACGCGAGCCCGCGCTCCTCGCGGATGGACTGGAACAGCCGCGAGCTCATCGACCCGCCGAAAAGGTTGTTGAGCACGAGCGTGGGATAGCGCCTCGCGTCGTCCATCGAGAACCCGGGGAGGCCCAGGCAGATGTGGACCTGCTCGATGTCGCGCCGGGCGACGCTGATGGAGCCTTTGTCGGGGACGGTGTGGGCTTCGCCCCCCGCTTTCTTTGCCGGGCCTTCGAAATCGAGCGCGCCGAAATACGCTTCCAGCCGGTCCGTGATGCGCTCCGGGTGGAAATTGCCGGCGACGGCGATCACGGCGTCGTCGGCGCCGTAATGCTCGTGCAGGTAACCGAGTATCCCGTCCCTTTCAATTGCGTTCACGCTCTGCACGGTTCCCAGGATCGGGTGCGAGAGCGGATGGCCCTCGTAGTACGTGCGGTTGATGAGATCGTGCACGTAGTCCTCGGGGTTGTCGATCGACATGCCGATCTCCTCGGTGATTACGCCTTTTTCCTTCTCTATGTCGTACGGGTCGAACTTCGAGTTCATCAGCATGTCGCTGAGGACGTCGAGCCCGACGTCCAGGTGTTCGTCGAGGACCTTGACGTAGTAGCAGGTGCATTCCTTTGCGGTGAAAGCGTTTATCTGGCCGCCGATGGCGTCCAGCTGCGCCGCGATGTCGCGCGCCGTCCGCTTCTTTGTCCCCTTGAAAAGCATGTGCTCGATGAAATGCGAGATGCCGCTCTGTTCGGGCGTCTCCGTGATGGACCCCGTCCTCAGCCAAACGCCGACGGCCACCGACCGGAACGTGGGTAGGTTTTCGCCGACGACGCGGATTCCATTGGGCAGTGTTTTTTCTATCACCATAGGCTTATGCTCCATCCATTCTTTTGTCAATTGTACCATAATCAGGGTACGAAAAACAGTTATAGCTATGCCGAGGCAGGCTTCCTTTGCCCCGGGATTTCCCGGCAGGTTAAAAACGCGCCCCCGTTGCTTTTTGCCATCCCAAAAAGGGCCCCGGCGCTCCTTTAAAAGCCCTTCCCAAAAACCCGCGCAAAGCGGGGTCTGTTCCGACGAGCTACTGTATCAGTGTTCCCACCGTTTCAAATTCGTAATCCTTTTCTTTTACGGCCTTAACGATCGCGGGCAGGGCCTCGATCGTCGGGCTGTCGACGGTGACCCGTATAATAGCCCCGTTGTACAGGTTCCCCACGGCGCGCGTAAGGACGGTGTCCGCGTCCTGACCGGAGGCGTCGACGCTCCACAGCACCGTCGTATACCCGAGCGCCGCCGCGACGTCCAGCATCTCGCGGGAATACTCCCCGTCCGGGGGCGAATACAGCGACACGGGCGCGCCCGTGCACTCGCTTAGCGCCCGGTCCGCCAGTTCGAGTTCTTTTCGAAGTCCTTCGGCGCGCACGCCTTCAAGGCCCGCGCCGCCGATCTCAAACCCGTTTTGCGACAGCATCCGGACCGTCCCGGGATGTGTTAAGAGGACAGGATAGCTATCAAAATCAAATTTTTATACCCCATTTTTATTGATGGTCGTTTGCGGGAACATATCCAATTTTGGCTTTCGTGTGTGGGAACTAATCAACATCACTTACTACTTTTGGATGGAGACAATTCTTATTCTTAATGCCCCGAGTTGATTGAATGTCTTTAGGGTTATCGGTAGAAGAGAATTTTTCTATGGCTTTTTTATCACTATCGGTAGTGGGAAACATATCTATGTTATCGATTATATAAATGTTGCTTTTTTCTTTATCTCGAAATATACTAAAATAGTAATTAATAAAACATTTATTAGGTGGTGAGTCAATGGAATATTTAACAGTCAAAGAAATTGGCGAAAGATGGGGAGTTACCGCTAGAATGATAAACTATTATTGCTCTACTGGTCGTATAGCAGGAGCAATTAAAAAAGGGAATTTATGGCTTATCCCTAATGACGTTAAAAAGCCAATTGATGGGAGAACAAAATCAGGTAAATATGGGGGTGATATTTCTTGTCTGAACAAAGAATAGGTAACTCACATAATTATTTGTTTCAGTTTTTCTTGATGGCTTTACTAATTACAGCCTCTTCAGTTGTGGGATATGCCTTTCGATTTATTGGTTTTCCCGAAACAAATATTGTAATTATCTATCTGTTAGCTGTGCTTATGACTTCCTGGCTTATTGACGGATATATATTTGGCATCCTATCCTCGCTTATAGCC
>Ga0334900_1000113_pt1 | contig 138491 bp, 119 predicted proteins | sample GraSluR3_MG_2_FD_207231 | JGI IMG/M metagenome (GOLD analysis project Ga0334900, IMG submission 207231) | Sludge microbial communities from methane-producing bioreactor in Wageningen University, Netherlands - Granular Sludge_31_08-R3 | ecosystem: Engineered > Bioreactor > Anaerobic >... | reverse complement strand
GTTAAGCCAGCCATCGCCGATGATACTGCAAGGGAGCTTGTGGGAAAGTAGGCCGTCGCCAAGGCTTTTTCTTTAAAAAGCGCAACAGGCTCTGATCCAAAACGGATCAGAGCCTGTTGTCGTTTCTAAGCCCCTCCATCTCCCTCCGCACGCGTACTAGCTCCGTATCTGCCGCCTTGCTCCCTGCCATCCGGTAAGGCTGTAGGGGGTTAACTGATACTCCACTGTTGTGTGGCATGATCAGAACAACCATCTCCCTGCCCGCCGGAGGCAGATACTGAACAACCATAAATACGCCTCCGGCGGGCAAGGGGAATGATTCCCCTTGCATCCCCCGTTGCGCCCGCCCTGCGCCGGTCAGCCCCACAGCTTCGGGCATACGGCTGCGGCATAGGTTGGGCGTTCGGGCACCTTGCATGTAACGTGGCTCTCTGGACTGCTCATTGGGCGGTTTATGTAGGTTCGGCAAGCCATGAGGTGATTCGGGAGAGCAAACACAGCCCGCCGCGCCGGAACCATTTCTCTGCAACCGGCCGACCCCGCGCATTGCGGGTGCAGGGAGATCATCTCCCTGCCCGCCGGAGGCAGTTACTGAACAATCCTAAATATGCCTCCGGCGGGCAAGAGGAGTGATTCCCTTTAAAGCACAGTAGGTGATGCTCTGTGTTGGCAAGCTGGAAGGTGTATTTGTTACAAGGTGAAACCTGTAAGGCTGCCGTGATGAAGAAGGCTTGATTTGTAGGCTCGCGGGGTTTACAGCTTTACTATATTGTTCAGTGGCCGGACAGAATATGTGTGGTGAATGCTTGTTGTTGGGCGACTGTGGACAGTATTTTTTGCTGTGCTGCTGTTGACACTTGTCAGGTGGTTGTGGATAGTGGTTGTAAGCGCTGACTAGCTGCTCAAACAAACTGTCTATGCTGGTGGCTAAAACCGTACCACGTTGAAACAATTTGCTACCGGCTGGCTTTCAGCGGATATCTATGCCAGCGTACTGATTCTGTATTTTTCCGCACTGGCTTTTTTTGCGGACGGTATTTGTCCGAGGACTTTCTGTTGCCGTTCATGGCCGGCAAACCTTTACTGCATGCATCGGGCTATTAGGGGCTTGAAAAGATTCTGCGAAGATATGTCCGGTTTCGATGTCATGCGGTAGAGCGGCGCAGATAGTTTTGGGCTGAGGGCTCCGGAGTTTTCCGGAGCCCTCTTTCGTTGTTTTTTCGTGGGATGAGATTGTTTATATGAGTCTGGCCGCGTTGTTACTGAAATTATACATGAGTGAGTGTTGTTGCGGGGCTGGTGCTGATGTGCTCTGATTCTGCACGGTTAGTTTTGCACGCTGCACCTGAAAGGAATTGGCGGACGGTCTGGATACAATGAAAATAGGGCGGGCAGCCGGAAGAGCGGTGAAGTGATGTGGGGCGTGGGAAATCGGGTGACGGGTACACAAAAAAAGACTGCAGTGTAACTGCAGTCTTATACTAGCGGATGGTGGGCCATCAGGGACTCGAACCCCGAACCAACTGATTAAGAGTCAGCTGCTCTACCAATTGAGCTAATGACCCGCTCTTGCGTCAAGCGCGGAGTGCAAACTATGCAGAACTCCACAGGTTGTCAACACTATTTTTCCATTTTTTTGGGGTGCGGCTATTCTGTCGCAGGCAGGCCGAATGCCTGCTGCAGAGCCTCCTCCATTTGCTCTGTTGTGAATATATCGCGCAGCACGAGCGGCTTGTCCGAATGTTGTCCGGCAGGGAAAAGAGCCACAACGGGGATGGAACTGCTGCCCAGTGATTTGAGCAGCGATTCACCCTGAACAGACGGTTCTGTAAGATCGACCTGCACGATGCGTGCATTGTACTGCTTCATCCAGCGACGCAGGTTTTCGGCGTGTAGCGTGGTATGCTCCAGCACTTTGCAGTTGGGGCACCAGTCGGCGGTAAAGTCAACAATGACAGGCTGCTTGCCAAGCATCTGTTCAAAGCGGGCAGCCTCGAAGCGTTCCCACCCCGGGTGTGGAGCAGGCGGCTGATTGAGCCACCATGCCGCAGCCATCACAGTCGCTGCACACAGCACTCGCACACAGAGGCGTTGGCGGAATGATTTTTCAAGCCCGGAAAAACGACCCCACACCCACGCGGCAAGGCCGGTGATCCACAGCAATACCAGCATCGACGGCCAGAGGGTTTCAGGAAGAATACGCAGCAGGTAAACGGTTGTTCCCATGAGGAAGAAGCCGACGAGGCGTTCGAGTATACCTATCCAGCTGCCCGGTCGGGGAAAGTGCTTTACCAGTGCGGGAAACACCGCCATGGTGAGATACGGTGAAGACATGCCCAGTCCGACACTGGCGAATACGGCCCCCAGCACCAGCGGAGACTGCATGAACGCCCAGCCCAGCACGCCGCCCAGAAAAGGGCCCGAGCAGGGAGTGGCAAGCAGGGTAGCCATCATGCCTGTAAAAAATGCCTGCCCGCGCGGGGAGCTTTGCGCTTCTGCGGGGACGGCTTTCAGGTCGAGCACCGGCAGGTTAAATACCCCGAACATGCTCAGACCCAGCGTAAACACCAGAACCACAAGAACGGCAACAAGAGTCTGGCTCTGGAACGCGCTGCCCCAGGCCAGTCCGGCCAGCCCCAGAACTGCGGCAAGCAACAGGAAAAAGCACATGATGCCGGCGGAAAACCAGATATTATGCATTCTGAAATGGTGTATGCGTTTATTCTGGTCCTGAATGCCGCTGGCGGTGAGCAGGGTGGACAGCTTGAGACTGACCACAGGCAGCACGCACGGCATGAAGTTAAGTATAAGGCCTGCAATCAGGCCGAAAAGCAGGGCCTTTCCCATGGAGCGCACTTCCAGTGATTCCATGAAAAATCGCGGGGTGAAGTTCCAGCTGAGCCGTACTTCATTTCCGTCAGCGGGGTGTTGTTTTACAGCCGCCATACCGGCATCAATGCGCCGGACGGCTGAAGGGGGGCGTGAAGTCTGTTCCAGCCGGGCGTATTCGCCCCACCACGGCTGTGCTTCTGCGCGTTGCAGCTGACCGGCCAGTTTCGTAGTGTCTTCGCGCGAGACCGGCCAGCAGTTCGCAGCCGAGCACATAAGGGCCGAAACACTCCATGAGAGCGTCTGTACCGCGGGGTCTTCGGGCAGCGGCACATAAAAACGTGCCGGCCCGTCATGCACGTTTACGGTGAGGGAAGGATCAAATGCGTCCGGTTTCGGGGTGCCTTGCGGGTATAGTACCGGCCTTTCCTCATCACCTGCCAGCGCGATGATGGCGACCGGTTTGCCGGCTTCTCCTGCCTCGCGGGCATAAAAATGGTAGCCGGCGGCGGGGGTCAGGGTGATAACCGCCACACGACGCGCAGGGCCGTTTATGCTGACAGAAAATGCCTGACTAGCGGTTACCAGCGGATCCGGTGTGTCCGGCGTGCCTGCGGCAGAGGATGCAGCAGGAGGCAGCTCAACGGCCCGGGCGGCCAGAAAGGCCGGCAGCAGACAGAGTAAAGTGAAAAGACAAGAGAAAAAAGATATACGAAGTGTCTTCATGGACAGGCACACTACTTTTTTTATGAAGAAACGAAAAGCCGCTTGACATCACGGCCCGATCCACTTAAATCACACTCCGCGCTTGACGCAAGAGCGGGTCATTAGCTCAATTGGTAGAGCAGCTGACTCTTAATCAGTTGGTTCGGGGTTCGAGTCCCTGATGGCCCACCATCGCAAGAAATAAGGTTACGGTTTGTTCCGTAACCTTTTTTTTGTGCCGCGGGCAAGGGATATCAAATGATATCTGAATGCTAGCCGGTAAAATGATTACTGCGGACCGGTTTTTACCAGAATGCGTATGTACAGATCGCCGCGCCATGCGCCGATTTTGCGACCCTGACCCCGCAGGCGGATGGGCCGTCCCACCACAAAGTCAGGGGGCAGGGTTACTTCCAGTGTCTTTTTTTCGCCGGTGAACCCGACAGATATGTTCAGCCGCACTTTGCTGCCCGGCACCAGATTGGCAGGTGGCAGATAAACGGTCTGCTCATCGTCCATCTGCCCGCGCATCCAGCCTCTGATACCTGCAACCAGCCCCTGACTCAGGTCCAGATTCAGCTTTGATTCTCCCCACTCCAAAGCCAGCTTACGCCGTTTCTGCGGTTTTTTGCGGCTCAGTGCGCTGCCTTCGCGCCTGACCTGTGCATAAATGTCTTCAAACACGCGTCGGGCGAAAGGATCTTTAAGGATGTCCTGCAGAACATCTTCCTGCCGGTAATAGAAGCTGCCGGAGGCCGTATCCTGTCCTGCTGCGGTCTTTCGGGTGGTCTGCTCTTTCTGTTTGCCGGTGCCGGAGCGGAAGTTCTGCTTGGCGCGGGAGTATGCTCTGAATGCGTCGTCACGTGCCTGCCTGCCCGCAGCAGCACCGCCGGAAGGTGCCGCGCCGGAGGTGGTGCCGCCATTACCGGCAGCTGTCCCGCGGCGGGTCAGAATGACATAAGCCTCGTTAAGGCGCCGGAACTGACGACCTGCATCCGGTTTGTCAGGATGCAGGTCGGGATGCAGTTCAAAGGCGCGGCGACGGTACGCCGCTTTGACAGCTTCGTTGTCCGAGCCTTCGGGAATCTGGAGAATGCGGTAACATTCCTGCAGGGTCACGTTGTCACCTGTGGGTTGTCGCGACTACGCTGCTGCAGTGGTCGCCGTGGTTATCGGGTACCGGCGGGGGAAAGCGGACAGTCCTGCGCCAGCCGGGCGGCTTCGTCGTCATCAATGATAAGCGCTCTTGCCTCCGCGTTTCTGTCGCGGGCCAGCAGGCCCTGTTCGCGCAGATACCGCACCCCCTGTGCCGCAAATTCGGCATGTGTCACATTGCTGCGGATTCCGGGGCAGAAATCTTTGGCCATGGTCAGACTGTCGCTGTCTATCAGATTGCCGCGGAAAAAAGGCCATGCGCGGCAGATGTCAGGTTTGGCCACATGTACCGAGCATCCCTTGTCTTTCTCAAAGAATATACAGTAGTTGTCGCTGTCTGTCCGGATCATCAGCTTGCCACAGCGGCGTTCTCCGTAGGCGGCCTCAAACTCTTGCGGTGTCAGCCCCAGATGCGCGCAAATGCGGGCAAGGTCTTTGGGGCCCACCACTATGCCGCCTTTACCCAGACAGCAGTGGCCGCACATTTTGCAGTCAAATGCTTCTTCGTCTTTTATGCTCATATTCTTTACCGCATAACGCGTTGATGTTCCACCATGATGCATCTGTCCTCGATGACGGCCACATGTTTTTCGGCCATCATGGCTCCGGCCTCGGTGCTGCGTATGCCCAGCTGCATCCAGAAAGCAGCGGGCAGCTGCGGCATGCTGAGCACCTCGCGGGCGTGGTCGGGGCAGTACTGCGGGGCACGGAACAGATTTACAATGTCTACCGGTACGGGAATGTCCGTTACCGAGGGATACGTTACCAGCCCCCACACCTCACGCCGCACCGGATGGACGGGGATAACCGTGTAACCGGCTGTGATGAGGTAGCGTCCCACGTTGTCTACAGCCTGACCGGGCTTGTCTTTGGCGCCTATGATGGCGATGGTTCTGGCCTTGGCAAGCAGTTCGCGCAGAGTCTCGTCGAAAAGCATAGTTAGCACCTCGCTGGTCGTGTGGGAATTTTGGCAGAAAAAAACGGCGGCCCGCGCCGGAACGAGCGAACCTATATGATATGCATGCCTGCCGTAAAGTGCAATTGTCGCTTTGGTGCAGGCCGGCTGTGCAGCGTTGCGCCGGTGCGGACGTTGTTCTACAAGCAGATGAGATATCCGGGCGCGCATACGAGCTGCCTTGTCCTTTTACTTTACAGGAGTTGATATGCCTTCAGTTTCAGCGGGGCGTTTTGCCGCAGCGGAAAGAATGCCGGAAGATGAGCTGCAGCAGCGGCATGAACGCCTGCGCGGCATCATGCACCGGCGTGTGCCTGCGGCTTCGGGCATGCTGGTTTTTTCACGCGTCAATATTTATTACCTGACCGGAACGCTGGGCAACGGCGTATTGTGGCTGCCCGTGCAGGGTGACCCCGTGCTTATGCTGCGCAGGGGACTGCAGCGGGCCCGTGCAGAAAGTCCTTTGCGGCATATCGTGCCCTTCCGTTCGTTTTCAGACGTGATGCCGCGCTGTTCCGATGCCGGTGTGCCTGTGGGCGATGTGGCCGCCGTGGAACAGGGCGGGCTGACGTGGCAGCTGGGGGCCATGCTGCAGGAACGCATGGGCGGGGTGTCTTTTGCACCCGCAGACAGCTGTCTGAGCGCCTGCCGCAGCGTGAAGACAGAGTGGGAACTGAAGAAAATGCGGCTGGCAGGGGTGCGGCATCATCAGGCTTTGCGGCATCTGCTGCCCGACAGGCTGCATGCGGGCATGACGGAGCGTCAGGTGGCCCATGCAGGCTGGCAGGTTTTTTACAGTCTGGGGCACTGCGGCATGATGCGCATGAACGCCGCCGGAGAAGAGATTTTTCTGGGGCATGTCTGCGCGGGCGACAGCGGCAATTATCCCAGCCATTTTAACGGGCCGCTGGGGCTTGTGGGCGAACATCCGGCTGTGCCGGCCATGGGTTATGCCGGAAAGGTGTGGCAGAAAGGGCAGGTGCTTTCGTGTGATATCGGTTTTTGTCTGGAAGGGTACCACACGGACAAGACGCAGATATACTTTGCCGGTGCAGCTGCTGCCGTGCCCGATGTCGTGCGCCGGGCGCATGATGTGTGCGTGATGATACAGCAGAAGACCGCTGAGGCGTTGAAACCCGGTGCCGTCCCTTCCGAACTGTACGCACAGGCACTGCAGACTGCGCGGCGCGAGGGATTTGAGGCCGGATTCATGGGCGTGGACGACAGAAAGGTGGCTTTTCTGGGGCACGGCATCGGTCTGGCCATTGATGATCAGCCCGTTATTGCCGCCCGTTTTGACGCACCTGTGGAAAAAGGCATGGTCTTTGCGCTGGAGCCGAAGATAGGCATTGAGGGAACCGGCATGGTGGGCGTTGAAAACACGTATGAAGTGACGGAAGACGGCTGCCGGTGCCTTACGGGTGACGATTTCGGTATTGTGTGCGTGGAGTAGCCTGCGGCGCGGTCAGGCTCCGGAGTGCGTGTAACCGGTGCTGCGGACGTAGCGGGTTGCTTTTGCTTATTAGCGGAAGGGGCGGAAAAAAGACAGCCCCGTCCGGTCAGGAAGGGGCTGTGAACTGGCTGTGACGGGTAGCGGCGTGTCCGTCTGGGGCTGTGCTGCTGCCACGCATGCTCCGGCCGGTGGCCGAACGGTGGCCGAACGGTCAGCCCGCTGTCAGCCGGCCCTCAAGCCATGCGCTGACTGCCTCCTGCGGCGGGCAGTCGGGAGCACCCGTAACACATGTGATGCCTTCGCGGCGCAGGCGGTTTTCCATCTCGGCGGAAAGCCCGCCGGTGATGAGCACGTTGACTCCCTGCCCTGCGAGCCACTCCGGCAAAGTGGTCGAGTCTGCGGGTGCAGGAACGGTGCGTACCTCTTGCACCTGCCTGCTTTTACCGTCAGCCTGCGCCAGAATAATTTCTTCGCAGTAACCGGCGTGGCGGCACAGCGTGCCTCCGGCGGCAGTGACAGCCACGGTGACCGGCCCGTGCAGTGATGGTGCCTGCGGACTGTCGTTTTCCGAAAGGGCAAGCACTGTCTGCACCACATGCATGACAGCCTGCGCCGCTGCTGCTTCAGGGCGGGCCTGCACAAACACCAGCCCCTTGTCACCGGACCGCACAACCTGAGGGTCCAGCGGGACGGCGCCAAGAAAAGGCACGCCTGTTTCTTCTGCCAGATCTTTTCCTCCGCCTTTGCCGAACAGCGCCTCCAGATGGCCGCACTGCGGGCAGGCTATGCCGCTCATGTTTTCTACCAGTCCCAGTACTGGATTGCCCAGATCCCGGCAGAACGATATGGAGCGGCGTACGTCGTCAACGGCGACAGCCTGCGGCGTGGTGACAATAAGGCCCTGTGCGTCGGCACCGAGCAGTTGCAGCACCGAAAGCGGTTCATCTCCGGTGCCGGGGGGGCAGTCGGCGATCAGATAGTCAAGGTCGCCCCACACCACGTCGGCCAGCAGTTGCCTGATAAATCCCATTTTTACGGGGCCGCGCCAGACAACGGCCTGATCCATGTCGGGCAGCAGAAAGCCCAGCGACATGACGGAAAGACCGGCACTCCAGCGGACAGGCTCGATATAGTCGTTTTCAATGGTGACACGGGCATTGTGCAGGCCGAGCAGGCGGGGCACGCTGGGACCGTGGACATCGACGTCTATAAGGCCCACGCGTTTGCCCGCCAGCGCAAGCCCTGCCGCCAGATTGACGGCAAATGTGGACTTGCCCACGCCGCCCTTGCCCGACATGACCACGACTTTGTGGCGGATGCGTTTCAATGTACGCTGCAGGCGCATTTCTTCGGGGTTCAGTTCCTGCAGACCCTGTGCCTGTGCTCCTGCGGTCTGCCCGCAGCCGGTATTACTCATGGCTTTATGCTTCCTGAAAAAAGTTGTGGCGCGGCGGAATGTGCTGCCCGAAAAAAAGCCCGCAGCGCGGTGCGTTGCGGGCTGGTGCATATACGTAAAATCAGGCCGCGCGCTTGGCGGTTACGGCTGTGCGTATCCAGTCGTACCATGCTTGCAGCCCTTCGCCGGAGCGGCATGAAACAGGCAGGAAAGCAAGGTCCTTATTAAGGTGAGTGGCAAACCGGCGTGCACGTTCCACGTCAAAATCGACATAAGGCAGCAGGTCGGTCTTATTCAGCACCATGGCTGCGGAAAGGTTGAACAGCAGAGGGTATTTTTCCGGCTTGTCGTCACCTTCCGTCACGCTGAGCAGGGCGATTTTAAAATCTTCGCCGCAGTCAAATTCCACGGGACATACCAGATTTCCCACGTTTTCGATGAACAGGATATCCGTTGCTTTCAGGTCGAAATGCTGTACGGCATCCAGCACCATGGCGCTGTTCAGATGGCAGCCGCCGTCGGTGTTTATCTGTACTGCCTTTGCTCCGGTGGCCGCAACGCGCCGCGCATCGTTGGATGTCTGCAGGTCGCCCTCCACCACGGCCATGACGAATTCGTCCTTCAGATCGGTAAGAGTGCGTTCCAGCAGGCTGGTTTTGCCCGCGCCGGGTGAACTGATAAGGTTCAGAACCAGCAGATCGCTTTGAGCAAACAGTTTGCGCAGCTGTGCCGCGGTCTGTTCGTTGGCTTCCAGAACGTTGCGGATAACGGGAATTTCCATGGCGCTTCCTTATTCTGCTTCGATGTGATCGACAAAAAGCTCGCGCCCTGTCAGCACCTCGTGGGCAAACTCGCGCCCGCAGCGGGGGCAGGGCATGTACAGTATGTCCTCATGTTCGGGGGTGAAAGTTTCACCGCACCCGCCGCAGGCAACCGTCAGGGGAACCTCTTCCAGTTCCAGTCTGGCATCTTTGATGCCTGCCTCAAGGCAGGTGGCTTCAAAGCCCATCTGCAGGGCTTCGGGAACGATGTTGGTCAGCCTGCCGTAGCGTACCCGCACCATCAGCAGGCGGGTGGCTCCGTGCTTGGCCATTTCTTCCTTGACGATATCTATCAGGCTTGCGGCGATGGACATTTCATGCATGAATGATAGGTAAATCAAAAGAAACACGGCGTAAAGTGCTGTTGTGATATTCAGGGTTTGCATGGCATGCCGCGTTGCGTGTATGCTGTGGCTGCGTGCGGGATGCGGCGGGCCGCTGTCCGGCCGTATGGCCGCGCATATCAGCTTAATTTGCAATACCAAGGATCATACCGTGAGGCTAGACAGGTATCTGGGTGTATATTCAACTGTGGAAAGCGCGCCTTTTTCCGCCGGAAGGCCCGGAAAACCTTCGTCACGCAAGCGTTACTGGAGTGTCTGGGCAAAAGACGGTGATGAGGTGCTTGTGCAGCCGCTTACCGGCAGCCTTGACCCCGGCGGTGACATACGGCCTGTGCCCCGCGCCGAACTGGAAAGCCGCTTTATGCACGAACCGGGGCTGACGGCCCTGTTGCCGGCGGAATCCGATGCCGCTGACGGCGGTCAGCTGAAAATTGAACTGGAAGGCGATGACCCTTTCTACGCGTCAGATGCCGCCGCCGGAGAGGATTACCGTCAGGAGGATGAACGGCCGGCACGGCTTGATCTTGACGAGCTGACGCTGGAAGAGGCCGAAGAAACAGAGCATGCCGCCCGCACCGACTTTGCCTTTGCCCTTACCTATCTGCGCAGGGGCGAAACAGACAGGGCCAGAGCGCTGTTTGAAAGTCTGGCCGCGCCGGATGCGCGCTATCAGCCCGGACACCGGCATATGTTTACCGATTTCGGCATAAGTCTGCGCAAAAGCGGTCTGCCGGAGGTGGCGCTGATGCACCACAAAAGAGCATTGCAGCTCAGTCCGTCCGACGACCATATTCATTTCAATATTGCCAGAGTCTGTTTTGATATGGGAAACATGCGCGATGCGTTGCATCATCTTGAGGCATCGCTTGCGATGAATCCGCAGCTTGAAGCGTCGAAGCGTTTCAAAGAGTATATTCTTAACCATGAGAAACATGGCCGCTAGCGCCATGAGACCACCGGAGTGAATACATGAACCGCGTAATTGCCATGCTGATTCTTGGCGTGCTGCTTACCGCCATGGTGCTGATCGTGGCTAACTACATGTCGCGTCCTGATGTGCCGGCCAACTATGCACAGGAAGAAACCGTGCCTTCCGTGGCTGTGCCTGCCCCGCAGGACGGCAACGCCACTCAGCCGGAAAACGTTGATCTGCGCAGCATGCTGCAAAAGCCTGCCGCCGTGCCCGAAGATCTGCCCGAAACCGTGGACGGCGGGCTGCCTCAGCCCGAACCTGTGGCTCCGGGAGCGGCAACCCCCGGAAGCGGCGAAAATGCGAGCGTGCCCGCTCCGCCGGCGGTTGACCTGAACGCCGTGCGCGCCGCGGCGCCGCAGAAAGACACCGCACAGGATGACGTTGCCGCCGTGTCCGGCGGCAGTGAAGAACCGGTGAAACAGGCTCAGCCTGCCGCACCTTCCGTGGCGGAAAAAAATCAGCCTGCGGCTGCCGCGCCTGTCGTTAAAAAAGAACCCCCCGTGCGCAAAACCGGAGCCATAACAATGGAGGCATCCGGTTTCCGCTTCGACGGCAGCAAGCTTATTTTTTATGTCAGAGGGTCGCGTCCGTTCGAGCATTCGGTGTTTACGCTGAGCAAGCCCGACAGGCTGGTTGTGGATGTGAAGGGGGCGTGGACAAAGGTCAGCACGCCGCAGACACCTTCCAACCGCCTTGTAAAAAACACCCGCTCCGGCGTGTACAAAGATCACGTCAGATTTGTTCTTGATCTTAAAGCTCCTCTTGTGTCGCATACTGCAAAAATGCAGGGTAATGAGCTTGTGATCATAATGAATTGATGTTCTGAAAGCCTATATACTGTTTTTTCTGTTCAAGCGTCCTCAGCCTGCAGGCTGAGGACTCTTGTTTTGTGGTGTGCAAGAGAATGTGCTGTTTCATTTATGACACAGTGTATTTTTGTTTTTAATGTTTGCCAAAAATAACATTCGCCATTATATTTTTATAATAGTTATCGTTTAGTGGACAATTGCGGATCGGATGTGCGCAATCATCGGGGGCTGTATGGCATTGCAGAAGCGGCTTGATGCGGTAAGCAGACGTCTGGAAAGTCAGTTGCCGCGCGAGATAATTGCGGTGATGGATACCGTTGCAACGCAGCTGCGGCTGGCTGATGTGCAGGGAAAAGCGGCACGGCAGGGGGCATATGCTCCCATGTTCAGTATGCGTGATATGCTGGGCAACGTGATCAATCCTGTGGACAGGTTGCTGCAGGGGCCTGTGCTGATCAGTTTTTTCAGAGGAAAATGGTGCAGGTACTGCATCGAGGAACTGCTGGAACTTAATGCGCTGGCGGCACAGGTGCGGCAGGCCGGTGGCAGCATCATTGCTGTTACCCCTCAGTTGCCCCGTTTTAACAGAGCCATGGCGTACGAGTGCTCACTGGGATTTGATGTTCTGACTGATACGGGCTGCCGCATGGCTTCGGCGATGGGGCTTGCCTATCAGGTGCCGCCGGCGGTGAAGAATCTTTTTGTACATTTCGGCATTGACCTGGCCAGATATAACGGAGCTTCGGGGTGGCATCTTCCTGTCACGTCGCGGTATGTGGTCGGCACAGACGGTCGTATTGCCTGCGCCCATATTGATCTGGACTACAGCAGGCGGACACCGCCGGAAGAAACGCTGGGCGTTTTGCGGTCTCTGGGCGCGGCCTGACAATCCCTTCCGGCTGCAACTGTGGCCGGCCGCCTTGTTGCATAAAAAAAGACATCGCATTGCGATGTCTTTTTTATGGCGCGGTCATACTCTGCCGTGCAGGGCATAAAAGGCCTATTCCGCTTCAAATCCTATGCCGGTGATGGCATCTTTAATCTTTTGCACATCCACAGGAGCAGAAGGATCTGCCTCTTCCCATGTTGCTTTGCCTTTTTCCAGATCAACGGACACGTTCTTCAGCCCCTGAATGGCGGAAAGTGCATTGGTGACTGATGTCTTGCAGTGGTTGCACGACATTCCTTTTACTGTGATGTCCGGCATGTCTGCCTCCTGTGTTTTGTTCCGCGACGGAATCGTTGTGTATAAAAAGTTGACACTCTTTTTTTTTGCACCTGATGAATTGCTTTCGCCCTTGAAATGAGTATGGTATTTTGAGAATCGATGTCAACTGGGAGAGCTCAAATGAAAGACGATTCACAATTGTCAGCCGCGGACGGGGGCGAAACCGGCGCGGCAGGTGTAACGCACGACGGTGCACAGCCGCCCCGTACAGCCAGAATGCCGGTCAAGGGTATGACCTGCGCGGTCTGCGCCGGACGGATAGAAAAAGTTGTCGGCGCCATGCAGGGCGTGCAGTCCGTCAATGTCAACCTTGCTTCTGAAATCATGGACGTGAGCTGGAATCCGGAAGTGGTCCGGCTTGATGATATTACTGTCGGAGTGAAAAAACTGGGCTTTGAGGCGATGCCTCCCCGGGACGAAGCTTTGGAAGAGACTGTGCTGCGCTTTTCTGTGGGAGGCATGACCTGTGCCGCCTGTTCCGGAAGAATAGAAAAAGTTGTGGGCGGCATGGAGGGCGTTGCTTCGGTGACGGTAAGCCTGCCGGCGGAAACGGCCACCGTGGTGCCCATGGCGGGAACGGCGCACCGGGCACTGGTTGACGCTGTGGAAGCGCGCATACAGGCGCTGGGTTTCACCGCGCAGTACATGGCGCCCGAAGCGGCGGACGATGCACATGCTCTGTGGGAAAAGCAGAAGGCCGAAAGCGACGCCCGTCTTGCCGAAATGCGGCGCAGGCTTGTTCCTGCTTTTCTTTTTGCACTGCCGCTGTTTGTCATCTCCATGGGAGAAATGGCGGGGTTGCCCATGCCCGCGTTGCTTTCACCGCATCGGTCGCCGGTGTCGTTTGCCCTTGTGCAGCTTATGCTGGTGCTGCCTGTCATGTGGTCGGGCCGCAATTTTTACCGCGTGGGTTTCAGAAACCTGATCAACGGCGGACCCAACATGGATTCGCTTATTGCGGTGGGTACGGGAGCGGCGTTTGCCTACAGCCTGTGGAACACCGTGGAGATTGTGCTGGGCGTGGATGTGATGCAGCGCGCCATGGACCTGTATTACGAGTCGGCAGCCGTGATCATTGCCTTGATTTCGCTTGGCAAATACTTTGAAGTCCGCTCCCGCGCCCGTACGTCCGAGGCCATACGGGGACTCATGGAGCTGACGCCTGACACGGCTCTGCTGGTTGAGCCGGAAGGCCACCGCGAGGTTCCCGTGGCAGAAGTGCATCGCGGCGACAGGTTGCTGGTGCGCCCCGGTGACAGAATTCCCGTGGACGGGATATTGGTTTCCGGCACTTCAAGTGTTGATGAATCCATGCTGACGGGTGAAAGCATGCCGGTGACCAAGCGTGAAGGCGACAGCGTGGCGGGCGGCACCATTAACGGTACCGGCTCGTTCACCATGCGCGCGGAACGCGTGGGTGCCGACACTGTGCTGGCGCGTATCATCCGGCTGGTGCAGGACGCGCAGGGATCCAAGGCTCCCATTGCCAGTCTGGCAGACAGAGTGTCGTTGTATTTTGTTCCCATTGTCATGGCTGTGGCACTGGTGTCCGGTCTCAGCTGGTTTGCTTTCAGCGGAGAAGGCTTTGCTTTTTCGCTGCGCATTTTCATTGCGGTGCTGGTTATCGCCTGCCCGTGCGCCATGGGACTGGCCACTCCCACTTCCATTATGGTGGGCACGGGACGCGGAGCGCAGCTGGGTGTGCTGATCAAAAGCGGTACCGCGCTGGAAGCCGCCGGCAGGGTGCAGGCCGTTGTGTTTGATAAAACCGGAACCCTGACGGAAGGGCATCCTGTGCTTGAGGATGTGGAGCCGGTAGGCTCTGCGGCACAGCCGGATGTTCTGGTACGGCTTGCCGCGTCTCTCGAATCTGCTTCTGAACACCCGCTGGGCGCGGCCATTGTGGAAGGTGCCCGCAGGCGTCAGCTTTCGCTGTGGCCGGTGGACGGCGTATCTGCCGTGCCGGGACGCGGGGTTACGGGCACTGTCGCTTCACCGGAAGGTGAGCGCAGGATTCATATAGGCAATACCGCATTTCTGCGTGAAGCAGGTATGCAGGCCGATTGGGACGCTGTGGGGCGGCTTATGCAGGGTCATGCCGAAAAAGGCCGAACCCCCCTGCTGATGGGGGTGGACGGTCAGGTGGCCGGGGTGCTTACGGTGGCTGATCCGTTGAAGGAAAACGCTCCGGCTGTGGTTGCCGGTCTGAAAGATATGGGCATCCATGTGGTGATGCTGACCGGTGACAACGCCACCACGGCGCGGGCCGTGGCGGAGCGTGCCGGTATAGATGACGTGGTGGCCGAAGTGATGCCCGATGAAAAGGATGCCAAAGTGGCGGCGCTGCAGGAGCGCGGCTACAGAGTGGCCATGGTGGGAGACGGTATCAACGATGCTCCCGCACTGGCGCGCGCCGATGTGGGCATAGCCATGGGAACGGGCATCGATGTGGCCGTGGAGGCCGGCGACGTGGTGCTGATGAAAGGAGACCTGCACGGTGTGCTGACTGCGCTGGCGCTTTCGCGTGCCACGGTGCGCAACATCAAGCAGAACCTTTTCTGGGCATTCGGCTATAACGTGCTCGGGATTCCGGTGGCCATGGGGCTTTTGCATGCGCTTTTCGGCGGCCCCACGCTTTCGCCCATGATAGCCGGCGCTGCCATGGCCATGAGTTCCGTGTCCGTAGTCAGCAATGCGCTGAGGCTGCGATTTTTCAGGCCCTCATAGGCATGCGTGCAGAGCTGCTGTAATCTTGTATGACGGCGGGCGTGACAGCCCGCCTTTTTTATTGCCGGCGGGGATGATTGTGCGGGGCTGTAAGGTCCGCAGCGGACTGTACAGGGCGGGTCAGTAGTTTCTTATGTATGCGTCCAGATTTTCTGCTGTGCAGTTTTTGCTTACCCAGAAAGCGGCAGCCCATACGGAAAGCGCGGCGGCCTGCGTATCGTCCAGGCGGCGCAGTTTGGCTTCCAGCGATGCTTTGCCCGCTCCGTGTCTGGTGTGCAGCAGGTTCAGTTCGCAGGCGTCCTGCACGCGCAACAGCAGATAATCAAGCCGCGTCTGTTCCGGCATGAGCCTGATGTCTTTATGCGCTTCGACTATGGTTTTCAGCTCAGGAGCGGTAAATTGATCCTTGATGCTGGATATGGCGCGGAAAAAGGTATCCACTGCCCACGGCAGAATGAATTCGGCTCCCGCACTTTTGGTGCGGAAATAATCTTTGAGCCACTTTTCCTGATCGCCGGAAATTCTGGCGGCTACCTGCGGCATGGCTTCCCCCCTGCGCTGTGCGCAAACGCTTGTCCGGTGGGGCGTTCCGGATTTTAGGACAATATCGGAAAACATACCTTGCCCGGAGCCAGAGTTCAAGACATTTTCTAGAGCTTTGCGGAACACTGAAAAAGGCAACGGCTGCAGACCGTTGCCCTGAACTCTGTGTTTTGTATGGATGCGAACGCGTGAAGAACTACAGTATTATTTCGCCTTCAAGTTCCGTATTGTCCGGAATATGTGCGGTTCCGCCGGTTGTGATGGTTGTGTCGCCGCGGATAACCACGTTTCTGCCAAAGGTCACATCGCCTTTTATGGTCAGACTGCTGCACTCTTTCAGCGAAGGCGGACCATATGGAATGCGCTGCAGCAGTTTGTCGTAATGGTCGTAGTACCTGTCGTCCAGAGTGACCTGCGGGGTGGGGTAGCGGCATTCCGGACTGAAGCTCACCGTGCCCTGATTCAGCGCGAAGCAGTCGGACATGACGGCCAGCAGGTCGGAACATTTTTTGACGGGGATGAATCTGTCACGGTTGACCACTACGGCCTGCGCACCGGTAAACATGGAAATACCCGCTCCCATGGCTGTTTCCACCTGCCAGACCGGTTCCGAGCTTTTGTCCCGCGGGTTCACCGTTTTGGGATTGAGGATGACCGGCAGACGCAGGAGCCCCTCTTCTTCAATGCGTTTTTTAAGCGCGTGCAGGTCGACCCACAGGTTGTTGGTATTGAAAAGTCCGTAACGGCGGATATCCTGAAAGGCGTCGGTTTCATCGGGGGGGCACTGCGCCAGTTCGCGCAGTATCAGACCGCCGTCGCGGTGTTGCGCCAGATGACCGCCCTTTTTGTCAGAAGCTGTGCGCGGAGCCACCTCCATGATAAAGGGCAACTCGTTGCCGGCCATGTATCCGAGAATGCGCATATCCAGCACGGCACCCAGATTGTCGGAGTTGGAGACAAAGGCATAGCGGCGCCCGTGGGAGAGCAGATCGTCCAGCACGCCTGAAGTGACCAGCGAAGCATACAGGTCGCCGTGTCCGGGCGGGTTCCATTCCATGTCCGGACTTTGCGGGTACGACACAGGCTGCAGCGTACGGCGTGAAACCTTGGGAAATTTGTGCTGCACAAAGCACACCGGTGTGCACTGGCGGCAGTCTTCTTCGCGTATGTCGGCAAGTGCCTGCAGAGTTTCTTCGTGCGTGCTGAAGCTGTTCATGAGAGCAAGCGGCAGCGGGCCGCCGCACTCTTTTTGCTGCAGCAGGGCCTGCTGCATAATAATGTCCAGAAAGCGCATCTCGCCGAAAACGGGTATAAGCGATTTTGCATGGGTCATGCCCATGCTGGTACCCAGTCCGCCGTTCAGCTTGATAACCACAGCCTGACGCGCCGCCTGTCTGCCTGCTTCGCGGAAGGACTCCAGCGAATCGACATGAGGCAGGTCGGCAGCGGAGACAGGCAGCAGTTCCGCTTCGTGCAGATAGCCGGTGTGGCGGGCCACGATTTCGTCGTAGTAACTGTTAAAAAGGCGTATCAGCCCTTCGGATAGGCCATGCAGCCGCATTTTGCGGGCAAAAGGGGCAAAAGCCGTCTGGCCGTTTCCGGCGCGGGGGCTGTCGTCTGCAGCAGGTGTCTGTTGTTCTGTCATGGTACCGGATGGAAAAACCCGCATGGGTGTCACAGGCTCCGTGTGGGTTGCGGTTGTGATGCGGAAAACCGGAAAAACGAACCTGTATATTACGATAACTGTGGTATATTGCCAGTATAAATTTGTCCGCGGTCCAGATGTGCGGGCATGCCCCGCAGCATCGGGAAATTTGGTGTTCAACTGTCTATACTATTTCGTGATTTATGGCAAAGTCCGTGCAGGCTTGCGGTGCGGCAGACCAACGGACGGTAAAGGCGGAGCATGCAGGCGGGGTGTGCGGGTTCCGGATGTGTATCAGGCCGGCTCTCCGGCTTTTTCTATAAGCACTGTGCCGTTGGTGAGCTCTGTCAGTGCCTGTCGCAGAGCGGCTACGTTCTCCTGCGGCAGGGTTATGGTAAAACCTGCATCAGCGGCGTATTCTTCGTGCGTCACTACGGCCTCGTGTTCTTCAATCAACCGTTTGAAAACGGTCACATGAGTGTATTCCATAATTATATTCAGATGGGCGGGAAAAATTTTTTCACGCACGGGCAGGCTTTCCAGTCCCAGCGAAACCATGCCACCGTATGCGCGTACCAGCCCCCCTGTGCCCAGTTTGGTACCGCCGAAGTACCGCGTGACCACCACGGCGATTTCTCCCACGCCGCCATGCAGCAGCACATTGAGCATGGGGCGTCCTGCAGTGCCGTGAGGTTCTCCGTCGTCGCTCATGCCCACGCGGGCGGTGTCACCCGGCGCGCCGCACATGAAAGCCCAGCAGTTGTGGGTGGCATCGGCATGGCGGGTGCGGATGCTGTCAATGAACTCTCTGGCCGAATCCGGACACGGGGCATGGGCCAGATAGGCAATAAACAGACTGCGTTTAATGGTGTCCTGCACGGTATGCACTGCCACCGCGGGCACAGGATAGCGCTGATTCATGGCCTGTGCCTACTCTGCAGGCGCGGCGGGGTCAAGATGCGCGCCAGCTGTCATTTGACGCCCGCCTTTCAAGCGGGTAGGTAGCGGCTCAGACTGGCTCAGAGCCTGTCAGGCGGAATCATATATTATGTCTAAAATACTTATTATTGCAGAAAAACCATCCGTAGCGCGGGAAATTGCACCGCTGGTCGGTGCCGTTTCCAGACGTGACGGCTTTCTGGAAGGCCCGACGCATATCGTCAGCTGGGCGGTGGGGCATCTGGTTAACATAGCCGAACCGGAAGAACAGGACGAAGCATGGGGCGGACGCTGGGCGCTGGAACAGCTGCCCATGATTCCCCGGCAGTTTCGGCTGACCGTGCTGCCCGAAGCCCGCAGACAGTATGAAACCGTGCGGCAGCTCATGCATCGCGATGATGTGGCGCATGTGGTTAACGCCACCGACGCCGGACGGGAGGGTGAGCTTATTTTCCGGCGCATCCAGCTGCACGCCGGCTGCACAAAGCCTGTGCAGCGCATGTGGGCCAACGATATGACGGAAGAAGGGCTGCGCCGCAGTCTGGGCAATCTGCTGGAGGATGCCGCCAAGCGTAATCTGGGGCTTGCGGCCTTTGCACGGGCCGAGGCGGACTGGCTTATCGGTATGAATCTTTCGCGCCTGTTCACGCTGAAGGCCGGTTCACTTATTTCTGTCGGTCGTGTGCAGACGCCGGTGCTCAAGCTTATCTGTGACCGGCGTGCGGAAATAGAACATTTTGTTCCTTCTGATTTCTGGACGGTGGAGGCCCGTTTCGGCCGCAGCGCACCCTGTAGTGCCGGTGGTGCCGCAGCTGCAGCCGGTTCCGCCGCGCCGGTGTGTTTGTCTGCCGGGGCGGCGGACGCGCAAGGAGCGGAAAAACACTCCCCGCAGGCCGCTGCGGCAACTGCCGGTCAGGCATCATGCCCGCCGGATGAGAACGCGGATGCCCGAGGCACGGGAACGGAGACACCGGCTGATGATGTGTTCAGTGCCGTGTGGCACCTGCCGCCGGACTTCAAGGAAACACGTCTGGAGCGGCAGGATGATGCCGAAGCAGTCATCGGTCGTTGTCAGGGCGGTACAGGCGTGGTGGACGCCACGGAAAACCGCAAGGGGTCTCAGAAACCTCCGCTCCCCTTCGACCTGACTACCCTGCAGCGCGAAGCGAACTCGCGTTTCGGCTATTCAGCCAAGGAAACACTCGCCATAGCGCAGGCTCTGTACGAACAGCGCAAGCTCATCACTTATCCCAGAACTGATTCGCGATACCTTACCCGTGATTTGTTCAAGGAAATTTTAAAGCATTTCAGAGCGGTATATCATCTGTACCCGGAGGAGACGGTTCCAGCAGTGGAGCGTGTCAAAGCGGGGTGCAAGTTTGACTGTGTCAATGACAAAAAAGTCACCGATCACCACGCCATCATTCCCACCGCTGCCAAAGGCAGGCCTGATACGCTTTCTGCCGAAGAACGTAATGTTTACGACATGGTCTGCCGCCGTTTTGTGGCCGCGTTCAGCGCTCCGGCCAGTTTCATGTCATCCACGGTACGGGTGCTCTCCGGTGAAGATGTTTTTGTAGCGCGGGGAAAAGTATTCAAGGATATCGGCTGGCTGGCTGTGGAACCGTGGCGCACGGCCGAGGACAACCCGTTGCCCGCACTGCGCAAGGGGACACGGCTGCATGTGCATGAAGTTTCGGCTGTCAGACGGCAGACAAAAGCTCCGGCGCATTTTACCGATGCTTCGCTGCTTGCCGCCATGGAAACCGCGGGGCGACTGGTGGATGACGAAGAGCTGCGCAATGCCATGAAGGAGCGCGGGCTGGGCACTCCGGCCACAAGGGCACAGATTATTGAAACCCTGCTGGCGCGGGGGTATGTGGAAAAGAAAGGCAAAAGGCTGATTGCCACCGATTCCGGCATGCAGGCCGCGGCGCTTGTTTCTTCCATGCTGCCTGATATGGCATCGGCGGAACTGACCGGTCTCTGGGAAAAAAAGCTCAAAGATATCGAAGCGGGAAATAATACATACCCTTTGTTCATGCAGGAAATCAGAACCATGCTGGCGCAGAGTGTTGAAAGCATAAAGCCCCGCAATGTCAAAAACATACTGGTAGAAACCGCTGCTCGTCTGGCCTCGCGCGAGCTGGACGGTAAATGCCCGTTGTGCGGGGCAGAAGTGGAAGAGCGGGACAAAGGGTTCGGGTGCAGCCGCTGGAAACGCGCTGACGGCGGGTGTCCCTTTATGATCTGGCGGACATTTATGGGTACGCAGATTGATGCGGGTATGGTACGCGAGCTGCTGGAGACGGGCTGCACCAGTCAGGAACTGCAGCTTACTTCCCGCGGCGGCAATACTTTTTCGGCACGGCTCAGACTGGAGCAGGGAAGAGTGCGCCCCGACCTGCCGGAAAAACATGCCCGTGCGTCCGGCGGCGCTGCACCGTCTGCCGGTGTGGACATGCACGACCCTGCCGAAAATCCTTTTTTCGCGGATGAAAATCCGTTTCCGCCGGAAATGCCCTGATTGACCTGCGTGCTTGATGCCTGCCCGTTTTTGCGCAGCTCAGGCTGACCTGTATGGCTCGACCGGAAAAAGCAGACTTGCTCCGCTTTTTCCGGTCTGTTTTTTGTTCCTGTTGCTTTTTGATGCCGAGATGTTAAGTGTGGCGGTGCTTTTTTCCTCCGGGCAAAAAAAATTGCAGAAAAGGGTTTACAAAGAGAAAAAAGTTTGTTTAATAGGAATCGTTACTGATTGAGAGCGGAGTGCTTCCGCAGAATATAACTGAAAACAAAACATACAGGAGCATTGAAATGTCCAAGACCATGGAAAATCTGATGGCTGCTTTTGCCGGTGAATCTCAGGCCAACCGCAAGTACCTTGCCTTTGCCAAGCAGGCAGAAAAGGAAGGCCACCATCAGGTTGCCAGACTGTTCCGCGCTGCCGCCGATGCCGAGACCATTCATGCTCACGGTCATCTGCGCAATGCCGGTAAAATAGGCACCACAGCCGAAAACCTGAAGGCCGCCATTGAAGGCGAGACCTATGAATTTGAAAAGATGTACCCCGTGATGATTGAAGAAGCCGAAGCCGAGGGCGAAAAGGTTGCAGCACGGTATTTCGGGTTTGCCAACAAGGCGGAAGAAGTGCACGCCAATCTGTACAAGAAGATGCTTGCAGCGCTGGAAAGCCCCGAAGAAGTTGACTACTACAACTGTTCCGTGTGCGGGTACACCCACGAAGGTCCTTTTGACGGCGATAAGTGCCCCATCTGCGGCGCCGCCTCCAAGGCTTTCTACAAGGTAGATTAATTTACGGGACAGGGTTTTTGCCCTGCCTGAGTTGCCTGCGGGCCGGAAATATATTTCCGGCCCGTTTTTTTGTGCCGGACGGTGTGCTGTGCGGCTTCCGGGTGGCCTATGGGCGGGTGCAGGCCGGTAATGGTTCCGGATTATTCAGAATAATAACGTTGTATATATCGACGCGTGTCATTTTTTATCCGCTGTTTATGTGCTATGATCCTTCAAGGTAACCGTGCGCACGTCCGGCGGCGCACGTCCGGCGGCGGGCGGAACGTATGAAAACAATTATTCCGGGGCAGGGTATGACAATTAAGGTAAGGCTGATTGCAGGACTGGGTGTGCTTGTTTTTCTGACAGTTCTGCTGGGCGGTGTGGGTATATTCGCGCTGGAGCAGGGTAAAAAGGATCTCAGCCATCTGATAGACGAACAGGTGGAGCTGCGTGACATGGCGGATGCCATACGCTATGGCGCGGCGCAGCACCGCAGGTTTGAAAAGGACCTGTTTCTGAACATCGGCGACAGAGAGCGGCAACAGCGTTATCTTGCCCGTTTCCGCGAGGCTTCGGCCGCGCTCGGCGCAGATATTGAGCGTCTGGGCCGCATAGTTTCCGCCAGCAGTGCCATGAGCGAACACCGGAGACTGCCGGATGTGCTGAAACAGGCGCACGCGGACTATGTGCGGGCATTTGAATCGCTGGCCGCGGAAACCATGGATGACCCTGACCTGACTCCGCAGGAAGCCAACAGGCGGTTCGGCTCGGCCAAGGAGCATATCTACCTGCTGGAAAGTACAACAGATGAAATTGTCCGGCTGGTGACACACGGTCTGGACAGTTACATTGAGCTTATTCTCAGCCGTAACAATACATTGCGCCTGTTGATGATCTGCCTGACGGTGTTTGTGGCTGCGGCGGGAGCGGGGGCGGCCCGCTGGCTGTTCCGTTCTGTGGAGGTTCCGCTCGCGGCTGTTATAGAACATACGGAACAGGTGGCCGACGGCAGGCTGGATCATCGCAGCACATACCGTTTTTCCGGTGAAATGCAGACGCTTTTCGGTGCTGTGGAACGCATGGTGCAGTCCATCAAAGAACGCATTCTGCATAATCAGGCTATCATTAACGGTGTACCCGATCCTATTATCGTGACGGATGCCGGCTGTATGATAACCTCGGTGAATGCTGCCGCACTGGAGCTTCTGGGCAAGGATGAAAAGACGCTGGCAGGGCAGGCGCTGACTTCTGTGCTGGGGCGCGATTTTCACGGTGGCGAGTCTCCGGTGGAAACCATTGCCCGCAGCGGCGCAGCGGGGCACGCCCTCACGTTTGCCCATGCTTCGGGAGGGCAGGAGCGGTATTACCATGCGCGGGCCGTGAAGCTGGCGGACGGCGGGGGGCATGTGTACGGCTATATGGAGGTTCTGCAGGATATCACATCAGTCAAGGCGGGCGAGCTGAACGCTCTGCGTCAGTCCGAGCGTCTGGCGGGAATCGCACGCAAGGCTGAAGGAATTGCTGCCAATGTGGCCGAGGCTTCCGGAATTTTGGAAGAGCAGGTTACCGAGGCTGCCCGGGGTGCCGACCAGCAGCAGCAGCGCAGTTCGGAGTCGGCCACAGCCATGGAAGAGATGAACGCCACGGTACGGGAAGTGGCGCAGAATGCTTCGGATACGCATCTGATGACCGAAGACGTGCGCCGCAAGGCTTCGCATGGTGCCGAACTGGTTGACGGCGTGGTGCGTGCGGTGGACGGGCTGGAACGTCAGTCGCTTGAACTGCGTACGGAAATGGAGCAGCTGGGGGCCAAAGCGGCGGATACAGGCAAGGTGCTGGGAGTGATAACGGATATTGCGGACCAGACAAACCTGCTCGCCCTTAATGCGGCCATAGAGGCAGCCCGTGCCGGAGATGCCGGAAGAGGGTTTGCCGTAGTTGCCGACGAGGTACGCAAGCTGGCGGAAAAAACCATGCAGGCCACCGGTGAGGTGGAGCAGGTCATCATGGGTATTCAGCAGTATACCGCGCGCAGTGTGCAGGCTACGGAAACCGCAGTACGCGCCGTAAGCGAAAGCCGCGGGCTGGCCGGAGAAGCAGGACGTATGCTGCACGAAATAGTGGGTGCGGTGCATACTGCCAGCGATCAGGTAAATTCCATTGCCACCGCAGCGGAAGAACAGGCCGCCACCAGTGAGGAAATTAACAGGATAATTATGGAAGTAAATGAAATTTCTGATGATACGGCACAGCGGATGGCCGAGGCGGAGCATGCTGTGCGCAGCCTTTCCGGCGAGGCTGCCGCTTTGCGGGCTCTCATTGATTCCATGCATGACGAAACCTAGCCGCGGCGGAACACCGTCACAGCGGCAGGAAGGGTATGACAGCGCGGCGTTTAACGACGCCGCGCGCTTGCGCTGAAAGCATATTTGCGCCACTCTTGCGCCTCGACGACACACCTACTCACCTTAACAGAGAAGGAGATGGTTCCGTGCGTTACCGCAACATGACCATGCTTCTGGAAGACCTTGAGCGCCACGGGCAGCTTATCCGTGTGGATGCCGAGGTGGACCCGTACCTTGAAATTGCCGCCATCCAGCGCCGTGCGTATCGCGCGGGCGCACCGGCAATGCTGTTTACCCGTGTGAAAGGCACGCGTTTTCCCATGGTTGCCAACCTGTTCGGCACCATGGACCGCACGCGGTTCATTTTCCGCTCTTCGCTGCGTGCGCTGGAAGGACTGTTCCGGCTCAAGGTTGATCCGTTCGACTTTTTCAAACATCCCTGGCGCTATGCCGGGGTTCCCCGTGCGCTTTTCAGCGCCATGCCGCGCACGGTGAAAAAAGGTTCTGTTTTTGAAAACACCGCTGCCGTCAGCGAACTGCCGCAGCTTGTCTCGTGGCCGCGTGACGGCGGCGGGTATGTGACGCTGCCGCAGGTGTATACAGAAAGCCCCGAGCATCCGGGGTACAAACATTCCAATATGGGAATGTACCGCGTGCAGCTTACCGGCCCGCACTATGAAAAAGACAGGGAAGTGGGGCTGCACTACCAGATACACCGGGGCATAGGGTACCACCACGCGCAGGCACTGCGTGTGGGCGAGTCGCTGAAAGTCAATATCTTTGTGGGTGGCCCCCCGGCCATGACTCTGGCCGCGGTGATGCCTCTGCCCGATGATATTCCTGAAGTGGTTTTTGCCGGTGCGCTGGCCGGGTTCCGTATTCCCATGGTGCGGCGCGGGGGTGACCTGCCCGTGCTGGCAGACGCCGATTTCTGCATCAGCGGCACCATAATGCCGTATCAGAAGCCGGAAGGGCCTTTCGGGGATCATCTGGGGTATTACAGTCTGGAGCACGATTTTCCCGTGCTGCGCGTGGATAATGTCTGGCACCGTAACGGCGCTGTCTGGCCGTTTACCACTGTGGGACGCCCCCCGCAGGAAGATACCGTTTTCGGCGATTTTATCCACGAGCTGACTGCGGCCATGGTGCCGCAGGTGTTCAGCGGGGTGCACGAGATACAGGCGGTTGACGCCGCGGGTGTGCATCCGCTGTTGCTGGCCATAGGCAGCGAACGTTATGTACCCTGGGCCAGCGAACGCCAGCCGCAGGAACTTATCACATCGGGCATGGCGCTGCTGGGCAACACCCAGACCTCGCTTTCCAAGTATGTGATGATCACCGCGCGCGAAGACGCTCCCGCGCTGACAACTCATGACTACGACGGGTTCTTCAAGCATATGCTGGAGCGTACCGATTTTGGCCGTGACCTGCATTTTATCACGCGTACCACGATAGATACGCTGGATTACACCGGCATCAGCCTTAATCAGGGTTCCAAACTTGTCTGGACAGCCTGTGGCGAGAAAAAGCGCGCCCTTGCCCACCATCTGCCTGCGGATCTTACTCTGCCTGCGGGGTTTGGTGATGCGCGGCTGTTCGGGCGGGGTATTGTGGTGCTCAGAGGACCGGCGCATACGGCAGCGCGTGACGAACATGACGAGGCCATGTTCCGGCTTGCCGAGCACCTCGGCGGTATCGGCGGGCTGGAAGGAACACCGCTTTTTGTGGTGGCGGACGATGCCGCTTTTACGGCAGAGGACTGGACGAACTTCCTGTGGGTCACGTTCACCCGTTCTGATCCCGCAACGGATATGTACGGTGCAGGCGCCTTTACCCATTGCAAGCACTGGGGATGCCGCGGGCCGCTCATCATTGACGCCCGGCTGAAATCGTTCCATGCCCCTGCGCTGGAGACAGACCCTGATGTGGAACGCAGGGTGGACGAACTGGGTGCCCCCGGGGGGCCGCTGCACGGATTTGTGTAAGGCGTTTACATACGAAACAGAAGGACGGGAGTACGCTCAGGTACTCCCGTCTGTTTTTTAGCAAATGCCTGCGTCCGCAGCGGAACCGTCATGCTGCGGCCTGCAGAACGCTCAGGCTGCCGGCTGCGCTGCGGCCTGATCAATGACCCAGCTCAGCCTGCCGGCAGCGGGGGCGATGTGCTGTATGGGCAGGAGGCGTGGTTCCAGCAGGTTGAGCGCTTTTGCCAGCACCGGATGTTTCGCGTGACCGCTGGCCATGACAATGACATCGCGGGCATTGTTGATGACCGGCAGGGTCAGGGTCAGACGCGTGCTGTGCAGCGAGGGTACATACTGGTCAATGACCAGTTTTTCGCGCTCCTCCAGTCCGGTGGAGTGCGGAAAAAGCGATGCCGTATGACCATCGGCGCCTGTTCCCAGCAGCACGCAGTCAAAGCGGGGCAGCTCACCCGCTGACAGCCCGAACTGCCTGCGCAGCAGTTCTTCATATGCCTGTGCGGCAATTTCCGGCTGTGCTTCTCCTTTCATACGGTAGAATTTTGTGGCGTCCACCTTATGCAGCAGCTCGTCGCGGGCCACACGGTAGTTGCTCTGCTCGTGGTCGGGGTGGACGCAGCGTTCGTCCACCCAGTATACGCTGACTTTATTCCACGGAATGCGGTCTGCGTATTCCTGCCCGGCAAGCAGCCGGAACAGCGGCACCGGCGTGCTGCCGCCGGAAAGCGCTATGGTGAAGGCATCGTGCGCGGCCACTGCCGCGGCGCAGCGTTCTATTATAAGCTCCGCCGCCTGCCGTGCCATGGCATCGGGGTCGGGTGTGATATACAGCGAAAGATGCGAAACCAATGTCATGATGTAACCCCCATGGTGATTTACGACGTAATCCGTGGCGGCATGTGCCGTCCGGAGCCGTACGTCGTGTGCCATGGTGCCACACCCTGCGTTGTTTTGGAATAGAGCAGATGCATCCGGTGCAAAGGCGCAGCGCCGGTGGGGCTGCTAGGCGCTGAAAGCATTGACGGTGCGGCTGCAGATTCTGTCCAGCAGCGCGGCATCGTGGCTGATGACCAGCATGCCTATATTCCGCTCTGCGGCTGTTTCCAGCACGCTTTTCCAGATGGTTGCCTGCGTCAGGGCATCCAGCATGGATGTCATTTCATCGCACAGCAGATAGCGTGTACGCCTGTCCAGCGCCCGTGCAAGGCAGACCCGTTGCAGTTCGCCGCCGGAAAGTTCATGCGGATACCGGGCAAGCCACGCACCGGCTATGCCCAGCCTTTCAAGCAGGCGGGGCTGGGGGGGGCCCGCCTCGGCCAGAATGTCACGTATCTGCCAGCGGGGATTCACAGCCAGTTCCGGATGCTGGAAAAGCAGCTGGACGGGATTGAAGTTCCCGCGGACATACCTTTCTCCGTCAACGGAAACCGAGCCTTCCTGCGGTGTCAGGTAACTGCTCAGAACTCTGGCCAGTGTGGACTTGCCGCGTCCGCTCGGTCCGGGCAGCCCCACTCTTTCTCCAGCGGCGACGGTTATGTCCAGCCCGCGGAAAAGCCAGTTTTCGCGGCGGTTGTAGCGGAAGCCCAATCCGCGGCCTTCAAGCATTCCAGCACCTCACTTTACCGCCGGACAGCGGCGTCAGTTCCGGCAGGGTTTCGCGGCAGCTGCCGTTGCTGCGCAGGCATGCCCCGCTGAAAGGGCAACCGCCGTTCTGCGGGGCTGTTTCCGGTTGCGGTACCGCCTGAGTGAATCCGTTACGGGGCAGCGATTCCCACAGGGTGCGGGAGTAGGGGTGACGCAGTGAACCGTTGCCGTTGAAGTCCGAGGCCCGGGCCTCTTCCACGGTCACACCGCCGCAGAAGACGGTTACGCTGTCCGCCACACTCAGGGCGGCTTCGATGTCGTGTGTAATCAATATGACAGCCTTGCCCGTATCGGCCAGACTGCGCAGGTGGCCCAGTGTTTCACGGGCGGTAAGCGGATCAAGCCCGTTTGTGGGTTCGTCTGCAATGAGCAGGCTGGCCGACCCTATGGTGGCTGTGGCTGTCAGCACGCGCCGTGTCATACCGCCGGAAAGCTGAAATGGAAACCAGCCCAGGGTCCGGCGCGGCAGTCCGTAACGTTGCAGGGCCTGCTGTGCGGAGCTGCGTGCCTCTGCCGCGGACATGCCTCCGCAGATGCCGGCTCTGGCTACCTGAACCCCGACTTTGAGCAGCGGGTTGAGAAAGCTGACCGACTGCGGGATGAGTGCGATTTCCTTGCCGCGTAGTGAGCGGATGCTGCGGGGCGTGAGCCTGCGGCCGTTGTAGAACATGTCGCCGGAGCAGGTTGCGTTGGCGGGCAGAATGCCCAGCACCGCATGGGCCAGCAGGCTTTTGCCGGCGCCCGACTGTCCCACCACGGCTGCGATGGTGCCTGCCTGTACCGTAAGATCAAGGCTGCGTATGGCAGGCACACTGTGGCGTCTGAGTCCGGCGGAGTAACTACTGAATTCTACGGAGAGATTGCGTATTTCCAGCATGGCCGCTCCCTGTTTATTCTCTGCATGTGCGCGGGTCGAGCAGCGCACGTATGTTGGATCCCAGAATGTCAAATGTCTTTACCGTGATGACCAGCGTGAGTCCGGGCGCCACGGCAAGCCACCATAATTCCATGGAAAGATAGCGCATGGATTCTGCCAGCAGTACGCCGATGGCCGGAGTATGCGGCGACATGCCGAAGCCCAGAAATGTCAGGGCAGCGGCATGCAGGATGGCATGCGGAAACAGAAGCAGCAGGCCGATGATGAACTGGGGTATGACATGCGGCAGCATATGTCTGCGGGCAATGAACATGCGGCTTTTACCCAGCTGGTGCGACAGCATGACGTATTCGGAGGACTGCAGCTGCATGACCTCGGCGCGGATGACACGTGTCAGCGACGGCCAGTGCGACGCCGCCACGGCGATGATCACACCTTTTGCTCCGCCTCCGCAGGCGAATGATATGAGGATGAGCAGCACCAGATGCGGTGTGGCCATGGCTACGTCCACCAGCCATGTGACAACGGCATCCACCGTTTTGCCCATGGTGGCTGCTGCCAGCCCCAGCACCAGCGCCACAACGGCGGAACAGGCCGCGGCGGAAAGCCCCACGAAAAGACTGATGCGCAGGCCCTTGAGTGTCCTTGCAAACATGTCCCGCCCCAGCCAGTCGGTGCCGAAGGGATGACTGAAGTCCGGCGGCAGTTTGCGCAGCGTGAGGCGGGTCACCTCGCCCGAATCGCCGTACAGCCATGCACCCGCAAACACCGCGGCAAACAGGGCGGTGCAGGCGGCAATGGTCATTATGGTGCGGGTTCGTCTGTCTGTGGCCAGTGCCGCCATGTTACCGGTCTCCTTTGCGGGCATTGCGCCGCATGCGCGGGTCTACGATCATATACAGCAGGTCGGCCACCGTGTTGCCGGTAAAGACAAATACCGTGCTGAAAATGACCAGCCCCAGCAGCAGGGGCACATCCCCCCTGAATCCGGCCTCCACTGTGGCTTTGCCCAGCCCCGGATAGGCGAAGACCTGTTCTGCCAGCACGGCCCCCCCGAACAGTTCGCCCAGTGAAGCAAACTGCAGTGTTACGGCGGGCAGGGCCACATTGCGCAGCGTGCGGCAGAAAACAATGGCCAGAGGGCGTTCTCCCTGCGCCATGGCAAAAAGGGCGTGTTCGCTGCGCATGACGTCGATGGTCTTTTCACGCGTATGCAGGGCTATCTGTGCCACTCCGATGAGTGAAAGCGTGACAGCCGGCAGGATGAGATGATGTATGCGCTGCATCAGGCTGACGTCGTGTGCGGCCATGCCGGCGGGCCATGCCCCGTGTACCGGCGTCCAGCCCAGATGCACGGAGAAAAAGGTAAGCAGCACCATGCCGACCCAGAACGTGGGGGTGGACGCCATGAGGTAGGCATAGAAGCTGATGGTTTTGTCCAGCGGACTTGCGGGATAGGCCCCCGCCAGCAGCCCCAGAGTGAATCCGAGCACGCCGGACACCGTCCAGGCGGCGAACATGAGCCAGAAGGATGTGGTGAAGCGCTTGACGATGACGGTAAGTACCGGCTCGTTGAAAATGGTTGAAGTGCCGAAGTCGCCCTGCAGCAGATTGGCCGCCCAGCGGGTGAACCGCTCCACCGGCGGCTGGTCCAGCCCCCAGCGCTGTGCTATGACCTCGCGCTGTTCCGGAGACACCTTGAGAATGGACGGCCCCAGATAGGCGTCTATGGGGTCGACCGGTGAAAAGCTGACCAGTACAAACGACAGGGTTGCCACAGAGACCAGCAGCAGCGCCAGCCGGACGGCTTTTGCAGCGGCAAAGCGTGCCAGCCGGCCTGCTGCGGAGGATAATACAGACCGGCGGAGCGGCTCAGGCTCTTCCGCCGGTTTGTCATCAGCGCTTAATCGCACGTCCATGTCCATTCAACAATGTTGGCTGTGATGGGCCAGCCGTGACCGTGGGGTTCCATCTGCGATGTACCCACATCAAGGCATTTGTTGACAAAGTAGGTATGATCGAGGTTGACCATCCACGCCCATGCGGCATCGCCGGGCACGGTGAAGCCGGTGGTGCCGTCCCACTGGGCTTTCTGCCAGTGAGGTATGGAAGCTTCAAAGGATTCTGCCGAACGGGCATTTTCCAGATGGCTGTCCACGACGGGGTTGGAATAGAATCCGGCGTTCCAGTACATGGGGTCAGGACCGGGGGTGTGGTAGAGCTTGTACATTTCGAGCGGGCTGTGGTCGCCGAAACCGTATACGACCACCTGAGAATGGGTCAGCCGGGTTTTGATGCGGTCCCAGTTTTCACCTTTGGGCACGGCATGTATGCCCACGGGGCGCAACATATCGCTGGCTGCCAGCGCCAGTCCCTGACGCAGCGAGTCCTTGGCGTTGTAGATAATGGTGAACTCAGCCTTGCGTCCGTTCTTTTCGCGTATGCCGTCACCGTCGGTGTCTTTCCAGCCCGCGGCTTCCAGAATGGCCCGCGCTTTTTCCGGATCGTTGTCGGCAAAGCGCACTGCGGGATTGTCCCACGGCAGATCGTCCACCACGCCGTAAGCCGGCCTGCCGAAGCCGTCCAGCACGCCTGCGACAAGCGCCTGCCTGTCCAGAGCGTAGTTCACGGCTTTGCGTATGGCGATGTCCGCTGTCACATCATTGCCTATCGGAGCACCCGAAGGCGTGGTGCGCCCTTCATCAGGCACAACGGGAAACATGAGCCCGCGGTTGTCCACGCTTTTGACAACATGCAGCCGCATGCCGCCGATATCCTGCGCCGCCAGATTGGAAGGAACGCCGAGCACGTCCACCTGCCCCGCACGGGCTGCCGCCAGAGCGGCGTCTTCGTCGGCAAAGAGAAAGACAAGCTTTTTAATCTGCGGCTTATGGCCGTAATACCGTTCGTTGGCTTCCACCACCAGCTGCTGCCCCTCATCCCAGCGCACCAGCTTGTAAGGGCCCGACCCGACGGGGTTGCGTCCGTATGCGGGGCCGTACTGCGTGCGGGGCACTATGCCCAGCGTCACAAGGTGCTGTACAAATGTGATGTCCGGCTGCGAAAGGTGCAGCTTTACCGTGCGGCTGTCAGTTGCTTCGGCTTTGACAAGGGGCGAAAGATCAATTTTGCCTCCTGCTTCAAGCCCTTTGTTGTAGGTAAATGCCACATCCTCAGCTGTCAGAGGAGTGCCGTCGGAAAATTGCACATCATCGCGTATGGTGATGGTCCAGACTTTTTTGTCGGCGGAAAGTTGCCGTTTTGTGGCCAGATCGGGAACAATGTTCAGGGTTGCGTCACGTTTGAACAATGTGCTGTGAAAAAGCGGGTTGCCGTAGTTGCCCCAGCCCAGAAGCGGGTCATAACCTTCGGTATTTTCGCCGCCCACGGCGAGTATGAGAGTGTCTTTCTGTGCCAGAGCCGGAAAGGCCCCGATGACAAGCAGCAGCAGAACAACGCCTGCAAATCCGGCCCTGCGGGCAAATGTGTGCATGGAATTCATGGCTCCTCCGTGTATATTTTACTAATGGAGTAGCCTTGTGTGCCACTTAAGTCAAAAAGATATTACTAAAAAACTGGTGTTGTATACATAAATTGTCATTGAGCACACAACCACCGGCAAGGGAGGCCCCAGATGGATAGCTTTCGGGGGGCGGGATATGGTGCAGCCTTCTTTTTGCACGTCAGGTGCGGTGTCATGCAGGGCACGCAGCCGTTAAAAAAGGGCCCGGAGGCCCTTGTGATATGCGGCTGCCGCTCAACCGATGCGTTCTACGGACGCGTAATGCGGTTCATGCAGGGGGATGATGATGTCCGCCATCTCTTTGACCCGCAGCATGATGTCATAGGCGCGTTCCGGACTGGTGCAGGTGCCGGGGGGAATGACATCCATTTCCATGGCTTTTACCGCCGCAGGCGGGTTCAGGTTTTCTTCGATGACGCAGAACCCCGTGATGGCGACAGACCCCTGAGCCGTCTGCACGACAATGGTCATGCCGCCTTCGGTATGCGCAGGCGTATGCACCGCACGTATGCCGGGCACAATCTCTTTTTCGGCTTCGCTGATAACGCGCAGCTGGCCGTTTTCTTCCACTTCCTCTATGTAATCCTCAAGGTACCGGAAATCCAGCGGGTGCGGATTGTGAATATGTTCCAGCTCTTTTTCGTGAACCCATATTTCCGCGTTCACGCATTTGGAATCGTTTTCGCAATGGTCGTTATGCAGGTGCGTGTGTATGACGGCGCCTATGTCTTCGGGAGTGAGTCCGTGCCGGGCCAGCCCTTCTTCCAGAGTGACAATGGGGCCGCCCAGTGCTTTTTCCCTGTCTGCCGACTTGATGGGGTGCATTTCTCCGGTATCGATGAGCATGGGCCTGTCGCCGCCCTTTATCAGCCAGCTGTATATGGGAATGGTGTACGGGGTGCCGTAATTCTGCTGATAGGTCATCATCCCTTTGTCGAACACTTTTGAGCCGACAACCATCGGGTGAATAGTATAGTTCATTGTATGGCTCCTTTACGGAATGGCCTGATGCATGAAGTGATATAAAGCGGGGGCGGTCCTTCCGCAGCAGTATGCATCCGGCGCCCACCCGGTAACAATAATCACCGTATGCCCGTCTGCAAGTAATAAAGGCGGCACGCGGCTTCAGCGCCGGGGCTTTCTGCCGCCGGCGGCACGGACGGTTTTGCCGGGTATGAACGTGGCCCGTAGAAATTCCGGATGGAAGAAAAACAGCGGATTACGCACGATGGCGTCGGGCAGAATGTGATACCAGCGGTAACCGCGCTCCTTGAAGTAACGCACGGCCTGCACACGGTAGCCTGTCTCCCGCGCGGCCAGCAGCGCGGCATCGCGCTGACAGCGCGAAGAAGAAACCGGACGCAGCAGGCGCGGGTTGAATCCGTAACGTGCCAGCATGGCGCGCACCCGTTTGAATTCACGGAAGCGTGAAAATGCGTCGGCCTGACATAGCACGACCCCCCACAGGAAGAGCGCGGCCAGCAGAGTCAGCACCCATGCGGGTCCCCACAAGGCAAGCCACTGCCACAGGCGGGGCTGGGTCTCGGCCATCTGGGCAAGGCTGCCGGCCTGTGCCATCAGCGCTCTGGCTTCGGCTCCGGTTACGGCGGCCAGCAGGGTCACTTTGACACTTGTCAGGTGCGGAAAAGGGGCAGCCTGAACATATCGCAGTATTTCGGCGGCAAGATTGCGCATCATGGCTGGTGCGTTCTCCTGTCTTTCATGGCTCCGGCCGGGGTGATATTCAGCCCAGAGGGGCTGCCCACCGGCTGCGGGCACGGCACAGTTCTTTCGCGTCGTCCGCGGTGCGTATGCAGTGCAGCACGGTGTGCTCTCCGGTCAGTGCACCTCTGGCGCTGACAATTTCCGTATCGGCAAAGCATTCCGCGCGGAATGATATATCCACGGCGCGCAGCTCGTTTTGCCGGTCACACGGCATACATTCCAGCAGCCATTGCAGATAATGCCCATTGTTTACATGGCCGTTGATATCCAGATCTGCTCTGCGGGTGCGTATGCGCACACCTGCAGCTTCTTCACGCAGTCTGGGCAGGGTGCGCGTTTCAAAAGGGCGGCATGGCGGGTTGTCCTGCGGATAGCCGTCCCTGATGAAATCGGGAAGCGGAACCATGCTTCTGTCCGCAAGATGTATGGTTACCCATGCACTGGTACCTGCGGCCAGCAGTTCTCCATCCTGAGTATACAACTCGTAACAGCGGTAGGCCATGTGTCTTTCATGCGCGGCCGGCCAGGTTACGGCGGTCACTCTTTCTCCTGCCGGAGGAAAGCGGTTTACAGTTATCTGCAGCCGGGCAAGAACCCATGCGAGCTGTTCCGTTCTCAGGCGTTCGGCAGGAAAGCCCAATGTGCGGGCATGGCCGGAGGCGGCTTCCTGAAAATAATCCGCTATGGCCCGTATTCCTGCTCTGCCGGTGCTGTCGGCATCGTATGTGCGTACCGGAAACGTTTCCGTGCCGGTGTGTCCTGCAAAAGGGATCATGTGGTCTCTCTGTATGCACCGCATCTGCCTGAAACGGGTGCGGGCGCCGGTGTATTGTTTTTATCCGGCATATCGTGGTTTGCGATGGCGCGCAATGTGCGGCCACCGTCATGCGCTGCGTAGTACGGCCAGAATTTCAAGGCGCGATGCCTGCCAGGCCGGATAGGCCCCTGCGGCCAGTCCCAGCAGAACGGAGCCTGCGCATATGCCGCCGATGAGCAGCGGGTCGTATACAAACGGCAGGCCGGCAAAATAGTAGACAATTGTAATCAGTCCGGCTGACGTAATCACGCCTGCGGCGCCGCCAGCACCGGCCATGATGGCTGATTCCATAAGAAACTGTCCCATGATGTTGCCCCGCGTGGCTCCCACAGAGCGGCGTATGCCTATCTCCAGCCGGCGGGCGCGGACCAGCAGAATCATTATGGACAGAATGCCCAGACTGCCGACGGAAAAAGAAATGCCGGAGGAAAGCAGTCCCAGCGTCCATACGAGATCCAGAGCCTTTTTCTGCAATTGCGTGGCTTCGCGTGCGGTAAGGATGGAAAAGTCGTCATCATTTCCGGAAGTGCCGTGGCGCTGCCGCAGTATCTCCGTGGCGGCTCTGCGTGCGGCGTCTTCCGAAGCGCCGCGTTTCAGGTTCATGAACACGCCCGAAACCCATGTCTGGTTTGACATGCGCCGCATGTAGGTTGTCAGCGGCACAAACACCTGTTCGTCCTGATCGGTACCGGAAAGATCACTGCCTTTTTCGGCCATTATGCCGACTACGGTAAGGTTGGCGCGGTAAAAGAAAACCGTCTGGCCCAGAGCCTGTGCAGGGGAACCGAACAGCCGTTCCGCAATGGTACGGCCCAGCACGATGACTTTAGCCATTTCTTCCACCTCGCGAGAGGTGAAGAACCGGCCCGCATCAATTTCGATATTGCGCACGTCGGTGTACAGCGGCAGGGTGGCCACAAGCTGACACTGCGTGGCCATACGTCCTTTGCGGATGGGCATGGTGCGGGTGACATAGGGCACGCCTTTTTCTATCTGCGGTACAGAACGTAACAGTGCTTCGGCGTCGCGCAGGGAAAACGTAGTGGTTTCTCCTCTGAAGCGTGCAGAACCGCTTCTGCGGAAGCTGATGGTGCCGGATGCTGCCTGAAACAGGTTGGGCCCCAGTTTTTCTGTTTCTATTTCAGCCTTGCGCACCAGCGATTTGGAAATATGAAGCACGCCGGTAAGCACCATGGCACCCAGAAAAACTCCCAGCATGGCCAGAACTGTACGCATACGGTGGGTGGAGAGCGACTGGCGCGCGATGCGCAGACCGCTGAGCATGCCTGTGGTTCTGCTCATGTTACTGGTTTCCTTTCAGCGCGTATATGGGGTCCAGTGCGGCCGCGTTGCGTGCGGGCCGCAGGCCGAAAACAAGCCCTACCGCTACGGCCGAGGCCACGCCGATGATAAAGACCTTCCATGAAAGTTCCAGCTCGATGAGGTCGAATCCGGAAAGAATACGGCCCAGCACGATGCCTATGCACAGCCCCAGCAGGCTGCCGATGACGGTCAGTGTCACGGATTCGATGAGAAACTGGAGAACAATGGCGCTGTTGCGGGCTCCCATGGCTTTGCGCAGCCCTATTTCCATCTGGCGCTCGGCAATGGACAGATACAGCAGGTTGGCCAGCACAAAACCTCCCACAACCATGGCGGAAGCAGCGGTGATGCCCAGAAACACCACCAGTCCGCCCTGCAGCATGGCGATGAATTTCATCACTTCATCCGCGGTGATGATGGAAAAGTCGTCGGGGTCGCCGGGACGCAGGTTGTGCAGGTGGCGCAGCAGGCTTTTAAGCCCCTCTTTGTGCTCGTCCATGGCTTCGGCATTGGTGAATTTCACCCGCAGGGCGGGAAAGTGGCGCCTGTCCATATTAAAGCGCTGGGTCAGTGTTGTCAGCGGTACAATAATGCGGTCATCAAGCCGTGCATTGGGGGAACTTGTGCCGCGTTTGCTCAGTACGCCCACCACGGTGAAGGGGATGTTGTTGAGAAACACGGTGCGGCCCAGCGGCGGAACACCGGCAAACAGTTTGTCGCGGGGATCGACACCCAGCAGACATACCCGTGCGCCTCTGTCCACATCGGCCTGAGTGAAGTCGCGGCCTTGTGAAAGCGGCCAGTTCCATGCTTCCGCATAGTTTGCCGTTGCCCCAACAATGCGTTCGACTTCGGCGTTGTTGCCGTTTGCTTTGGCGGTGATGCCGCGCTTGGAGCGCATGGGCACCACCAGATATACACCGGGCAGCATCTGCCGGATACTGCGGGCGTCATGAGGGGTCAGGGTGGTAAGCCGCTGTCCCACGGCACGGTTGAAAATGTCGCCCCCGAAAATCAGGGCGGCATCCGGGCCGAATTCTTTGGTGATTTCGAGCGCTTTTTTTTGTGCACCGTCCACTGCCGCTATGATGACCGTCAGCGAGGCTATGCCCAGTGCAATGGCCGTGACCACAAACGCACTGCGCAGGCGATGCGCCCATACAGCCGTAAAGGCGATATGCTGTATGCGCCACAAAACCCGTGCCGCGTGGATGACGCGCCGGTGCAGCGCCCGTGTCTGCGCCGGTGTCTGCGCCGGAGAATCCGGCGGACCGGACAGCGCCCCCGTGCCCGCCGAGGGAACAGAATCAGACGAACCGGATATGGTGTGCGGGTGTGACTTCACTGTGACGGTGCTCCTTGCAATGTGGTATCATACCCGTAAGCGCCGCGTAAAAAAAGCCCTGAAACGGCTGTCCGGCGGCCGCGGAAAAACGCGGCACGCCGGACAGAGGCGATAACGGCACTGCCTTGTACCGGCAGATGTGCCGGACCGTCAGCACCTGCTGTAACACAGGTCCAGATGTTCCCGTGCCACCGGACGGGTAGCCGTACTGACGCCCGCCGCCAGCAGAAACGACAGCGGCAGCGCCACCACATTGGGGTCTACCCACTGCAGCAGATGCAGTGCCGAACCGGGCACTGCGTCGGCAACCAGAGTGGCTTTGCCGGTCAGCCAGCGGCACAGCCCGATGGCTGCGGCTTCTTTTTCATGGATGAACAGCAGCCAGAACATGGATGCTGCGAATCCGCCCAGCATAGACACCTTGGCGCCGGTTTTGGTCATGCCGCGCCAGTAAAGCCCCAGAGAATAGGCAGGCAGAAAAGTGGCTGCGCACAGCCCGAAGAAAAAAGCGGTGGCTCTGGCAATGACAGAGCCGGGCAGTACCCATGCCCAGACCAGCGAGGCAAGTATGGTTATGACCACACCGATGCGGTTGGCGGCAAGCCCCTGCTGCTTTCTGCCCAGAGTGCGTGTGATGATGTCGTGCCCCAGCGCCGTGCCGCCGGTATGATATTGCCCCGACATGGTGGACATGGCGGCGGCCATCATGGCCAGCAGAAAAAATCCTGAAAACCAGCCGGGCATCATGGTTTCCACATAGGCGGGAATTATCTTGTCCACATTTCCGCCGCCCATCTGTATGGCAATTTTACCGAATTTCTGAAAAAACACCGCGTTGGAAAGTGCGCCGACCGTGAAAGCCACGCCGGTCATCAGCAGAATGAACACTCCGCCGAACAGTACGGCCCTGTGCAGTTCTCTGTCCGAGGGCACAGTCATGTAGCGCACGGCAAGCTGCGGTTGCGCCAGTACCCCCACGCCCACGCCGTAAACGATGGTGGTGTAGATGACCAGCCACAGGGGCGAGCCGGTCACGGTGCCCTGTGTCCACCCCAGCATGCCGCCGGCGCGCAGTTTCTCGGGCATCAGCGGCGCCATGTCCGAAAGGGTTTCGTGCGCGGGAATGACGCCGCCCAGCATCCAGTAGGTATAGCCCACAAGCATCAGCATCATAAGCACCATAAGTGTGCCTTGAAATGCGTCGGTGTACATGACAGCCTTGATGCCGCCGGTGATGACATACAGTGCCAGAATGGCCGTGACGCTGAGCAGTGCCGCCACATAAGGCACACCCAGCGACACTTCGGCCAGCCGCGCAATGCCGATGAGAACTGCTGCGGCGTAAACCGGAATGAACAGAAAAATGATGCTGCCGGAAAACCCCTGAATGAAACGCGAGTCATATCGTCTGCCCAGCAGTTCCGGAAACGTGTGCGAATCGAGAGCCAGCCCCATGCGGCGGGTGCGTCTGCCGAAAAACACCATGGCAATGAAAACGCCCACACCGATGTTGAGCACCGTGAGCCACAGTACGGAAAAACCGAACATGGCCGCGGCCCCGCCGAAACCGATGATGGCCGACGTGGAAATGAACGTGGCTCCGTAAGACATGGCCATGACAAAAGGCCCGGCCTGTCTGCCGGCCAGCATGTAGTCGGCATTGCTGCCTGTTTCTTTCCATGCCTTCCAGGAAAGCCAGAAACAGCAACCCAGATATACGGCGGTGGCAATAAGTTTACCTGTCATTCTCTGTCCCTCCGGCTTTGCCGGTATCCATGCGGGGCAGGTGCCCTGCATCGGAAGAGCCTTTTTCGTTCCAGTTCCATATGCCCCAGCCTACGCAGCCGCATGCCGCCATAATGCTCAGCCAGAAAGCCAGCGCGGCTTCCAGCGACCCCAGTCCCAGCATCATATGTCTTTATCCTCCGTGTCTGCCCCGCCGGGGCGTGAAACAAAAAAGGCCGCGGGCGGTAAGCCTGCGACCTTCGGGTGCACTGTGTTGTTTGCGGTTGTTACTCAGACAACAGTATCCACCTTCCGGTCACAGGTGCGACCGAAAAAGAAAAAGCTGAAAAAGCTGAAGGAAAAAACGGATAGCTGTTGTGTCATGGCCGGATAGTGCAGTATTGCTCTCTTGCTGTCAATGGAAAATTCTCTGCAGGAATGAGCATCATGAATGTGCGGCATGGCTGTGCTCTTATGACATGACGTGCTCACGTTCAATGGCTCCGTCGCGGAAAAAAAGCCGCCGTCTGGCTCGTGCCGCCGTATCTTCGTCGTGGGTTACCATGACAATTGTTTTGCCGGTGGCGTTTATCTGGCAGAACAGGTCCAGAATGTCGGCGCTGGTGGCGGAATCTAACTGCCCTGTAGGTTCATCGGCCAGAATGAGGGCCGGATCGAGCAGCAGTGCCCGGGCCAGAGCCACACGCTGCTGCTGACCGCCCGACAGGCTGGAAGGTTTGAAGTCCATCCTGTCGCCCAGCCCCACCTGATGCAGCAGATCCGCCGCACGCTGGCGCAGCGTGCGCAGCGGAATATCGCTGTACAGTCCCGGCATGAGCACGTTGTCCAGCGCCGATGAGTAAGGAATGAGATAGAAATTCTGGAAGACGAATCCCGTGAGCTTGTTGCGGTAATCGCTCAGTTCGTCATCGGTCATGGTGGCCACATCCCGCCCGTGCAGCTGATAGCTGCCGCCGGTGGGCCTGTCGAGCAGTCCCAGTATATGCAGCAGAGTGGATTTGCCCGAGCCGGAAGCTCCCTGCAGGGCCACAAATTCGCCCTGCATGATGTCCATATCAAGCGGTCGCACGGCCTGCACGGTCAGGTCACCCTGTGTGAACGTGCGGTAAAGTCCGCGTGTGCTGATGAGCGGGGCTGCGGTTTCATTCATCAGTGTGCCCCGCCACGTTTTGCGGCAGGGGCGCTGCCCAGATCTACATCCACGGCCACCATGTCTCCGGCATTCAGCCCGCTTACGACTTCACTGGCGTCCAGCCCGCGCAGCCCCAGCTGCGGGTAGACTTTTTCCACGTTGCCCGCGGCGCGCTGTACAAACACCGTCTGTTTGCCGTCTACCCATTTAAGCGCGGCATTGGGCAGGGCAAGCACGTTGTCCTTTTCGTGCACAATGACACTGCACTGCGTGGTCATTTCCGGCCGCAGCTTGCGCGATGTTTCCGGTGCAAGTTTGACCAGCGCCTGATAGTACACAATGTTGTCGCGTACTTCCGGCTGCGGATATATCTGGTCCACGGTGCCGGTGAACACCGCATCGGGATAGGTGTCCACACGGAATTCCGTCGTCATGCCGGGCCTGACTTTACCCACATCGGTTTCATCGACATATATCCACATTTCAAGCCTGTCGGGGTCAAGCACGGTGATGAGGTTTGCCACCTCAAGGCCGGCCACAACCGTTTCGCCTTCCTGTGCAGTTACCTGGCTGACAATGCCGTTTATGGGACTGTATATGGTGGTATACGACATGCGTATGCGGGCGGACTCCAGCCCGGCCTGAGCCTGCTGCAGCGCTTCGCGGGCTTTGGTGCGCTCCAGCTCAAATTCCGCCCTGAGGCGGCGCAGAGTGGCTTCGCGGGCCCGCACGGTGTTGCTCGATACCGTGGCAGCCTGCTGGGTGTCGTCCAGTTTGTTCTGGGTTTCAAGATGCTGGGTGACCAGCTGCTGGGTGCGCTGCAGCGTCAGTTCGGCAAAGCGCAGTTCCGCTTTGGCCGCTTTAAGCTGGGCTGCGGCTTCGTCAATGCGCAGCGGGTACGAAAGTTCGATCTGCCGCAGTTCCGCTTTGCTTTTTTCCACATTGGCACTGGCTTCGTTTAATGAAGCCTGCTGCTCTCTGTCATCTATTTCGGCAATGAGGTCGCCTTTCTGCACACTGTCGCCCACCCGGACGTACATTTTGCGGATGAGTCCTGTGGCGCGGGTGCCTGTTTTTACAATGGCTCCCACTTCCGGCTTGATGATGCCGGTGGCTTCAAGCACTTCGCGTATGGTGCCTGGACGCAGTTCCTGCGTGCGGGTGATCACAACGGCGTGACCTGTTTTTTTGTTTATGAAAAACCAGCCGCCGGCGGCTGCCGTACAGACAAGTATCAGGGAAATGACTATGAATTTGCGCATATAGGTGCCGTGTGTTGGGTGTTGGATCAAAGCTGCATGTATACCTTCGGGGCCTGCATAAATCCAGTGCTGATATTTGTCCGCATCCGGCGTTGCGGCCTGTTTCAGAGCCCGTGGCGCCGTTGATGCTCTTCTTTGTCTGTGCGGTACAGGCAGTGTGCCCGTAACGGGCTGTCCGCAGGCACTGCCGGATGCTCGAAATCCATGGCATGTCGCATGCCCAGACGCCGCATGACTGCCTGAGAGGGTGTGTTGAGTACAGCAGTGAAGGCGACCACTTCATGGAGTCCCAGCGTATTGAAAGCGATATCCAGAGCGGCCGCAGCCGCTTCCGTTGCATATCCTTTGCCCCAGTGGTCCGGGTCCAGCCGCCAGCCGACCTCCACACACGGAGCAAACGGCAGGTCGCCCGACGGACGGTGCAGACCTACCATACCGGCAAACAGGCCGCTGCTGCGCTCTTCCACCGCCCAGAACCCCCAGCCCTGACTGTCGATGAGCATGCTGCAGCGTTCTGCCATGGCATCGCTCTGCCGGCGTGTGAGCGGTGCGGGAAAAAAGCGCATCACCCTGCGGTCCGCATTCATACGGGCAAAGCAGGGCAGGTCGCCTGCACGCCATTGGCGCATAAACAGTCTGGGGGTGAGGGGCTGATACAGGGGCATACGTCACAGGGTACGCATTGCGGATAAAAAGACAAGACTCAGGTGTTACATCATGTGTTTTTTCAGGCGGGAAAGCGCGGAGAAATGCGCAGAACGTTAAAAAGGCCAGCACAGGGCCGGCCTTTTCAATCTGCGGGGGCAGTTAAATATCCAGTACTTCGCAGCGCATGCCTCCGCGTTCCGTATCGGTAAAGCGGAACCCGAAATTGGCCCACAGCCCTTCCATCAGGCCGATACCGTCCACAAGATCTGCCGATCCTCTGTTGTAGACAAACCGGAAGTATTCCAGAAAATCACGGGTTTTTTCGTTGAGCATGGGCGCTTCTTTCAGCGCTTCTTCTTTAACGCGGTATTCCGGATAGTGGTCCATGGTGGCATAGGCATAAATGAGGGAAAAAGACAGCTGGGTAACTTTTTGCCGCACATTCTGAAGAAAAATCGATGTGTTGTTATGCTTGCGGTATTCGGAGATCTGAAAGCGTATCCAGTCGTAGTACTCTCCGCGGTTGTTGAGCAGGCGGATGTTACCGTCCAGCGAATTTTCCAGATCCTGACGGGCTTTGGCGGAGAGGGGAGCCTTGTACACCTGCTGCACCAGTGCATCGCGGAATTCAAATGAACGGCGGCTTGCCTCGTATTCTCCGTACAGTGCGTACAGGTTCATGAAATAATTTGCGAAACTGTCAGGGCGGCCCCGGCGTACAAGCAGCGGAAAACGACCGCGGTTAACCAGCTTGGTGAATTCATGCCAGTAGATGCAGAACCGTACCTGCTCGTCATACCAGCCCGTGTACAGGTTGGGGTGAAACAGCAGCACATATCCGGCGCGGGTATGCACCGTGCGCGCCACAGGCTCCAGCCCGGGGGTGGAGCGGAAATCATCGGAATTTTCCAGCTCGTTAACTTTGGCGTCGAAGTCCTGAGGCACTATAATCTGGTCAACGGGGAATATCAGCGGAACCCGTGTGGCCGCTTCTGCCAGCATGCCGAGTTCGGTCTTGATGGCGTTGCGTTGATCGTTGTTTCCTGTTTCTACATAAATCTGCATAGATAAATCTCCCGGCGGTGTTCCGCCCGCGTCACGTTTAGCCCGTGAGGGGGTGGTTGTAAACCCCGCGGGTGTGCCGCTGCGGCAGGGCATTTTTTTGCGCAGAAAAAAATTAACTGCTGTTGACAGCGCATAAAGCTGCTTTATCTTGAACGCAAGACGATGAATCAGGAGGTCATTACTATGGTAATTGATTTCAGTTCTCTTTATGAAATGCCGAGAAGTTTTGAAAAACTCTTTGATGAGTTTGCAAGAGCCAGCAAAGGCGGATACATCAGAAACGCCACTGCAGGACTCAACATTGTTGAAGATGATGAAAACTATTATGTAGATCTTCTTGTTCCTGCTGTAGACCCCGAAAAGATTGATCTTACTATTTCTGACAAGAATCTTATAATTCGTGGTGAAGTGGAAAAAGAAGCTGGTAAATTCTTCAGGCAGGAAAGGGGCTATGGTTCTTTTCAGCGTGTCATTACGCTGAATGCACCTGTTGACCGTGATGCCGTGCAGGCAACCTGCGAAAATGGCATTCTGAGGGTTGTTCTTCCTAAATCGGAAGCCGTCAAACCCAGAAAAATAGCTATTTCCTGATGGAGGTCTTCACATGAACACTGAAGTTGTAAAACACGAAGAAAAGGCATTGCCCAAAGTTATTCCTTCCACGGACATTCTTGAAATGGAAGACGGGTTTCACATCATGCTGGAACTGCCCGGTGTTTCGGGAGAAGGACTGAGCATTGATCTGGAAGAAAATGAAGTGATTGTCACCGGCCGCAGCTCATATGTACAGAAAGCCGGCAGAAAGCTGCATGCGGAATTCGATGCCTGTGAGTTTGTGAGAACCTTTACCATTTCCGATGTGGTGGACAGAGAACGCATAACGGCGACCATCAAAAACGGTCTGCTGAACCTGCATCTGCCGAAGGCGGAAGCAGCCAGACCCAGACGTATTGAGGTGCGCGCCGTATAGCTTGCCTTTCGTCGCCAAATCCGTTTCAATAAGGGTGCCGCCGCTGGTGGCACCGCAAGCGATACGAGTACGACCTGACAGAATGGCTTTCGCGCAAAGGCGAAAGCCATTCTGTCTGCTTTTGGGGGGACAGGCAGGCTTGCCATGATGGCAGCAAAGGCGTATTAAGCCCGTCCGCCCTAAGAGGCGTTCTGCCACAGGTTCGCCCTGTGGCTCCTTTTTTGCCGGCTGTCCGAGCCGGACTATGATTCGTTCGTCTACGGGTGTTTACCCGTCTGAAACACAAGGGGATTCCATGAGTACATCCGGACTGACGGCTGGTGACAACATTACCACCAGCTGCACCAGATGCAATGACGTTACCGGTCACGTGATAGTGGCCATGGTAGGCAATGAGGTAGTGAAGGTTCAGTGTAAGGCCTGCGGCAGCGAGCATAAATACCGCCCGCCCAAGCAGCCCAAATCGCGGCCTCAGGCTCCTGCCGTGAAAAAAGTACGTGCAGGTTCCGCACGGGAAACTGCTACCACCACCGGCGCATCCGGACGCACCGTTTCGGCTTCTCGTTCCGAAGCTGCCCGCAAAGCCGCAGACACCCGCGCAGCCGCCCGTGCCGCCCGTGAAGCAGCACAGACCGCTGAAGTATGGCTGAAAGCCATTGCCGGTTCAGAAGACCGCGACGCAACCCCTTACAGCATGAAAAGCACATACGAAGTGGGGCAGATTATTTCTCACCCCAATTTCGGAGTGGGTAAAGTGCAGCAGCTTGTAAAACCTGATAAAGTGGAAATTCTTTTCAGGCAGGGCATCAAGCTTTTGCGCTGCACCATGTGACGACGGCTGTACGCCGCGTTGAAACGTCCGGCTGGTTCCGGACGTTTTTTTTATGCTCTTCTGCCACCCCGTTGCCACCCGTTGCCGCTCCTGCGGCGGAGCGTTCAGACGGCACTTTCTGCTGCGCATGCGGCCGGATTCTGCCTTCCTTTCAGACTGTACAGTTTGTAAGTTCATGCATTTTAAAGAGTAAAATGTTTTCCTGCACGGAGTCATGGTGTGAGAACATTTTTTGCAGCGGATTGCGGCAATGAAATTTTTGCCGCCTGCAAAGGTGTTCAGGAGGGTGCCATGCAGATTGACGGAAGTTCTGTCGGGTATGTGCTTCAGACCGGTTCTGCGCATCAGGTCTCGAAACGGCAGTACGGCAGTGCCGACTCTATTACCGGTTTTTACGGTCAGGGTGACAGGGTGACTATTTCTGACGAAGCCTGGCGTCTGCTGGAAGAGCAGAAAGCCGCCGCGTTGGAAAACAGTAAGCATGTACGGGGAATAAAGGAAGAAGGCGAAACCGTTGAAAGCATCAAGGCGCGGGCTGCCGCTCAGGAGGGTGAGGAAGCAGCATCTTCCGGCAGTGTCAGCGGTAACGGCGGGATAGAGCAGATTGAAAAACTGAAAAAGCAGATTGAAGAGCTTCAGGCCCGCATAGCCGAAATCACTTCGAGCCCTGTTTCGGATGAGCAGAAAATGCAGCAGATAGCCCCTCTGCAGGCGCAGGTGCAGTCTCTGGAACAACAGCTGATGGCTCTGCAGGCTTCACTCAAATGATGGGCCGTGACAACGGACGGCCTATAGTTTTTCACCGTCTGGCCGATATGCCGGACAGACGGAGGTGAGTTATGGCTATTAGTTTTGACAGTTTTCCGCTTGGTATGTCGGCGCTGAAGCGTGACCTGCATCTTGTGGACGAGGATGCAGGAAAAAAAACCGGTGCTGTGGGTACACTGCGCACAGGCAGTGCTGCAGCCGGTGAAGCCGCTCAGGGTGCCGCCTCCGCTGGCGGCGTGGTGGTGGAAATATCCGACGAGGCAAGGCGCAGGGCCGCCGGCGAACCGGATACTACGTTCACAGCCGCACCGGCCAAGGCAGATGGCGGTGAAGGTGAAGATAAAACCACCCTTGAACAGCTGATTGACCGGCTGAAAGAGCGTATCGAAAAGTTGAAGCAGGAGATACGCGAGCTTGAACAGAAAAGTATGCCGGATGAGGCGAAGCAGAAAATGCTGGAGATGAAGCGCAACGAGCTGATGCAGTTGCAGCAGCAGCTGGCGGAGGCTCAGATGAAGCAGGGTGAAGGCGCCGAAGGTTCTTCCGGCAGCTCGTTTGACGGGCGCGGCACCAGCGCGCAGGGTGCCACCACTATGGTTCGTCCCGATTAGGCGCTGAAACAGACCGGCGCTGACGGTGTGCAGTGGGCCTGCCGCGGCGATTGCGCCCTGTGCGGCTGAGGACGGTGCCGATGCCTCCGGCTTCCGGTGCCTCTGGCCTCTGGTGCCTGTTGAGCCCTGTGTCAGTGGTTTCCGGTCGGGAATAGTGTTTTTGCCGGAGCATCTCCGGCCGCAGAGCCGCGCAGCGCTCCGGTGATATCCGGAGTCTGCGCGTTTTTGCAGTTTTTTCTGCCTGCCGGACATCTGTCTGTGGTCTTTTTTCTTTTCCGGCAGTCCCCCCTGCTGGTGTATTTCCCCGTGCGGGTATGCGTTTTCCTGTGCAGGCAGGGCAGGCCGCGTTTTGCTGCGGCGTGGAAAACGTTGGCTGCGCTCACGCATTCTCCTGAATATGTATGCACCGTGATGACGACGGCCTTTCCGGGCCGGTGCTGTTCCGCCGGTTCGTGTCCGGTCCGGCGGCGGTAATGCCGTGTCTCTTGCGGGGTGCTGCCGCGGCAGGTCTTCCGTACTGGCATTATGGGGTATACAGAACCGCGGTTGTTGGTATAGTACACACATAAGGCCGCGGTTCCGTTACCTGCCGCGGCCGGACTCCGTTATGATTCATACCGCTACACTGGAGGTTCCGATGCTTGATCCGAAGGAATGCATTCTTTACAGCGGCGGTGCACGTGGTGCCGAGGCTGTTTTCGGCAGGCTTGCTGAAGAGTTCGGCCTTCAAGAGGTCAACTACAGCTTTGAAGGCCATCAGGCCGAACGCAGCCGCGGCGTGCGGGTGCTGACCAGTGAAGAACTGGCGCTGAAGGATGTGAGCCTTACCTATGTCTCCCGCCTGATGAACCGCAGCTATACCAGTGCCCCCCTGTTCCGCAAGGTGCTACAGTCCATCTGCTGGCAGGTGAGCAGCGGACACGAGGTTTTTGTAGTGGGTACCATTATGGATGACCACACCGTCAAGGGCGGCACCGGCTGGGGTGCGGAATTTGCCAAGATATGCAACAAGCCGCTGTTTGTCTTTGATCAGGACAGAGGCAGCTGGTACCGCTGGGACAAAGCCCAGTGGCAGCCGGTGGAAAATCCGGTGATAACGCACAGACATTTCACCGCCACGGGTACCCGCTTTATGCAGGCTGACGGAGAAGCGGCGATCAAGGCTTTGTTCGAACGCAGTTTTTCTCGCTGACGACCGGTTTCACTCGGGCCGGAACCTGCGGGTTCCGGCTTTTTTTTTGCGCATGCGGAGATATTTTCATGTTTGATTCCGGAAAGAATCCGGTTGCCGGCGGTCTGGCGGCTGTCGGCGCTTTTGTGCTCTGGGGACTTTTGCCGCTGTACTGGAAAATGCTGCACAGCGTGCCTCCGCTGGAAGTGCTGGGACACCGCATAGTCTGGTCACTGGTGTTTGTGGCTGTGCTCATGCAGGTCACCCGCCGGTGGGACGAGCTGCGGCGGGCTGTTTCTTCGGTGCGCAACATGGCTGTCATGGCTGTTGCCGGTGTACTGGTGGGCGGAAACTGGTTTTTGTACATCTGGGCGGTTAACAACGGCAGAGTGCTGGAAACAAGCCTGGGCTATTACATCACCCCGCTGCTTAATGTGCTGATGGGCTGTGTGCTGCTGGGTGAACAACTGTCAAAAGGCCAGAAGGCCGCACTGGTTCTGGCTGCTGCGGGGGTTGCCGTCCAGCTGACCATGCTGGGGCGTCTGCCGTGGGTGGCGCTGGTGCTTGCCGGTTCGTTCAGCGTGTACGGGCTGCTGCGCAAAACGGCCAATGTGGAATCTGTGCCCGGACTGTTTTTTGAGACAGCCGTCCTGACGCCGGTCGTGCTTGTGTATCTGGTATGGCTTGACGGCAACGGTGGTGCCTTCGGCCATGCGGGAACTGCTGTTTCGCTGCTGCTGGCCGGTGCGGGGGTCTGTACGTCTGTTCCTTTGCTGCTGTTCGCTTTTGCCGCGCGCAGAATGCATCTGGGAACCGTGGGAATATTGCAGTACATCGCTCCCACAATCGCTTTTATGCTGGGCGTGTTTGTGTTTGACGAGCCTTTTTCAGCAGGACGACTTATATCATTCTGCTTTATCTGGCTGGCTGTGGCCATATATAGCGGCGAGTCTCTGTGGAAACGCCGCAGACGGGCCGTTCAACAGGGGTAGCCGGCAGCGAGGTGTTTTGTATCGGGTCGTATATAATATTATGTTGCATTTATTATTACATCCAGTAGGCTGACTCCGGAAGGAGGACGGCCTTGTTCTTTGACGCATCGCATTCCGGCTTTTCCAGAAAGTCATTGCCGCGTTTCGCGTTGTGGTTTGCAGCCGCTTCATGCGTGGTCATGGCCATTGCCGTGGTGGTTTCGCATCGGGTGGCCACGCAGGCACTGCAACGCCACGAGGGCCTTTTTTCGCGCCAGCAACTGCGTATGACCCTGCTGTCCGCACAGGCCATGCAGGGATATTTTTCTTCAGTTGCCGGCCATCTGCGCATTGCCCGGCCTCCCGCCCCTGTGCCGGATGAGGCGCTGTTCACTGCTCCTTCCGGCTCTCTCAGTCATCTTTTCGACAAACACCCTTCACTTGTGGCTGTGTGTTTCGGCACGCAGACCGGCGCCGATGCCGGTATATTCGTTATCCGGCCTCAGGCTTCCGCCGCATTGCGCGGTCAGGCACGTCTGTGGCTTCGGCAGGCGGTGCTGCATCCTGTCCGGTGCCCGCCGCCCGACGGCTGGTGGTTTGCCCCTGTGTTTGTAGAGCACAAGTCTGTGGTTGCCGTGCAGGTATGCACAGCGGATGCGGCGCAGGCTCCTGTGGTGGCTGTTTTTGACATGCACGGACTGGCGTTGCGCTATGCGGGGCAGCTGGGCATAGGGGACAGCGGTTCGGGTTTTGTGCTGGATGAACGGGGTACGGTCCTTTTTCATGCCGGTTCTCCTGTGGCGGGCCGCAATGTGTTTGACGGTATGCATGCCGGTTTTCCCGCGCTGGAACAGCTTGATTCCCGCATGGTGCAGGAGCCTTCCGGCGCGGGCGGCTATGAATACGCTACCCGTCGCAGCGGGGGAACGGTGCGTAAAATGGTGGCATGGAACACTGTGGAACTGCCACCGCACCGGCTTGTAGTGGGACTGGCCGCCGCCGTGCAGGACATCAACGCCGACATGTACGCACTGAACCGTCAGCAGGGATTGCTGGCGGTTACGGCGTTTTTGTTTTTTGCCCTGATGGCGCTGTGGTTTCTTCGTGAACAGCGCACACGGGCGTTGCGTCGGTCTGCCGAACTGTACCGGCAGCTGGCCGACACAGCCTACGACATAGAGCTGTGGCATGACGCGGAAGGAAAGCTTTTGTATGTTTCTCCTTCCTGCGAACGCATTACGGGATATCCTGCTGCCGATTTTATGGCTGATGCCGGACTGCTGGAACGAGTGGTGCACCGCGAAGACCTGCCGGCTTTCAGAATGCACATGAGTGCGCCCGGTATGCTGGAAGGCGAATCGCTGGAGTACCGTCTGTTACACCGGACGGGCAAAGTACGCTGGGTTTCTGTCGTTGCCCGTGAAATATGGACATCGGACGGAATCTGTCAGGGGGTGCGTTCTTCCGTGCGTGACGTGACGGAAAGCAAGCTGATGGAAAAGGAGCTGGATTACAAATCGCAGCATGATGAGCTGACAGGGGTTGCCAACAGATCGCTGTGTCTGGCGCGCATCCGCAAAGCCATGGTGCGTACGGCTCCCAGACCGGAGGTAGGGTTTGCCGTCCTTTTTCTTGATATCGACCGCTTCAAGATTATCAACGACAGTCTGGGGCACGAACAGGGCGATATGGTGCTGGCTGAAATGGCCGAACGTCTGGTGGCGTCGGTCCGGCCCTGTGATACTGTGGCCCGTTTCGGCGGTGACGAGTTTGTCATTGTGCTGGAAGAGTTGCCCGGTCCGCGTGAAGCTGTGCGCATGGCGCGGCTGATCAAAAAGCGTTTCAAGGAGCCTTTGCTTCTTGAAGGCCATGAAATGCGCATAACATGCAGTATCGGAATGATTTTTGAGTACGGCGGCGACAGCGTCGGCGCTCAGGCTGCTGTGCGCAATGCCAATATTGCCATGTACCGCGCCAAGGCTGCGGGCCGTGACAAGCTGAAAGTCTTCCGGCCCAAGATGCTTGCCGCCGCTGCCAGCGTGATGACTCTGGAAAACGATATGCGTTCGGGGCTGCAGCGCGATGAATTTTTTATGGAATACCAGCCGGTGCAGCGTTCCGATGACGGAACTCTGACCGGATTCGAGGCACTGATCCGCTGGCGGCATCCCGAAAAAGGTACCATAGGACCGGATCATTTTATTCCGCTGGCCGAGGAAAGCGGTCTTATTGTGGATATCGGGCTGAGCGCGCTGCGCAAATCATGCTGCGAAATGGCCCGCTGGTGCAGGCGCTACCCCGGCTGCGAAGAACTGTTTCTGGCGGTGAACCTTTCTGCGCGGCAGTTTTCTCAGCCCGACCTTGTGACCTGTGTAAGCAGTATATTGCAGGATTCGGGCCTCGACCCCCGTCAGCTCAAGCTGGAAATTACAGAATCCACCATCATGTCCAACGCGGAAACGGCTCTGGCCATGATGCACCGGCTGAAGCAGATCGGTGTACAGCTGGCTATCGACGATTTCGGCACAGGATATTCTTCACTGGCGTATCTGCAGAAGCTGCCTGTGGATACCCTGAAGGTGGACAGAATGTTTGTGAGTGCCATGGAAGAGCAGGCCGGATGCCTTGAAATAGTGCGCAGTATTATCGTGCTGGCCAACAGCCTGCAGTTGAATACCGTGGCGGAAGGCGTGGAAAACAGCAGACAGCTGGAGATGCTGCGTAATCTCGGCTGCTCCTACGTTCAGGGGTTTTATTTTCATAAACCGCTGCCGGTGGCCGCTGCGGAACTGTTGCTGAACGGCAGAGAACCGGCGGAAGCCGTCTGAACCTGCCATTATTGCCGTCATGCCGCGCCGTTCAGGTTGTGCCGGTGCTGCCGCGCCGGTCAGGCCGCGCTGGAGCTGCCGTTTTGCTCTGCGGCGGGACTGTCCGCACCGAAATGCTTTTCGTAATCCTTGCCCCACTGACACAGCTGCTTGAGAATGGGCATCAGGCTGTGCCCCGTTGTGGAAAGTGAATACTCCACCTTGGGAGGCACCTCCGGATAGACTTTACGTTCGATTATTCCGTCTCTTTCCAGTTCGCGCAGTTGCTGGGTAAGCATTTTCTGCGTGATATTGGGAATGGTGCGCCGCAGTTCGCCGAATCTGTGCGTGCCCCGCGTGCCCAGATGATACAGAATGATAGGTTTCCATTTGCCCCCGATCAGCTGGATGGTCAGCTCTACGGAGCAGTAATAGGTTCTGCCTGCACAGTGTTTAAGTCCGCACCCGCTCATATCGTCCTCCGGATTTTTTTCTCCACTACCGGCAAAAAAGGTTTCGCGCAAGACTGCAGGGCGCTTGAAAGCCTGCATGGTTCCCTGAGGGTATGTACCTGCACAAAAGACCTGTGTTGTGTTAGTATCTGTGCATATGTGTGCGATACAGCGGCAGCCGGTTGCTGTAGTCTACTTTTTTAAGGAGAATGATATGGAATTTAAAGATGTTGTACGTATGCGCCGCAGTGTGCGCAAGTTTACGGAGGAACCCGTGACTGAAGAGCAGCTGGCGGCGCTGCTGGAAGCCGCCATGGCTGCGCCCAGCGCAGGCAATGCACAGCCGTGGCGTTTTATCGTGGTGGACGACAAAGATACGCTGGCCGCAGTGCCCGCCATTCACCCCTATGCGGCCATGGCAGCATCGGCGCCGCTGGCCGTGCTGGTGTGCGGTGATCTTTCTGCAGAAAAATACCCCGGATTCTGGGTGCAGGACTGCGCCGCGGCAGTGCAGAATATGTTGCTGGCAGCGGTGGACGCCGGTCTGGGGGCGGTCTGGACAGGAATTTATCCTGAGCAGGAGCGCGTGCGTCAGTTCAGTGCCATGTTCGGCCTGCCCGAACATGTTGTGCCGCTGGCACTTGTTGTTGCGGGGCACGCGGCAAAAACACCTGCTCCCGGTGGCCGCTTTGATGCAGCCAAAGTACGTCGCAACCGGTGGTAGATTATCCGCACAGCCTGTGCTGCGGCTTGAATAACGGCGTAAAAACATATACCTGCCATGCAGAGGCGTGCAGTTGCCCGCCCGCACCATAAAGGAGTGACGCATGAAGGTATTGGCTATAGACAAGGTGTCTCCGGATGCCACGCCGGAACGGGTCCGTGAACTGTTCATGAAAGAAGTTCATCAGACCATCAAGATGTATCTCGCAGATGTGGTCCGGGAAATTTATTTCAGGGAAGACCGTTCCGGCACGGTGATGATGCTGGAGGTGCCTTCCATGGAAGAGGCCAGAAAAATTGTGGATACGCTGCCCATGGTCCGTGACGGTCTGCTTGAATACGATCTTATCCCGCTGGGACCGTTCATGCCGCTGGCTCTGCTGGTCAGCGACGACGAACAGGCCGCCTGATACCTTAAGCTTCTGTAGCATATACAGTGATAACGCCGCGGCTGTGTGCCGCGGCGTTTTATTTTTTGGGGCAGGCGCAGCGCATTGACATATAACAGGGCCTGTACTGTTATGAATGCATGGAGGTGCATCATGCAGGAAGAACCGGCAGAAGGAGGACGTTTTCCGCACAGGCAGACTGCCGCGGCGGAAATGGGCGGCTACAGGCTGGTGGATGCACAGTCGGCGCATGGCATGTTGCTGGGCGGCGAAGCGCTGTTTGTGGATGTGCGCGATGCTTTATTGTACCGGCAGGGCCACTTGCCCTCTGCTGTGTGTTTTCCGCTGCCCATGACATGGCGTGCCCGCCTGCAGCACAGATGGAAGCTGCGCAAGCTGCTGTGCACGGCAGAGTGCAGACCCGTGGTTTTTTATACCGAAGGGCCTTCGTGCCGCCGCAGCGATGTGGCAGCACGCGCGGCGGTGATAACGGGTTTTCCGGCCGTGTACCGTTTTGCGGGCGGTGTGCAGGCATGGGTGGCTGCCGGTCTGCCGCTGGAAGCCGGTACCTGTCCGCCGCCGCTGCGCAGTTTTGAAGAGCACGGCCACGACGACTGACCGGCTGCCGCGTTACAGATAGTGGGGGGGCGGGCCGTCATCGCCTGCGTCCGCATCGCGCAGCAGCGGGGCCATCTGGCGCAGTTTGATTTCCACGGCCTGCTGCAGCTTGTGTATTTCGTCCAGCTGCAACTGCTGCTGCGTCAGCGCATCATTCAGTTCGCTTATGGTTTTTTCCTGAAAATATACCGTTTCTTCCAGCTTGATAATGCGGTCTTCAAGCGTTTTTGTCATGCCTTCATCTCCGCCAGCGTCATGATGACGTTGAATTCGTTTTCAGTTACGGGCTGTACGGACAGCCTGTTGCCCTTGCGCAGCAGCGCCATGTCCTGCAGCTCGGGTACGGTTTTCAGATAAGCCAGAGGCAACGGACTGGAAAAAGTGCGGATGTATTTCACATCCACCATGAACCAGCGGGGCGCTTCCGGCGTGGAGCGCGGGTCAAAATGGTTGTTTTCGGGATCCCACGCCGTATGGTCGGGGTAGGCTTCGCGCGATACTTCTGCCAGCCCTGCAATGGCGGGGTTTTTTCCGCTGTGGTAAAAAAGCACCTTGTCACCCGGGCGCATTTCGTCCCGCATGAAATTGCGGGCCTGATAGTTGCGTACTCCGTCCCACGGGGTGGTCTGCTCCGGAGCGTTCACCAAATCTTCCAGTGAAAAACACTCCGGTTCACTTTTCATCAGCCAGTAACGCATATTGCCTCCGGTCTGCGTCCGTCAGTTTTCAGTCAGCCGCGCAGCCAGTCTTCCAGCACGGGCGGCTGCGGGGCAAAGCCCGGCAGGGGGCTCCATTCGCAGCGGGCGGTAAGCTCTATGCCGCGCTGGATTATGGATACGGGCCTGTCGGATGAAACAACAATGACAATCATATCATCATTTGCGGCGGTAAAACGCAATGCCGAGTTGAAGCGTGCTCCTCTGGCCCTGTTTTCGCCGGGCACGGTTCTGCCGTCCAGCAAGCAGGCGAAATTATGCAGTTCGCCGGTGCCGGAGATGTGCAGAGCCCCGTCGATTTTAGAAAGCGATGTGGCCAGCCGCAGGTGGTCTTCGCAGCGCAGATCAAGCGGGGTTTGCAGGGTCTGCCCGGCCAGATTGCGCGGAACGGCGCGCAGGTCAACGGCCAGAGTGCAGCCGTGTTTGCGTTCGCGGGCGTGACGTACGATGTGCGATACAATGCGCATAAGATTGAGCTGGTGGTCTTCAGTCAGCCCGCTTTCCAGCAGGGCCTCTTCAAACTGCACCAGATTGGCCCGCCGGTTGGTGGAGTGGAACACTCCCTCTTCAAAACTGCATATCACTTCGTCGTCCAGCAGCAGAAAGCCGTGCCTGCCCTGATAATCGGCAATGATGGTACCCGGCGGCAGGGCATCGCAGCTGATGCCCACAATGGAGCGCCCGTCTGAAATCAGTGTGCGGGGCGCGCATTCCACAGCCTGAAGAAACTTGCGGCAGTGGCGCAGGTTACGCAGCACAGGCTGCTCCATGCGTGGAAAACCTGCCATGAAGCTCATGCGGCACAGCATGGAAGGTTCCACAAACGCCAGCCGTCCGCAGGGCCATGCTCCTTCCTCCCGCGTGCATGAAATGCCCAGTATGGCGTCCAGTGTGGGGTAGACGCGCAGCTGGGTGTCGGGGCCCAGCGTGTAGTTGCGCTGGTCCACAATATAATCGCGTACGGCATGAAAAGCGTAGCTTTGCAGTACAAACGCCGAGGTGGAATTGCGCAGTGTGCCGGAAATGGCCGTATCCTGCGCCAGCTGCCCCGCGGCATGTTCAAGCCAGCGCAGGGTCGGCCCCGGAGAGCACAGGTCCGGATGCTGTTCGGTAAACCACATCTGAAAAAACGCCGAACTGCTTTGCCCGCCGAACGCCAGCAGGCCGGTAAGGCCCGGATCCGGCGCGGGTATGATGTCTCCGCTGCGCAGGCATGCAAGGGCCGGATGCGGGGTTTTCCATCCGGCTGTGGAACAGTAGAGCTCTTCCAGCCGTGGTTCGTGTCCGTTAAGAAGCTGCTGCGGATCAATGACATGCAGCGGGTCACCGGGGGCAAGAGCAAGCAGCAGGGCGACACGGCTGGGGCCGGAAAAATGGCTCAGCCCTTCGCGCAGGCCGTCTAGACTGTTGTGGATGAACAGGCTGCGGTAGGGGGACTTCACACACTGCTCCTTGCGTTGGGCTGCGGCAGGGCGGGCGGCATCAGTCCTGACCGTCTGTCTGCTGCAGCATGCTGAAAAAATATACTCCGGCCATGACGGCCTCGGCAGCGTCGTGGGCGGGCGGTCTGACCAGCGCTTTTCCGTGACGGCGGAACAATGCCGAGGCCATGGCCACGGCTGCCTGCTTGCTGTCTTTGCCGCTGCGCACCGCATGTGCGGGCAGCAGTGCGCGGCGCCATGCTTCGGCACCGATGGCATGCACCTGCAGACCGGCGTGTGTTCCCTCCCGCTGCCATGCCCCGCCCGCTGCGCCGCCGCCTTCAACCAGCAGGTGCTCCAGCTGTGCATGGCGAAAAAACAGGGCGCGGGCGGCCCTGCGCATGGACCCGATGGTGGCGTAATGAAATGAACGGCACCACAGCGGGGTTCCGTGCCGGTCAAACATGGCCACACCGGCGCGCAGACCGCCATCGACGGCCAGCAGCCAGCCGGTGCCGGCGGTGTATGAGTGGTCTGTCAGTCTGTGCATGGTCTGTGTTCTGGTCATTACGTCAGGGGACACTGCTTTTTCAAGTATGAAAAAAGGATGCGCGCGTTGCGTGCATCCTTTGAGGAACGGTATCCGGTCCGGCTCAGCCCCTTCTGCGCTGCGGCCGTGAGGGGCGCGCGCTGCTGCGACCGCGGGATCTGCGGTCGTCGTCCCGCCGGGTCTGCTGTGCAGCCTGCTGTTTTCCGGCGGCATGGCGGGGGGCGTTTTTTCGCTGTTGCCCGTGCTTTTTGCCGGCAGCGCCCTGTGCCCCCCCGTGGGAGGGAATGAGTATGTGGTGCTGGCGCAGACGTTCGGCATCGGTGCGGGCGACATATATGGGGTCTCCCTGCAGGTCGATACCGGCATAGTACATGGCGGTGGCCACTGTTCCGGGCGTGGGTATGAAACACTGCACCTGCTGGGGCTGCCAGCCGCGCTGACGCAGCCAGCGGCCCAGTGTGCGCATGTCGTCGTCCGTGCAGCCGGGAAACGCACTCATAAGGTAGGGAATGACATATTGCTCTTTACCGGCTTCACGCGAGAAAGTTTCAAAAGCTTCGAGAAAGGCTTCAAAGGCGGGAAGTCCGGGCTTGCGCATGCGCTCCAGTACGTTGTCACAGATGTGTTCCGGCGCCACTTTAAGCTGGCCGCCGGTGAATTCCATGGTATAGGCGCGCAGCGCTGTGTCATCCTTCAGCGCCAGGTCATACCGCACCCCGCTGGCCACGCGCACATGGCGTACTTTGTCCATGCCGCGTATGGTGCGCAGAAGGTCAATGGCGGCGGGCTGCTGAGCCTTGAATGCCTTGCACACCGAAGGGTGCATGCAGCTTTCCCTGCGGCAGCGGGCGGGGTCGGCCGCGCATGCGGCCTGCCACATGTTGGCGCTCGGTCCGCCCACATCGCTTATGGTGCCTTTCCAGTCTGCACGGCGGGTCATGGCCCGCACCTCTTCGATGACCGATTTGCGGCTGCGCGATGCAATGCGCCTGCCCTGATGGAGCGCCAGTGAACAGAATGAGCATCCGCCCCCGCAGCCGCGGTGTGTGGTGACTGAAGTCAGCATCATATCCGTTGCCGGAATGGGACTGGTGTAGGCAGGGTGCGCCGTGCGTGCAAAGGGCAGCGAGTACAGACGGTCCATTTCCTCTTCACCAAGGGGGTGGGCCGGTGCCGTAAGCAGTACCTTGCGGCCTCCCGCGGGCTGGATGGCCGGAGCGTTCATGGCGTGCACCTGCTTTTCCAGCATCACGGTAGCCTGCAGCAGCAGGTGCGGGGCTTTTTCGATGGCTTCGTGGGCGGGCAGCTCAAAAACATCGGCTTCCGCCGGAGCGTAGTCAGCGGGTACCATGCAGGCCATGCCGCGCAGGGCGGAAAAAACAGTCCACAGCGGCGGCAGTGCTCCGGTGTCCTGCTGGTGCGCATAGCCGTTTTCATCCAGAGCCACGGCCGCTTCCAGCATGGCCCGTTCGCCCATGCCGTAGATTATGGCGTCGGCTTTGCTGTCCAGCAGCAGCGGTCTGCGCAGTTTGTCCGTCCAGAAATCGTAATGTGTTATGCGCCGCAGCGAAGCCTCTATGCCTCCGAGAATTACGGGCAGACCGGGAAAGGCGCGCCGCACAAGATTGGTGTATACTATGGTCGCCCTGTTGGGGCGTGCTCCTGCTTTGCCGCCGGGGGTGTATGCATCGTCGGAGCGTTTTTTGCGAAATGCTGTATAGTGGGCCAGCATGGAATCGAGCGCTCCGGCTGTTACGCCGGCAAAAAGAGCCGGTCTGCCCATTTTTTCCAGATCGGCTGTGCTGTCCCAGGCCGGCTGGGCGGCCACGCCCACCCGGTAGCCATGCGCCACAAGCCACCGCCCCAGTATGGCTGCGGCAAAGCTGGGGTGGTCTACGTATCCGTCACCGGTTACCAGCAGAATATCTATGCCGTCCCAGCCTATGTGTTTTACATCGGCTGCGGTCATGGGTAAAAATTCGGGTTGCTCAAGGGGCGTTCGGCCCGCAGGCATGGCGGGCACAGAGGATGTATGTATGCGCATGGCGCGAATATAGGGTGCGCCCTGCCGCTGCGCAAGGCCATTGTGCGGGGTGGCGGTGCTTTCCTGCTGCAGTGTGTTGAACTGGCACCGCAAATCAGATAATAACAGGCGCAAGTGTGAGTGACTGCTTGCTTTGATCCGCTAACAATCTTTGCCGTTTTGCGGTGAAATGGATAACGCGATGGAAAATGAAGTCGAGCTGCTGAAAAAGCAGATTGTCGAACTGCAACGCGAAAATGAGATTCTGAAGTCAGGGAATGTCTTTACAGGCAGCTCCAGAGAACACGATCTTCTTCTGCGGCTTTTTGATAGCGTGAAAGAGTATGTATATGTTGCAGATATGGAAACATATGAACTGCTGTACGTTAACAGGACGCTTGAGAAAGATATCGGCTCGTGCACCGGTAAAAAGTGCTACCAGTTTTTACAGGGACTTGAAGAACCATGTCCTTTCTGTACAAACGATATAATACGTAACGATCCTGATTCATCACATATATGGGAGCTGTATAACCCTGTACTGAAGCGTTGGTACAGATGCATCGACAGGGCCATACCATGGGTGGGCAACAGGCTGGTCCGGTACGAACTGGCTCTGGATATATCAGACATCCGTACTGCGGAAGAGGAAATGCGGCGGTTCCGCATGGCGCTGGAGGCCTCGTCGGATGCGGTATACCTGACAGATCTGCGGACGGGACTCTTTGTGGATGTGAACAGCCGGGCGTACACTCAGCTTGGCTATACGCGTGAAGAAATTCTGGGCATGCGTCCGGAGGACATCAATATAGCAGTAAGCGAACACGGTCTGGAGCCGTACCTGCGTAACGTGCTTGACGGCAGGGACGAAGGGGCTGTGGAAACGTATCACCGGCACAAGGACGGCACTCTGCTGCCCGTGGAGGTGGGACTGCGCAGGCTGACCACCGTTTCCTCGGAACTGCTGGTCTCGGTGGCGCGTGATATCAGCGAACGCCGCGACGCCCAGCGCGATCTGGCCACGCGGCTCATGTACGAAAGAGTGCTTTCCACCTGTGCGCGCGAACTGCTTTCGCAGTTCAGTTCGCTTAACGCCATGCACACCACACTGGAAAGCCTGCGTGAAACGGTGGATGTGTGCCGCGTTTATATCTTTGAAAATTTTATAAATGACGACGGACAGCTGTGTTGCCGCCACCGTTTTGAGGTCTGCTCCGAGGGGGTTGCCTCGCAGTTCGGCAAATCAGAACTGGAATGCGTGCCCTATCTGCCGGCTTTCAGCCGCTGGGCGCAGACTCTGGAGCAGGGTAAGGCGCTGAGCGGGCTTGTGGATGAATTTCCGGAAGAGGAACAGCCGTTGCTGCGGGCGCAGGACATCCAGTCCATTCTTGTGCTGCCGCTGAAGGTCGGCGGGCAGTGGTGGGGTCTGATCGGGTTTGACGACACACGCACCATGCGCCGCTGGACGCAGCTGGACGAACAGCTGCTCATGACCGCGGCAGAAATCATCGCGGCTGCCATAGAGCGTAACAGAGCGCAGAAGCAGCTTGAGAAGACCTCGCGTGAAGCGGAAGCGGCCAGCAGATCAAAAAGCGAATTTCTTGCCAATATGAGCCATGAAATCCGCACACCGCTTAACGCCATCATCGGCCTTACCGAGCTTTCGCTGCAGGAGGATCTGCCCGAAGGCGTCGGGGAAAACCTCAGGGCTTCACTGTCGTCTGCCGAGGCGCTGCTGGATATTGTTAACGATATACTGGACCTTGCCCGTGTTGAGTCTGGTAAGCTGCATCTTGAGGAAGTGGAGTTCAGCCTGCCCCGTTTCCTCGGCGGGGTCATGCGCGTTATGCGGCATGAAGCCGAACGTAAGGGTCTTGATTTTTCGATGTTTCTTGGCAGGGGGTTGCCCCGCGAGCTGATGGGCGATTCCGGAAGACTGCGTCAGATTCTGGTGAATCTTATCGGCAACGCCATCAAATTCACGGAAGAAGGCGGCGTCAACGTTGCTGTGGAATGTGTTTCCTCTTCTGGTGGTTACATAGCCGGTGTACAGCGTGTACGCTTTACTGTGCAGGACACGGGCATAGGGATTCCGGAGCACCTGCACGGCATCATATTCGAAAACTTCCGTCAGGCGGACGGGTCCATAACACGCAAATATGGCGGCACAGGGCTGGGACTGACCATCAGCAGGCAGCTTGTCGAGATGATGGGCGGCAGTATTTCTCTGCGCAGCGAAGCCGGAAAGGGCAGCCGTTTTGAGGTGGAACTGCCCTTTAAAGTGGCCGAGACGCATGCGTGTGCCATCGAGGAAGGGGAAGATGTTCCTGAAATGCTGCCTTTGCGCATACTGCTGGCGGAAGATAATGCCCTGAACAGACGCACTATGATTCTGGCGTTGAAAAAACTTGGTCACCAGGCGGATGCGGTGCAGAACGGTGCTGAAGCCGTGGAAAAGGCCGCGCTGAAGCGCTATGACTGTATTTTTATGGATGTGCAGATGCCGGTGATGGACGGGCTGGATGCCACAAGGGCCATACGCGGCTTTACCCCTGATACGGCGGCAACGGCGCCGGATGTGCATATCATTGCGCTGACTGCGCATGCGCTGGCAGGTGATAAAGAGCGCTTTGTCCAGGCGGGCATGTCCTCGTACCTTTCCAAGCCTGTACGCCTGGAAGCGCTGAAAAAGCATCTTGTCCAGCTTCAGGCCGGGACCGCAGACGGCGGCGGGGCCGATGCGCCGCTTATGCCCGCCTATGATGCGCATCCTGTCATGGAACCGTACACCGGCGGCCAGCGCGAGGCCTACCGGTTCCGGCGTTTTCTTGTTACAGTGGCGGCTCTGCGCGAAAGCCTGTGGTCTGCCTTTGACCGCGGCAACTTGCTGGAACTGCACTCGCTGGCGCATACGCTGATGCACGAGGCCGACAAAATGGGCGCCCCCCGCGTATGCGTGATGGCTTCTCGGCTTGAAAGCCGTGTGCGTGATGCGAGACCGGAAGAAGTGCGCCCTATTTTTCTGCTGCTCATGGATGCCATCAACCATCTGGAGCACGAACTGCTGAAGATTTTTCCTGACGCCCGCGGAGCTGAAGGCCACCATGCCGGATGATGGCAGAGCGTCTGCAACCGATGACTCGTAAACGACGGTTTCTTTAATGAGCCATGACGACACCGCACATAGCGGGCAGAAAACCGGTTCCGCCAACGCCGACGCCGTGGTCCGGTTCAATGCCAGCAAAGATTACATGAAAGTGGGCATAGCCCGCTATGTGCCGCCCAAGGGTAAAGGCAGCCCCTTGAGCGTTGATCTGATGGCGGAGCAGCTGGCAAAAGCCGGTATACGGGTTCCGCTGGATGTGAATGCCGCGCGGACGGTCATTGAAAAGCTTCAGGCCGGCGAGGATGTGACTAAAATTGTGGTCGCCCGCGGGGTGCCGCCTGTGGCGGGAACCAACGGGCGGCTTATGTGTTTCGGCGATGAACGTTTTCCCGTTTTTCCGGGTATGGCATTCGGCACGCTTATGCCGGCCATTCCTGCACAGGGCGGCATGCGTATCGACGGCAAGCCTGTGTCGCCTCCGCCCGAGCTGTTGTCGTGCGACCTGCAGATTGCCGGCCATGGCAACTGCAGCATGCAGGAGCAGGGCGGGCAGCTGGTTGCCGAAGTGTACGGCACCGTGATGGTGACCGGTTGCGTGGTGCAGGTGCTGCCGCTGATAACCGTTGCCTCGGACCGGTTACGGATTACGGCTACACTGTACCACCGTGACTGTCTGGGCATTCCCGTGACGCTGGAACGGCTGCGTGAACTGCTGGATACGATGGGGGTGGTGGCGCCGCTTAATGAAAAACCTGTCAGGGACGCGTTGCTGCGTGCTGCGGAAACCGGCGGGCCTGTGCACGATGTGGAAATCGCCCGGGGGGTCATGCCCCGTCACGGCACTGACGGCTGTCTGGAGCTGCTGTTTGACACCATGGAGATGGCGGGCAAGGTGGGGGCGGACGGAACCATAGACTATAAGGACCGCGGCAGTCTGCCGGTGGTCACGGAAGGTGAAGCCGTCGCTCTGCTGTATCCTCCCACTGCCGGTGATGCGGGCAGGGATGTATTCGGCGAAAGCGTCGCACCGCATCCCGGACGTCCCGTACCCTGTGTGCTGTGCCCTAAAAGCATAGTGGAAGATGAAGACGGTGTGACGCTGCGTGCTGCGCTGGACGGGTTTGTACAGCATGCCAAAGGGCGCCTGTCTGTCGAAAACATGTATGTGGTACGCGGCGATGTAAGTATGGAGACGGGAAACGTTGACCTGCAGCGCGGAGCTTTGCTGGTGCGCGGCAATGTGCTGAGCGGTTTTTCCGTGAACTGCCCGGAAAATGTCACTGTGCAGGGGGTTGTGGAGGCGGCGTTTCTGCATACGGGTGGCGACCTGCTTGCGGGGGGACTGGTATTGCAGGATCAGGGGCATGTGATTGTTGAAGGCAACCTGAAAGCCGGCTTTATAAGCGAGGGAAGCGTAGACGTACGCGGCAACATACAGGTCACCAAATCTATAGATAATTCCGATGTCACCTGCGGCGGTCTGGTTGCTCTGGGCGGCAGCGGGCGCATTGTGGGCGGCACTGTACGTTCCAAGGGCGGTGTGCGTGTGGGGCAGCTGGGCAATGAGCTGGGCGTGCGCACACACGTGATCATTGAGCTGGACATGAAAGCGCTGGAAGACATGGAAGAAGAAGTGCGCACCCGCAGGGCGGCCATCAAGCGCATCAATGAGACGCTGGGTACCGGCAGTGATGAAGTTATACTGAATCAGGTGCGGCAGGAAAATTACAAGGCGGTGGAAAAGCTGCTTGTTATCAGAGAAGAGGCGCAGCGGAGCATTGAAAGCGGCAAGGAAAAACTGGCCGAATTGAAAAAGGTGACCAAAGAACGGCTGGCCAATGTCAGCGTGCAGGTAAGCGGGGTGGTCTATCCGGGTACCGTGGTCACGTTTGAAGACCGCTCCTTTGAGGTCAGCAGCCCCGTAAGCCAGTGTGAATTCCGCATGGCTTCGAGCAAGCGTGTGGTGGAATTGCGTTCGCTCGGAAAGGTGATCGCCGCGTCTGAAGAAGAGGAATGACGGCGGGCTTGTCTGCGTAGTTCTGCCCATCGGGGCGTGGACAGATTTTTCAGGGCTTGTCAGCGCGGGCGTCGGCATTCAGCAGGGTGCCCGTGGCCTGCTGCGGACGGCCTGCATACGGATGACCTGTATGCGGATGACCTGCCTGCGCAAAGACGCGTATACAGAGACAGAGGCGCAAAGCATTCTTGCGGCACCGGCTGACGCGTCAGTGCCTGCCGTGCATCAGCCGGTACAGAAAAGCGGACACAGGTCCGTTTTTTTTGTACCGCGGTTCGTGCGGGGGAAGGCAAAGCCGTGCGGGCAGACTGTGGCGCATGGCATGAGGCGGAAAAAAGGCCGGATTGGTCCGGCCCTGCATATTATTCTTTAGGAGGTTCGATCAGCATTTTTCCGTTTTGCGGTTTACCGTGCCCTGCGGGGGGCATGATCATGGGTTTACCGTTTTTGCCGGGCATGCCTTTGGGCGGCATGGTCATCCCTTCGGGAGGCATTTTCATGCCTGAGCCCATATTCTGCATGCCGGCACCGTCTTTGCCGTGACGGTTGCGGAAATTATGCCATTCTTCGTGGCTCATCAGTTTGTCGCCGTTGGTGTCAATGGCGGCGAAGGCGGGTTCCCGCATGGACGGGTAGGCCGCGGAGAATTCTTCCCATGTGACCGAACCGTTACCGTCGGTATCCATACGGCCGAACTCTTCGCCAGCAGCCAGAGGACCGGCGCTTGCAAGAATGAATGCGCTGGCCAGCAGGAGCCGTTTCATGTGTGTACCCTCTCTATTTGCAGGCGGTTTGCAGCAGGAGCAGCCGCCCTGTTGATTCGGGATGCCGCGGGGCGACGCAGACCGGAGCCTTCCGGTACGCTGCGGTCGCAATGGCGGCAGATTCGCCCTACGTTCTAGGAAGTGGCAGAGCAATCGTCAAGCACGACTTTGCATAATACCTGCCGGTGCATGAAAAAAAAGCCCCTGCCTAAGCAGGGGCTTTACGTTCTGGCTCCCCGGGACGGACTTGAACCGCCAACCTAGTGATTAACAGTCACCCGCTCTGCCGATTGAGCTACCAGGGAGTGTGCTGTTGAGCGCTGTTGCCCTCAACGAGGAGAGGTGTATATGCTGTAACGTTTTCGTCGTCAAGCATAAAAAACAAAAAAGTTTAAAAAAAGTCATGAAAAGTGTCCGGCGTTTTTGCAGTGCGCTCAAACGTTACGGCAGCGGGCCGACGGCAGTTCGGCAGCTGATACTGAAAATACGTAAAATATCCGGCCGGCAGTTTCGGGCAGCGTGCGGGGACGGGGGGAAAGTACGGGCAGATGTGCGTCATGCTGCAGGCAGATTCGCCGCGGCGTGCAACATTTATATATACCGTGCTGCCGGCTGGTGCATGAGCGGAGAGGTGCAGGGGAATTAAAAGAGGCGCCGCAGGGTACACCATCTGTTGTGCAGGCGGGCATAGTACCGGTCCGGCAGCGCGGCAGGTGGCGCTACGGGGGCTTGTTGTTGCAGGCTGTGGCACGCGGCAGCATGTGGCCATGGCCGCGGTGCGTTGCCGCCCCTGCGCGGGACGCAAAAAAAAAGCCCCTGCCTGAGCAGGGGCTTTATATTCTGGCTCCCCGGGACGGACTTGAACCGCCAACCTAGTGATTAACAGTCACCCGCTCTGCCGATTGAGCTACCAGGGAGTGTGGTGCGGACAACTCGTGTCCGGCGAAGGGAAGAGATATAAAGATCGGCTGTGTTCGTCAAGTACAAAAATGATAATGTGAAAAAAATCTTTAAAAACTCACGGGGGGCGGGCTTCCTTGACGGAGCGTCCCAATTGGAATACCCATACCCGATTCAGCGTTTGCGACCAATTTAAGAGCATGGAGATATTTCCCTTGAGTAATCAAGAATCCTCAAACCGCAAAAAGATCAAGCTTCCCACCAAGTCCGAGCATTCCGCTTACTTTATGCCCATGCTTACGAGGCTTGATGAGCGTGACGAACTGAACGAAGTCATCAAGAGCCGTGTTGCCAAGTCCTGTGACATGATGGACGCAGGGGTGCCCCTGTTTCCCAACAGGTTCAACAAAGAAATTGATGTCGCTGAAATTCAGGCAGGCTATGAAGGTCTGGAAGCCGAAGAACTGGAAACTCTGGATCAGGAGTTCAGCTGCGCCGGGCGTATCGTGTCCCAGCGTTCCTTCGGCAAGGTTACCTTTTTCCACCTGCTTGATAAAAGCGGCAAAATGCAGTGCTACGCTTCGCGGGATTCGCTGGGAGCCGATGCCTACAGCGTTTTTAAAAAATTTGACATAGGCGACATTGTGGGCGTGTGCGGTACGCTGTTCCGCACCAAAACGGGCGAGCTGACCATACAGTGTTCTTCCGTGCAGCTGCTTACCAAGTCCATCCGCCCCCTGCCGGAAAAGTACCACGGGCTGAAAGACGTGGAAACCCGCTACCGTCAGCGCTATGTGGACCTGATAGTCACCCCGCGTACCCGCGAGATATTCCGCAAACGCGGCCAGATTGTGCGTGAATTCCGCAATTTTATGGAAGAACGCGGGTTCATGGAAGTGGAAACACCCATGATGCAGCCCATTCCGGGCGGCGCCACGGCAAAGCCTTTTGTCACGCATCACAATGCGCTTGATATGCAGCTGTACATGCGCATTGCGCCGGAGCTGTACCTGAAGCGTCTGCTGGTGGGCGGCTTTGAAAAAGTGTTCGAAATCAACCGCAACTTCCGTAACGAAGGGATTTCCACCCAGCATAATCCCGAATTCACCATGTGTGAGTTTTACTGGGCATATGCCCGCTTTGAAGATCTGATGGATCTGACGGAACAGTTGTTTTCGCGTCTGGCGCAAAAGGTCTGCGGCAGCACCGTCATTACCTATCAGGGGCAGGAAGTGGACCTGACGCCCGGCAAGTGGCAGCGGATGACATTCCATGACTCGCTGGAAAAAGTCGGCGGACACGCGCCGGAATTTTACAACGATTACGAAAAGCTGTCCGCATATATCCGCGAACGGGGCGAAAAGGTCATCGAAGGCGAAAAGCTGGGCAAGCTGCAGGCAAAGCTTTTTGATCTGGATGTGGAATACAAGCTTATCCAGCCGCATTTCATCTATCATTACCCCACTGATATCTCGCCGCTTTCGCGCCGGAATGATGACAATCCTGACGTGACTGACCGTTTCGAGCTGTTTATAACGGGCAGAGAACTGGCCAATGCGTTCTCGGAACTGAATGACCCCGTTGACCAGCGCAAGCGTTTTGACGATCAGGTGGCGGAAAAAGAAGCCGGCGATGATGAAGCGCACTTTATGGATGAAGACTACCTGCGTGCGCTTGAATACGGTATGCCTCCTGCCGCAGGGCAGGGCGTGGGCATTGACCGTCTGGTCATGCTGCTCACGGATTCGGCTTCCATCCGCGAGGTTATCCTCTTCCCGCTGCTTAAGCTGGAGAGCTGATCTGAAAACGGCAACAGCAGTCGCCATACCGGGCCGCAGTCAGGCCCGCCAACCGGAAAGGACAAGCCAGCAGCATGCGTTTTGAGCTGTTTGTTGCGTTGCGTTATCTGTTTGCCCGCCGCAAGCAGACTTTCATTTCGGTCATATCCGTCATTTCGGTGCTGGGTGTGGCTCTGGGCGTGGCATCGCTCATTGTGGTGCTGGGCGTTATGAACGGCTTCACCGTGGATATGCGTGAAAAGATACTGGGCGTGAACGCCCATGTCATCACGCTGGCTGCGGGCGGCGGTATTTCCGGCTATCCTGAACTGGTGCGCAAGGCCGAAACCGTTCCGGGAGTAAAGGGCGCGACCCCGTTTATTTATTCCGAGGTCATGCTTTCGACCCGCTACGGAGTCAAAGGTGTGGTGCTGCGCGGGGTGGACCCCGTTTCGGCGCCGGCGGTGCTGGGCATTGCCGGCCGCATGGTAGACGGTTCTCTGGCCGACCTTGAACGATCCGGTGCGCCGGGTCTTGTCATCGGTAAAGAACTGGCCAAACGGCTGGGTATCACCGTGGGCAGCAGGGTCAACCTGCTGTCTCCTTCGGGCGAAAAAACAAGCGCGGGGTTTACCCCGCGCATCCTTTCTTTCAAGATCGCAGGTATTTTTTCTACCGGCATGTTCGAGTATGACTCGTCGCTGGGGTTCGTCTCGCTTGATGCCGCCCGTGATCTGCTGGGAATGCCTGCTGGCACTGTTTCTGGTCTTGAAATAGTGGTGGATGACATTTACCGCGCCGATACCGTGGCGCAGGCGGTTACTCAGGCTCTGGGCGGGTATCCTTTTTACAGCCGCAACTGGATGGAAATGAATGCCAACCTTTTTGCGGCGCTCAAGCTGGAAAAAGCTGCCATGTCCATCATGCTCACCCTCATAGTGCTGGTGGGGTCTTTTTCCATTGTCACCACACTGGTGATGCTGGTTATGGAAAAATCGCGCGATATCGCCATCATGATGTCCATGGGCGCTACAAAATCACATATCCGGCGCATTTTTATGCTGCAGGGTACTATCATAGGCGTTGTGGGCACCACTCTGGGATTCGGGCTGGGGCTGCTTGTGTGCTGGCTGCTCAAGCGTTATCAGTTCATCAAACTGCCGCCCGGCGTCTATTCGCTTGACCATCTGCCCGTGCTGCTGCAGTGGCAGGATCTGGCAGCCATTGCCGTCGGTGCCATGGTGCTGTGCTTTCTTGCCACCATCTATCCTGCGCGGCAGGCGTCTTCACTGGAGCCTGCCGAGGCGCTGCGGTACGAATGATGGAAAAAAATACCATGCTGTTCAGCCTGAAAGATGTGGGTAAAGAATATCAGGGTCCTGCAGAAAAAATTATTATTTTCAGCAGGTTGAGTCTTGATATTGCCCAAGGTGACTCTGTGGCGGTTGTCGGGGCGTCCGGTTCGGGCAAATCGACCCTATTGCATCTCTTGGGAACCCTTGATAATCCTTCTCGGGGAACTGTTCTCTTCAGGGGAAGAGACATCACAGCCATGACGGCGGAACAGAAGGCCGCCATGCGCAGCAGAGACGTTGGATTTGTCTTTCAGTTTCATCACCTGCTGCCGGAATTCAATACGCAGGAAAATGTGGCCATGCAGGCTGTCATTGCGGGTATGCCCCGCCGTGAAGCCATGAAAAAAGCCGCACACGCCCTTGAGCTTGTGGGCATGTCCGGCAGGGCTGGTCACAGGGTGGGTACGCTGTCGGGCGGAGAACGCCAGCGCGCCGCCATCGCAAGGGCCATCCTTATGCATCCTGCCGTGCTGCTGGCTGACGAACCTACCGGTAACCTCGATGAACGCACGGGCGACAGTGTCGGGCAGTTGCTGATGGATTTAAACAGAGAGCTGGGTATGACGCTTGTTGTGGTTACCCATAACAACTCCCTGGCATCACTCATGAATAGACGTCTAGAACTGAGAGCTGGAGAACTGTATGACCAGAATTGCTAGGCTGTGGCTTTACGTCGCCTCAAGCCTGCTGGTTTGTCTGGGGGCCGTTCAGGCCAATGCCGCCGCGCCCGCCAACGTGCGTGTGCTTGTCCTTCCTTTTGAAGTGAATGCCGAACCTGATCTGGCCTATCTGGAAGACAGTCTGTCCGACCTTGTGATTGAACGTCTGGTTGCTCAGGGCTTTTCTGTTGTTCCCCGTGCCGAAGCCGCCGACCTGCTGCAAAAACAGGGTGTGGACGTGCTTGATATCACCTCTGCGCGTGATCTGGCGTTGCTGGCACGCGCTGATTATGCCGTTTACGGCAGTTTTACGCAGCTGGGCGAAAGCATAAGCCTTGATGCCCGCCTTGTGGAAGCTGTGGGCGTTCGTCCCGCAAAGCCGCTGTTCATACAGAAAGACGGCCTTATCAATATTTTGCCTGCAGTGGATGAGCTGGCACAGGTAGCCGCGGCCAGTCTGCTGCGGCAGGATACCGTTGCCGCCGTGGAAGTGCGCGGTACAAAAATTCTCGATCCCGATGTGGTGCTTATGCGGCTCAGCTCGCGCAAGGGCGATACGCTGGACCCCAAGCTGGTCAACAGGGAAATCAAACGTATTTACGACCTCGGGTACTTCAGCGATGTGAGCGCCACCGCCGAACAGACCTCCGACGGACTCAAGCTTGTCTATACCGTGCAGGAAAAGCCGCGCATTGAAGCCATTACCGTGGAAGGTTCCGATGCTGTGGACACTGATGAAATCCTCAGTGTCATGAGCACCAAGACCGGCTCGGTAATGAACGAAAAACTGCTGGCGCAGGACATCATGAAAGTGACCGACCTGTACCGTAAAAAAGGTTACTATCTTGCCGATGTAAGCCACAGGGTGGTGGAAGGCAGCGGCGGCGCGGCCAGCCTGGTGCTTTCGGTGCAGGAAGGCGACAAGCTGTACATCAAGGCGGTGCGTATTGTCGGCGCGGAACAGCTGGATGAAGACGATGTGCTGGATGAACTGGCTCTGCGTCCCCGCAACATGATTTCATGGATTACCGGCACCGGTGTGCTGCGCGAAGAATACCTTGAACGCGACAGCGCGGCCATCGGGGCGTACTACCTCAACCGCGGGTTTATGGACGTGCGTGTGGGTGACCCCGATGTCCAGTACGAGGAAGACGGCATTGTGGTTTCCTTTGCCGTCAAGGAAGGCACCCGTTACAAAGTGGGTAACATCGCTTTCGGCGGTGACCTGATTGATACCGACGAGGCGCTGCTGAACGTCATTAAAATGGACGAACAGGCCGCTGATGAAGAATATTTCAATTACGACGTGCTGCAAAAGGACACCAAAAAGCTGACCGAGTTTTACAACGACTACGGTTATGCTTTCGCCGACACCAGTTTCCGTACCGAACGGCGCGACGGTTCCATTGTGGACATCACGTATGTGATGACCAAAAAACAGAAAGTCTATGTGCGCAGGGTGGAGGTTGAAGGCAACAAGCACACCCGCGACAACGTTATCCGCCGCGAAATGCGTCTGACGGACGGCGACCTGTACAGCGGCTCCGGACTGCGTCGCAGCAACCAGCGTCTGAATAACCTCGGTTATTTTTCGCAGACTGACATTGAGCTTATTCCCACAGCCAATCCCGAGGAAGTGGATCTGAAAGTAAAGGTGAAGGAAAAGAATACCGGACAGATAGCTGCTGGTATCGCTTACTCCACCTATTCCAGCTTTGGTATCGGCGGTTCGGTAAGCGAAGCTAACCTGTTCGGTAAAGGGTACCGTGCCGCGCTTTCCGCCACGTTCAGCGGCAGAGACAACGAGTACGATTTCACCTTTATCAACCCGCATTATAATGACACCAAGCTTCAGGTCGGTGTGAACGCCTATCTGCGCAGCAGCGACATGGAAGACTATGACAAGGACACCGTGGGCGGCATTCTGAGCTTTGCCTATCCTCTTGGTGAATTTACGCGGGCCAGCTGGTACTACCGTCTGGACCAGTACAAATATTCCGACGTGGACGACGATGCCGCAAAGACCATCCGCGACTACGAAGGCACAAACCTTGCCAGTGTGACGGGATTTGCACTCTCGCGCGATACCATTGACAACCGCATGCGTCCCACCAGCGGTACGTACCTGAAAGGTGCCGTGGACTACGGCGGAGGCGTACTGCAGGGGACTGACCATTTCATCCGCCTGTACGGTGATGCGCGGTATTTCCAGAAGCTGGCCAACAACCATGTGCTGCATGTGCGCGTGCGCGGTGCCACCCTGTTTGAAAACGATCAGAGTGAGGAAATACCTGTCCACGAACGTATCTACCTGGGCGGTATCAACTCCATACGCGGTTACGACCGGCGCGATATTTCGCCCAAGGATCCCGAAAGCGACGACAGCATAGGCGGTACCCGTGCGGCGTATGCAAACTTTGAATATATCTGGTACTTTGATGACGAGATGGGCATTTACCTGATTCCCTTCTTCGACACCGGTTTCGTCATCGACCCCGACATGGGGCACGAATGGAGTGACGAAATCAAGAGCAGCGTGGGTCTTGAAGTGCGCTGGCAGTCCCCGCTGGGCAACCTGCGCTTTGCTTACGGTTACCCGCTGAACGAGGTGGACGGCGAACGCAAGGACGGCAAGTTCGAGTTCACCATGGGACAGACCTTCTAACCTTCCGGAACGCATCAAGGGGATGTCGCAAGACATCCCCTTTTTTCATGTTCATGTGCATGCCTTATGGGCTGCATCTGTGTCGGGTTGCGATAAATGGCCGTATGCCGTATGGTTTCGCAAATTATCGCACTCCCCGGCTGCACCGGAGTTGCCGCCGCTTATGGAATAGCTCACAATGCCGATGCATCTCAGATTTTCATCACGCCTGCTGTGGCTCTGGCTGGTCATTGCGGTGTCTTTGGCGTGCCTTCCCGCTCCTGCGGGTGCCGCTTCGCTTGATGCCTCGTTCAACAGCGCATGGCGCCAGTTTCATTCGCTCACCAAAGACGCCCGCAAAGGGAAATACCGTGACAACTGGTTGCGCATAGAACAGGATTTCATGGATGTGTACAAGCGGAGTCCGCGCGGCCCTCTTGCACCCAAATCACTGTACTACGCAGGGCGAGTGCGCTCCGAACTGGGGGCCCGCTCATATCTTGCTTCTGACTACAGGCGTGCTGTGGAGTATTTCCAGCGCCTTGCCAACCGCTTTCCATCACATTCCTGGACAGATGACGCGCTGTACCGCGCCGCCGCCATATACAAGGACAGGCTGGGTGATCATGGTACGGCCAGAAGCCTGCTGAACACCATTCTGCGCGACCATCAGCAGGGCGACATGTACTACAAGGCCATAGCATTGCATCGCTCTCTGGACGGAGGCAGCGGCGCTGCCGGAGCCCCTTCCGCCTCTTCTGCGCCTGCGCCTGCTCCGGAGCCCGCGCTGGCTCCTGCACGCTCCGCTGCAGCTGATGAACCCCTGAAGGCTTCTGAAATAATCAAAGGGGGCACCGCCAACAGCGGCGCTCCGGCCACTCTGGTTGACGTGCGCTACCAGTCCAGTGATGATTACACCCGTGTGGTGCTTGAATGCAGCAAGGAAGTCGCTTACCGGTATCAGTTTCTGCCTGAAGACAAAAAGGCCTCCAAGCCGTTCCGTCTGTATGTCGATCTGGAAAATGCATCGCACGGCAAACTGGTGCGGGCAAAGGAGACCGTTGCGGACGGTATTCTGCGGGAGGTGCGCACAGGTACGCCGCGCCCCGGTGTGAGCAGGGTGGTTCTCGATTTTTCATCTGTCCGTAAATACAATGTCTTTACGCTGGATAACCCGTTCCGGGTGGTCATCGATGTCACTTCTCCGGAAGAAAAGGCGCAGACTGCCGTAGCCGGTGCACCCGCCAGCCAGCCCAGACCCGCAACCCCCTACAAGGTGCCTTCGGGCAGCAAAGAACAGGTTAAAGACCTTGTGGAACAGCTGGGGCTGACGCTTGATACCATCATGATTGATGCAGGGCACGGCGGCAAGGACCCCGGCACGCAGCATAACGGTATACGCGAACGGGACTATACGCTTAAGATGGCCAAAATAATTGGCGAAAAGCTTAAGAAAAAAGGCTTCAACGTGGTGTACACCCGCACAAAAGATGTGTTTGTGCCCCTTGAAGAACGCACGGCCATGGCCAACGTTAAAAAAGCAGACCTTTTTCTTTCCGTGCACATCAACGCCAACAGAAGTTCAAAAATCCACGGATTTGAGACCTACTATCTGAACCTTGCCCGCTCTGCCAGCGCCGTGCGTGTGGCCGCGCGTGAAAACGCCGTCAGCGAAAAGCGCATCAGCGATTTGCAGTTCATTCTCACTGACCTTATGCTCAATTCAAAAATGCAGGAATCAAAAGATCTTGCAGAACTGATACAGGGTAATGTCATCGGCACGGTAAAAGGTAAGTACGGTTACCCCACGCGTGACAACGGAGTCCGCTCGGCGCCGTTTTATGTGCTGATGGGCGCAAAAATGCCTTCTGTTCTTATGGAACTGGGCTACTGCACCAACGATGCAGAAGCCCGTAGGCTCAAGTCTGACAACTACCTTAACCGTATGGCGGACGGCATTGTGGCGGGCGTGGTGGCGTACAAAAAGAAAATCAACAGGTATGCATCCATGTGATGCTTCTCTGCCGCTTGACGGGTGCCCCGCATGGCGGTATTCCACTTAATCTTTAACCCCAGAACAGCATGAAGTGTCACAGGGTTCAACCCTGTGTATTCGTTGCCAATAAAAGACTCACAGGAGAGCTTTAATGCGTAAAATTCTGCTTGCGATCATCGCACTTTCCCTTTTTGCCGCCGCTCCCGCACAGGCAGCCGGTCCCCAGAAAATCGGTCTGATCAACCTTAAAAAGCTGATGCTTGAAAGCGAACCGGCTGCCGAAGCCAAGAAAAAAATGGAAGAAAGCTTTTCTGCTGAAAAGAAAGAAATCGATAAAAAATCTGAAGAGCTGAAAAAAATGTCCGAGCAGCTGCGTCTGCAGGCTGCTGCTCTCACGCCCGAAGCCCGCGAAGATAAAAAGGTGGAATTTGTGCGTCTGAAGCGTGATCTTGAAGATCAGGCCCGCACCTTTACCCGCAAAGTGCAGTCTGCCGATGCCCAGATTCGTCAGGACATTCTGACCATCATTGCCAAAGCCTGCAATGAATACGGCAAAAAGAACAATATGGCTGCTATTTACGATGCCACCAATGCCGGTGTGGTGTACGCCAACCCCGAACTGGACGTAACCGCCGAGGTGATGGTTGAAGTGAACCGCATCTGGCGCGCCGGTGCCAAAAAGTAGTAAGACGGGCACATGCAGAAAACCGTCATGAAGGTTTCGGATATAGCCGGAGCACTGGGGCTGAAGCTTAAAGGTCCGGATCGCGAAATTTCGGGTGTGAACACGCTTGAAGCGGCAGGACCGGAAGAAATCAGCTTTCTGGCTAATCCGAAATACATTCCCATGCTGGCCGGTACCCGGGCGGCAGCTGTCATAGTGAGCGAGGAATACGCCGGTCAGGTGGAAACCGCGCTTATCAGCGCCAACCCCTATTTTGACTTCGGCCGTACCTTGCATCTGTTTGCCAGACCGCAGGGCAGCTTCAGCGGCATCAGCGATATGGCATACATTCATCCGGAAGCGGAAATAGGCGGCGGCTGCACCATTTACCCGCATGTCTACATAGGGGCCAGAGCGCGTATAGGTGAGGGAACCACGCTCTTTCCCGGCTGCTATGTAGGGGAAGACTGTGCGGTGGGTGAAAACTGCCTGTTGTATCCCAATGTGACGCTGATGGCTGCCACAACCGTGGGTGACGACTGTGTGCTGCATTCCGGAGTTGTTCTGGGGGCCGACGGGTTCGGCTTTGCCCGTACCGAATACGGGATTCAGAAAATTCCGCAGATAGGCAGGGTGCATGTCGGCAACGATGTGGAAATCGGGGCCAATACCGCCATAGACCGCGCCGTGCTGGGTGTGACCACCATTGGTGACGGCACCAAGATGGATAATCTGGTTCAGGTGGGGCACAATGTCACCATCGGCAACGATTGTCTTATCGTTGCGCAGGTGGGCATTTCCGGCAGCACGCACGTGGGTGACAGAGTGACCATGGCCGGTCAGGTGGGGGTTGCCGGACACCTTACCATAGGTGACGATGTGACCGTCGGGCCTAAATCGGGCATAGCCAGAAGCATAGAGCCGGGCAAGACCATGGGCGGACAGCCTGCGGTTGAGCGCGATGTGTACATGCGTACACTGACGGTGATGCCTAAACTGCCTGACATGTACAAGCGGCTGAGAAAATTAGAAAAAGAGCTTGAGACGCTGAAAGGCGAATCAGGCAGGGATAGCTGATGAACGACAAGGCGAAAAGCATTTTGGATATTCGACAGATTCTGGGACTGCTGCCGCACCGGTATCCTTTTCTGCTGGTGGACAGAGTGCTCGACTACACCCCCGGCGAGTGCATTACCGCTGTAAAAAACGTCACCATGAACGAGCCTTTTTTTCAGGGGCATTTTCCTGATGTGCCGGTAATGCCCGGCGTGCTCATTATGGAAGCGCTTGCTCAGGCCGGTGGCATTCTGGTGGTCAAAAGCACCGACACCAGCGTGGAAGGTAAGCTTTTTCTGTTTACAGGCATGGAAAGAGTGCGCTTCAGAAAGCCGGTATACCCCGGCGACAGGCTGGAGCTGCATTGCCGCCTTTTGCGCCACAAGCTAAAGCTGTGGAAGATGGAAGGCAAAGCCTATGTGGACGGACAGCTTGCTGCCGAAGCCGAAATGACCGCCGCTGTCATGAACAGAGAGGATATGTAGCGTGGCTGCGCAGATTCATCCTTCCGCCTTTGTGGACAGCAAGGCCGTTATCGGAGAAGACGTTGTCATCGGGCCGTGCGCCGTTGTCGAGGCAAACACCGTCATCGGCGACCGTTGCCGCATTGATGCCTTTGCTTCGGTCAAGCAGTATACCCGCATGGGAACGGACAACCATATCTATTCCTATGCCGCCGTGGGCGGCGAACCGCAGGATCTCAAGTTTCACGGTGAGGAATCGTGGCTTGAGATAGGCGACCGCAACCGTATACGCGAGTTTGCCACTCTGCACCGCGGAACCGAAGGCGGAGGTGCAAAGACCGTGGTGGGCAGTGATAACCTGCTTATGGCCTATACTCATGTGGCGCATGACTGCCACGTGAAAGACGGCATCATCATGTCCAACGGCGCCACTCTGGCGGGGCACGTGACCGTGGAAGACCATGCCATTCTGGCCGGTCTTTCAGCGGTGCATCAGTTTGTGCGCATCGGCCGCAACGCCTTTGTGGGCGGTATGAGCGGCATCGCGCAGGACCTGCCGCCCTTTATGCTGGCCGTGGGCAACCGCGCCGGCGTGCACGGGCCCAATCTTGTCGGGCTGCGCCGGGCAAAGGCTTCCCGCGATCTCATAGCGGCGCTGAAAAGCGCTTACCGGCTGATCTGGCATTCCGAAACTCCCCGTAAGGAGGCCTTGGAACAGCTGGAATACGAGTATGGAAATTTCCCTGAAGTGCTCAATTTTGTGGAGTTTATCCGCAGCAGCGAGCGGGGGATTCTGTCCGTGGAATAGTACACGGCCGGTCAACTGAAATACCAAGCAGGGGAAAGCGGGCACGGCCTTCTTTCCCCTGTTTTGTCTGCACACGGTCGCATCGCCGCCGTGTGCGGCGCGGGTGGCAGGCAGGCATGGCCACCACCCCGCGGGGTGTATATGCATGATGAGGCAGGACAGCATATGAATCAGGAATCCATAGGAATCATTGCCGGCAGCGGACAGTTTCCCATGCTGGTGGCCCGTGCCGCCCGTCTGGAGGGGCACAGGGTGGTCATGTGCGGCTTTCAGGGGCACACGGACTCCGCACTGGAACACGAGGCCGATGTATGGTCCATGCTCCATCTCGGGCAGCTGGGCAGGCTGATAGATTTTTTTGTGTCCGCTGGTGTGACGCGGCTTTGTTTTGCCGGAGCCATCAGCAAACCCCGTGCTCTTGATCTGCGGCCCGACATGCGCGCGGCCAAGGTGCTTTTCCGGTTGCGCTCCAAAGGCGACGATGTGCTGCTGCGTGCAGTGCTGGCCGAACTGGAATCCGAAGGGCTTGTCATAGTGCAGGCTGCGGAACTGGTGCCCGGGCTGCGCGGGCCGGAAGGAGTGCTTACCCGCAGGCAGCCTTCTGCCGAAGAATGGCAGGATATCCGTTACGGGTGGCCTGTGGCCATGCAGATAGGCGCGCTGGATATCGGGCAGTGCTTGGTTGTCAGGCGCGGTATGGTGGTAGCCGTGGAAGGTCTGGAAGGCACGGACGCCACGCTGCGCCGCGGGGGCGAACTGGGCGGAGACGGCTGTGTGGCGCTGAAGTTTGTGAAGCCGGGACAGGACGAGCGTATCGACCTGCCCGCTCTCGGGCTGGCAACTGTGCGCACTCTGGCACAGGGCGGATACACATGTCTTTGCTATCAGGCAGGAAATACATTGTTTTTCGACAGAGAGGAGAGTATCTCTCTGGCCGATAAACATGGTATATCCATAGTGGGAATCGGTCCCGCACTGTCGGCGGAGCTGACCGCCGCCGCGGAGTAATCTTTTACTGATTGTGTTTATGGGGGCAACTCATGCGTTTTGCCGGAAGAATGAATACTGTGCACCGCTCGTATATTCGCGAGATTCTTAAAGTTACCGCACGACCTGAAGTGATTTCATTCGCCGGCGGACTACCGAATCCCGATTCGTTTCCGGTGGCGGGGCTTGCTGCGGCCGCAGCAGAGGAAATGAAGGAATGCGGGGCGCAGACCCTGCAGTACAGCACGACGGAGGGGTATCTTCCGCTGCGCCGCTGGATTGCAGAACGTTATGCCGCGCAGGGCCTGAGCGTGACTCCTGATGAAATTCTCATAACCGGAGGATCGCAGCAGGGACTGGATATTGTTGCCAAAGCCATGCTGGACGACGGTGACGGAGTGCTGCTTGAAAGGCCCGGCTATCTGGGTGCCATTCAGTGTTTCAGCATGTACCGCGCGGCTTTTTCCACGCTGGAGCTGACCGCCGACGGGGTGGATACTCAGGCACTGGACAGGGCTTTGCAGGCAGGTTCGCCCAAGCTGTTTTATGCTGTCCCCAGTTTTCAGAACCCTTCGGGCATCAGTTATACCGAAGCCACACGACGCGAAACCGCACGGCTGATGGCGCAGTCTGACTGTCTGCTGGTTGAGGACAACCCCTACGGAGAGCTGCGGTTCAAGGGGCAGGCACTGCCGCCCGTCAAAGCATATATGAACGGCGCGCCTTCGGTGCTGCTGGGGTCGTTTTCCAAGGTGGTGGCCCCCGGTCTCAGGCTGGGCTGGGTGTGCGCTCCCGCAGAGCTCATGGATAAGCTGGTCACCGTCAAGCAGGCTTCGGACCTGCACACGCCGACATTCAACCAGCGTGTGCTGTATCGTTTTCTCGAACAGAACGACGTGGACGGTCACATTGCGTCCATCCGCAGCCTGTACGGCCGTCACAGGGATGTGATGGTGGAGGCCATAAGAGAACATTTTCCGCAGCAGGTGCAGTATACCGAGCCGGAAGGCGGTATGTTCCTGTGGTGTACACTGCCGGAGCAGTGTGATGCGGAGGTGGTCTTCCGCAAGGCGCTTGAGCGTGATGTAGCTTTTGTGCCGGGCAGACCGTTTTACGTGGACGGCACGGCCAATACGTTCCGGCTGAATTATTCCAATGCCAGCGAAGAGACCATACGCGAAGGCATAGCAAGGCTGGGAGCCTGCCTGCACGAAGTGCTGGCGTGATCCGCGGCGTATGGCTGACGGCAAACGGGACTTCTGCCCCGTGACGGACGCCTTTGCCGCTGAATTATTCTGTAAAAACGATAGCCGCCTGCGGGCGGCTTTTTTGTGCGCCGCACAGTTGCCGCGTCCGGGGCGCGCTGCTGTAACAGGTTTACGGCACGGTGCTTTCTGTGCCGGTCGCATCCTGCAATACTTTTTAGAGCATGCAATGGACGTGACCGGCTGTCCGCGCTACAGTGAGTGCGTGAAAACAGTGATAAATAAGGAGAAGATTTTCAATGAGCGAACATAGCTTCGTCTGGGACGCGGTACAGCGCGTCCGTACCGGTGCTCCGCTGGTGCATAATATAACCAACTATGTAGTGATGAATACCACCGCAAACGCGCTGCTGGCCGCCGGTGCATCCCCCGTCATGGCTCATGCGCGGGAAGAGGTGGAAGAACTGGCCGGTCTGTGCTCTTCTCTGGTGCTGAATATCGGCACCCTGAGCAAGCCGTGGATAGAGTCCATGTTCGCAGCCGGACGCATTGCGCAGTCGCGCGGTGTGCCTGTGGTGCTCGATCCCGTGGGGGCTGGGGCGTCTTCGCTGCGTACATGGACAAGCCTTGATCTGCTGCGCGAGCTCAATATAAGCGTACTGCGCGGTAATGCCTCTGAAATTCTGGCACTTTCCGGTGCCGGATCACGCACGAAAGGGGTGGACAGCATACATCAGGCTGCCGATGCCGCCGATGCCGCACGTGAACTTGCCGGTAAGTTCGGTTGCGTGGTTGTTGTCAGCGGGGCGGAAGATCTGATTACCGACGGTTCCAGCGACGTGCTGGTGCGCGGCGGACACGACATGATGCCCCGTATTACCGGCATGGGCTGCACGGCCACTGCTCTGGTGGCGGCGCATGCGGCTGTTGCCGGCAGTGTGCTGGACGGCGCGGCCGCAGGCATGGGAGTTATGGCCGTGGCGGGTACCATGGCCTCGCGCAAGGCCAAAGGGCCGGGCAGTTTTCAGATGCACTTTATTGATGCGCTGTACGGCATGCAGTCATTTGATGTCGAAGCCGGCGTGGAGATTGTGCGGTGACCCGTATGCAGCCGGATTATTCGGTTTATCTGGTCACTGACCGTACGCTGTGTGTCAGTGGTACGCTGGAAGATGTGGTGGCTCGTGCCGTGCAGGGCGGCGTTACCATGGTGCAGCTGCGCGAAAAGCAGCTTTGTACCCGTGAGTTTGTCGAACTTGGCCGGGCGCTGCGGGCGCTGCTGGCCCCCCGCGGGGTTCCGCTGCTTGTCAACGACCGGGTGGATGTGGCTCTGGCCTGCGGGGCCGACGGGGTGCATATCGGGCAGAGCGATATCCGTTATGCTGATGCACGCAGGCTCATGGGGGCTGGTGCCGTCATCGGCGTATCGGTGGAATCCGTTGAACAGGCTGCGGAAGCGGAACGTTGCGGCGCCGACTATATGGGCGTGAGCCCCGTATTTGCCACCCCCACAAAAACAGACACTTCTGCGCCGTGGGGGCTGGAAGGGCTGCGCGGTCTGCGGCGGCGGTTTTCTTTGCCGCTGGTGGCCATAGGCGGTATCGGTCCGGATAATGCGGCTGAGGTTTTTGAAGCGGGAGCAGACGGCATTGCTGTTGTTTCTGCCATTTGCGCCAGTCCGGACCCGCAGCAGGCGGCAGCAACACTGCGTGCCGTTGCCCGCGGAAAAAGGCGTGCGGCAGCCGTTTTATGATCCGGCGCAGTGCTGACCGGCAGTTGCATCCGTAAACAGGGATAACAGTAAACTGGGAGGCTGTATGCTTATTGCAGTGGCGGCGGACGGAAAAACTCTGGACGCCAGAGTGGAGCCTGTTTTCGGCAGAGCGGACTATTTTCTGCTGGTTTCTACGGAAGACATGGACTGCAAAGCGGTGGAAAATCCCTTCCGTGACGATCTGGAAAAAGCAGGCAGACGCATGGCCGCGTTGCTGCATGAGTATGGCGCTGTGGCTGTACTGTGCGGCGAGTGCGGTCCCAAAGCGCGCCTCGGGCTGGCCGAAGCCGGTATCCGTGTGGGGATAGGTTTCGGCGGCTCGGTGCGGGGGGCCGTGGAACGCTTTCTTTCACTGGAGGAAACCGTCGCGGGCGGTTCCTGAATGCTGTGCATGCCATGTTGTAACGGCGCGGGGTGCGTTGCGTGCAGGCGCGCATCCCGTGCGCGGCGGCGGAGAAAAAGACCGCCGCAGGGCATGCCTGCTATTTTCCCGTAAAGACGAACTGTTCCTTGTTCACTCCTGCAGGGTCTATGCCGTAGGCGGCCATCTCGTCCAGAACATGCTCCTGCATGGGGCCCGGACCGCACAGATAAAACGACGCCGTGGTGGAACGGATGTGCCGTTCCAGCATATGGCGCGAAAAGTGCCCTTTTTCAAAACGGATGCGGGGCTTGTCCTCTTCTTCGTACAGATCGGGTTTGTGCTCACGGCTGAGCACATGCACCACCGTCAGGTCAATTGTATCCGCAATCTCTTCCAGCTCCTGCGCGGCAAACGCGTCCGCGTAGGTTTTGTTGCACCAGAAAAGCACTATGCTGTTGGCGGCGTCAGTATTGCGAAAATGGCGTAACACGCTGAGAAACGGTGTTATGCCCACGCCGCCCGCCACAAATACGATCTGTTCTTCCCCTTCGATATCGCGGCAGAAAGCCCCGAACGGTCCGGCACACTGGATGGGCACGCCTGCCTTGAGCGCGGGAATGATTTCGCCGGTAAAACGGCCGTTGCGTTTGATGGTCATGCGCAGCGTATCGCCCGGAGCTCCTGATATGGTAAACGGATGCGGTTCACTCCATCCTTCTTCGGTCATCACCCGTATGGATGCGAATTGTCCGGGTCTGAATGCCTTGAAGCGTTCGTCATCTTCGGCCGGAAGAATATGCTCGTGGTGTCGTCGTTTTCGCGTACGGTGTCGACAATGACACCAAGTTTTTTTTTGCCGGTATCGCTCATGCGTTCTCCGTGGCTGTCATGATGGGGATTTGTTTTTTTATAGTGAACCAACGGGGCGGGGGTGTCCAGCCCCCGCACGACGCCGGAAAGGAAAAATCAGGGAAAAAAGTATTGCTCTTGCACCATGATGCGGTATTCTGCACCCGATTGTATAGTGAGCGGCTACGCAAGGAGGAACTGCATGGCTAGGCACGCATCAGAGACAGACCGTGTTCTGGAGTCGGTCAAAAGCGGACTGGACAGCGTTGCGCAAAGCGTTGTCCCCTGGTTTTACGCCAACATGCCCGACTATTATTTCAAAACCCATTCGGTGGAAGATCAGGTTCAGCACCTGCAGACCATTATCACAGGCAGGGTGACCACAGACAACCACACCGTCAATCTTGTCAGTCCCGACAGGCGGACTGTTACCTACATTGCACCCGAAGGCAGCGACATTGAGTTGCTGCAGATTCTTGAGAGCCATCTGGATGACAGCATTGAAACGGCAAGGCTGTACTCCAGCCATGACGGACAGCTGAAGCTGTGCACCATATTGCTTTCCGGACAGCCCAAAGCTTCGCCCGAATCGGAGGAGTTTGCCGCTGCGGTGCAGGCCGTGCTGGATGAAGGGCTGATACGCGGGGATGAGCGCGGGGCGTTTGAGATTTTTCTGAGCGGCACCAATAGTGACTATGTGCATAAATTTGAAACCCTGCGCGCGGCGCGTCATTTCCGCGCCATGCAGGACTTGCGCGGCAGCGAGGATACATGGGTCACGCTGGAGCAGTGCCCCGGCGGCAACGAATCACGCATTGCCGTGGCCATGGTCAACCCGCCATCCACCGGACTGCTGCTGCAGGTGACCAAGATTCTGCACCGCGAAAAACTGTCTGTCAGGCGGGCATACGGCGACCTTTTCACCCTGCCGGACGGCAAGACCATGGCACTGCTCAGTTTTTATGTGCGCCTGAGAGATGATCTTGTGCTGCCTGATTCTGAGCTGTGGCACAAGCTGACCCGCAAACTGAAGCTGGTGAAGTGGTTTGCCCCGCATGATCTGGAAAAATATGCAGATGAGGAAGGCTGGAACCTGAAAAGGGTAATGCTGCTGCAGGCGGCCTGCGAATTTGCCCATGTATTTCTGGTCAAAGATAACCTGTGGGCTTACACGGCGGACAATGTGGTCAATGTGGCGCTGGTGCGCCGGCGTGAAATTGCTCTTCTGGTGGAATATTTCGAGGCACGGTTCGATCCTTCGCTGGGCAGCAGACAGGACAGGGTGGCATCGCTGGAAGACCGCATAGCCACCATGCTTGAGGAATGCGTGGAAGAAAACGAACGGCGGATTCTGGGAATCATCTTCGGATTTTTCCGCAACACGCTGCGTACCAACTATTATCTCGATCAGATATACGGGCTTTCCTTCCGTCTTGATTCCTCGTTTATGGCCGAATGCTCCGGCGGATGTCCGCCGGAAGACAGACCCTACGGTGTCTTTTTTTTCCACGGGCCTTATGCGCAGGGGTTTCATGTACGGTACCGCGATATGGCCCGGGGCGGCGTGCGCATGGTAACCACGCGTACACAGGAACAGTTCGAGCTGGAGTCGAACCGGCTGTACGACGAGGTCACGGCGCTGGCCCGCGCCCAGCATTACAAAAACAAGGATATTCCCGAAGGCGGCTCCAAAGCGGTGATGCTGCTGGGACCGAGGGGCGATGTGAATCTGGCCGTGCACAGCATGATCAATTCGCTTCTGGATGTCATACTGACGGGGGAGGATTCTCCCGCGCTGCCGGGGGTGGTGGATTATCTGGGCAAGGAAGAAATCATCTATCTGGGGCCCGATGAGCACATCACTCCAGAACACATAGACTGGACAGTGCGCCGTGCACGTGAACGCGGGTACCGCTGGCCGTCGGCTTTCATGAGTTCAAAGCCCAATGCCGGTATCAATCACAAGGAATACGGGGTCACCAGTCTGGGGGTGATGGTCTTTGTGGACGAAGTGCTGCGCAGCATGGGTATTGAGCCTGAAAAGCAGCGCTTTACCTGCAAGATAACAGGCGGTCCCAAAGGGGACGTGGCAGGCAACGTGCTCAAAATTCTGTACAGGGATTACGGCGAAAATGCCCGTGTGGTTGCCATCACCGACGGACACGGCGCGGCCTATGACCCGCAGGGACTCGCATGGAGCGAACTGAACCGTCTCATTGACATGCAGCGGTCCATCGATTCTTTTTCTTCGCTCAAGCTGACGGGAGAAGAGGCCTTTGTCATCAGTGCCGACACTCCGGAAAATGTCCGCATACGCAACGCGCTGCATAACAGGGCGCAGGCCGATATATTCATCCCTTCGGGCGGCAGGCCCGATACCATCAACAGCAAAAACTGGCGCGATTTCTTTGCCGCCGACGGCACTCCGTCGGCACGGGCGGTGGTGGAAGGCGCCAACCTGTTCATTTCGCCCGATGCCCGGCAGAAGCTGTCTGAAAAAGGCGTGCTTGTGGTGCACGGCTCGTCGGCCAACAAAACCGGGGTCATCTGCTCGTCATACGAGATTCTGGGCGGCCTTGTGATGACGGAAGAAGAGTTTGTGGCCAACAAACCGCGTTATGTGGAAGATGTGTTCGACATCCTGCGGCGCAGAGCCAGAGACGAGGCGCGGCTGCTCCTGCGTGAACGCCGCAAATGCGACGACTGCAAGGCGCTGCATGAAATATCGCTGGAACTTTCAACGGAAATCAACAGCGTGGCCGATGCGCTGTATGCAGGGTTCATGGCGGACCAGCCCGATATCGCCGCAGACGATATGCTGCGGTCATTGCTGCTGGAATATTGTCCCGCCGTGCTGGTGGAACGCTACCGCGACCGTATTCTCGGCAGTGTGCCGCTGCGGCACCAGTATTCGCTTATCAGCGCGTATGTGGCTTCGCGCATTGTGTATCAGGAAGGTATGGGCTGGCTGGGCGAACTGGTGCGTAAGCGTGATGTGCGGCGTGTCATGCGCGTTTACCGCGAAGCCGAAAAACAGGTGGCCGGATATGTGGCCGCACTGCGGGGCGCCACTGTGGACGATGCCGACAGCATAACGGAACTTATGGAATCGGGCGGAGTGCGCTACCTGACCATGCAGCAGCTGGGGCTTGTCTAGCCCCTCCTGCGGTATAGCGCTTCTTTTTACGGCATGTTCCGCCCCGGCGGAACATGCCGTTTTTTCATATTTGTCGTTTCGGCAACACACAACCTGTGTTTTCGCTTGATTTTGAATACAAATTCGCGAAGAATGACCGGTCTGCCGGCATCGGGAACACGGTGCCGGAGACATCACTTTTTCAACCCGCGAGGTGAATCGTGAACAAGGACACTAAGCCGCTGCAAGACCGCTACAGGCGTGAGTTTGTGGAAGTCATATGTCCCAAATGCCGGCAAACCCAGATCATCGCTCTGCCGGAGGAAACCATGCCCCGTTGCCCCACATGCCGCAGAGATATGATCATCAAGGAAGTGCTGACCGAGGGCAAATATTGATGAGGAGAGGCCCCGCGGGGTCTGACGGGAAAATACTGGAGGTGTCCAAATGAAGTTTGTTAAGGCGCTTGTCCTGCTGCTGGTTACTGTTATGGCGGTACCGGCTTTTGCAGGCGACATCGATCTGGCCAAGAAATCCGTTCTGAACGACATCCTGAAGCGCGGAGAACTGCGCGTCGGCTTCGACGCCGGTTATCCCCCCTTTGAGATGACGGACAAGTCCGGCAATTTTGTGGGCTTTGACATTGACCTCGGCAAAGAGCTTGCCAAATCCATGGGTGTTAAGTTCGTTCCTGTGAATACCGATTTCGACGGTATGATTCCTTCGCTGCTTTCCGGAAAGTTTGACGTGATCATTTCCGGCATGACACTGACGCAGGAACGCAACATGAAGATCGGTTTTTCCGAACCGTACCTTGTCATGGGGCAGACCGTGCTGGTAGCTGCAAAGCATAAAGGCACCGTGAAATCCTACAAGGATCTCAATGATCCCAAGTTCATCGTTGTTTCCCGCATGGGTACCACCGGTGAAGAAGCCACCAAAAAATACCTGCCCAAGGCGACCTACAAGTCGTTTGACAAAGAAGTGGACTGCGCCATGGAAGTGGTGAACGGCCGTGCCGACGCGTTTGTGTACGACCTGCCGGTGAACGAGGTGTTTCAGGCACAGCAGGGCAAGGACAAAACCTACCTGCTGAACGAGCCTTTCACCTTTGAACCCATGGCTGTGGGCTACAAGCAGGGTGATCCTGACTTTGCAAACTTTATCAATCATTTTCTGCGTCAGCTGAAAAACGACGGCCGCTACGAGCGCATGTACAACAAGTGGCTGCGTTCCGACGCATGGCAGTCTCAGCTTAAATAATCAGGGCGTAAGCCATATGGCGGGCCGGAACTCCGTGCTCCGGCCCGCTTCAGCTTTTTTTGATTCCTGGTTTCCGGGGGGGCGGCGTGCCGCGTTGTCACCCCCGCAGCCGGGAACCTCTGCGCCGCCCGTTGGCGGCGACATCGTTTGTGAGGTTTAGCATACAATGACGGCATATAGAGGGCTGGATGCGCCCAGAGGTCCGGGATACTTTCTCTTCTGGAAGGCGGCTTTTGTGGCGATGCTGCTTGTCACTGTCGGTTTTCTGTGGGCTGCGTCCAATTCTGTGGAGTATGTATGGCGGTGGAACCGCATTCCCCAGTATTTCTGGGTGCAGAAACATGTGGACGTGCGCGCTGAGCAGCAGGGAACTCTTGTTGAGACGCTGACAAAAGACGGCGCACGGTTTGTGGTGCTGCAGGAAGACGACGGTACCCGTGTGCAGCAGAAGCTGGAACCGGGTATGTCTCTTACTCCGGCGCAGGGGGATTACGTTTATCTGGGCGATGTGCTGGGCACATACAGGGTCAGCGAGCCGGGAGTGCTGCTGCAGGGGCTGTGGGTCACGCTGGAGGTCAGCCTCATTTCCATTGTGTTCGGCATCACCTTCGGTGTGCTGACCGGCCTTGCCCGCATTTCCGAAAACCCCGCGCTTAAATGGGGGGCCATCACCTACATCGAGCTGATCCGCGGTTCCCCCCTGCTGGTGCAGATTTTTCTGTGGTATTTTGTCGCCGGTACACTGGTGAACAATCTGCTTATGCAGGCCGGTCTGGGGCAGGTGCCGCCCATGTGGTTCGGTGTGCTGGCGCTGTCCGTGTTTACGGGGGCCTATGTGGCCGAAATTGTCCGTGCCGGTATACAGTCGGTGCACCGCGGGCAGATGGAAGCAGCCCGGTCGCTGGGTCTCAATTACAGTCAGGCCATGCGCAAGGTCATTCTGCCGCAGGCCTTCCGCCGCATCATGCCGCCGCTGGCAGGGCAGTTCATCAGTCTGGTCAAAGACTCTTCTCTGCTGGGCGTCATCGCCATCCGCGAACTGACCAAGGCAACACGTGAAGTTGTCAGCTCTTCGCTGCAGCCTTTCGAGCTGTGGATTCTGTGCGCGGTGCTGTACCTGCTGCTTACCTTCACGCTTTCGCTGTTTGTCTCTTATCTGGAAAACAAGGCCGTACGATGATCAAGGCAAAGAACCTGAATAAAATATTCTACACCCCCGAGCCGCTGCATGCGCTCAGCGATGTATCGCTGGACGTTGCCGCGGGCGAGGTCGTGGTGGTTATCGGGCCCTCGGGATCCGGCAAATCCACATTTCTGCGCTGTCTTAACCGGCTGGAATATGCCGATGAAGGCGAAGTGTGGATAGAAGGCCGCAATATTCTCGATCCGGCCTGCGACATCAACAAAGTCCGTGCCGAAGTGGGTATGGTTTTTCAGTCGTTCAATCTTTTTCCGCATATGAGCGTGCTGGAAAACCTGACCATGGCCCAGATGACGGTTCGCGGGCGCAACCGCAGTGATTCAGAGTCCAAAGCCATGGGGCTGCTGAAAAAAGTGGGTATCTCCGACAAGCACGGGGTATATCCCGACCAGCTTTCGGGCGGGCAGCAGCAGCGTGTGGCCATTGCCCGTGCACTGGCCATGGACCCCAAGGTGATGCTGTTTGACGAGCCGACATCTGCTCTTGATCCCGAAATGGTGGGCGAAGTGCTGGATGTTATGAAGACACTGGCCCGCGAAGGCATGACCATGGTTGTTGTCACCCACGAAATGGGTTTTGCCCGCGAAGTGGCAGACAGGGTTGTCTTTATGGATATGGGTAAAATCATTGAAGAAGGCACTCCGGAACATTTCTTCACCAGCCCCCGCCACGAGCGGGCCAGAAACTTCCTTAATCAGATTCTGTAATCGGGGAGAAAACAGCATGCACACTGGCTGTGGGTGCCTGTTTTTATAGTCCCGCCGAGGGACGGGCGGCGGTTTCCTGGCGGGCCGCCGCCTTATGTTTTACGGAGGGGTGCGGCTCTTGCGTGTGCACGGCACACAGGCGTACACTGTGCATATGGCGCGCCGCACGGGCAGACTTCCGGCACTTTGCAGTGTGATCACGGACGGAAAAGCCGGACACAAAGCAGACAGTAACCGGATGAACGTTTTTTGAGCTTCGCAGACAGGAGAATACATGCCCGCTGAATCATTATGGAGCCTGCTTGCTGCCGCAGGGCCGGAACTGGCCATGCTGGCAGGCATAGCGGTGGTGCTTACCGTTACTCCGGGGCCGGATACTTTTCTGGTGCTGCGCAATGCTCTGACCGGTGGCTCGCGGTGCGGTTTCATGACTGCCTGCGGCATTGCCAGCGGGCTGCTGTTTCACGCTTTGCTGGCCGGTCTGGGGTTGTCCGCCGTGCTGGTGCATTCCGCGCAGGCATATGCTGTTGTGCGCTGGTGCGGCGCGGCGTACCTGATATGGCTGGGCGTAAAAGCGCTGGCCGGTGTCCGGCGCGCCGGCGGACTGCGTGCAGGCCCTGCAGACGAGGCAGCCCCGGCCCCTGCGCTGCAGGCGGAAGCGCCGGGCAGGCGCAAAGCCTATTGTGAGGGGTTGGTGACAAATGTACTCAACCCCAAGGTTGCTGTTTTTTATCTTGCAGTGCTGCCCCAGATAATGGGTGCCCGTCCGGAAATCTGGCGTGCGGTATGGTTCGCCGCCGCGCATCTGGCGGCCACCGTGTTGTGGTTTGCGTTGCTCAGCAAAGGGTGCGGCAGAGCGGGCAGGCTGCTGCGTCCGGTGGTCATGCGTCGTCTTGACGCTGCTGCAGGCGGTCTTATGCTGCTTTTCGGCGTGCGGCTGGCACTGGAACAGGGGCGCTAGTCCGGTATTTCTTGCAGGCAGGGCGCAGCCGTGGCACTTTTCTGCGGACGGAGTTGCACATGACGAGTCGTTTTTTCCTGATGCTGGGTCTCGGTTTACTTTTTGTGACTGCAGGCTGCACGGCCGGCGGCCGGTCTGCCGGCGTGTATCTGTCAGCGGATGCGGCGGACCATGGCGGTATGGCTTTCCGCGTGGACGAGCGTGTGTTGTATGAAGCCTGTCTTGAGCGTTGCCGCCGCGATGACGAGCTGGCGCGCATGACAGTGAAAGGCTGCGTGCCGGGCTGCGACATGGCCCGTGAAAATTTTGTACTGTATGACAGTGTGTTCACCTCCGAGGCGCAGTGTCGTGATGCCGTGGAACGCTATGCTGTGGAAGAGCAGACGCAGGTCATGAAGTCCCGCTGCGATGAGCGGTTCTCACATCTGTACCATCGCAAAGGGTGCAAAGACGCTGCGGACGCTTACTACCGCATATTGTTTCCCGCATTATGCAAAGACCGGTTCAGGCAGTGACGTCAATTGCCGCGCTGTCCGCTCCGGACAGAAATGTGCGCGGCGCAACGCGGGAGTCCGGCATGGTGTGTACGGCGGATGTTGATCTGGAGCTGAAATCTCCGTGCAGGCGCGGAGAGATGATTTTGCTTGCCGCTCCGGTGGCGGACAGGCAGAGTGCGGCGGTTGAAAGCGGCTGTGCCGGTGACATGCCGGATGGTTTTTCCGGTATGTGCGCGGGCTTTTTTACGGGCGGTGCGGACGGTACCGGTCTGAAGGCCGGTGCGGTGCTGCATGATGCGTCGCGTCGCGCCGTGCTGCGTGTGACGGCCAGAGTGCCGCTGGTGCTGCCGTGCATGCAGCATGCGGCATATGGCTATACCGCAACCGTGCTGGAAGACCTGCCCGCGGGCCGTCTGTCTGCGGCGGTGTGCAGTCCGCAGCTGACCGCCGCATGGGTTACTCTTTCTGACAAAGGCGCCGCGGGACTGCGTACCGACTCCAGCGGACCGGCCATCGGCGAGATGTTTCGCGGGGCGTTTGCGGACAGCCATGTGCAGGGGTATCTGCTGCCCGATGAGGGCGCGGCCCTGAAGGCTCTGCTGACTGACCTTGCGCTGACCCAGCGGTACGATGTTGTTTTCACGACGGGCGGTACGGGGCTGGGCCCCCGTGACGTGACGCCCGAAGCGACGCTGGCCGTCATTGAAAAAAGGCTGCACGGATTTGAGCAGGCCATGATGGCCGCCAGCCTCTGCAAGACGCCGCATGCGGTGATATCCCGCGCGGTGGCGGGTACGCTGGGTACCTGCATTATCATTAATATGCCGGGCAGCCGCAAGGCTGTCCTTGAAAACATGCAGGCGGTGCTGCCCGCTCTTGCTCATGCTTCAGCCAAGCTGCGGGGAGACAAGGCCGACTGCGGAACGTAATCTGAACGTCTCATACGGCGGGGGGGACATATCTTGCCGGTATGAGCTTGTGAGACTGATAATGGATTGTGGAATTCGGGTCGGGCTTTTTCCTTTGGTGGGGGCACTGGCCAGAGCGCTGGACCTTGTCAGCAGAGAGGTCTCGCACCATCACGCCCGTGTGGCCTGTCTGACGGACAGCATTGCGCTGGAGCTGCGGCTGCCCGCTGCAGAACGACGCAACCTGCTGCTGGCGGCACTGCTGCACGATGCCGGTGCGCTTTCTTTGCAGGGCAGGCTTGATGCGCTGCAGTTCGAGACCGATGGAGTGACGCACGCCCGTGCCGGGTATGCGCTGCTGGGCATTTGTCCGCAGCTGCGTGACGTGGCGGAGCTGGTGCTGCATCATCACACCGGCTATCAGGTGCTTGCGCGCAACATAGGCAGGGCGCCCATGCTGGCCAATGTTATCAACCTGGCTGACAGGCTGGATGTTTCTCTGCCCCGCAGCGGCGGGCAGGCGGTTGATATCTGCGCCACGGCGCGTGGTATGCGCCGGTACGCGGGTTCTCTTTTTCATCCTGACTATGTGGAGGCCCTGTGCCGCGCCGTGGAAACGGGCGTCGCGCAGGAGTGTTTCACCACGCCCTGGGGAGTGCTGGGCCGCCTTGACCCGGACATGATGGGTGAGACGCTTGACAGCGACGGGCTGTTCGATTTCGCCTCTGTATTTTCTCAGGTCATTGACTTCCGGAGCAGGTTCACCGCCACCCATTCCAGCGGTGTGGCCGCGTGTGCGGCCAAGCTGGGACAGCTGGCAGGTTTTTCACACTCCGAACAGGCGCAGCTGTATCTTGCCGGTCTGCTGCATGACGTGGGCAAACTGGCCATCAGCAGCGAACTGCTGGAAAAACCGGGTCCCCTGACGGAAGAAGAATTTGCACGGATGAAACGTCATCCGGAATATACCGCCGAGGTGCTGGGTGAAGTGCCGGGCCTTGAAAGGGTGAGCCACTGGGCTTCTCATCATCACGAGCGTGTCAACGGCAGCGGATATCCATACGGGCGCAAGGGAGGCGAGCTTGAACTGGGAGCGCGCATCATGGCTGTGGCGGATATTTTTACCGCTTTGTCCGAAGACAGACCATACCGCAGCGGCATGACGCGTGAACAGGCGCACGGTGTGCTGACGGCTTTGTGCAACGAGGATGCGCTGGACCCGGTGGTGGCCAACCTGCTGTTCACCCATTACGATGAACTGGACGATGTAAGACTGACAGCCCAGAGCAAGGCTTTGAAGGAATTCAGAGCGTTTGCCGCCAGACTGGATGATGCGGATCAATAAACTGCAACCCTTAACAGAACGGAACGGAAGATGACAGTGTTCGGCAGATTCGGCGCGGTGTGCCGCATGGTTAAAATTGAACATTCCGTATTTGCACTGCCTTTCGCCTATACCGGCGCATTTATCGCCGCAGGCGGCTGGCCCGGTTGGTATACCATGGTGGTGCTTACCGCGGCCATGGTGGCTGTGCGCTCTTTTGCCATGGCTTTCAACAGGCTGATAGACCTGCCCGTAGACCGCGCCAACCCCCGTACGCAGGGACGGCCGCTGGTAACGGGTGAGATAACCCCCGCGCAGACATGGGCCTTTATCGGTGTCATGGCTGCAGTGTTTGTTGCCGCGTGCGCGGCCATGAACCCGCTGTGTCTCAAGCTGGCACCTGTGGCTTTGTTCATGTCCGCGGTGTACAGCCTGTTCAAGCGGTTCACATGGGCCTGTCATTTCTTTCTCGGCGCGGTGCTGGGGTTGGCTCCCATTGCCGGATATATTGTCGTGACGCCTGAATTCACCGTCCCTGTCATTCTTTTCTTCTGGGGCGTGCTGTTCTGGGTGGCCGGTTTTGACATTTTGTATTCGTGTCAGGATGAAGACTTTGACAGAAGAGAGGGGCTGCATTCCGTACCGGCCAGAGTAGGCGTGCGTTCGGCGCTTATCGTTTCTTCTTTCTGTCATGTGAACACCTCTGTTTTCTTTCTTATGGCCGGATGGGCTGCAGGGCTTTCGTGGCCTTTTTTCGCGGTGTGGGGGCTTGTCAGTCTTATTCTGCTGGCCGAGCATAAGATAATCTCGGCAGAAGACATGAGCCGGGTTAATATGGCATTCTTCACCATGAACGGTGTTGTCTCGGTGGTTGTGTTTGCCGGAGTGCTGCTGGGCATATACATGTAGGTTTTTACAGACCGCGGGGAGGCCGCAATGCAGTACAGCATGCAGCAGGAATTTATGCGGCGCAGGGTGCAGGCCATGTATAACGAAGTGGCCGTGCCGCTGACGGCAGAAAATATCATGCTGGAGGCAGATGCCCGTAAAGCTTTTGAATCTGCGCTGGAGCAGATAGCCGACAGCGCCCAAGTGACCCGCGGAGAGGTTGCGCGTCGGCTTACAGAGTTTATGTATCTGTTGGACACCTCGAAAACCATCGTGGGGGTGCTGGCGCTGCCGGAAACAGGAAACGAGCTGTTTGTGGAAGTTCCTTCTTCCCAATGGTCGTATGACACGCAAAAGCCCTAGGCGGATGGTGGCCTGATTTACGCCGGATATCCGGCGGCGGTTGCAGTGGTCTGTTTTTTCCGGACAGCCGGGCAGAGAGCTTTGAGGCGGGGGACCTTCCTCTCTGCGGACATTGTCTTTTTTATCCTGAGGCGCACTCTTTGCTTACAGCAGTGCAGAAGAACCCATGCGGCAGGTTCTGCGCGACAGCTGCCGCTTTGACCGGGGGGTAGATATGATACATCGTGTATGGCCGTTTCGTGCGGGATGGCAACATGGCGAGGATGTCAGAGATCTTTTTGATGCCGAGCGGGCGGCGGAACGCTTTGAGCCGCCGGGCAGCGAACTGCGCAGAATTTATGCCGGAGAAACGCTGCTGGCCGTGCGCGAGGACGAAATTCACCTGCTGAGCGGTGCCGAGCGTATTCTGGCAGAAGCGGTGGAACGTCTGGTCGAGGCCGCGGGGCATCCCGCGGTGCTGGACGATACCTTCCGCGCCGTGGCGCGCGGGCTGTACCGCCATATGTATCATGCCGTGACCAGCGGGGCGCTGATTCTTGCAATCAGTATGCCTCAGGGCGGTCGCAGGGCATTTGTTGAGATTCCGGCTCACCTGTGGGGTATGAAGGCCGGAGGCCGGTATATAAACTGAACAGACAGGCTTTGGGGCCGTTTTGACATCCGATGCGAAAGGCGCGCCGGTGTCTGCCGATTTACAGGGAACAAAGGATTATATGAACCAGTGGAAGGATGAAGAACCGGTTGAAAAAAGCCGGTCGCAGCGCAAACGCGAAAGCACCGCCATGCAGCGACTGGGAGAAGACCTGACGCGTCTGCCGCATTCCGCTCTTGCCGGACTGGGGGTCTCCGCCGCCGTTATTGAGGCCGTGCGTGAATATGCCGCCATGAAAACGCATGAATCGCGTCGCAGGCAGATGCAGTACATCGGGCGGATGATGCGCGAGATGGATGATGCCGAAGCCGTGGTGCAACGCCTTGCCGCACTGAAGGAAGGGCGGCAGGTCGATGCCGAGGCCTTTCATCATCTGGAGCGGCTGCGTGAGCAGTTGCTGCTGGATGACGGCAGCGGCATGCAGGCCTTGCTTGAACAGTATCCGCAGGCGGATGTGCAGCATGTGCGGCAGCTGGTGCGCAACGCCCGTAAAGAGCGTGAAAACCAGAAGCCGCCGAAAAACTACCGGGCGCTGTTCCGGTATCTGCGTGATCTGGAAGCTTAGAAACAACAAAGCCCGTCTGTACGGGCTTTGTTGTTTCAGGGCGGGAGAATGGTGAAGCGGCAGATGCCCCGCCGCGGGGTGCGTCATACGTCCTGTCTGCCTATGCCGAACTTTTTGATACGCGACTGGAGGGTCGTGGGGCGGACCCCCAGCAGGTGGGCGGCGCCGTCCGGCCCGTGTATGCGTCCGTTACAGGCTTCCAGCGCGGCACGGATGTTTTCGCGCTGCATGTGCGCCCATTGTTCTTCACGGATCACTGTCACCCGCCGGTCAGGTGCTTCGGTCTGCCAGCCGTATTCATTGCGCGTAAGTGCGCCCGGTTGCGCCTCTTCCCGGCGCCGGGGCAGTGCTTCAGGCAGTGCCTCGGCAGATATTACGCCACCGTCGGCCATGATGACTGCCCGCTCCATGATGTTCTGCAGTTCGCGCACGTTACCGGGCCAGTGATACGCCGCCAGCCTGCGGATATGACGGTAGGGCAGGCGCGGTTCCGGTATGCCCAGCCGTCTGCTGGCTTTGGCTATAAAGTGCCTTGCCAGCAGCGGAATGTCTTCGGGGCGTTCGCGCAGCGGCGGGTTGTGGATGGGAAAAACACTGAGTCTGAAATAGAGGTCCTGCCGGAATGTTCCCTTGCGCACTTCTTCAAGCAGGTCCTTGTTGGTGGCGGCGACAATGCGTACGTCAACTTTTCTGCTCTGCTCATCACCCACACGCTCGAATGTTCCTTCCTGCAGCACCCGCAGCAGCTTGCCCTGCAGTTCAAGCGGAATTTCCCCGACTTCGTCCAGAAAAAGCGTACCGCCGTCCGCCAGCTGAAAACGCCCGGTACGGTCGCGTACCGCGCCTGTGAATGATCCTTTGACGTGCCCGAAGAATTCACTTTCGAAAAGTTCGCGGGGGATGGCGGAGCAGTTGACCCGTATGAGCGGCTTGTCCCTGCGCTGGCTGTTGGCGTGAATGGCCTGCGCCAGCAGCTCTTTGCCGGTGCCGGATTCGCCCAGCAGCAGCACCGTTGCATCTGTGGGAGCCACAACCTCTATCTGTTCCATGACTTTTTTAAGAGAAGGGCTTTCACCCACAATGTCGTCGCCCAGATTATTGGCGGTGCTCACCGCGCGGCGCAGGTACTCGTTTTCCATTTCCAGTTCGCGGCGCAGGCGCTGAATTTCTTCAAAAGCTCGGGCGTTTGCCAGTGCGGCTGCAAGAGAATCAGCAAAAATAGTATGCATTTTCCGATGCATACGCATGACATCAGACAATCTGTCCTGCATGGGCCGGTCGTAGAAAACAGCCATCACGCCCAGCATTTCGCTTTTGAAAATGAGGGGATAGGTCGCGTAGGCGTGAATTCCCTCATTTTCTGCCCATGCAGGCCTCTCCCACTGGGCGCTGTCTTCGGCAAACATGGGCTTTGCCGTGCGGGCACATTCGCCTATGACAGGTTCGGTGAGCGGCACCAGCGTGTATGTACCCTCATCGTGCCGCCATTCGCGCGGTGTGTGGCGTGTCCAGCCGGAGTGAGCCATAAGGCGCAGCATTTTGCCGCGCGGACTTTCCGGACTGTTTTCTGCAAACCACAGGGCACCGCTGATGACATGGGTCCCGCGGTATGCTCTTTCGGTAAGATCCAGTAACGCCTCGACAGAACGCTCGCGCGCCATGGCAAGCATCAGGTCGAAAAACGGCGAAATATCAAGATCGTTGATGGTGGTGGGCGAATGTGTGTTCATGATGTCTTTCAGATAATGCATGTAAACAACGAAATATCGTAACGAAATGTCGTTGTCAACGAAATATCGTTGCAACGCTCAAAACGGTGCTGCTCTGTAATGGTATGTTTTTGTTGACTTATATCATCATGTCCGGCTTGGCATGCATTGTGCTTTATAAAGGGCAAACAGAGAACGGCTATCCGCTTTTCTCGGTGTTAGAGTCCGTGTGGTCCCTCGCTTCGCGGACTTCGATTCAGTCGCTTCATTTTGGCAAGGCCCCGGTGGTTCCCCCCTCCGGGGTCTTGGCTTTTTATGCGCTGCATACTAAACATGTATGACCGATGCGTAAAGTGGGGGGATATAGCATGACCGGTTTGAGTGATGTGCAGCGGAGGTGGCTTGACCACCGTTTCAGGGCCATGGATATGGGGCATCCGGCGGCTGCCGCGCTGCGTGCTGCCGTGGCGGGCCATCTTGAACGCGGCGCGCCTGTGGTTCACGGCGGCTGGCATGAGCCGGAACCTTCTGAAATTCACGGTGTGCCGCGTCTTTGCAATCTGGTGCCGGAACCCTGTGACTCCGGTCCTCCTCCTGACATACGGCAGGTTGTCAGTACCGCCTGCATCCCTCCTCTTCCTTCCGTTTTTCATACGCTGCAAAGCCAGCTGGAAGACCCTGCGGCCTCGCCGGACGATATCGCGTGGACCATCAGCATGGACCCGCGGCTGACAGCATCGCTGCTGCGGCTGGTGAACAGTCCGCTTTTCGGTCTGCGGGTAAAGGTGGACACCGTTTCGCGGGCGGTGGCCATACTGGGTGCCAAGCATATCTCCACGCTGGCGGCGGGCACGCTTTTGCTCGGGCTTTTTCATGAGCGGCCGCCCCGTGCCATAGACATCGATGAATTCTGGCGTCACTCCGTGGCATGCGGTCTGGCTGCCAGAACGCTGGCCATCTGTGCCGGGCACACAATGCCGGAGCGCCATTTTGTGGGCGGCCTGCTGCATGACATCGGCTGGCTTGCGCTGTGCTGCGGCAGACCCGACCTCGCCTGCGCCGCCCTCAGACACTCGGGGCGCACCGGATGCGCCCTGCACGAGGCGGAGCAGCACTGCTTCGGATTTGATCATGCGGGGGTGGCGTATGCTCTGGCGCAGCAATGGGAACTGCCTGCCACCATTGCATCGGCCATGCGCTGGCATCATCAGCCGCCGGCCGATGCGAAAGGGCAGCCGGTTTTTGATGCGGCCGTGGTGCATGTGGCTGATGTCATAGTGCATGCCATGGGATACAGCGTGGCCGCAGATCAGTTTGCTCCGGCGCTGGAACCTTATTTCTGGAACGCCGCAGAGGTGCCCGTGGAGAGTCTGGATGTGGTTGTGCGCACTGTTTATGCCGAACTGGAGCTGATGGTCGACCTGTTGCAGCCGTGAAACAGCCTTTTGCGGTGTTGCGGGGTGCGTCCATGCAGGGCAGATGCATAGGTTCTGCGCCGGCTGCTGCCGGTTTTCCGTGCTGCTGATTTTGACAGACGTCCGCGCGGGTGACAGCGGGGCAGGCCGGTTATTCCGCGTCCAGAGTGCCCAATATCGCGGTCAGCCTGCTCCATGCTTTTTTTTCGCGTACCTGCATCCGTATGAAGCCCTGCGGCATACCGGGAATATTATCACATAGCCGGACCAGTATGCCGTGCTGCAGCAACTCCGTGTAAACGGTCGCGGCCTTTGCAGGACGCTGCAGACGCGCGGTGACAAAGTTGGCCCCTTCCAGCACAAGGTTGTTGTCAAATATCCCTGTATTCCGGAGTGCCCCTGCAAAAGCTGTTTTTTCGGCACGCATGGCCGGCAGACGCAGGCGGTATTCATCCATGCGGTCAAGAAAAGCCATCCCTGCCTGCTGGGCGGCATGCCAGACAGACCACGGCGTTTTGCATCTGTTCATCCGTTCGATGGTCTGTTCATCTGCATGGCAGTACCCCAGCCTGACGCCGGTGCAGTAAAAGAACTTGGTCATGCTGCGCAGAGAGATAACTTTCGTTTCCGTGCGCGTGCATCCGGCGTAGGCAGCCATGCCGTGACGGCTGTAGGCCGGAGTGCCCCACAGAAAATCCAGATAACTGTTGTCCACAAGTACATGGGGGCAGTCCAGCGCATGCAGAATATCGTCCATCCGGCTGTAATCAGTACATGCCGGATTGCTGGGCGCACAGATGACCGCCATGTCGGGGCGGTATGCCGTCACCGCATCGTGCAGGCGGCAGATGTGGCGTTCCGGAATGTCGAAGCCGTCATACGGGTCGGTTTCGAACAGGCGGTAATCTGCACCGCAGGCCTGACAGGCCCGGACATATTCCGAAAAAACAGGAGCGATGAGCAGCACTCTGCGCGGTTTCAGGCTGTGCATGGCCAGATAGATGAGTTCTGACGAGCCGTTGCCGGCAAGAATGCGTTCCGGCTGTGTCTCTTCAAAGCCGGCTATGCGGTGGCGCAGGCCGGTACATTCACTGTCGGGGTAGTGGCTGTGCGCATAGCCTGTCTGTGCAAGCACCTGACGGGTCAGGTCGTCACAGAGAGAGTTGGCGTTGCTGCTGAAATCAAGAATATCCGTCGGCGATATGCCCAGCCTGCCGGCCAGCCGTACAACATCACCGCCGTGGCTGCCCTGTGCGCATGCCACAGAAACCGGTCCGCTATTCATGCTCTGCTTTCCTCCGGCATGCTCAGTCCTGACGCAGACCGCGTCTGCGCAGCAAGCCTCTGTATATCCCTTCAATGCGTTCCACGCGGCGTTCAAGACCATAGGCCGGGGCCATGCTGCGGCTGGCTGCCGCCCAGCGCAGGCGTTGCTGCGGAGCGTTGTGCATGTCGCGCAGAGCATGGGAAAGAGCGCAATGGTCTCCGGCCGGAATCAGCATGCCGTTGTTGTCCACCAGTTCAGGCACGCCGCCCACGCGGGTGGCTATGGCCGGCAGTCCCATGCATATGGCTTCCAGCAGGGTGTTGGGCATGGATTCGGTGAGTGATGGCAGTACAAAAACATCCAGCAGCTGCAGGTAGTCAGCCACACATTCCGTTTTACCCAAAAGGGTTACATGTCGGCTGATCCCCAGCTCATCACACAGCGGCTGCCATTTTGCGGGGGTTACGCCTATGACCAGCAGACGGGCATTTTCCATCCGCGCCAGAGCAAATCCGCGCAGCAGCACTTCCGTCCCTTTGATGGGGTTGTCTCCGGCCACGGTGCCGTAAAAAACATCACCGTCTTTTTTGTGTATGCCCAGCTGCTGCAGGGCCTGCGCCGCAGACCTGCACGGGGTGCTGCGTCCGGCGGGAATGCCGTTGTACACCACATGCAGCCTGCAGGCGCCCACACCGTACCAGCGCAGCACATCGGCGCAGGCGCGCGAGTTGACAATAAAGGCCCCGATGCCCGGAGAAAGATAAGGCAGCGGATTGCCGGGACGGTAGACGACCCCGCGGTGCCCGACACAGACCACGTTGCGCCTGCGCCACAACAGTCCCCACCACGCGGCTTTTTTGACGGCCTTATTATGAAAGGCGTGAAAAATGGCCGGACGCGGCTGTCTGCCTTCAGGCAGCGCCTGCTCCACAGCGTGCCGCCAGCGGCGTTTGTCCGCAGGCAGATCTCCCCAGTCCATATGCGGGTCCAGCTCGCGCAGTCCTGCTTTTTTTTCGGTGAAAAATGTCACGTCGTGGCCGCGCTGTCTGAGCCCCTGTGCCAGATACAGGGCCTGCCGCGAGCCTCCGCTCTTGTTGGTGGAGGATGTGGCTAGGATGATACGCATGATGCAGGATTTCCGTGTATCAGGGTGTTGAAGAACTGCTCCAGCCTGGGAGCCTGTGTCTGCATTGAAAAAGTGGTCCGGCATTGTGTCCATGCGGCGGCCCCGAGAGAGTTCAGCTGCTCTGTTCCGGATTGTGTCAGGTCCGCCAGCGCCTTATGCAGCGCCGGACGGAAAGAGTCTGCGGGCAGAAGCAGCTGCCGGCCATGGTGCGGCCAGACTTCGGCTATGCCGCCCACATTGCGGGCGACGGGAACCAGTCCGCGTGCCATGGCTTCCAGCAGAGTGTTGGGCAGCCCCTCGCTGAGCGACGGCAGCACGAACACGTCGGCCAGCGAAAGCACGCTGCCGATATCCTGCGTAAAGCCGTGCCATGTGATGTCGCCGGCCAGACCCAGCGCGGCGGCGGTGGCTTTAAGCTCTCCGGCCTTGTCGCCGGTTCCGGCCACGTGCCAGTGAAAGCGGTGCCCGTCGGCTTTAAGTGCATGCAGCACATGCAGTACGTCGGCATGCCCTTTGTCAGACTTCAGCTGGCTGGTGGTCACAAGCTGCAGCGGGGCGGCGCTGTCGCGGCGCAGTGCTGCGGGCGCAGGCAACGGAGTTTTGGCCGACAGGATGACCGTGGAGTCTTTTTTGTCAACAAAAGGCAGAGCGTCCAGCATGCCTTGGCGGATAAACTCGCACGGGCAAAGATAGTGCGGTCTGACCAGCCGGTGCACGGCCCGGACTTTCCAGTGATTGCGCATGTCACGCGGCAGGCCTATGCGGTGAACCACGGGCAGTCCGCATAAGGCGGCTGCCACGCCCGCGGTGCGGATGTCGCGTCCTACATTGACCAGAACTGCCTGTGTGCCCTGACGGCGGAAAAAAGACGCAAAACGCCAGATGGCCGCGGGATTGAAGTCAGGCCCGAATGAAACTTCGTGCGCGGGCAGTCCGGCATGGGCCGCACGCTGCACAAAAGGGCCCTTCCGGCCGAAAATGGTCACTTCGTGGCCCATTTGCTGCAGGGCGGCGGCAAACTCCACGGTCCATGTCTTGACGCCGCCCCAGCTTCTGGAGCTGTTGAAAAATGCTAGTCGCATGAATCTGCTGTGTCCGGTGTTGTTTTTTGCAGCATTTTTACGGCAAAGGCGGCAGCGCCATAGCCGTTGTCGATATTGGTTACAGTGATGCCCGCGGCACAGCTGTTCAGCATGGCCAGCAGGGCAGCCATGCCGCCTGCTCCCGTGCCGTAACCCACAGATGTGGGTACAGCGATGACGGGAGCGCTCAGAAATCCTGCCAGTACACTGGGCAGGGCACCTTCCATACCGGCACAGGCAATCACCGCCGCCGCCGCGTCCAGTGCGCGCATGTGCGCACTCAGCCTGTGCAGACCGGCCACGCCCACGTCGCATATCAGTCCGGCATCAATGCCGTGAAAACGCAGTGTTCCCAGTGCCTCTAAGGCCGTACGCATATCTGCGGAGCCGGCGGTCACAATCAGTACACGCCCCCGTGAAGGCCACGGCGGGGTGAGTGTCAGCTGTCTGCCCAGCGAAAAAAGACCGGCCTGCGGCCAGTATTCGCCGCCGGACCGGCTGCGGGAAAGTAAACGACCTTGCTCCGGTGTGCAACGGGTAACAAGCACCTGTCCGCTGCGGCAGGCTATGGACTCCACTGCTGCCAGCAGGCGGCTGTCGTCCTTGCCCTGAGCAAAGACAACTTCGGCCATGCCTGTGCGCAGCCCGCGGTGATGGTCGGGGTGCAGCCCGTCCAGTATGTCGGTACCCGGATCAAGCCTGAGCTGCTGCAGTGCCTGTTCGGCAGAGGTTCTGCCCGAGGCGACGGCGCGGAGCAAGGCGCGCAGAGTGTCTGTTTCCGGATCGGGCATGGCGATTCTCTCTTTGGTTGCGTGTAGTGATGTTACGGCCGGAAAAAAGGTGTACCGGATACCGCCGGCGCCGCCAAGCCTACCGCACAAGCCCGCGGTGGAAAAGGCGGTTATGCCGCCTGTACGGGTATTTTGCGTATCTGTCTGAATTGTGGCATAATGATGCATTGGGGCATTGCAACCAGTTGTTCTTACGGGTATTGAGATAAGCATGTCATCAAGGCGCATTCTGTTTCTCGCACCGGCTCAGTCCGTCACGCGTATTTTCCCTCAGCTGAAAGAAGCCGGCTATGAAGTGGGGATTGCCGAAAACCTTAAAGGTGCATCGGCGTTTATCCGCAAATCAGGGCCGTCGGTTATTTTCTCGCGTCCGCAGCTTCCGGGGTACAAGGTCGAAGACCTGCTTTCGGTCAGTGCTGACGATTCTTCGTTTCCTCCCGTCATCATTTTCACCGACAAAGGCTCTGCAGAAGAAGCAGAGCGTTTTTTAGGCATGGGAGCACGCGATTACTGGCTTGAGCCGCTGCAGTTTGAAAAGGTGAAAGCGGCTGTGCCCGCGGTGCCGCGGACACCGGCATCCGCACCGGCTTCCAGCACTCTGGGCGGGCGTACGCCCCTGCCCGAAGGTGACGGCTCGCGTATTATCGGCTCGCATCCTGCCGTGGCACGGGTGCTGGCACTGGCAAAGCAGGTTGCGCCTTCCCGTGCCACGGTGCTGATCTCCGGCGAGTCAGGCACAGGCAAGGAAATGTTCGCGCGGTATCTGCACCGCAGCAGCGACAGAGCAGACAAGGCCTTTGTGGCGGTCAACTGCGCTGCTTTGCCCGAGCATTTGCTCGAAAGTGAGCTTTTCGGTCATGAAAAAGGATCGTTTACCGGAGCCATAGCCAGAAAGCTGGGAAAATTTGAACTGGCCAGCGGCGGTACGCTGTTGCTGGATGAAATTTCGGAGATGGATCTGGGCCTGCAGGCCAAGCTGCTGCGCGTACTGCAGGAAGGCGAGATAGACCGCGTGGGCGGGACCGAGACCATCAAGGTTGATGTGCGGGTGCTGGCCACCACCAACCGTTCGCTTGAAGACTGGGTCAAAGAAGGGAAGTTCCGTCAGGATTTGTACTTCCGGCTCAATGTGATTCCGCTGCGCCTGCCTGCGCTGCGCGAACGCGGCGATGATATTGTGCGGCTGGCCCGTTTTTTCATAGCCATGTATGTGCGCGACTACGGCCTGCCTCCGCTGGAGCTGGCTCCTGCCGCCGTGCAGTGGCTTGAGGAATATGACTGGCCGGGCAACGTGCGGGAGCTGCAGAACCTGATGGAGCGGGCTTCGCTGCTTGCGGGCAAAGGGCCCATCACTGTTTCTCATTTTCTGCTTGATCCCGACAGCTGGCCCGTGTTTGCCGATGAAGGCTCGCATGAGCAGCAGCCGGATCAGGAGCATTGTGACGGTGCTTCGCCGGAAAGCGGCACCGATCCTTTCAGCGGCGGAGTCATTCCGCTGCATGAAATGGAGCGCATAATGATTCTCAAAGGTCTGGAGCAGACGTCCGGCAACCGGACCATGGCCGCAGACCTGCTGGGGATTTCAGTGCGTACGCTGCGTAACAAGCTTAATGAATACCGCAGCGCCGGACTGGAAATACCCTGAACGGGACCCTATGACCGGTGGCCGGCGGTTCTGGTCTGCCACGGGCCGTTTTTTTTCCGTTCCGGCGAAAAGAGCATGCCGTCCTGCGGGGCGGTTTGCGCGTATATAAGCGAATACCCGCGCCGTGCTGCATGGCGGCAGGGCGAAACGGCGCAAGCCGTGTGTGAACAGAGGGGCGGCCGCCACATGCCGGAAGCCGCTTCATGGATTGCCTGCGCCTGTGCGCGGGCGGATGAAACGACCGCTGCCTGTCGTGGCTTTGTGCAAGCCGGACGGGGCGGCATGCTTCCCCCGTGCGGCGGCACGCAGAGCGCGGCAACTTTTTTTATCCGTGAGTACGAGGGAATTAGCCATGACTATGAATCTGACACAAAAGATCATTGCCGCCCATCTTGTAAGCGGCGAGATGACACAGGGCGCCGAAATAGGGCTGCGCATAGACCAGACGCTGACGCAGGATGCCACCGGCACCATGGCGTATCTGCAGTTTGAAGCCATGGGCGTGGACAGGGTGCGCACTGACCTGTCGGTCAGCTATGTGGACCACAACACGCTGCAGATGGGATTCCGCAATCCGGATGACCACCGTTTTCTGCGCACGGTGGCGCAGAAGTACGGCATTGTCTATTCACCGGCGGGTACGGGCATCTGTCATCAGCTGCATCTGGAAAATTTTGCGGTGCCCGGTTCCACGCTGGTGGGGTCGGACAGCCACACGCCCACGGCGGGCGGTATAGGTGCCCTTGCCATGGGGGCCGGCGGGCTTTCCGTTGCTCTGGCCATGGCAGGAGAGCCGTATTTCATCACCATGCCCCGCGTGGTGAAAGTGCGTCTTGAAGGCCGCCTGAAGGGGTGGGCCACGGCAAAGGATGTCATTCTGCATCTGCTGGGGCTGCTGACAGTCAAGGGCGGTGTGGGCAAGGTGTTTGAATACGCCGGTCCCGGTGTCGAAACCCTCAGCGTGCCCGAGCGTGCCACCATCACCAACATGGGGGCCGAACTGGGCGCCACCACGTCGGTGTTCCCCAGCGATGAGCGCACCCGCGATTTTCTGAAGGCCATGGGCCGTGCTGATGTATGGAAGCCGCTGGCGGCGGATGACGGGGCGCAATACGACGAAGAGGTCGTCATTGACCTTTCGGCACTGCAGCCGCTGGCTGCGCAGCCGCACATGCCCGACAGGGTGGTGCCGGTGGCCAGTCTGGACGGTCTGAAGGTTGATCAGGTGGCCATCGGGTCGTGCACCAATTCATCATACGCCGACCTTAAAGGTGCGGTAAGCCTGCTGGCAGGCAACAGGGTATGCGCCGGCACCGATACGCTGGTTTCCCCCGGTTCCAAGCAGGTGCTGAAGATGCTTGCGCGTGAAGGGCTGGTCGAGCCGCTGCTTGATTCCGGCGCACGGCTGCTGGAGTGTTCATGCGGGCCGTGTATCGGTATGGGGGGCTCCCCTGTCAGCGGGGGCGTTTCGGCCCGTACCTTCAACCGCAATTTTGAAGGCCGCAGCGGTACCAAAGACGGGCAGGTTTATCTTGTCAGTCCGCTGACCGCAGCCATGGCTGCTTTGCGCGGCTGTTTCACCGATCCCGCCACATGGGGAGAAGCTCCCGCGGTGGCCGATCTGCCCGCCGAAGTCCCTTCCATCGCTGATTTGTTTGCCTATCCGCCGCAGGACGGAGCAGGCACAGAGGTTGTCTACGGGCCCAACATCGTGGCGCTGGAGCGTTTTGAACCGCTGCCGGAGCAGCTGCAGGCCGGTGTGCTTATCCGGCTGGGTGACGATATAACCACCGACCACATTATGCCCGCCGGTGCGGAAATAACCTCGCTGCGGTCCAATGTGCCCGCCATTGCGCGGCATGTTTTCGGGCGGGTGGACGAAGATTTTGTCACGCGGGCCGATGCCGTGGAAAACGGGGTTATCGTGGCAGGTGAAAATTACGGACAGGGATCCAGTCGCGAACATGCGGCCCTTGCTCCGCGCCATCTGGGTGTGCGTGCGGTCATAGCCAAGTCGCTTGCCCGTATCCACAGAGCCAATCTTGTGAACTTCGGCATTCTGCCGCTGATTCTGGAAGATAAAGCCGACTATGCGCAGCTGGAACAGGGCTGCACCGTCACTCTGGACACCACGCTGCTGGCTCCGGGAGCCGTCGTGCAGGTAACAGTGGACGGCGGCGCTGCAGTGGCTGTCAGGAATGATTTGACTGCTAAGGAATTGGACATTATTCGGGCAGGCGGATTGCTTAATTATGTACGTCTCTCGAAAACGGCTGCTGTTTAGCGGCGGCCCATCTGCTTTGAAAAAACGGAGTGCTCATGCTGGACTCAATAAGACAGAACGCCCAGTCGTGGGGCGTTAAAATCGCCTTCGGGCTTATCATCATCGTGTTTGTCTTCTGGGGCGTCGGCTCCATGGACAACCAGCCTTCCAATGTGGTGGCAAAGGTGGGCAAAACGTCCATCACCGTCAATGCCTTTGCCAGAGAATATGAACAGCAGGTCGAGCTTGTCCGTGCTCAGTTTCCGGACGTGACCTCGGAAGATCTGAAGCAGGCGGGGCTGAAAATGCGCGTTCTGAATCAGATGATTTCCGAAGTGCTGCTTGTGCAGCAGGCCGAAAAGCAGGGGCTGGAGGTTTCTCCCGCCGAACTGAAGCTGCGTATCGCCGAGATTCCCGTGTTCAACGATGCCGATGGCAACTTTGACGGTGAACGTTACAAACAGGTGCTGGCTGCACAGGGTACCACACCCGGCGCGTACGAAGACAAGATCCGTCGTTCCATGCTGGCGCAGAAAATGCGTGATTTCATCACCATGCCTGCCGCCGTCACCGCAGAAGAGGCCAAAGCCATGTTCCTGTATTCTGCAGAACGCAGAAGCATGGATTATGTGCTTTTTGCCGCGGAAAATTATCTGGATCAGGTGAAGCCCGGCGAAGAGCAGATTTCCGCTTTTTACAAGCAGAATATTGAAAATTATAAAGTGCCCCCGCGCGTGACGCTGCAGTACGTGATGATCACTCCTGCGGCACTGGCCGACGGCGCTTCTGTCTCTGATGACCGCATAGCTGCCTATTACGAAGACAATAAAGAATCATTCCGTCAGGAAGAACGGGTGCACGCCCGTCACATTCTGGTTCTGGCAGATGCCGGTGCGTCGGAAGAAAAGGTGGCCGCGGCTGAGAAAAAGATAAACGAATTGTATGAGCGGATCCGCAAGGGTGCTGATTTTGCCAAGGTGGCCAAAGAAGCCTCTGAAGGGCCCAGTGCTCCGCTTGGCGGCGATCTGGGCTGGTTCGGTCGCGGACAGATGGTACCTGAGTTTGAGCAGGCAGCCTTTGCCGCTGCCGCCGGTCAGGTAACCGCACCTGTGCGCACGCAGTTCGGTTTCCACATCATTAAAGTGGAAGAAAAAGAAAACGCCCGTATCCGCACGCTGGACGAAGTGCATGATGAGATTTCGCACCGTCTGGCCGAAGAGGCCGCGCTGGAAAAGGTTACTCCCACTCTGGACGCCGCACTGGAAGCACTGCTTGCCGGTGAAGACCTGCCTGCCGTGGCGGAGCGCATGCACCTTTCCCTGCGTGACAGCGGTCAGTTCACCCGCGCTCAGGCCACCGGCCTGCTTGGTGTTGAACCTGCATCTGTCGAGCTTATTTTCACCACGCCCGAAGGGTCTGTCATTGACACGCCCATGGAAGTGGAAGGTGGCTACATGCTGGCCAAGGTTGTTTCCAGTAAGGAAGAAACCTACCGCGAGCTGGACGTTGTGAAGGCGGACGTCATCGCCCGTCTGAAGCAGCAGGAAGCCATGAAGCTGGCCGCTGATGCTGCGCGCGAAGCCGTAGCGGCGCTGAAGAACGACGGTTCTCTGCCGCAGTCTGCCGCAGCCCGTGTGAAGAGAAGCGAACCTTTCGGCCGTCAGGGCTTTATTCCCGGTGTGGGACAGGCTCCTGATGTGACTTCCGCCATATTCAAGGCTGCCGATGACGCATGGATAGCTGAAGCGTTTCAGACTCCCACCGGTGCTGTTGTGGCTAAGCGCGCCGCTGTGCTTACCCCCGATGAAACTCAGTGGGCGCAGGTTAAAGACCGTTTTGTTGACGCCATGCTGCAGAGCAAGCGCGAAGAGCTGTACCGTGCCTACATGCAGGACCTGCTTACCAAAACAAAGGTTGAGCTGGTGAACAACAAGATTCTTGAGTAACCGCAGAGCATTCCCGGGCCGCCCTGAAAGGGGCGGCCTTTTTCTGTCTTTACAAAGATCTTTCCGGCCATGCCGGAGAGATTTTTTTTTGTGTTATGGTGTTGCTGGCCGCGTCGGCCCCTTGCATGTACCGGCATGCCGGGTGCACAATGTACAGACCATGCTTAAGGAGAATCCGGTAATGAAAAGAAACATATCTCTTCTGTTGTGCTGCGTTGCGCTGTTCGCCCTGTGCGGCTGCGTCAAATCGGGCGTGCGTACGGGACCTGCCAGCATCTATGGTGCGGAATCGTTTCGCCCTGAACAGCTGGTTGCTCAAATGGACTCATTTACAGTGTGGCTGTGTGTTGACAGGGCCAGACAGACAGCTGTTCTTTTTATGCCGCGTGATTCCGGATGGCAGCCGGAGTTCCGGCAGGGCGGCTGGCGGAAGGTTGATGATCCGGCGGTGATCTCCGATGCTGTGCTGCTTATGCGCCACTACTATGCCATAGGCAGCTTTGCCGACGGTATCGGTATTGACGAAGGCGGGCAGCGTCTGTTTGCCGGATACCTGTTTGCTCCGGTAAAGCCCGATATGTGGCGCTCGGCGCAGGATGACCGCACGCTGATCATACGCCGTCTGACATGGGATCAGGTGGTGCGTGCAGGCAAGGTGCCCGGGGTCCCGTATCCCGACAGGCTGTAGGTGCCAACCGCAGCCAGAACAAACAATGACGCCGCGCTTCTCAGGGAGCGCGGCGTCATTGTGTTTACTGGAATTCTTCTGAGGGCGGAGGCACTTCGGCCAGATCTTCAAAGGCCGTGTATGACCCTATGTAGGCAAGCTCTGCCATGCCGGTTGGTCCGTTACGCTGTTTGCCGATGATGATTTCGGCAACCCCCTTTTTGGGGTTGTCATCCCGTTTGTTATATACCTCGTCGCGATAGACAAACATGATGATGTCGGCATCCTGCTCAATAGCGCCCGATTCGCGAAGGTCGGAGAGCATGGGACGCTTGTTGGTGCGTTCTTCCACCTTACGGTTGAGCTGGGAAAGCGCAATGACGGGAATATTGAGTTCCTTGGCCAGCGCTTTGAGGTTTCGGGAGATATCGGAAATTTCCAGTTCGCGTGAATCTGTTCTGCGGCTGGAACGCATAAGCTGCAGGTAGTCGACAACAACCATGCCGACGCCTTTGTCGGCATGCAGGCGGCGGGTACGGGCACGCAGATCCAGCGTGGTGATGGCCGGAGTATCGTCGATGTAGATGGGCGCGCGTGAAAGCACGTCTGCGGCAGCATACAGCTTTGCCCAGTCCTCGTCGTCCAGAAATCCTTTACGCAGCTTGCCCAGATCAACCTTGCCCCATGCGCATAACATACGCATCATGAGCGATTCCATGGACATTTCCAGCGAATAAATGGCGACGGGCGTTCCCGCATTGACGGCGGCACGCATGGCCATGTTCAGCACAAAAGCGGTCTTGCCCATGGAAGGACGCGCCGCAATGATGATAAGGTCAGAAGGCTGAAGGCCTGCCGTCATGCTGTCCAGCCGGAAGTATCCTGTGGTTACCCCGGTGACAAGCTCCTTGCGTTCCACCCGTTTTTCCAGATCTTCAAAAACCTTGCTGACCAGTTCCTTGGAGCTTTTGAAAACTTTGCCCGTGGTCCTTTCGGAAATGGAAAAAATGGATGATTCGGAATGGTCGAGCAACTGCTCGATGTCCTGTGACGCATCGTAGCAGTTGCTGATTATATCGCTGCAGGCACCGATGAGAGAGCGCTGCAGCGACTTGTTGCGCACAAGCGTGGCATAGTGTTCCGCGTTGGCGGCGCTGATGACCGATTCGGCCAGCTCTGCCAGATACACGGTGCCGCCCGCCATCTCCAGTTTACCCTGATCTTTCAGAAATTCAGCTACCGTGATGAGATCAATGGGTGAGTTGCGGCGGTACAGCTCGGAAAACGATTCAAAGATGGTCTTGTGAGCGGGAAGATAAAAGTCGTCTTCATTAACGATATCAACCAGCGTGTGGAATACCTGTCCGCGTAAAAAAACCCCCCCGAGCACGGCCTGTTCAGCCTCTACACTGTGGGGGGGAACGTTACGCAGCAGGTCGTCAGAAACCTGATCCACCTGCCCGAAGGGACCGCCCCCGCCCGTGCGGGCGGGAGCGTTTCCCTGAAAGGCTGTGCTATTCTGCGGCTTCTTCCACTGCGGGTTCTTCTGCTGCGGATTCTTCTGCATCAGCTTCCTCGGTGCGGCCTTCGGCCACTACCTTGAGGGCGATTACGGCTTCTACGTCGGCATGCAGGCGCACGCGCACGTCGTATTCGCCAAGATTGCGGATAGGTGCATCCAGCAGGATGCGGCGACGGTCGATTTCAACACCGGCTTCTGCCAGAGCATCGGCAATGTGTGCAGGGGTGACAGAGCCGTACAGCTTGTCGTTTTCGCCCACGCGCACTGCGATGGATACATCGGCTGCGGCGATTTTTTCTGCCAGAGTGGTGGCAGTGGCGCGCACTGCATCCATTTCTGCCTGCAGTTTTCTGCGTTCCATTTCAAACACTTTCATGTTTGAAGCGGTGGCAGCCATGGCCATGCCCTGCGGCAGCAGGAAGTTGCGGCCGTAACCGGGGCGCACTTCGACAATGTCGCCCAGCTTGCCCAGATTTTCAACGTCTGCTCTAAGAATAACCTTCATCATGACATGCCTCCTACAGCGAGCTCTTCTTCAGCACATCACTGGAGTGCGTGGACGTGTAGAAAAGAAGAGCCATCTGACGGGCGCGCTTGATTTCAGTGGTCAGCAGGCGCTGGTGATGGGCACAGGTGCCGGTGATGCGACGTGCGATAATCTTGCCGCGTTCGGTAACGAAGTCGCGCAGGATATCGGGACGCTTGTAGTTGATGGGCAGGTCTTTATCTGCGCAGAAGCGGCAGAATTTGCGCCGGGGAGTGAATCTTTTTTTGAAAGCCATGTTACGCTGCCTCCTCAGCTTCGTCCGCCAGCTTGACGGTGACAAACTTGTAAATGCCGTCGGTGATGCGGATGATGCGTTCCAGTTCGGCTACGGAAGGACCGGCAACGGCATATTCCAGACGGACATAGTAGCCGCGCATGTGCTTGCGCACAGGGTAGGCGAGGTCGCGCATGCCCCAGTGGTCAACGGCCAGAACAGAACCCTGTTCGCGCTCGATGACACCGGTGAGAACTGCGAGCAGATCCTCACGGGGCTGGCTGCCGAGCTCGGGAGAGAGCAGCAGCAACGTTTCAAACTTTCTCATGTTGAATCTCCTTATGGTCTTAAGGCCCGTCCCGCAGGGACGAGCAAGGGCGAAACAGGTCTATTAGCCGCCATCGCGGCCTGTGTCAACGGCTTTATGGCGCAGCGCCATTGTGCACGTTGCATATGGCCTGATTATTGTAGTAATATTTTCCGGCGGCTGTAACGAGCTTTTCCTGCGGGGAAAGCTGTGGTACATCCGCCTGAGCGCCGCGTGGCCGATGTACCCTTTTTTCGGGGCATCTTTTTGTAATATCAAAGAAATCAATCTGCCCGGATTGCTGCGGGACTACCACGAGAACGCTGTTGATGCGAAAAGACTGTCGAAATTTATTTTTCTGCTGCGTTGTTTTTCTGACGTGCTTTCTGCTGACCGGGCATGGCGCGGCGCTGGCCGGCACCATTTCGGTGACGGATAGCGAGCAGGAAACCGTTCACTGGAATCTGACCGCGGACAGGGTTGTCACCCATAGTGACAGCAATATGATCGAAGCGTTCGGCAATGTGGCGCTCCGCGAAGGCGACGATTTTCTGAAAGCTGATTTTATCAGATATTTCGGCGATACGGACTGGGTGCTGCTGAAGGGCAATGTAAGCGTAAAAATGGGGCGCGACGTGGTGGACGCCTCTGAAGCCGAATTTGACCTGAAAAACAGAGTAGGATGGCTGCGCGACGGCTCGGTGTTTGTTGACGGACCGCATATCTATTTTTCCGGTGAGAGAGTGCAGAAGGACTTCGGCGATTCATACCGGTTCCGCAATGCCAAGATAACCGCGTGTGACGGCGAAGTGCCCGCATGGTCCATAACCGCGCGTGAAGCCACCATCGAGCTTGAAGGGTATTCACAGCTCTGGCATACCAGCATGCAGGTGAAGGACCACAGCGTGCTGTACGCTCCGTACGCCATTCTGCCTGCCAAAAAGAAACGGCAGACAGGCTTTCTGCTGCCCGAGGTGGGGCAGAGCTCAAAGCGCGGTCTGTATTATAACCAGCCATTTTTCTGGGCCATCAGCGACACGGCAGACCTGACGTACAATGCATACTGGATGGAGTTGCGCGGGCTGATGCAGGGGCTTGAGTTTCGTCACCACACCACTGAAGACAATAAAAGCTGGCTGCGTGTGGACTACCTGAAGGATGCCCGTACAGACAGCACCGAAGAAGACGAGCCGGGCGGACTGGACGATGATGGTCTGGTGCGGAACAACGATGACAGATTCTGGGTGCGCGGTATGTTCGACGGCACGCTGCACGATACGCAGTGGAAGCTGAAAGCCACGGTGGACTATGTTTCCGACCAGAATTACCTGCGTGAATTTTCGTCCGGTATGAGCGGTTTCAACCGCAGTCAGGACGATATGGAAGATCTGTTCGGCCGCAGCCTGGCCGGAGAGGCGCAGAACAGAACCAGTGAAGTGCTTCTTTCCCGTGACTGGCAGCGGGTGGGGCTTGGCATCAGTTCCAGCTTTACCCAGAACGTCAACGTGGGGAACGGCAACCTTACCTCTTCTGCCGATAATACCGTGCAGACCCTGCCCAAGATCGACCTGTATCTTTTTAAAAGTAACCTTGTGGACGGCGCCGCCCTGCCGGTGGAGATTCAGGCCACGGCACAGGCTGCCAACTTCTGGCGGCACAACGGTACCACCGGCGCACGCTTTGAAGTGGCTCCGCAGATCAGCATTCCCCTTTCCGGCCGGTACGGCTCCGTCATTTCCACCGTGGGATTGCGCCATACGCAGTATTCCACCAGTCACAAAGAACCGGACGGTATACAGGAACAAAGTGCCACCGGTACGTCGCGTACCATTCCCAGCCTGAATATTGCGGCTTTTACCGAAATGGCGCGCACTTTCAGTCTGGCAGGGCAGGACCCTGCCGCAGGAATGAAAGCCGGAGATTCTCGCTGGACAATGCTGCGGCACAGTATTCAGCCACGTGTGAGTTACGACAATACCCCCAATGTCAATCAGGAAGACAACCCGTTCTACGATGTGGACGACCGTATTCTGGCGCGTAACGAGCTGACCTATTCGGTGACCAACCTGTTCACGCGCAAGCGGCTGAGTGTGAGCGCGGGGGCTGATGAGGAAAATCCCGAACTGGTGCAGCGCTACGATTATTCCGATTTTCTGCGGTTGCGGCTGCAGCAGAGCTACGACTTTCGCGAAGCCGACCGCACCGAGCAGCTTGAAAAGTACAGCCGGCGTCCTTTTTCCGATGTGGAGCTGGAAGCGCGCCTCAGCTACGACAACATCGCATCGCTCACCAGCCGCACCTATTGGTCTCCGTATATCGGCATGGTGACCCGCCATGAGCATACGCTGGATTTCACGTATTACGAGCGGGCTACGTTCCGCACCACGTTTGACTTCCGCCAGCAGGTGGACGAGTACAAGCGTAAAGAAACAGAAACGGATGACAAGCTGAGCTCCATGAATTCAGAACTGGAGCTGAAGCTGTGGGGGCCGTGGACGCTGGGACTTAACTACGAAGTGGATCTGGAAAAAGGCAAAGATATAGAGAAAGGCGTGGATCTGCTGTATTCGCATCAGTGTTTCGATCTGCAGTTCAGCTACGCCAAAGACGGCGTGGAAGACGAGTTCTCGTTGTGGCTGGCTTTGCCCGGCCTTAGCTTCTGATTATCCTGCCTGTCTGCAAACGTGTACTCGCAGCGCTGCGGAGCTTTTCTCCGCAGCGCTTTTTTTTGCGGAACAGGCGCGTGGGGCGCAATCAATATACGGCACCGGAGGCGTGCCGTGGTATGGCGCAGGGCAGAAGCGCTGCGGGGCGCGTTTTCCGGTGCAGGTGTGTCCCTGTGGTGCTTGCAGGGCGGATATGCATTGCACGGTCACCGGCTGCGCGGGCGCGGGTGAAAGGAGTTTTTTTATTCTCAGCGCCGCAGCCTATGCGTGTCCATAACCATAAGGCAGGGGGCCCGATATCTTTCGCATGCGGCCTTACCTGCGTCTGGCAGCGGCTGTGCGTGCCTGTGCCGTTCCAGTGCAGGCATCCGGTCTCGTCAGCACATAAGGGCTATGGCTTTTCCCCGGTTTTGTATCGGTCTGCAGTCAGGTCAGGGAGGCTTGTTGCCGGCATGGAGCGGGCACGGCCGTACGGTGTGTGCAGGTTCTTTTGTCTGCCTGATAGCCGGCCTCAATGGCTGCTGGGAAGGCAGGATGGATATGGGTATGCCGGTGCGGAACAGGGGCGGCGAGGCTTCTGCCGCGCGGTGCGGTCAGTCTGCTGAAAGGTGTTTATTCAGGTGGCCGTCTGCATCCGGTAGTCATCTCCGGCAGTGCAGCTTTGCACATAAAAAAAGGGCCTGCAGTTGCAGGCCCTTCGAAAAAGTACCGGATCAGGAGTTCTGTTCAGCGGTTTCCTGTTTGTAGATGGCCGGATCGAGGCCGATTGTTTCTATCAGTTTGCCGCCAAGCGCCACCAGCCTGTATTCGGCCACGATTTCGTTTACCGTGGCTGTGACCAGCTGGATGGAAGAGCTGTAGAGCTCATTTTCGGCATCCAGCACGTCCAGCAGGCTGCGCTGTCCCACGCTGAACTGCTCGATATACATGTCGCGGGTCTGGGTGTTGTATTCAACTGCTTCGTTGAAAAGCCGCTTCTGCTCACGGGCGTTTTCCAGAGCATTCCATGTGTCGCTGGTTTCCTGCATCAGGGCTTCATTGATATTCTGCAGGTCCATCATGGAACGGCGCTTGCGGGCACCTTCTGCTTTTTCTGCGGCCAGATCGGATCCGCCGCGGAAAATATTCCATGAAACGCGCAGTTGCAGGGCGTTGTCCACTTCCCATGTGGTGCTGCTTTCCACCTGATCCTTGTAGGTGTTGGAAGCCTGAGCGGTAAACGTGGGGTAGTATTCGGAACGTGCAAGCTGAATGCGCTGTTCATTTTCCTGAATTTCAGCCTGCTGGGCTGCCAGCTTGGGGTTGCTGGTCAGCGCGAGCTGCAGTGCGGAATCAAACGTGCCGGGCACACCGGCCGGTTTATCGGCCCAGTCCACCTCCGGAGCATCTGTACCGGCAATGCGTCTGTAGTTGGCTTCCGCCACCAGCAGTTCCTGCCGGGCATTGCTGAGCGATGCCTGTGCACGGGCAAGACGTCCTTTGGTCTGCGACACGTCAGCCAGACTTGTGGCACCCATTCTCTGACGCTCTTCCTGCGATTTCAGAATGTCTTCATGATTTTTAACATTCTGTTCGGCCAGCAGAACAAGATTGCGCTGGCGGTACAGCTCAAGGTGCGCTCTGATGGCTTCCAGCGCGAGTACTTCCGCGTTGTCTGTCAGTCGGCTGTCTGCATTTGCCAGCCGCGCTTCCTGAATGCCTATCTGGCTGTTCACCTTGCCGCCGTCCCACAGCAGCTGTGAAAGCGTGGTGGTTATGTCGCTGCGTTCTTCCCAGTGGTTCTTGCGGCCGTCAGTGCGGGTCAGCGCATCGTTCACCTGTTCCACGCCGTACCCTGCATTGAAGTCGAGCCGGGGAAACCAGCCGCCTTCGGCATCGCGCACATCATGCTTTGCGGCGCTCACGCCTTCTTTGAATGATTTGATTACAGGGTTGTTTTTCAGGGTGGCTTCCACACTTTGCTGTAAAGAAGTTCCTGCAAAGGCTTGACCGGAAAGCATAAACACTCCGGCTGCGGAAAGCAGCACCGCATTTTTGCAGGCGCTTAAGAATGGTGAACAAGTGTGTGACATGACAGAACCCTTGGTAATAATATTCCAACGTATAGGGAAAACGGATAGCGTATAACCCATTTCGTCTTATTCTCCTGCAACAGCTAGCATACACGGCGCATTTTGCCAAGCACGCAGCTGTTCTTACGCGTCAATTATCTTGTGTTGATTGATCAGTGCCTGCAGTATGGCTTCCGGGCTGTCGTGCCCTGTGCTGCCGCCCAGTGAATCCAGGCTTACACCGTCCAGCACTATGCGCTGGCTGCCGTCGCCCTGTGCCGGGGTGATAGTAAGCATACTGCTGTTTTCATTGTACGGATCAGCTCCCAGACTGACAGTGGCTCCACCGTGGCCGTATCCGTCCAGCAGGTCGCTGATGTCCAGCACATCCCCTTCATTCACGTTAAAGTCGGTGATGTGATCGATGGCCGACTGGCCGTCGTGCAGCCCCTGTGCAGTAAACACAAAGGTATCTGCTCCCTGCCCGCCGGTCAGGATATCATTGCCTGCACCGCCGTTCAGCACGTCATGTCCTTCGTTACCGAAAAGAATGTCGTTACCTGCGCCGCCCACAAGATTATCCGGCAGGGTGCCGCCGATAAGCATGTCTGCATGGTCGGAACCGTGAGCGCCGGACTGGTTGGTGGTATGCTGGACAAAAATATCATCGTTGCCGAAGTTGTTGATCCAATGGCGCGAATCTTCCCAGCTTATGGTGCCGTCGGTATGTAGCGTGGCATGCTGATTTCCGCCGTTGAGCTGCGCATCGCTGAAGTAGATGTTTTCATGCTGCAGAGGATCGCCGAGTGTCAGTTTCTCTCCAGCTTCCGTATGGGCTGACCATCTGGGGGCGTCCGCACTTCCGCTATTCTGGAAGAATACCTTCATTCCGTCGGTGATGTCAGAGTGGAATTCAAAGCCGTGCTGCCAGCTGAAGCTTGTCTCTCCGTTGGAGTCGTAAGCATCGGGGGCGATGAAGTAGCCGAACTTTTCAGCACCTGCGGGAATGTCCTGCGCGGCGATGGTGATTGTACCGGCGTCGCCGGTCTGGGCATGGGCGTCCACAATTATGCCGGAAATGGGTGTGCCGTCGGCCGTGGCAAAGTAAATGCCCAGAGAGCTTTCATAGCTGCCGGACTCCGCATTGATGTGCGTTGATACCACTAAATCACTGCCGGGAGTCAGCTCCCCGGTGAGTCCCTGCGATACCGCAGCATGAACAGTGTTGGTGGAGTCGGTGAAGCTGATGTCCACCTGCGCAGTGTCGGAGTCGTAGCCGTCATGCACGGTGAGAAAGAGCGAGCTGTCGCCGCCGTGTGTGCGGTAGTAGTGTGCGCCCGCTTCGGTAAGGTATATGTCACCCGCGTGGTGTGTTCCGTCTGCCGCATCGCTGGTGTGCACGGCAAAAAGCGGGTTGCCGGCGCCATCTTCGGGCGAGGCTATATTGTAACGCAGCGTATCGCCGTCGGCATCTGCCGCACGGGTATGCGCCACAATGCTGAACGCTGCAAGCTCTGCCTGATCAAGAGTGACGGTCTGCGGTGCATCCGTGATGACCGGCGCGGTATTGGTCAGCTGGTCTGCGGAATAGCCGCCGTCTGCAAAGGTGAATGATTCAAAGCTGGTGGCATCCAGAGAGTTGCCGTACGTGTCAGTTATCAGCAGGCTGTCGCCGTGTTTTTCAAAGGAGTAGTCGGCTCTGCTGCCTGCAAGGCTGAGCGTGTCGTATCCGGAACCGCCGTCGAGCACGGCCGCACCGGCAAACCCGTTTATGGTGACATGGTCTTTACCGGCGCCGGTGCTGACGGATACATCTGTGTGGCTGCCGCTCAGTGTGACGGTATCGCTGCCGCCGCCTGTGTTAATGTCCAGTCTGGTGCTGGTACCGCTTACCGATACGGTGTCGGCATTGGTGCCTGTGTCTATCTGCGTGTTACCGTGTGCCCCGCTGACAGTCACATGGTTGGCCCCGTCTCCTGCTAATACGTCAAGATTGCCGGTGGAGCCGCTTATGGTGATATGATCGGCACCTGAACCTGCCTGCACAGTGGTTGCCGTATGGCTGCCGGACACGGTTATGTGGTCGGCTCCCTGACCGGTGGCAATGTGCATGTTCTGGCTGGTGCCTTGCGCAGTAACGTGGTCGGCACCTTCGCCGGTTGCAACGTCGACTTGCCCGAACCTGCCCGACAGGGTGACGGTATCGTTGCCCGTGCCGGTTTCCGCAGTGACGGATTTCGCATCAATGTTGACGGTTACGGTGTCGTCACCGGAGCCGCTGTCCACGGTGAGGAGGGTGGCCCTGTTCTGATGGCTGTGCTGGTCACCGGTGGTCAGCGTAATGGTGTCGGCACCTTCACCCGTGTTGAAGTCAAGATGGTTCCAGCGGTCGTTGCCGCCGGCGCTGCGGTCGTTGGTGGTCACGGAAGCATTGACTGTGTCGTTGCCGTCGCCGGTGGTAATGGTGCCCCGCTTGATGTTATCCAGTGTGACATGGCTGTCGTCACCGCTGCCCAGTGTTACATCGGCATGTACAAAACCGGAAAGGTGCAGTGTGGCTGCCTCCGCACTTTCGGCCTTTACGCTTTTGACACTGTTCCAGCCGGAATCAAGCGTGACATCTGTGCCCGTGTTGCCGGTTGATACTGTGACCATGCCGCGCCCGCCCAGTTCTGCCCCTGCGTTGTGGGTGCCGCTGTATGAGGCATCCATGTTGGCTTCTGCAGAGTGCCAGTCCGGATCGGGAGTGTTCTGATTGTTCAGCGTGATGGAAAGAGGGGCTGCGACATCTTCGGGAGTGAATGTCCCGTCTTTGAATTGCAGCTGCTCCACATTGGTAACGGTGGTTATGCCGTCCCTTCCTTCCACATTGTCTTCAATGCGGTATCCGCCGTCTTGCGTGCGGGTGATGGTATACTGTCCGGAAGCTCCCCGGAAGACAGCTGTGTCATTTCCTGCGCCGCCGTCCAGCAGGTCGTTGCCGGAGCCGCCGGTGAGCGTGTCGTTACCTGCACCGCCGTGCAACAGGTCATTGCCTGCGCCGCCGCTGAGAAAATCGTTATCGGCACCGCCGTCAAGGGTGTCGTTGCCTTTACCGCCGAACAGTCTGTCATCACCGGCGCCGCCCAGCAGACTGTTATTTTCATCACTGCCCGTCAGGGTGTCGTTGAATGCGCTGCCGGTCAGATTTTCGATACCGTCAAGGGTGTCGTTGCCCGTGGTTGTCCCTGTGGCGGTGCCGGCGGATAAGTCGGCCTGAACGCCGGAGCCTGCGCCGGCATAGGATGCGGTGTCGATACCGCTTCCGCCGTCCAGCATGTCGTCGCCGCTGCCGCCGATAAGCGTATCGTCACCCTCGTTGCCGAAAATTGTGTCGTTTCCGCCGGTTCCGGCCAGCAGATCATTTCCTCCCAGCCCGTGTATGCGGTCTGCCGACGGGGTGCCCGTAAGCGTGTCGTCGCCTTCGGTGCCGTAGATGTCGGCAGAAGCGTCTGCTGAAGTGCTCTGACGGCCACCGGCCGAGACAGCTGCAGGCGTGGCGGAGTCTGCTTGTGTTCCCGGATCATTCAAAGCCTGACTGCGTCCGCTGTCGACGGATCCCAGAGCTTCCAGTCCTTCGGCAATGGTTCCTGCATTGTCGGCGTATTCACCGGTGCCCCCGCTGGGAGAAGCCGGTCCTGCGGCTGTTTCCAGTTCAGGAGTGGCGGCAAGCGCGTTCAGAATGGATTCGCCGGGAATAATGGAACCGTCTGCCAGCTGTACGTCAGGCAACTGCCCGTCTGCAGCGGCAAAATGCTGCAGTACCAGTGTGCCTCCGTCTGGAAAACGGATGACGAGATCTGCGCCGTTGCGAACTATGGTCACATCGGCAAGTGAAAAGAGGGGAAGCAGAAGCTCGGAGCCGGAAAGGTTGACGGTAACTGATGTGGCAGCCGGAGGGGCTGAAAGCGTAAGGGCTTCAGAATGCATGCTTTGGACGTCGGCCATGGCATAGTCTCCCGTTGGTGGGCGCTGGTAGAAAAACTGAAAAAGCAATCAGGCGGGATCCCCCCCACCATGTGCGGTATACAGAAGGTACAGCCTTCTGTATTTTTTGCCTTTTGGCTATCACAGCGCACTATATAGCGCAATATATTAATGACAGGAACAAGAATCTTTTCTATTTAGCAGCGTACACTGAAGAACAGGCGCCGTATGCTGCCGGATCGGGCCCTGTAGTTGACGCACCCTCACCGGCGGGCTATTCCCGTGCAGATAACAGGTGCACCGCCTGTGTAAGTCTGCGGGGTTGCATCCGGAACGTGTTGCAGGCCCGGCTGTCTGCCGCGCTTCTGCAGTAGTATCCGCGGGCGGCCCTGACGGCGATCTTTTTTATTCGGGGGGATAATGGCTGACATAAAAGAAAGCGAGGATAAAGGCATGCGGCAGGATTCCGCAGACCACGGCGGGGCGGGGGAGCGTCCTTCTGCGCCGGAGCATTTTGCGCCTTCTCCGAAAAATGTTGACTATGAACACGCGTTGCTGCGCAGTCTGTGCACAATGTTCCGGCTGCTGGGCAAGCCTGTTTCCATAAATGTCCTTAAATCATTTCTGCCTGTGCGGCAGGGCGAACTGAAGCCTGCTGCGTGCATCCGTTCGGCCAGCCATGCGGGTATGGATGCACGCATGGTGCTGCGTAAGTCCGTTGCCGACATTTCCGTGCTGACCCTGCCGTGCATTCTGTTGCTCAAAGGCGGACATTCCTGCGTGCTTACGGCTGTGGACGATGAAGAAGCCACGGTTATCTTTCCGGAGTCCGGCGAGCGCGAACAGCAGGTTCCGCTTGAACGGCTGGAAAATGAGTTTGCCGGATACGCCATGTACTGCAAGCTGCACAAGCGGCTGGACAAGCGCGCAAGCAGTATCAAACTGTTGAAAACCAAACGCTGGTTCTGGGGTACCATCTGGAATTTCATGCCCATATACAAGCATGTTATTGTCGCCAGTCTGGTCACCAACCTGCTTGTCATCGCTTCTCCGCTTTTTTTTATGAACGTGTACGACAGGGTGGTGCCCAACAACGCGCTGGAAACGCTGTGGGTGCTGGCTGTGGGAATTATCATAGCCTATACGTTTGATTTTCTGCTGCGCAATCTGCGCAGCTATTTTGTGGATGTTGCGGGCAGAAACGCAGATATCGTTCTGGCCAGCAGGTTGCTGCAGCATCTTATGGGAATGCGGCTGGACAACAAGCCGGACTCCACAGGCGCACTGGCAAACAATCTGCGCGAGTTTGAATCACTGCGTGAATTTTTCAGCTCCACAACGTTACTGGCGCTGGTGGACCTGCCTTTTCTGTTCATTTTCATACTGATCATTTATTTCATCGGCGGACCGCTGGCGTTTATTCCTGCCATCGCGGTGCCTGTGGTCACCATTGCCGGCATTCTGCTGCAGTATCCTTTTCAGCGCGTGGTTGAAGCCGGCTATAAAGAGGCGGCCCAGAAAAACGCGCTGCTTATCGAAATCATCAACGGGCTTGAAACAGTCAAAACATCGCAGGCAGAAGGGCGCATGCAGCATCTGTGGGAAAGGGTTGTCGGCATGAGTGCCGAATCCAACCAGCAGGCCAAACGCCTTGCCAATCTTTCGGTCACGTTTTCGTTTCTTTCCGCCCAGCTGGTGAGCGTGGGCATTATCGTCTGGGGGGTCTACCTCATCGCTGACGGCAGGCTTACCATGGGGGCGCTTATCGGCTGCAACATTCTGGCAGGCAGGGCCATGGCACCGTTAAGCCAGATAGCGGCCATGCTTTCGCGCCTGCAGCAGTCGCGTATGGCGCTCAAGTCGCTCGATATGCTTATGAAGGCGCCTCTGGAGCGTTCCGAAGACCAGACCTATTTTGACTATTCCGGCCTTTCTCACGACATCAGGCTTGAGCAGCTTACTTTTAAGTACCCCGGTGCAGAGCGGTATGCGCTGGAAAATGTCAATCTGCATATCCGCCCCGGAGAGCGTGTCGGTGTTATCGGCAAGATGGGATCGGGCAAAAGCACACTCGGGCGGTTGTGCGTGGGGTTGTATCAGCCGGTGGAAGGCGCGGTGAAAGTGGGCGGGGTTGATATCCGTCAGCTGGATGTGGCCGACCTGCGTGCCCGCACGGGCTATGTCTCGCAGGATAACTATCTGTTTTACGGATCGGTGAGAGACAACATAGCGTTGGGCCAGCCCGACCTTGATGACCGGATGATACTCCGTGCGGCCACTCTTGCCGGTGTGACCGAATTTGTGCGCACCCATCCCGCAGGCTTCGGCATGCCGGTGGGTGAGCGGGGCATGGCCCTTTCCGGCGGGCAGCGGCAGGCAGTGGTCATTGCCCGCGCCCTGCTGCATGATCCGGAAATTCTCATTATGGATGAACCTAGCAGCAACATGGACAATAGCGCGGAATATAATCTTAAAAAGCGTCTTGCATCCATAATAGCAGGCAAGACCCTTATACTGGTGACACACCGCATGAGTATGCTTGATCTTGTGGACAGACTTGTGGTGCTGGACCACGGCAAAGTGGTGGCCGACGGCCCCAAGGACAAGGTGCTTGAAGCGCTGGCCTCGGAACAGGTGCGCACGGCAGCCCCGGCAGGGATGGCACGCGGCGGGGCGGCGGCACGGGCATGAAGCGTACGGTCTGACTAAACGGAGCACAGCGGATGAACAGACGCGGAACTGACGGGTACCGTCTTGAAGATATCGAATATATGAGCGAGGTTGATGCCGCCCTGCGTCGCAGGGGGCACCCCTTTGCCTTTATGCTTTCAGCCAGCGTGGCCTTGTTGTTCGGCGTGCTGGTTATCTGGGCGCATTTTGCCGTGCTGGATGAAGTGACCAGAGGGCTGGGACAGGTCATCCCGTCGCAGCGCGTGCAGGAAATCCAGAACCTTGAAGGGGGCATTCTGCAGGAGATCGCCGTTTCGGAAGGGCAGATTGTGGAAAAAGGCGATATTCTTGTACGCATTGACAATGAAGCCGCGGCCAGTTTTTACCGCGACGCCTATTCAAAGTCACTGGAGCACAAAGCCGCCATAGCCAGACTGGAGGCTGAACTGGAAGGCTGGCGCGAGATTGTTTTTCCCGAAGATGTCATGCAGAGCGCCCCGCTGGTTATACAGGGGCAGGCTTCTATTGCTGCGGCAAAACGGCAGCAGCAGCAGGTGGAACTGCGCGTGCTGGAAAACCAGCGCGAACAGAAGATAAAAGAAGTGCAGGAAATGGTACAGCGCAGGCAGAATCTGGAAAGCAGCCTGCGTGTGGCCATGGAACAGCGTGACATTGCCCGTCCGCTGATGGAAAAAAAGGTATACCCGCGTGTGGATTACCTGACTCTTGAGCAGAAGGTCATTTCACTGCGCGGAGAAATAGATTCGCTGGCACTGAATATACCGCGTGCACGGTTTGCGGCTGAAGAAGCGCGGGAACGTATACGGCAGCGCGAAGCGGAATATCGCAGCGAGGCGCTGGAAGAGATGAACAGACGTCAGGTTGAACTGCGCTCGTTGCAGGAAACCCTGTCCGCAGGCGGCGACAGAGTCACCCGTACCGATGTGCGTTCTCCTGTGCGCGGTACCGTGAAAAAAATCAATATCAACACCATCGGCGGGGTGGTGAAGCCCGGTGAATCAATCATGCAGATTGTTCCGCTGGACGATACTCTGCTGATAGAAGCCCGCATCAGGCCGCAGGATATCGCCTTTCTGCATCCCGGGCAGAAAGCCACTGTAAAGATAACTGCATATGATTTTTCGGTGTATGGCGGTCTGGAAGGCAAGGTGGAGCAGATAAGCGCCGATACCATTCAGGATAATGATGGCAACAGTTTTTATCTGGTCAAGCTGCGTACCAGAGCAAGCGCCATACAGTACAGGGGCGAGCAGTTGCCCATTATTCCGGGCATGATGGCCACGGTGGATATTCTTACGGGCAAAAAGACCGTGCTCGATTACCTGCTTAAGCCCATTCTGAAGGCCAGACAGAACGCGCTCAGGGAGCGTTGATGGAAAACACGCGTGGCCGGGGCGTTACCGCCGCCTTTCTGCATACTGTCCGCCGCCTGACTGCGCGCGGACGGCAGAGTATGTGCAAACGCTGCATGCTGGCGGCCGGAGTCTGGCTGTGTGTTGTCATACCGCTGACATGTCTCGGAGGCGGTGCAAGACCCGCCGCTGCTCCTGAAAAGGCGGCGTCCGGAACTGCTCAGGATGTCAGGAGCAACGCCGCGGCGCAGGCGGCTGCAGACTGTGCAGACCGCGATGCCGGCACACAGCCTGAGCCCCGTGTTCAGACATTGGCCGATGCAGCGGATACAGTGCGCAACGGTGCGGCGGTGGATCCGGCCCCCGACGGAGTTCCGGGCAGGAAAAATGCAACAGCGGCCCGGAACAGTACAGCAACCGCGCCGGACGGAGTGCCGGACCGGAGGGCAGAAAGTGAAGACCGGGCAGGGAGCAGCAATCCTCCTGTCTTCAGCATCCGTCGTTCTGTTTCTGCTGACGGCGCGACGGCGCCGCAAGCGCGTGCAGCAGCGCGGAATAATGCATCCGGTAGTATAAAGGTAATCGGCGGGGCACAGAAAGAAGGCGTGCGGTTGTTCAATACCGTGGCGTTTCGCGGTCCGCTGAAGGCCTTGCCCAAATGGGAACGTGTGCTGCGCGAAAACCGTCGTAATCCGGTACTGCAGGAGCAGACTGTGTCCGGTCCGGATGCACCGGCAGGCGGCAGAGGAGAAGGGTGGAAGTCCGTAGCGGCCAGAGCTGCCGGAGCACCGCCCATGGAAAAGCTGCGTATGGTCAATGCGTTTTTTAACCGCTGGCCCTACCGGCTGGATGTGGAAATTTACGGAGTATCTGATTTCTGGGCCACTCCTGCGGAGTTCATGCGTCACTCCGGCGACTGCGAGGACTACGCCATAAGCAAATATTTTGCGCTGCGGATGCTGGGCTTTCCGGCCGACGCGTTGCGTATTGTGGTGCTTCTTGATTCCATCCGCGGCATAGGGCATGCGGTGCTGGTGGTTTTTCTGGACGCAAAGGCTTACGTCCTTGATAATCTTTCTGATCTTGTGTTGACGCACGACCGGTATTCCCATTACCGGCCGCAATATTCGGTGAATGAAGAGTACCGCTGGGCGCACATTCCCGTGCGGCCTGCCGCAACAGGCAAAGCGGAAGGAAAACAATAGATTTTGGAGACTACCATGGCAGAAACTGCTTCCGACAGAACGCGTGAGCTGAGCCGCGGCAGCGGCAGAACCGGAGCCGGATCAAAGTTGTTGTGGTTTGGAATAGTCGCCGCCCTGTTCACAGTGGCGACCGCTGCAACGCTGGTGCTGGTCAGCATCCGCAACCTGAATGCGGACCTTGAGGAATCGGTGCGCAAACAGCAGAGCATCATGCTCAACGGGCAGGTCAACGTGGTGACCACATGGCTTGATGCCATGGTGGAACAGGGCAACAGGCTTATCAATGCCGACCTTTTCCGACTGTATGCTTCAGAAGTGGACACGCTGGACGACGATCTTTCGGCGTTGCTGAGCGGAGAAAACACTGAACTGGCCGTGCAGCTGCCCATGATGCGCAATCTGCTGCGGGAGTTTGTGCAGTATTCCGACTTTGTTTCCGGAAGAATCATGAACCGGCAGGGCAGCAGCTACATCGCCACCGATGCATCCGTCCGGCCGCTTACTCCGGTTCAGCGGCAGTATGCGGACAGAACACAGCAGACGGGCCTGCCTGTTTTTTCCAATATCCGGCTCAGCTCTGCCGGACTGGTTGTCGATCTGTTTCTGCCCATTTATCCGCCGCGTTACGAATCAAAAGAACCGACGCCTGTTGCCGTGCTTATGCTGACTAAAAATGTCTCTGCCAAACTGGGAGATATCCTGCAGGGGGGACATGGCAGAGGGCAGAGCATGAAGCTGCTGCAGCGCTCGGGTGAGCGGGCTGAGGAAGTCGCACCGTGGCTGGCGGAGGGCGTGCGCACCTCGGCCGGTCTGTCGCTGGGGGATGACGCCCTGCCTTTCGGCAGCCGTACATCGGTTTCGGGCAGCGGAGAAGTCTATTCCATGGGGCTGCGGGTGCCCGGGCTGGATTGGTGGCTGGTGCAGGAGGCCGATATTGACGTAGCCAGAGAGCCGCTGCAGCAGCGGGCGCGGGCTGTGGTCGGGTTCGGTGTGCTGAGCACGCTGGTCATTCTGTGCATGCTGGGCGGGTTCTGGTGGTGGCTGGTGGGCGTGGAAAGCCGCAAGGTTGCCCGTGAAATGAGCAAGCTGGCAGGTCAGGTGGAAGAGCAGAAACGCTTTCTGGACAGCATCAATGCCACCATTGCCGACTTTATCTGCCTGAAAGACGATAAAGGCGTTATCCGCTACGCCAACAGAGCGTTTGCCGAGGCTGTGGGGCGTTCTGAAAAAGAACTCGACGGTCTTGATTTTGCTGCTGTTTTCGGGTTCGACACGGCCCGCAGGCTTACTGCCACCGATGAACAGGTGCTCATGTCCAACGAGCCTCAGACCATCAGCGAAACAATCTATCTGCAGTCCAGAAAGTATTATTTCCAGATTTCCAAGACGCCTTTCCGTATCGCCCGCCGTGACTGGAGCGGCCTTGTGTATGTGTTCCGCGATATTACGGAACTGGCTGAAGCGCAGGAACGTTCACGCAAGCTGGTGCAGCAGACAGTGGATGCGCTGGTGCGCACCATTGAACATTCAGACCCTTATCTGGCCGGTCATTCCCGCACCATGAGCGGGCTGTCGGCGCAGGTGGCCAAAGCCATGGGGCTTTCCGCGCTGGAAGTGGCTACAGTGCAGGCGGCTGCCAACCTGTCGCAGGTGGGCAAGGTGTTTGTGCCCAAGGAGATACTGAATAAGCCCGGCGCGCTTGACGAGCGGGAAAAAAAAGAGATGGAGCGCCATGTGGAACATGCACGCATGGTTCTGGCGGACATCGAGTTTGACCTGCCTGTGCTGCAGGTCATCGAGCAGATGAATGAAAAGCTTGACGGAAGCGGTTATCCTGCCGGAATTTCAGGAGATGCCATCAGCAGTCCGGCGCGGATTCTGGCGGTGATAAATACCTTCTGCGCCATGGTGCGCCCCCGTGCGTATCGTCCGGCAGTACCGGTGGATGATACGCTGGACGCGCTGGAACGGATGCAGGACAAGTACGATGCCGAAGTGATCGCCCGCCTGCGTGAAGTTGTGGAATCGGCCACAGGCGAAAAACTGCTGCAGGGTCTGGAAAACGCCGGCAGGGCTTGACCCCTGCGGGACGGTGCAACTCTGCTGCGCAGGGGCGTCAGTGGATAAGAAAACCGGCGGAACGCATGACGTTCCGCCGGTTTTTTGCTGCGGAGCTAACGGTACTTTCAGCTGCGGGCTGATGCGGGAAGCAACGCGTACCACTGTGTAAAGTTTTCGCGTGCCCGTTCGGCGTACAGGGCCTTGCGGTCTTTTTTGCGTGCCCGCTGATTCAGCTCCGGAGTCAGACCGAAGTTGATGTTGGAAGGCTGAAACTTTTTTACCGGAGTGCGCAGGTGGGCCGCCAGCGCACCCAGAGCGCACTCAACAGGCGGCTGGGGGATGTTTTCTCCGTGCTTGCGGGCCGCAAGCATCATGCCCAGCCACATGCCGTTGGCGGCGGACTCCACATAGCCTTCCACTCCGGTGATTTGTCCGGCCAGAAATACGTCGGGGCGGTTTTTCAGCGACTGGTCGCCGTTGAGCACCTGCGGCGCATTGACGTAGGTGTTGCGGTGCACCGAGCCGTAGCGCACGAATTCCGCGTCTTCCAGACCCGGAATCATGCGGAAAATCCTGTCCTGTTCACCGTACTTGAGCTTTGTCTGACAGCCCACAAGGTTGAACATGGTTTTGTTCAGGTTTTCGGTACGCAGCTGCACCACGGCAAAGGGGCGTCTGCCGGTGCGCGGATCGTCCAGTCCCACGGGTTTGAACGGGCCGAACGCCAACGTCATTTCTCCCCGCTCGGCCAGCGCCTCGATGGGCATGCAGCCTTCAAAGTGCAGTTCTTTTTCAAAATCTTTGGTAGCGGCCTTTTCGCCTTCCACCAGCGCCTCGCGAAAGGCGAAATATTCTTCGCGGTTCATGGGGCAGTTCAGATAGTCGGTGTCTTCCGGGCGATAGCGTGAACCCCAGAAGGCTTTTTCCATATTTACGGAGTCTGCGCTGATGATGGGGGCTATGGCGTCGTAGAAATACAGGTGTGTCGCCCCCACTGCATCGGCAAGGCTGCGGCTCAGGCTTTCGCTGGCCACAGGACCGGCGGCGATGACCACCGCGTCGAACCCCTGCAGGGCGGGGTCGTCCAGCGAAGTGATTTCCCGACGTATCAGCGTAATGCCCGGTTCAGCCTCCATGGCTGCCGTCATGGAGGCTGCGAAAAGACCTCTGTCGACTGCCAGTGCTTTACCGGCCGGAACACGCGTGGCTTCTGCCACTTCCATCACCAGACTGCCCAGTGCGCGCATTTCCTGTTTCAAAACGCCGACGCCCGCTTCGGGCTCGTCGGAGCGCAACGAGTTGGAACATACCAGCTCGCCCAGTTCGGGCGAGGAATGGGCGGGTGAAAAGCTGTGGGGCTTCATTTCAAAAAGAGTCACGGCGATACCGGCGCGTGCCAGCTTGCGGGCGCATTCGCATCCGGCAAGGCCGCCGCCGACAATTGCCGCAGAGGTAAGAGCGGTCAAGGCGTTCTCCGATTGTTTGGTGTGTTTTTGTGCCATGCACCTATGCCATTGCGGGGCGCAAGGCAAGAGGCAGCGGCCCGTGCCGTCACATGCCCGGCATATATGCGTCGTACAGCCTGCTGTGCAGCGCTTTCAGGGTGCCGTTGTGCCGCATCTGCTCCAGCCCCCTGTTAAAAGCGCTTATATAGTCGCCTGCAGCCGGATGCTGCGGGTTGAAGCAGACATGCAGCGATTTGTTATCCAGCGGAGGCTCAAGAGGCTCTATGGTGCCGGCGGGCAGACCAAGCTCGCGGGTGAGCAGAAAGCGCAGGGTCAGAGCGTCGCCGACAATGACATCCACCCTGCCTGCAAGCAGTTTGCGCAGGTTTGATACATCATCCACCGCGGGATCTTTGAGCAGAAACTCTGCGCTGTCGAAGGCGTCTGTGTTTACATAGCCTGAGACAGTTCCTATGCGCAGTCCGCGCAGGTCGTCGAGACTGGTGTAGTGCAGGTTTCTGCCCCGCAGCTGGAAAAGAAACAGCGGGCCGGCGGGAAACGGGGCGGAAAAAAGACAGTCACGCCGGGTTTCGGAGTAATATTCCGGCGTATATCCGGCATATCCATAATGTTTCATGCTGCGGATGGCCCGTTCCCAGGGGAAAAAATGCAGGCGGGTGTCCATGCCCGATGCGGCGAAAGCCTGACGTACTACTTCGCTGGCATAGCCTTGTCTGTCCAGATAGCTGCCGGAGTACGGAGGCCATTCCAGTGTTGCCAGTTCCGCCACGGGCCGCGATGCGGCCGGTGAAGAGATCAGGCAGACGCCTGCTGCAAGCAGGCAGCAGATGAACAGCAATCGGTGCAGCATGCTCAGGGCCTTTGTGAGCTGTGGCGCACCCCGCCCCTGTGTGCGGGGTGCGCCGTTGGTGTTATGAAGCCCAGCGTATGAGCCCGAGCGAATGGGGGTCAAGCAGCAGCGGATGAGACGGCACGGCCCGCACGGTAAAGCCGAACCTGCCTGCTTCGACCGGGGTTGCCTTTCCTCTGTACATTCTCATACCGTCCTGTGTTTCTTCGGCCGGTTCCATGGGATAGATGGTCCTGCCGGCAAAACTGCCGTCCAGCCCCACCGGCCCTGCGTATACTTCTACAAGAATGCTTTCGGGGGCTATGCCGTTCAGCGCTACGGCGGCTTCCACCGTCACTGTCTGTCCCACATGTATGGATTCGTGTTCATAGGCACGCACGTTGTGTATGGACACCTGCCCCCAGCGGGTCATCATGTCCATGCGCCATGATGCCAGTTCGCGGGCACGGGCGAAACTGTCGCTGGTAAGCCGCAGGTAGTTTTCATATGCGGGCAGATAGGCCGTGGCCTTATAGTCTTCCACCATGCGGTGCGAGTTGAATCTGGGGCCCAGCTGCCTGATGGCATTTTTCATGCGGCCGACCCATGCGCGCGGCATGCCGCCGTGTCCGCGGTCGTAAAACTCCGGAACAATATCTTTTTCAAGAATATTGTAGAGAGTCTGTATTTCCACGAAATCCTGATATTCAAGGTCTTCGTATTCTTCACCTTTGCCTATGGCCCATCCCAGGCTGTTGTCGGGCAGGTAGGCTTCGTCCCACCATCCGTCCAGAGTGCTGAACTGCAGCACGCCGTTGAGCATGGCTTTCATGCCGCTGGTGCCGCAGGCTTCCAGCGGTCTGCGGGGATTGTTGAGCCATATGTCGCAGCCGGAAACAAGATGCGCCGCCACGTCCATGTCGTAGTCTTCCAGAAAGACCATGCTGTAGCGGCATTCTTCCGTGCGGCACAGGGATATTATTTCCTTGATTATCTGTTTGCCGGCCTGATCCTGCGGGTGGGCTTTGCCGGCAAAGATGAACTGCACGGGACGTTCCTTGTCCGTGACCAGCCTGATAAGGCGTTCTTTGTTCTGCAGCAGCAGGTTAGCCCGCTTGTATGTGGCAAAACGGCGTGAAAAGCCTATGGTCAGGGCTTCGGGATTGAGCACCTCCTGCGCCACCTGCAGGTCTGCTTTGCGGGCGCCCTGCGCTGTAAGCTGACGGATAAGTCTGCCGCGGACATAGTCCACGAGCCGTGCGCGCAGCCTTTCGTGCGTGCGCCACAGCTCCGCGTCGGATATGCTGTCCGCCTGCCCCCATACGCGTTGGCAGTCCGGATCTTCGCGCCAGTTGGGGCCCAGATATCTGTCGAACAGCGACTGTATGTCGGGGGCTACCCACGAAGGAGCGTGAACTCCGTTGGTCAGAGCGCCTATGGGAATGTCTTCCACCGGATACTGGTTCCAGACCTGTTTCCACATGTTGCGTGAGACTTTGCCGTGCAATATGGACACGCCGTTGTTGAACCGCGAAAGTCTGAGCGCAAGCACGGTCATGCAGAAAGGTTCGCCGTCGTCGTGCGGGTTTTCTCTGCCGAGGGCCAGAAAAACCTTGAAGGCAAGCCCCATATCGCGGGAATACGGTTCGAAATAGCGCTGCATGAGGTCCGGCGGAAAACGGTCGTTGCCGGCGGGCACGGGGGTGTGCGTGGTAAATACGGAACTTGAGGCCGCCAGCTCCAGCGCCGCCTCGAAAGACAGTCCGCAGTTTTTCATGAACAGGCGTACGCGTTCCAGCCCGGCAAAGGCGGAATGCCCCTCGTTCATGTGTATGACTTTGGGGTTCAGCCCCAGCGCTTCCAATGCCTTTATGCCGCCTATGCCTATTAGTATCTCCTGCCACAGACGCATTTCCAGTCCGCCGCCGTACAGGCGCGCGGTTACTTCACGGAAATCCGGCGGGTTTTCTGGAATATTGGTGTCCAGCAGGTACAGGGCCACTCTGCCCACCTGTGCTTTCCATATGCGTGCGGCAAGGGGGCGGTCGCCTATGTTCAGCCGCACCATGGCTGCGGTGCCGTCCGGTGCCGTGGCCGCTGTCAGGGGCATCTGTTCAAAATCATAGTCGGGGTAGCGCTCCTGCTGCCAGCCGTCGGGGGTCATGTACTGGCGGAAGTACCCCTGCCGGTATGCCAGCCCGATACCGATAAGCGGCAGATTCAGGTCGCTGGCAGATTTCAGATGATCGCCGGCAAGAATGCCCAGCCCGCCGGAATAAATGGGCAGACAGGTGGAAACGCCGAATTCGAGACTGAAATAGGCGACCACCGGCTGGCGTTCGTCTTCAATATGAAAGTCTTTGTCCACCGGAGCGCCCAGATAACGTTGCAGCTGCTGGTGAGCTTCTGCAAGACGTTCCTTGTAGATGGCGTCCGCGGCCAGTTCCCGCAGCGTTGCCTGAGGGACATTGTTCAGAAATTCAACGGGGTTTTTGGCGCAGCGCTGCCACAACCTGTAGTCTATCTGGGCAAAAAGCTCTTCTATGCCTGCGTTCCACGCAAACCAGAAATTGTACGCCAGATCCCACAGCGGTTCCAGCCCTTCCGGAAGCCGGGGAGTGACATTGAATACCTTTACGGGGTGCATGTGCGACCTCCTGCGTATCGCGTTCAGGTGCACGGATGTGCCTTTGGGTACCGGTTACGGTACGGTGTTTCCGCTGAAGATACCTTGTTCCGCGGGTATGCATCAACACAAATTGACGAAAAGCATCTGCAGATTTTGACTTGCCTTGCCGAGTGTCATAACACTTTCTTTTCCGTGCTGCCTTTCGGGCTGCACGGTAGTGTGCAATTACCCTTCATCAGGAGCATTCTGTGAGCAAAACAGACGATCAGGGCTGTGTCCAGCCCCGTATAGCCGTCCGCTTCAGGTATATGGGCAACGCGCAGGAGTTGTATGAAAACGGTGAAGCCGGGGATGCGCCGCAGTACGCCACCCCCTGTTCCGCCGGGCTTGACCTGCGGGCCTGTATGGAAAGCGACGAGGCTGTCATTCCTGCCGGAGGGCGGCTGGCGATACCCGCGGGCATCGCCGTGGAACCCATGGTGCAGGGCGTGGCCGGATTTGTGTATTCGCGCAGCGGGCTGGGAACCAAAAAAGGGCTTACTGTCAGTCAGGGCGTGGGGGTCATCGATCCGGACTACCGCGGCGAAATCATTGTGTCATTGCTGAATACCTCGGGCGGGGAACAGCGGCTGCGACGAGGCGAGCGTATCGCGCAGCTTGTGTTTCAGCCTTTCTTTCAGGCCGAACTGCAGCAGGTTGCAGAGCTGGGCGATACGCAGCGCGGAACCGGCGGCTTCGGTCATACGGGACGTATCTGATCCCGTCTTTTTCTCAGCTTTTTTCCGGCACAGGAGTGCATTGCAATGACTACGTTCGATGAATTGAAACAGCGTGAAGAATCTCTGCTCTGCAGAACATACGGCAGATATCCGCTGGCTGTTGCGTCCGCCCGGGGCAGTGTTCTGACAGATTTTTCCGGCAGGGAATACATTGATCTGCTTTCAGGCATAGCCGTTACCAATCTGGGACATTGCCATCCCGCTCTTGCAGAGGTCATGCACGCGCAGGCCGGCAGGCTGGTGCATCTTTCCAATCTGTTTTACCAGCAGGAACAGCTGGAGCTGGCGGAAAAACTGCTCGGCACCACCCATCTGGGCAAGGCGTTTTTCTGCAATTCCGGCGCAGAAGCCAACGAAGCGGCCATAAAGCTGGCCCGCCGCTATGCGCAGCGGGTCAAGGAACGCGATGCCGGTACGGTGATAACGCTTACAGGCGCTTTTCACGGCAGAACGCTTGCCACTGTGGCAGCCACGGGGCAGGCAAAATTTCAGGACGGCTTTGCGCCCATCCCGCAGGGTTTCCGGCAGGTGGAGTGGGGCAGCCTGGATGCGCTGGAAGCGACCATGGACGACGACGTGGTGGCCGTGCTGGCCGAAATTGTGCAAGGCGAAGGCGGTATCCGCCCCATGACCCCGGAATATGCACAGGGTGTGCAGGATATCTGCCGCCGTCACGGGGTGCTTTTCATGGTGGACGAAGTGCAGTCGGGCATGTGCCGTACCGGAAGGTTCTGGGCTTTTCAGCATTACGGACTGACGCCCGATGTGGTTACCAGCGCCAAGGCGCTGGCCAACGGGCTGCCCATGGGAGCCATGCTGGCCACCGACGAAGCCGCTAAAGGGTTTGAACCCGGCAGCCACGCCACCACCTTTGGCGCCGGAGCTCTTGTTTCGGCTGTGGCGGCCCGTGTTGTGGATATCATGCAGCAGGAAAAGCTTGCCGAACGCGCCGAGCGGGTGGGCGGGGCTTTCATGGCTGATGTGCGCAGTCTGGCCGCCCGTCTGCCCGGTACCATACAGGAGGTACGCGGGCTGGGGCTGATGATAGGCATTGTGCTGACATTTCCCGGCAGGGAAGTGTGGGAAGAGCTGCTCCGGCGCGGTTTTGTGCTTAATCTGACGCAGGAACGGGTATTGCGCCTGTTGCCTGCGCTGACAGTGCCGGAAACGTACCTGCAGGACTTTCTGACTGCGCTGGAAGAAATACTGAGCGAGCGCACTGTATAGTTTTTCACCGGTACTTTTTGATCCGGTGATGAAATTGTCAACGGTGCAGCCTGATGCGGGCTGCACCGTTTTTTTGTGCCTTTCCGCCAGCAGGGCGGAAAAATAATGTGTGCCTGATGCGTAGTCTGCTATATTGGTATGGCGTACAGTGCGTATTGACGAAAAAGACAAAAATGACGGAGGCAGCATGAACATAACATCCGCTCAGGCAGGCTGGCCGAAAGTGTATGACAGGCAGACGGCAGGGGCTGCGGTGGTCACCAAAACCCTTGACTATATGAACGGGGTCATGCCGTCCTCCGCTCAGGCTGTGCCTGCCGACAGGCAGACATTTGGTGCGGCTGTCGTTTCCAAGACGCTGGATTATATGAACGGGCCAGTGTTCGGCAAAGGCGATCCCGTGGCGCAGTCCTACCAGTTCGGCAAGGATGTGCTGGGTCCTGCCTATTCCGGTGTCGGCAGCATAATCGATATGTACTCATGACGGTCTCCGGTTTTTATGTGCTCCTGCAAAAGGGTTGCGGCAAGGTGCCGCGCCCTTTTTTTGTGGTGTCACATGTCGCATAACATGTCTGTTTTTATTTGTTTTACAATTGTGTAACAAGCTGGGCTTGACAATATGTTTTTTCATTGCGTAGGAAAAAGCTGGACACGGAGAAAATGAAAAGCGTGACGCATCCGCGTGATAAAAGCATCTTTTTTGATGTCGTCGGATGACTCTGCCGTGCGGTGCTGTCCTGCTGTCCGGTGTTGAAATCCGGAAACCACCCCGTTCGGCGTTTGACAATTTTGAGCAGCTGTATGCCCTGCGGGGCTGCGGGAAGAGAGCGGCCTGACTTATGGCAATGATCGAATTCAACGATATTCATAAATGGTACGGCGAGTTTCATGTCCTCAAGGGCATCAGCGAATCAGTGGAAAAAGGCGAAGTTCTTGTTATCTGCGGCCCTTCCGGCTCGGGAAAATCCACATTTATCCGCTGCCTCAACCGGCTGGAGGATATCCAGAAGGGCAGCATCATGCTTGAAGGGCGCTCCATCCATGACAAGGCGGTGGATGTGAACGAACTGCGCACGGAAGTGGGCATAGTGTTTCAGCAGTTCAACCTGTATCCGCATCTCACCGTTCTGCAGAACGTGACACTGGCCCCTCTGAAGGTGCGCAGGGTTGAGCGTATCAAGGCGGAAACTGTGGCCATGGAGTTGCTGGAGCGTGTGGGTATCCATGATCAGGCCGGTAAATACCCTGTGGAGCTTTCGGGCGGGCAGCAGCAGCGTGTGGCCATTGCCCGTGCACTTGCCATGCGGCCCAAAGTGATGCTGTTTGACGAACCCACATCGGCTCTTGATCCGGAAATGATCAATGAGGTTCTGAACTGCATGAAGGACCTTGCCCGCGAAGGCATGACCATGCTGTGCGTGACGCATGAAATGGGCTTTGCCCGTGAAGTGGCGGACAGGGTTGTTTTCATGGACGCAGGCCGCGTTCTTGAAGAAGCCTCTCCGGCGGAGTTCTTTACCAACCCCAAACATGAAAGGACGAAAGCGTTCCTTAAAGAAATATTGTAAAAATGCTGGATATGTCGGCATGCCAGAGGGCCGGCCGGAAAACGACTAACAATGGAGATTGTTACATGAAAAGACTTCTGTTGATTGCCGTTGCATTGGGCATGATCTTTTCGGCGGCTACCGCTTCTGCCGGAAAAATCGAAGAGATCAAGGATCGCGGCGTGCTGGTGGCAGGGGTGAAGGACTCGGTCGTTCCTTTCGGTTTTGTGGATGAAAACTCGAAGCAGCTTGTGGGCTTTGATGTGGATATCTGCCGTTACATTGCCGGACAGCTCGGGGTCGAGCTTGAGCTGAAGACAGTCACCTCGGCCACACGGATTCCCATGGTCACACAGGGTTCCGTCGATATCGCGGCGGCAACCATGACACACAAGCATGAACGCGATAACGTGATCGATTTTTCCATTACGTACTTCATGGACGGGCAGAAAATACTGGTTGCCAAAGACAGCGGTATCAACTCTGTGGCCGACCTGAAAGGTAAAAAGGTCGCCACGGTGAAAGGCTCGACGTCTGAAAAGAACATCAAAGCCGCCCAGCCCGACTGCCGTGTGCTTTCTTTTGACGAATACCCGCAGGCCATGCTTGCCCTCAAGCAGGGCAAGGCCTCTGCCGTCACCACGGACTCAACCATTCTGCTCGGGCTTAAAAATTCCGACCCCGAACCGGAAAAATGGGTTATTGCCGGCGACTATATTTCAGCCGAACCCTACGGGCTGGGACTGCCTGAAAATGATTCTGACTTCCGCGACTTTGTAAACAAGGCGCTGAACGACATGTGGCGTTCCGGCGAATATGAAAAGGTGTACAACAAATGGTTCGGTCCCGATTCCAGATATTATCTGCCGCTTACGTGGACCATGGAACTGTGGCCCAACTAGTGCTGCGGCCGTAAGGCTGGTTTACCGCGGGGGCGCGGCGTATCCGTCGCGCCCTTTTTCCCTGTTTTCAATGGAAGAGCACCTTGAATTATACGTTTGATTGGCAAGTCGTACTGACCGGTGAATACCGTGAGTGGATTATTGACGGAGTACTGCTCACGCTGAAAATTTCAGCTGTGTCGTTGTTTCTGGCTCTGGTGCTGGGTACAGTCATCGCGGTCATGCGTCTTTCACGCATCCGTCCTTTTGTGTGGTTCAGTGCCGGGTTTACAGAATTTTTCCGTAACACGCCGCTGCTGGTACAGATATTTTTCTGGTATTTCGGGTCGGACGGTTTGCTGCCCCGGCCTGTGCTCGAATGGCTTTATGCACGCGATTTCGAGTTTGCCGCGGGAGTCATAGCTCTTACGGTGTATACCGCCGCGTTCATAGCAGAAGAAATCCGCTCGGGTATCAATGCCATTCCCAAAACGCAGCTGGAATCTTCCCGCGCGTGCGGACTCAGTTTTCTGCAGTCCATGCGGTATGTCATTCTGCCGCAGGCGTTCCGCATCATTGTACCGCCGCTCATATCGCAGGCGCTTAACCTCATTAAAAACTCCTCGCTGTGCATGACCATAGGCGTGGCGGAACTGACGTACATGACCCGTCAGGTGGAGTCGTATACTTTCCGCGGATTTGAGGCGTTCACAGTGGCCACGCTGGTATATCTGTGCATTTCGCTGGCTGTTTCCTTTACGGTGACCCAGTACAACAGGTACTTTTTGCGTACCGTCAGGTATTAGGGGGCAGCCATGCAGTGGAATGTTGTCTGGGACAATCTTGATTATCTGCTTATCGGTTCATACCCCGAAGGGCCTCTCGGCGGTATTGCGCTCAGTATCGTTCTGTCACTGGGCGGCATACTGGGTGCGTTCTGGCTGGGGCTTGCCCTGGGGCTGATGCGTCTTTCAAAACGCTGGCCGGTGCGGTTGCCGGCGGTGCTGTTTATTGAAATTATCCGCGGAACGCCGCTGTTGCTTCTGCTGTTCTGGTTTTATTTTCTTGCACCTGTGGTGTTGGGGCAGACGCTGCCCGAAGTGGAATGTGCATTGATAACCTTTGTGGTATTTACCAGTGCATATATAGCGGAAATAGTGCGTGCAGGTGTGCTTGCACTGCCGCAAGGGCAGATGGAAGCGGCCCGCGGTACGGGCCTGACCAAACTGCAGGCCATGCGTTTTGTCATTCTGCCGCAGGCGCTGCGCAACATGATACCTTCATTTGTGAACCAGTTTGTCAGCCTGACCAAAGATACCTCGCTGGCATACGTGATAGGTGTGGCGGAGCTGACCCGCGCCGCGGTGCAGGTGAACAACCGCACCCTTTCCGCACCCATGGAGATATACTTTACCATCCTTGTCATGTACTTTCTTATCTGTTACGCGCTCACTTCCGCCAGCCGCCGGCTGGAAAAGCAGATGAAGCGCTATCAGGCAAGAGGATAATATGGCTGATCTGATTCGTATTGACATTGTCGTGCCCGAGGAGTTCGAGGACATCACCACCGGTGTGCTGACCCTCAGAGTGGCACAGGGGTGGGAAGAAGACTATCTGCCCACCGGAGAATCGCTGTTTCGCGTGTATACAGATAATCCCCAGTTCTGCGAAGAGCTGGTGGGTGAAGTGGAATCGAGAGTGCCCGAAGCCCGCGTGGAGCGCGAAAGCGTGCCGCAGCAGGACTGGGTGGCTGCATGGCGTGACTACTTTACGCCTGTGGAAGCCGGCAGCCGCTTTATGGTTATCGCACCGTGGATGCATGGCGAGGTTGACCTGAAGGACCGCATGCCCATAGTCATTGAACCCAAAACGGCATTCGGCACGGGGCATCATCCCACAACGGCTTTGTGTCTGGGCGCTGTTTCCGCGCTGGCCGACAAAGGCCGCATAAGCGCCGGCATGCGCTTTCTTGATCTGGGAACAGGCTCCGGCATTCTGGGGATAGGCTGTGCCATGCTGGGACTCAGTGGTGTGGGGTCTGATATTGACCTGCTTGCTGTGGAAAACACCACGGAAAATAAAGAGATAAACAACGTCTCTGATAAATTCGAGGTGCGTCTGGGCAGCGTGGAAGCGGTGCAGGGCGAACAGTATGATCTGGTGCTGGCCAATATTCTTGCGCAGCCTCTCAAGGAGCTTGCACAGGATATCGTTGCACTGATGCGGCCGGGCGGGTGTCTTGTGCTTTCCGGTCTGCTGGAACTGCAGGCAGACGGCGTTGAAGCGGTGTACACCGCTCTGGGGCTGCCGCAGGCCCGCAGGGAAGTGCAGGGCGACTGGGCCGCGCTGATCTGGGAATAGCGGCCGCAGCCTGCGGACATGCTGTGTGACCCGTCCTAAAATGAGTTGACGTTTTTTAGATTGTTCAAGTTTGGGCTGTGAGGGCAACCTCACAGCCCATTTTATGTACATACTCCGGCGTCTTCATATTCAGGCTAAGATGAGGACGCTCC
>Ga0334900_1000112_pt1 | contig 139413 bp, 115 predicted proteins | sample GraSluR3_MG_2_FD_207231 | JGI IMG/M metagenome (GOLD analysis project Ga0334900, IMG submission 207231) | Sludge microbial communities from methane-producing bioreactor in Wageningen University, Netherlands - Granular Sludge_31_08-R3 | ecosystem: Engineered > Bioreactor > Anaerobic >... | reverse complement strand
ACATCCAGCCCTCCACCAAATGGGTGAAACGTTCATGACGTAGTGACTGGATGTGATTGTAAACAAAAACAAGGCGATATGCCAACTTTGATGTTGTGTCAGGCTGGAAAATCGCTCAGGTTAGGTTTTAGTGAAATTGTATCGTTGAGACATTCTCTAATCAGCAAGAAAAATAAGAGATGTTATATCAATGAGTTGAGAGCCAAAGGGGAAATTAGTGAAGTAGAAGCGAATTCACGGCTAAAAGCTTTAGTTGCTAGATACAGCCCTAAGGCTGCACCAATACCCAATAAAAGGTTAACGCGGGCAGGTGTTTTTGAGAATGGTACACCTGTACTCGATGTTAGTTATGATATTATTGTTTACGATACATATGACTATCTAGACAAAGTACTATCGATTTCAATGGCAGACCCTTTCTGTGCAGCATTAAAGATATATCATAATAAGACTGAAGACATTCGAGCGCTAACACTCAGTCATTATATTCGATTTGGTACTGATGATGAACGTGAAATGTGGCTGTTACGTTATGGTTTTAGCTTTGAAGATATAGAGTGGATGTTAGAAGTTGTAGATAATGTTGACCAAAGCCAAATATACTTTAATGATAAGGTTAATGATTTGTCTGAAGAGCATCTTACAGTTATAAGTCGATTTCTATAGCTCTGAGTGAAATTGAAAATATGATTCGGGACTATCTTTTTGATTCTTGATGTGCACTAAAAAAGGGGGCTTGCAGCGATTGGAAATTATTTTGAAACAGAGAGATAGTTTCTTGTAATGTAATTTCGTGGAGATTATAAACAGTATAGATCGGCGGATCAGGCTTACGTTTGTTGGCTTTAGTGATTGAATTTTTTGTTACCTTAGCTGAAAAGCTCATAGTAAAAATTTTACTGGCAGGGTGTAGGCGAATTGTTTGACAGAATGGGGACAACGCAGCAAAACGCCCCTCTGGAACAACAAAAGGCTTACCCGATTTCCATCGGATAAGCCTTTGATTTTGTGGCGGAAGGGGAGGGATTCGAACCCCCGGAGAGCGCAAACCCTCAACGGTTTTCAAGACCGCCGCATTAAACCGGACTCTGCCACCCTTCCGCGATATGAACTGCCATACGGCAGGAGTCGTCATATACAGCCGTGGCGGCAAAAGTGCAACCCTGTTGTCACACTGCCCTGCAGTTGCCGTATCAGCTTTTGCGCCGGGCCTGCAGGTGCCGGATAATCATACTGCGCAGATTGTCGGAGTTGATGGGCTTACCTATGTAATCGTCCATTCCGGCTTCAAGAAACTGCTCTCTGTCGCCTTTCATGGCGTGCGCCGTCATGGCAATAATAGGCACATCACTGGGGGTCTTCATACCCGTGGCAGCACGCACGGCGCGGGTCGCCTCCATGCCGTCCATGGCGGGCATGGCTATGTCCATCAGCACCAGATCAAACCGTGACCGCGTGAGTGCGGGAACCACCTCGCTGCCATCAGTCACGCTGACAGATTCGTACCCCTGCTTTTTAAGAAATTTTTCGATAAACATCAGATTCATGGGATGATCTTCCGCCACAAGAATCCGCCCGCGCACCGGCGCAGGTTCTGCGGTGCGGCTGCGCACCCGTACGGGTTCCTCGTCCAGCACTGCTACGCCGAACCGTGCGGAGAACACAAAAGTACTGCCTTCTCCCGGCGTGCTGCGCACCTTGATGTCGCCGCCCATAAGACCGGTCAGGCGTTTGCAGATGGCCAGCCCGAGCCCGGATCCCTGATGTCTGCGGGTAAACGACGCATCGGCCTGGGCAAAACTGTCGAAAATACGCTCCTGATGTCTCTCCAGAATGCCGGGACCGGTATCCTGCACGCTGAACTGCAGCAGAACATTCTCCGCTCCGCGCTCCAGCACTTCCACACTCAGCACCACCTGCCCCTGATCGGTGAACTTGAAAGCATTATCAAGCAGGTTAACCACAATCTGCCGCAGACGCAGCGGGTCACCGGACAATCCGTCCGGCACGTCGGGGGAAATGTTGATGGCGAACTCAAGGTTCCGTTCAGCGGCACGGTGCACAAACATGGTATGCAGTGAAGAAAGACGCTTGCTGAGACGGAAGACCTGCTGATCCAGTTCCACCATTCCGGCTTCGATCTTAGAAAAATCCAGAATATCGTTTATCAGCGAAAGAAGAGCTTCCGCAGAATTCTGCACTGCTTCGAGGTACTCCCGCTGCTCTTCATCCAGACTGGTTGTCATGGCCAGATCAAGCATGCCCAGCACGCCGTTCATGGGGGTGCGTATCTCATGGCTCATGGAAGCCAGAAATTCACTTTTCGCCCTGTCGGCAGCCTCGGCGGCCTCTTTTGCCACGCGCAGTTCGCGCTCCAGATTACGGGTGGCGGTCACATCGCGCACATATTCGGCCACCATGGTCACATCACCCTGCCCGTCACGCACGGGAAACACAGTAATGGAGCGAAAACTCTTCATGTCGGGGTTGTACATTTCCACAACACGCTGTTCGCCGGAATCGAACACATCGGGAATATAACAGTCTTCACAGTTGCGGTCGCCGTGGAAATGGCACTGATAACAGCGCAAACCGTGTTTGGTTCCGCCATGATGCTGCCAGCAGTCCTCGTTGGGCTTGCAATTGCTGAACATGACATTGCCGTCTCGGTCATGCACCGTCAGCATGTCGGGAATGGCTTTCAGAATATCCTTAAGCATCTGCCGCTCATGCAGCAGCTCCTTTTCACGCTGGCGCAGGCGCAGAATCTCCGCCTCCAGCGAACGGGAATCAGCGCCTTCGCCACAGGCCGCTATCGCTCCGCTTTCAGTCATCTCCTGACGTGATGCCATGTGTGTTTCCGCCTTCTGTTTGAAATCTGACAGCAGGGTTCTACACCATACGTACGCAACTGGGCAACTCGCCGGCCGGAATTCTCCTGACAGACCCGACGCTTTGTTCTTCAAAAGTCTTTGCTCTTCATGTATGCAGGGGCAAGCCATGCCTCGCGGCATGCCATACTTCCCGCCAGCATAGGAGTGGTTGATGGAGTTCATCCGGACAGAATTTCCGGGGCTGACATGTATCCGTCCACGGGTTTTTCATGACAGCAGAGGCTTTTTTCTGGAGTCATTCCGGGCACGCCTTTTTGCAGAACAGGGCCTGCCGGAAGAGTTTGTACAGGACAATCATGCCTGTTCTGCACAGGCAGGTGTGGTGCGCGGGCTGCACATGCAGCTGCCGCCCGCGGCGCAGGGCAAACTGGTATGGGTGACGCGGGGCAGCGTGTTTGATGTGGCGCTGGACCTGCGCACGGGATCACCCACATACGGTAAAGCCTACACAGCGGTGCTCAGTGCCGCAAACTTTCTGCGCCTGTTCATTCCCCGGGGCTTCGCGCACGGCTACATGACACTGGAACCCCACACCGAGTTCCAGTACAAAGTCGATGCCTATTACGCTCCGCAGGCAGAAGCCGGAATACGCTGGGACGATCCGGACCTTGATATCCCGTGGCCGGACATGGAAGCGGTGCTGTCTCCCAAGGATGCGGAGCTGCCCCGCCTGCGCGATTTCGCCTCCCCTTTTGTCTATGTTCCCTGAAACACAGGAGTACAGAAGCTATGAGTGAATCAGCCCCCTCTTCCGCCATGGAACGCTGCCACGCCGTCATTCTTGCAGGCGGTTCGGGCACGCGCCTGTGGCCTCTTTCCCGCGCACTGTTTCCCAAGCAGCTGCTGGCGCTGAACGGTGAGCTTACCCTGCTGCAGCAGACAGTGAAACGCGCTCTTGATATTTTTCCCCCGCAGCGCATCCATATAGTTACCAACGAAGAGCACGTTTTCGAGGTTCGCGCACAGGCAAAAGCCCTGGATGCGGCGCTGGAAGACAATGTGCTGGCCGAACCCATGATACGCAACACCCTGCCGGCCCTCATGCTGGGGCTTAACGCCGCCATGAAGCAAGATGCCGCCCCCCTGCTGGCGGTCTTTCCTTCAGATCATATGATCCACAACGCCGCCAGCTGGCAGCGTGCCGTGCAGGCAGGGGCGGAACTGGCCGCACAGAACCACTTTGTGACGTTCGGCATACCTCCGGCACATCCGGAAACTGGTTACGGATACATTCATCGCGGCGCCCGCATAGCAGACGGCTGTTACGCCGTTGAGGGCTTTGTGGAAAAGCCTCCCAGAGAAAAAGCCGAAGAATTTCTGCGCGGCGGTATGCATTTCTGGAACAGCGGCATGTTTGTGTTCAACGGCGAAGACCTGATAGCCGCACTGGAAACCTACCAGCCTGCGCTTGCCGCGTGGTGGAACACCCGCACCGCCGCGTCATTGCGTCAGGGCTACAGTGCCATCCCCTCGCTTTCCATCGACTACGGCATTATGGAGCACGTTTCGCGCATCGCCGTGGTTGAAGCGGACTTCGGATGGGACGATCTGGGAAGCTGGGAAGCCATTTTCCGGCTGGGAGAAAAAGATGAACAGGGCTGCGTTGTTCAGGGCGACGCCATGGCCATTGACTGCGAAAACAGCCTGCTGCTGTCACGCGGGGGCAAGCTGGCGGCCATAGGGCTGAAAGATGTCATTGCCGTGCAGACGCGGGACGCAACCCTGCTGTGCGCCAAAGACCAGGTGCAGCGCGTGCGCGAGGTTGTCTCGCGCCTTAAGGCCGAAGGCAGCCCTCTGACGGAAGTGCACCTGACTGTGCACCGCCCGTGGGGCAGCTATACCGTGCTTGAAGAAAACGCCGGCTACAAAATCAAACGCATTGCCGTACACCCCGGCGCGCGGCTGTCGCTGCAGCGCCATTATCATCGCAGCGAACACTGGGTAGTCATTCAGGGAACGGCCCTTGTGCAGGTGGGGGACAAGGAAATGCTGCTTTCGCAGAACCAGTGGGCCGAGATACCTGAAACCGCTGTTCACCGTCTGACCAACCCGGGACGCATCCCGTTGGAAATCATAGAAATACAGACAGGGCCATATCTGGAAGAAGATGACATAGAACGCTTTGAAGACGTGTATGGCAGGCCCAAAGGAGGTAAGAACAAATCTAATTAAATCGTCATGTTGAAAAAACACATCCGGCAGTTCGTGAATTTTTTCACCTTGACACCCTTTTACCCTGTCGCGTACTAGTTCAACGTGGCAAGTGTGGGCATTTGTTATTCATCTTTCAAATAGCTAAGAGGCGAAGGGTTATGGAGGACAGGCATTTAGACAGTTCAGGCGACGGTAAATCCCGTTGCTGCCGCGGTAGTGCGGCCCCCTTCTTCGTCGGTCTGGTAGTTGCGCTCATCTTCGGGTGGTGGGTGTTTCCCGGAATGCTGTACAGCCAGAAGCATCAGCCGGTACGGTTCAGCCATCCCGTCCACGTGGAAAACGTGGGCATGGCCTGTTCCGACTGTCATTACTTCCGTGAAGACGGCACCTTTGCAGGTTTGCCCACCACGGAGGAATGTGCTTCCTGCCATACAGACGTCATGGGCTCCGACCCGGAGGAAGAACGCTACGTCGAGGAATATGTGACCCCCGGAAAAGAGGTCAAATGGCTGGTCTATCAGATGCAGCCCGACAACGTCTTCTTCAGCCATGCCGCGCACAGCGAAGAAACGTGTAACCAGTGTCACGACTTTTCCACGCGCGAGCTGTGCAACCAGTGTCACCCCGATGTCGCCGGAATGGATGATCCGCCGGTGTACAAAGAAAACAAGCTGACCAAGTACAGCTCAGAAACCATGAAGATGTGGGAATGCGAACGGTGTCACGCCCATCCCGACCATTACGGTGTGACCCGCTCCAGCAACGCATGCTTCGTGTGTCACAAGTAAAAAGGGGTGTGGTGTAATGGCACTGGATAGAAGAGGATTCATGAAGTTCGTCGCAGGCGGCACCGCCGGTATCATGGCTTCGCCCCTGCCCTGGAAACTGCTCGATGACGTGAGCATATGGACGCAGAACTGGCCGTGGATTCCGCGTAACATCGACGGAACCACAGAGTTTGTTCATACCGTCAGCAAGCTGTGTCCTTCTGCCGTCGGCATGAAGGTCCGCACAGTATCTGGGCGTCCGGTACGCGCTGTAGGCGACCCTGACCATCCGCTGAGCCTTGGCGGCATATCCGCCGTGGCCGCTGCGGAAGTGCAGATGCTGTACAGCCCCGCCCGCATGAAGCGCCCCCTGCGCAGAGCTGCGGACGGTGCCTATGTGGCAATCACATGGGATGAAGCGCTTGCCATGCTCGAAGAGCAGCTGAGCGCCGTAAAAGGCTCCGGCGATAAGCTGGCCTGCCTTTCCGGCGACGATAACGGCACCATCAACGAAGTGCTTTCCGGCCTGCTGGCCAAAGCCGGTTCGTCCAACTTTTTCCTTATGCCCGGCGAGGCACAGCCCGCACAGCGCGCATGGGAACTGATGGGCGGACAGGGCCAGCCCGGCTATGACTTTGAAAACAGCGATTATGTACTGGGCATAGGGGCCAACATCCTCGAATCATGGGGACCGGCCATCCGTCACCGTCACTTTTTCTCCGTGGCGCATCCGCACGGCGAAGAACCCGCGGTGCGTTACGTCTATGCCGGTCCCGTGCAGAACAATACCGCGGCAGGCGCCGACCAGTGGCTGCCCATCAAACCCGGAACCGAAGCTGTCTTCGCTCTGGGGCTTGCCCATCTGCTCATTAAAAAGGGCGCCGTGGCCAACGTGCCCGACTTCGGCGATTTCCGCGCATACACAGCAGAATTCACCCCCGCCAAGGTGGCCAGCCTGACCGGTGTCGATCCCAAAGCTCTTTCCAGAGTTGCGGACGAGCTGGCCGCGGCATCGCGCCCGCTGGTGGTCACCGGTTCTGAATTCGATCAGGGCGCAGGCGCCGCTACGGTCATGGCCGGTTTTGCGGTCAACCTGCTGCTGGGTGCCGCCTCCGTCAAGGCGCTGCCCGTGGCTGACAGTGCCGTGCAGGGTGCCATGTCGCGCGCCCGCATGCTCCGTCAGGACTTCATCGCGTACCTGTCGCGCATCAACGCGGGTAAAGCCCCGGCACCGCAGGTACTTATTGTCCACGAAGCCAACCCCGCCTATGCTCTGCCGCAGGCGGACGATATGGCCAAGGTGATGGAAAAGATTCCCTTCAAGGTATCTTTCTCCACCTTCCTTGATGAAACAGCCATGATGTGCGACCTCGTGCTGCCCGTTCCCATGGGCATCGAGCGTCAGGATGATGTGAATACGCCTTACGGCTGCGGTCAGGTGACGTACTGCATGGCGCAGCAGGTCATCGAACCGCTGGTGGACGCCCGCCCCGCAGGGGATGTGCTGCTTTCCACCGCGGCCCGGCTGGGCATGGATCTGGGGCACAGATCATTCGAAAGTGTTCTGAAGGCCAAAGCAGCGGCCATAGGTGCCAACTACCGCAAGGTTTCCGCCGGTACGCCCTATGTCAGCAAGGCTGCTCTGCCCCTTACAGGACTGGCCCTGCGCCCCGATGTGCTCAAACAGACCGTGAGCCTGAGCAGTCCGGCAGAACCCTTTGCCATCGCTCCTGTTCACAAGCTGAACATAGGCACCAGCAACACCGCCACCCCGCCCTTCAACACAAAAACCATCCGCCGCTGGGAACTTCAGGGCGACGAGTTTTATGTGATGATGAACGCGGCCACAGCGCGCAAGCTGGGCGTTAAGCAGCATGACGCCGTGTCCCTGTCCAACAAGGACGGCTCCATCCGCGCCCGTGTGAACATATTCGAAGGTGTGATGACCGACACCGTGGCAGTGCTGCTCGGTTTCGGACACACGGCGTTCGACGAGTTCAGCAAGGGCAAGGGTGCCAACGTCATGCATCTGCTTACAGCAGGATTCGAGCCGGTTACCGGACTTTCTGTCTGGAACCGCGCCGGCGTGAACATTGCCAAAGCATAAGGGAAGTACGTCATGTCCTCTAAAAAGGAATTCAAAATCAAATGGGGTATGGCAATAGACCTCGATAAATGCACGGGCTGCGGCGCGTGCATGGTCGCCTGCCAGGCAGAAAACAACATTGCCCCTGCTCCGGACGCAACCAACAAGCTGAAAACGCTCAACTGGCTTGTGGTGTACGAGCTGTCCAACAAGAAACCGTTTCCCGACCACGATGTGGCATACCTGCCGCGGCCCTGCCAGCAGTGCGGCAACCCGCCCTGCGTTTCGGTATGTCCTGTTATCGCCACCGACAAAAACGAAGAAGGCGGCATAGTCAGTCAGGTAACCCCCCGCTGTATCGGCTGCCGGTACTGCATGGCCGCCTGCCCCTACCATGCCCGCTACTTCAACTGGTACGATCCCATCTGGCCGGAAGGCATGGAAAAAACACTGACGCCCGATGTGTCTGTAAGACCCCGCGGCGTAGTGGAAAAATGCACCTTCTGCCATCATCGCATGATGGCTGCCAGAGACAAGGCAAGAGTGGAAGGGCGTGATCCCGATGCACTGGAAGATGGCGAATACATCACCTCGTGCACCGAGGCATGCCCCAACGGTGCCATAGTGTTCGGCGATCTGCTGAACCCTGACCACAAGGTGTATGAACTGTCGCGCAGCAAGTACGCCTTCCGGCTGCTTGAACGTCTGGGTGCCGACACGCAGGTGTACTACCTCAGCCGTCGCGAATGGGTCCGCCGTCTTGGCGACAACTATCTTGAACACGAAAAGGTCAAGGGGTAGCTCTCATGGAAAAGAACTACGATCTTCCCGTTGATCACGAGCTGTTCCCCGAGGGAACCAAACGCTGTTCCTTCAGCAAGTTCTCCGTATGGATGGCTGTCGTGGGTGTGGTGCTGGCGTGGGGCGTATACGCCGCCTTCCGCGTACTGCGCTACGGTCTTGGCGAAACAGCTCTTGACGACTACTTCGGTTTCGGCCTGTGGATCACCTTTGACCTTGCGGTCATCGCTCTGGGTGCCGGCGCGTTTTTCACCGGATTACTGCGCTACATCCTGAACATTGATCCGCTCAAACACATCATCAACCTTGCAGTTATCATCGGCTTTATCTGCTATTCCGGCGCCATGCTTATTCTGGTGCTGGATATCGGGCAGCCGCTCAGGGCATGGTTCGGCTACTGGCACGCCAACGTCCATTCCATGCTGACAGAAGTTATCTTCTGCATCACCTGTTACTGCATCGTACTGATAATTGAGTACATTCCCCTGATTCTTGAACAGCGTCAGCTGAACAAGATCCCCTTCCTGCATCATCTGGCGCACAACCTTCACGTTGTCATGCCGCTGTTTGCAGGTGTGGGCGCATTCCTTTCCACGTTCCACCAGGGTTCGCTGGGCGGTATGTACGGCGTGCTTTTCGGCCGCCCCTACGTACTGCGTGACGGGTTCTTCATCTGGCCGTGGACATTCTTCCTGTTTGTCATTTCCGCAGTGGGCTCCGGTCCGGTGTTCACTGTGCTTGTGGCCACGCTGATGGAAAAAATGACCGGCAAAAAACTGGTCAGCTGGGAAGTGAAGTCCCTCATGGGCAAAATAGCCGGTACCATGCTGGCTGTGTATCTGGTATTCAAGTTCGCCGACACATGGGCATGGGCTACCGATGTTCTGCCCCGTTCGGGTCTGACATTTGACCAGAACTTCTTCGGCACCATTTACGGCAAGTGGCTGCTCTGGGCCGAGCTGGGCCTGTGCGGGGTCATTCCTGCCATCATGCTGCTTACCCCCAGTCTGCGCAACCGTCCGGGCCTGTTCTATACGGCTGCCATTCTGGACTGCGTGGGCATCACCATCAACCGTTACGTCTTCACCGTTCAGGCGCTGGCCATGCCGGTCATGCCCTTTGACACGTGGGAAACGTACAACCCGAACTGGGCCGAGTGGGGAGCCAGTGCAATGGTCATCGCGTACGGTGCCATCATCCTGAGCCTCTCCTACCGCTATCTGCCTGTTTTCCCCCAGGAAAAGAAGCTGAACGCGGAATAGTCATGTCGAATTGAAAGCTTGAAGTCAGGCGGAGCGGGGTTGTCCCGCTCCGCTTTTTTTATGCACAGCAAACGGTCTGCAGCGACAAAGTTTCATCATCACCACGTCCTCCGGCCCCTCACCTTGCCGCCTCCATGCCGTTCAGGGCATGCATCGAACTCCACCAACGAAGTGCGTACCTGCAGACAACACTGCGCGGGCAAAACAGGAGTATCCACCGCTGCAACGCAGCAGTTACCGGTCCTGTCTGTTCCGTAGCCACACAGTGCCGGACCACCGCCCAAGACCGCCGGTTTGGCGCAGGCTGCAGCGTGGCATAGAAAAAAAGCACGCCCACCGCAACGATGCTGTCCACACGCAGAAACTGTTTGATAACAAGGAGATGCAGAGCAAGTCGGGGTTTAAAAATCCCCGCATATGAAGGAAACCGGTGACGGAAGGCACGCATGGGAGTGGAAAGGGCATGCGGTGCCGCAACACTGAGACGGCTTGAAACATAGCCAGTCAAGCCATGCGTCAGAACCTTGAGGCCGGATAGTGCTGCGGCTGCTGCGGACAGTCCATCGCCTTAACTACCGGAGCGGAAACGGACATCACAGAAACAGAAATCACCTACGGTGTCCCGTCGCCTGTTCCGTGGCTACACAGTGCGACCACCACCCAAGACCGCCGGTTTGGTGCAGGCTACAGCGTGGCATAGAAAAAAAGCACGCCCACCGCAACGATGCTGCCCGCGCGCAGACACTGGTTGATGACAAGGAGATGCAGAGCAAGGCGGGGTTTGAAAATCTCCGCATATGAAAGAAACCGGTGACGGAAGGCACGCATGGGAGTGGCAAGTACATGCGGAGCCGCAACACCGAGACGGCTTGAAACATCGCCGGTCAAGCCATGCGTCAGAACCTTGAGGCCGGATAGTGCTGCGGCGGCTGCGGGCTGTCCATCGCCTTAACTACCGGAGCGGAAACGGACATCGCAGAAGCAGAAATTACCTACGGTGTCCGTCGCCTGTTCCGTGGCTACACAGTGCCGGACCACCGCCCAAGACCGCCGGTTTGGCGCAGGCTACAGCGTGACATAGAAAAAAAGCACGCCCACCGCAACGATGCTGCCCGCACGCAGACACTGGTTGATGACAAGGAGATGCAGAGCAAGGCGGGGTTTGAAAATCCCCGCATATGAAGGAAACCGGTGACGGAAGGCACGCATGGGAGTGGCAAGTACATGCGGTGCCGCAACACCGAGACGGCTTGAAACATCGCCGGTCAAGCCATGCGTCAAAACCTTGAGGCCGGATAGTGCTGCGGCTGCTGCGGACTGTCCATCGCCTTAACTACCGGAGCGGAAACGGACATCACAGAAGCAGAAATTACCTACGGTGTCCGTCGCCTGTTCCGTGGCTACACAGTGCCGGACCATCGCCCAAGACCGCCGGTTTGGTGCAGGCTACAGCGTGGCATAGAAAAAAAGCACGCCCACCGCAACGATGCTGCCCGCGCGCAGACACTGGTTGATGACAATGAGATGCAGAGCAAGACGGGGTTTGAAAATCCCCGCATATGAAGGAAACTGGTGACGGAAGGCACGCATGGGAGTGGAAAGGACATTGCCCGCCAGCAAAGCCAGTACAATCTCGCGCCATGCGATAGTTCCGGAATCCAGCAGCGCACCGGCCGCCGATATGGCAGGAGTGAACTCGGCCGCAATGTGCAGAATAACCACAGACAGCGTCTGCGGTTCCAGAAAAGCCAGAAACGTCACATGGTCCTGCATAAACCGCTCGACAACCGCAAAGCCGCCCGAGCGTTGCAAAACAAACACACAGCAGTACACCGGTACAGTGATATACAGAATGCGGGGCATGCGCCGGCGAAACCGCTGCAGGCTGCGCTGCACAGCCTCACCCCATGTGGCGGGCCTGTATTCTTCCAGACGGCATGACACACAGCCTTCGGGCACGGGGGGCAGAAAAATACGACCGAAAACAATGACAGACAGGGTGCGCAGCACCGCTGCCGCCAGAGTCAGCCCTACATACACGGCCCCCACTCCGCCAAGAACAGAAACAACCAGCATGCCCATGCTGGGCAGGTGGACAAAATACGCGGGCATTGAATTGAAAATATTTGCAAAAACAAGCTCCCGCCGCGACAGTTCCCCTTTTTCGTGACTTTCGGCCAGCATGGTGTTTGCCGCTATGGAAGAAACAAACGCCAGAGAGAAGGCCGCACCGGAAACATCCCGCAGATGCCCCAGCTGCACCAGCGGTGCCGCCACTCTGGCGACTCCCCGCGTCCAGTTGAGCGCCTCGATAATATTCGCCGCCAGCAGGCTTACTGACAGAAAAAAAACAAGCCGCAGCAACGGCTTGACCAGCCCTGCCCACCATATATGGGCATCGGCCATCCATTCGAATCCCAGCGGCACTCGACCACCCTGTATCCTTTTTAGCGTAGCGGCGCGCTCACACGCGTTGCAGACCGGCGCCCTGCATCAGCCCCGCATGACAGGCCCGTCTTCCGGCCGTGCCGTCAGACTGCAGTGGACACCTGTTCCAGATAGTCACGTATCTGGCAGCACTCGTCCTCGCCCATATCGCGGAACTGCACCCCCAGCTGCAGCCGCGAAGCATCCTGCGCGATATTTTTCAGCAGGCACGAAACAGACACATCACCTTTGCCGGCAAAAAGTCCCAGACGCAGAATCAGCATATCGCCCACACCCAGACTTTTAACCGGATCAGAGGCCTTGACATCCAGCACCACTTTTCCGCCGCCGGGGCTCAGGTCGGCAAGCACGCAGCGGTATTCTCCGTGGCGGCAGTGCACCTTTCCCGGCAGCAGGCAGTCGACCCGCCTGTGCTGACGCAGATCAAGCTGTTCCACAAACTCCGGATATTCCACAAAAACAAGCGAGGCAGGTTTTAGCACATGGTTGAGGATGCATGTGCTGAAGCCGAAAATGCTGCCCCCCTGCATATAGCGCACCGTCACACCTTCGCCCGGCAGCAGCTTGTTGCGTATGCCCGGTATGAGCGGCATCTTGAAAATAAGAAACTCGTACGGATACAGTCCGATGAGTTCCGACGAAAGATTTTCGCGCATCCCGCTGAAGTTCAGGAGCAGACGTGTTCCCGTTCCGATGGAAAGACTGACTCCGGCGCTGCGTCTGGCCTGTGCCGGTATGGCTTCTGCCTGCATAAAAAACACCCCTTATGAAAACACCCGGGTCTGTTGTTCAGCCTGCAGCCTGCGTGTCCGGCGGCAGCCCGCCACGCGAAGCATGCCCGCGGGCAATGGTATCGCACAGTTCGTTTTCCGGATGCCCGCTGTGTCCGCGCACCCAGTGAAATTTGACAGTATGCCGGGCAAGCAGCGGCAGCAGCCGCAGCCACAGGTCTTTATTTTTTACCGGCTTCCGGGCGGCCGTTTTCCACCCGTTGCGCTGCCACGAATCAAGCCATTTTTTTTCAACGGCATTCCGCACATACTGCGAATCGGTGTACAAATTAACAGTACACGGCTCCTGCAGAGCTTCCAGCCCTTCGATAACAGCCAGTATTTCCATGCGGTTGTTGGTTGTACCCGAAAAACCGCCCCCCAGTTCCTTCTGTGTGCCGGCATACCGCAACACCGCGGCCCAGCCTCCGGGACCGGGGTTGCCAAGGCACGACCCGTCCGTGAATATATCCACTTGTTTCATAAATGTATCGCCGTCAAGGGCGGCCAAGGCCGCTCCATATTTTTTTGAGTGCATCCGCAAGGGCCAGTCCCCACTGGCCGTTTTCAAAATAAGGGATAAAGTGGGTATTCTGCAACGAATACATGAATTCTTCGCCCAGTGACTTGCGCACCAGCGGGGGAAACTCGACCAGCACCTGATTGTGGGCAGGGCTGATAATGATAAACAGCGTGCGGGAATCAGGCTGCGGCAGGGTCACCTGCCCCTTGCGCACCTGAATGCGCACCACAATGCCGTATTCGGCATTGAATCTGGTGGCCATCACCCGCAAACCTTTCAGGTCATCTTCAGTCAGCAGACCGGTTTCGTCCCATACTGCCCCGCGCGACTGCAGGTTTTGCAGTGCCGCGCCGGAATTGTACCAGAAACCCCAGCCGCACAGCGCGAACACGCCAAGCAAAAGCAGCAGCCTGAACAGCTTTTCACCAAAGCTGCCGCCCCTTACAAGCGGGCTGCGTCTGCCGCCCCGCGCTCTGAAAAACATCTGTCAGTTCTCCCCGCCGCCTGCGGCGGCCATATCCAGTATGGCCCGGGCATACCGCTGCTTCAGGGCATCCATATACGCCACATCCACAGGCCCTTTCCATGTGACAACTTCCTTGAACCGCTTGGGAATACGCACCGCATTCACATCGTATCCGGTGGCAATCTTCAGCCGCCACCGTTCGCGCTGCACCATACGTCCCGCGTCCGTCAGCGCGTCGGCAGCCTCAGTCATGCCCAGTGAAGACAACGCCTCCTGCAAGCGTTCCGGCGTATAGGCTTTGCGGGCGAACATGCATGAAACCATACAGTTAATAAGCACTCGCTTATGTTCGTCGTCCACCAGAAAATCTATTGCCTTATCGACGTCCTTATCCTTGGCCGACTGGTCGTATGCGTACCCGCCGCTATCCAGATGCGAATGACGGAACCCCATGGCCTGCGAAACAAAAAACACTTCGCCGGTGGCATACCCGGCCATTTCCTGCCCCAGCACACAGGTAAAATCTTCGCCGCCGTATTCTGCCGCAGCTTTGGCGGCGCCCTGTCCCAGCAGACGGTAAAAATCGTTGGTGCCGCGCACCAGATGCCCCATGGCGGCAATAAAGCTGTGCACATCGCCGAACCGCAGCGGCACGACGGTCTCTTTTTCGCTTATCACGCCTTTTTCCAGCGCTTCTGCCGCCCATGCCAGCGCCACGCCGCTGCTCATGCAGTCCAGCCCCACCTTTTCGGTTTCATCCAGCAGCGCCAGCACGTCAGAGGCGTTGGTAATGCCCAGCATGGAGCCTTGTGCAAAGATAGGTTCGTAGTCGTAAGACACCTGCTTGTACAGATATTCATGATCGCTGGCGAATTGCTGACGCAACAGCCCTATGTGAATGCAGCCCACGGGACAGCCGGCGCAGGCAGTCTGACGCAGCAGCAGCTGTTCTGCAAAGCGCTCGCCTGAAATGCCGTCTATCTGCGGGTCCGATGTCTGCTGCAGGTTGCGCCACGGCAACGCATGCAACTCATTAAGCACAAGCAGATTTTCCGCCGTACCGAGATCATGATACTTACGCATCATGTCCGTACCGGTGACATCTGAATAAATCTTTTTGAAAAGAGCGGGATAGGCTTTTCCTTCCGGCAGCGTGAAACTGCCGTCACCCAGCACCACGATACCTTTGAGCTTTTTGCCCCCCATCACAGCGCCCGACCCCATCCTGCCGAAATGACGAAACGAATCGACATTGATGCAGGCGTAGCCCAGACCGTTTTCTCCCGCGGGGCCGATGCGCAGCGAGCTGCGGTGTCCGTGCCTGTCGGCGCCGAACCTGCGCATATATTTGCCCGCCGTAAACACATCCTGCCCGCGCATGTAGTGCACATCATGCATTTCCACCCGACGCGACCCCACCACAAGACACGAAAGAGACCGGGCCCTGCCGGTAATCATCAGCGCATCGTAACCGGAAAACCGCATGGCCAGCGCCAGCCGGCCTCCTGCATGGCTTTCGGACCATTCGCCGGTGTACGGAGAACGGAATCCGCAGACAACCTTGCTCATCAGCGGAAAAAAGCCCGTAAGCGGACCGATGGCGAAAATCAGCGGCTGCCGCGGGTCATCGGCGGGAGCGTCCGCCAGACCGTATTCGGTGTACAGTGCCGCCGCCAGACCGCTGCCGCCCAGATGCGCGCTGCGGGTGCCGAAACTGATAACCCGCGATGCCCCGCTCTCCATGTCCACATGCAGAACTCTTGACGATGTGAAATCAATACGCATCACTGGCCTCCGTGGTCGCGACCGGTCCCGGCGCCCTGCCCGCCGCCGTATTCCTGCCGGCCTTCATCGGCATCTGCCAGCTCAAGACAGGCATGCGGGCAGAAAGGCACACAGCGCCCGCAGTGAATGCAGACGTAGGGAAACGACTCTTCAGGATCGATATAAATGGCCTCAACAGGACAGGCCTCCGCACAATTGCCACAGCGGATGCACAGCGACCTGTCCACTTTGACACCGCCGCCCTTGCGCTGTGAAAATGCTCCGGTGGGGCAGGCGGTGGCACACGGGGCGGGATTGCACGCCACGCATGTGCGCGCCTCGAATCCCGTGGAAAGACCGCCGGCCGAGGAAATTCTGATTCCTGCCGTATTCCATGAAAGCCTTTTGTGCACCAGACGCGCACAGGCCAATGAACAGGAATGACATCCTATGCAGCGCTCCATGCGTGAAGCGCGTAAAATCTTCATACGCGTAACTCCGTACCGCCGCTGAAGCGCGGTCTGCAATGCTGCTGCAGGGCAACCCGCAGCAGTAAAAATGATACACCGCCTGCAGCGCGCGCCGCAGGCATCCGCGCCGTTTTCAGGCCTGCGCCTTCACAGCCTGTGCTACCCAGTCCCGCAGAGGATTTTCAACAATGGCACGTATCTGTGCCAGTCTCTCGGCCGTCTGCGCCTCAAAGCGCAGCACCAGCACAGGCTGGGTGTTGGAAGCGCGCACAAGTCCCCAGCCATCTTCAAACAGCAGCCGCACACCGTCAATGGTATCTACTGTATACCGGCTGCCGAAAAATTCCTGCGCTCTGCGTACAATGTCAAACTTCACGGCATCGGGGCATTCCATATGCAGTTCCGGCGTACTGGCTGTTTCCGGCCAGCCCGGCATGGCCGAAACAGGCTGATCCGACGCCGCAAGAATTTCAAGAAAACGCGCGGCTCCGTAAATTGCGTCATCAAAACCGTACCAGCGGTCATTGAAAAACATGTGACCGCTCATTTCCCCCGCCAGCTTGGCATCTGCTTCAAGCATTTTGGCCTTCATGACCGAATGTCCGGTTATCCACATCAGCGGGCGGCCACCGTGCTGTTCGATATCTCTGAAAAGCAGGTGCGAGCACTTCACGTCTCCCATTACCAGCGCACCGGGAAAACGGCGCAGCGTATCGCGGGCATACATGGCCAGCAGCTGATCGCCGAACAGCAGCCGCCCGTTTTCGTCCACCACGCCCAGCCTGTCCGCATCACCGTCCAGTCCTATGCCGCAGCAGGCTTTTTCAGTCCGCACGCGTGCCTGCAGGTCACCCATGTTTTTTTCCACCACAGGATCCGGATGATGGTTGGGAAAACTGCCGTCCGGCTCGCAGTACTGCTCCACAACATCGGCGCCGATACGCCGCAGCAGCTCCGCACACACCAGCCCCCCGGCGCCGTTGCCGCCGTCCAGCACCACCCGCACCGGCCGCCTGAGCGTTATATCGCGCGAAGCCGCCTCGATATAGTCCGGAATAATGTCCACATCGCACCCTGCGCCGCTGCCCGATTCAAAATCGCGTGCGGCCAGTATGTCGTATATGGCTGTTATCTGGTCTGTATGAATGGTGGTGCGGCCCGCCCACACCTTGAACCCGTTATATTCAGGCGGATTATGGCTTGCAGTGATGACAACCCCGCCCTGTCTGTTCAGGTGCCTGACCGCAAAATACAGCACAGGTGTAGGCACCATTCCCACACTGGTCACGTCCAGTCCGGTGGAAAGCATGCCGCGGGTCAGTGCGGCATGGTACCCCGGAGAACTGTGCCGGCAGTCGTGCCCCGTAACCGCCGCGCCGATGCCGCGCCGCAGCATATAGGTACCCACGGCCCTGCCCAGCAGTTCCACCCATTCTTCATCAAAGTCCACATCCACCAGACCGCGAATATCATAAGCCCTGAAAACAGCCTTGTTAACCGGTTTCATACGTTCTCCGTTAGGTGCGACAGTTTCGTCCGCGTTGCGACATTCCTAAACTTTATGGCTATCCCACTTGACCGCCCCTCGCAACTGCCCTATTTTTCGGTATTATGAACTGGGACTGGGAAAAACTGCAAGAAAAACGGCAGAGGCAGTCGGGCGGAACACCGCCCGGCAACTGGGGCCCCAAGGACCCCGGCTCCGATCCGCTCGGAGACGGAATCAAAAAGCTGCGTGAGTTCCGCTTTCCCGTAGGTAAGCTTGCTCTGGCACTGCTGGTGCTGCTGTGGCTTTTTTCGGGCGTCTTCATCGTGGAACCGGACGAGGTCGGTGTTGTATTGCGTTTCGGCGAATACAACAGAACCGTCCAGCCCGGCCCTCACTATCACATGCCCTTCCCCATGGAAACAGCGTACACCCCCAAGGTGTCGCAGGTGCGCCGCGTGGAAGTGGGCTTCAGAAGCTCCGAGGGTTTCTCTCAGGGGCAGCTGCGTCCGGTGAAGGAAGAGTCTCTGATGCTCACGGGCGACGAAAACATCGTCGACGTGCAGTTCATCGTGCAATACCAGATAAAAGACCCTGTGGCCTTTCTGTTCAATGTCTCGCAGCAGGCTTGGACAGTGAAAAGCGCCGCCGAAGCCGCCATGCGTGAGGTCATAGGCTACAATGCCATCGACTCTGCCCTGACGGGCGGTAAACTGGACATACAGAACAAGTCGCGTGACCTGCTGCAGGGCATTCTTGATAACTACAACGCCGGTGTGCATGTGGTTGCCGTGCAGATGCAGGATGTGCACCCCCCCAAAGAAGTCATAGATGCCTTCAAGGATGTGGCAAGCGCACGCGAAGACAGAAGCCGCATAATCAACGAAGCCGAAGCCTATCAGAATGAAATTCTGCCGCGTGCACGCGGTCTTGCCGCCGAAATAATCAACCAGGCGGAGGCATACAAGGAAACCAGAATCCGTGATGCCAAGGGTGAATCGGCGCGCTTTGTCAACGTGCTTGCCGAATACAACAAAGCCAAGGATATCACACGCAAGCGCATGTATCTGGAAACAATGGAAACCATTCTTTCCAACCCTGATCTTGAAAAAATTATTCTGAGCGGTAAAGCGGGCGGCGTAGTGCCGTATCTGCCGCTGGACAAGCTGGACGCGGACCGCGCCAGAAAGGGAGCGCAGCAATGAGCAAGAAAACCGTTCCGGCACTGCTCGCGGCCCTTATTGTCATAGTGGCTGCCGTGCAGTCTTTGTACACCGTGCACCAGACAGAAAAAGCCATAGTGCTGCAGCTGGGTGAACCGGTAGGCGAAGTGATGGGACCGGGCCTGCATGTAAAGATGCCGTTCATCCAGAACATCATCTATCTTGACGCCCGGATACTGGAATATGATGCCAATCCGGCAGAAGTGCTGACCAGCGACAAAAAAGCGCTGCTGCTTGACAATTACGCCCGCTGGCGCATTACCGACCCGCTGCTGTTCTACCGTACCGTGCGCACCATACGCAGTGCGCAGGCACGTCTTGACGATATAGTCTATTCGCAGATGCGAGTCTTTCTGGGCCGCTATCCGCTGAGCGAAGTCATTTCGTCCAAACGCTCCGTAATCATGGAAGAAGTGACCAAACGGTCTTCGGAACTGCTGAAGGATTACGGCATGGAAGTGGTGGATGTGCGCATAAAACGCGCTGACCTGCCGCCGGAAAACCAGCGGGCCATTTTCGGCCGCATGCGGGCCGAACGCGAACGTCAGGCCAAGCAGTACCGGTCCGAAGGGCAGGAAGAAGCCACCAAAATACGATCGCTGGCCGACCGCGAGCGTGCCGTCATGCTGGCCGAAGCACGGCGCTCCGCCGAAGTTATCAAAGGCGATGGCGAAGCGGAAGCCACACGCGTATATGCCGCAGCGCTGCAGCAGGCGCCGGAATTCTACGCATTCAAGCGCAGTCTGGAAGCATATGAAAAAAGCCTGAAAGGCAAAACGCGTATCATCATGTCTTCTGACGAAGACTTCTTCAACTATCTGCAGTAATACGTCCCCACGTCACATGTTACACTTGTGTCACTCGACACAAGTGTAACATGTGACACTTTTTTCAGGCCATCTGCCTAGCCTATACGCAAAAAACTTCAAAATGTCCGCCATGCAATTGAACATGGCATTCATTTTGTATATACAGCCCCGAAGATACTTTCAGGCTCCTGCATATTCCAGCGGCACTTCATGTTATCAAAGCAAAGTCGCATGGTTCTGTACGCCTGAACAAAGCTGTCTTTCCGGTGTGTGTTTTTGTGTCTGCCAGACAGGGGGTTAAGACACGCAACCGCTACCGGAAAACTTGTACCGTACACCGCGGACAGAATACGCCGATGCGGCCATGGGGGGCCGTGCGTACCGGTCTGTCCGCTTTACATCCGCGCCGCTTGCCGGCGCATGTCGTTCGGTCCGTCACCACGACCGACAAAAGGCGGGAGAATATCGTGTCTACATTCGATGAAGTCTTCGAACGCATCAAAATGGCCACCAACACGCGTACGCAGGTGGAACTGGCCGAGGTGCTGGACATACGTCAGTCCAGCATTTCCGATGCCAAACGCCGCAACAGCGTGCCTTCGGACTGGTACATGAAGCTTTTCGAAAAGTTCGGTCTTAATCCGGACTGGCTGAAAATGGGCAGCGGCCCCATGTACCTGCGAACCGAACAGGGCTACCAGCCGGTGGACGGGCCTGCCGCCGGGCAGGTTTTTGAAGATCCGGCAAAATACGGCGATCCCGATGCCAAAAGCACCGTGGTCACCGTGTACGCCATGCACGACGATCAGGCCGCCGAAGAAGAACTGCCGCATAAAAGTCTGAGCAAGCTCAGCGTGCCCCAGTCCTTTGCCGGAGCCGCCATGCAGGTCTTCCGCGTGGATGCCACCAGCATGGAACCGCTTATCGCCAAGGGAGCTTTTGTCTGCCTGGACACCCAGCAGAAGAGCATCATCTCCGGCGAGCTGTACGGCGTATTCATACCGTACGAAGGAATCGCCATCAGGCGCGTATTTCTTGACGCGCAGAACCAGCGGTTCATCCTGCGGTCAGAAAATCCGGCCCTGCCGGAACAGTACCTGCCGCTGGGCAAACACCACTCCAGCATCGTGGGGCGGGTTTCCTGGGTACTCCAGAAGCTCTGATTCCCTGCACGCAAAGCCGGACGCCCGCGTCCGGCTTTTTTTATCACCGCACGGTCAAACTCCGCTGCGGGCTTGCCTTTACCCCCGCGCTGTAAGAAACTATCCGACAGCCGGTTCCCCCACGGTATCCGGCAGAGTCTTGGCAACCGGTACAGACGGAAATCAGCATGCGTGTTTTTTCTGCCCTCATGCGCCGCTCATGCGCCTTTTTTCTGATGCTTGCACTATGCCTGTGCCTGCAGACAGCAGGGCACGCGCATGGGCAGACACTGGAATTCCGGTGTGATGACAGCCTGCCGCCCTACGAGTTTCTGGCCTACGGCAGGGCGCAGGGCTTCACCGTGGACCTGGTGCAGGCCATCGCCCGCGACAGCGGGCTGCATGTGCAGATCATCCCCGGACCGTGGCATGTCATCAAGGCGGAACTGGACGCCGGCAACACCGACGCGCTGACCGGCATGTACTATACGCGCGAAAGAGCGCGGCAGGTTCTGTTTTCAGAACCCTATACCGTGGTCTCGCATTCCATTTTCGTGCGCAAAGGCTCCCGCGCCATGACGGCAGAAGACCTGAAAGGCGCCGTGGTGGCGGTGCAGCGCAACGACATCATGCATGAATACGCGCAGAAGCACCTGACCGGCAGCACCCTGCTGCCCTGTACCACCCGTCTGGAGGCTCTGCAGGCCGTTTCGGACGGACGGGCAGAAGCAGCGCTGCTCGGCAGGCTCATGGCCCTGCAGCTTATGTATGAACACAACATCACCAACGTCACCGTATCGGGAGAAGCACTGCTCACCACCCCGCTGTGTTTCGGTTTTGCACCGGACAGAAAAGACATCATGGTCATTTTCAATGAAGGGCTGGCCCATCTCAGAATGACCGGTGAATTTGACGTCATCTACGAAAAATGGTTCGGCCGGCTGGAACGCAGGGCTGCAGAAGAAGTGGTGCGCCGTTACGCGGCATGGGTGCTCACCCCGCTTTTTTTCATCATGGCCGCGGGACTCTGCTGGCTGGTTATTCTGAAAAAACGGCTTGCCCGCCGTACACTGCAGCTGCAGATACAGGTGGAAAAGCTGCAGGAAACCGAAAAAGCCCTTGCCGAAAGCGAGCGGCAGTACCGGTCCATTTTCGAAACCATCCGCGACGGATTCTACAGGGCCGACATGCAGGGGCGCGTTGTATTATGCAACCCTGCGGCGGCCGACATGCTGGGTTATTCCATGGAGGAACTGGCAGGAAAAAACATAGCACAGGACCTGTACAGACACCCGTATGAACGCCGGAAACTGCTCAGCCATCTGGAACGCGAAGAAGCAGCGGCCAATGTTCAGGTTGAAATGCTCCACAAAAACGGCAGCATTGTGCTTATAGAAACCAATTCACGGCTCGTGCGCGATGAAACAACAGGGGAACCCGTGGCCGTGGAAGGCGTCATACGCGATGTGACAGCGCGTAACAGACTGGAAGCGCTTATAGCCAGAACGGAAAAAATGATATCGCTGGGGGGGCTGGCTTCCGGCATGGCACATGAAATCAACAATCCGCTGGGCGCCATCCTGCAGGGGGTCCAGAACATAAGCCGCAGGCTCGACTCCCGCCTTGCCGCAAACATACAGGCTGCGGCAGACAGCGGTATCAGCACGGAAGGGCTGGAAGACTATATCCGCAGACGCAATATACGCAAATTGCTGCACAGCGTGCGCAGCGCAGGTGAACAGGCGGCGGGCATAGTGCGCAGCATGCTCAGCTTCAGCCAGACAGGAACTCCTGTCCTCATGCCCAGCGACATCAATGCACTGACGGAACGTGTCATCACGCTGGTGCGCAGCGAATGCCGTCTGTCCGAGCATCTGTGTTTCAGCGACATAGCGCTGCACGTCGAGCTGGCATCAGGACTGCCGCCCGTGCCCTGCAGTCCGGCAGAAATAGAACAGGTGCTGCTGCATCTGCTGCGCAACGCCGCTCAGGCGCTTGCCCACGGAAAAACAACAGCCCCGCGCATAACCATACGCACGGCACTTGATGCCCGCCATATACGCATAGAGGTGGAAGACAACGGCCCCGGAGTGGATGAAGATACCGCACGGCGCATATTCGATCCATTTTTCACCACCAGAGAAGTGGGACAGGGCACCGGACTCGGACTTTCCGTCGCGTACTTCATCGTTACCCAGAACCATAACGGCAGCATTTATCATGAACCGGCAGAATCCGGCGGCGTGCGTTTCGTCATCCGCCTGCCGCTTTTCCCCGGTGCCCCCTCCGGACAGGATGCCCGGCCCTCCTCCGCCCTTTGACCTGCCCTGCGAAAAACCGCATAGTGCCGCTGAATGCACACAGAAAATCAATCCACTGCGTGTTCCGTCCGCTTTGAAGTGCCGGAACCAACGGCAACCCTGCTGTCGCTGCTTGCGGATGATGCCGCAAAAGGCAGCGGACTGGCCTATGCACGGTCTGTGCTCGGACCGCTCACAGGATGGGATATACGGCAGCTGCCTGCCGCACTGCATGCCGCACTGGCAGAAGCGGATGCGCTCGCACCGTTGCAGGTGTGGCTGCGCTCGGACCGCACGCAGCCTTTTGCGTGCGTGTTCAGCCACGGCGGTGCAACCTTCCGCCTGAATGTTCACTGCCGCAGCATAACAGCGGGAGAAAAAGCCCTGCAGACTGCGGTTGCAACCTGCGAACCGGCCGAAAACCGTCTGCCGCAGACCGACACACCCGGAACCATACCGCCTCTGCTTGACCGCTTTCCGGCCTTTGTCGCACTTATCGGACAGGATTACACCGTCCGTTACGCCAACCGCACCTTCCGCGAAATGTTCGGCGACGACGCATACGGTCCCTGCTACCGGTGCATTCACGGCCGCCAAAGCCCCTGCGACGTATGCGCGCCGTTCGATGTATTTGAAACAGATTCCCTGACCATATCGGAGTGGGAGCACCAGCCCACGGGCAAGGCATTCAGAACTTTCGCCTATCCTTTTGCACTGGATGACGGCAGCACATGCGTGCTTGTCATAGGGCTTGATATCTCGCAAAGCCTCAAGGCGCAGAAGGCGCTTATCCACAGCGAACAGCGCTACAGAGCCATAACCGACAACCTTGCCACCGGCATAGCCGTTGTGGATGCCAACGGATGCATTCAGGCGGTGAACCCCAAAATCACCGAATGGTTCGGCAGCACCATTTCCGGCGGTGTGTTTGTGGATGATCTCTTCAGCCTTATACGCAGCGCGGCACCGCCGGTGCCGCAGCAAAGCCCTCCCGCCGGCACCGGCGCCGCACAGTCGCTGCTGCTTGCCATTCTTTCCGGAGCAACATGGGAAACGGAACTGCCCCTGAAAAGTCTTTCCGGTGAACGCACATTCCGCATTGTGGTCTGCCCTGTGCTGGATTCTGAAGACATGGCGGGAACATCCGTACTTATGCTGGATGACGTGACCGAAAGGCGTCAGGCGGAACAGAGCCTGCAGCGTACACGCAAGCTTGAGGCCATGGGAACACTGGCCGGCGGCATAGCCCACGAAATCAACCAGCCGCTCAACGCGTTGCAGCTGTATGCCAGCGGGCTGGAGATGATGCTTGAAAAACACGGTTCCATTGAACCGGACGTGCTGTACAAACGCCTTTCGTGGATTCTGCGCGAGGCAGGCAAAATACGTGAAATAATCGCCCACATGCGCGCCGTGGTCATGCAGGAGGAAACCCCGCACTGCGGTCCGGTGATGGTGGAAGAAGCCGTGCGCAGCGCGCTGGGGCTGGTAGGCGCGCAACTGCAGTCACACGGCATCACCCTGCAGCTGGATTTCGGCAGGCAGGTGCCTGTGGCTTACGGCAATGCCGTACAGCTGGAACAGGTGGTCATCAATCTGGTGGTCAACGCCATGCACGCGCTGGACTCTGTTGACATTGCAGAAAAAACCATCACCATACACACCGCTGCCGCTCCCAAAGGGATGGCCATGCTGGTGGTGGAAGACAACGGCCCCGGTCTGAACGGACTGCAGGAACGTATTTTCGACCCTTTTTTCACCACCAAGGAAACCGGCAGCGGCATGGGGCTGGGGCTTTCCATTGTACATGCTTTCATAGAAACGTGGGGCGGGTCGGTGCACGCCGGCGACAGACCGCCGCCGGAGCGGGGAGCCCGCTTTGTCATACTGCTGCAACCCGCCGGAGACTGTCATGCGCATAATGATAATAGATGACAACACCAACAGTCTGCAAAGCCTCAGTGTGGTGCTGAGCGATCTGGGGCACGACCCAGACGCGTTCAGCAGCCCCGTTGATGCGCTGCGGCAGGCCCGTCAGCAGTATTACCCGCTGGTCATCACCGACATACGCATGCCGGAAATGGACGGGCTGAGTCTGCTGACAGAACTGAAGGCACACCCTGCCACCGGCAGCAGCGATGTGGTGCTCATCACCGGCCACGGCGACATGCACACCGCCGTCGAAGCCCTGCGCAAAGGCGCCTACGATTATCTGGCAAAGCCCATCAATGCGCGCGAACTGGCAGCCGTGGTCGAACGCAGCGCCGAACATCAGGCCCTGCTGCTGGAAAATAAAGACCTCAGACAAAATCTGGACGCCCGTGTGGACAAGGTGACCGGCACCCTGAAGGCCGACCTTGAAAAAGTGCGCAGCCGTCTGAAGCGCGTTGTAGGCATAGGCAATGTGGTGGCTCAGGCACCCGCCATGCGCCGGGCCATGGATGAAGCGAGAATCTTTCACCGCGACCCCACCGTGCCGGTGCTGCTGGAAGGCGAAACAGGCACAGGCAAGGAAGTGCTGGCAAGACTCATCCATTACGGCGACACAGGTACGGAAACCCCGTTTGTGGCCATCAACTGTGCCGCCATTCCCCACGACCTGTTCGAAGCCGAACTATTCGGACACGAGGAAGGCGCCTACACCGGCAGCCGCTCCGGCGGTTCGCCGGGCAAGCTGGAAGCAGCCGACACAGGCACACTGTTTCTGGACGAAGTGGCCGACCTGCCGCTGCAACTGCAGCCCAAGCTGCTGCGTGTGCTGGAAGAACACACATTCTACCGTGTGGGCGGCGTAAAAAAACGTACTTTCAAAGCCCGTGTCATATGCGCGGCCAACCAGAATCTGGCACAACTTGTGGAGCAGGGAGCCTTCCGGCGCGACCTGTATCACCGGCTCACCGTGGGACACATCACCCTGCCGCCGCTTCGCAGCCGCCCCGAAGACATTCCGCTGCTGGCTGAAATGTTTCTGCTGCGCGAAGCCTCGCGCAAAAAAAAGCTTTTCCGCGAAATAGCGCCCGAAGCGCTGGCCATGCTGCAACAGCACCGCTGGCCGGGTAATGTGCGCGAACTGGAAAACGCCATAGAACGGGCAGTGCTCATCAACGACGGGCACCTGCTGCAGCCGCGGCATCTGCGTTTTCTGCAGGAGCATACACCGCAGGAAGCCCCCTGCACCTCTGCTGCATGCACCTGTGCGCTGACTCCGGAAGCGCTGACCCTGCCCGAAGGCGGTCTTGACCTGGAAGGGCTGATTACACAGATAATGCGCAAGGCCGTGGACAAATTTGACGGCAACAAAAGCAAAGCTGCCGCCTATCTGGGCATTTCACGCTTTGCACTGCACAGGCGCCTGCAGAAATAGCGCGCCTGCGCACACCCGTGCGATAGCGCACGTGCATTTGCGCACACTCCCCCGTTGCATGGGAGAAATCAAAATCGCCACAAAGAATAACTTACTGTAAAATATAACCATAAAAAAGAATACAGGGCATATTATCATACCGGCACGCAGTTTGCTGTGGTTACAGGGAAACGCGGCCGGTTGCCAGTTACAGGCGTTCACCCCCCCAATGCCGGCCGCTGTTTCCCCGGGATCTGAATGCCGCAACCTCTCTGCCCCATCCCCCCCCAATGCAGAGGGTGCTCTGACGGCAGCAATTCAGACCTTTCACGGGCCTCCGGACGGGCTTTCCCCCCCCAACCCGCCGGAGGCCCCACTTTTTTCTCCGTTGCCGGCCGCTGCGGACTTGACCGTACAAGAATGCGCGGAGTCCTTGCGGTATGCGGCATGCAAAAAGCCGCCGGAATACACCGGCGGCTTTTTGCATGCCGCATGGCAGAACAACCTTTCAGGCGCCGGTTCGCCTGCGCGCAACGGCGGCTAGGCCCAGGGCGCTATGGTCCGGTTTGTGCGCCACGAGCACGGTACCCGCAGACCATAGGCTTCCGCATGTTCCAGCACCGCTTCGGGCGCTCCGTCCAGTGCCAGTCTGCCCTTATGCAGCACCGCCATGGTATCGGCCATGTCCGCCAGCGGTTCCACATCATGCACAGAAACAATCTGCGTCAGCCCCTCTGCTGCATTGTGCCGCAAAAGCCCGCGCAGTTCACACATGGCCGGGTAGTCAAGGCCGCTGAAAGGCTCATCCAGCAACAGCAGCTGCGGGACGCGCAACGCAGCCGCAGCAAGGCACAACTTACGCTTCTGCCCGTATGACAGCGTCTGCACCGGACTGTTCCAGTGTCCGCCCAGACCGAACCGCTCAGCCATACCGCGTGCAGCCGCAACGGCAGCGCCGGCGGTTCCCGTGGTCAGCAGCAGGTCTTCCTCCACAGTGGAGCCGATTATCTGAAGGTCGGCATCCTGCAGCACCAGAGCAGACTGCGCCCGCAGGGCGCGTTCCGCGCCCGGACTGCTGTGTCCGCCCACTCTCACGGTACCCTGAACAGGCGAAAAAAGTCCCGCCAGCAGAGAAAGCAGAGTGGATTTGCCGCTGCCGTTGGCTCCGCACAGGCAGACAAGCGCACCGCGCTCCACATGCAAGGACACACCGTCCAGCACCGGTTCCCCGGCCCCGGCGTAAGTAAACGAGACAGAAGACACATCTATCACTGCGGCAGCAACCTTCTGGTCAGAAGAAAACGGTACGAAAGCACCGCGGCAAGAGCTTTCAGGCAGTCACCTGCCAGAAAGGGAATAACAGCCACAGACACAGCCCCTGTCAATTTCATGTCCAGCAGCGCGGCAAGCCGCAGGGTGCCCAGCAGATAGGTAAGCGCCAGTGCAGCCAGCGCACCGGCAAGCTGCAGCACAAAAGGCAGCCGCCGCCCCGCGCCCAGCAGTCCGCAGGCCCATGCAGACACAGCAAAACCAGCCAGAAAACCTCCGGTGGGACCAAGCAGATGCGCAAAACCGGACCGGCCTCCGGAAAAAACAGGCAGCCCCACGGCTCCGGCCAGCACATACAGCAGCACCGCGAGCATACCGTGCACCGGGCCCAGCACAAAACCGGCCAGCAGCACAAAGTACACCTGCAGGGTCATGGGCACAGGGCCCACCGGCACGTACATAAAGGCTCCGGCGGCAATCAGTGCGGCCAGCAAAGAAAGCCACACCATGCGGTGCAGCGACGACAGCGGCGAATCATTCATGAATATCTCCGGAAAAAAGACTGCCGCACGGAACCCGCGGCGCAGAGGTACATGTTAGCGGCAGGGCTCTGCGCGGTCAATGCACCCGCCGCCGTACTGGACGTGATGTCCGGCATGGGGTAACTATCCTGCCCTGCGGAGAACCATGACAAACCCCACAAGACGACTTACCGGCTATACCCCCAGCGTCACAGTACGCATATGCGGACGCACCTGGACGCTGGAGCGCGCCGCCGATCTGGAAACGCTGTGGCAGGCCATGTCCGAAGCCGATCTGGACGACGACGAACGCCTGCCCTACTGGACCGAACTTTGGCCCTCCAGCATTGCTCTGGCGGAACAGATTCATGCCGCGCGGCACGAACTGAATGGCAGAGTGTGTCTGGACATGGGCTGCGGGCTGGGGCTGACTGCCCTTGCAGGAGCATGGGCCGGAGCCAGAGTCATCGGCATGGACTACGAGGAGCAGGCGCTGCGCTTTGCGCGCCGCAACGTGCGCCTTAACGGCATACCGCACGAAGCGGCACCGCTGTGGACAGTCATGGACTGGCGGCATCCGGCCATACGGCGCCGCAGTATCGACATGGTGTGGGGCGGTGACATAATGTACGAAAAACGCTTTGTTGGACCCGTACTTGACTGCATAGACCATGTTCTTTCCCCGCACGGACGCGCATGGCTGGCGGAACCGGGCCGAAGTGTGTACAAGTTTTTCCAGACAGCGCTGCAGGAACGCGGCTGGCGGTCCCGCCTGCTGGCAGACCGGCCCACCCCTGCCCTGTACGAACAGACATGTCCGGTGCCCGTCCGCCTGTGGGAACTGACCCGCGGCGCCTCCGGCGCAGGCCGCGCACGCTGACTCTGCACCGCTTTGCGGCACCGTCCGCCAGACGCATCACCACAAGGAGCAACTTATGGGCCAGACCATCCGATTCGGCGTTTCACTGGACTCCGACCTGCTGGAAAAATTCGACGCCCTGTGTGATGAACGCTGCTATCAGACCCGCTCGGAAGCAATCCGCGATCTCATCCGCAACACGCTTGTCCAGCAGGAATGGGAAGATACCGGACGGGATATAGCGGGAACCCTGACACTGGTTTTCGATCATCACAAAAGCGACCTGCAGCAGCGGCTGACAGAAATACAGCACGATGAGCACGATCTCATCATCACCACGCTGCATGTGCATCTTGACCATGACAACTGCCTGGAAGTGCTGGTGCTCAAAGGCCCCGCAGAACGCGTGCGCAACCTCGCCCAGAGGCTGACATCCACCCGCGGCGTAAAACACGGCAAACTGAGCCTGACCACCACCGGACAGGATCTGGCCTGATCCGGCTCTGATGCGCCTCTGGTCCGCCTCTGATCCGGCAGCAGCTCCGGGCGCAAGGCCGGGGTTTTTGGTGTTTTTTCTTTTCGGCACGGCACGCAACACGCTAACAGACTAACCGGAAAAATTATGGAAGACGTACAGAACAGCCCTTCGCAGGTTCCTCTCGCCATTGACACCGTGGGTGTAAAAAGCCTGCATCTGCCGCTCATTGTCAGCGACAGGGCCAACGGACACCAGCATACCGTGGCCGTGGTGGATATCGGGGTCGAGCTGCCGGCACGTTTCAAGGGCACCCATATGAGCCGCTTTGTCGAAGCGCTGGCTCACTGGGACGAACACCTGAACTACCGTACCATCAAAAGCCTGCTGGAAGATGTGAAAACGCGGCTGCAGGCCAGAAAAGCCCATGTGCATTTCCGTTTTCCCTACTTCATCGCCAAAAAAGCACCGGCAACCGGCAGCCCCGGGCTTGTAAGCTACAACTGCTGCCTTACGGGTGAACTGGCCGACGGCAGACCCGCCATGATGCTTGATGTGGAAGTGCCTGTCATGACGGTTTGCCCCTGCTCAAAAGCCATAAGCGACGAAGGCGCCCACAGCCAGCGTGCACTGGTGCGCATCTCGCTGCGCATGAAGGAATTCTGCTGGCTGGAAGAATTCATCGAACTGGCGGAACGCTCCGCCTCTTCGCCGGTGTATACGCTGCTTAAACGCGAAGATGAAAAGTTCGTCACCGAAGACGCATTCGCCCATCCCACTTTTGTGGAAGACGTGGTGCGCGCTGCGGCCCAGCAGCTGGAAGCCCATCCCAGTGTGTCGTGGTTCCGGGTCGAGGTGGAAAGCATAGAGTCCATACACAACCACAGCGCATTCGCCCGTATTGAAAAACACAAATAGCCTGCCGCTGCCGGTACGCAGCACCGCACCGGCAGCAGACAGCGGCGCAGCACAACCATCAGGCGCAGTCACCGGCACACACCGGCAGTCTGCGCCTTGTCTTGTCTGCATGCCGCAAACACTTGTTATATAATCAACGGGCTGCATAAGACGCATCGACAAACTGCAGAGCCGTGGCTATACTCTGCACAAAGGAGGGCAGAGCCATGCGGATAGAAAGCAATCTTCAGGCGCTCAACGCCTTTTCCATGCGTCAGGCGGTTACTGCCGACAACATTGCCAATGCATCCACCGACGGCTTCAGATCGCGGGAAGTGGTTCTGGAAACCGGCCCGCAGGATCAGGGCGTACAGGTGGCCGACATCCGCCGCAGGCAAGAGTCGCAGGCCATGGACGAACTGCGGCGCGAGCAGGCTCTCGATGCAGAGACACATGGCGCGCAGGAACCGGCAGCCCCCAGCGACACCGATCTGGTGCGTGAAAGCGTGACCATGATGGAAAACCAGCGCGCCTACGAAGCCAACGCGGCGGCCATACGCGCGCAGGACGAAATGACAGGCACGTTCATCGACGAAATGGTCTGATCTTTCCGGTCCCCTGTTCCAGCCCTCCGGCTTCCCGTGATTTTTTCTGATTTGGGTTGACTTTGCGTCATGTTTTTGACACGCATCGATGTGATACCTGTGATACCATTTCCCCGCAGCAGTCATGCGGGTTCGGAGGCTCAATGGAGCTAAAGACAGCCGGCATTATCGGGCAAAGCTCTTCGCTCAGAGATCTTTTTCGCGTACTCGCCAAAGTGGCACCCACCGACAGCACAGTACTGGTCACCGGAGAATCCGGTACCGGTAAAGAGCTGCTTGTCCGTGCGCTGCATATGAACAGCCAGCGCGCGGACAAACCTTTTGTGCCCATAAACTGCGGCGCCATTCCGCGCGAGCTGCTCGAATCTGAACTCTTCGGACACGAAAAGGGAGCCTTCACCCACGCCATCCGCACGCGTCCCGGCCGCTTTGAAGTGGCGGACGGCGGCACTATTTTTCTGGACGAAATAGGCGAGATGGACCTGACGCTGCAGGTCAAGATACTTCGCGTATTGCAGGAAAAAGAAATCGAGCGCGTCGGCGCCACAGCCACCCGCAAAGTCGATGTACGCATAGTGGCGGCCACCAACCGCGATCTGGAAACAGAAGTCCGCGAAGGCCGGTTCCGCGAAGACCTGTACTACCGCCTCAACGTCATTCCGCTGCACCTGCCTCCGCTGCGCGAACGCGGCGCGGACATTCTCATGCTTTCAGAGCACTTCCTGTGCAAATTCTGCCGCAGCAAAGGACGCACGGCTCTCCGGCTGGACGACGGCATCCGGCGCATTCTGGCGGCCTACCCGTGGCCGGGCAACGTGCGTGAGCTGGAAAACTTCATGGAGCGGCTGAGCATACTGTGCGACGAAGACAGCGTGCGCCCCCACGACCTGCCCCGCAAAATTCTGGACGCAGTGGGAGATGTGGCACAGCTGCCCGAAGTGCCCGAACCGGCCCCCGCGCCGGCACCGCAAGGCTTTGCGTGGCCGCGCATCGAAGACATGCAGCAGCGCGGGATGGACCTGAAACAGTTCATAGACACCGTGGAGGAACGCCTGCTGCTGGAAGCACTGGAAAAAGCGGACGGCGTCAAAAATCAGGCCGCTGAAATACTGGGGGTAAAGCGGACAACCCTCATCGAAAAATTGAAAAAACGTCAGCTGGACAAATAATTCCGGCACACGGCCGTTATTACGCCGCCGGCATATATCCGGCTGCAGGCGGCGGTTGCAGCCCCCGCCGTCTGACCGAATACCGCGGGCCCGCAGCGACGGCAGGCACACGGCAGACGCTGCGGCATCATCCTCCGGTCATTGCACGCCTTTTGCATCCCTGCACTGGCAGCGCGGCAGACCGGCAACCTCCGCAGCCCGCTGCACACAATCCGGCACCCGCCCCCTGCGGTCCGGAACATGGCAAAAGAGAAAGGTGTGATTCGCAGCAGCTTTTCCGCCGGTATCATCCGGCTTCTCGCAGCCGCTCTGGGGCTTGTCCTGCTTCTGCCCGCCACAGGCAGGGCCGCTTCGTGGTATTGGGGCGCCCACCCGCAAAAAGAACGGCTGGTCATAGAGCTGGACAGGCCGGTAGGCCCTGCCGCCGTTTCGCGCACCGGCAGACGCACCGTCACAGTACTGCTGCCCGCACCCGAAACGCTGAGCCGCAGCGCCGGCAGCCCCGCCACGGACAACGCAGCGCTGCTCGGCACGGTACGCAGCGCCGGCAACACCATATCCATTGCCACACGCACAGATGCCTTCGGTTACATAGTGCTGCCCCGGCAGGGCAACAGGCTTGTCATCGATTTTTTTGCAGACCCTGTCGGCACACGCTGGCGCCCGGCGGAACAAGCCGCCCCCGCGGAACAGCCTCCCGCTGCCGCGGCCGCCGCACAGGGCAGAAAGACCGCATCTCCAGCCGGTCCGGCGGCCCGCGCCGTCTCGCCCTCTCCGGCAGAAAGACCATCGGCCCGCAACTCTTCCGGCAACGCAGGACGCGCGCTGACTCCGCCTGCGGCACAGCAGAGCACAGCCCCGTCCGGCACTGCCCGCACCCCTGTTGTGCAGCCGCCGGCAGCTGCCGCCCCTTCCTCACCGGTAGCAGAGGAAACACTGGACGACCGCCCCGCCCTGCAGGCAGCCGCCGACAACCTTATCAAAGCCGCACAGAAAATTTCCGGCGAACTTAACGACCAGCTGAAAAACGGACTTTCCGGCCGTAATGCCACGCCGCAGAGCAGCCCCGCACCCGTCAACGCCACGCCGACGGAAATACAGCAACGGGGCGGACAGGCTCCTTCCGCCGGTACGCAGACACAGGAACAGGCTCCTCAGCCGTTTTTTTCCGTGCCGTACACATTCCGCTCGCGCATCAACACCGGCGGGCCCGAAGCATGGAAACCGGTACCGCCCAAACTGACCCTGCCTGTGGAAGTGCTGCCCGTTGCAGAGGACGACACTGCTCCCCCGCAGACGGCAGAAAATACCGTACGCGGCGTCATCGGCCCCGCCACGGGGCCGTACCTTGACGAGGCGGGGGCTGCACCCGCGCCATCTGCCGCACAAAACCTGCAGGCAGACAATGCGGAAAGCACCCCACCGCAAACCGCACAGCCGCCTGTGGCCGCTCCCGCAGCCCGTCAGCCCGTGACGGATACTGCGCTGCCCGCGGCGCAGGGTGACAGCGCAGGCGGTACCATATCGCAGGAAGAACGCACAGCGCCGCCCTATCCCGAGGCTCCGGCGCCGGATGTCAGCACCGGCAGTGTCACCGCCCCTTCAGGTGATGCGGTACAGGTGCCCCCCCGCGAGCTTGAAAAAGTTTCCGGCACGGAAAAGGCCGCTCCGCAGGAAGAAATCGTCTACGTGGACGAAGACGGCAACCCGGTGGACCCGCCGCCCACTTCGGCCGAGCTGCTTTTCAGGGCCAAGGCCGCCATGAACAACGGCGACCAGCAGACCGCACTTGAAACTCTGGAAGAGCTGCGCCGCCGCAATGATCTGGAGCCGGAACTGCAGGAGGAAATGCTCTACCTGCTGAGCGGCGTGCTGTATTCGCGCGGAAAAGATGACCTGCTGGCCAGTTACGACACCATCACCAGCGCGCTGACCGAGGCCATGAACTACAACCTGTCTTCCGAACGCATCCCCGGCGCGCTGCTGCGTATGGGGCTTATCAACCTGAAGATAGGCAACATCCGCGAGGCGGAAGCATATTTCAACATACTGAAGCGCGAACACCCCGACGATGAGAATATTCCGCTCATCTACTATTACTGGGGCGACCACTTTTTCAATAAAGGCCAGTACCAGAAAGCCGCCGACCAGTTCCAGTTTGTGGTGCAGAACCATCCGGATTCCCGTTTTGTCCGCGAATCGTCCGTGGGGCTGGCCCGTGCGCTCTACCGTCTGGGCTATTATGATCAGGCGTACCAGATTGTGGACTACATCGAAAAACGCTGGCCGCGTTTTTATGTGGAGTACCCGCCGTTTCTGAACATGATGGGCGATGTGTCATACCGCATGCAGAAGTACGAAAAAGCCCGCATCCATTACTGGACATATTATAACATCGATCCCGACGGTGAAGAGGCCGACCTGATTCTGGCCAGGCTGGGCGACATATATCTGCGGCAGGACAAAACCGATGCGGCCCGTGAAGTGTATGAAGAGGCGGCGCGCAAATTTCCCGACAGGGACGGCGGTCTGATCTCGCTCATGCGTCTGGCCGAGGAAGGCATATACGACACCCCCAGCATCGGTGACATGTTCACCGTGTTTGACAGGCCGTTTTCTCTGCGTCCTCGGGATATCTACCTGAAAATAATCAACGAACACCCGCAGAGTGATCTTGCGCCGCTGGCACAGGTCAAGCTGGCCATGTGGTATCTGTGGAACAGGCAGTACCCCGAAGCCATGGCAGCCGCCACGGACTTTGCCGAAAAATACCCCGCGGGCGAGCTGCTGCCCCGTGCGCGTGAAGTGGCCATGAAAGCCTTTAACATTCAGGTGGCCGACAACATAGACCAGAACAACTACGCGCGGATAATGCAGGTATGGGATCAGTTTCCCATCGTGCGCGGGCAGGAAGGCGAGCTGACTCCGGAAAGCCGTATCGCTCTGGGCATGAGCATGTCTGAACGGGGTGATCCGGCCAAGGCTCTGGAAATCATCGACCCGTTTTTCCGCGGACTCAAAGTGCCGAGGTACAGCGAAATGGCTCTCAATCTGGCCCTTTCCATATACCTGCAGCACGAACAGTGGGACGACATCAAAGATCTGGCAAAACGCACCGAGCTGTGGGAACTGAATCCGGAAGCGCAGCGCCAGCTTGATTATGCCCGTGCTCTGGCCATGGAAAACACAGGAGAATCCGAAGAAGCCACGGCGTTGTGGAAACGCCTGAAGACGGATCAGGATGTACCCCAGAGTCAGGAAGCCTACACCCAGTATTTTCTTGCGCGCGATGCCGAAAAGCGCCGCGATCTTGGTGAAGCCTACAAACTGGCACAGGGAGCACTGCGCAATTTTACCGAGATGGCCGAAAAAAATCCGGCACAGGCGGATAACGGAAAAATCAAAGACCTGCTGAGCCTGCTTATGGATATCACCGAAAGCTCCGGCAGAGCACGGGAATCGCTGGACTGGGCCAAACAGTACGCCGAACATGTGAAACCGGGCGACGTGGACTATCCTGCACTGCGCTACCGTCTGGCACGGCTGTATAAAAAGACTTCAGACGTTGAGCAGTGGCGCACCATTCTGACCGAACTGCGGGACAACAACCCGCAGTCGCTGTACGGCCGCATGGCCGCTTCGGAACTGCGAACCCATGAACTTTCACAGGACGCGGCCCAGTTTTCCCCCACGGGAAGGCTGTAACCCGCGGGTGCAGAGGGAAAAAGCTCATGAACACCACCGGCAGCACCGCATCCGGACAGCAAGACGCACAGCACATACGCCGTCCGGTAGTGGCAGGCCGCTTTTACCCCGATTCGCCCGCCGAACTGCAAAGCATGCTGCGGGCATATCTGGACGAAGCTGCCGCACCGCCGCAGAAGCCGACTCTGCTCGCCATGGTGCCCCACGCGGGCTATGTATTTTCGGGTGCGGTGGCAGGTTGCACTCTGGCGCAGGCCATGCTGCCGCAGACGCTGTTTGTGCTGGGCCCCAACCATACCGGCAGGGGATCCGGCATTGCCGTCTGGCCGGAAGGCGTCTGGCGCACCCCGCTGGGTGATGTACCCGTGGACAATGCGCTGGCCGCCGAATTCTGCGCGCTCTGCGCGCCGGCCCGGCCTGATACGCTGGCCCACAGTACCGAGCACTCGCTGGAGGTCGTTCTGCCGTTTCTGCAGTTCCGCGTGCCCCGCGTACGTATTGTGCCTGTATCCATCGGCGATCCGTCACTGGCGGTGCTTACTGCCGCAGGCGCCGCAATGGCGCAGATCATACGCCGTGCGGCTCAGACGGCAGACTCCGGCGGGCAGAACCGCATAGCCATGGTGGTCAGTTCGGACATGACGCACTTTCTGCCACAGGATGAAGCCCGCCGCCTTGACGCCATGGCGCTGGAACAGGTTACCGCTCTGAACCCGCAGGGGCTGTACACAACGGTGCGCGAGAAGCGCATTTCCATGTGCGGGGTGCTGCCCATGACCGCGGCACTGGAAGCCTGCCGCCTGCTGGGCGCCACGGGCGCACGCCTGACACGCTATGCCACATCCGGAGATATAACAGGAAAGACTGACAGTGTGGTGGGCTATGCCGGAGCGCTGGTGGATGTGCCCTAGACGCGCCGCTGCCGCCGCATGGTGCAACGGCACAACGATACAACGGGGCTCACACCAGATGCAGATACGCGCTCAGGCTTTCCAGCCCCAGCAGACGGCAGTCCACATAATGCTCGGCATACCGGGCAAATGTTTTCTGCCTGCCGAAGACGGGGTACTGCCAGTCTTCTCCCCCGAAAGCCAGCCCGTGAAACGCCGCCACCTGAGGATGCACCGGCAGGATGAATTCGGGATAGGGGTCGGCAAATCCGGCGCATACGTCAGCTGAAAGCTGCGAAAAACCTAGGGCACGCAGCACGCCCCCGGCCACATGCAGCAGCAGCCTGCGGCCCGGATGGTTTATGGTGTTGAACAGCAACTCCCCACGCCATAACGACTCCACAAGATCAACGGTACGCACCACGGTTTCCTCTTCCTTGGCACGTTCCACGGCCAGCGATTCGCGCAGCATGGCGTCCAGATCGTATTTCGCTGTCAGGTCCGTGTGCAGATACACGTACAGAATCTCTTTTTTCTCCAGCCCCATATCAATCAGATGGTCAAGGTATACATCGCCGAATTCGCTGGGACTGCGGCTGGTCCACAACGGCCAGTATCCCTTGAAAAGCATGTTGGGCAGACGCAGCACCTCGGCCGCGGGTCCCAGCCGGTGCAGCAGATGCGCCGAAGCCTGCTCCGCCCACTTTTCTCCCAGATGCTGAAAAAGAAACAGCCGGCAGGACTCCAGTTCGCGGTCCGGAATCTGCTCCCGCTGAAAATTTGTATATTTGCGCACTTCGAACCTGCGGGCGAAGGCGTCGCAGGACAACAGCAGACGCGCCAGCGGATCGCCCTGACAGTTGGCGTGTATAATGCACAGTTCCTTTCGCATACAGGGTATCTAGGGCACAGCGGCGCTTACGGCAACCCCCGCCACCACGTGCGCCATGCACCAGCGCCGGTCCGGAGACGCCTGCACAGCGGACATGATGAAACACACGCATACTCCGGCGGCAAAAAATAATCTGCAGCCACAGGCATCCGGCAACGGCAAAACCATGCGGCATGACACACAAACATGCCGCAGTGCACGGCTCTGTTTTTCCGCGTTCTGCCGCCCCGCGCTTTACGTCTTTGCCCGCACAGTGTACAAGCTTCGCGCAACAGCGTACTCTGCTGCGCAGCACATGCCGTCACGATCATCCGCGTCCGGCCTGTCCCTGTCTGCAATCTACGGATGAACAAGGCTTTTCCGGTGATGAAACCTACCGCTTTCCGGGCGAAACGCATCATAACCATGACCGAAAAGCGGCTGGCTGCCGCTGCCGCCACACCGTTTTCATCCGGCATATCTCCGCAATATCAGCAATTTTCAGGTTTTGCTTCAACACCCCGTCCCGTTTTCGAAGACGGGGTTATTATTGTGCGCGACAACACCATTCTGTGTGTGGAACCCCACAGCCGGTTTGTCCGCCGCGCGGGCATACCGCTGCACGATCTGGGGCCGGTTACACTGGTTCCCGGCCTGATAAACTGCCACAATCATCTGGAACTGAGTCATCTGCACGGCAAAACCCTGCTGGGAGAAGGATTCACCAGCTGGGTCGGGCACATGATCCGGCAGGATATGACACCGCAGGAAGAGGCCGTGCTCAATGCCACGGCATTCATGCACCGCACGGGCACAGTACACGTGGCAGACATCACAAGCCGCGCTCCGGCGCTGGTGGCACGCTGCGCGCAGCAGGCCGGTCTTTCGTACCACCTGCTGCTTGAATGGTTCGGGCATATGCCGCCCGCGTCCGGCGCTCCTGCCCTGCCTGATGCGGCAGCACAGCTGCCTCAGGCCGTGCTGCAGGCATGCTGCGCTCCTGCCGGACACGCCCTGTATTCCACCCATCCCGAACGGCTGCGGCAGGCAAAAGACTGGTGCCGCGCGCACCACATGCCTTTTTCCATGCATCTGGCAGAGCATCAGGGCGAAGTGGAAATGCTGGCTACCGGTACCGGTGCATTCAGGGATCTGCTTTCCGTACGGGTGCTGCCCGCAGACTACACTCCGCCGCGCTGTTCGCCTGTCAGCCATGCCCACGCGCTGGGGCTGCTGGGTCCGGGTACGCTGGCCGTCCACTGCGTGCACTGCGACCGGCACGACATCCAGACCCTTGCCCGCAGCGGCACGGCCGTTTGTCTGTGCCCGCGCAGCAACAGCGCCATCGGCTCGGGTGATGCCCCTGTAAACAGTTTTATACAGGCCGGACTGCTGCTGTGTCTGGGCACGGACAGTCTGGCCTCGAACCATGACCTGAACCTGTGGAATGAGGCCCGCGCGCTGCGCGACCGGCACGGAGCAGCCCCCGATAATCTGCTGTTCATGCTCACAGCCGGCGGCGCTCAGGCTCTGGGCCTGAACAGACTGGGAGCGCTTGCCCCGGGCATGGCCGCCGGATGGGCCGTAGTGCCCGACGACCTCTGCCCCGCCTGAGCAGGCACGAACCGGGACATGTATCCCGCAATGAGACCGGAAGACAATGCAAGACCAAGAACGATTCATCTGGCCCCACAAAGATCTGCTGGACGTCACGCAACTCTCCCGTGAGCAAGTCAGGCATCTGCTGGACCTTGCCGGACAGTTTCATGAAATAAACCAGCGTCCTGTAAAAAAGGTTCCCACCCTGAAAGGAAAAACCGTGGTGCTGTTCTTTGCGGAGCCGAGCACCCGCACGAAAACATCGTTCGACATGGCGGGAAAACGCCTTTCAGCCGACACGTTTTCACTGGCCAAATCAGGATCCAGTCTGGTCAAAGGCGAAAGCCTGAAAGACACCGCGCTGACCCTGCAGGCCATGTCGCCGGATGTCATCGTCATCCGCCACACCTCCAGCGGGGCGGCACAGTTTCTGGCCGAACGGCTGGAATGCGCCGTGGTCAACGCGGGCGACGGCTGGCACGCACACCCCACACAGGCGCTGCTTGACGCATTTTCGCTCAACCGCGCATGGAACGGACAATTTGAAGGCAAGACTCTGCTTATTCTGGGCGATATTGCCCACAGCCGTGTTGCACGGTCCAACGTGCATCTGCTCACCCGCATGGGTGCCAGAGTGCGCCTGTGCGCGCCGCGCACCCTGCTGCCGGCAGGCGCCGACACATGGCCCGTCGAAATCTTTGACAATCTGAACAAAGCCGTTCAGGGGGTCGATGCCGTCATGGCGCTGCGTCTGCAGCTGGAACGCCAGCAGGCCGGTCTGCTGCCCGACCTGCGCGAGTACGCCTCGCGCTACTGCCTGAACCTGAACCATATGCAGCATGCAGCCCCCGGTGCCAGGGTGCTGCACCCCGGCCCCATGAACCGCGGTGTGGAAATTTCGTCCGCCCTTGCCGACGCCGGCCAGAGTCTGGTGCTTGACCAGGTGGCTTCCGGCGTGGCCACACGCATGGCCATTCTGTTTCTTCATGCAACCCGCAAAGACACGGGAGACCGCTGATGTCTGATCATATTTCCGGCACACTGTTTGTTTCGGGCGCGCTTCTTTCCGGGCGCGCGGTTGATGTCACCGTATCGGGCGGACGCATTGCCGCCGTCAGCGAACACGGGGCGGCCCCCGCGCCGCAGCACGCCGAAACTGTGGACGCGGCGGGCAAGATACTGTTTCCCAGTTTTATTGACTGCCACGTGCACCTGCGCGAACCCGGTTTTGAGTACAAGGAAGACATTGCCTCCGGACTCGCAGCCGCTGCGCACGGCGGATTCGGGGCGGTACTGCCCATGGCCAATACCAGTCCCGTCAACGATCAGGGCAGTGTGACCGAGCTGATGCTGGAACGCGCCCGCAAGGCATGGCCCCACGGCCCGCGCGTGCATCCTGTGGGTGCCGCCACCAAAGGACTGAAAGGCGAAGAACTGGCCCCCATGGGCGAACTGGCCGCCGCGGGCTGCGTCGCCTTTTCCAACGACGGACTGCCGGTGGGCGGTGCCGAAATGTTCCGCCGCTGCATGGAATACGCCGCAGACTTCGGTAAAATAGTCATCGATCACTGCGAAGATCCTTCACTGGCGCGCGGCACACACATGAACGAAGGGGTGACCAGCGGACGTCTGGGAGTCAAAGGACAGTCGGTGGTGGCCGAATCGGTACAGGTGGCCCGCGACATTCTGCTGGCCGAATATCTGGGCATTCCGGTCCATCTGGCACATATCAGCTGCCGTCAGTCCGTGGAGCTTATCGCGTGGGCCAAGCAGCGCGGCGTAAGAGTAACGGCCGAAACCTGCCCGCACTATCTGCTGCTGGACGATCTGGCACTGGAACAGTACTCCACAGCAGCCAAGGTCAACCCGCCGCTGCGCACCCCCGACGACGTGGCGGCCATGCGCCGTGCCGTGGCTGACGGCACCATAGACATACTGGTGACAGACCACGCCCCGCATGCCGCGCACGAAAAGGATACCCCGCTGGATGAAGCGCCCAACGGCATTTCCGGTCTGGATACGGCGGTGGCTCTGACATGGCGTCTGGTGCAGGAAGGCCTGCTGACCGAAGCCGACATGGTGCGCCTGTGGTGCCATGCTCCGGGCAGCCTGTTCCGTCTGCCGGTAAACCGCTTCACGGCGGGCGACCCTGCAGATTTTTTCCTGTTCGACCCTGCGCATGAATGGACTGTGACCCCTGAGGCGATGCATTCAAAAGGCAAAAACACGCCCTTTACCGGGTGGAAGCTTACCGGTAAGGTGACATCCCACTGGATGGGCGGTCACAGAATAGCATGACCGCAATAATGCCTTTCGGGCGGTTCCGGCTTGACAACGCACGGTTAGCTTGAAATGCATTGGCTGAACGAACAGCTTTTCCGCCGAAAGCCGGCGTATGCATAAGGAGGAAGAATGACCCAGCCCTTCAAGGATGCCATAGGCATCTGCAAGGCCATAATGCGCAACGGGTACGACGCCTACGTGGTCAACACCCAGCTGCAGTCCGAAATTCTCGATCAGGACTGCCTTGAAATAGACATCGCGTGCGAGCCCGGTTATGTGGAGCTCGGCAAGATTTTTCCCGGTCTTGAAATGTCCGGCGAAGACGGCGTGGTGGGCACCCTGCGCGAAGGGGGAACCCTTTTCCGCTTCTACCACACCGACACTGATGATTCTTCGCATCCGGAAGCCACACTTGCCCGTGTGACCCCCACCATGCTGCGCCGCCTTGAGGCAAAAGGTACGCTGCCCGCCTCGCTGGCCTGTCCGTTCATTCCCAGCTCGGCGGAAACATATCAGGGCTTTGACGATTTTTCCAAGGGCGACATACGCTTTGAGGGCGTGCCCGACGAAACCCTGCGCCGTTCTTACGTACTGGGTGTGCGCGCCATGCGCATAGCCGCCAACTTCGACCTGCCCATCGAACCCAACTCGTGGATGGCCATAGTACGCAGTGCAAGCCGCATTCTAGACTATGTGCCGGTAACGGAAATCATGGACGAATGGCGCAAGGTGGAAGCCGAAAACATGTACAAGTTCGTCCAGCTGATGTTTGACTCCATGCTGCTGCACGGACTCATTCCCGAACTGGCCGCACTGTCGCGCATCCGCCACCTGCGCACGCCCGAGGCAGGCGAAGAGACCGTGCTCGACCACACCATAGAATGCATGCGCCGCTACCCCGAAGAACTGCCCTTTGACTGGCTGGGCACCGTGGCCACCATGTTCCACGATGTGGGCAAACTGTATGCCGCCGAATACTACAACGGCAAATGGACATTCTATCAGCACCACCGCATCGGTGCCAAAGTCACGCGCAAAATTCTGCGCAGGCTGCACTTTCTGCCGGAAGATGTCGACCTTATCTGCCATCTGGTGCGCAACCACATGCGTTTCCATTTCATGCTCACCGACAAGGGCATACGCCGGTTCAAGGCGCTGGATGAATACCCGCGCCTGATTGAAATGGCCAGAGCCGACATTAAAGCCCGCGACGGCAACTACACGCACTTCAACCACAATATGAAGTACCTTGAACGTGCCGAAACCCCCGAGCAGATGCTGGAACCGCTGCTGAACGGCAACGAAATCATGGAATTCACCGGTCTGAAGCCCGGCCCCTATGTGGGGGTTATCCGCGATGCGCTGCTTAAAGCGCAGGTTACGGGTGAGGTGACCAGCATGGAAGAAGCCATCGAGTACGTCAAAACGTACAGTGAACGCGCTCCCCGATAAAAAAATCAGGGCCGGAGGGGTTCCCCTTCCGGCCCTTCTTCCTATATTCCCCCTGTCGACGCCGCCCGTTTTTACCGCGGGCTGCTGCCTTTCCCGTCGTGCCGCAGCGCGCCGGGCCGCGGCAGCGCCTGTGCGTCAGCCATTCCACTCACCGGAGAAACAGTCATGGTCGATATTCTGAACCTGACATTTGAAGAGCTTGAAACTTTTCTGGTGGAAAAGCTCGGCGAAAAAAAATTCCGCGCCCGCCAGATATGGCAGTGGCTGTGGAACAAATATGTGCGCGATTTTGACCAGATGACCAATGTATCGAAACAGACCCGCGCACAGCTGAAAGAACACGCCCGCATTTTCTGGCCAGAGGTGGTCACAACCAGCAAAAGTCAGGACGGCACCACAAAATTTCTGCTGCGTCTTGCCGACGGCGCACTGGTGGAAACAGTGCTCATACCCGGTTCACAGGGCAGGATTACCCAGTGTCTTTCCTGTCAGGTGGGCTGCGCCATGGGGTGCACCTTTTGCGCCACCGGCACGCTGGGGTTTGAACGCAACATGACCATGTCTGAAATACTGGGGCAGGTGCTGGTGGCACGCGAATATCTTAACGACGTCGCCGAACGGCCCATCCTGCGCAATCTTGTCTTTATGGGCATGGGTGAACCGCTGCTCAATCTGGACGAAATCATGCGCAGCCTGCACACGCTTAACAGCGAGCTGGGACTGCAGTTTTCTCCGCGGCGCATCACGGTTTCCACCTGCGGGGTAAACCCCGAAGGGCTGCGCAGGCTGGGCGAAAGCGGGCTTGCGTATCTGGCTGTATCACTGCACGCGCCCACGCAGGAACTGCGGCGCACCATCATGCCCAAAGCCGCCCGCTGGGAACTGAATGACTTCATTGAAGCCCTGCAGAGCTACCCGCTGAAAACGCGTGAACGCATAACCTTTGAATATCTGCTGCTGGGCGGGGTCAACGACTCGCTGGAGCACGCAAAACAGCTTGTCCGGCTTGTTTCACGCACCAAGGCAAAGCTCAATCTCATTGTGTACAACCCGTCGGGCGACGAGGCAGACCCTTATGCAGCCCCCACGGAAGAACGCATTCTGGCTTTTGAGCAATACCTGTGGTCAAAGCATGTCACGGCCATCATACGCAAAAGCAAAGGGGCGGACATCAAAGCCGCCTGCGGTCAGCTGAAAGCCGCCGAAACCGGCGCCACCCCCTGCTGCGCGCAGAACGACTGACCCGATGCCGCCCTCTGCGGCACAGCCATAAAAAAGACTCCGTACCGGCCACCCTGCGGTGCTCCGGTACGGAGTCTTCATATTTCACAGACAGCCGCAGCCCGCGCTACTGTCTTTTAAGCTGCTCAACCACGTTTTGCAGTTCCTGAGCCATACGGGCCACGTTGCTTACCGCTTCGCTGGACTGCGTCATCACCTCGGACGTTTCCGCCGCAATGCGGTTTATTTCTTCCGCACCACGGGCTATCTGCTCGCTGGCGGCAGACTGCTGTTCCGACGCAGTGGCAATGGAGCGCACCTGATCGGCGGTGCTTTCCACCACGGAATGGATGCTGCCCAGTGACTTGCCAGCACGACCGGCAAGTTCTGTCGATTTCAGAACGGCCTCGCCCGCCTTGTCCATTCCTTCAATGTTTTCACGCGTGCCCTGCTGGATGGCGCTTACCGCTGCGCCCACTTCCGAGGTGGCCTGCATGGTCTTTTCGGCCAGTTTACGCACTTCGTCGGCCACCACGGCAAACCCGCGTCCGGCATCGCCCGCACGGGCAGCTTCAATGGCCGCGTTAAGCGCCAGCAGATTTGTCTGGTCGGCTATATCGCTGATAACGGTCATGATCTTGCCTATACCCTCGGCGTGGCCGCCCAGCGTGTTCAGGCTCTCCTTCAGACTGGTGGCGCGGTTTTTCACCTCGGTGATGGACTGGATAACCGCTTCCACAATCCCCTGTCCCTCTTCGGCATTATTTCTGGCATTGTCGGCACTTCCTGCGGCTTCCGACGCATTTCTGGCCACTTCCAGCACCGTGGCATTCATTTCTTCTATGGCAGCGGCAGTTTCAGAAGTACGCTCGCGCTGCACATCGCTTCCGCGGCTCGCTTCTTCCACCTGTGCCGCCAGCTGTTCCGACGCCGACGAAAGTGACAGAACCACGTGCTCCAGCTGGGCGGCAGCCTGCAGCATACCTTCGCGCTTGGCATTATCCGCTGCTTTGCGGGCTTCTTCAGCCTCCTGCATGGCCACATTGGCTTTTCTGCTCTGTTCCTCGGCCTCAATGGTCTTGGCTTCCGCCGTCTGAATCATGCTTTTGAGATTCTGCACCATTTTACGCAGCGCATCAGCCAGTACGCCTATTTCGTCCTGCCGCTGAACGCGCAGTGTATGGTCCAGCTGACCTTCGGCAACGGCCCCGGCGTATCCCGCGGTCTCACTCATGGCCCCCGCGATATTGCGCACAATAAGGAACAGAACACCGGCAACAAGCAGCGCCACAACCACGGATATGACCCGCACGATATCGGCAAGCTCGTAAGCCGCAGAGTAGATGTCGTCTTCAAAGGCGGTCACACCCACAACCCAGCCGGTTTCCGGTTCCCGCGAATATACAACATCTTTCCACCGGCCATTTTCCTCATGATTCAATTTGCCGGAATCGTTTTTGAGCATTTCTCCGGCCCAGTTCTGCTTCAGCAGATTGGTCATCAGCAGCGAGGAATCAGGATGCGCCAGCACGTTACCGTCGGAGGCCATAATAAATGCGTAGCCTTCCTTTCCTATGGTTACCGGCGCCACAAAGCGTTCCGAAAAGCTGCCCAGTTCCAGCGTACCCAGAAAGACGCCGGCCACTCGGCCGTCACGCATACACGGTACAGACACCACAAAAATCAGGTTACCTGTCAACTGACTTTTCAGCGCGTCTGAAACCACAGGGGTTCCGTTCATGGCTCCCCTGAAGTATTTCCGGCTGCTTATATCAAGCCTGCCGACTTCTTGGGGGTAGGTGCTGGCAATAATATTTCCGTCCGCGTCCGCCAGTTTGACAGCGTCAAAGTCGGGGTAGTTCTTTTTAAACTGCTGCATTTCGCGGGTGACTTCATTCATATCGCCACCTGCAAAAGCCTGTGTAATCTCATCGCGCTGCGCCTGCAGCGTAAGATCGCGTTTGGCATCCTGCACCCAGGTGCCTATAAGTCCGGCCACAGATTCGGAAACCTGTGTCATATGCGCGTTGACGGCCGCGGTGACCGCCTGTTTGGAATATGTCTGGGTAAGCCATGCCGAGGCCCCCATACCGATAACCAGAATAGTCAGTGTCGGCACCAGAAAGCGTGCCCTGAGATTCATCTTCATTCTATTGCCCCATTGTAAAAAAACATGCTCCTGCCTGACCGCAGAACCGGATCAGACGCTCCTCTCTGCCGCCGCACTCCACGCGGCACCGGCAACACGCAGGCCAATATGCAAGTATAGCCTGCCTGCCGCCTGCTACAACCCTCTTTCACATTATTATTTCACCATGCGGAGAGCAGCGGCAAATAAAGCCGGCCCTGCGGAAGACAGATACCGTCGCAAAGCGCGGACGGTCCCCCCCTCTCACCGGCAGCACAAAAGTGACACCGCATAGTGAATAAGCATACACTCAGCATCTGCCAAGGTGCGGTGCCCACTGTATACTAACCGCACATTGTTACATATACATTTTTTTTATAAATACCGGCCATCTGTGCATAGATTATTTTTTATACCCCACTGGTGCAGCCACTGCATAAACGGCACACACATATTGAGTCACAGTTCATGACACCATCAGAATACCGCTTATACGCAACATGTACGCAGCAGCGAACACGCTGTCTCCCTCCTGTGCAGGCATATTTTCGCGCAGACTGTCTGCTCCGGGCTTTTTTCCGTAACTGCCTGCTGCAGCATAAAAACGCGCAGCGGATATCCCACTGCGCATAAAAAAAGCAGCCTGCAAAAGCAGGCCGCCTGAAAATTTACTGAAAAAAAAGAATCCGCCGTCAGGAAGCGCGGGGCAGCAAAGGCGCATCGCGCAGCAACTGCCGCAGAACATACAGATGCCTGCCGTCCTGCTGTACAAAACTCGTACCCACGGCAATACGGGGAGGCTTGACACTTACATGGCTGGCGTTACAGGGAAAAACTGCGGGGAACCCTGCTTCGGAAGGTGTCATTTCCAGTTCGAAATACGGCAGGGTACCATCGGGAACCTGCCAGACATCCAGCCCCTGTTCCGCCACTTCCAGATATGCGCCGTACATGGAAAGATTTTTTACCACCACCGGCACAGGAGCGCCGGTAAAAGGATACAGCCGCATGACGGCCCGTATCTCCACAACATACCGTTCCGAACGCCGCCGCTCGCCGCCGGCATATTCCCGTACAGGAATCGAAGGTTCCGGTCCTTTGTCATACATAAAAAACGCATCACTGCAGCGGTTCCACAATTCGATGGCGTCTTCCGGTTCCGTCGCACTGGGCCCTATACGTCCGCACCGTCTGCAGACGATGAAACGGAACACACCGTCGTCGGCCAGCGTAAGCTCCCTGCCGTCGCATCCGCCGCATTTTCCGGGTACGGACATATCAATCCTCCTGCCTGTTGCCGTGCTGTTGCCGTGCAGTTGCCGCGCAGTCACCGCGCAGCCGCCGCACCGTACGCAGCGACGGCACAGTGTATACGGCAGCACACGCCATGTCAGGTAGGAACTTCCCCCAAAAAAGCTCAGCGCACAAGCGGCAGTTTTTTCCAGTCCGAAGTGTAGCGGGGCGACAGGTGTTCCTGTTTCATGCTCCACGGCCTTCCCAGACCGGCCGCCGCGTATTCCAGCGTTCCCCTTCCGAAACGTGCATTCACCGCATCGGCCGCCGCCATGAGCCGCCTTCCCCGTTCCAGTCCCCGCCCTGTCCCCTGCAGGGCAGGCAGCATGGAAACCTGACGGGATACCGCAGATTCAAGCCCCGAAAGCATCACGCCGGCCTTCTGGTACCGGTAGCCGTCGCGCCATATACTCTCCAGCAGGGCGCGGGCGCGGACTATCAGCTGCGGCGTATGGCTGGTGGGCACCGCAAGCTGCACCTGTGCGCTGTCGGCATAGCGCGGCCCGTCGCCGTGGCGCGGGGTGCTGATCATAACCCCCACGCAGTGCGCTTCAAGCTGTTCGCGCCGCAGTTTTTCGGCGGCCCGTGTCATATAGGCGGTGACAGCTTCGAGCATATGCTCCTTGTGCGTCACCAGTGTGCCGAATGACCGCGAAGAGACAACCGACCTGCGCGACGGCGGCGCATCATCCAGAGGCAGACACGAAATGCCGCGCAGTTCCAGCACGGTGTGCAGACCGGTCACGCTCATGTATCTGCGCACCCTGTCATCCGGTGCATCACGCAGCGCCCGCGCGGTGCGTATGCCCCATGTCCGCAGACGCCTCGCATGGCGCGCCCCCACACCCCACACATCCGTCACGTCCAGCGTTTCCAGCAACGCATCCATAACGTCAGGATCTGTCACTGCTCCAAAGTTGAATACTCCGGCATACCGGAAAGCCGCCGGCACCATGGCCCGCGCTCCGGCATTCTGCTGTTTGCTCAGCCTGTTTGCCAGCTTGGCAAGAGTCTTGGTGCAGCCCAGCCCCACCGACACGGGAATGCCTGTACGCCGGTACACCTCGCGCCGCAGACACGCCGCATACCGCTCCGGCGACATACCCGGCGGCATGATCAGGCTGTCCAGCCGCATAAAGGCCTCATCAATGGAATACACATGCACATCCGGACAGAAACGCTCCAGCACCCGCATGACGCGTGACGACATATCACCGTACAAGGCATAATTGGACGAAAACACGGTCACCCCCGCGGACTCAGCATGTCTGCGCACCTTGAACCACGGGGCCCCCATGGGAATACCCAGAGCTTTAGCCTCTGCCGAGCGTGCAATGATGCAGCCGTCGTTGTTGGACAGCACAACCACGGGGCGGCGGACAAGGTCGGGCCTGAAAACCCGCTCGCAGGAAACATAAAAACTGTTGCAGTCCACAAGCGCATACAACGGACGCCCCTGCCGCTGTGCCGCGGGTGCGGACGGTGTTCCCCCGTCATGCCGCACGCGGGAACAGGCAGCTCTGCCCAGTACGGTCACATCCACAGCCATCCCTCCTTCACGCACAGGCGCTGCATGCCGGTACTGCCGCAAGTGTAAGCACACCGGCGCGAAGCCCTGAACAGGTCACACCCTGTGCAACACACAGGTTACCACCCCCCATACGGAAAAATCTTCGCGCCCGCTGACATCAACGGGACTGTAGTCCGGATTTTCCGGAACCAGCAGCAGACGGTCTCCTTCTTTTTTCAGCCGCTTTACGGTCAGTTCCCCGTCCAGCACGGCTATCACCACCCGGCCGGTGGCAGGCTGCACGGCACGGTCCACCACCAGAATATCTCCGGCCCAGATACCGGCATCGCGCATGGATTCACCGTGGACGCGCACATAAAATGTCGATTCGGGGTTACGCACCAGATATTCGTTCAGGTCCAGCCGCCTGTCTATGTAATCGTCTGCCGGTGAAGGAAAACCGGCCGCCACGCAGGACAGCATAAGCGGTCTGTCCGCTGCGGCATGACGGATTTTCTCCGCCCCCTCATGCTGCGGTACCGCAGCCGCCAGCATATGCAGACCGTCAGCACCGCCGGTGTGCGCATGTGCCGGAACGGCGTCACGGGTGCGGGAAGGCCGCAATGCATGCGCCGCCGGTATCTTTTCCGCAAAAAGCTTGACCCCGTAAGGCTGTTGGGGCAGTCCGCTGTGGTACGACATGTCATCCTCCGGTATTTGCGTGCTTCGGCACAACAGCATATCCTCCGGCTCACCTCAGACAAGTACCGGCAACGCATTGCCCGGACGGGACACCGCATGAACACTTTTCCGGCACCGCACCTTCAGCAGCAGACAGACCGCAACACCCCGCCTCCACGGCAGATTCCCCTTTACCGGCTGGACCCGCGCGCCCGGCTGCTCTGCGCAGGCACGCTGGGCGTACTGGTGTGGCAGGCTCCGCCCCTTGCCGTGGCTGCCTATGCACTGCTGGTGGCTGCCCTGTTTCTTTTTTCCGGCACGGCCACCCGCGCGGGATTTTCCATGGCCCGGCCGTATCTCTGGTTTGTGCTGTTATGGGCCGGCGTAAAGCTGGCGGCAGACACTGCCGGACTGGGCCCCACGGCACAGGCGACCGCACTGCCCGCAGCAGACCGGCTGCTGGAAGCCCTGCCTCAGGCAGGCCTGATGGCTCTGCGTCTGATGGTGCTCATCGGCATAGGGCTGCTGCTGACGCTGACAGGCTCTCCCCGCTCTCTGGGACTGGCCATGGCATGGTTTCTGAAGCCCGTGCTCGGGCGGCGGGCATGGCATGCAGCGCTGTCTCTGGCCCTCATGGTGCACTTTCTTCCGCTTATTCAAAAAACAGTGGCGCAGGTTCGTCAGGCCATACGTCTGCGTGCGCCCCGCTGTACGGCTGTGCGCCGGTGGCTGCTCATCCCGCAGGCCACCCTGCGCGTCATGAGCCAGAAAACATGGGCCCAGACCGTGGCCGTGGCGGCAAGAGGGCTGGACTCTCCGGATGCGTGGGAGCCGGACTTTCCCCGCCAGCCCGGGGCATGGTGCCTGTGCGGACTGTTCCTTCTGCTTGCTGCCGCGCCTGTGTGGCTGCCATTTTGTCTTGACTTTCAAATTTTTTAATATCAATTTATTTTGAAAGCCAAACAAAACTTACAAAGGTACACCTATGGACACAATTTTTCTGGTGGCGCTGCAAAGCAGTCTGTTTCTGGGCCTGATACACGGAGTAAACCCCTGCGGCCATTCATGGGTTGTGCTGGCCCCGTTTGTGGCGGGTGAACACAGAGGCAGCCGTGTTGCGCTGCTCACCGCGTCGTTTTTCGGCGGCACCGCACTGGCATGTCTGGCCATCGGGGCATCGCTGGGAGCAGTTTCTGCCGGTATTCCCCAGCATATCAAAGAAGTGACCGACACGGTCACGGCGCTGGTGCTTGTCGTGCTGGGGCTGGTGCTGATCATAAAACCCGGCCTGCTGCACAGTCACAGCCATGAGCACGGGGACGGTCATGAACATCACCATGACCATGACCATGCCCATCATCATGAACATGACGGGAAAGACCACCACGGGCACAGCCGCGAAGGCAGTGCGTGCTCCTGCTCCGCACCGGCTCTTTCGCGCTGGCAAAAGGCAGGAGCGGCCGGTCTGTTTGTCATCGGCTTCATGAACATGATCGTACCGTGCCCCACAGTGGCCATCATGTACAAATACGCGCTCGACTCCGGCAGCATCGGCGCCAGCACGGCCGTTTTTGCCAGTTATGCACTGGGTACCGGTCTCAGCCTTGCCGTTGTCATATTTGCCATCTATAAGGTGACCACCATGATGCGCACCCTGCGCAGACCGTGGGTGGAACCGCTTATCATGCGCACAGCCGGTGCGCTGACGGTATTTTTCGGCGTATTCAGCTATTTTCATTAACATTCAACACAGAAACCGCGTTGTCACCGGCATTGCGGCATATCTGGCAGGGCATAATGACTGCTTCTTCAGACCTCAATCACGCCATTGTCGAATTTTATGAAAAGCTTTCTTCATGGGAGCACTGCGTTGTGCGGGACAAGGGACTTACCCTGCCCCAGATGCACACGCTGGAAATTCTGGGCATACACCGCGCCATGCGCATGAAAGAACTGGCATCAAAAATGGGGGTGACCACAGGCACACTGACCGTGCTGGTGGACAGGCTAGAAGAGAGAGGTCTGGTGCAGCGCAGCCCGCACATGACGGACCGCCGGTCCATCATGGTGGAACTGACCGACAGCGGCCGTACCGAATTTGAAGAACACGACCGCCTGCACATACGGCTGACAGAAGAAATCTGCGCCGGATTGTCCGATGAAGACAAAGACGCTCTGCTGCGCTGTCTGCTTTCCATGAACAGGATGTTCTGATGGAAACACCGGCACTGCTTGCACTGGCTGTGGCGCTGGCCATGGATGCACTGGCGGTGGCTGTGGCCACCGGATGCAGATTACGCACGGTATCGGCCCGTCAGACGCTTCGTCTGGCATGGCATTTCGGCCTTTTTCAGGCTGCCATGCCCATTGCGGGGTGGTTTATGGGACAGGGCATACGAAGCTTTGTGGATGCCTGGGCGCACTGGATAGCCTTCGGCCTGCTGGCGTTCATCGGGCTGAAAATGCTCAAGGAAGCCTTTGAACACGACGACGCGGAATGCGGCATGGCCGACCCCACCAGAGGAACGTCGCTTATCATGCTTTCCGTGGCCACCAGCATAGACGCGCTGGCCGTGGGCGTAACACTTTCCATGCTGGGGCTGTCCATATGGATGCCCGCCGCGGTCATCGGGCTTGTCTGTCTGGGGCTGACCGCCGCAGGTGTGCAGCTGGGCAGAGTACTGGCCGCGTCATCAGCGCTTTCGCGGTATGCGGAAATACTGGGCGGCGCAGTGCTGCTGGGTATTGGTTTTAAAATTCTGCACGAAAGCGGCGTGTTCGGCTGACCATTCCCGTGCTGTCAGCGGCATGAACGACACAAAAACGCCGGACTCCTCTGCGGAGTCCGGCGTTTTATCTGTATACGGAACCGGCGGGGCTACTGCTGCGCCTGAGCGGCCTGTGCAGCCAGTGCAGCGGCTTCGGCGGCACGGGCGGCTTCTCCCGCGGCCTCGGCAGCCTTTGCGGCAGCTTCGGCGGCAACCTGTGCGGCCTTGCCCGCCATTTCAGCCTGTTCCAGCGCAGCCTGTGCATGAATGGCCATGGTGTCGCGGGCCATCTGACCGGGGCAGGGCACTGCGGCTTCCTGCGTCACGGTCTCTTCGCCTGCGTCTGTGGCGTTGGATGCGGGAACCTCAACGGCTTCAACGGTTTCAACCTCTGCGCCGGAACCGGAAGATCCGGCGGCGTCTTCTGCAGCATCAGCAGCGTGTTCAGCTTCGGATACGGCCTGTTCATTTTCTGCTGCAGCAGCGGGCGCGCCGTCATGGTCCGGCTGTGCGGCGCCAGCCACGGAAGCCATGGCTTCCGTCGCACGGGCGGGGTCTGCTTCCACTGCGGCAAGAATTTCATCCACGCGGGCGGCGGGCAGCCATTCAACCTTGCCGGTGGACACATCGTATACGGCTCCGACAACAGCCACCTTGCCGGATTTTACCAGATCTCTGGTGGCGGGGCTCAGCATGAAAAGATTACGGATGTTCTGCCAGACATTATTTTCAATGCCGAAGGGCACCAGATCCGCACCGTGCACATCGGGGTGTTCCTGCATGGCCTGCTGCACGGCAGGAATGACGGGCTTGACCAGACCGGGGATATTGCGTTCCAGCGCATGACCGTGTCCTTCCAGCGCTGCGGTCACGGCGGTCACGGCACCGCACTGGGTATGTCCCAGCACCACCAGCACAGGGGTTTTCACATGGGCCAGACCATATTCAATGGAACCGGCTTCGTCGCCCTGCACTACGTTGCCGGCCACACGCACCACAAAAATATCCATGACTCCGGCATCAAACAGGCGTTCCACGGGCACGCGTGAGTCAGAACAGGCCAGTACTGTGGCGTATGCATGATCGCCCTGACTTTCCGTGCCGGCCTGCGCCAGACGCGCGGCATCAGTCCGGGGGTGCTCGGCTTCACCGGCTGCAAAACGTTCGTTGCCCTGTCTGAGGGCTTTCAGAGCAGCTTCGGGCGTACGTTCCACCGTGCTGTCACTGCTGCACGAAAACGCACCGAAAATAAGAAACAAAGCCACCAGTCCAAGGGCAGCCAGCAGGGTTTTCCGCGATTTGAAAATCATGCCTCTCTCCTTCATTCATGCTGTATGTGTGTGTCGGAAATGCTGTCCGCGCCACCCCGGATGCCGCCGGAGGGTGGCCGCCGCGAAAAACAGAAAACGACCTGTTCTCCGGCCTCCTGCGCATGACGCAGCATGATGCAACGTGGCGGTATTGCAGCAGGAGACAAAAAACTCATACTATTCCTGCTGCATCTGGGCAATCAGTTTGCGCAGGCATGCGGCCATGCCGGAAGATCATTCACGGCGGCAGCGGATTCCGCCCGCCTGTCTGCCCGGCGTCTCCATGGCCTCTTTCAGGCTTTCCGCTTCCGTCTGGAATCATGCCGTCCATCTGCATGGAAAGGGAAATGTCGTGGGTGGAACCGGTAACATACAGGGAAAGACCGGCCAGAGCCGCTGATACCAGCAGAATGGCCACCAGTGAAAGCTCTGTCGCTATACTGCGGATACGCATTGCCGCCTCCTGCCTGACAATCAAAGAATATGGCAGGAATCATACGGCAAAACCGGCGTGAGGCTCAAAGACGAGGCAGCTGGCCCCGCAATGTTATCATGGCAGCCGCAGACAGGCGATGTATTCCTGATTGCCCTTCGGCCCTTTGATGGCCGAAGGCACCACACCCTGCACGGTCAGCCCCAGCTGGTCGCGGGCAAAGTCGAGCACTTTGTCCACCGCCTGCCTGCGCAGTGCCTCATCGCGCACAACGCCTTTGACGGTCTGACCGGCTCCCACCTCGAACTGCGGCTTGACAAGCGCAGCCACCACTCCTCCCTTGCGCAGAAAACGCAGGCAGGCGGGCAGAATGAGCGTAAGCGAAATGAACGAAACATCCGCCACGATAATATCTACCTGTTCCGGCAGCAGATCGTCCGGCGCCGTCCGCAGGTTGACCCCTTCCATGCTTACCACGCGGCTGTCGGAGCGCATGCGCTCGTGCAGCTGGTTTTTACCCACATCAACGGCATACACCCGCGCCGCCCCGTGCTGCAGCAGACAGTCGGTGAAGCCGCCGGTGGAGGCACCCGCATCCAGCGCCACCATACCCTGTACATCCAGTCCGAATGTCTCGATGGCGGTAAGCAGCTTGTACGCGCCGCGGCTGACAAACCGCTCCACACCTTTCAGCTCCATATGCCAGCAGGCGTCATAGCGCGTGCCCGGCTTGCCCACCGGTTCAGGCTCTGCCCCGGGGCGCAGCACATACACCTTGCCCGCCATGATAAGCCGTTTGGCCTGTTCGCGGCTTTCGGCCAGTCCCTGTTCATAAACCAGTTGATCTGCGCGTTCCTTACGGGGCATACTCTTTCCTTGACAATCATCGTTTTCGGGCTTAGGTGCTGCAGGCGCAGCTGCGTGAAAAAATCTGCACGCCACCTCTGTGCGCGGCACAGGGTAACAGTGCAGAACGCCGCTGACTACTACACCAGCACGGTGGGGGGCTCAAGAAAAAAGCTTGCCAACATCGCCGCAGAAGCGTATTGGCAACGGTTCAGCACTTCCCGTGTTAAGGAGAATTTTCATGAAAGACAATATCCATCCCACCGTGTACAAGGCCAAACTCGTATGCGCCTGCGGCAACGAAATCGACACCACCTCCACCAAGGGTGAAGTGGTAAACGTGGAAATCTGCTCCAGCTGCCACCCGTTCTACACCGGCAAGCAGCGCTTTGTGGACACCGCCGGCCGTATTGACCGTTTCCGCAAAAAATACGCCAAGTTCAGCAAGTAGCACGTTTTCCCAGCCGACAAAGAGGTTGCCGGCCTCGCCGGTCGGTGATTCTTCCTCCCCGGGCATACGCGCACGCGTGTTCCCGGGGAGAAGCATTCCTAGCCTGCTTCACGCGGGGGAAAACGTGATACAGAATACCCGCCGTTTTTCCGGCGCTCTCGGCCGTCTGCTCCTTTCCCGTTCCGCCTGCACCACCGTCGGCGGTCAGGCCGTCATGGAAGGAGTGATGATGCGCAGCAAAGAGCGTCTTGCCATTGCTGTACGTCGCCCTGACGGCACCATTGTGGTGGAACGCCGTCCGTGGTTCAGCCTTACCCGCACGTCATGGCTCGCCCGTCCGTGGGTCCGCGGTTTTCCCATTCTGGTGGAAACCATGGTCAACGGCATAAAAGCTCTCAACTTTTCCGCCATGCAGGCAGCTGAAGGCGGCGAAGAGGAAGAAGAGCTCAAGCCGTGGCATCTTGTTGCCACACTGGCTGTTTCCATTGCCATGGCACTGGGGCTTTTCGTTGTGCTGCCGCACCTTTTCACCATGTGCATGACATGGCTGGGGCTGGCCGGCGAGGTGGAAGGCGTTTCGTTCCACATATGGGACGGCCTTTTCAAGTTTTTGATATTTATAGGCTATATACTGGCCATATCCTTTGTGCCAGATATCCGCAGAGTGTTTCAGTATCACGGTGCGGAGCACAAGGTCATATGGGCCTACGAACAGGGCGGGCCGGTCACCCCCTCTTCCGCCATTCTGCGCAGCCGGCTGCACCCGCGGTGCGGCACCACGTTTCTGCTTTTTGTGCTGTCCATATCCATCATACTGCATACGGTTCTCGTACCGCTTATTCTCATGGTCTGGACACCCGCAGGCACCGTGCCCAAGCATGCATTCATCATTGCAGTCAAGCTGCTGCTGATGCTGCCCATCAGCGCCATGGCGTACGAAATAATCAAAGTGGCAGCACGGCTTGAGGGCACCATTACCGGCAGAATACTGAGCGCCCCCGGCATGCTGCTGCAGATGCTGACCACGCACGAACCGGACGAACGCCAGATAGAAGTGGCCATAGTGGCGCTGCGCGAAGCACTGGGCCCGGACGCCGGTGAAGAAATCACGACGCCAGAATACACCTATTCGGAGTAATTTCGATGTTTGCCAAGCTTGAGCACCTGGAACGTCAGTTTGAAGATCTGGAGCAGCAGCTCAGTTCGCCGGAAGTTTTCGGCGATCAGGAACGCTACCGCAAACTGACAAAAGCACACTCCGATCTCAAAGAGATTGTGGAGGTTTTCCGCGTCTACCGCCAGCTGAATGAAGAACTGGCAGGTAACAAGGAAATGCTGCGTGACAGCGACCCCGAAATTCAGGCCATGGCCAGAGAGGAAATCGACGCCATTGAAAAGCGTCTGCCCGAAATGGAACATGAGCTGAAGCTGCTGCTGCTGCCCAAGGACCCGCTGGATGAAAAGAACGTGGTTCTGGAAATACGGGCCGGCACCGGCGGTGAAGAAGCAGCCCTGTTCGCTGCCGACCTTTTCCGCATGTACCTGCGCTATGCCGAAGACATGGGCTGGCGCGTGGAAGTGCTGAGCAGCTCGGAAACCGACTCCGGCGGCTTCAAGGAAATTATCGGGCTTATTTCCGGCGATAAAGTTTACAGCCGCATGAAATTTGAATCCGGAACCCACAGAGTGCAGCGCGTGCCCGCCACCGAAACGCAGGGGCGTATCCATACGTCCGCAGCCACGGTTGCCGTTATGCCCGAAGCCGACGAAGTGGAACTGGACATGAAGCCCGAAGATCTGCGTTTTGACGTCTACCGTTCTTCCGGCCCCGGCGGCCAGTCTGTGAACACCACCGACTCCGCCGTGCGCGTGACGCATATCCCCACGGGCATCACCGTGGCGTGTCAGGATGAAAAATCGCAGCACAAAAACAAGGCGAAAGGGCTTAAGATTCTTGCCTCCCGCCTGCTGCAGGCTCAGGAAGACAAACGGCACGAAGAACTGGCAGAACAGCGCCGCAGCCTTGTGGGCACGGGGGACAGATCGGGCCGCATACGCACCTACAATTTCCCGCAGGGGCGCATAACTGACCACCGTATCAACCTCACCCTGTACAAGCTGGACGCGTTCATGGAAGGTCAGATAGGCGACATGCTCGATGCCCTGATCACCCACGCTCAGACCGAAGCTCTCAAGGCGCAGGCCAACGTGCATTAACCATGTGCACCAGCGTTACCCCCGCTTCCCGCACCATCCGCGACACTCTTACCGCCTTCTCGGCCCTGCTGGCCGGGAAGGCGGTTGATTCTCCGCGGCTTTCCGCCGAGCTGCTGCTTGCGCACGTGCTGCGCACCGACAGGCTGCAGCTGCTTGTCCGGCGCGGGCACATGCTGACAGAAAAAGAATACGCACAGGCGGAAAAACTCATCCTGCGCAGAGCGGCGGGAGAACCTGTGGCCTACCTGACGGGCAGCCGCGAATTCTACGGCAGGGAATTTGCTGTCTCGACGGACACGCTCATCCCCCGTCCGGACACAGAGCTGCTGATAGACACGCTGAAAAAGGAATACCCGCCGCACGCCGCACTGCGGTTTGCCGATCTGGGCACCGGCAGCGGATGCATTGCCGTCAGCGTTGCAGCCGAGATGCCCTCGGCGCACGGCACTGCGGTGGACATCAGCTCCGGAGCGCTGCACACCGCCAGGAAAAACGCGGCACGGCACCGCGTTGCCGACAGGGTAGCCTTTGTGCAGGCAGACTTCACCTCACCTCTTTTCCGACCCGCATCATTCGACGTGGTGCTTTCCAATCCGCCCTATGTCAGCGCCACGGAATACGAGACGCTCAGCCCCGAAGTGCGCTGCCACGAACCGCAAAGGGCGCTGGTACCTGACACGCCGGCTTCCACCGGGCTGGAACACGCGGCGGCCCTGCTGCCGCTGGCTTTCGGCTGGCTGAAACCGGGAGGACTCTTCCTTATGGAATTCGGCTGGAAACAAGGCCCCGACATCATGGCCATGGTCAAAGCGCAACATGGACAGTGGACCGTTGCGGTCATCCTGCAGGACCTTGCGGGCAGAGACAGAGCCTTGTACGCACGTCGTTGTGATTGATGTAAAAAAACCACATGGTGTAAAAAACACACAGTTGCGGCACAGCCTGCCTGAAAAAACATCTCATAAAATCAGCAATCTATAATCAACACCGCAACGGCACGATTATTGCTTTACCGATGGTACCGGAGGGTTTATGAACCAGACCACCATCAAAAAAACCATCGGATGCTCGGGCATCGGACTGCACAGCGGCAAAGTGGTCAGACTGACACTGCGCCCCGCCCCCGAAGACACCGGCATCGTATTTCATATCCGCACAGAAGACGGCGTACACCGCCTTACCCCCAGACCTGACGATGTCATCGCCACCGGTCTTGCCACCACACTGGGCCTCAACGGCTCGTCCGTAGCCACGGTGGAACATCTGCTGGCCGCCATACGCGGCATGCAGATTGACAACATCCAGATAGACATCGAAGGCAACGAAATCCCCATCATGGACGGCAGCGCCGCATCTTTCGTTTTTCTGCTGAAGGATGCAGGCATCGCGCGGCAGAACAAGCCGCGACAGGTCTACCGCATCAAAAAGCCGGTGACCTACGAACGTGACGGCAAGTGGATAAAAGCCGCACCGCATGACGGACTGCGCATCGAATACACCATAGAATTCGACCACCCGGCCATCGGCAGACAGTCCATGGACATCGAAGTCACCCCCGAAGCATTCGCGGGCATCATCGCCAAAGCACGCACATTCGGCTTTCTGCGCGAAGTGGAGTACCTGCACAGCAACGGTCTGGCGCTGGGCGGCTCTCTGGACAACGCCATAGTTCTGGATGAATACAATGTGCTCAACGAAGACGGCCTCCGGTTCGATGACGAGTTCGTGCGCCATAAAATTCTCGACTTCATCGGAGACATGGCACTGCTGGGCGCCCCGCTGCAGGGGCATTTTCAGGTTCATTGCTCCGGCCATGCCCTTAATAACGGCTTTTTGCGCACCATAAGCGAGCACGAAGAACTCTACCTGAAAAGAGTGGAGCTCTCGGAAACGGCACAGCGCGAGCACGCCGTTGAAGCAGCACCCGCAGGAACGCCTGTAGCTGCCTAGCCGTACTCCGGTACAATGCACAGAAAAAAGCCGTCCGGCGCCGGGCGGCTTTTTCAATATCCGGAACCTGCCACCATAAAAAAGTGAACAAAAACAGCCTCAACACATCAAAAAACAAAAAAAACGCAATTTCCTGCATTTTTCGCTTGCGTTTTCTTCGGGGCACGTATAGATACTCAACCTCGTTGCTGGCGTAGCTCAACTGGCAGAGCAGCTGATTTGTAATCAGCCGGTTGCGGGTTCGAGTCCCATCGCCAGCTCCATAAGTGGAGGGGTTCCCGAGTGGCCAAAGGGAACAGACTGTAAATCTGTCGTCGGAAGACTTCGGAGGTTCAAATCCTCCCCCCTCCACCACCCTAAGCTCAAGAGCTGTAGGAGACGTAAGTCGGAGAACTACGGCACAATAGCGGGAATAGCTCAATTGGCTAGAGCATCAGCCTTCCAAGCTGAGGGTTGCGAGTTCGAGTCTCGTTTCCCGCTCCATCCAGCCAGAGTTCTCCCTATAGCTATTTACGATTGGCCCACGTAGCTCAGTAGGTAGAGCGCGTCCTTGGTAAGGACGAGGTCAGCAGTTCAATTCTGCTCGTGGGCTCCATATTTTTTTTAGTTCCTAACTGAAAAAAAACGCCAGGGAGAATTACTCATGGGTAAGGAAAAATTTGAACGTACTAAGCCGCATGTTAACATCGGCACCATCGGTCACATCGACCACGGCAAAACCACTCTGACCGCAGCAATCACCAAGATTGCCAGCCTCAAGATGGGTTCCAAAGCAGTTGCCTACGACGAAATCGACAAGGCTCCTGAAGAAAAGGAACGCGGTATCACCATTGCTACCGCTCACGTGGAATACGAGACCACTCTGCGTCACTATGCCCACGTGGACTGCCCCGGTCACGCTGACTACATCAAGAACATGATCACCGGTGCTGCTCAGATGGACGGCGCAATCATCGTTGTTGCCGCCACCGACGGTCCCATGCCCCAGACCCGTGAGCACATCCTGCTTGCCCGTCAGGTCGGCGTGCCCAGCATCGTCGTGTTCCTGAACAAGTGCGACATGGTTGACGACGAAGAACTGCTCGAACTGGTTGAGCTTGAAGTTCGCGAACTGCTGTCCAGCTACGACTTCCCCGGCGACGACACCCCGGTTATCCGTGGTTCCGCCCTGAAGGCTCTGGAATGCGACAGCGCAGACGATGACGCTGCAAAGCCCATCCTTGAGCTGCTGGATGCATGCGACAGCTACATCCCCGAGCCCCAGCGCGACACCGACAAGCCCTTCCTGATGCCCATCGAAGACGTGTTCTCGATCTCCGGCCGCGGTACCGTTGTTACCGGCCGTGTTGAGCGTGGCATTATCAAGGTCGGCGAGCAGATCGAAATCGTTGGTATCAAAGATACCATGACCACCACCTGCACCGGTGTTGAAATGTTCCGCAAGCTGCTTGACCAGGGTCAGGCCGGCGACAACGTGGGCGTGCTGCTGCGCGGTGTGAAGCGTGATGAGGTTGAGCGTGGTCAGGTTCTGGCTGCTCCCAAAAGCATCACTCCTCACAAGAAGTTCAAGGCAGAAGTGTACGTGCTCTCCAAGGAAGAAGGCGGCCGTCATACTCCGTTCTTCTCCGGCTACCGTCCCCAGTTCTACTTCCGTACCACTGATATCACCGGTATCATCGGCCTGGAAGAAGGCGTGGAAATGGTTATGCCCGGTGACAACGCCACCTTCATCGTGGAACTCATTCACCCCGTCGCCATGGAACAGGGCCTGCGCTTCGCTATCCGCGAAGGTGGCCGTACCGTAGGCGCAGGTGTTGTTTCCGAGATTCTGGAGTAATATCATGCGCGTGAATATTCAGCTGGCCTGCACCGAGTGCAAGCGGCGCAATTACGCGACTAATAAGAACAAGAAGAACACTACCGGCCGTCTGGAAGTGAAAAAGTATTGCCCTTGGGATAAGAAGCATACTCTTCACCGCGAGACCAAGTAGGTAGTCTTCATAACGCAGGGCAGTAGCTCCAACGGCTAGAGCGGCGGTCTCCAAAACCGCATGTTGGGGGTTCGAATCCCTCCTGCCCTGCCATTTCTTCTTGAGTTAGAGGCGATCATGGCGAAAAAACATCACAAGGCTGAAAAAGCTAGCGCCGACGCCGCTAACACCGGTGTGGGTTCCAAGCTCACTCAGTTCAAAGAATTCCTCGAAGAATCCAAAGTCGAGATTCGCAAGGTCACCTGGCCTTCACGAAAAGAGACTACGGCCACCAGCATCGCTGTTCTGGTCCTGGTCTTTGTCATGTCCCTTTTTCTTGGAATCGTGGATCTTGGCCTCACTCGGATCGTGGAATTCATTCTTTCCTAGCGGGGGTTCCAATGACCGAGCCGACCACTCCCCAAACCAAAGCCCGCTGGTACATCGTCCACACCTATTCCGGCTTTGAGCAGCGCGTCGAGCAGACGATCAGGCAGATGATCCGCACCGGCGAAGCGCAAGACCTCATCGAAGAAGTCGTTGTTCCCACCGAAAAGGTTATCGAACTGGTCAAGGGCGAAAAACGCACCTCGACGCGCAAGTTCTACCCCGGTTACATCATGGTCAAAATGATCATGACCGACTTCTCCTGGCACCTTGTGCAGAACATCAATCGCGTTACCGGGTTTGTCGGCGGCAAAAACCGCCCCACCCCCATGCGAGACAGTGAAGCCGAGCGCATTCTGGCCATGATGGAGTCCCGCCAGGAACAGCCGAGACCCAAGTTCAACTTTGAACGCGGTGACGATGTCAGGGTCATAGACGGCCCGTTCGGCGGCTTCAACGGCGTAGTGGAAGACGTTAATTACGACAAGGGCAAGCTGAGGGTGTCCGTATCCATCTTCGGCCGCCAAACACCTGTTGAGCTGGATTTCGTTCAGGTCAACAAGGGTTAGTGACACCGATGCGATTCACCGTTCACCCGAACGGTGATACCCATAGAGGTTACAGCAATGGCTAAGAAAGAAATAGCAAAGATCAAACTTCAGATTCAGGCAGGCGCAGCGAATCCCTCTCCGCCTGTTGGCCCCGCACTGGGTCAGCACGGCCTGAACATCATGGAGTTCTGCAAGGCGTTCAACGCCCGGACTCAGGATCAGAAAGGCATGGTGATTCCCGTAGTGATCACCGCATATGCCGACCGTTCCTTCACGTTCATCACCAAAACTCCCCCCGCCTCGGTTCTGCTGGCCAAGGCCGCCAAGGTCGCCAAGGGTTCCGGAGAACCCAACAAGACCAAGGTCGGTTCCGTGACCATGGAACAGGTGGAAGAAATCGCCAAGTTGAAGATGCCTGACCTTTCTGCCAAAGATCTGCCCGGTGCCGTGAAAACGATCGCAGGTACCGCACGCAGCATGGGCATTGACGTCAAGTAGCATTCCTTAATCAACATTACTGCCGCTTGCCGGATACTCCGGCATTTTATTCCAGTGATCAAGCGGCAGGAGATTATAAGAAGGGGTGGGTAATCATGCCCAAGCACGGAAAAAAATACCGCAAGGCAACCGACGGAACCGACCTCGCAGTCCGTTTCTCGGTAGAGGACGCGGTTGCAAAGTCCCTCGAAGCCTCGTTTGCCAAATTTGACGAAACCGTTGACGTAGCAATCTGTCTCGGTGTCGACCCCAAGTACTCCGACCAGATGGTCCGCGGTGCTGTAACCCTGCCCAACGGCCTTGGTAAGACTGTTCGCGTTGCTGTTTTCTGCAAAGGCGAAAAGCAGGCCGAAGCCCGTGAAGCAGGCGCCGACATCGTTGGTGCAGAAGACCTGGTCGAACAGGTGAAAGGCGGCATGCTGGATTTTGACAGCGCCATTGCCACTCCTGACGTCATGGCTCTTGTGGGCCAGATCGGCCGGGTGCTCGGCCCCCGTGGTCTGATGCCCAACGCCAAGACCGGTACCGTCACCTTTGACGTGGCCAAGGCTGTTTCCGAAGTGAAAGCCGGCCGTGTGGAGTTCAAGGTAGACAAAGCCGGCGTGCTGCACGCACCGCTCGGCAAGGTCTCCTTCGGCCCCCAGAAAATTGCGGAGAACCTCAAGGCCCTGCTCGATACCGTTCAGCGCCTGAAGCCTTCTTCCGCCAAGGGCACCTACATGAAGACCATGTCGGTTTCCACCACCATGGGCCCCGGCTTCAAGGTGGACCCCAACGACATCAGACGCTTCCTCGAAGGCTAGTCCTTCCGGAAGTCGCCATATCAGGCTTGGGCAACTGCGGTTGCCCAAGCTTTGTTGACAATTGGACAGGAAATTCGAGTCGAAGAAAGCAGGTAGGCCTCCGGCCGTAATACCCTGCCGAGACATCTCCTTCGCTCGGCATTTCCACTAGGCACCCTTAGCTTTAAGGAGAATCCATGAAAAGGTCTGAAAAAGCTGCAATTATCGAACAGCTGAAGGCAAAAGCCGACGCTGCTCCCATTGCAGTTGTGACCGATTTCAAGGGTATGCCGGTGGAAGAGCTGACCCGTCTCAGAGTTAAGCTGCGCGAAAGCGGCGGCGACTACACCGTAGTCAAAAACACTCTGGCGCGGATCGCCCTTACCGGCGGCACGCACGACGTTCTCAAGGATAACTTCTCTGAGAACTGCGGCGTGGCCTTTGGGTCGGAAGATCCCGTGGCCGTGGCTAAGGCGCTCGTTGAATTCCGTAAGGGAAGCAAGCTGTTTGCCATCCGTTTTGGCAGCCTCGAGGGCCAGTTCCTCGACGACAAACAGCTTGATGCTCTTGCCAAGCTGCCCGGCAAGCAGGAACTGCTCGCCAAGGCACTGGGCACAATGAACGCTGTTCCCACGAACTTTGTCTGCCTCTTCGCAAACCTTCTGCGCAACTTCCTGTACGCTCTCAAGGCCATTCAGGAACAGAAAGAAGCAGCTTAACCGCTCAAGACACATTTTATTACTATCAGGAGATTACAGATGTCCGATATCACCAAAGAACAAGTTGTTGAATTCATCGCCGGCATGACCGTTCTCGAACTGTCCGAGTTCATCAAGGAACTGGAAGAAAAGTTCGGCGTTTCCGCTGCCGCTCCTGTGGCTGCCATGGCTGCTGCTCCTGCTGAAGCCGCTGCTCCCGCAGAAGAAGAAAAGACCGAATTTGACGTGATCCTGAAGAGCCCCGGCGCCAACAAGATCGCTGTCATCAAGGTTGTGCGCGCTCTGACCGGCCTGGGTCTGAAGGAAGCCAAAGAAAAAGTTGACGGCACTCCCTCCACCCTGAAGGAAGCCGTGTCCAAGGACGACGCTGAAGAAGCTGCAAAGCAGCTGAAAGAAGCCGGTGCCGAAGTCGAAGTGAAGTAAATTCGGCTTTGTCGCCGTTACGGCGAATTAAAGGCGCGGGCACTTGTCACATGTGCCCGCGCCTCTTCTGCTTTCGGGCACGTCAAATTACGTACAAAACGACTTGCACTCAGAAAAGATTTAGACTATCATATAAATTTGGTTAACCAATCTCCACTCTGTGTAAGCACTTCTGTATCGGGCGGTACATTGCTTCCCCAAAAAGCACACCCAACTACCCGAATTCATATTACATCAGGTGATGGCAACGCAGTAGCCGCCGTCACCCGTTCTTTCGTGCTCAACGATTTTCACGGTCGTTTTGCTTTTTGTTCTGTGCCAACAGGTAGTAACACCTGTCATTGCGTCGCATCAAGTCTTACGACCGACGACATAGCGTGCCACGGGCAGCAGCCTGCCCGCGTCACCGAACATTCCGGGCCTGCCGGGCGTCCCGCTTGCTCGTATCGCGGATTGCCGCTTCCGGAAAAACGTCTCTTTCTGAGGTGAAAAAATGGGCCAGCTCACAAAAAAATTCGGCAAGATCGAAGTCACTCTTCCGATTCCGCACCTGCTCAATCTTCAGGTCGACTCGTACAAGAAGTTCCTGCAGGAAGGCGCGGCCGCTCTTGCTCCTGACGAGGGGCTTGAGGGTGTGTTCAGATCTGTGTTCCCCATCGAGGATTTCAACAGAACCGCTAGCCTTGAGTATGTCAGCTACGAAATAGGCGAGCCCAAATACGATCAGGCCGAATGCATCTCCAAGGGTCTGACCTATGAGGCTCCTATCCGTATCAAGGTGCGTCTGGTCGTGTACGATGTGGACGAAGACTCTGAAAACCGCACCATCAGGGACATCAAGGAACAGGATATCTATTTCGGCACTCTGCCGCTGATGACGGAAAAAGGCACCTTTATCATAAATGGTACCGAGCGTGTCATCGTCAACCAGCTGCAGCGTTCTCCCGGCATCATCTTTGAGCATGACGCCGGCAAGACCCATTCCAGCCGCAAGGTGCTGTACAGCTGCCGCGTCATTCCCATGCGCGGTTCCTGGCTTGATTTCGACTACGACCATAAAGATATACTCTACGTCCGCATCGACCGCCGCCGCAAAATGCCCGCCACCATCCTTTTCAAGGCCATGGGCATGAGCCGCTCTGACATTCTGGAGTACTTCTACAAAAAAGAATACTACACGCTTGAAGACGACGGCCGTCTGATGTGGGAACTGGACAAAGACCTGTACCGCAAGGACGTGGCCTATGCCGATGTGGCCGACGGCGAAGGCAAGGTCATCGCCAAGGCCGGCAAACCCTACACCAAGCGTTCGTGGCGCCTGATGCTCGAAGCAGGCATTCCCGCGGTTGAAGTCGCCCCCGACTACATCGCAGGCATGTTTCTGGCCGAAGACATCGTGGACGAAGCAACCGGCGAAGTGCTGGCAGAAGCCGCCGACGAGATCACTCTTGACCTCATCGACCGTCTGCGTGAATGCAGCATCAAGCGCGTGCCCGTGCTGCACACCAAAGGCAGCGACACGTCTTCCTCCATCCGCGACACCCTGCTGCTCGACAAAACTGCCGATCAGGAACAGGCCCGTGTGGAAATTTACCGCAGACTGCGTCCCAGCTCGCCCCCCACACCCGAGATTGCCAGCACGTTCTTCGAGAACCTGTTCCGCAATCCCGATTATTACGACCTGTCGCCCGTGGGACGGTACAAGCTCAACCAGCGTCTGGGTCTGACCACCACGCAGGAACGCGTGCTGACCGATGAAGACATCCTTACCGCCATCCGTGTGCTCAACCACCTGAAGGACACACACGGCCCCGCGGACGATATCGACCATCTGGGCAACCGCCGCGTGCGTCCTGTGGGTGAACTGGTGGAAAACCAGTACCGCATCGGCCTTGTGCGCATGGAACGTGCCATCAAGGAACGCATGAGCCTGCAGGAAGTCTCCACGCTGATGCCGCACGATCTCATCAACCCCAAGCCTGTGCAGGCAGTGCTGAAGGAATTCTTCGGCACCTCGCAGCTGTCGCAGTTTATGGACCAGACCAACGCCCTTTCCGAAGTGACGCACAAGCGGCGTCTTTCCGCTCTGGGCCCCGGCGGTCTTACCCGCGAACGCGCAGGCTTTGAAGTGCGTGACGTGCATACGTCGCACTACGGCCGCATCTGCCCCATTGAAACTCCTGAAGGTCCGAACATCGGCCTTATCGTTTCGCTGACCACCTATGCCAAGGTGAACGACTTCGGTTTCATCGAAACCCCGTACCGCGTTGTGCGCGACGGACAGGTGACCGACGAGGTCAAATACCTCGACGCATCCAGCGAACACGGCGAAGTGGTGGCGCAGGCCAACGCGCGTCTTGATGGCGATCACCGGTTCGTGGACGAATTCGTAACCACCCGTGTGCGTGGCGACGTTATCATGTCCCCGCGCGAAGAAGTCACCCTCATGGACATTTCGCCCAGCCAGATGGTTTCCATCTCCGCTGCGCTGATTCCGTTCCTTGAGCATGACGACGCCAACCGCGCACTCATGGGCTCCAACATGCAGCGTCAGGCAGTTCCGCTGCTGCGCAGCACCAAGCCCATCGTGGGTACCGGTATGGAAGCGGACGTGGCCCGCGACTCCGGTGCATGTATCATCGCAGAGGCAGACGGTGTCGTGCGCTACGCCGACGCAGACCGCATCGTGGTTTCCTACGAAGGCGACCTGTACCCCAGGACGGGGGGCGTGCGTTCGTACGACCTGCAGAAATATCACAAGTCCAACCAGAGCTCGTGCTTCGGACAAAAGCCCCTCGTAAGCCGCGGTCAGGTTATCCGCAAAGGTGACGTGCTGGCTGACGGTCCCGGTATCGAAGACGGCGAACTGGCGCTGGGTAAAAACCTTGTGGTGGCTTTCATGCCCTGGTGCGGTTACAACTTCGAAGACTCCATCCTCATCTCCGAACGCTGCGTGAAGGAAGATGTCTTCACCTCCGTGCACATCGAGGAATTTGAAGTTGTCGCCCGTGACACCAAGCTGGGCCCCGAAGAAATCACCCGCGATATTCCCAACGTGGGCGAAGACATGCTGCGCAACCTTGACGGCAGCGGCATTATCCGCATCGGCGCCAATGTAAAGCCCGATGACATTCTGGTGGGCAAAATCACTCCCAAGGGTGAAACACAGCTTACGCCGGAAGAAAAACTGCTGCGCGCCATCTTCGGTGAAAAGGCCCGCGACGTGAAAAACACGTCGCTGAAGGTTCCGCCGGGAATCGAAGGTACTGTCATCGACGTCAAGCTGTTCAACCGCCGTTCCGGCGAAAAGGACGAGCGCACGCGCAACATCGAAGATTACGAGCTGGCACGGCTGGATCAGAAAGAGAAAGATCACATCCGCGCACTGACCGAAACCACCCGTGAAAAGCTGGCACCCGTTGTGGTGGGCAAGCAGCTTGCTTACGGACTGGCCGGGCAGAAAAAAGGCGAAGTCATCGCCGAGGCAGGCCAGACCCTGACCGCGGAAATGCTTGAAGGTCTGCCGGTGAAGAAACTCTCCGGCCTCTTCAAGAGCAAAGACACCAACGAGGCCGTACAGCAGGCGCTGGAATCATACGATCGTCAGATCGAGTTCATCAACGCCATGTACGAATCCAAGCGTGAAAAAGTGACCGAAGGCGACGACCTGCCCCCCGGCGTCATCAAGATGGCCAAAGTGCACATCGCCGTTAAGCGTAAGCTGAACGTGGGTGACAAAATGGCAGGCCGCCACGGTAACAAGGGTGTCGTATCCTGCATACTGCCGCAGGAAGACATGCCCTTCTTCGCCGACGGCCGCCCCGTGGACATCGTGCTCAACCCGCTGGGCGTTCCCTCCCGTATGAACATCGGGCAGATTATGGAAACGCACCTGGGCTGGGCCGCAAAGGAAATGGGCCGCAAACTGGCGCTGATGCTGGAACACGGTCAGGATCTTGCGTCCGTGCGCGAACAGGTGAAAACAGTGTTCGCGTCCGATGCCATTTCCTCCGAGGTGGACAACATGGACGACGAGACCTTTGTCCGGTCCGTGCGCAGGCTGCGCGACGGCATTGTGACCAAGACTCCCGTGTTCGACGGTGCCACCGAAGAGCAAATCTGGAGCTGGATGGAGCAGGCAGGGCTTGCCAACGACGGCAAAACCGAGCTGTACGACGGCCGCACCGGTGTCCGGTTCCACAACCGTGTCACCACGGGTGTCATGTACATCCTTAAGCTGCACCACCTTGTTGACGAAAAAATCCACGCCCGTTCCACCGGCCCCTACTCGCTTGTCACCCAGCAGCCGCTGGGCGGTAAGGCTCAGTTCGGCGGCCAGCGTCTGGGTGAAATGGAAGTGTGGGCACTGGAAGCATACGGTGCCGCATATCTGTTGCAGGAATTCCTCACGGTCAAGTCCGACGACGTGACCGGCCGAGTGAAGATGTACGAAAAGGTCGTGAAGGGTGACAACTTCCTTGAAGCAGGTCTGCCCGAGTCCTTCAACGTTCTGGTGAAGGAACTCATGTCTCTGGGCCTTGACGTCACCCTGCATCAGGAAGAAGGCAAAAAACGCACCAAGCGTGCGGGAATGACCTTCGGCGACGGCACCAGCTACTAGCAAATACGGCAACGGGGCGGCCCGCACAGGGCCGCCCTGTCTGAATACAGGATTTTATCGCGCCAAGCGCGACGAGAAACCCGCTGCAATTCAACTTTGGTGGGGTAGTAACATGACCTTAGACGATCTGTTCTCCATGCGCGGAACCGCTGCCGGCCAGACAAACATCCGCAATCTGAAGGCAATGCAGATTTCCATTGCCTCGCCGGAAAGCATTCGCGAATGGTCCTACGGCGAAGTGAAAAAGCCCGAGACCATCAACTACCGTACGTTCAAGCCGGAACGTGACGGTCTTTTCTGCGCAAAGATTTTCGGCCCCGTAAAGGACTACGAGTGTAACTGCGGTAAATACAAACGCATGAAGCACCGCGGTATCGTGTGTGAAAAATGCGGCGTTGAAGTTATCGCCTCAAAGGTGCGCCGCGAGCGCATGGGTCACATAGAACTGGCCGCGCCTGTGGCGCATATCTGGTTCCTCAAGACTCTGCCTTCCAAAATCGGCACCCTGCTCGACATGACCATGGCCGATCTGGAAAAGGTGCTCTACTTCGATTCCTACATCGTGCTTGACCCCGGTTCCACCAGTCTTGCCAAGCTGCAGGTCATTTCCGAAGACCAGTATCTTCAGATCATCGACCATTACGGCGAAGACGCTCTGGTGGTGGGCATGGGTGCAGAAGCCATCCGCTCGCTGCTGGAAGAACTGAATCTTGAGGCACTGCGGGCCGAACTGCGCGAAGAATCGCAGAGCACCCGTTCGCAGACCAAAAAGAAAAAGCTGACCAAGCGCCTGAAAATCGTCGAAGCGTTCCTTGAGTCCGACAACAAGCCCGAGTGGATGGTGATGGAAGTTGTTCCCGTCATTCCGCCCGAGCTGCGTCCTCTTGTACCGCTGGACGGCGGACGTTTTGCCACGTCCGACCTGAACGACCTGTACCGCCGCGTCATCAACCGCAACAACCGCCTCAAGCGTCTGATGGAACTGGGTGCGCCCGATATCATCATCCGCAACGAAAAGCGCATGCTGCAGGAATCGGTTGACGCCCTGTTCGACAACGGCCGCCGCGGCCGCGCCATCACCGGCACCAACGGCCGCCCCCTCAAGTCCCTTTCCGACATGATCAAGGGTAAACAGGGCCGTTTCCGTCAGAACCTGCTGGGTAAGCGTGTCGACTACTCCGGCCGTTCGGTCATTGTTGTCGGTCCCAAGCTTAAACTGCACCAGTGCGGTCTGCCCAAAAAGATGGCCCTCGAACTCTTCAAGCCCTTCATCTACTCCAAACTGGAAGAAAGGGGACTGGCCTCCACCATCAAATCTGCAAAGAAAATGGTGGAACGCGAAGAACTGGTCGTGTGGGACATTCTTGAAGAAGTGGTGCGCGAGTACCCCATTCTGCTCAACCGTGCGCCCACGCTGCACCGTCTGGGCATTCAGGCATTTGAACCGCTGCTGGTGGAAGGCAAGGCAATCCAGCTGCATCCGCTGGTCTGCGCCGCCTACAACGCCGACTTTGACGGTGACCAGATGGCCGTCCACGTGCCGCTTTCTGTGGAAGCCCAGATTGAATGCCGCGTGCTCATGATGTCCACCAACAACATTCTTTCGCCGGCAAACGGCACTCCCGTCATCGTGCCCTCGCAGGACATCGTCCTCGGGCTGTACTACATGACGGTTGAGCGTTCGTTTGAAAAAGGCGAAGGCATGGCTTTCTGCGCACCGTGGGAAGTGGTGGCCGCATACGATGCCGGCAGCATTTCTCTGCACGCGCGCATCAAGGTGCGCATGCCCGACGGCCGTCTGCTGAACACCACTCCCGGCCGTATCATGGTGGGCGAAGTACTGCCCGAAGGCGTGCACTTTGATCTGGTGAACACCGTTCTGACCAAAAAGAACATCGCGCGGCTGGTGGGCAATGCTTACCGCGACGCCGGCACCAAGGCCACCGTACTGCTGTGCGACCGCCTGAAGGATATCGGCTACGAATTCGCCACCCGCGCCGGTGTGACCATCGGCGTCAAGGACATGACCATTCCCCAAAGCAAGAAGGGCATTCTGGCCGACTCGCAGGCGGAAGTGGACAACATCGAACGCCAGTACCGCGACGGTATCATCACCCGCACGGAAAAGTACAACAAGGTTGTGGACGTGTGGACCAAAGCCACGCAGGACATCTCGCAGGAAATGATCAAAGAGATCTCCTACGATGTCATGCGCGACGAAAAGACGGGCAAAGAAGAGCTGAACCAGAGCTTCAACCCCATCTTCATGATGTCCAACTCCGGTGCGCGAGGCAACCAGGACCAGATGCGTCAGCTGGCCGGCATGCGTGGTCTTATGGCCAAGCCTTCCGGTGAAATTATCGAAACCCCGATCACCTCGTGCTTCCGTGAAGGTCTGTCCGTGCTGCAGTACTTCACCTCCACGCACGGCGCACGTAAGGGTCTGGCGGATACCGCGCTTAAAACCGCGAACTCCGGTTACCTTACCCGTCGTCTGGTTGACGTCGTTCAGGATGTCATCATCAGCGAACACGACTGCGGCACCGTCGACGGGCTGGAAGTGGGCCACCTTATCAAGGGCGGCGACATCAAGATGCGCCTTGCAGAACGTGTGCTGGGCCGCGTCACGCTGTATCCGGTGACCGACCCGGAAACCACCGAGGTGCTCTTCCCGGCCAACACGCTTATTGATGAAAACGTGGCCAAAAAGCTGGACGAGGCAGGCATCAACTCTCTGCATATCCGTTCGGCACTTACCTGCCGCTCCGACAGGGGCGTGTGCGCCATGTGCTACGGCCGCGACCTTGCCCGCGGGCATGTGGTCAACATCGGTGAGACCGTGGGCATCATCGCCGCACAGTCCATCGGCGAGCCGGGCACGCAGCTTACCATGCGTACCTTCCACATCGGCGGTACGGCATCGCGCGAAATCGAACGTTCGAACATTCAGGCGCAGTACACCGGCCGTGCCGTTCTGTACCGTGTCAAATCCGTCCGCAACAAAGACGGCCAGCACATGGTCATGGGCAAATCCGGTCAGGTAGGCATTGTGGACGAACAGGGCCGCGAGCGCGAAAAATACGTACTGCCTTCCGGTGCAAAACTGCACGTGGAAGAAGGACAGGAAGTGAAGAAGGGCCAGCTGCTCGCCGAGTGGGACCCCTTCAACGAACCGTTCGTTTCGGAAGTGGACGGTCTGGTCAAGTTCACGGACATCATCGAAGGCAAGACCGTTCAGGAAAAAGCCGACGAAGCAACCCAGATGACCACCCAGACCATTATCGAATACCGTACCACCAACTTCCGGCCGGCCGTCGCCCTGTGCGATGCCGACGGCGTGGTGAAAACGCGTCCCGAATCGAACATTCCGGCCAGCTATTCGCTGCCGGTAGGCGCCATTCTGATGGTGCGCGACGGTCAGGAGATCACCGCAGGCGACATCATCGCCCGTAAGCCGCGTGAAAGCTCCAAAACCAAGGACATCGTCGGTGGTCTGCCCCGCGTTGCCGAACTCTTTGAAGTGCGCAAACCCAAAGATATGGCCGTGGTTTCGCAGATCGACGGCATTGTCACCTTTGCCGGTGAAACCAAGGGTAAACGCAAGCTTGTTGTCACCCCTGAAACCGGTGACGAGAAAGAATATCTCGTACCCAAGGGCAAGCACATCACCGTCACCGACGGCGACTTTGTGGAAGCAGGCGAAATGCTGACCGAAGGTCATCCCGAACTCCACGACATTCTGGGCGTCAAGGGCGAAAAATACCTTGCCAACTACCTTGTCGAAGAAATTCAGGATGTGTACCGCTTCCAGGGCGTCGGCATTGACGACAAGCACATCGAAGTCATCGTGCGCCAGATGCTGAAAAAAGTGACCGTGCTCGACCCCGGTCAGACCAGCTTCCTTGTGGGAGAACAGGTCGACAAGGCCGAGTTCCGCATCGAAAACCAGAAAGCCATCGAGGAAGGCCGCACTCCGGCCACCGCCGAGCCGCTGGTTCTCGGTATCACGCAGGCATCGCTGACCACGTCTTCGTTCATCTCGGCGGCTTCCTTCCAGGAAACCACCAAGGTGCTTACAGAAGCTTCGCTGCGCGGAAAGAACGACCACCTGCGCGGCCTGAAGGAAAACGTCATCGTGGGCCGTCTCATTCCCGCCGGCACCGGATACCGCGAGTATGTACACTCCGACATCTCGGTTCCCGAACAGAAAGAACGCCCCGACAGATTCCTTGAAGAGCTGGTGGGTGCACCCCAGCCCGTTGTGGAAGACTAACCGTCTTTTCCACCCTGCAGATACCAAAGCCCCCGCTCCGGCGGGGGCTTTTTTTGTGCAGCCGCAAGCCAGCGGTATGCTTTCAGTTTCAGCCGGACAAACACGTTTTTTTCTGCCGCAGCGGCAGCGCCGTGCCGGAAAGACGGATGCCCGCACACCTGTGATACAACAGGTACAGCCCCGGCTTGCCAAACATGGCACCCGTGTGCGAAGAACAATATCCGGGCAGGCTTCCCCATGCCTCAGTAACCCCAACGCACAGACGGCTCATGCGACTGCACATCCGCTCCATATTCCTTTGTCTGATTCTGACCTTGACGGCCGCCATCGGCCTGTGCACCGGCGCGCAGGCGGCGGCAGAAGAAACACGTCCTTCCGCCGCCCAGCAGCTCGAACTGGACAGCTTTGTGCTGGATACGGTGGATGACAAACTGGTGCTGCGGTTCGGGGTCAGCGTCAGTGATCTGGAAATGCTCAAACGCGACCTGCGCGAAGGTTCGGCCATCAACCTGACCAGCACTGTGAGCCTGAGCAGGCGCAGTTCCTTTATCCCCCGCGGCTCGCTGGTTTCCATAGAAGGTCTGTCCACCCTGCAGATGGACCCGCTCACCCGGGAATTCATACTGACGGAACCGGACAGAAAAGCCCCCAACAGGAATAAATCACTCAAGGCGCTGCTTGACTCCACATGGAGCCGTATGGTGCTGCCGCTGTGCAGGCTCAACACGCTGGAACACGACCGCGAGTACGTTGTCGCGCTGGATGTGACCCTGCGCCATGCCGATGTACCGCCCTGGCTTTCCAAAACGCTTTTTTTCTGGTCGTGGGATGTCGCCCCGCCCATCAGCTATTCGATGACTTTCACCTTCTAGACCACGCCCGCCATGACAGACGAACAGAGCACCATACGGGTAAGCGTGGCGGACACGCGTGAACGCAAACGCCGCCAGCGTGAACTCCTTCTTGCCGCCGTGGCTTTTCTTGCCGTCATTATCCTCACCTGGGTTGAACTGACGTACCTCGGCGTTGATTCCTACTTTTTCCTCGCGCTTTTCAATCTCAACTTCATTCTGCTGCTGCTGGTGCTGTTCATAGTGGTGCGCAACGGCGTCAAGCTGATACTGGAACGCCGCCGCAGAGTGCTGGGGTCGCGGCTGCGCACACGGCTGGTGCTGGCCTTCATGTCGCTTTCTCTTTTTCCCACCGTGCTCATGTTTGTGGTCAGTGCGCGCTTTGTGCAGACGTCCGTGGACTACTGGTTCAAAAGTCAGGTGGAAACGTCCATGGAAATGGCGCTGGACGTGGGGCAGACACTATACAGTACAACCCGTGACAGGCTGAACCAGCGCGGTGATTTCATCGTGAAGGAAATCATCGAACGCCGGTTTGCCTGGGGCGGAAAAAGCATGGATGCCTATCTGCAGAAAAAACAGCAGGAGTACAATCTGCTGCTGGTGGGTGTGCTGCGCACCGACAGAAGCGAGCAGAACTGGCACGGCGATGCCAGCGCAGCCGCACTGTGGGCCGAAACCAAAGCCCGCATAGACTGGGACAGTCTGGAAGCGCAGCCCCGTTACTGGTCACTGCTGTGGCCCGGGCAGGAGGCGGACTATGCCGTGGGGGTGCTGCCGGTGGACGACGGCAGAACAGGGTATCTGGTGCTGGTCGAAAACATCGGTCAGGGCCTCATGTACAAGCTCGACAGAGTGGTGCGCGGTTTTGACGAATACAAAAAACTCAAGACGCTGAAACATCCGCTCAAAGTCACACTGTATTTCATTCTCGGGGTGCTTACCCTGCTGATCATTCTCGGGGCCATGTGGTTCGGGTTCAGGCTGTCAAAGGAACTGACGGCCCCCATCATGGCGCTGGCGGAAGGCACGGAGCGCATTGCCCGCGGCGACCTGACTGTACGGCTGGAAGACAGCTCGACAGATGAACTGGGTGTGCTGGTGCAGTCGTTCAACCGCATGACGGAAGACCTGGAAATGAGCCGCAGCCGCCTGACGGATGCCAACCTGATGCTGGCGGCGCAGAACGAAGAAAAAGAACAGCGCACACGGTACATCGAGGCCGTACTGGACAACATCGCCGCCGGCGTGGTTTCGCTGGACGCCGAAGGCCGCATCAGCACCATGAACAAAGCGGCGGGAGCCATGTTTTCCATCGATCCGCGCCCGCTTCTCGGCTCGCGCCCGGGGGACCTGCTTTCCGGAGAACACTCCCGCATGTTCCGCGAAATGGTGCGGCAGTTCAAGGCTTCTCCCGAATCGCAGTGGCAGCGCCAGATGACGCTGCGCGCAGGCGACTATGAATGGAAGCTGCTGGTGAACGCTGTGGGGCTGCCCACGCCGCAGGGCGACTACAACGGGCTGGTGGCCGTGTTTGAAGACATCACCGAACTGGAAAAAATGCAGCGCATGGCGGCATGGCGCGAAGTGGCGCGGCGCATAGCCCACGAGATCAAAAACCCGCTCACCCCCATCAAGCTTTCGGCTCAGCGGCTGCAGCGCAAGTTCGGACCGGACATTGAAGACCCTATTTTTCCGCAGTGCACAGAACTCATCGTGCGGCAGGTGGAGCAGTTGCAGCAGATGGTGCAGGAATTTTCGGCCTTTGCCAAACTGCCCGAGGTCAAACCTCTGCCCGGCGACATCATGCCGCTGCTCAGCGAGCTGGTGACCATGTTCCGCACCAGCCACAGCGGCATAACGTGGGAAATGCACGCCCCGCAGTCGCTGCCGCGCATGAATCTGGATAAAAAAGCCATGCACCGGGCGCTGCTTAACATCATGACCAACGCGGCCGAAGTGCTGGAGGGCCGCGAGTCGCCCGCAGTCACCGTAACCGTGCGGCATGACAAGGCGCTGGGCCTTGTGCGGGTGGACGTGGCCGACAACGGTCCCGGTCTGAGCGCGGAAGAACGCTCGCGCCTGTTTGAACCCTACTTTTCCCGCAAGCGCGGTGGTACCGGACTGGGGCTGACCATCGTCAAATCCATAGTACAGGACCACAGAGGCTATGTGCGTGCAAATGCCGCCCCCGACGGCGGAACCATTGTCACAATGGAGCTGCCTGTGACATAATGCGGTTCCGTCATCATCCATCATAACCGGGAGCCACACATGAACGCAGTGATACTGGGCGGAACAGGATTTATAGGTACGGCACTGGCCCGAAGCATGATGGCAGAAGGCGGTGCCACGGTAATACCCACCCGCGATCCTGAAAAAAGCAGAAAGCGCCTGCCCGCCGACATGGCGGCCAAGGTGACGCTGGTGCCGTGGGACGGTGCCGGCGGCAAGGCGCTGGCCGCCATAATGGAACAGGCGCAATGTGATGTGCTGATAAACCTGCTGGGAGAAAACATCGCTTCGGGCCGCTGGACGCAGCAACTGAAAGAACGCATCGTCGCCAGCAGAGTAAAAGCCGGTGAAGCTGTCACAGACGCGCTCAGCCGTCTTCATACCCGCCCTGCAGTTCTGGTTCAGGCTTCGGCCACAGGGTACTACGGCTCGGCACAGCCGCCCACCGACCCGCTGCTGGCGGCGGAAGACGCCCCTCCCGGCAGCGGATTTCTGGCAGACACCACCGTCCGCTGGGAGGCATCGACGCTGGAAGCCGAATCCATGGGAGTGCGCCGCGTGGTGCTGCGCACCGGTATGGTGCTGGGCACGCATGGCGGTGCTCTGCCGCGTTTTGTCACGCCTTTCCGGTTGTTTGCCGGCGGCCCGCTGGGCAGCGGCAGGCAGGAGATATCCTGGATACATATTGCAGACGAGGTACGCGCCATCAGACACCTCATCAATGACAGTTCACTGCACGGCGCCTTCAACCTTACCGCACCGGACCCCGTGACCATGGAATCGTTCTGCCGTCAGCTCGGCACAGCGCTCAACCGCCCCTCGTGGCTGCGCACACCCGCATGGCTGCTTGAAACGCTGCTGGGCGAAATGGCAGCGGAACTCATTACCGGCGGCAGACGCATTCTGCCCGCACGGCTTCTCGCCTCAGGGTTCACATTCCGGTTTCCCACGCTGGGGCAGGCGTTCGACGACCTGTTTCTGCCGCGCAGCTGAACGGAGAACACATGACACCTCGTTCCATCCTGCTGGTGGAAGACGAACCAGTCGTGGCCTTTGACGTGGCGCACCGGCTGCAGCTGCTGGGTTATCCCGCGCCGTCCACGGTCCCTTCCGGCGAAGAAGCGCTGCGTGCCGCCGCTGCCCTGCGGCCCGATATCGTCCTTATGGACATCATGCTGGAAGGAGAGATGGACGGCATAGAAACGGCCGCGCTGCTGCATGACCGGTTCGACGTGCCTGTCATCTACCTTACGGGCCTCATGGAACCGTCACTGCTGGAGCGCGCCAAAATAACCGGCCCGTTCGGGTATGTTGTCAAGCCGTTTGACGACAGGGAACTGCACATCTGCATTGAGATGGCGCTGTACAAACACGCAGCGGAACGGGAACGCACCGAGCGCGAGCAGCTTTTTGCCGCCACGCTGCGTTCCATACGCGAAGCGGTCATGATCATTGACAGGCAGGGGGTGATAACGTTCTGCAACCCCGCTGCGCAGGAGCTGCTGCACCTTTCGGCAGCACAGCTGGAACAGCGGATGTTTGCCTCCGTCGCCAGCCTGATGGTGGAAGGAGACGCAACCGCCTCAGACCCCCGCCGGCTGGTGCTGCGCCATGCAGGTACAGGCCGCAGGTCGCTCAACGCAATACTGCAGCACGCATCGGGACACTGCCCTGTGGAAATTTCGGCCACGGTCACCGGCGACAGCCCGGACAGGGCGGGCACCGTGCTGGTGCTGCGCGACATGACAACCCGCCGCCGCGACAAAGCATCGCTGACAAAGGCTCTGGACGAACTGCAGCGGGTATTTGAACAGACGGTCATGGCCCTTGCCGTGACCTCGGAAAAAAGAGACCCTTACACCGCAGGACACCAGCAGCGCGTGGCACGTCTGGCCTGCGCCATTGCGGCCCGCACCGGCATGGATGTACACCGCTGTCAGGGCATACGCATGGCCGGCCTGCTGCACGACATCGGCAAAATTTATGTTCCCTCGGAAATTCTGACAAAGCCCGCCACACTTTCCGCCATTGAACAGAACATCATGCGCACCCATCCGCGGGTGGGCTTCGACATCCTCAAGGGCGTTGATTTTCCGTGGCCGGTGGCACAGACAGTATTGCAGCACCATGAACGGCTGGACGGCAGCGGCTATCCGCTGGGGCTCTGCAAAGATGACATACTGCCCGAATCACGGGTTCTGGCCGTGGCCGACGTGGTGGAGGCCATGTTCTCACACCGGCCGTACCGCCCGTCGCTGGGGCTGACACACGCGCTGGACGAAATACGCACCGGAGCCGGTACCCTGTACTGTGCTGACGCCGTGCGTGCCTGCCTGGAACTTTTTGACGAGGGCTTTGCCTTTGACACTCCCGCGGAGCATCCCGCGGACAATGACGGAGACCTGACACCATGAACGCGCGCGTTCTTATTGTGGATGACGAAGACGGCATCCGCTTTTCCCTGCGGGGTATTCTGGAAGATGAAGGCTATGAGGTAGCGGAGGCGGAAACCGGTGAAGAAGGCCTGAAACTGGCCACGGACACGCCCCCCGACCTTATATTTCTGGATATATGGCTGCCGGGCATGGACGGACTGGAAGTGCTGGACAATCTGCGTACGGCCGATGCCTCTTTGCCGGTGATCATGATTTCCGGTCACGGCAACATCGAAACCGCGGTCAACGCCATAAAAAAAGGCGCCTACGACTTCATCGAAAAACCCCTCTCGCTGGAAAAAGTCGTCATTTCGGCCAACAAGGCGCTGGAGTATTACCGCCTGCGCAGAGAGAATCAGGCCCTGCGCTCGCGGCTCACCCAGTCGACCACCGTGGAAATGACCGGAAACTCCGCTTCCATTGTGGAACTGCGCGGCCAGATAGGCCGGGTGGCCCCCACGGACGCATGGGTGCTCATCACGGGAGAAAACGGCACGGGCAAGGAAATAGCGGCACGCTCCATTCACGCAAGCTCGCGCAGAAAAGATAAACCGCTGGTGGCGGTCAACTGCGCCGCCATACCCGAAGAGCTTATCGAAAGCGAACTCTTCGGACACGAAAAAGGCGCCTTCACCGGTGCCGAAACTGCCAAGACCGGCAAATTTGAAATGGCTCATCAGGGCACGCTGTTTCTGGACGAAATTGCAGACATGAGCCTGAAAACGCAGGCAAAGATTCTGCGTATTCTGCAGGAGCAGAGCTTTGAGCGGGTGGGCGGCCATAAAACGGTAAAGGTCGATGTGCGCGTTATCGCGGCAACCAATAAAAGTCTGGAAGATGAAATAGCCGCAGGCCGGTTCCGCGAAGACCTGTATTACCGCCTGCGGGTCATCCCCCTTGTGGTGCCGCCGCTGCGCCAGCGCGGCGATGACGTTATGCTGCTCATCGGTGAATTCATGAACAGAATGACCGCGGAACACGGTTTCCGCCCTGTCACGTTTGCACCGGATGCGTGTTCCGCCCTGCTGTGCTACCACTGGCCGGGCAACGTGCGTGAACTGAAAAATTTTGTGGAACGCATGCTCATCATGCACTCCGGCCAGACGGTGACCGCCGCCATGCTGCCGCCCGAATACCGCTGCGCCGGTGCGGGCATAATGCCTCAGCCCTGTACCGCAGGCCCGTCGGATGGTATGATCCCCGAAGGTGTCATGGATTTCAAGGCGGCGCGCACTGCCTTCGAGGCCCGCTTTCTGGAGGCGAAACTGCAGGAGTTCGGCGGCAACATAACCCGCCTGGCCGAAGCCATCGGCCTTGAACGCAGCTACCTGTACCGCAAACTGAAATCATACAACATTCAGACTCCGGAGTAGTGCACGCGGGTGCACCGCCCGCCGGAAGCAGGAGGCAGCATGTACAAGCTGGTACTTGTCCGCCACGGACAAAGCACATGGAATCTGGAAAACCGGTTCACCGGCTGGACCGATGTGGATCTGACCCCGCTGGGCGAAACCGAAGCCCGCGAAGGCGCACGTCTGATAGCCGCAGCGGGCCTTACCTTTGACGAATGCCATACCTCGGTGCTCAAGCGGGCCATACGCACCCTGAACATCATACAGGAAGAGCTGGACCTGCTGTGGCTGCCTGTGCACCGCCACTGGCGGCTCAACGAGCGCCACTACGGCGCGCTGCAGGGACTGAATAAAAAAGAAATGTCGGAAAAATACGGCGAGGAACAGGTATTCATCTGGCGGCGCAGCTTTGACACACCGCCCCCTGCCCTTACCGCCGACGACCCGCGCCACCCCGCGCATGACCGGCGGTACGCCTCGCTGACAGCCCGTCAGATGCCGCTGTGCGAAAGCCTTAAAGACACCGTGGCCAGAGTGCTGCCATACTGGCACGAAACCCTTGCTCCGGCCATACAGGCCGGCCGCCGCCTGCTGGTGGCCGCACACGGCAACAGTCTGCGGGCGCTCGTCATGCACCTTGACGGCATGTCGCCAGACGAAGTCACGGGGCTGAACATTCCCACCGGGCTGCCGCTGGTGTACGAACTGGACAGTAATCTTACACCGCTGCGGCGCGCGTATCTGGGTGATGCCGAAGCCGCCGAGGCAAAAGCCAGAGCCGTTGCCGAACAGGCAAAGGCTGGAACAACGGAACGCCCGTGACGCAGAATCCGGTAAAACCCGTACACGGGTGGCGGCGCACGCTGCATGAAATCATCTTTGAGGCGGACACCCCTGCGGGCCGCCTTTTTGATATTATACTTATCATCGCCATTCTCTTCAGCGTGCTGGTAGTCTTGCTGGACAGCGTGACCACTGTCCGCATGCGGTACGCCGGTCTGCTGTTCACGCTGGAATGGCTGTTCACCCTGCTGTTCACGGTGGAATATATACTGCGGCTGCTGTGTGTGCTGCGCCCTGCCGCGTACGCCAGAAGCTTTTTCGGGGTGGTGGACCTGCTGGCCATACTGCCCACATGGGCCACCCTGCTGCTGCCCGGCACGCATTACCTTGCCGTGGTGCGGCTGTTGCGCGTACTGCGCATATTCAGGGTACTCAAACTGGCCCAGTATGTTTCCGAGGCACGGCATCTCATCCGCGCATTACGGGACAGCAGACGCAAAATTCTGGTTTTTCTGCTTGCGGTACTGTCGCTGGTCACCATATTCGGCACGCTCATGTATGTCATCGAAGGTGAAAAATACGGCTTCACCTCCATTCCACGCAGCATGTACTGGGCCGTGGTCACGCTGACCACGGTGGGGTACGGCGACATTTCGCCCGGAACCCCGCTGGGACAGGGCATAGCTTCATTCATAATGCTGCTGGGCTACGGTATCATTGCCGTTCCCACCGGCATTGTCACCTCCGCGCTGGTCAGACCGCGTCCGGTAAGCACGCAGGCCTGCCCCGCATGCGGAAGAGACGGCCACGACGTGGACGCAGTCCACTGCAAGTACTGCGGCACGGCACTGTAAACCGGCCTGTGCCGGGCGCAGGAGCAACAAATGGAAATACGCATGGCTCTGGCCATAACCGCTGCCGCCGTGGCCGCCTTTGCCATCCGCAGGGCAGCGCGCGACCGGTGTTCTTCCTGACTGGTCATGTACGGTGCCGTGGGCATCGGCATCATTGTATGGTTTATATTGTCGGCACTGGGTGTCTGAATGGTTGACATACTGAAAACAGCCCCCATACTGTACCGGGCGGCATACCCGGGGGAGGGAATGCCCTACCTCACATCACACACCGGAGGGCATCCGCATGTCTCAGCTTGATATGAAAATGAAGCTCAAACAATATGAGCAGACAGTTATAGAATACCTTGGCGCACAGGGGGGTCATTTCATCGTAGCCAGCGACGATCAGACCTTTGTGGGCATTCTGCGCACGACGCTGCTCAAGCAGCTTGCCATCAGCGGCGACCCGCTGACATCCGTCACCGACCCCGACTACATCCTGAAAGTCATCCGCGACACTTCACTGCGTCGTAAGCATCTGGTTGTTTTCATAGAGCGCATGATGCAGGGCAAGGACACCAGCATGCTGGTGCGGCAGATGAAGAACACCTTCGCCAACGTCAAAATCATCATTCTTACCGGAGAAACCGAACGGCAGCGCCTTGTGCTGCTGCACGAGATAGGTGCGGACAACTTCATCAGCAAGCCCATATCCATCAACACCCTCATCGAAAAGATAGCCTTCACCATCAAGCCGCAGGGCAAGCTGGGCCAGCTGATAGATGCCGCCAAGGCGCTGGTGGCTCAGGGCAATTTTGAAACGGCACTGAAAGCCGCGCGTAAAATTCTGGAAGTGAAGCCCAACAGCGCCGCCGGCTATCTGGTGATGGGTGACGCATGGCAGGGGCTCGGAAAGCTGGATAAAGCCCGTGAAAGTTTTGAACAGGCCAGCGAACACGCCAACCTGTATATGGAACCGCTGAAAAAACTGGCCGAACTGCACAAACTGACCGGCGACATGAACGAACGGCTGCGCTATCTGGAACGGCTTGATCAGCTTTCGCCACTTAATGTCGAACGCAAGGTGGACATGGGTGAAATCCATGTGGAACTTGGCAACGAAGAACGCGCCGAAGAGCTGTTTGAAACCGCCGTACAACAGGCCACCAAAGACGCCCTGAACTACATTGGTGAAATTTCTGAAAAAATAGCGGCTGTTTACAGTTCAAGAGACCCCCACAAAGCCGAAAAATACTACCGGCAGGCTCTGGATGCCAAGGGCAGTCATCTTGACCACACCGACATAGCCACCTTCAACAGGCTGGGCATTGCCCTGCGCCGTCAGGGCAAATGGCAGCAGGCCATTGAAGAATACGAAAAGGCCCTGCACATCACGCCGGATGACCCCAACCTCATGTACAACATGTCCATGGCCTATGCCGAGGGGCGGCAATTTGACAAAGCCTGCAGCATCGTGATGCGCATCCGCCAGATTACACCGTCATTCGGTTCCATGGACAAAACGCTTTCGTACAATATGGGCATAATTTTCTCGCGGGGCAGGCAACCCGCGGATGCCCGGGTATTGTTCGAAAACGCCCTCCGGCTCGACCCTTCGTTCGAAAAAGCCCAGAAGGCGCTGGAAAATCTGGAAAGCTGACCGGCATTGTCTCCCGCGGGACTTTTCCGTATAGTGCCTCACTGCTTATGCGATACGCAGACGACGGCACGCTCCACCTTCAGCGTTCCGTCTTTCAGCCCGACGACGATTCCATGCCGCAGAACACACAGGGAGGGCTCATGTCCCGTTACAAAGTGAACAAAACCATCGCCCAGATCAACGAGCGCATCCGCAAGGGCAACGCCGTGGTGCTCAATGCCGAGGAAATGACCGAGGCAGTGCGTACCATGGGCAAAGAAAAAGCCGCCCGTGAAGTGGATGTGGTCACCACCGGCACCTTTTCGCCCATGTGTTCCTCCGGCATGCTTTTCAACACCGGACAGCCGGAAGCCCCCACCATCAAAACCTCGCGCATCACGCTGAACGGCGTGCCGTGCTATGCGGGGCTGGCGGCCGTTGACGGTTATCTGGGAGCCACCGAACCCCGCGAGGACGACCCGCTGAACAAGGTCTATCCCGGCCAGTTCAGTTATGGCGGCGGCCATGTGATAGAAGATCTGGTGCGCGGAAAGTCCGTGCATTTCAAGGCGCAGGCCTACGGCACGGACTGCTACCCCAGACGCGAAATGGACAGGATGGTCTCGCTGGCCGATCTGCCCCACGCCGAACTGTACAACCCGCGCAACTGCTACCAGAACTATAATGCGGCGGTAAACCTGACCAGCCGCATCATCTACACCTACATGGGGCCGCTTAAACCGAACATGCGCAACCTCAACTTTGCCACTGCCGGCAGGTTGTCGCCGCTGTTCAACGATCCGTTTTTCATGACCATAGGTCTGGGAACACGCGTGTTTCTGGCGGGCGCCACAGGGTATGTGGTGGGCGCGGGCACACAGCACAACCCCAACCCCAAACGCAACCACAGGGGCATCCCGCTTTCGCCTTCCGGCACGCTGCAGCTTAAAGGCCACATGAAGGGCATGAACCCCAGATACCTGCGCGGTGTCAGCATTATCGGATACGGCTGCTCGCTCAGCGTGGGGGTGGGCATTCCCATTCCGGTACTGAATGAAGAAGTGGCGTGGTACACCGGCGTGGATGACTGCGATATTGAAATGCCGGTAAAAGATTACGGTCATGACTACCCCAACTGCCTGCCGCGGGTTCTGCAGCATGTGAACTATGAACAGCTCAAATCCGGCTCGGTGGAAATTCAGGGTAAACATGTGGACACAGTTCCCCTGACCAGCTACCCGCTGTCTCTTGAAATCGCCAACGAGCTGAAAGCACTTATCAGCAAAGGCGAATTCGAGCTGAGCGAACCTGTGGAATCCATTCAGTCCAACTGATGCCCATGGCCCGCACCCGGACGACACTCAAAGCCCTGGAGCAGCTGCTCCGGGGCTTTTCATCACCCGCCGTGGCATACTCCGGCGGGCTGGACAGCAGACTGCTGGCCCACATCGCCGGGCGCGCGGGGCTGCATCCGCTGCTGGTGCACGCCTCCGGCCCGCATCTTACTCCGGCGGAAACAAAAGCCGTCACTGCAGAACTGACAGCGCCGCATGTGAACGCCGTCATTGTCACCGTGGACCCTCTGCAGGTGGAACAGATAGCGCGCAACGGTCATGACCGTTGCTACCACTGTAAAAAATACATTTACGGCGCACTGCTGGACGCCTGTTCCGGTCGTCCGCTGTGCGACGGCACCAACGCATCGGACACGCGCGAATACCGCCCGGGGCAAAAGGCCCTGCAGGAGTGCGGTATACGCAGCCCGTACATGGAGCTGGGCATCGGCAAAAACGATATCCGCGCACTGGCACAGTATACGGGGCTTGCCCGTGCCGACCAGCCTGCGCGTCCGTGCCTGCTGACCCGCTTTGCCTACGGCGTGCGCCCCCGCCGCCACATGCTGCGCAGACTCGGCGCGGCCGAAGATGCTCTTGCCGCACTGGGGCTGCGTGAATTCCGGCTGCGCATCACCAGTGCCGATGGCCCCCCGCAGCTGCACATCAGCAGTGCGGAGCACAAACGTTTCGGGGCGCAGATGAAGACCGTGCGCACCGTGCTGGAAGAACAAGGATTTACAGAGTGCACCATATCCGCCGGGCAACAGCTTTCCGGTCATTATGACAGGGCTGCCGGGCTTGTCCCGCGCCGCTGCTGAAGCGCGCACAGGCCAAAAGCCACTCCGGTGTGTCAAAGGCTGGACAAGCCCCCCGCACATGGGGTATGCACTCTGTCTGCCCATTCATTTCGAAGGAGACTAACCATGGCTCATAAAAAAATTGAAAGAAAAAAAGAACTGGACCGTAAGCGCCACCGTCGCGAAAAGCGCATTAAGCAGCGCATCAAAGAAGCGAAGGCAGCCGCTAAGGCCTAGTTCGTCGAGAACCGGGGGCTCTGCCGACGTAGAAGCATCGCCGGAGTGCGGTGTTCGCTGTGTAACCCGCATATTTCAGCAGCGGTTTGGTGTTTGACAACGCGCAAGCCGCTGTTTACTTTTGTCTATCGTCTGTATTTCACATCAGGAGCGTGCAATGCCTATCTACGAATACAAATGCGACGACTGTCAGCAAATCTTCGAGGAATGGCAGCGCAACTTCGAGGCTCAGGCAAAAACCTGCCCCGTATGCGGCGGCAACGCCAAGCGCATTATGTCCAACACCTCATTCATGCTTAAAGGCGGCGGCTGGTACGCCACAGAATACGGCAACCGCAGCGCCGCTTCAGACAGCGGCGGCACAGGTGCCTCTGCACCCGAGCCTTCCGCTTCGTCTTCCTCGCCTTCCGATGCATCAGCCTCCGGCACCACCGCAGGCCAGGCATCCTGATTTTTTGGCAGCCTCCGGCTGCCTTTTTCATACCCACAGGGCGCTTAGCCCACAACCGCGTAGCGACTATAGAGACCAGACCGATGATCGAACGGTACACCCGTCCCGAAATGGGGCAGCTCTGGACGCTGGAAAACAGATTCCGCGTCTGGCTTGAAGTGGAAATCGCCGTCTGCGAAGCCTGGAACCGTCTGGGCGTGATAGACGACGAAACAATGACCACCATACGGGAAAAAGCAGACTTCGATGTGGAGCGCATCCTTGAAATCGAAGAACAGACCCGCCATGACGTCATCGCCTTTCTGACCGCCGTGGAAGAAAAGGTAGGCCCTGCCGCCCGGTTCATCCATCTGGGCTGCACTTCATCTGACATCGTGGATACCGCCAACGGCGTGATGCTGAGCCGTGCGGGCGATATGGTGGTGCAGGGTATTGAGCGTCTGCTGGTCACGCTGGAAAAACTGGCCCGTGCCAACAAGGGACGCCTGTGCATGGGCAGAACCCACGGAATTCACGCCGAACCCACCAGCTTCGGACTGAAAATGGCAGGCTACTACGCCGAATTCCGCCGGCATCTGGAACGGGTGAAGGCCGGCGTGGAAAGCGTACGCGTGGGCAAGATTTCCGGTGCCGTGGGCACCTACGCCATGCTCAACCCCGAAGTGGAGCGCATCACCTGCCAGATTCTGGGACTGCACGCAGACCCCATCTCCACCCAGATCATCCAGCGTGACAGACACGCGCATTTCTTTACCGCTCTGGCGGTCTGCGCCGGCGGCATAGAACGTCTGTGCGTTGAACTGCGCCACCTGCAGCGCACTGAAGTGCTGGAAGCCGAAGAAGGTTTCCGCAAGGGGCAGAAAGGTTCTTCGGCCATGCCGCACAAAAAGAACCCCATCTCGGCGGAAAACATGACCGGTCTTGCACGGCTCATCCGCACCAACTCCGTTGCCGCCATGGAAAATCAGGCACTGTGGCACGAACGCGATATATCCCACTCTTCCGTGGAACGCGTCATCATGCCCGATTCGACCATACTTATGGATTATGTGCTGCACCGCCTGTGCAATCTGCTCGAAAACCTGCGTGTTATTCCCGAAAACATGGACCGCAACCTTATGAGCTCATACGGTCTGTTCTTTTCACAGCGGGTGCTCACCGCTCTGGTGGAGTCGGGCATGGCACGGCAGGAAGCCTATGTCATGGTGCAGAAAGCAGCCATGAAAAGCTGGGATACCGGCACCGGTTTTCCCGAAAATGTCCGGGCCGATGCAGACATAACCGCACATCTGCAGCCTGAGGTGCTTGATGCGCTGTTCGACGCAGGGTACTACCTGCGTCACGAAGACATGATCTTTGACCGCGTTTTTGCGGGCTAACCGCTCAGGAGAGCAATACATGAACGATCTCAAACGCCGTCTTGCAAAAATACTTGCAGAAAAATCATATAAAGAAGGCGACTTTACACTCGCCTCCGGCAAGAAAAGCGATTATTATTTCGACTGCCGTCAGACCGCCCTGCATGCGGAAGGTTCGTGGCTTATCGGCAACCTGTTCTTTGAAATGATACAGAACATGGACGGTGCCGGTGTGGGCGGCATGACGCTGGGCGCAGACCCGCTGGTCACTGCCGTCACGGTGATATCGCACGAAAAAGGCCGCCCCCTGCCGGGCCTTATTGTACGTAAACAAGCCAAAGGGCACGGCACAGGACAGTACGTGGAAGGACTGGCCAACTTCAGTCAGGGCGACACCGTCATCATGCTTGAAGACGTGGTCACCACCGGCGGTTCGGTGCTTACAGCCATTGAACGCATTGAAGCCGCAGGGCTGAAAGTTGCCGCAGTGTGCTGCGTGCTGGACAGAGAAGAAGGCGGCCGCCAGGCACTGGAAGAAAAGGGCTATGCCCTGCATTCCATTTTTACCCGCAAGCAGCTTGTGGAAGCTGCACGCTCATAACGTTGCAACCGTGCGGAGAGCCCTTTGCGGCTCTCCGCGTACCATTCAGCCACACATACTTATATGACCGGAACACGCAGACCCCTTGCAAGCCTGCTTATTTTTCTGACCTTCTGCATACTGCCCGCAGCGCATGCGCACGCCGGGGGCTGGAATGCCGCCATAGGCGAACTGCCGCACCTTCCTCCGCGTTTTGTCGCCGTGGACAAAAGCAGGCAGACCCTGTTTCTGTACAGGCACAGCAGCCCGCTGGAAGTTTCGGCCACATACACCTGCACCACCGGACAGGCAACCGGAGACAAACAGGTGGAAGGCGACCTGCGCACGCCCGAAGGGGTCTACTTTGTCGAGCACCGCATTGACAAAGGACTGGACTGGGACCTGTACGGCGGCATAGCCTATACTCTCAACTACCCCAACCCGGTGGACGCACTGCGCCGCAAAACAGGCTTCGGCATATGGATACACGGGCGCGGTCACGAGATTACCCCGCGTGAGACGCAGGGCTGCATCGCCCTGAACATGGCCGACATCGAAGTGCTCGGCCCCGGTCTGGAGCGCGGGCTGCCCGTCATTGTGGCACAGGGAGTAAACGCCACCGGCGCACAGCCCGAAGCAGAACGGGACGCCGCCACAGCACGCCTGCTGGCGCAACGTTCGCAGCAGTGGGCCGCCGCATGGCAGGCACGCTCGGATGACTTTTTTGATTTTTACGCACCGGAACAATACACTCTTTCCGGTTCAGGGCGCTTCAATGCCTTCCGGCAGCAGAAAGAACGCCTGTTCCGCCATCTGGACTGGATACAGACCATAGTACGTGACGTTCAGGCTCTGGAAGGCCCCGGATACTGGGTTACATGGTTCAGACAGTATTACCGCGCACCCAACCTGACCACAGAAGGAATCCGCAGACTGTACTGGCTGCAGGACCCGCAGGGTGCCTGGCGTGTGGCCGGCATGGAGTGGCGCCCCGGTGCCGTGGGCATGAAGCAGGAATATATGGACTTTGTCCGCGGCGAGGGCGAAAAATTTGTCAGCCGCTGGCGCACGGCGTGGCTGAACGCCGACATGGAAAAGTATATGGAATGTTATGCCCGTGACGCCGTACAGGGCGGCCGCTCCGGCATTGCCGACATACGCAGCCAGAAAGCCGCACTGTGGTCGCAGAAAAAACCCCGGCGGGTTATTCTTGACGACATCAATGTAAGTCTGCACCATGACGGACTGAAACTGACCATGACACAGCGCTATGCCGACTCGTCTGGCTATAGCGATGAGGGAGTGAAAACGCTCGTCCTCCGTCCCGAAGGGGAATCGTGGCGGATTGTTCGAGAAGACTGGAGACAGGACTAGATGAGCGACAAATACAGTGTGCTCCTGATGAGAGACGATGCGCGGGTGCGGCGTTTCCGCCTAAGCCCTCTGTGGCTGCGCCTTGCCGTTTATTCTCTCATTCTGCTGGCCGCTGCGGCGGTGGGGGGTGGATACGCGGGGTACACTTTCTGGCAGCAGAATTCCGGATTGCAAGCGGAAACAGCCTCGCTTCAGCGCGAAATCAGAGAACTGAACATGAAGCTGGAGCGGCTGCAGAATGTTGAAAAAATACTCAACTCAAACGACCCCGAAGAACTGCAGGCACTGCTGGGCAATGTTACCATTGAACCGGCACAGCCCGCCAAGCCGCCCATAGACCTTTCCGCCCTGCTGCACAAGGTGGATATGCAGGTGGTGAAAGTGGACAATATTTCCGCACGGGCCGGCAACGGCCGCAGTGTGCGTCTGCAGTTTGACCTGAACAATCTGGCCACGGACAGAACCCTGAGCGGTGAAGTCAGCGTGACCCTGCTGGGCAGACAGGGGCAGACACGCCCCGTGCGTGCCGCCAATCCCGAAGATCTCAGCTATTCCATCAGCAGGTACAAAAAAGTCCGCGCCAATCTGACGGTACCTGATTCCATGGCGCTCAATGAAGTTTACGCACTGATCATCAGCATTGATTCAAACGGCAAGACCGTGTTCCGTGATACGGTTCCTGTCAGCGGTACATAGTCAGCCGCGCCGCGGCCCATGCCGCATCAGCACCTATTCCGGCTCCGTAAGTAACGGCGCCTGCGGCCAGACCGCAGGCGCCGTTCTGCTTTCATCCGCGCGGCCTGCAGGCGCAGCGGCACCGGCAGGCCCTGTTCACCCTATGACGTTGCCGGACAAAAAACAGCACCGGTACCGGCCGCCCCCCCGGACACATAAAAAAAGAACGCGTCCGGAAATTTTCCGGACGCGTTCCGTCGTTTTTTTTCGCAGCGCAGCCTGTCAGGGCTGCAGCCATGACACACCGGATGCAAGCTTTAATCGTCCGCGGCGGGCCCCAGAGCACCGGAGCGTTCGTCCGCGACCAGCCCGCGGGAGCCGTTCTGGTCTGCGTTGGCGTGCACGGTACGCCCTGCCATATCCTGAATGGCTGCCAGCACCTGCCCTCTGTCCTGCGCAAGCTTTTTCCACTTGCGTTTTTCTTTTTTCAGCGCATCCACGGTCTGCAGCAGGTCACGAATGGTAGCGGCCGGATACCCGTGCGAGGTTCTGGTTCCGCTCCGCAGTTCTTCGTCATTGCGCTGCCGTATGGCTTCAAGCTGACTGGCATTCAGAATCATAACCTGAGTTCCGGAAAGCGGACCGCACTAGTTGCCGCAGCACGGCATCATGTATTCGGCACGTTCTCTGTATTCTTCCTGCTTGCCCTTGTTCCAGCGGCTGACGGGGCGGTAGTAGCCCACAACACGGGTGTACACTTCTGCATCCTGCCCGCAGGTGGGGCAGTTGAAGTGTTCACCGTTCAGGTAGCCGTGGTCCTTGCACACCGAAAACGTCGGAGTGAGCGAGATGTACGGAAGTTTGGTGTTGGTCATGGCCTTTACAAGGAAGTTTTTCACCGACTCCGGCTCGGTCACGGCCTCGCCGAGGAAGGTGTGGAATACCGTACCGCCGTTGTACAGGGTCTGCAACTCGTTCTGGTGGTCCAGCGCGTAGAAAACGTCGGTGGAAATACCCACGGGCAGCAGCGTGGAGTTGGTGTAGTACGGTACGCTTTCACCGGAAGTACGGATATCTTCGTACAGTTCCTTGTCGATTTTTGCCAGACGGTAGCAGGTACCTTCACCCGGAGTGGCTTCAAGATTGTACAGATGGCCTGTCTCTTCCTGAAAACGCAGCACCAGTTCGCGCAGGCGGTCAAGCACGCGGGTCATCAGACGCAGCCCGCCTTCACTTTCAATGCCTTTGCCCAGCAGGTTCAGGCATGCTTCGTGTCCGCCGATGAGGCCGATGGTTGAAAAATGCCCGGCATAGCCGTTTTTCAGATACCGGCGCGAAAACGGGAACATGCCGTTATCAAGGTTCTGCTGGCACATTTTACGCTTGTATTCCAGCGAGTCGCGGGCCATTTCGGCATATTCTGTCACCAGATCAAGGAAATCATCTTCATTGTGAGCAAGATACGCCAGCTTGGGCAGGTTCAGCGTAACCACGCCGATGGAGCCGGTAAGGTCGCCGGAACCGAACAGACCGCCGGTTTTTTTGCGTATTTCGCGCAGGTCCATCTGCAGTCGGCAGCACATGGAGCGCACATCTTCGGGGTTGAGGTCCGAATTGATGAAGTTCTGGAAATACGGCACGCCGTATTTGGCGGTGAGCTGCAAAAGCAGCTGACCGGTTTCGGATTCCCACGGGAAATCCTTGGTCACGTTGTACGTGGGAATGGGGAAAGAGAATATCCGTCCGTCCGCATCGCCTTCCAGCATAACCTCGATGAAGGCGCGGTTGATCATGTCCATTTCCTCGGCGTATTCGCCGTAGGTGGAATCCTGGAAAGCGCCGCCGATGATCACAGGTTCGTTGGCGATATGCGACGGGGGCACCACGTCAAACGTGAAGTTGGTGAACGGGCTTTGTCCGCCCCAGCGCGAGGTGGTGTTCAGGTTGTACACAAGGTTCTGCATGCGCTGCTTGACCTGCTTGTAGGTCAGGCCGTCCTTGCGCACAAACGGGGCAAGGTAGGTATCCACATTGTTGAACGCCTGAGCACCGGCCCACTCGTTCTGCAGCGTGCCCAGAAAGTTGACAATCTGTCCGCATGCCGCATCAAAATGCTGGGCAGGTGCGGAAGAGCAACGCCCCGCCAGATTGAATCCTTCAAGCAGCAGGTCGCGCAGGCTCCAGCCGGCGCAATACCCGGCAAGACCGAACGACAGGTCATGGATATGGAAATAACCGTGCTGATGCGCCTGCCGGATTTCTTCGGGGTATTTTTCCAGCACATAGCGGGCCTGTACCGAACCTGCCATGTGCAGAATCAGTCCCTGAAACGAATGCCCCATGTTGGAGTTTTCATTCACGCGCCAGTCGCTGCGGTCAAGATAGCTTTCGATCATCTGCGAAATATCAAGATACGCCTGCCCCTGCGAACGCATCTCGCGGCGTTTTTCGCGGTAGATAATGTAACGCTCTGCAACATTGTACAGGCGTGCTTCCATCAGCACCTGCTGTACCATGTCCTGCACGCGTTCCTGTTCGGGCGTGTCTTCGTCGTTCAGTTTTTCCTCAACCTTGCGGGCAAGGCGCTTGGAAAGCAGGGGATCTTTGATGCCGCTGGCTTTGAGAGATTTAAAGATGGCGCCTGCGATGCGGTCTGTGGACCAGGTTTCCAGTCTGCCGTCGCGTTTCAGAATGTGATTGGGCATGAGCAATGACTCTCCGCGCGCAGCACAGCGCATCATCCGGTGCGCGGAACGACCGGATACGCGTTGTACGTCGCTGGTTGTTTGATTCTGCCGTGCCGGACTGCGGCCGGTGAGCGTCGGAAACGCCCGCCGCGTGACACGTAAGGTGCAATTTGCGTCCGCCCGCGGAACAGGCAGGACTATAACCGAGCAGCTTCGTTCAGGCGCGCTGACTGTAGCCCCTGCAGGGACACAGCGGCCGGACCGTACCGGAATTACACCGGTTTGCCTGAAAGGACGCCGATGCGCCCCACGAAGTACCGTGCTGACTCGGCAGTACTTAGCAGAACCCTGATGACCGGGCAAGAAGCTCCGGCGGGTTTCAGCACGTCTTTACAACCGCGACATGCCGCAAAGCGTCTAAAGACAGCGCTCCGGCGGCCGATATGACTTTTGCGCATAGTGCACGCCGCCGGCCCGCAGGACACGAGGTCAGACGCGCATGCGTTTGTGCCCGACCGGGGCGAATTCCGTCAGTCCCCCGCCCCCGGCCCGCAGCATCAGAAAGTATTGCCTGCCGGTATGTTCCGGCACAAAGGAGCAATTTTCATGACCTACACCACAGACTCGCGCAGGCTTATCTTTGACCTGTCCATGAACCTGCTGCAGCAGGATATGCTGACCAGCAGGCTGTTCATGGGCGGCAGCGTAGGTAAATCGCTGCGTGATCTGGTGCTGGCCGAATCCGGTTCGCTCAGACTAACCGATCCTGCGGCACAGGCTCTTTCCGGCAAGCTGCGCAGCGATTCCGGCATGCTCCGGCAGGCTTCCGCCAATGTTTCAGAAGCCGCTTCCGTCACCGCCATGGCGCAAAGCGCCGCGGGCACCATCCGCAGCAGTCTTGAACGCATGCAGGAACTGGCCGAAGGCGTGGCGGACGGCTCTCTGGGCGTTTCCGCCGCGCAGGCTGAGTATCAGTCACTTATCGACACCATCGAGGGCACGGTGGACAGCGCATCCTACAACGGATTCAACCTGCTCAGCGCCGGCGGCTGGGGGGCGGATGAAAGAATAACCCTCAACGGTGCGGCAGGCACGGCGGGCACCACAGGCACCATTCACATTCAGGCAGGCACGGGCGGTTTCGGGCTTGTGCTGCACGACCTTTCCTATCTCAAAGGTGTGTTCGACACAGCGGACATTCAGGATGCCGCAGCGGCAACCACCGCGGCCACCGCCATCAGCGGTCATGTTTCGGATGTGCAGGGCATTGAAACCATGCTGGAAAAACGCGGCGAAGGACTGACGGCACAGTCGGAAGCGCTTGCTTCGCAGGCTGAAATTCTGCAGACAGCAGCAGCCACGCGGGAAGCGACTGATGATAAACGCTCCGTGGAAGAACTGCTGCTGGACTACGTTCTGACCAATGTAGGTAAAATTGTAGACACGGACACCTGAGAGCATCCGCCGTGCAGCACACGTCCTCCGGTGTCTGCACATCTGATCCGCCGCCGTGCGCGGGCTGCTTGCCTTCGGACGGGACCCGCCATATAGTCGCCGGTCCACATTTCCCACACAGGAGCCCGCCGTGCCTCAGTCCCGTTCCGCAGCCGCCGCCCCGTTCGCCCTCTTCATTGCCGTCACCCTGTGGGGCAGTTCGTTTGTCGCCACCAAAATAGGCTTACGACAACTGGAACCGCTGTCCATTGTCTGGCTGCGCCAGCTTGTGGCCACACTTGCCATACTGCCCTTCTGGCTGCCCGCGTGGCTGCGCCACCGCCATGCGGCCACAGTGCGCCGCAGCGATACGGGCCTTCTGCTGCTTTTAGCTTTTTTTCAGCCCTGCCTCTATTTTGTGTGCGAAAGCTACGCGCTGCAGCTTACCACGGCGTCGCAGGCCGGTGTTGTTTCCGCCATGATGCCGCTCATGGTGGCCGTGGTGGCCGGCGCCATGCTGGGAGAACAGGTCACACGCCGCATGTGGGGCGGCTTTGCCCTGTCTGTGACAGGCGTTGTCTGGCTTACGCTGGCCAGTGCGCCCGAAGAATCCGCGCCCTCGCCCATGCTGGGCAACATGCTGGAACTGGCCGCCATGGCGTGCGGTGTGGGGTATACCATTGCCTGCCGCAAGCTGGGCAGTACATTTTCTCCCGTCATTATCACCGGTGTTCAGATTCTGGCGGGTTTTCTGTTTTTTCTGCCGGGCGCGTTCATGCTGCCCGCAGGGTTCACCTCCATGGCGGCACAGGCACTGACCACCCCCAGCAGCGATGCCGCCATCTCGTTGTTCGCCGTGGGCTATCTGGGGCTGTTTGTCACTCTGGGGGCCTTTGCCCTGTACAACTTCGGTGTAAGCGCGCTCTCCGCCAGCAAGGCATCGGCGTGGATCAATCTGGTGCCGGTTGTTTCCATAGTACTCGGGCACCTTGTGCTGGGCGAAACCTTCAGCCCGTATCAGGCAGGCGGAGCCCTGCTGGTGCTGGGCGGGCTGTACCTGTGCCAGCGGACACCTGCGCCCCCCCGCCACGGCATCATGCAGGTGCAGAAACCGCAACGTGCCGGAGCCTTAGAAAAAGAATAACCTCAGGCCTCTTCCACCGCTTCGCCGCTTGTATTATGGTAGCGTTTAATAGCACTGCTACACACTGTGCCATCAATACAACAAAGGGGGAGCCATGTTTGCTTCAATCAAAGCCAGAGTGGTACTGGGCCTGCTGTTTTCCATTGCCGTGGCCATCGGCGGCGTTTCCACCATTGTCTACTTCAACGTGAACTCCCTTTCGCAGCAAGCGTTCAGAGAGTCATCAGCCAGTCAGCTCAACCGCATCGACGACTTCATGAGCACCTTTGTCAACGATGCCAAATACACGGCCGCGTTTCTGGCTTCGCGGCCCGAACTGCAGAATGCGCAGGGCAAACTGACCGTTTTTGCCGGCAGAACCCAGTCGTCCAAAATCACGCGTGACATTCTGGCAACTGAAACCGAACGTGCAATTTTCGACCTGTTCGGCGGCATCATAACCGCCAACCCCAACTACGACTTCGCCTTCATGGGCTCAAGCGACTCCGGCTTTGTGCAGTTTCCCGAAGATACCATGCCCGCGGGCTACGACCCCACCAAACGACCATGGTACCGTGAAATGCTCGCATCCGATGCAGACACCTCGCTGAGCAAGGCATATCTTTCCACAACGGGCAAACCCGTAGGTTCCATCACCGCCAAAATACGCACCAACGGACGTGTCAGCGGGGTTGTGGGCATAGACATCAACCTGTCCACCCTGACCAACGTCACCTCATCCATTACCACCGGCAAGACAGGGTATGTCATGCTGATAGAAGACGGCGGAGTCATTCTGTCCGATCCGGCGCAGCCTGCCCGGTCGTTTAAAAACATTTCGGAACTGAACAATGCCGCGCTGGACACACTGGTCAAACTGGAAAACGGCACAGTGGACATAATGCTGGACGGAGTGCGCAAACTGGCAACGGTGCACCACGCCGACAGTCTGGGCTGGAAGCTGGTACTTATTCAGGATGAAGCGGAAGTGTTTCAGGCCACGCGGGACACGCTGACCAACGTGATACTGCTCAGTCTGGGGCTGGCCGTCCTGCTGCTGGCGGTGGCATGGCTGCTGGGACGTTCCATCGCGCGTCCCATAGGTCTGCTGGCCGATTCCGCGCAGGTTGTGGCCCGCGGCGAATACGATAAAATGCCGGATGCCCGTCACTTCAGCGGCGAACTGGCAACACTGCACCAGAGCATGACCACCATGGTCACAGAACTGGCAAAAACCATCAAGGAAGCCCGCAGCAAAACCGTGGAAGCTGAAGAGCAGACTCTGAAAGCGGAAAAAGCCCTTGAAGAGGCAAGCCATGCCCGCGAACAGGCCGATCAGGCCACGCGTCAGGGTATGCTTGCAGCGGCCGGACAGCTGGAATCCATCGTGCTGCAGATTAACAATGCCTCTCAGGAGCTTTCGGGCCAGATAGCGCAGGCCAGCGACAACGCGGGGCTGCAGCGCGAACGCACGGCAGAGGCAGCCACAGCCATGGAACAGATCAACGCCACGGTGCTTGAAGTGGCCAGCAACGCATCGCGCGCTGCCGAAAGCGCCGAAACAGCCAAACAGCAGGCCGACAACGGCGGACGCATAGTGCACGACGTTGTTTCCAGCATCAATCAGGTGGACGGCGTCACCCGCGACCTGCAGACAACGCTGGACAGTCTGGGCAAACAGGCACAGGACATCGGACAGATAATGAACGTAATCACCGATATTGCCGACCAGACCAACCTGCTGGCACTGAACGCTGCCATTGAAGCGGCGCGGGCCGGTGACGCCGGACGCGGCTTTGCCGTTGTGGCCGACGAAGTGCGTAAACTGGCAGAAAAAACCATGCATGCCACCAAAGAAGTGGGCAGCGCCGTCACTGCCATCCAGCAGGCCACCAAAGTCAACATCGAGGGCATGGGCAATGTGACCCAGCTGGTGGGCAGGTGTACCGATCAGGCGTCCGAAGCCGGCAAGTCGCTGGCCAGCATTGTGGATATAGTGGACCACACGGCGGATCAGGTGCGTAATATCGCCACTGCCAGCGAAGAACAGTCCGCGGCTTCGGAAGAAATCACGCGCAGCACTGAAGAGGTTAACCGCATTGCCGGTGATGTTGCCGAAATCATGAACGATTCTAACACTGCAGTGAATGATCTGGCCCGGCTGGCAGACGAACTGCAGGGCCTGATCGAAAAGCTGAAATCCGCATAACCGCCGTACAGACTCTGCACGCAAAAAAACGGACGGACCGGCATGCCGGTCCGTCTTTTTTTCTACAGTTGCCACAGCAGCGCAACATACTGCTTTAATGAAATAAAGATAGACACCTGCAGGTGCCTGCCTTGCCCGGATACACTGTAGTGCTACAGTGCCGTTGCCGCCGGCCACGGCACCGGATGAAAGCGGAAAACTCCGTTCCGGTTCCATTCAGGCCCATATCCGGATCGTAACCGACCGGTCACTTTCTTTTTTAACCCCCTGTCACCGGCGGCGGAGGAACAATGCCGACAATAACGATTGATCAGGAAAAATGCAGCGCGGACGGCCTGTGTATGGCCGAATGTCCCTTTCTGCTGCTTACCCCGCGTGAAGACGGCGTGCCCCAGCTGGTAAAAGGCGCGGAAAACATGTGTGTGAACTGCGGGCACTGCATGGCTGTCTGTCCGGCCGGCGCCATAAGCGTAGGCGGTGCCGACAGTGCTGACTTTCCCCGTACGGATGCCGGACTGGCCGTGACCATCCCGCAGGCCATGCAGCTTTTCCGCGGACGCAGATCTGTACGGGTCTTCAGAAAAGATCCTGTTTCGCGCGCGGACATAGAAACGCTTATCGACATGACCCGCTGGGCACCCACTGCGCGCAATCTGCAGCCTGTGCACTGGATGGTGGCGGAACAGCCGCATGTAAACCGGCTGGCGGAACTGGTCATTGAGTGGATGCGCCGCAACGGCACACTGCCCGAAATTGTGGAAGCATTTGAAAACGGCCGCGACATGATACACCGCAACGCCCCGTGTCTGCTCATTGCTCATGCGCACGAAGCGTCGCTTTCTCCGCAGGTCGACTGCGCCATTGCTCTGGCATCGGTGGAAGTTGCCTGCCAGCCCATGGGACTTGGCGCATGCTGGGCAGGGTTTTTCATGCGCGCGGCAAAATTCTATCAGCCCATTAATGAATACCTGAAGCTGCCGGAAGGCCACCATGTATACGGCGCCCTTATGCTGGGCACGCCCGCTCACAGGCTGCGGCGTATTCCGCCCAGAGCCGCGGCTTCCGTCACGTGGCGCTGAATTGTATCATCCACGCATACAACAGGGAGAGGACTGCCTCTCCTTTTTTATGTCTGCGCCACTGTTCCGGAGCCCGTGACATCCATGTGACAACAGCCGGTGAACTCTGTATAGTGCGGCAAAACAGGATAGCTGCCACCCCGCTCATGAACTCATTACAACACTTTCTTCTTACCCCGTTCTCGGCATCTGTAGGCTGCGGCCTGCTGCTGCTCACATTCAGTGCACTGCGGTACCTCAAACTGCTCAGGGAAGTCCGGCGGCATCCGGTGTCACTGCACCGCTGCGGAACCACACAGTTTATCACGCTGGTGGGCTTCATCGCCATGTTCATGGTGCTGTATCTGCTGATGCTTACAAACAGCGGCCCGCATATTCCGCAGGACATCTCCGCCATATCCGGAACCATACTTTTTCTCGGAGCCGTCTTTGTATTCATTACGGCACAGGTGACTTCCACAGGGCTGCATACCGCCCTTTCCGCCAATGCCTCGCTGCAGCATCAGGCCGTACACGACTACCTGACGGGGCTGCCCAACCGCCGGCTCATCATGGAACTGCTCGGCGAAGCCATGCAGACCGCTCCTGCCGGATATGCACTGGTGTTTGTGGATATCATGAACTTTAAACGGGTTAACATCAGCTTTGCTCATTATGTAGGCGATCAGATTCTGGAGCAGGTCGGGCAGCGACTTCAGGCGTCCATGAAACCCGGCGATGTGGCAGCCCGTCTCGGCGGTGACGACTTTGCCATCCTGCTGCGCACAGGCAGCCCGCGCGAAGCTGTTCAGCGCACACAGGCAGTCAAGGCGGCGCTGAAACAACCGTATTTTTCCGGCGATATCCAGTTTTCGCTGGATTGCGGTTTCGGCCTGTATATGAGAACCGCGCAGGATACCAGACCCGAGCATGTGATTGCCAAAGCCAACACGGCCATGATGCGTGCCAAGCAACGCGGCAGAAACCGCATTGCCGTATTCAGCCGCTCCATGCAGGACAAAGCCCAGCTCACCATCCATTTTGAAAACCAGTTCCGCCGCAGTCTGCGCAACGGAGACTTCTTTCTTGTCTTTCAGCCGCAGTACGCCCTTACCCCTCAGCCGGAACTGATAGGCTTTGAAACGCTTGTCCGCTGGAACCACCCCGAAAGGGGAATAGTGAGTCCTGCCGAATTTGTGCCCATGGCGGAAACCACCGGGCTTATTCTGCACCTTGACCGCTATGTGCTGCGCGAAGCCTGCCGCATATGGGGAGAAATGCGCGCCAGTCTTCCCGCGTGCCGCGCGCTGCATTTTTCCGTCAACCTGAGCGCCTCGCACATGGACCGCCCGACCTTTATCCGCAAGCTGGAAAAAACACTGGCGGCCTTTGAGATGCCGCACGAATCCATCATTCTGGAACTGACTGAATCCGCCCTGATGAGTAATCCGGAAACCGCCGCCCGCAAAATGCAATATCTGCGCAGCATCGGCCTGCATGTGGCGCTGGACGATTTCGGCACAGGATATTCTTCGCTGGCTTATCTGACACGTTTTCCCTGCTACTGCCTGAAAATTGATAAAAGCTTTGTGGACAACATAACCACCGATGAAAACTCCGTGCGTGTGGTGCGGGCCATCATCCATCTGGCACACGGTCTGGGTATGGTGGCTCTGGCCGAAGGCGTGGAAACACCTGAACAGCTGGCGCAACTGCAGGATATGGGCTGTGATCAGGTTCAGGGCTATCTGCTGGGCAAGCCTATGCCGCAGGCGGCCCTGCGGGATATCATAGCCCGCAACTGCTGACCTGCGCGCGGCAGCAAGCTGCCGGCAGAGCCCGCGACGGGCGCCTGCGGCTTACGGCCCCGTTCATCCGCGGGCAAAAAAGAACTCCGGCTCCTTGCGCGCACTGCATGTGTCTGCAAGGCGACGGGCCAGATCCTTCATAACCCCCTCCTTCATATACCTGGCCTGCTCAGGGCAGCACCTGATGCAGGCACAGCAGAAAATACACAGGTTCATATCCATCACGGGGCCACCGGCCATCTCAATGGCCTCCACAGGACAGGCGGCAGCACATACACCGCATTCCGTGCAGGTTTCATCCACACCTATAAACTCCGGCACACTGCGCCCCGGCATTTCAATGTAGGGACGGTTACCCGGCACCGCCACCCCGCCGGCTCCCGCTGCAGAACCGCAGTCCGAAAGCAACCGGCCCACCTGTTCTCCGAATTCTTCCGCGCGCCTGCAGTCCTCTGCATCCGGACGTCCCGCCGCCACAGGGGTATCCGCCGCGGAATACGAATGCTCACCTACGAACGCCGCACAAGCCACAACCACACCGCCCCGTGCGCTGACCAGATCTTTCAGTTCCAGCAGGGCATCGTCATAGGCTCTGTTGCCGTATACCGCCACACAGACCGCAGGTGTCCCGTCCAGCAGCATTGTATCCAGCCAGTCACGCAGCAGGCCGGGCACTCTGCCGCGATATACCGGCACTGCCAGTATCAGCAGATCGTCACCGGCACAGAACACTTTTTGCCCGCGGGTCTGCGGCAAGGTCAGATCAGTCAGTTGCAGCTCGCCGGCAGCCGCCGCCCTGCCGATGCATTCGGCAATGCGCCGCGTGGTTCCGGTGGGAGAAAAAAAGACAGCCTTAACACTTCTAATCTTCATCGGTGTTATCTCCTTTGTGCTCTGTGTACACCCATCACACCGGAACAGCCACCCCGGACACCCGAGGCAACACACGGAACAGATATCCGCCTGCCGCAGCACTGCCGGTCCCGACGGCACGGCCCGCGGCCGCATGGCCGCCGGAACGCGCAGGAAGGCCATGCGCCCGGCTGAAAACAAAAAAGCAATACAGCCGCCCCTGCTGTCGCAAAAAGCAGGGGCGGCTGTATTGCGCGCAAAAAACCATATGCGGCGGCAAACACTAGCGGTGCGGGCAGGTCATTTCCGCAGCTCCATATGCAGAAGGGGAAAAGGCTGCCCCTGCCCGTCCACAGAAGAACGCCGCACAACCGTAAACCCCATATGTTCGTAAAACCCCGCAGCTGAAGGATTTTGTTCGTTGACATCGACCCTGACGGAACCGAGCTCTGCAACGGCAAAATTCACCAGCAGCTTTCCCAGCCCCCTGCCGCGGCTCTCAGGAGCAAGAAAAAGCATCTCGATATTCTGTTCCGCCACGCCCAGAAAGCCATGAATCCTGCCGGTCTCATCCTTTGCGCAGTATAAATCCACAGCAGGCAGATACTCTTTCAAAATCAGCGGTTTGAAAAACTGAATATTGTCTTCGGTCAAAAAGTCATGGGTAGCCCGTACCGAGGCCTCCCAGACCGCGAGTATTTCCGGATAATCTTCCTGTGCGGCGGCAACTATGTTCATTACAACTCCAGCGTGATTGGTGGCCGGTCCCTGTAACGCGTAGCAGACAACCGGAAAACAAAAAAGCCCTGACACATATGTATCAGGGCTTTGCTTGCAGTGGCGGAGCGGACGGGACTCGAACCCGCGGCCTCCGGCGTGACAGGCCGGCGTTATAACCGACTTAACTACCGCTCCGCATGTGGTGGACGGTACAGGACTTGAACCTGTGGCCCCTGCCGTGTGAAGGCAGTGCTCTACCAGCTGAGCTAACCGTCCGCGAGAAAGAGCTTCTACACGGACCCCACCCCGCTGTCAATCAACTTTTTCATTTTTTTCTTCAAAAGCCGTCAGCGCTTGGGGTCCTTGGTGCCGGCATAGGTAAAGCTACCCTTTACCATGCTATAATAACTGCCTTTATCAATGCCGACAGGCTTTCCGCACAGGCACCGGATTTTACCGTCGCGTACTTCAAAATCAAATTCTCTGGTGATCCTGTCCTTGTGACACCGCAACACTTCACCGGGGCCGAGTTTCAGATACTTCCACAATTTACGGCGGCAGGCCGCACATTTCACAGTCAGCATGCGGCAAGCATACGCAAGGCTGAGCGTACAGGCAACTAGGACACCGCAATTGCCCCGCGGGCGGTCAGTCAGCGGTATATCTTTTTTTATTTTTGTAACCCCATTGACACACAAGTGCGCCAGCCAATACATGTGGCATCAAAAAAGCTATGCAACATACCCAATCAGATACAAACAAGCGCTCCGCAGTCGATTTTCTTGTGCTTCCGGCCATCATGGCGGTTCTGACAGCCGAACATTTCAGCATGTACCTTTCCGGCTACATGCTGCACCTGCTGCCGCAGGCCCTTATTGCCCTGACCATAGGGTATGCGTGGCGGCGTCCCGCCACAAGCGTTGCCCGGCTGTTTGCCGTGGTCATCGGCTCCATGCTTGCGGTGGCGGCGCTGGAAGTGACATTCAATCTCTACAAGCGTGTTCCCTTTGATGAACGAGGCCCGCTGACAGCCACTTCCATCATGCTGCTGGCGGCATGCGGCATAACCGCAGCAAAAATCTACAGACGGCGCATGGCGGGAGAACGGTTCAGCATTACGTCGGACAAGCTTATCTGGCTGCTTATGGCCGTGGGGTTTGCCTTTCTGACCGTGGACGAAAAAACGCTCATCCATGAGGGCGTGGACAGAATGATCTACCGCGGCTCCGGCATGCAGCATTCAGCGTTCACCGAGCGGATAGATGACTTCATTGTACTGGGCTATGCCTTTATCGGCATGTTTTCACTGTACTGGTACCGCCGCGAAATTCTGCGCTTCAAAAAAACCATAACGGTGCTGGCAGCAGGCTTTGTGGTCATGGTCATTCACAGCGGGCTGGACATGGCCGGCAGACCGGACTTTGTCATCAATGTGCTGCACATCACCGAAAACGCCACACAGATTGCGCACGGCATAGACATGGCTGAAGAGATTCTTAAACTTACGGCAGAGACCTGTTTTCTTTCCGGCCTCATGCTGGCGCTGAAAGACTGTACCACCGCGGCCCGCAAGTAAACTGCGGCGCCGCCCGCAAAGCGCACACGCCCCGGCTCATGCCGGGGCTTTTTTTTGCCCATCAAGGACAAAGGACGGCGTCGGACGCACAGCAGCCACGCTTGCGCGCGGTTCGCAACGCATGCTACCCCGTTATGTTGTTATAACGAAACTGCGGGGGGAACCATGAAATTTTCAGAAATCAATCTGCTTGATGAACTGCAGCGGCCGGAACTGACTGAGCTGCGCGGAATATTCACCCGGCGGAGCGTCACCAAAGGTGCGGTGGCCTTCCACCCCGAAACAGATGAAAATCTTGTTTTCGTTATCGCCAGCGGCAGAGTGCGCATTTATCTGGGGTACGAAGAAAAAGAATTCACACTGGGGGTGCTCGAACCGGGCGACCTGTATTCAACGCACGCCGGATGTTACGCGCAGGCGCTGGAAGATTCGACCCTGATGGTGACCGATGTGCAGTCCGTCAAACGCTGCATGAGCGAAATCCCTCTGTTCACACGCACCATGGTGCGCGTGCTCGGCCAGATACTGAACAATTCATTTTCAATCATCGGCAGCCTTGCCTTCAAGGACATCTATACCCGCCTCACGTCGTTTCTGCACAAAGAAGCCCTGCGCACCGGCACCCCGTGTTCCGAAGGCACAGAACTGCGCCTTGCCCTGACCACGGAACAGCTTTCTCTGCATATGGGGGCCACCCGCCAGACAGTATCCACCCTGCTCAACAATCTGGTGCGCGAAGGCATCATGGTCAAAAAAGGGCGTTCCGTCTGGGTTATTCCCGATATGGAAGCCCTGCACCGGCAGACACAGCAGTAACAGTTCTTTGTTTCTTTTCTGCACGGGGTGTCAGCCAGCCGACAAACTTTTTTCCGCCCGTATGCCATCATAAGCACCGGCCTCAGACACACACAACGCAGACAGCCGCATGCCGTCTGCTATTTCCGGAGGATACAGGTATGGCAAAAGAACCGCGTCCCGTAGAAGAACTCTCCATCTGGGAAGATGCCAGAGCCATGCTGACCAAAGCACGGGCCGAGGGCATTGAAACGGCACATGAGCGCCTGCAGCAGCAGACACCCCACTGTAAATTCTGCGAACTGGGAGTAAGCTGCCGCAACTGTACCATGGGGCCGTGCAAGATTACCCCCAAAGCGCCGCGCGGCGTCTGCGGAGCCGATGCCGACGTCATTGTGGCCCGCAACTTCGGCCGCTTTGTGGCCGGCGGCTCTGCCGGTCATTCCGACCACGGGCGCGATCTGGTTGAGGTGCTTGAATCCATTGTCGAAGGCAGTACATCCGACTACCGCATCACCGACGAAGCAAAACTGCGGCGCATAGCCGCCGAACTGGGAGTGACCGTGGAAGACCGCAGCACCAAGGACATCGCTGCGGAGCTTATCGATATTTTCTACGCCGATTTCGGAAGCCGTAAAAAGGAAGTGGCCTTTTTGTGCAGGGTGCCCGCCAAACGCAGGGAGCTGTGGGACAGACTGGGCATGACCCCCCGGGGCGTGGACCGCGAAATAGCGGAAATGATGCACCGCACCCACATGGGCTGCGACAACGACGCACCCAACACGCTTATCCATGCGGCCCGCACCGCTCTGGCCGACGGCTGGGCCGGTTCCATGATCGGCACCGAGCTTTCCGACGTCATCTTCGGCACACCGCAGCCGTCCATGTCGCATGCCAATCTGGCCGCCATAAAAAAAGATAAAGTGAACATACTGGTCCACGGCCACAATCCCGTGGTTTCGGAAATGATTCTGGCCGCAGCCCGCGAACCCGCACTGATAGCCGAAGCGGAAGCTATGGGGGCGCAGGGCATCAATGTGGCCGGTCTGTGCTGCACCGGCAACGAACTGCTCATGCGGCAGGGCATTCCCATGGCGGGCAACCACCTGATGACGGAACTGGCCATCGTCACCGGAGCGGTGGAAGCGGTGGTGGTTGATTACCAGTGCATAATGCCCAGCCTTGTGCAGATTGCAGGGTGTTATCACACGCTGTTCATCGACACCGCGCAGAAAGCGCGCTTTACCGGAGCGGTTCATTTTGACATCCACCCCCACAACGCTTTGGAGCAGGCCCGCGAAATAGTGCGCATGGCGGTGCAGGCATATGCCCGCCGTGATGCATCGCGCGTGCAGATACCCGGCGAGCCTGTAAACATCATGACAGGCTTTTCCAACGAGGCCGTCATAGCGGCGCTGGGCGGGTCACTGGACCCGCTGGTGCAGGCCATAGCCGCGGGCGACATACGCGGCGCCGTGGGTATTGTAGGCTGCAACAACCCGAAGTTCCAGCAGGACTCCATGAACGTGGGGCTTGCAAAAGAGCTTATCAAAAAAGACATTCTGGTGCTGGTTACCGGCTGCGTGACCACCGCGGCGGGCAAAGCCGGGCTGCTGCTGCCTGAGGCCGCGGAACAGGCCGGACCGGGACTGCGCAAAATCTGCGGCGCACTGGGCATACCCCCTGTGCTGCATTACGGCTCATGCGTTGACAATTCCCGCATTCTGCAGCTGTGCGCGGCACTGGCAAATGCACTTGGCGTAGACATAAGCGACCTGCCCGTCGGAGCTTCGTCTCCGGAATGGTATTCGGAAAAAGCCGCCGCCATCGGCCTGTACGCCGTGGCCAGCGGCATCTACACGCATCTGGGCCACCCGCCGCATATTCTCGGTTCGCAGACAGTCACCGACCTTGCGGTCTCCGGTCTTGAAGACCTTGTGGGGGCTTCGTTCTTCATCGAACCGGACCCCGTAAAGGCTGCACTGGCATTTGACCTGCGCATACGCGCAAAACGCAAAGCGCTGGGCCTTGGCGAATAACCGGCACGCAGGAGACGGCATATGAAACTGGCATTTGCCGGAAAAGGCGGCGTGGGCAAAACATCGGTCACCGCGTGGACAGCCGACTGGCTGGCCCGCAACGGCCGCGATGTCTGGATGGTTGACGCGGACACCGCGCTTTCGCTGGGACAGGCTTGCGGTGTGGCCGCAGACAGTCTGCCCGAACCGCTGACAGCCAGAAAGGACCTGATAAACCGGCTCATCCACGCGGGGGGCTTTCTTGACCTCAACCCCGACGTAAGCGACCTGCCGCACCAGCTGGCAGTGGACGTGCCTGTTTCCGGCGGACCGCTGTATGCACCGGCTGCCGGCAGAAAGCGGCTGCTGGTCATGGGAGCGGTGACCAATGCGGGCGGGGGGTGTGCCTGCGACGCCAACGCTCTGCTGAAGGCCATGCTGGCGCACCTTGTGATGAAAGAAAACACCTGTGTACTTGTGGACCTGGAAGCCGGAGTGGAACATCTGGGCAGAGGCACGGTGGCACATGTGGACGCTCTTGTGGTGGTCAGCGAACCGAGCCTGCGCAGCCTGCACACGGCGGCGCAGGTGGGCCGCATGGCGGACCAGCTGGGTCTGCGCAGACAGGCGCTGCTGCTTAACAGATACAGCGGGGCAGACCTGCACGACGTGTCCGGACTGCCCGACCTGCCGGGTCTGCCCCCCCTGCGTGCCGCGCTGCCGCCGCTCGCCGGACTCATCGAGCGGCAGCTGCACACCGCAGATGTGCTCGGCCTGCCGGAACAGCAGCTTGTGGACACCACACTGCAGCGGCTCATGGAGCATCTGGGGCTGGACGTCTGCCCCTAGGTCGGCACAATGCCTGCCTCAATGTCCGCCCCTAGGTCTGCCTCAATGGCTGCCCCAAGTCTGTCCCTGACACACAAACACAGCGCCTCCGGCAATCCGCCGGAGGCGCTCTTTGCCTGCGCCCCCTGCCGCGGTGCTACTTCATCCGCCAGCAACCTGCCTGTCTTGTGTACGGCACCTGTGTGCCCCATCTCCCGCGCCCGTCATGCTCCGGCAGCGCGCAACAATGCCTTACGGCAGTTGCACAGAGCGCCCCGCGGCGTTACAAGGTTCGCGCGCTGCACTGCACAGGAGCATGAGCATTTTTTCCCGCTGCGCGGGGTTGACACCCTTGTGCTTCCCGTGCAGAGTTGCCTTGCTTACGGTCATATTTTGGTCATGACCGAAATACACCGCAGTCCGTCCGCGGCCCTGCGCACAACGACGCACACCGCTCAGACGCCGCTGCACCGCATATAAGGCGCCGCATCAATGAGTGAAACCATAGCCCTTATCGGTCCGTCCGACTCTGTAACCGTCATGTACGATTCCGTGACGCGGTTTTTTCCCGACCTGACCTTCAAAACATATGTTCGGGAACTTACGGAAGAGTCGCATCAGGTGCTCGAACAAAGCCAGAGCGAATGCGACGGGCTGCTGTTTGCCGGTATCGGCGTGCAGGAAGCCGCCAAGGCGCGCGGTGTAGTAACCAAACCCCACGCCCATATCGAGCGCGGTGCCTACAGCCTGCTGCGCGCCTACTCCGGCATCCGCAGCAGCGGTATTCCCCATGCGCGCGTCAGTGTCGATGTCATTACCGATACCGTGCTCAACGAAGTCATCCGCGAATATTCCCTGCCCTTCAGCAAAGTATACTCAATGCCCTTTGCGGTCAGATTCCGCGAAGAAGAATACTACGAACGCCACAGACAGCTGCTCGATTCCGGCAAGGCGCAGGCAGCCATGTCCGGCTTCGGCTCTGTGTACCGCCGACTCAAGGAAGAGGGGTATCCCGTTTTCCGCATGCTGCCCAGTTCGCTGCAGATACGCGAAACCACCGAGCGCCTGCTTTCCGACATTGCCACACGCGACCTGCGCTCGGCGGGCATCGCCATACAGATAGTACGCCTGCACCGCAACGACGAACAGTCCGTCAACGAATACGAACATATGAAAGATGAAGGCCGTTTTTTTCTGGAACTGCTTGAATATGTCCGTGCCATTCAGGGCAGTCTGTTCAACTTCGGCAAGCGCGAATATGTGATTTTTGCCACGCGGGGCGTCATTGAAAGCCATGTGCATCTGGATATGTTCACCCGGCTCATGGACTGGGCACGGGGCAACAACATGCTCATATCTTCCGGCATAGGCATAGGCTCCACCGCGTTCGAAGCCGAAAAAACAGCCCGTCTGGCGCTGGCGCACGGCCGCAAGCAACCCCGCGGAGGCGTTTTTCTGGTGCACGGCAACCACATCCGCGGTCCGCTGGGGCAACAGGGCGAGCTGCGCTACCGCACCCGCATCGAAGACACCACCCTGCTGCGCATGGCTGAAAAAATCGGCATCAGCCCCAGCTATGTGGACCGCATACGGGCCGTCATAGACAAAACAGGCAAAAGCACGTTCGATTCCGGCGATCTGGCTGCCTGTCTGGGCATAGGCGAACGCAGTGCGCGCAGGGTGCTGAAAAAATTTGTGGACAGCGGCTACGCCACACTGGTGGGCAAGGAGAACGCACATCAGGTCGGCCGCCCGAAAAATCTCGTGAAAATAGCCATCTGAGTAATGGCTTTTCGCGGACAATTTCGGACACGTTTATGACATGGCCATAATGTCCCGAACCAGTAACAGCAAAAGGGAGTACACACCCGAGGGGAAAAACGCAGTATCGACGGAGGAGGAGCACCGGCCGCGCCACATGACCAGCAGCCGGTGCCGCAAGGCTACAACATTTCGCAAACGCAGGATTACCAACATGTTAGATGCTATCAAGAACGTAAAGATCCATCTGCTCGTTCTGGCGCTGGTTGCCGTTTCCGAGCTGATCGGCATTCTCAAGTTCGAAGTCGGCCCGGGTATGCTGGTGCTCATACCCATGCTGTATGCCGTGTTTATCGGCACATTTCTCGGTCCTAAATTCCTCAAAGTTGTCAACGACAAGGACATGGACCATGCCAGCTCGCTCGTCAGCCTTACGCTGATGCTGCTGATGGCCCGCTACGGCACGCTTGTGGGCCCCAAATTCTTTGAAATACTCAAAGCCGGCCCCGCGCTCATACTGCAGGAGTTCGGCAACATCGGCACGCTGCTCATCGGTATTCCCATTGCCATGTTCCTCGGACTTAAAAGGGAATCCATCGGCGCCGCGCACTCCATCGCCCGCGAACCCAACGTAGCGCTCATAGGCGACATTTACGGACTGAACTCGCCCGAAGGCCGCGGCGTTATGGGCGTATATATCTGCGGTACCGTGTTCGGCACAATATTCTTCGGGCTTACCGCATCGTTCCTCAGCATTTTCAACGTATTCCACCCCTATGCCCTCGCCATGGCTTCGGGTGTGGGTTCCGCCAGCATGATGACCGCCACCGTGGGCAGTCTTTCAGCCATCTACCCCGACATGGCCGAACAGATTCAGGCCTTTGGCGTGGCCAGTAACACGCTCTCCGGTCTGGACGGCGTATACATGTCCATGCTGATAGCCCTGCCCATGTCCAACAAGCTCTACAAAGTACTCTACCGCATTAAATACGGTAAACCCGAGGAGGCGTAACCAATGAGCAAGATTACAGAAGCTGCCATCGTGCTTGCGCTCGTCGGCGTTATAACCCTTGTGGGCAACTGGATAGGCTACGGATTCGGTCTGGCAGAGGCGCTGCCCGGCATGGCCACCCTGTTCGTCATCTGTGTACTGGGTATTCTGGCCAACCGGTTCATCTACAAGCTGCCCACCGTACTGTACGTCATCACCATCGGCATGATTGTAACACTGCCCGGATTTCCCGGCAGTGCAACCGTGGCCGCGTGGGTGTCCAAGGTCAACTTCCTTGCGCTTACCACCCCCATCCTTGCGTACGCAGGCGTAGGCATAGGCAAAGACCTGCCCGCCCTGAAAGAAACAGGATGGCGTATCGTTGTGGTCAGCCTGTTTGTAATGGCAGGAACCTATGTGGGTTCCGCAGCCATCGCCCACGTTGTGCTGAAATATCTTGGAGAGATATAAATGCCTGTGAAGTCGGAAATCGAGGCCCGTTTCGAAGAGCTGAAAAGCATACGCCAGTACCTGCACTCCTGTCCCGAAGTGGGTCTGGAAACAGTGAATACCGCAGCGTTTGTAAAAAAACAGCTGGACGGACTGGGCATCGGATATGAAGACATCGGCGTCAACTCGCTGCTGGCCAAAGTGGAAGGCACTGCTCCCGGCGTGACAGTGGCCTTCCGGGCCGATATGGACGGACTGGAAACCTGCGAAGAAACCGGCCTGCCGTATGCTTCGCAGACCTGTGGCCGCATGCATGCGTGCGGCCACGACGGCCACACCGCCACGCTGCTGGCTTTTGCCGGGTATCTGGCGCAGCACCGCGATTTCAAAGGAACCGTGCTGCTGTTGTTCCAGTCCGGAGAAGAAGGCTACGGCGGAGCGCTGGAAGTCATCAAAGACGGTCTGTTTGAAAAATACAGCATCGACTACATGTTCGGCATGCACAACTGGCCGCCTTACGGCGAAAACCAGATGATCGTGCACAAAGGCACCGCCATGGCCTCCGAAGACCGCTTCGATCTGGTCATACGCGGCAAAAGCGGACACGCCTCCGTTCCGCACGCCTGCAACGAACCTTTCGCCGCAGTGGCCGACTTCATAAAAAACGCGCAGAGCATTGTTGCCCGGCGCATTTCGGCACATGACAAAGGCGTCATAAGCATCACACAGGTACACGGCGGCAGCGCCTACAACATCATTCCCGACGAAGTGACCATACGCGGCAACGTGCGTACCACCGACCCGCGCGTGCAGGACCTCATCGAGGAATCGCTGGCACAGCTGGCGCAGGGACTCGAGGTGACCTACGGCGTAAAAGCCGCCTTCACCTACCACCGCAAGCACCCGCCGGTCATCAACTCCACGCCGGATATGGCCATAGCCGCCGCGGCGCGTGTGGTGGGACAGGAAAACGTGCTCACTGAAGAACTGCCCGCCATGGGCAGCGAAGACTACGCCTTTTACATGCAGAAAACCAAAGGGTGTTTTGTATGGATAGGCAACGGCACGGATTCCGCGCTGATACATAACAGCAAGTACGACTTCAACGACAAGATCATTCTTCTGGGAGCTTCGCTGTTTGCGGAGTTGCTGGACGAGGTGCTGTCGGCACAGCCGTAACCTGCACAGTCACACTCAGGGGCTGTCCGGCTGCACGACGCCCCGCGGCGCTGAGCGCCGCAGACAGTGCACGCCGCCGCGGCCCGCGCGGCACGGCGCCGCCGGACAGCCTTTTTTTATATACTGCACACAACGGAGTACATATGGACTCTCTCAAGGAACTCTACAAGGTGGGCAACGGCCCTTCCAGCAGCCACACCATGGGCCCGCAAAAGGCAGCCACAGAGTTTCTGCGGCGCACCCCGCAGGCTGCGCATTACCGTGTCACGCTGCTCGGCAGCCTTGCCGCCACGGGCAAAGGCCACCTGACAGACTGGATCATCAAAAAAACACTGGGTGAAGAACGCACGACCATTGTCTGGAAACCAGAAGAGGTACGTCCCTTCCACACCAACGGCATGGTTTTCGAAGCGCTGGACGCACAGGGGAACGTGCCGGAAGACCCCGCCTCCACCTGGGAAGTGTACAGCGTGGGCGGCGGCACCATAGCCGAACCGGATTCGCTGACACGCGGTGCCGGCAATTTTTACTCGCTTACCACTCTCACGGCCATCATGGGTCACTGCCGTGCGGACAACATAGAGCTGTGGGAGTATGTCGAATCTCAGGAAGGCCCGGGCCTGTGGCCTTTTCTGCAGGACATCTGGCAGGCCATGCAGGACTCCATAGAACGCGGACTGGGCAAAACCGGCCTGCTGCCGGGCGACCTGCGCTACCCGCGCAAAGCCAACGCGTTTTACAAAAAAGCCCGCATCCAGTCCGGCAGGCTGCGTTCCACCGGTATGACATTCGCCTATGCACTGGCAGTGTCGGAAGAAAACGCCTCCGGCGGGCTGGTGGTTACCGCGCCCACCTGCGGCTCGGCAGGTCTGGTGCCCGCCGTGCTGCGTTCGCTTAAAGAAGATTACAGCCTTGCCGACACAGAAATACTGAAAGCTCTTGCCGTGGGCGGACTGGTCGGCAACCTTGTAAAGGAAAACGCCTCCATATCCGGTGCCGAAGTGGGCTGTCAGGGCGAAGTGGGTACAGCGTGCGCCATGGCCGCGGCCATGACCGCCTATCTGTTCGGCGGTACCCATATGCAGATAGACTACGCCGCGGAAATGGCGCTGGAACACCATCTGGGCATGACCTGTGACCCCGTGGGCGGGTATGTGCAGGTGCCCTGCATAGAACGCAACGCGGTTTCGGCCATCAGAGCCATCAACGCAGCGGAATACACGCTGTTCACCGACGGAAACCACCGTATCAGTTTTGATCAGGTGGTGCAGACCATGGGCGAAACCGGCAGAGACCTGAAGTGCGGTTACAGAGAAACTTCACTGGCAGGGCTGGCCAAACACGCCTGCCTGACCAACTGCGGCAGCGGGTGCTGAAACTGCCCGCAGCAGATATATGACAAACGGCCCGTGCCTTGTGCGCGGGCCGTTCTGCGTGCGCCGTCTGCTAACGTAATGAGCGGTGCATAAACCGCAGCACACCCACTGCGTCACCCCGCGCGACACAGGACGTTTCTTCAAATCCGGACAAAAGCGCCCGTATGCGGGCCAGGTCACGCAGGCTGTGATACTCGATATACAGATGCTTCACGCCATCAAGCCTCGGCCCCAGACTTTCCAGAATTTCAGGCTCGCTCCCCTCGGTATCTATTTTCAGAATATCGGCATGATCTATGCCCAGTTCATCAAAGGCGCGTCCGGCATGACGCACATCCACATGTTCGCGCACCCAGCCTTCACCCTGAGGTCCGGTGACGCTGTGCAGCGAGCTCTGTCCTGCTTTGCGGGTATTAAGATTGAACAATTCCCTGCCGTCGTGGTCAGACAGGGCCACAGCATGCAGCCGCACTTCCGGGCATCCGGCCAGATTGCGCCGCAGGGCGCCGCACAACGCGGCAGAAGGTTCAAAGCAATGAATCACAGCGCCCTTGATATTCAGGTGCATGTACAGGGCAAAAAGCCCGACATTGGCCCCCACATCCACAATGACCGGCTTTCGGAAAACGCCTTTGAGACCTGTCAGCGGATATTCGTTGCGCAGAAAGATATCGCCCGCCAGAAAGGATTCTCCGGCGGGAACCGTAAGCCGCAGAACGTGTTCCCTGTACCTGCAGGTCACCTGTGTGAACTGCGGCAGCATGTCCGGTTGCTGCATTGCACCTCCGTGATCAACAGTTGAAGCCGTAAACCGCAGTGCGGCGCATCAGCGCCCGTCCGGACCAGCCGCAGACGGCTGCGAAGCCTCGTAACCGGAAATCCTGCTGGCCAGCACCTTGTCGATGCGCTTGCCGTCAAGATCCACAACTTCCAGCTGCCAGCCCTGCCACTCCGCCACATCACCTGTACGCGGCAACCGGCCGAAAAGCCACATCATCATGCCGCTCAAGGTATGATAGCGGACTTTTGCCTCGTCGGGCACGGTTTTGAGGTCAAGCCTGTCCTTCAGTTCCGGCACAGGGATAAGCCCGTCCAGCAGCCACGAACCGTCGTCACGCTGCACAGCCCACATTTCGTCCGGATCGCGCGGGCGGAACTTCCCTGTAAGCGCTTCCAGCAGGTCCTGCAACGTGATCAGACCGGAAATATCACCGTATTCATCAACCACAAAAACCATCTGCACACCGGATTCCCGGAACTGTTCAAGCAGCTTCATGCCCGTCAGCGACTCCGGCACATACACAGCCGGCAGCAGATATCCGGTCAGTTTTTCTGCCGGTTCGTTTTTCAGCCGCTGCTTGAGCAGACGCTTGGCACTGATGACGCCCAGCACATCGTGCAGACCGCCGCGGCATACCGGAAAGCGGGAATGATCAGAGGCCACCACTGTGTCCAGAAACCCGTCAAGCGGCTGCGTGATATCCAGAAACACAATATCGCTGCGCGGAGTCATCAGCGAAGGAATCTGCCTGTCGTCAAGACGAAAGACATTACGCACCATATCATGCTCGTGTTTTTCGATGACACCCGCCTGTGAACCTTCCGTCAGTATGGCGTGGATGTCCTCCTCGGTCAGGTTGGCGCTGCTCAGTTCAGTTTTGCCCACCAGCCGCAGCAGGGCATCCGTGGAAACAGAAAGCAGATACACAAACGGACGCGACAGACAGGCCAGCAGGGCTATGGGTCTGGCCATGCTGCGCGCTATGCCTTCGGCATTGAACTGCGCTATGCGTTTGGGCACCAGTTCGCCCGCCACAATGGAAAAATAGGTGATGCCCGCCACCACAACTGTGGTTGCCACGGCCGAGCTTGTCCCGCTTTCCAGACCGGCATTCTGCAGCATCAGGGCAAGAGGCCCGGCCAGTGCGGCTTCTCCCACTATGCCGTTCAGTATGCCTATGGCCGTTATGCCTATCTGCACAGTGGAAAGAAACTGGGTAGGCTCTTCACCCAGCCGGATGGCCACGGCTGCGGAACGGTCACCTTCTTCCGCCATTTTTTGCAGACGGCTTCTGCGGGCGGTGACAAGGGCTATCTCGGACATGGCAAAAACGCCGTTAAGAAGTATCAGGGCAACAAGAATGGCAATATCCACGCGTGTTCTCCTTTGTGCCGCCTGCCCAGACAGCGTACCCGGCAAGGCAGACGGATATCATGCGGCCGCAGGGACTGCACGTGACGACACACGACCGTGCCCGCAACATAATGCCCTGCATAAGAAAAACAAGTCCCGCACGGGGAAAGAGAAGTCCGCGCAACAAAAAAAAGCCCTGATGTGATTACATCAGGGCTTTACTTGCAGTGGCGGAGCGGACGGGACTCGAACCCGCGGCCTCCGGCGTGACAGGCCGGCGTTATAACCGACTTAACTACCGCTCCGCATTGTCGGGAGTTTTCTCCCGCGTGGGAAAGGACATTTAGCGGACAGGGCGTTCCCCGTCAAGCTGTTTTTTGCCCTCCGGCAAACTTTCGCATAATTTTGCAACCGGCCGCAGGGCAGCTACGACACTGCCCCTGCCGCACAGGCAAGAGCCGATGCGCCGTTCAGCACAATGCGGGCAGACTGATGACGAATTCCGCGCCGCGCTGCGGGCCGCTGTTCAGATGTATCGTGCCCTGATGCTGTTTGATGATGAGATAGCTTACATACAGCCCCAGCCCCGTGCCTTCGCCCACCGGTTTTGTGGTGTAAAAAGGCTCAAAGCAACGCCGCGCCGCCTCTTCGCTCATTCCCGGACCGTTATCGCACACGCGTATCTCCACCCGCCCTTCAGGCTGCAGGCTGGTACGCAGCAGCAGTTCGGGTGCCGCATGTCCGGCCTGTTCACTCAGGGCCTGACTGCTGTTGCGCACAAGGTTCAGAAAAACCTGCTGCAGGTCCTGCACGCTGCACCACACCTGCGGCACATTCTCCGCAAAATCATACCGCACGCGCACCCGTTTTATGTCATATTTACGCTTCATGTCGTAATCCGTTTCTGCCAGCACCACGGCCTGCCGGATTACATCGTGGATATCGGCGCAGCTGCGCGGAGATTTTTCCGTGCGGGAAAAAGCCAGCATATTGCTGACTATCCGCGCCGCCCGCGAACAACTGTGCCGGATATCTTCCATAAAGGCGTATATACCCCGCCGGTCCAGATATGTCTGCATGGCGTACAAATCCAGCCCCAGTTCACCGGCGGTATGCAGATTGGCCGGCAGACCGGTACCCATACGCCGCAGGCAGTTCTGTGCCGCCTGCGCAATGGCTCCCAGCGGATTGTTGATTTCATGCGCCATACCCGCCGCCAGACCGGCAACGGACAGCATCTTTTCAGACTGGATCATCATTTCCCGCAGCCGTACCCGCGATGTCACATCGTCCAGACGCAGCGCATATCCGCCGCCTCCGCCTTCCTTTAACGGATACATGGTCACGTCCCAGTGGCGGACAACGCCGTCATGCTCCCAGGCTGCATCTTCCAGATGCGCACACTCCGGCCCGTCCTGCACGCTGCCCAGCAGATTGCGCACAAAGGCAGGCCAGGCAAACAACCCGTCCAGTTCCCTGCCCGCCGCCTGCGCAGCGCTGATGCCCGTCAGCGATTCCGCGGCATGATTCCATCGGGTCACCCTGCCTGCGGTGTCCACAGCCACAAGCACCGACGGCATAACATCAATGAGTTCCTGCAGCAGAGACGTCACCGTGGCCAGTTCCGCCTCTGTGCGCTTGCGCTGCGTAATATCCTGAAACATCACGCACAGCACTTCGCTTCCGGCACGGAAAGCATGCACCTCAAAAGCTCCGGAAATGACATCGTCGGCGTAATCCAGCTGTTCGGAATGCCACGGAATGCCGGTACGCATGACATTCGCGTATTCCGCAGGCACCACGGCGGGGTCGAGTTCAGGCAGCATTTCCAGCAGTTCCTGCCCGGCATACTCCGCCACCGTTATGCCCAGCATGGCTTCCGATGCGGGATTACCATGCAGAAAAGTAAAACGGCCGTCCTGATACTGCCACAGGAACACCCCCAGAGGCGACCTGTCGATTACCTGCTGAAGGCGTTCACTGTACAGGGCAAGCTCCCGGCGGGCCGCTGCCAGTTCGGTAATATCCTCGAACGTGGAAAAGACTTCCGCCGGAACGCTGCCGCCGCCGGTGAAAAGCGGTGTGGCACTGACCACCAGCCACCGCTGGGCTCCGGTTGTCTGGTGGCGGATGCCCATTACCCGGCCGGACACCGGACGTCCCGTACGCAGCGCAACCATGGAAGGATGAGCGCTGCCCGGCAACGGACTTCCGTCAACATCCACCGCCTGCCAGCTTCCGGAATGGCTGTCCATGCCGCGCATGGCATCGCTTCCGAGCCCCAGCAGACGTTCGGCAGCAGCGTTGGCGCATACAATGCTTCCCGTTCTGTCCTGAAAGACAACTCCCTGCGCCATGGTGTCGTACACAATGCGGTACCTTTCGTCTTCACGCCGCGGCGCACAGGGTGCCCCCACACCGGCCTGCGCATTTTCCGCAGACGGCTCCTTTTTTCCGGTGTCCGTGCGCCCCCGCAGCAGCACTGCCCGCCGTCCGCGCCACTGTACTGTCAGCGCGTCGGCACAACAAAGCCTGCCGCACACCGTAAGCCCCGTAAGATGCTGCCATCCGGCCGCCAGCGCAGGCGGTATTCCCTGCACCGCAGCAGTCTCTGCCGCATAAAGCCCGCACCACACGGCCCCCTGCTGATTTGTCCACAGCATATGCCCGCTGTCCGCGGCAACTATCAGCAGCGGGTCATCCAGACCTGCCAGCAGCAGTTCATCAGCCACAGGGCAGCCTGTATACTCTTTCATCCCTTCCGAAACACTGTTCATCATGCAGACTCCGCACCCCCGTCACACAAAGCGGGGCAAACATACTGAGCCACCATAGCATGCCGCGGCGCGATACCCTACCTGTATACAAGGTATACTCTGCGCCTGCACAAAAACAAGGAAAGGGCCGCCCGTCGCGCGGCGGCCCTCACATACATACAAATCAATGATTTCCGGTCAATGCGGCCTGCCACGTCAGTGAAGCGCCGTCCGGCTGATTATCTCGTCCTGCACCTCTTTGCACAGCTCCACAAAAAAAGCGCTGTAGCCGGCAACACGCACCATAAGATCACGGTATTGTTCCGGATGACGCTGAGCATCGCGCAGCATGTTGTCATCAACATAGTTGAACTGCATCTGGCCGTTGCCCAGCACTGAGGCCGTTTTCAGCAGAGAAACAAGTCCCGCACGTCCTTCCTGTGTTTCCAGACATCCGTGCACCAGTTTAAAATTATGTGCCATGCCCAGACTCATGGACTCCACATTCAGCCTGCCCACGGACTTTATGATGGCCGTGGGCCCCTTGCGGTCCGCCCCCTGCGAAGGACTCATGCCGTCGGAAAGCGGTGCACCGGCTGCGCGTCCGTCAGGGGTTGCTCCCACCATTTCGCCCAGCGGCGTATTGAACGACTGCGACAAGGTGCCGTGAATCAGACGGGCGTACAGTGTCTTGAACCCGTTGATCGTCTTTTCCGTGTAATCAATGATGTCGCGGGCTATGCCGTCGGCGTACTCATCATCGTTGCCGTATTTGGGCGCGTTACGGCAGTCCCGGCGCATCTGTTCAAAGCCGGCCCAGTCAGCATCCAGAGCCTGCTTCATTTCAGCCATGGTGTATCTGGCCTCGTCAAAGACAAGCCTGCGCACTGCGGCCATGCTGTCCGCGTAGGTTCCCAGACCGGCAAATATGGTTCCCGGTCCTTCATACAGCACCGCGCCGCCGGCGGTGACATCTTTGCCCGTCTGCATGCATCCGTCCACAAACAGCGACATGTACGGCGTGGGCATCAGGTCACGCACCAGTTTCTGGTTGATAACCGTTCCGCGCGCCGTCATTTCCATTATGTAGTCAAGCTGTGTTTTCACGGCAGCCTCAAACTGGGCATAGCTGGTAAACCTTGCAGGGTCGCCGGTATCCGGCGCAACGCGTCTGCCGTACGAACGCAGCACGCCTCTGTTGAACACCAGTTCGACTGCCACCGGCCACTGGGTAAAACCGCCCGCTGTCCACTGATGTATGCGCCCCGACTTCTGGGGTTCCACACAGCCCATCAGGCAATAATCGCGCGCATCGTCAAAGTCGAACCCCTTGCGGAGCATCATCCTGATATGGGCATCGTCAAAATGGCATGCGGGCATACCCGTACCCGCCCGCACGACATCCGCTATTTTTTCAAGGTATTCCTGCGGTGACTGGTTGTGAATGCGGCAGGCAAGCGAGGGCTGGTACACCCCGACGCTGCGCACCGCATCCATGAGCAGCAGTGTCAGATCGTTGGTGGCATCACCGCCTTCACGCTTCTGCCCGCCCACACACATGTTGATAAAAGGCATGTATCCTGCAAAATATCTGGCGGTGGCTCCGGGAGTATACCAGATCATCTCAGAGCATTTTATGATGAAGCACCCTGTCAGTTCAAAAGCCTGCTCTCTGGTCAGTGTCCCGTTACGGATGCCGGCCTCGTAGCAGGGGTATACATACTGGTCGAACCGTCCCAGTGAAGTGCTGCACTGGTTTTCTTCCAGCAGAAACAGCGACTGGATTGTCCAGACTGCCTGCAGGGCTTCATGAAAGGTTGCGGGCGGGTTGGCCGGCACTCTGGTGTTAACCTCGGCAATGGCAAGCAGTTCCTCCCTGCGGGCGGGATTTTGTTCCGCAGCGGCCAGCTGACGCGCATGCGCCGCCACCCGGCCCGCATACAGCAAAACGCCTTCACAGATGATAACCGCCGCCCGGTAGAAATCAGCCCCGCTGCTGTCTCCGGCATTTTCCGCATCCAGTCTTTCAAGATGCGCCTCGGCCTCGGCCTTCAGTCCGTTGATACCTTTGGTAAAAAGGATAATATCGTATCCGGGGCTGGTATCACCGCCGCCGCTGGTATGATGGTAGCTGAGGTCGCTGATTCCGGCCTCGGCGCAAAACTCCCACAGACCTTCCCGGCGGAAGGCGTCCTCGCAGACTTCATCAAGCGAGCGCCCCTCCCAGAAAGGAAACAGCTCCTCACGCATGATTTTCTTGTCGGCTTCGCTTATCATGTACGGGTCCTGCGGGCGTGTGCCTATGGTATCCAGTTCGTCCCGCAGCCACTTCCACGCCGTATCCGGTGAAAAAGCACCCGCGCGCGGCGCTCCGCAGGGATGCCCCACAATCAGTTCGTCGTCCTGAATAAGCACGGGGGCGGTTTCGCAGGCACGCCGGAATCCCATGGCGCGGCGCAGCACCGGCGGCAGGTCGGGATACGCCTTTTCAATTTCGGTGTAGGCCATGGCGCGGCCTATGGTGATGCTCGGCTTCGCTTCAAGATAAGCGGCTTTCAACCGTCGCAGCCGTGCTGAAAGAGGCAGCCCGGCAGCCTGCCGCCGTCCGGTGTCGTCATGATACGAGTGTGTCACTGCATTCATTCCTGTCTTCCTTTTGCTGGTGTGTTCAAGGCAGAAAAAACAGCGGCCGGCATGCCGCCTGCACCGTCACGCAAACACCCCTGACATAAACCGGACAGGCCGTAATACTGAACCCCTTCCCCTTACGGGAGGGTTGCTTTTTTTACTGCGGCCGCAGCGGCACCCCCCTTGCAAAACACCTGTAAAAAGCGCATTGGTTGAAAAATTTTCCGGGCATGCCCGCTTCACCTGCAACCCCCGCCCCCGGCGCCGCTTTTTATGCAGCACTATCTTGTGGCCACAGACAATCAGCCTGCAGCCAAGGCCATCACACGCAGTTTTTCCTCTCAGGCGGAACTGACTGTGGTGCACAGTCCTCAGGAACTTCATGCCGCACTGGGCAGACGCATTCCCGATGTTCTTTTCGCCGATGTTTCATGGCTGGACCGTTCACCGGAGCGCACTCTGGACACCATACGCACCGCGCTGCGCGCACTGTGGGCCATAGCGCCCAATCTGGAAGTCATCGTGCTGGCCGGACAGGAAAACATACGCGAGGCCGTCAAATCGGTCCGGGCCGGTGCGGACAACTATCTGACGTACCCCGTTTCGGCAGAAGAAGCCGCCTATGTGCTTGAGAGCCTGCGCGAATCCCGCATGATGCAGACAGAGCTTGAGTATCTGCGCTCGTCGGCCGACGGCAAAACGCGTATTCCGCTGGAACAGGTGCACAGTACGGTCATGCAGACTGTGTTCGACAAAGTGCGGCGGGTGGCCGCCACAGACACAACCATACTGCTGCAGGGCGAAACCGGCACGGGCAAGGGGGTGCTGGCAAAGCTCATCCACGCCCGCAGCAACCGGTCCAAAGGTCCCTTCATGGGCGTGCACTGCGGTGCCATTCCCGAAACGCTGGTGGAAAGCGAACTGTTCGGCCATGAAAAAGGCGCCTTTACCGGAGCCAGCAAGCGCAAGCCCGGACGCTTTGAGGTGGCCGCCAAGGGGACCATATTTCTGGACGAAATAGGCACCATATCACTGCCGACACAGGTGCGGCTGCTGCAGGTGCTGCAGGACAAAGTGTTCCAGCGGGTGGGCGGCGTGAACGACATTCCCATGGAAGCCCGCATTGTGGCCGCCAGCAACGTTGATCTGGAAGAACTGGTAAAAAAAGGACAGTTCCGTGCCGACCTGCTGTTCCGGCTCAACGTTTTTCCCATCAGAGTGCCCGCCCTGCGCGAGCGGCGCGAAGATATCCCCCTGCTGGCCGAGACTTTTCTGCAACGGCTGCGGCAGCGGCAGATGAAAAAAATTCAGGGCATCCACCCCGAAGTGCTGGCAGCTTTTCAGAACTACGCATGGCCCGGTAACATACGCGAACTGGAAAACCTGATGGAACGGGCCTATATTCTGGAAACCTCCCACATGCTCTCGCCCGATAACTTTCCGCAGGACCTGTTTGCAGGCGGCGCCCCGCTGGCCAACGTCTCGCTGGACCTTTCACTGCCTCTTGCCGCTGTGCGCAATCAGGCCAAAGAACAGGCCCAGCGCCGCTACATTGAAGAGCTGATAGCCGAATGCAGGGGCAGAATAAACCTGACAGCGGAACGCGCGGGCATAACCACCCGCCAGCTGAGAAAACTGCTCACCCGCTACGGCATCGACAAATCCGTGTACAAGCAGTCCAAAAGCGGAACTTCAGGTACCCAAAAATAAAAAACGGAACCGGACGTTCCGTTCTGTGATTCCGGCCTGTCACAAGGCCGGAACGCAACTGCCCGCCTGTTTTTCGCATTGCGCGCCTGCGCAACCGGAACATCATGTTCCGCCCATGCTACAGCCACAGGAAACCTTACTCCATGATATCAGCACGATAAGCAACACATGCCATAATGGCATGGCAGTTGCTATCCGCGGCTCATTGCGCACGCTGTGCACACGGCAGCGCGCGGTAACCACTACAAGCAGAATCATGGAGAAAACGGTGACACTCAGCACTGCAGAACTTGAACAGGCACCCGCAGAGCCTCCTTCTCTAACGACGGCACTTTCCCGCGGCACGGCACAGGCTCCCTCGGCCCATGATGCCGCGTCTTTTTCCCGTACCCAGAACACCGCGTCCGGCTTTGTGCTGAGCGCCCGTTCCGATGTCTTCCGCAGGCGTTTTTACCCCGAAGTCAGCCAGAAGACATGGTCTGACTGGCACTGGCAGTACGCCAACCGCATCACCTCGCTCGGCGTGCTGGGCACCATGCTTGGGCTTTCCGAAGAAGAAGCCGGTGCCGGCACGGGGCTTGCCGCGCTGCCGCTGGCAGTCACCCCTTATTATGCGGCCCAGTTTGACCCGCACAATCCCGCACATCCCCTGCGGCGCACCATGGTGCCCACAGTGGAGGAATGGTCGCTGAACCCCGGCGAGTCCGCAGACCCGCTGGGTGAAGACAGCCACAGCCCGGTGCCCGGACTTGTGCACAGATATCCTGACCGTGTGCTCTTTCTTGCCACGGATTCCTGCTCGGCCTACTGCCGTTACTGCACCCGCTCGCGCCGCGTGGGCAAGCCCTGCGCCGGCAGCGCCTCGCGCAGACGCTGGCCCGCAGCCATCGAATACATAGAAAATCACCCCGAAGTGCGCGATGTGCTCATCTCCGGCGGCGACCCGCTGACCATGACGGACAGTGCACTCAACCACCTGCTGTCACAGTTGCGCCGTATTCCGCATGTGGAATTCATCCGCATAGGAACCAAGGCGCCCATCGTCATGCCGCAGCGCATCACGCCTGCGCTTGTCCGCATGCTGCGCCGGTATCACCCGCTGTTCATGAGCATCCACTGCACGCACCCCGACGAACTGACGCCGGAAGCGTCTCAGGCGCTCAACCGGCTGGCCGATGGCGGTATTCCGCTGGGCAGCCAGACAGTGCTGCTCAAGGGCATAAACGATAACGTGCCCACCATGACAGCTCTTATGCAGGGTCTGCTCAAAAACCGCGTGCGCCCGTACTACCTGTATCATTGCGATCCGGTACAGGGTTCGGCGCATTTCCGCACGCCCATATACAAAGGCGTGGAGATAATCCGCGGCATGCGCGGCTTTACCACCGGCTATGCCGTGCCCACCTATGTGGTGGACGCTCCCGGCGGGGGCGGCAAAATTCCGCTGATGCCCGATTATGTTCAGGGATACGACGGCGAAGAGCTTGTCATGCGCAACTATGAAGGCGGCCTGTACCGCTCGTATGACCCCGCGGTGCCCCTTGCCGCACACAACGTGCACAACGCCGGCCCCGCAGGCTGCGCAGACGGAGACATGCCGTGCTTGTAGGCATTACATACGACCTGAAAGAAGAGTACCTCGCACGGGGCTATTCGGAAGAAGAAGCAGCTGAGTTCGACAGCCCCGCCACCATTGAGGGCATAGAAACCGCACTGCAGGCTCTGGGATACGAGACGCAGCGCATCGGGGCGCTTCCCGCGCTGGCCGCTGCCCTGCTGCAGGGACGCCGCTGGGATATCGTCTTCAACATTGCCGAAGGTTGTCACGGGTTCGGGCGCGAAAGCCAGGTGCCTGCCCTGCTTGACTACTACAGCGTGCCCTATGTGTTTTCCGACCCCATGACGCTGGGTATCTGCCTGCATAAAGGCATGACCAAGCATATCGTGCGCGACAACGGCATTCCCACCGCAGATTTTGTGGTGATCAGCGATCCCGCAGAAGCCGCGGCAGTGAGTCTGCCCTATCCGCTGTTTGTCAAGCCCGTGGCCGAAGGCACCGGCATAGGGGTTGGGGCTGCATCAAAGGTGCAGAACCCGCAGGAACTGGCCGCCGCCTGCGCCCGGCTCATCGACCGCCACAGACAGCCCGTGCTGGTGGAAACGTTTCTGTGCGGCCGTGAACTGACCGTGGGTATCACCGGTACCGGAGCAGGAGCCAGAACACTGGGCGCTCTGGAGGTGGTATTTGCTCCGGCAGCCGAATCGGATGTGTACGGATATGTGAACAAAGCCGAGTATCTGGAGCGCGTGCAGTATCATCTGGCCGATGATGCCGATGCGCAGAAGGCCCGCCATGTGGCACTGGCAGCGTGGCGTGCGCTGGGCTGCCGCGACGGCGGACGCGTTGACCTGCGCTTTGACGCCCGCGGCGTGCCCAATTTCATTGAAGTGAATCCTCTGGCGGGCCTGAATCCTGTGAATTCTGACCTGCCCATCATGTGCTACAAGGCCGGACTGCGCTACGAACAGCTTATCGGACAGATAATGGAGTCGGCGGTGGAACGTCTGAAAACGGACACAGGCCAGCGTTTTGTGCCTGCCGTAACGGCGGCGGCATACACCGGACATACGGGGACGGTGGCGGAATAATATGCGTGTAGCCGTTGTATACAACGCTGTGCAGCCCGACGGCAGACCCGATCAGGAAGACACCCTGCTTCAGGCGCGTGCGGTGCACGACGCCCTGATACGCCGCGGACACGCGGCGGAACTGCTCAGCATGACACTGGACCTGCATGCCGCCTCGCTGCGCATCGCGGCGCTGAATCCGGACGTGGTGTTCAATCTGGTGGAAGAACTTGACGGCGATATCGCCATGGCGCCGCTTGCTCCGGCGCTTTTCGCCCATGCGGGCATACCTTTCACCGGCGCGGACGCTGCCTCCATGACGCTTTCGGGCAGTAAGCTGCTGTGCAAACAGATACTGACCGGTGCGGACATATGCACACCGGCATGGGTGACGGCCGACGGCGTCTGCGGAGGCATGGGTGACCTGCCCCGCACTGCGGACGCGTTCATACCCGGCAGGTACCTGTGCAAGTCGGTGCATGAACATGCTTCGCTGGGGCTGGACGACAGCTGCATCGTGGACGCGGTGCAGACCGGCGATGTCATGGCGGCGCTTATGCGCTGCCGGACACGGCACGGCGGGACATGGTTTGCCGAACAATACGTGGAGGGCAGAGAATTCAACATCGCCGCCATTGCCGACGGCAACGGCGGGGTGCATGTGCTGCCCTGCGCGGAAATCGAATTCCGCGGCTACGCGCCGGAACGTCCCCGCATAGTGGGGTACGCCGCCAAATGGCATCAGGATTCGTTTGAATGCAGCAACACGGTCAGGCGGTTTGACTTCTGCGCGGAAGACTCGGCCCTGCTTGAGCTGCTGCGCACAGTCACTGTCCGGTGCTGGCGCGCATTCGGCCTTGCCGGATACGCGCGCATCGACTTCCGCGTCAAAGGAGACGGTTCCCCACAGGCGCCCTACATTCCCTGTGTCATTGATGTGAACTCCAACCCCTGCATTGCCCCCGATGCCGGTCTGGCTGCCGCCGCAGAAAAAGACGGCATGGACTATGCCGGACTGGTGGAAGGCATTGTACAGGCAGCCGTGAATGAGGACCGCCCCCCATGCCGCAGACCATAAAGCCGGACACCCCCGCCGGAACACCCGCGGCAGGGGCTGTCGCCTTCCGGCGGCAGGTGCTGCCGCAGGATGCCCTGCTTGTACGGCGGGTTGTGGAATCCACAGGATTTTTTACGCCGGAGGAAGCCGACGTGGCGCAGGAACTGGTGGATGAACACCTGATGCACGGCGCGGCATGCGGCTACCATTTTGTTTTTGCGACGGAAGACGACGATATGGCGGGCTACGCCTGCTACGGTCCCACACCGGCCACAGAAGGAACTTACGATCTCTACTGGATTGCCGTGGCCCCGCACCGGCAGCACAGCGGGCTGGGCAGAGCCCTGCTGGCCGAAGTGGTGCATGATGTCCGCCTGACCGGCGGAAGACTGCTGTTTGCCGAAACCTCGGGCATACGGAAGTACGCTCCCACCCGCCGTTTTTACGAACGCGCGGGCTTTTCGGCCGAAGCCGTGCTCAAGGCTTTTTACCGCGCCGGTGACGACAAAATCATCTACCGGCTGGAAGTGGCCTGACGCACGGCAATCAGTGATCCTGCCCGCCGGGGCAAAAAACACGCGCTGACGCCTGCCATGCGGGCATGGCAGGCGTCAGCATGCGCCGGATCATATTGCTCCCCGCCCGTATCACAGTATGCAGTCCGCACGCTGTGTGCAGGGGCAATGCATCAGTCCAGTTCCACCAGATTAAAGCGCATGTGCCGCACATCTTCCCGAAATTCTTCACCGCATTCCAGCGCTGTTTCATTTTCTTTATGATAGCGCCAGTTGACGGTAATCTGCTTTCCTGCTCCGGCCGCCTCGTCCAGCAGATCAAACAGGTCCATGAACGTCTTGGAACTGGAACTGTTGAAATAGACCAGCTCCATATCAAGCGTGACCTGCCGCGTAGCCGGCGCCTGCAGAAAATTGTGCAGCCAGGCGAATACAGGCTGATAAAAAAGCCCGCAGTTTTCCGGATAAGATTCGCCGGAAATCCGCAGGACGGCGCCGTGCGGGTCGAAAAGAATACCCGGTGACGATTTTGTGGGTGCTATGGTCAGAATGTTCATTGATTCGCTTCTCCGGCAATGCGGACATTGACAGCAAAATACGACATGGTGTCGCTGATGGGCTCAAAACTGTATGCCAGCGGGTGGCCGGATTTCCGGGCCATTTCGATGAAACCGAGTCCCGCCCCGCGTGACAGGTCGTCCGGCTCTCTGCGCCGCTGCTCCTTGTAATAGCGTTTCAGTTCATCTTTATTCATGCGGTTGATGGTATCGATTTTCTGCCGGATGCGCTCTTCGCTGTCTTTCAGCACGGGATTGCCGCAGGTGATGAAGAAACCGCTTTCGTTGCGTCCCACCACCACCTGCCCCTCGCCCATCATGCCTTCTGCTGAGCGGCAACGGACTTCCGGCGGCACCGTATCCGAATAATTGATAATGTTCTGCATCTGTTCCACCAGCACGGCAAACACCCGCTGCGCCAGTGCCAGGCCACGCTCCTCGCAGGCCATTTTACGGCGCATCATCTCGCCCAGCCCTTCGACCACGCTCTGGCATACCGGACCGCTGAAGTACAACATGATGCCCTTCTCTCTCATTTCACTGTGACACCGGAACATTCTTGTTTCCATGGTTTGCTGTGCCTCCTGATTGTTACGGAGTTACGCAGACTGCACGGTAAAGCCCAGCACAGTCACGTCATCACGCCGGGGCTGGTGCCCCCTGTATCCGGCAAAAGCCTCTTCCAGCGCCCGCTGCTGGGCGGCGCAGTCCAGCACCGCCGTGCGCGACAACAGAGCCATGAACCGCTTTTTGCCGAAAGGCAGGTTCTTTTCACCGCCTATCTGGTCGGCAAATCCGTCGCTGGCCATATACCAGCGCATACCGGTCTCCAGCGGGATGTCATGGTTGGTAAACACGGCGTCTCTTGCCGTGCGCACATATCCGGCACCGCAGCGGTCTCCCCTCACCTCCTGCACTGTACCGTCCGCACGGGTGACAAACAGCGAACTGCCGGCACCGGCAAAACGCACCACACCCCTTTTTGCGGGCACAAAGCAGACACTGCAGTCCATGCCTTCATCAGACGCAGCCTTGCGGTCATGCTGCTCCAGCGCGTTCTTAATGGAGTTGTTCATGGCACCTACAAGTGCGGCAGGATCTCCGTCCACGGTGCTTATATCAAGGCGCTCAAAAAGCGAATGCACGATAAGCGTCATGAAGGCGCCGGGAACACCGTGCCCTGTGCAGTCTATAACCGCGGCAAAAAAACCCTGCGGAGTCTGCTTGTACCAGTAGGAATCACCACCCACGGTGTCGCGCTGACTCCAGAGCAGAAAATGGTCGCCGAACAGATGCGCAAGCTCGGACCGTGCGGGCAGAAACGAACGCTGGATAAGGCTTGCATATTCGATGGAGCTGACCAGCTGGTTCTGTGTCTCCTTAAGATGCTCCATGGTTACCGCCAGCTCATGCTGCCTGCTGTGGATGACATGCCCCATCCAGAACATGTTATGCCGCAGCCGCTGCAGCTCATCCCCTTCCTTGGGTTCCGGCGGAAGCGTGGCAAAAGGCCGCAGGTTACCCGCCTTCATCTGTTCGCACAGCCCGTTCAGGTAGTGCACGCTGCGCAGCACAAGAAGATGCAGAGCCCCCCTTGTCAGAGGCAGAAACAGCAGCAGGCTGCCGGCCGTCCACACCGCGATGAAGTTATTCAGGCCGCGACGCTCCAGACTGTCATTGAGAACAAGCACCACCAGCGGAAACATGACCAGCCCCAGAAACAGAATAATCTTCATCTTGGTCTGGACACTCACCTCTGCCAGCGCATCAAGGAAACGTGTTGTCTTGCTCATTATATTTCACTGTATGTTGCGGCCATGCCGCAAGCCTTGCGGCTTTGTGTGCCGCGCCTGCAGGCGTGCCGGTAAGCATGCCGACCAGCATGCCGGTAAGCGTGCCGGTCAGCATATCTGTCCAGATACTGTCTTCAGATGCATAACGCCCCGGCGCATATGGCAGTGCAACGGGCAGGATATACTTCCGTACGGTTGCGGCCGTTCTTTTTTGCCGCATACAGGGCAATGTCGGCCCGCTTCAGCAGGATTTCCACCACCTGCCCGCAGCAGGCAGAGACCGCACCGCCCCCCGGCACAGGACGCTGCCCCGAAACGGCATGCCCCGCGGAATCCAGTGTGGTAAGGCCCAGCGACGACGTGACGGAAAAACCATGCCCGGCAAACGCCATGCCGGCCACAGCCTGACGCAGTGTTTCCGCGGCACGGCAGGCCTCGGCGTGGCCTGTTTCCGGCAGCAGCACGGCAAACTCTTCTCCGCCCAGCCGCGCGCAGACATCCTGTCCGCGCATGGTCTCTGCAAGGCAGCAGGAAAGCTGTTTGAGCACCATGTCACCGGCATCGTGCCCCCACGTGTCGTTGACCCGTTTAAAGTGGTCTATGTCGAGCATCAGCAAAGAGAGCGGCCTGCAGCTGCTTTGCATGCGCTCCACTTCGGCACGGGCTGCCTCCATAAAAAAACGGCGGTTGTTAAGACCGGTCAGCGGATCGGTACGGGCCATGTGTGACAGCTCTTCAAGCATGCGCCTGTGGGCGGTCACATCAAGCACCACGCCCACATGCGTGGCGCCGCAGGCCGTCTCCGGACCTGTTTCCAGCGCCTGCGTGCTGATTTCGACCCATACGGGCGTGCCGTCTCTGCGTCGCAGAACAGCTTCGTAACGTGAAACAGCTCCGGCTCTGCACAGCCTGTCCAGATATTCGCAGTGCGCCTGCGGCGATGAAAACAAAGAAGCAAGGCTGGTGTTGTGCTGCATGAACGCATCCACCGAAGACCAGCCGAAAATGTTTGCCATGGCAGGATTGACTTCCGCAAAGCTGCCGTCTGCACCTGTACGGAAAACCCCTTCGGCCGCGCACTGAAAAATGGAGCGGTAGCGCGCTTCTTTGGCCGCGATATCGCGGTTCAGTTCACTCAGCTGCGCCTGCATTCTGTCCCCCATGGACATAAGCCGGCCGCATTGCCGCAGCGTTTTGCAGAACCCCGCAAGCAGACCTGCCAGCGCATCATGCGCCGGAGCCTCCGGTGCCATACGGGCCAAAACAGCTTCCGCTTCGGCTATCAGCTCATATTCTCTGGCAAAAAGTACTGAATTTCCGGTGACGGACAAAACTCGATTCCCCCCTGAGTGTTGCCGTGCAAAGAAGCACCGCCACGGCTGCCGCAAGGCACCATGACCGCTTACACGCGTATTTGAGGGTATCAATAATGAATATGAAACTCAAAATCAACAGAAGAACAAAAAAACTTCCGGCTTAGAGAGGGGGAAGGATGCCGGGAGTCTGAAAACGGGAAAGGTCCGACAGAGCGTGTCCGGCTGTAAAGACCCATATCGTATGACCAGCAAATCGCTGTTGCATCATGTCAACTTGCTGCTGCCGGAAAGCATCCTGCGTGCCTGCTGCTGCAATCTCGCGCCCTGTATCTGCGCACGGCCGCGCTCCTGCCCGTGTTGCGGCGGGCATCACCAACGGCCTGCCCCGCCATCAGGGCGCCATGGCTGCACCGGACGGCCCCGCGCACACCTGCCCTTTCTCCGGTGTGTAGCCTGTGTTGCACCAAGCCGTCCGGATTTTCCACCTCAAGGTTGGTGGAGTGCCGCGTATCTCACGCCGCCTGCAATTGATGATATCCCCCCGATCCGAAGCGCGGTACACCCCCGTCCGCCGCCTGTCCCGATTCCCCGACCGTCCGGACGACATTCCGTTTGAACTCCGCATCGTATATCCTGCGCCCCCCGCTCCTCCGCTTCTCCTGTCTGCTCGTCACGCCGGTGGCTTAACTCTGTGTCCGCAACGCTGCAGCAGGATCAGACCGGTCTCATTGAGGGCTGCTCCGGAAGGTCTGATCACCCGGCGCAGCCACCACCTGCAACAACCCGACGACCTGCTCAATAGCATCATTCCGAAAATGTCCGGCGCCCCGTGCGGATTTCAAAAAGAATTTTTTACCAAGCTGGATCAGGATACCACGACACACCGAGACATCTTGCCAACCGAAGCCCGCCCGTATCGCGGGGGGCTTTTTGATATGGTCCCTCAAGCTGCCATATGGTCCGTACAGCCGGCTCCTGAGCCCAAACGCGCACGGTCAAACGCGCACGGTCAAACGCAGCCCGGTCTTGTAAACCCGCAGGTCGCGGTAAAACAGAGGCCGCAGTTCGCATTCTGTGACAGCAGGCGGGCGAAACGCCCGCGCCGGTATGCCTGTCAGACTGGCAAACCGGCTATCCCTATTTCAAGGGGTTATTTAAGCCCGTATTTAATCATCTTTTTATAGAGCAGAGGGCGGGTTATCCCGAGTCTGCGCGCTGCGGCGGAACGATTACCGTTGGCGGCGCTCAAAGCACGGGATATGGCCTGAAGCTCGGTCTTCTCAACCAGTTCTGCAAGAGGTAACAGTTCAAGAGCATCTTCCGGTTGCATCAAATCACATGCCACACCGTTTTGAAGAACAGTGTTAACGATTTCAGCAGTGATATCGTTTTCGCGCGACATTATCATGCAGCGTTCCAAAAAGTTCTGTAATTCCCGGACATTCCCCGGCCACGGGTATTCTTGCAGGGCGATCAGGGCGCTGCTGTTAAGGTACTTATGGAACATGCCGTTTTTCCGGGACATCCGCTTCCAGATGCGCTTGGCTAATATCGGAATTTCCTCAACCGCGTGGCGCAGGGCAGGCAGTTTAATGGGGATAACGTTCAGGCGATAGAACAGGTCTTCCCTGAAGGTCTTTTCTTTCACCATTTCTTCAAGATTCCGGTTTGTTGCAGCAATAATCCGGACATCAACCTTTGTGATCTTTTCACTTCCTATGCGGCTGACTTTGCCCTCTTGAATTACACGCAGCAGCTTAACCTGCGCTGCAAGCGGCATATCACCGATTTCATCCAGAAAAATTGTGCCTTTGTCGGCCTGTTCAAACATGCCTCTGCGTCCGCCCTTGCGGGCTCCGGTAAAGGCGCCTTCTTCGTAGCCGAACAGTTCAGATTCGATCAGGTGCTCGGCAATGGCGCTGCAGTTGAGATGTATAAACGGACCATCACAACGTTGGCTGAAATTGTGAATGCTCTGGGAATATACTTCCTTACCCACACCGGATTCTCCGCGTAACAAAACCGTCACGTTCCGCGGGGCGGCCAGCATGGCTTTGTTTTTTGCCTCTCTGGCTGCGGGGGCGATTCCCGGAATGTGGCTGAAAGTGTATTCGGCTTCATCGCTTGCTTTTTTGCTTTTGCGTAACCTTTCAATTTCGTTTTTAAGCTCTTTAATATTCTCTGTGAGCTTTTGAATTTCATCCACATGCCGGAAACGGATCATCCCGACTGCACCGATGCAGTTTCCATCCTCGTAAAACGGTATGCGCGAGACTATAAACGAGTGGTTCTCAATTTCCTGAAGACAATCATGCTCTGCAATACCTGTCTGGGCGACGATATTTAACCGGGTATTATCAATTATGTTGCTTACCGGCTCTCCCAGCACTTCTTCGCCTAAGCCATGAAGCTCTTTAAAGCTTTCATTAATGTAAATAAGCCGCCCCTCCTTGTTGACTACCATCAGAGCGTCCGCGCATAGGTCTATAATTTTGCGCTGAAAATTCACTAGTTGCTTGAGATCGTGACCATAAATATCTTCAAGCATCGCAGTATTCCTCCTGTCTGAAAGGTGTGACTCGCCAGCTGAGTTTAAAAACTGCTCCCTTTTGTGACAGCTGTCACAAGCGTGACAGGGTGCTTCAGAGCCTTACGCCCGCCAGGCTTGGACCACCCTGCCAATTGATAGAAACCGTTGATTCAAGCAGCAAACAGCCTTTTTGAATCGCTCCTCAAACCATTCTGCACACTTGCTTTGGCAGCTCTTTTCTTCGTCTACCTGTCACGCGTTGTTACACTTTATCTTACAGCACACAAAGTGTCTTTTGAAAGTTAATTAGCGTAACAATCCGTTTTTACTCCTCTTTTTGTAAGATTTCATGTGATTGGCATGCAATATGTAAATGCAAGAATCACACAAACGCGGAATGGCGTCGTGCCATGCATTTACAAGGAGAAAGACGTGGGCAAAAGCAAAAATTTTTATGGTTGGTCAGTGGTTGCAGCCTCTTGGCTGGCCATGTTCTGTCTGTTTGGCTATCGGGCTACCTTCTCAATTCTCAAAGTTCCTATGAGCGCTGATATGGGATGGTCTCAGGCCGAGGTTACTCTGGGCTATTCCTTCATGATGATGTTTTATGCCATTGCCGCCTTCTTCTGTGGCATGATCCTCGATAAGTGGGGAACCAAGCCTGTCTACTTTATCGGCGCCATCCTCGGCGCTTCCGGCTTCTATGTTACCAGCCTGACCCAGAGCCTTTATGCCTACTACGCCTCCTACGGCATCCTTGCCGGGGTCGCCACAGGCATGCTGTGGGTTTCATCTACCATCTCTATCCGCAAGTGGTATGTGGGCAAGAACTACGCAAAAATGTTCGGCATAGCCTTTATGGGTGCGCCCATGTCTCAGGTTATTATGAGTCTTTTTGTAAAGCAGGCTCTTGCCGGAGCTGAAGGTGACGCCTGGCGTGCCGCAATGCAGGTGCTGGGTGTTCTGACTCTGGCCTGCCTGGTGGTCGCAGGTTTGCTGGCAAAGGGAAATCCCGAAGATTACAACATGCAGGCCTTTGGCGAAATGCCGCAGAAAAGCGGTAAGCCTGAAAAGGTCTGGGCTATCAGGGAAGCTTTCTCCACCTATCCCATCTGGGGTGCGATCTTCATGTTCCTGACCAGTATGCTGGCAGAGTTCCTCGTATGGACTCAGGTTATCAGCTACTGGACAGCTGATCTTGGCCTGCAGCTGGGCGAAGCCACCAACCTTTACATTATCATCGGCATCGTAGGCATCTTCTCCATGCCTCTCATGGGTATCGTTGCAGACAAGGCGGTAGCCAGGTCTTCCTGTGAGGCGCAGGGCCGTAAGAAAATGCTCATCTTTGGCCCTATCACCGGCATTGTCGCCTGCGCCATGCTTCTGCTGCAAACGCAAACAACGTTCTTCCTCGGTGCTATCTCGTGCGTCATCTTCGCAATCTACTGGGCTGTTGTTCCCGGTGGCGTTGTTGGCTACGCAGGCGCCATTTACGGTCGGGCCACCCTCGGCAAGATATGGGGTCTGGCAACGCTGATCGTTATGGGCGTAGGCCCCTTCATCGGCCCGCTGATCGGCGGCTACCTCAAGGACAGCACCGGAAGCTACACATATTCGATTATGTTCGCCCTTGCGTCCTTCGTAGTGTCAGCTTTGCTTGCAGCCAGCCTGCCCATGACAGCAGAGGGCAAGGTTTCCTCTATGGATGATACGCCCGAGGCTGAAGCCGCAGCCAATTAGAGAACTTCCGTATCTGTACGTCCGGCTTCGGTAAATACTGCGCAGCCGGTCGGCGGTACAAAGCTACAAGGTGGTTACAAGTGGCTCAAGAAAACAATCTGATTGGACAAGTATTCAACATCCAACGCTATTCTACTCATGACGGCCCCGGAATACGGACGACGGTGTTCCTGAAAGGATGTCCGCTACGTTGTAAGTGGTGTCAGAACCCGGAGTCCCAGAGCCTGCACCCTGTTCTTATGTTTCGGGCAGATGAGTGCACTTCGTGCGGCAGATGCATCGATGCCTGTCCTAACAAAGCCAACAGCATTGTTGACGGCAAGTTAGTGATTGACTGGGAACGTTGTACCGCTTGCGGCGCATGCACTTCACCGGCTGTCTGTCTGTCCATGACGCGTAAAGTTGAAGGCAAACCCATGACCGTTGAAGAGGTTATGAAGCAGGTTTCCAGCGACTACAATCTGTATCTGAACTCTGGTGGTGGTCTGACAATCTCTGGCGGAGACTGTGCGGTTCAGCCGGAATTTACCGCAGCTCTTTTGAAGAAAGCCCAGGAAGAAGGGATCAATACCTGCGTAGAGATAACCGGTGCCTACCCCTGGGAACGGGTGCAGCAAATTACCGAGGACGCAGACTACGTCTACTACGACCTCAAGTGCATGGATGACGAAAAGCATAAAGAGGGAACCGGAGTATCCAACAGGCTCATTCTCGAGAATGCCAGAAAGCTTGTTGAAGCTAAAAAGCAGATGCTCTTCAGAACTCCTCTTATTCCCGGTTTTAACGACGACAAAGAGAACATAGAGGCAACTGCAAGTTTTATTAAAAACGAACTTGGATTGTCTCCATCTGAGCACCTTGAGCTTCTTGCATACAATAATCTTGGAGAAGACAAGTATTTGCGCCTGGGGTTCAGTGAGCCGCAAAGGCATGCGCGGCAGTCAGACAAGTATCTTGATGAATTGGAAGAGCTTGTCATGTCGTTCTAGGCCGACAGCCTGAATTGGTTCCTGCCAACGCCGCCTGATCGGCAGAAAGTAACCGCCGGTGGTGTTGTGAAATGAAAGTTGGTTTTGCGGTTCTGTATATCCAGTGCAGTACAGTAGCCTTTTTATAATGGAAACATGCATGTTTGCAGCCAGCTGTAACAACAAAGGTAGAAGGAGTTAAAGACATGAAGAACGTTGAAAAAGTCCAATACAACAAGTATGAGGATCGCTCTCGTGGTAACGTGATGTGGGATGTTTTGAACCCTCTGCGTTACTCCCAGTCTATGTCTATGTCGCGCGCGCAGCTTCTTATGGAAAGCTACAAGGAAACGGAAAGCTTGCATTTCTTCCGCAGACGCGGCAAGGCCATTCGCAAAATCCTTCAGGAAATGCCCATCCGTATTGATGACCATCAGCTGCTTTGCGGTGACTTCAGCGCCAAGCCGATGGGCCCCGAATTCTTCCCCGATCTGGCTGCAACCTGGATTGTAGACTACATCGACAACTATGGTGTGGAAGGCAGAAAGGGCTTCTTCAGGTGGGAAGATGAAGAGCAGATGGAAATCGGCAGATCCATCGGTGAATATTTCAGAGAAACAGGCGGAAAGGAAAAGTGGCTTGCCTTCCTTGGTGACGAAGAAGCCGCTTTGGAACACAAGATCGGTGAAGCCGGTTCCTGGATCGTGAACACTGTTTCTGAAATGTTTGCTGAAAAAGCATGGAACTGCCCCGACCTTGACCGTCTGGTGAAAAGAGGCGTCCGCGGCTTGATCGCAGATATCGACGAGCAGCTCGAAAAATTCGTAATGATTACCTACGAAGACTATCGTCGCCATGAGTTCTGGCTTGGACTCAAGGAAATGCTGCTGGGTGGTATCGATTACGCTCACAGATATCGTGACCTTGCCACCGAACTGGCAGCCAAGGAAACCGATCCGGTTCGCAAGGCAGAACTGGAAGAGATGGCCCGCGTATGCAACCGCGTTCCGGAACATCCGGCAGAAACCTTCCAGGAAGCCCTCCAGTCTCTCGTATTCGGTCTGCTCATGGTCTTTTACGATACCCGTACCTTCGGCATGGGCTATGGCCGTATCGATCAGATCATGTACCCCCAGTACAAGTCTGACATGGCCAGCGGCAAAATCGACGACGAATATGTTGTCCAGCTGTTCGAATGCTTCCGAGTCAAGATTATGGGTAAGCGCCAGTTCTGGCCCGACGTTATGACTCCGAACCTGAGCAGCGAATCCCACTTCCATAACTGCGTTATCTGCGGCGTAGACCCCAAGACCGGCAGAGACGCCACCAACGAACTGTCCTTCGCATTCCTGGAAGCCGCAGAGCGTGTAAGAACGACTCACCCGACGATATCCGTGCGTTGGCACACCCAGATCGATCCCAAGTTCATGAAGCGTGCACTGGAAACCGTTAAGCTGGGCATGGGCTTCCCTGCCTTCTTCAACGACGAACCCAGCATCCAGTACCTGCTTGCCCGTGGTTACACGATGGAGGAAGCACGCAACTACGCTCTGGGCGGTTGTACCCTGCACACGGTTCCCGGCAAAACCAGCTCCATCTGGCCTCTGGTTACCAGCTATGGCCGAATCCTTGAGCTTACCATGTACAACGGTTGGGATTTCATCTCCAACTCGCAGCTGGGGCCGAAAACCGGCGACTTTACCCAGATGACCTCCTATGAAGAGTTTGTTGCAGCTTACAAGGCCATGATTGAATACTGGGCAAATGTCAGCACCAAGAGCGGACGTGCAGCAAAGCTCCAGCACGGCGACACCTTCCCCGATATCATGATGTCTGCCTTCACCGATGACTGCATCGGCCGTGGCAAGGTCTGCAGCCTCGGCGGTGCAGAACATGCTGACAGCTGCATGTACATCGTGCCCGTAGCCGTGCAGGACGTAGCCAACGAACTGTACGTGCTTAAGCACGGCGTGTTTGGCGAAAACCCGATCTGCACCCCGCAGGAAATGCTGGATGCAATGCGCGCCAACTGGGAAGGCCACGAAGAACTGCGTGCCAAGTGCATGGCTATGCCCAAGTTCGGTAACGACATCCCCGAAGTGGATCAGCTGCTGACCGACGTGTACAACTGGATCAAGGAAATCTGGCACGCACAGCCTGCAACGGACGGCGGCAGGTATGAGGTTTCCCCGCACTCCATCGGCTTCCACGGTGGAACGGGCGCCAAGACCGGCGCGCTGCCCTGCGGCCGTAAAGCCGGAACGTCCTTCTCCGACGGCGCTGTTTCCCCTGTACAGGGTACCGACGTGAACGGCCCCTCTGCGGTTATCAAATCCGCAGGCAGCATTGACCAGCATGACCTGTACGGCGTGCTCTTCAACATGCGCTTCTCTCCCAGCAACATCAGGGGCGAGAAAGGGACTGCAAACCTGGCCTCCCTTATCAAGACCTACTTCAGCGACTACAAAGGCAAGCACATTCAGTTCAACGTGCTTAACCGCGACGATCTGATTGCAGCAAAGAAAGAGCCTGAAAAGTACAAAGACCTCATGGTTCGTGTTGCCGGCTACAGCGCCTACTGGACTGACCTGCCCGCAAACATTCAGGATGAGCTGATCGCTCGTACTGAGCATGAACTGTAATAGCTAGGCTAAAGGCTCATCGGGCGGCACACACTTACGTGTCTTCATAGTGGCAGCCTTGGACTAAGGACTGGAGGCTTGCAGCCTGCAACGCCTCCGGTCCATGCCCCCCATTCTTGCAATGCGGGGGCTTTTTTTTATGCCTTGTCCCGTCCTGAAATAGGTTGACAAGTAAGTGTCAGCGGCAATGTAAAAATGACCCACCTCGGCAACTGAAAATTGACCCGCCTTGGAAGAACTGATGCCCTCCGTCAGGAGGCGCGATGCTTACCAAGGAAGGAGTCATGGAAATTCGAATT